>BNJS01003956.1_pt1:0-450000 | contig 1755281 bp, 1676 predicted proteins | sample 8540461 | NCBI WGS metagenome assembly BNJS01 (sample SAMD00202454, study PRJDB9452) | human saliva metagenome | isolation source: human saliva | place: Japan
CAGAAACTTGCCATAGGGCTTGTTTTGTAAAAGCGAATGCAAAAGTATAGACTTTTTACGAAACCTCCAAATGTTTTTGAGGAATATTTTATGAGAAAGATTATTTTTTTCGATTAAAATTGACATAAATCAAGCGTTTTAGCAATAACTATTCATCTAAACTATAAAATAACGATTAAACCCAGTAACCTAACGTAGCTTGCTACGCCTTCGTTGCAAAACCAAACAATCTGCTCGATGATAACACGAAATATATTTAAGCTCTAATGACCTACTGGCGGTTAAAATTTCACGAGGCATTGGAAAGAATATAGAGAATGGAGAATATGGCTACATACATGATAATAATAAAACTAAATCTGCCTATATACTAATAACCGAATAAGGAAAAGCACGCAAGCTGTATAGAAATATGGTTTCAGGCATCTGTCATAAACCATATATATAATGTGTAAACATATTCAACTAAAAACCCATTGCTGGAATTTAGTATGATAAACGTTTTACTATAAGAAAAACATACTAAATTCCAACAACGGGTTATACTTGTTCTATCATTAGCAATCCTACAAATTAGGACTTACTGTATGATTAGAAACCAGATTGTGCAGACTAAACATTACCATTCCATTCAACCTTACCACCATCAGTTTCATTTTCTTCATTATATTCCTCTGTCTTTAATAGACCAGGTTTGATACTGCCACAAATCATATTTATAGGCTCAACATTCAAAATATTGACAGTTGGCATCAGATATTTCTTCTTTTTGATAAACATATATATTATTTACAATTAATAATCATAGAATGGTCTTACTAAATGTCTCGCAATTCTCGAATCACCACCAAAACGTGCACCATCACGATCGATTTCAACCGTCATAGCCCTATTATTCTCCCAAGCATAAGCACCCCAATAGATTCCTTTCGCCAATGGTGTACCGCCTGCCTGATAGAAAAGAGCATCTTGCAGAGTACCATCAGAAGTTGACCATCGATTATAGTCTGTCGTTGATCCGAAGTTATCAGTAGGAGTTGTTACTCCAAAAAGCTTGAGAGCTGCATTCCACTCAGCGACTCCTGGTAAATAACAACTGTAACTTTCTTGTTGTAAATCATTAAATGCCGAAAATTGGTATGTAGACCCTCTCGGCTTCTTACCACCACTCACACGTTCCTTTTTAAACGTTTCTTGCCACGAATCATTAAACAAAGTACTAAGCCTGATCAATTCAGCATAAGTTTCTTTGTGTTCTGGAGTAGGCTTGTAACCAAGATCCATAACCCATTGTTTATCACTACTTAAGTTTTTCAGTGCTATAGCAATTTTGTGAGCTTCATCTATGACTAGCGCAACAGGCTTTCTTCCTTTTTCCTGAAGTAAACCTTTCACATCATATCCATAGCCATTATCAAACAAATACTTAGCAGGAGCATAAAGTGTCAAAGTAAGAACATACGCCTTTCCTCTCTCCAATTCTTTTGTTGTAAGACCTGGGAAACTAAGATGTACATTTCTTGCAGCTCTTGCGTATATTTTTCCATTTGTATCGCTTGAAAAAGTAAAAGACAACTGATTCATCATTGTACCTTCAAGGAAATAGCAAGGATTACTAAGCACGTACGACATTGTAGTTCCATCAGGAATACTACTACCAAAACCTTGCACTCCCATCTTCCGTGTTGTCTTAGCTGGAGTCTTTTCGACTGTGCCATTTGTTAAATTAATACTCTTTGACTCATAAGCAACATTTGTAGGCTTGCTGGGGTCAGTAGAACTATTAGATCCAGCCCATTGATTAGCATCTATCGTTCCATTAAAAGAACCTTGAAAAGCATACGTAGAAAAACCTTTAAACTTAATCTGAACCCTTGCAAATGCAGGTTTCATAGTAAGAGCAAGAGTCATCTTGCCCCCAGCCGGTATAGTAACATCTTGCTCAGCATAAACAGCATTCACAGAACCATCATTAAGATTATATTCAATCTTATTATTCGCATAATGGATCTTATCTTTGAAAAAGGCATAAAATTTATATTGACCAGCCTCTAACGCCTTCTCTTCTGCAGGTTGGTTATTCACCTTAAATACAGATCCATCAAAATAGCCATCCCATTCAGCCTTCTTTTGTCCATTCTTGTATGCAAGAATCATGTAGTTACCAGAGTTGGCTGCGCTAACAGTACGTGTCTTAGGAGCAGTATTTTCTACCACCTCTGCAAGGACATCAAGTCCATTACTCATCTTTGTGACAGTGCTCGCAACCACACGTCCAGACTCCTGTACACCTCCTCTTGTATTCATATTAGTTTCTGGTGCATAATCTTCGCGAGTCAAGTTGAAAGTAATCTGTGCGCCCTTACCATTTGTCTTACTCTCGGAGTCATCAGTAGCAATATTGGTATCGTGATTACAGCCTGTATTCACAAGTGCAGTCACCGCCATTAAAGCCACTACAAAAACATTCAAAAATCGTTTTTTCATATTTCTATAAGTGTTTATAAATTTTATTGTTTGCTCTTTTTACATCATAACATTGAATATGTTTCGTTTATCACTTCTGAAACATAAACCAGACCTATATGACAAAAAAATATTTATACATAATTAGCCAACAAGTGCAAAGGTAGACCTTATTTTTTTCTATCTGTTAAATTTTTATATTAAGAGTTACAACAAAAAGCAAATCAACCTACCAAACCACATAGAGCGATGGAAAAGAGATTATGTTGCAGAAAGTTTAGACATGAAAGGCGACATCATATCTTCGCAAAGTAGAAAGACGTTAAGATAGTGACAAAATATCTGATTTTAGAATAAAGAACGTCGATGTGTTTTCGTGGTAATACTCATACGCACAATGCGTGTTAAGCCTCCGCACAACATGTGCTAAACGTTCGCACGATATGTGCGAAGTATATATAAGGAACAAAAACAAACCCAAATCCCTACATTTGCATTATGAATAGCAAATATAGAGATTTGGGTTAAGATGGAACAAACCAATAAAATTCGAGTAGGTTTGCATCGTTATCTCCCTCACAATAAAGCAGCGTTGTCCCGACAAGACACAGCCCAGTAAGACCGGAGAGAACTAATTATACGTACTACTTTTGGGGATTTGTTTCAGGAGCCTCACCAATGAGGTCCATGAACTGGTCAAGTTTCGGCGTAATGATAATCTGTGTACGACGGTTGCGCTGCTTACCCAACTCAGTATCGTTAGTAGCAAGTGGGTTATACTCACCACGACCACCAGCAGTCAAACGCTTAGGATTGACACCAAAGCGATCCTGCAAATACTGCGCAACAGACGCAGCACGCAAGCAAGAAAGATCCCAGTTGTTACGAATATTCTTCATCTTGTCATTTGCGGTATTAATAGGCACGTTGTCCGTGTTACCCTCAATCAGCACATCATAATCCTTATAATCAGTGATAATCTTGGCAATCTTGCTCAGCGTTTGCTCAGCACGCTCGTTCACCTCGTACGAACCACTCTTATAAAGCATATTGTCAGCCAAAGAAATGTAAACAACGCCTTTCAGCACTTGCACATCCACCTCTTTAAGTTCCTCGCGGCTCAAAGAACGAGTAAGGTTATTGGTCAACACCATATTGAGCGAATCGCTCTTCGACTTCACCTCCACCAAGTGGCGAATGTACTGGTTACTCTCGTTGATTTGGTCGACGAGTTTAGAGATATTGATATTATTAGAGTTGGCATTTCTCAGGCTGTTATCAAGACTACCCTGCAAAGCAGCCGCACTCTCTCTTGCCTGTGCCAGTTGGTCTTCCAGACTCTTAATGCGTGCATTGTTAGCAGCAATTGTTTCCTTAGCACTCTGATAATCATTCGTCAGCTGACTATTTGCAGCACGGCAATTATCTAAATCCTTTTTGCTGACACAACTACCCAAGGTCAGTGTCCCCACTGCCAAAGCTACGATAAAAAGATTCTTTTTCATATTCATATTCCGTTTTGGTTGATTATTATATTATAATTAAGGTTTAAGCAGACCGCTACAAGGAAAAGTCGTTTCCTACAGCTGAATGCTATTAGTTTGTTGCAAAGATATTATAAAGACGTGAGAAACAAATAGTTGTATAATGAGTTTAGGGATTTTTAACCAGAAAAGTGACTTTCACGATGGATTTTGATGAAATTATACAGAATAAAAAGGTTGGTAGACAGAGAAACAAAGAAAGACAGAGTAGTAAAGAAGTAAAGAAAGACAGAGTAACAGAGAAACAATGAAAGAAGGAGTAGTAAAGAAATAAAGAAAGACAGAGTAACAGAGAAACAAAGAAAGATGGAGTAACAAAAAAGTAAAGAAAGACAGAGTAACAGAGAAACAAAGAAAGAAGGAGTAGTAAAGAAAGACAGAGTAACAGAGAAACAAAGAAAGATGGAGTAACAAAGAGTAAAGAAAGACAGAGTAACAGAGAAACAAAGAAAGACGGAGTAGTAAAAAAAGTAAAGAAAGACGGAGTAGTAAAAAGTAAAGAAAGACGGAGTAACAGAGAAACAAAGAAAGATGGAGTAACAAAAAAGTAAAGAAAGACAGAGTAACATAAAAACAAAGAAAGAAGGAGTAGTAAAAGAAGTAAAGAAAGACAGAGTAACATAAAAACAAAGAAAGAAGGAGTAGTAAAGAAGTAAAGAAAGACAGAGTAACAAAGAAACAAAGAAAGAAGGAGTAGTAAAGAAGTAAAGAAAGACAGAGTAACAGAGAAACAAAGAAAGATGGAATAACAAAGAAAAAGAATAGCACAAAAAGAGTGATGAGTATGCATACAAAGGAGAATAGAGAAGCAATCACTTTGTTTATTACAAATCATATTGTAAACTTATAGAATTAAGATAAAAAACAATCGATAAAAAAGCGGTATATGCAAAGAAAATCGTATCTTTGCAAACAGAAGTAACACCAAATTTTATAAACAGACTATGATTCTTTTCTTCAGAACTCAGTCCAAAAGCGTGATTGCCACAGAAGTCAATCATGCGCTATCCGACGCAGAAATAAACGAACTATGTTGGCTCTATGGCGATGCCACCTACTTGCAGAACGAAGAGACGCTGCAAGGCTATTATGTAGGCCCACGCCGTGAGATGATAACTCCATGGAGTACAAATGCCGTCGAGATTACTCAGAACATGAGTCTTGACGGCATTTTGCGTATAGAGGAGTATTATCCAGTGAGCAGTAAAGAGGCAGAATACGACCCCATGTTGCAACGCATGTATGAGGGTTTGGACCAGACCATCTTCACTGTCAACCACGAACCAGAACGCATCAAGTGTGTGGAGGACTTAGAGAAGTTCAACGAAGAGGAAGGTTTGGCACTCTCACCAGAGGAGATGGAATATCTCCACAAGATTGAGAAGCAGAATGGTCGCCCACTCACCGACTCTGAAATCTTCGGTTTCGCCCAGATTAACTCTGAGCATTGCCGCCATAAGATTTTCGGTGGAGAGTTCATCATTGATGGCAAGGTGATGGAGAGCAGCCTCTTCAGCCTCATCAAGAAGACAACGAAAGAGAATCCCGGTAAGATTCTTTCAGCCTATAAAGACAACGTAGCTTTCGCACAAGGTCCAGAGGTTGAGCAGTTCGCACCAGCAAACCAGAGTACATCTGACTATTTCCGAGTAAAGCCTATCGAGAGTGTTATCTCTCTGAAAGCTGAAACCCACAACTTCCCAACTACCGTTGAGCCATTCAATGGAGCAGCAACAGGTACGGGTGGTGAGATTCGCGACCGTATGGGCGGTGGCGTTGGTTCATGGCCAATCGCAGGAACAGCAGTATATATGACTGCATACCCTCGTCTGACAGAGGATGACGGCTCTACCCCAGCCTTACGCGATTGGGAAGACATCCTTCCTGTTCGTCAGTGGCTCTATCAGACTCCAGAGCAGATTTTGATTAAGGCATCTAATGGTGCGAGCGATTCGGTAATAAGTTCGGTCAGCCATTAATTACGGGATCACTACTCACATTCGAACATCAAGAAAATGGTGAGAAGTATGCTTACGACAAGGTGATTATGCTTGCTGGTGGCGTGGGTTATGGAACTAAGCGCGACTGTCTGAAGGGTGAGCCACAGGCTGGTAACAAGGTCGTTGTCGTTGGTGGTGATAACTACCGCATCGGACTTGGTGGCGGTTCAGTATCATCAGTTGATACTGGTCGTTACTCAAATGGTATTGAGTTGAATGCCATACAGCGTGCTAACCCAGAGATGCAGAAACGCGCTTATAACCTCGTACGTGCATTGGTAGAAGAAGACAACAACCCTGTTGTTTCTATCCACGATCATGGTTCCGCAGGACACTTAAATTGTCTTAGTGAGTTAGTAGAAGAATGTGGCGGTAAGATTGATATGACACAGTTGCCTATCGGTGACAAGACTTTGAGTGCCAAGGAAATCATTGCCAACGAATCACAGGAGCGCATGGGCTTGCTCATTGACGAGAAGCACCTCGACCACGTGAAGAAGATTGCTGAGCGTGAGCGTGCACCAATGTATGTTGTTGGTGAGACTACAGGTGATGCCCACTTCGCTTTCGTACAGGGCGATGGCGTAAAACCATTCGACTTAGATGTAGCGCAGATGTTCGGTCATTCTCCAAAGACAATCATGAAGGATGAGACCGTTGAACGCAAATATGAGAATGTTTCTTATAGTATAAATAAGGTGGAGGAATACCTCCAGCGTGTGCTTCAGTTGGAAGCTGTGGCATGTAAGACTGGTTGACAAACAAGGTTGATCGCTCTGTTACAGGTAAGGTAGCCCGTCAGCAGTGTCAGGGTGAGATTCAGTTGCCACTCTCTGACTGCGGTGTTGTAGCCTTAGACTATCGTGGTCATAAGGGTATTGCTACCGCACTCGGTCACGCTCCACAAGCAGGACTCGCTTCACCAGAGGCAGGTTCAGTCCTTTCCGTAGCTGAATCATTGACCAACATCGTATGGGTACCATTGGCAGACGGCATGGATAGCTTGAGCCTTTCAGCCAACTGGATGTGGCCTTGTCGCTCACAGAAGGGTGAGGATGCTCGTCTTTATAGTGCGGTTAAGGCATTATCAGACTTCTGCTGTGCTATCGGTGTGAACGTTCCAACAGGTAAGGATTCACTTTCTCTGACTCAACAATATCCTAATGGAGATAAGATTATCTCTCCGGGAACGGTCATCGTAACCAGTGGTGGTGAGGTGAGCGATGTTCGTCAGGTGGTTTCTCCAGTACTTGTTAATGATAAGAACACACGCCTCTATCATATCGACTTCAGTTTTGATGAGCAACGTTTAGGTGGTTCAGCCTTTGCACAGAGCCTCGGCAAGATTGGTAGTGATGTTCCAACCGTAAAAGAACCACAGTACTTCTGCGACTGTTTCGATGCCGTACAGGAGATGATTCGCCGTGGATGGATACTCGCTGGACACGATATTTCAGCAGGTGGTTTGATTACAACATTGCTTGAAATGACCTTTGCTAATGCTGAAGGTGGTTTGCATATCAACCTCCACGACATCAAGGGTGACGATGTAATCAAGAAGCTTTTTGCAGAGAACCCAGGTGTAGTTATTCAGGTTGCTGATGAACATAAGGAAGAAGTCAAAGAGTTCTTGACAGAGAACTGCATCGGCTTTGCTCGTATCGGTACACCAAGTCCTGACAAACGCACGCTCAGTATTGCTGATGGCGATTGGAAGGCAGAGCTCGATATTGATGCAATGCGTGAGACATGGTATAAGACATCTTACCTGCTCGACCGCAAACAAAGTATGAATGGCATGGCTAAGAAGCGTTGCCAGAACTATAAGAAGCAGCCAATCGAGATGAAGTTTAATGCTGACTTCACAGGTACACTTCAGCAGTATGGCCTCGATGCAGACCGTTGGAAGACTTCAACACCTAACACCCAGCAGCCTACACCAAAGGCAGCTATCATTCGTGAGAAGGGAACAAATGGTGAGCGTGAGATGGCATACGCACTCTATTTGGCAGGCTTTGAGGTGAAGGACGTTATGATGACCGACCTTATCACAGGGCGTGAAACCTTGGAAGAAGTGAATATGATCGTCTTCTGCGGTGGCTTCTCTAACTCAGACGTACTCGGTTCTGCGAAGGGATGGGCTGGTGCCTTCCTTTATAACCCGAAGGCAAAGCAGGCACTCGACCGCTTTTATGCACGTGAAGATACACTCTCATTGGGTATCTGTAACGGTTGTCAGTTGATGGTTGAGTTAAATCTTATCAACCCAGAGCACAAGCATCGTGATCACCTCTGCCACAATACCAGTAAGAAGTTTGAGAGTTCATTCTTGAACTTGACCATTCCACAGAACAATAGTGTAATGTTCGGTTCGTTGAGCGGTAACAAACTCGGTATCTGGGTAGCACACGGTGAAGGTCGTTTCTACCTCCCAGAGGCAGAAGATAAGTACAATGTCATCGCTAAATACAACTACGCAGAATATCCAGGCAACCCTAATGGTTCTGACTATAACGTGGCAGGTATCTGCTCAGCTGACGGTCGTCACCTTGCAATGATGCCACACTTGGAGCGTGCTATCTTCCCATGGCAGCAGGCTTACTATCCACGTGAGCGTCGTCAGGACGAGGTTACACCATGGATTGAGGCATTTGTAAATGCTCGTAAGTGGGTTGAAGCAAATTGTAAAGTTTACCTCTCCCCTATTGAAGGTGTAATAGATTAGTACACCTTTAATATATAGACTACACAGGGAAACGCCCTCATCTGAGTAATATTACCTAATAGGTATATGGAACAGATGGGGGCGTCCGTAGCTCTCAAACATTGATTTCACTATAAATAACAAGATACAGTGGACAAAGATAACATTTCATCAACACCCAACACCCAACACCCAACACAAGAAAAGGTAACCATCAACACCCAACACCCAGCCCCCAACACCCAACACCCAACACCCAAAAGCTTCTACTGGGACGCCTTCAAGACCTTCTTTAAGATAGGAGCCTTTACACTTGGTGGTGGTTATGCTATGATTTCGATTATTCAAAACGAAGTCGTAGTAAAGAAAAAGTGGATTCCCGAAGACCAGTTTGTTGACCTGATAGCTGTTGCACAAAGCTGTCCGGGTGTTTTTGCTGCAAACATCAGTGTCTTTGTAGGATATAAGGTGCGAAAGACTTCGGGTGCAATATGCACCTGTTTGGGTGCAATACTTCCCTCTTTTCTTATTATTCTTTGTATAGCACTCTTCTTCCATCAGTTTATGGACATCCCATGGGTAGCTGCAATGTTCCGTGGAATACGTCCTGCAGTGGTTGCTTTGATAGCTGTACCAACCTTCACATTGGCTAAGAGTGCTAAAATATCGTTGGCAAACTGTTGGATTCCTATTGTCACCGCCATTGCCATTTGGTTGTTAGGTGTTAATCCTGTTTACGTCATTATTGCTGCAGGATTAGGTGGTTTCCTTTATGGGAAGTTTATTAAACTAACGAAGTAAGAAAAACCTCCCCCAACCCCTCCGAAGGAGGGGAGAGCCTAACGGGATATAACTTCGCAAGAGAAATAGTAGAAGATACCTCCCCCAACCCCTCCAAAGGAGGCTACTCTTTATACACATCTTTAGACTCATATAAAAGGCAACTTGATGTTCAAAAATCTGTAGTCCTTTCTTTATTGTAATGTATCCTGGTCTGGTGTCCTTTCCCATATCACACCAGCCTTGAAGACGTGCGATAATCCACGTAGCCCATGGTAGAGATCTCTCTTTGAAGGGGTTTCTACCATCCTTGGCTCTTGGACTCTTTGAGTGTATCATCTTCATTAATACCTGTAACACGACGACCTGAACGTCGGTAAAAATAATACTGGCTGATACATCTTCTCTTTTTGTATCGTAGGATTTCTTCAGTGCCAGACATTTAAGTGCTGCAAGAAAGGTTAGGGCAATCAATTTCTTTGTACTCTCTCCATCCTCCAACTGTACGTTTTCTATTGTAAAACCCTTAGATTTTGTAACTCTAAAAAGCTCTTCAATGAGCCAGCGACACTTGTACCATTCGATACATTGCACGGCTTGGGTAAGATTGGTTACTTCATGCGAAGTCACCAAACGCCACTCTATTGGCTCTTCTGCTGACGGGACCGAGTCGGCACGCTCCTTAACATGTACACAATAAACATCCAGTTTCTCTTTTCCGCCTGCATTTGAGTGTGGTGCATGGATAGTAATGGGTATAAAACGTACTTCCATAATTGCAGTTCTATTCTTACGACCTTTCCGCCCAGGTAGTGAGAAGCTATATTCTCCCATTGGTTTACGCTTGATTAAGAGTTCTGTAAGCATCTCAAAATCATCGTCTACAGCACACTTGCGGTTATGGCTGGATCGTATCAGGAAATCACATCCTGCTTCCAATGTCTCTTCCATAAAGGCATAGATATCATTCTCACGATCGCCAACAATAGTCTTGCGGACATCAGATGGAATACATGCTACACTTTCCTTTGCGGCTAATGCCCATCGGTAGGACTCTTTATCCTTATAAGGTAAGGTGGCTCGTCTGTTGGTCTTCTTCCTACCTTCTACCCGCTCACGATTCCATATCCTCAGTGAAGAGAAGCCTAAAGGTAGATAGGACGTAGCATCTATGAGCAAAGTGGGATGCACAAAGATTGAGTATTTCTTTAACGACATTGAACCATCCCCGAAATCAGGATCTTCCTCTTTCAAACGTCCTTGGATATGGTCGTAAGAGAGTTCTGTCGTATCTTGGATACACAATACATGTTCCTGACCAATACACTTATTTCCAGAGTGTTGTCTTATTCTATCTATAAGTTCATCCATATCCCAACTCTTATTATGTAGCACCCTATATGCACCTATTTTATCTGTCAGTTCTTCAAAGCACTGATTGATAACTGCACTCTGTTTCTCTACCATTTTTGTGAATAAACTGGCAATTCTACGCCCGATTCTAATATCTCCTCCAAGAGATTCAAAAATATTAAGTATACATATACAAAGGGCTCTATAACGAATCGTGTGGGTAATCATATAAATTTCAGATAAAAATATTACCTTTCCTCTATAAAACCGAAAAGAAATCGTCACAGAAGTAACTTAAACCAAAGGCTATGCTTATTATAGTACATAACGAGACTATGCAAGTCATTTGCTGACCTGCATGAAAAATGATACTTTCCTCTTCGAGCTTAACGCTCACACTGAGTTCCATCGCCAGTCATGTCGTTGGTTAATTTGTCATGACGAGGTCATATGCCATCACAAAGGTAGTACCCTTTCCATGACTGGTATATTGCGTCATCCATTTATTACGGATGCTTCGATTATGTTGTTGAAATCCTTATAGGATACACCGTCCTTCAAGATGTTCCATGCACAAATAAGCATTTTCCTTGCTATTGCTACTTGAACTTTCATTCTGTTTTTCTTTCTGACTTGTGTCTGGTGGTAGGAGAATCGGCTAAAAAAACAATTCTTGGTGCGACTTGCACCCCATGAGCATTGTATGATGGTTCGTCGAAGGTATCGGTTTCCATAAGTGATGCGGCGTGATTTAATAGTCTTGTTAGACTGATCATTGCGTGGCTTCAGTCCACTCCAGGAAGCGAGATGGTTGGCTGTTTCAAAGTGACTCATGTCGGTACCGATTTCTGCAATCAATGATGTAGCGGCCCTCATCTTCACTCCTGGAATTGTCTGTAAATTGTGCAACTGTGTCGAATACTCATTTTCGCAAATGGCCAGCATCTTGTCCATACATTGCTGTTTGTGTTGCTCTGCTAAGTCTATTTCTGCCTTGAGCTGCCGCATGATATCTATGTCACATTCTGTAATGCTGCCAGTAAGCGAAGCGATTATAGTTTTCTTTCCATGGTGATTGATAATACGTCCGTGGATTTCCTCCACGAGCACATTGGGGTCAGTAACTCCTTCGCAGATTTTATCTATCACTGCCTTGTAGCTCACACTGTCGGTGTTAGATACATAGTTGCTCAGACGGATGTTACACCGTTGAACGGCTGCGTCCAACTTGGCAAGTTTGCGGATAATCTCATCATCAAGATCATAGATACGCCGGTCGTACTGACGCAACTGTTGGATGCGTTCTGGCGGAACAAAACTACCGTTTACCAATTCCTTTAGCATGCACTCTGCAATCCATTGTGCATCCTTTACATCACTCTTGTGACCAGGCAATTGTTTAATGAAATAAGGGTTGATGAGTTTCAACTTGAAATGTGGCTCAAGAACTCTCCAAATAGGAATCCAATACACACTTGTGCTTTCCATACCGACTTCTAAAACGTGATGTGAGAGCATCAAATCACGCATTTCAATTAGTTCTGTTGTTAAAACACCAAATTTCTTCTCGTAAATTTCACCTGTGCTACTCAAAATACAAAGATAAACACTATCTTTGTGCACGTCAAGGCCACATACCGTTCTCATAAGCCTCAATATTTTGGGTTAAACATGAATTTATCACCCCAAAGATACAAAAATGTGACGTAAGAGCACGATAATAGGCGAAAGAAGGTAGTGCCCTTGACATTTTTCAATCTCGAATGCAAGTTACAAAACGGAACTGTGTGGGGAGATTTCTTTTCAGTTTTTTATCTACACTGGCTTATAAATCGAGATTTTTATGTAAATTTGTTTTATGAATAGTACAGAGATATTTACAATGGCTTTAGGCCTGTCAGAACCATGGTATGTATCCAAGGTTGAGTTTATAGAAGGCAAACACTCCAACAAAGAACTCCATATTTGGTTGAGCTTTAATCGCGGACATCGTTTTAAGCTTAATGAAAATGAGTACACTGCCTACGATACCATAGATAAGACATGGCGTCATTTGAACTTCTTTGAACATCTTTGTTATCTTCACGCCAGCGTTCCCCGTATTAAAACAGATGACCACCGAACAATCATGGTAGATGTTCCGTGGGCACGTAAAAGCAGCGGTTTCACATTGCTTTTCGAAGCCTACTCAATGCTTCTCATAGAGCGTGAAATGCCTGTGAAGAGCGTTTTCCCGTACCATTCATGAAACAGCTCCACGTATATGGCGTGTTTTTAATCATTGGGTTCGCAAAGCCGTTAAGAAAATTGACATGTCCAAAGTACGTCACATCGGAGTGGATGAAACCTCTAAACGAAAGGGACACAACTACATAACTCATTTTGTAGACTTGGATACCCGTAAGACTATTTTCGTCACTGATGGTAAAGATGCAAGCACTTTCGAGGCATTCAGCAAGGCATTGGTTGCGAGCCATGGAAAGGTGGAGAATATAGAAGCTATCAGTATGGATATGTCTAAATCTTTCATATCAGGTGCCTTAACTCACTTCCCCAATGCCGGTATCATTTTCGATAAATTCCATATATTTAAGGCTCTCAACGAGGCTGTTGATACAGTACGTAAGGAGGAACACAAAGAAACCAAACTACTTAAAGGACACCGTTTTACGCTGCTATACAACAAGAAGAATCTCTCACCAAAAAAAATGATGGAACTGAATACCCTCCTGATGACCTACCCAACAATTGGAAAGGCTTATAGCTTTAAGGAATCTTTCATCGATATATTCAATGAGTGCGCTAAGGATTCTGTGGAAAAACTTGATTTATGGTGTGAGATGGTAGAACAATCGGCAATCAAGCCTATGCTTAATTTCGTTGCAATGATAAAATCGCACATGTACGGCATCAAGCAGCTATTTGCCATGAGGGATGTCAACAACGGAATTCTGGAGGGATTGAACTCACAGATACAACTTGCTAAAAGGAGGGCGAGGGGATTCGTAAATACAGAAAACTTTAAGTATATGATCTATTTCATAACAGGTGGGCTTGAACTGGATTACCCACACGATTCGTTATAGAGCCATACAAAGATACTAAAAAACTATGATATACACAAATAATTAACTGATTATCAATGTATTATAATGTTAAAAAGATGTGTATAAAGAGTAGCCAAAGGAGGGGAGAGCCTAACGGGATATAACTTCGCAAGAGAAATAGCAGAAGATACCTCCCCCAACCCCTCCGAAGGAGGGGAGAGCCTAACGGGATATAACTTCGCAAGAGAAATAGCAGAAGATACCTCCCCCAACCCCTCCGAAGGAGGGGAGAGCCTAATGAGATATAACTTCACGAAAGAAATAGCAGACTAATAACAGAAATAACAACATGATATACTTAGAACTTTTCTACACTTTCTTTATCATCGGACTCTTTGGATTCGGTGGAGGATATGGAATGTTATCACTGATACAAACAGAGACGGTTGTGAACCATCATTGGCTTAGCTCTGCAGAGTTTACCAACATTGTTGCTGTATCACAGATGACACCCGGACCTATTGGCATCAACTCTGCTACCTATTGCGGTTATACAGCTGTACATAATGCAGGCTTTGGCGCAGGAATGGCAGTATTGGGTAGTCTCACCGCCACCATAGCCCTTGTCCTCCCCTCGTTGATAATAATGATTCTTATCAGTAAGATGTTCCTCAAGTATATGAACACACCTGTTGTGCAATCAGTCTTTGCAGGTCTACGCCCAGTTGTCGTGGGTCTATTAGCAGCGGCCACCTTATTATTATGTAATACTGAGAACTTTCTGCACCAAGTATTAACCCTTGGCAGTTTTGGATTAGTCTATTCCTCTTTGCAGCAACCTTTATCGGTACAATGTGGCTGAAGATAAATCCAATCCGCATGATATGTTATGCTGCTCTTGCTGGTGCAGTGCTATTGTATTAAACCCACATCGCTTTAAGTACTAATCAATATTATAAGTTTTAAGTTTGCTGTCACTCCTGTCAGTGCAATGCGTGGTATAAACACCTCATAATGTAGATGTTACGAGAAATGTTAAAAGTGACAGCAACTAAAAACAACAAATCTTTAGGTTATAAGGATCGAATTAGGCTAAAAAACCTACATACATCTGAATAAAGACCGCTATAAACAAAAACACGCAACACCAGCATTTGCAAGTGTTGCGTGATTTTGGTTAACCACTTATATAGGTTTGTATCTTACATGATGTGCAACCAGCGAAGAATGTCGTTAAGGTTGGCAAATACCATAAGAAGGATTAGGATGGTTATACCAACATACTCCGCACGTACCATGAACTTCTCTGACGGTTTACGACGAGTAATAATCTCATAGAGAAGGAATACCACATGACCACCATCCAAAGCAGGGATAGGAAGGATATTCATGAAAGCAAGCATGATACTCAAGAAGGCTGTCATTGACCAGAACATATACCAATCCCAGAATGGAGGGGAAAAGACTACCGATAGCTCCGAAGCCACCTATACTCTTAGCACCATCTGCTGAAGCAAGGTAACGGAAATTACCCACATAGCCACGCAGTACGTTCCAACCATGTTTAACACCAGCAGGGAAACTCTCGAAGAAGGAGTATTCCTCTTGTATTGGTTTATAATAAGTAGCCAATGTAGACTGCATAACGCCCAACTTCAAATCAGGTGTCAACATAAGTTTTAATGTATCGAGCTTTGCTGCGCCCTTATGTTGAATTGTCAATACAACAGAGCGCACAGAAAGAGAATCCTTATGAGTATTCTTCACCGCCAACACATCACTTAATACGCTTGTCTGATAATTCATATCCGACCATGTCTCAACAGCCTTTCCATTAATAGACTTGATTACATCGCCAGCCTTAATACCAACTTTGGCAGCAGGAGAATCCCCCATCACACTATCAATTTGTGCTGGAATGAAAGGCTCGGCAAACAGAGGACGGTTTTTAATCATTGAAAGCATATCCAAATCGCCAGGCAGAGAAATAGAATGTTTCTTACCATTACGAAGAACATCCACACGCTTAGCCTGTGCAATCTGACGGAAGAAGTCGCCATTCACGTTAGCATACTCACGGAATGCACCTTGATCAGTTCCCAACATTACGTCATGGTCCTTGAAACCCAAAGCTTTAGCCTCAGCATTAAAACTCATACCCATGCTCATATCAGAGACCTTAAAATAGCTTTCACCCCATGCGAAAATTACCATAGAGTAAATGAAAAGAGCAAGAATAAAGTTGACTAAAACGCCTCCAATCATAATTAAGAGCCGCTGCCAAGCTGGCTTTGTGCGAAACTCCCATGGTTGTGGTTCTTGCTTCATCTGATCAGTATCGAAACTCTCATCGATCATACCAGCAATCTTACAGTAGCCACCGAGTGGTAACCACCCCATACCATATTCTGTATCGTCCTTTTTAGGTTTCCAACTGAAAAGTTTACCTTTCCACTTACCAATACCAACATCGAAGAATACGAAGAACTTTTCAACACGAACACCGAAAAGCTTCGCAAAGAACATGTGTCCGCCTTCGTGTAGTAGGACAAGCAGAGAGATTGCCAGTACAAACTGCAGCAATCTAATTAAAAATGTTTCCATTGTTATCTATTCATTATTTATTATTCATAATATCAAGTGCTACACGGCGAGCCTCAGCGTCCGTCTGCACATATACATCATAGTCAGGGTTGCTATCAAAAGCAACAGACTGCATTGTCTTTCAATGATGTCACCCATTGCCAAGAAGCTACAAGCACCCTTACGGAAGCCTTCATTAACAATCTCATTGGCAGCATTCAGGATACAAGGCATATTACCGCCCTTATTGATAGATTCGTATGCCATTGTCAGACACTTAAACTTCTCCACATCAGGTTCGAAGAATTCCAATGGTTGACGGAATAAATCTAATCTATCGCCCCCTAATGGCAAACGTTGTGGGAACGAAAAGGCATACTGAATAGGCAATCGCATATCAGGAACACCCAACTGTGCTTTCACACCACCATCACGGAACTGTACCGCACTGTGAACAATAGACTGTGGATGAACCAACACTTGTATCTTGTCAGCAGGAACACCAAAGAGCCACTTGGCTTCTATCACCTCGAAGCCCTTGTTCATTAAAGAAGCCGAATCGATGGTAATCTTTGCTCCCATGTCCCATGTCGGATGTTTTAGGGCATCGACTGCGGTAACATGTTTCAACTGTTCGTAGCTAAAAGTACGGAAAGGACCACCTGAACAAGTGAGAAGAATCTTCTCAATCTCGTTCTCATCCTCCCCTACCAAACTCTGGAAGATAGCACTATGTTCGCTATCTACGGGCAGAATAGGTACATGATATTGCTGAGCCAGCTGAAGAATTAATTCTCCGGCAACAACAAGTGTCTCTTTATTTGCCAAACAGATTTTCTTCCGTGCCTTAATGGCATGAATCGTTGGAGCAAGTCCCGAATAGCCCACCATCGCTGTGAGTACCATATCTATTGATGGTGATTCAACAATATCCTCCAAAGCCTTGCTACCTGCATATACCTTTATGTCAGGCATGTCAGCCAACTCCTGCTTCAATGCTTCGTAGTAAGCCTCATCAGCAATGACGACAGCAGCAGGGTTGAAGCGACGAGCTTGTGCAGCCAGTTCCTTCCAACGATGATTAGCAGTGAGTGCATAAGCCTCATAGAGGTCAGGATGCTGACTGATGACATCAAGGCCTTGCGTACCGATACTGCCTGTTGAGCCTAATATACAGATTTGTTGTTTCATTTCATTCTTTTGTTTTATACCCCGTATCAAAGATCGAGCAGTCCCAAAGGAATCCGCATCGTAATTGTTTGAGACACGATGTCTGTAGCAACAATAAGTTCGTCACTGGCAGGAATAAGTATTTCTTCTCCATCAGACGTACACACCTCGAAGAGGGTATTAACCGTTGTTTCATCTACTGCAACAATCTTGCCAATAACATTGTTTGTTGTATCATCAATCAAGGAATAACCTACAATCTGCGCCCATGACACATCATCTGTTCCTTCCTCTGCCAACTTGCGTGGGAAATAAACCGTACATCCTGTCAGTTCGCGTGCTTGGGCATCGCTATCAATATTGCAGAACTTCATCAATGCAATCTCGTCAGACCGAACCTGTATTCCTCCATAAAGAACGGAACAAGAATTCCATCAATGTCCAATATCAGGTAATCGGCATCCACCACATCAAAAACGTCATCGGAGAACTGCAATTGCAACTCTCCGTGTACGCCATGCGGTTTTCCAATGCGCCCAATCTTATAGACTTCTTCCTTCTTTATCATTTATATCTAATTACATCAACACGACCTATTAACAAATCTCCACTCTTTGAATCTTTGCTCCAAGCGCATTCAGACGCCCCTCGATATTCTCATATCCGCGATCAATCTGTGCAATGTTGTCAATACGACTTGTTCCTTGTGCGGTCAGAGCAGCTATAAGTAGAGCGATACCTGCACGAATATCAGGACTTGACATTCGACCACCACGAAGTTTCTTGGCATTATCATGACCAACAACGACGGCACGATGAGGGTCACAAAGAATGATTTGCGCACCCATATCTATGAGTTTGTCTACAAAGAACAGACGGCTCTCAAACATCTTCTGATGGAAGAGGACACTACCCTGTGCCTGTGTAGCAACGACAAGAAGCACAGAGATAAGGTCAGGGGTCAGACCGAGGCCATGGAGCATCACTGATTGTCATAATCGTTCCATCAATGAAAGAGTCTATCACATAGTGATCTTGACGTGGGATAATAAGATCGTCACCATCTTCGATAATCTGTACACCGAGTCGGCGGAAGGTATCAAGAATCAATCCCAAGTTAGGAACAGACACATCTTTAATACGGACACCATCACCCATCATCGCTGCAATACCAATAAAAAGAACCAACCTCAATCATATCAGGTAGGATACGATGGTCAGCAGTATGCAATTCCTTCACCCCTTCAATGGTAAGCAAGTTGCTGGCAATACCACTAATCTTTGCACCCATCGCATTAAGCATCTTGCAGAGTTGCTGAATATAAGGCTCGCAAGCCGCATTGTATAACGTGGTTGTTCCTTCTGCCAACACAGCCGCCATGATAATATTGGCTGTACCCGTAACAGACGCTTCGTCTAAGAGCATATAGGTTCCTACAAGTTTGTCTGCTTGTAATTCATATACATCACGGTCTTCAACACGTCCAAAGTGTGCGCCAAGGTTTTTGAACCCAAGGAAGTGGGTATCCAAACGACGCCGACCAATCTTATCGCCACCAGGCTTAGCAATGGTGGCCCTACCAAAACGCCCTAACAGTGGTCCAATCAGCAAGACACTACCACGCAAGGAAGAACACTTCTTCACGAAGTCGTTACTTGCCAAGAAGTCAAGGTTCACCTCATCTGCTTGGAAAGAAAACTCATTCGGAGCAAGTTTCTTCACCTTTACTCCAATATCTTTTAATAGTTTGATAAGATTATTTACATCAAGTATATCAGGAATATTGCGAATGATAACTTCTTCTGTTGTCAAAAGGGTTGCGCAAATTACCTCCAAGGCTTCATTCTTTGCACCTTGTGGAGCAATCGTGCCACTCAGCCGATGTCCACCTTCTATAATAAAGGATTCCATGTGTCGTACTATTACTTTTTCTTCTTATTACGAGGCTGAGCAAACTCTCTCGCATTGATTTTCTCAAACTTAAATGTATTCAAATCGAGCTGAATTTTACCATCTGTATAGCGAGCAAGGTCTGAAACAATCTTCTCATCGTCGCAAGAGCCATGTCCCCACTGCATTAGACTACGTTTCATTTGGTTTGCAACAGAATAAACAAAAGCATCACGTCGCTCACCTTCTTCCATTGTCTTCAACTCCTCAAAAGCCTCAAACAGAAGCTGACCATAGTGTCTTACAGGAATATTGGACATCGGATAGCTCATTGACTCTGGCTTAGTAGCTATTTAAAGCCTCTGACACATCACAGGGGTAGTCAATATCCAACTTAAAGTTAGCCATCAATGCCAAATGATCCCATAGTTTCTCCATGTGGTCATAGTTACCACGATTCTGAGCATTCATTCTGTCCATAATGGAAACAATAGTTTCCGCACATCGCTGACGTTCTTCCTTTGTAGGAAGTCCGATGGCATAATCTACCATATTTTGTATCTCTCGCCCATACTGTGGTAGTATGAGTCGTTCTCGCTGTGTATTATAATCTAATCCTTCTATATTCATTGAATGATGAATGTTACAATTAAAGTGATGATGGCAAGTCGTCTTATAGACACGAAACTACAGCAATGGCTTTGCCTGCTTAGCAACGAAATCCTTGAGATAGAATGGGACAAAGTAAGCTACATCCTCAAACTTCCCTTGCGCCATACGCTTCTCTGCCAAAGAGAACATATTTTTTGCCAAAGCATCAATTCCCTTAATCAAGTGCGCATTAGGGTGATTGATAACCTCCATGCACTTCTCTGCACCATTGCCAAAGAAGTAAACAGGACCACGATCAAGGTATTCTTTGTAGGTATTCTCGTCTACGACATCTGCCTGAATACCACGTACCTCCTTCAAAGCACGATCATATACAGCAGAATAAACTTCCATACGGCGTGCATCAATCATCGGCACAAGAAGGCCATCTTCCTCAACGTCCTCATGATGAAGCAATACTGGTACTGCCAAAAGTTCCAAAGTAGGCACTGCCAATAACTTTACACCACGACCATAGCAAATTCCTTTTGCCATAGACACACCAACACGCAGCCCCGTATATGAACCAGGACCACTACTCACTGCCACTGCATCTAATGGCAATTTATTCTCATCTATAAAGGCAAGCGCCTCATCTACAAATGTTCCTAACTTTTCTCTATGCTTAGGGTCAAGTGTATCTTGCTTATCGAAAATGCAAGTTCCATCATGACTAACGGCAACAGAGCACACATTTGTACTCGTATCAATGTTTAATATGCAAGACATAAAAATCAATTATGTTCTAAATAACTTGCAAATATACTCTTTTTATTCCACATTTTTTGTACATTTGCAAAAATTTAACGCGAAAAGCTCATGATACTATCAATGACGGGCTATGGCAAAGCAGTTGTAGCCTACAAGGAAAAGAAAATCAATGTTGAGGTGAAATCACTTAATAGCAAGTCGCTCGACCTCTCAGCACGCATCGCACCCCTCTACAGAGAAAAGGAAATGGAAATCCGTCGACTCCTCGCTCAAAAGCTGGAACGAGGGAAAATAGACTTCTCCCTATGGGTTGAAAAGGAGACTGCAACGGATGCGACTCCTATTAATGCGACTCTTGTAGAAAACTATTATAATCAAATCAAAGCCATCTCTAAGTCTACGGGCATTCCAGAACCAGAAGACTGGTATGCAACACTCCTCCGCCTTCCTGACGTAACGGCAAAGACTGAGGTTGAAGTCTTAGATGAAGAAGAATGGATTGTTGTACAACAGGCCATTAACGAGGCAATTGACAAGCTCACTGACTTCCGCAAACAGGAAGGTGCTGCATTACAAAAGAAATTTACTGAAAAGATTGATAACATCAGCAATCTTCTTAAAAGCATCGAACCCTTCGAGAAAAGTCGTGTACCTAAGATTAGAGAAAAGATTATCGATGGTCTGAAACAGATTTCTGAAATTGATTACGACAAAAATCGTCTTGAACAGGAATTGATTTATTATATAGAAAAACTCGATATTAACGAGGAGAAACAACGACTGACAAACCACCTCAAATACTTCCATGAAACAATGAATGAGAATGGTCATGGGGTTGGCAAGAAACTTGGCTTCATTGCTCAAGAAATGGGACGTGAGATTAACACCACTGGCTCTAAGAGTAACCAAGCAGAGATGCAGAATATCGTTGTGAAGATGAAAGACGAACTTGAACAGATTAAGGAACAAGTTTTGAATGCCTTGTAGGGACCTCCCCCAACCCCTCCAGAGGAGGGGAGTGCCTAACAGGATAAAGTTGGATAAAGGTAGTCACTACAATTGGAGATAATGAGGATATTAAAATAAGTGAGTAAACATACCTTCTTCTAAAAATAAGGAATAGTATCGCAAATAAGAAACATCCCCTATATCAAAATATTCATAGATTATCAAACAAACTAAGTCGTAGCTATGGAAAAGAAAGATAAAGGACACTATTATTTTGGAAACCTTCACTACCATACCAATGATGCTTCTACTTATCAGTTACTTCGTCAAAATGCAAAATATAACAGGAAACATCCTACTGAGGCAGAGGCACTTTTATGGGAATACCTTAGGGGAAAACAATTAGGTGTACGTTTTCGTCGACAACATCCTGTCTATGATTATATCCCTGACTTCGTATGTCTTTCATTAAATCTTATAATAGAAGTTGACGGAGGATATCACCTCGCAGAAGAACAGCAATTAAGCGATAGAGAACGAGATACTTACCTTCAACATTTTGGCTTTCATATCATAAGATTCTCTAACGAGGAAGTTCTTCAAAATCTCGATAAAGTATTAAACAAAATAAAAACAGCTATGAACAAGCTTTCATCTGAAAACCAATCTGCTAATATCACACCAGCAGCAAAGATACAAAAAAACACTTCTAACATCGCATCGTCTCCTAACACGTCCCACGACTGTCCGTTAGGCGTTCCCCTCCCTCGGAGGGGTGAGGGGAGGTTACTCATCCTCTCTGCTCCTTCTGGTGCTGGTAAAAGCACCATAGTACAATGGTTAATGCAGGAACACCCTGAATTAAAATTAGCATTCTCTATTAGTTGCACTACCCGTGTACCTCGTGGTACAGAACAAGATGGTGTAGAATACATCTTTCTTTCGCCCGAGCAATTTAAGGAAAAGATTACTAACGAGGAATTTCTTGAATATGAAGAGGTCTATGAAGACCGATTTTATGGCACATTGAAATCACAAGTAGAAAGTCAGTCTACTGCTGGTCAAAACGTTGTCTTCGATGTTGACGTTAAGGGGGGCTGCAATATTAAGAAGTACTATGGTGCTCGCGCCTTGAGTCTTTTTATCCAACCACCATCAGTAGAAGAACTCCGTCGCAGACTTATTGGTAGACAGACAGACAGTGCTGAAGCTATCGAAAACCGCCTCGCTAAGGCTTCCTACGAGCTTACTTTTGCCGACAAGTTCGACAAGATTATTATTAACGATAATCTTGAAAAAGCTAAGCAGGAGGCTTATAAGATTATTAAGGAGTTTTTAGAAGAATAAAGCCTCCCCCAACCCCTCCGAAAGGAGGGGAGCCCTAATAGATTGCAAATAGAAAAAGAACCATTTCTAATAACGCCTATATTTTCTATAATGAATAGAACATATAGCACTGCTAATACTTATAGGTCCTAAAGCCTATTACACCATTATGAAACCATCATCTCACTTCACTCCTATTAGCACTCCCCTCCCTTCGGAGGGGTCGGGGGAGGCTTCCATCGGCATCTTCGGTGGTTCCTTCAACCCTATCCACAACGGACATATAGCTTTAGCAAAAGCCTTTCTTGAAAAAGAAAACTTAGACGAAGTGTGGTTTATGGTTTCTCCTCAAAACCCTTTCAAGGTAGATCAACAACTCTTAGCAGACCACCTTCGACTAAAATTAGTTAGTAAAGCTATCAATTACAACCCTCGCTTTAAGGCTTCGGACTATGAGTTCCACTTACCGAAACCTTCTTATACATGGAACACCCTACAACATCTCACCCACGACTTCCCTCGCTATCGTTTCACCATTCTCATTGGTGGCGACAATTGGGACGCTTTCAACCGCTGGTATCATGCGAAGGACATACTTGCTAATTACAAACTCGTTGTCTATCCAAGACGTGCGCAAAATCTTGATAACACCTCCTTGCCCACAAATGTTAGTCTACTGCAAACCCCACTTATTGATATCAGTAGCACTACTATTCGCAACCGAATAAAATCAGGAGAAGACATTAATGACATAGTACCCGAAGTAATTGTGAAAGATATCATAAATCTATATTAACCAAACAACATATCGACACAATAAAACATAAGTTTTTATAGAGGCCGAAGGTGAAGTCATAATCTTTTATTATCTTTGCAACAAGTATATTAACGGATGATGATTAAAACTTTCAACACAGGCGAGACTCATGAGAGTCTCCGACAAGAATATAACCCAGACGGCTCTGTGCTACGAAAAGCACAAATGAGACTACTCGACATGGCAATCTATCTGCAAGAAACAGCCAAACAGATAGGAATACCCTGTCGACTTGATGGAGGAAATGTACTGGGTGCGGTAAGACATGGCGGATTTATCCCTTGGGATGACGACATAGACATGGTGGTCAGTCATACTGATTTCAAACGTTTATGTGATTATCTAAAGGCAAATCCTCATCCTCAGTATGTGTTACAAGATAACGACACCGACTCAGGTTTCTATAAGGAGTGGGCTTGTTTACGTGATCTTAAAAGCGAAAATCTAAGTCATCAAGACCAAAACAGTGCTGACAGAACGATACACGAAGCACAGAAGTACAGAGGGTTGCATGTAGACATTTTTCCCTACGAAGGCAACATGATTCCTTGGCTACAACGTTTGGCAGCAAAACTGTCAGTAAATGTAAATGCTAAATTAGCAGGTCGCCATCCATGGTTGGCACAGACAAGCTATAACATTCTTCATAACATCATCTTTCCAAGTTTAGAATTATTGGCAAAATATTTGGTAATCCAGAGTTATATATGCATTCGTATGGTGCTTGGTTCTATGAGCAGCATCCACGTCGCTGCATGCTTCCACACAAAGACCTTGTCTTTGAGGGCTATACTTTCGAGGGGCCTGCCGACCTTGACGAATTCTGTCGCATTGCTTACGGGAACTACATGAATCTACCACCACGTGATCAACGTGACAGACATAAAGTAGACGTCGTCTTTAAGTAACAAGTGTATCTCATCCAATCCCTTAATTCCTAAATTAAAATTATGAACATAGCAGTAATCTTTGCAGGAGGCTCAGGTCTAAGAATGCACACAAAGTCACGTCCTAAACAATTTCTTGACCTTAACGGAAAGCCGATTATCATTTATACATTGGAGTTATTTGACAATCATCCAAACATAGATGCAATCGTTGTAGCTTGCATTGAGAGTTGGATTCCTTTCCTTGAAAAACAACTCCGTAAGTTTGAAATCAATAAAGTGGTAAAGATTATTCCAGGTGGAAAGTCTGGACAAGAGTCTATTTACAAAGGACTTTGCGCTGCTGAGACTTACGCACAAAGCCAAAGCATTACCAATGAGAATACGATAGTGCTCATTCACGATGGTGTTCGTCCACTCATTACAGAAGAAACCATAACAGACAATATCAAAAAGGTAGAAGAAGTAGGTAGTTGCATTACTTGTATTCCTGCAACTGAAACACTCATTGTAAAACAAACTGATGGTTCTTTAGAAATTCCTTCACGTGCCGACTCGCTCATAGCTCGTGCTCCTCAGAGTTTCCGTTTGTCGGACATAATCGCTGCCCATCGCCGTTCCTTAAAGGAAGAAAAGGACGATTTCATAGATTCTTGCACGATGATGAGCCATTATGGTTACAAACTTGGAACTATCATCGGACCAATGGAAAATATTAAGATTACGACTCCAACAGACTTCTTCGTATTACGTGCGATGGTTAAGGTACACGAAGACCAACAGATTTGGTTTATAAGGTTCACGCTTCTTTCCCACTACAATAGCAAGTTTACAAACACGAGGCAGATTTTTAATAGGAGTTTTATATTACGTAACAATGATACACAACAAGATACTACAAGAAGACATCAAGAGCTTTGCAAATAAGTTTGCACTGGCAAACGAACTGAATGGTAAGACTATCGCCGTGACTGGTGCAACTGGGCTATTAGGCTCTTGTATGGTGCGCTGCCTTTTGGCATTGCACACAGAGAAAGGTATCGACCTACACGTCATTGCAGTTGTTAGAAACATCGAGAAAGCAGCAAGGCTTTTTGGTAAAGAATGCAAAGAACTAAGTTTCTACACTTATGATTTTTCTTCAACGAAAGCCTTCAAACCTTCAAAAAAAACCGATTTCATCGTACATTTTGCTGCACCAACAGCCTCAAAATGCTTTATAAACAAACCCGTTGAGACGATGAACACAATATATTTCGGCACGCAAAACATTCTGTCTTATTCACAAGAAACAAAAGTCACATCACTTGTTTTTGTTTCAAGCATGGAGGTTTATGGAGCGATTACCGATGACAAAGAAACCCTCACCGAACAGATGCAGGGTTATCTTGACCCAATGGCTACTCGAAGTAGTTATCCATTAGCAAAAAGAGCAGCTGAAGCTTTGTGCCATAACTTTGCCGTTGAGCATGCTGTCCCCGTAAAAGTAGCACGATTGGCACAGACTTTTGGTGCAGGTGTAGACAGTAACGACAACCGTGTCTTTGCACAATTTGCACGAAGTGTCATTCATAACCAGAACATCGTCCTACATACTAATGGTGAAGGTTGCCACAGCTATTGCTATACAACAGACGCTGTCAGTGCCATGCTTTACCTATTACTACGTGGAGAAGATGGCGAAGCATACAATGTTGCCAATAGCGAAACATACATTTCTATCCGTAAGATGGCCGAACTTGTTGCAGAAAGCTTTAACCCTAACAACGTAAAGGTAGTCATACAATTACAAGAGGGAATGGGTTATCCTCCAACAACCAAACTACGACTTGACACAAAGCGCATCCACGCATTAGGCTGGAAAGCTGAATTTGGACTCAAAGAAATGTTCAGTCGTTTAATAGATTCTATGAAGGAAATAGATAGCTAAACTTTCCATACCAAGAAGATTCTATCACAACACACCCACGACATACCCCCTTTTAGCATCAACAACCTGTTTCATACCCCTTATTTCTTCCTTCAACTTCAAAAGGAGTGTATCCATTAAAAAGACCACCCTCCTTTTCTTTTTTGGTCCTTATTTAGAAGAGAGAACTTACCTCTATCATTGTCTATTTTGTTAAACAAATTTCAAACATATAGACAGCCATAAAACAAAGTTCAAAAACGATGATAAATGCCGATTTTTGATTACCTTTTTCAACTTTAAAAGAAGCAAGAAAATAGAGGAAATACCAAAAATATTAAGTAAATATTCTTATCTAAGAAATATTGTCAAAAACCTCTTTTTTCACATACAAAATGAAGCGTTTTTAACTAAGAAAAATAAGCAATAAGTCCTAAAAAAATCAGGCACATCAGTATTAATCTCACCAACAAGGAAAACCATGATTTGTAATAAAAAGATGAGTATATTTAGAAATATGTAATTTTCCTTAATTTCGATATTCTTGATAAGAAATAGTATTATTTGTCTATTAATTCAATAAAATATTGTATATTTGCACCCTAACAATAATTTTAATTATAGACAAAATAGTAAAAAGTTTTACACAAGAACGGATAGATGTACACCTAAGCGATTGCAGAGAGTAACGCAAGAGCTTAATAACAACAACAATTAGCCCGATGTGTTTTATCCACATTTAGCAAGTTGACAAAGCAGTACACTATCCTTGAATAATAAACATAAATAAAGATAGAGATTCATAAGGATATACATTTAATAAAACAAGTTAATCATTGGTCTTGTGTTAATCACAGATTAATTAACTGTCAAAAACATATATATAGCGTCTTTTCATATTAGCATAAATTAAAAATAACTACCAAATCCTATTTTTTATGGGATATTTTTAGTTACCAGTGAGGGTTTCATCGTGAGATGAGACCTCACACTTTTTATAATAAAACATTTCTACTTTACGCACTCCTACCCTTTCTATTCTGGCATCCTGCACCTCTTTCCTAAGAATGAAAAGGTTTTCTATCATCTTTATTATCACTAACAACCATCATTTCATTTCTTTTCAGTAACTTTTGCGTTCAAATCATTCACAAATTAAAATTAGAAAAATAGAACGTAGGAGATAAAGCACCAGAAATCCTTGGCACAGACCAAGACGGAAAAGAAATTAAGTTAAGCGATTATAAAGGACAAAAGATTGTTCTTTATTTCTATCCAAAGGATTCTACATCAGGCTGCACCGCTCAAGCATGTAACCTCCGTGACAACTATAAAGAATTGAGGGACAAGGGCTATGTTATTATCGGAGCAAGTATACAAGACGAGAAGTCACACAAGAAGTTTATAGAAAAGAATGAACTTCCTTTCCCAATCATTGCCGATACTGACTTAAAAGCTCATTGAGACCTTTGGCGTTTATGGTGAGAAGAAAATGTATGGCCGCACCTACATGGGGACCTTCCGCACCACTTTCATCATCAACGAAGATGGTATCATTGAGCGCATCCTCAGTCCAAAGCAGATCAAAACAAAAGATCACGCAGCTCAAATTCTAATAGAAGACTAACTATTATTGTCTTAGGGCATAGTTACGATTGGCAGAAGACACTCCCTATTACAAGAGAAAAAACTGATTAATGAATAGAAAAATGCTCTCTGACAAAAAGAGGCTTAATAACAGAAAACCATAGGACTATGCCCAACGCTCAAAACAAAATTAATAAGACAACAAAGACTAAAAGCAGAAAGAGCAAAAAACTAAGCAACACAAAGAAACCTCACCAACCACTTTCCTCTTCTATTAAAGAAGAAGAAGTGGCGACGAGGACTTTTATTAAAGGGTCAGAGATAAAGGCTTTTACGCAAAAACTTATCACCCTTGCCAACGAATACGAAACCCCATCGTTTCTCCATGGCGACCCTTCATGGTTCATGCACCAAGTAATTGGTAAAAAAAATCAAGAAACCATTGCTTTCATAGCCTCATGTTTAAGCTATGGTTCGCGACAAGTTTTCTTACCCCGAATCCAATATCTACTTGATTGTTCACGCTCAGAACCTTACGATTGGATTAAAACAGGAAGGTTTCTTCTGGACATTCCAGATAATAACCAATGTTTCTATCGACTATATACCAACTCTATGATCCGTCAGCTCCTCCATGCATTACAAACTATGTATGAGGAGTTTGGAAGCATGGAAAACTACATTCGTTACTACGCCAAACTCAACAAAGAGAAGACACAAACAGAGGCTATAATCGCAATAGAAGCAATCTGTGATTTCTTTCTTAAACATGAAGCAATTGGAATTGTACCCAAGAACACAAGTTCCAGCTGCAAACGTGTATGTATGTTCCTCCGTTGGATGGTTCGAGAGAACTCTCCCGTCGACCTCGGTATATGGTCTGACTTTATCAATCCTCGCTCGCTCATCATCCCTCTTGACACACATGTCATTCAACAGTCCCTACAATTAGGGCTTATTACAAGTAAAACTGCATCCATGTCTGTTGCTCGAAAACTTACAGACAAACTTCTTGAAATATTTCCTAACGACCCATTAAAAGCTGACTTTGCCCTCTTTGGATACGGAGTAAACCATAAGTAAGTCCCCTATCAACATCTCTTTCTCGTTGTAGAACTTAATTTGTTGATTATTTTCAAACAACTCGAAAGCAATACATAATCTTTAGGACTCGTAAAGAGCATCTCTTCACCTGCAAAAGACGCTCTTTACGCATGTTAGTAATGCTCTTTTGAAATCCTATTAAGCACCTTCTTATTCAACACACACTAATAGGCTGATTTACAGATAAATATAAAATCGGATTATTTACATAGTCTTTTGCTTTTAGAAAGTAGAGCTAAATGGTATCATGTAAAGTTTTTTTATTAAATAAAATCATTAGCAAGCAATTCAAAAAAGCCTCATTATAGCATTTGGTCGTTGATAACACGAAAGATAAACGATACAAAAACCATCACCTTCACCTTTACCAAAAAAACGAAGCCCTTATTATTATAACAGAAAACCGACCCCGTTATGAAAAACGAAGTCGGCAACTTATCATTACTCTCAATTTTATTACTTTCAAGAATTAGGCAGTGAGATGCTTATTCAAATTTACTGCCTTTGCTACTAATGCTACTACTACGATAGCTGATAAAACTAATGAAATCATAATCTTTTTACCTTTAATAGGGACCTTTCCCTTGTTTATAAATATGTTATCCTCTTAAATACGAATGCAAAGTTAGACATAAAAAAACAATAGACAAAATACACCTATGATAAAACTCACAAAATGCCTTTTTATTAGTTTGTATCAAGTCGATTGATTCAAATCAACAAGATAATATTTGCTTATCTGAAAGATTAGCTTTAACTTTGCCTATTGAAAATATTATTTCTATGAAAAATGGAGAAAAATCAAGAGCTACGCAACGCATGGGAGTTTGTTGAACATACTGGGATTAGTACCTTTCTCACGGGTAAGGCAGGAACGGGTAAAACTACCTTCCTTCGCACACTCAAAGAACAAAGCAACAAATGCAGTATAATTGTTGCACCCACAGGTGTAGCAGCAATCAATGCAGGAGGTGTGACTATACATTCTTTCTTCCAGCTGCCGTTCTCGCCCTTTATTCCTAATACAAATATCAAAAATAAATTTGATTATAGCAAGGAGAAACGCAAAATAATCCGTACACTTGATTTGTTGATTATTGACGAAATTAGTATGGTTCGAGCTGATATTCTTGATGCAATCGACTCCGTGCTACGCCGTTTTCGTGAACCACAAAAGCCCTTTGGCGGTGTACAACTATTGATGATTGGCGACCTACAACAACTAACACCTGTTGTTACTCCTGAAGAAGAGGAATTGTTACACAACTATTATGAGACTCCATACTTCTTTAGCTCAAAAGCTTTAAGGAACATCAATTATGTCACGATAGAACTAACACACGTCTATCGACAACAAAACAAAACTTTCATCACCTTACTTAATAATATAAGAGAAGGAAAAGTTTCCGAAGACGACCTACAACTTCTCAACAAAAGATATAACCCTAATTTTCGTCCAAAGGAAGGGAGTGACTACATCCGACTGACGACACACAACAGAATGGCAGAAAGTTATAACGAAGAACAACTACGCAATCTTTCCGCAACTGCATTTACCTTTACCGCAAAAACGGAGGGAAACTTCCCTGATTACAACTTTCCAACTGACTTCAACCTTACACTGAAAGTAGGAGCGCAGGTTATGTTCATCCGTAATGATGCTAACGGACGATATTATAATGGACGCATAGGACACGTTACATACGTTAACCATGAAAAAATACAGGTCCGCTGTCCAGGAGAAGAAGATGTCTTTGAAGTAGAAGCCGAAACATGGGAGAACACGAAGTACACCATAAATGAAAAGACAAAGCAAATTGAAGCCGAAATACAAGGAACTTTCAAACAGTATCCCCTTCGATTAGCATGGGCCATCACTATACACAAAAGTCAAGGTCTGACCTTTGAACATGCAATCATTGACGCACAAGCATCCTTTGCATCTGGACAAGTTTATGTTGCTTTAAGCCGTTGTAAAACCTTAGACGGATTAGTTCTGGCATCACCTATCTCTAACAGTGCCATTATTAACGATAGCAAAGTTAGCGACTACATCTCCAACCAAACAGAAGCGGCACAAAAGAGTATAGCTGCTCTACCTCTCCTCAAAGAAGTATACTATCGCCAACTGCTCATAGAATTATTCAATTTCGATGATATCAAAAAACGCGAAGCCTTTCTCTTTAAGGTGTTGACGGAATTCTTCCTCAAATATCCCAAAATCAAAGCACTCCATAATATGGCACTTAACGACTTAGAAAAGCGTATTATTCAAGTGGCAACAAAGTGGGAATTACTCATTAATAAAATGACAACAGAAGAACTTCACGAAACAAACTTTAAGAAAAGAATAAAGAAAGGTGCACTCTATTTCCATTCTGAACTGACTGAAATCTTTAGTAGAATGATAGAAATAACAAAAGACGTACAGACAAATAATAAAATAGGTGCTAAACGTTTTGAAGATAGCTATACTGAACTGAAACAAACCTACGAAGCCAAATGCGACTTACTTACAACTATCATCAAGGAGGACTTTTCTATTACAACCTATCTGAAAGCTAAACAAGAAGCTATCCTTAACAGCTTATCTGACGGGAAAAACAGAAAGAAAAAGAAAACTAAACGATGAAAAGGAGAAACCTAAAGAAAAAAAGATAGACACGAAAGAATGTACCTACAACCTCTTCAAAGCAGGAAAAAGCGTCGAAGAGGTTGCCAAAGAACGTGGCTTAAAGGCATCAACCATCATGGGACATCTTATTCCATATATCCAAAATGGAGAGGTTAAACTCGAAGATGTAATTGATGAAAAGAAAATAGACATCATTAAACGAATAATCAAAGTTAAAGGAACGGACGGTGGAATGACACCCATCAAAGAGTTGTGTCCATCGTCTATCACTTATAACGACATTCTCTTAGTTATAAAAACTACAATAAATTAACGTAAACAAACAACCATACAAATATAAAAGGAATAGATTGTTTGCATAAGAATTTACAAAAAACATATTGCAAGAGAACTTATAGGATGTAAACAGCTCTTAATTTTAGAACAAAAGAGTAGTCGCAATAAAGAAAAATGTATAATACATGCAAATTATTTTGTGAAAGTCTTTGTTTTCAAAAACTATTACCTTTGCAGTGTCAATTAAGATATTTATTGAGTTGTAATCAAATTACGTTTAAATAGTTATTAGTGAGTTAATAGTCATATAAAGCGAATTAGAATGGTCTTCGTGAGAAGATTAACTAATGTTTTTGAGTCAAATAATTTTTGAGTTATTTAGTTAAGTGGCTTAGTGTATGTCTACGTGAGTAGATATACACTTTTTCTTTTGTTTTCACATATATGCTTATTAAAAATAATATTCCAAAAATACTTTTGCCAGATAACCCGAAATTAATTAATTTTGCAGTCATAACTTACAATTATAAGATAAAAACATGGCAAATTTAAGATTTGGAGCTATCGAGGAAGCGTTTAAGAAACGCCCCTTGGAAGTCAAAACGCCGACTGAACGTCCAGAACATTTCTATGGCAAGTACGTCTTCAATCGTGCAAGAATGTACAAGTATCTCCCTGTGGATGTGTATAAAAAACTAATAGACGTCATTGATAACGGCACACGATTAGACAGATCTATCGCAGACGCAGTAGCCCAAGGTATGAAAAAATGGGCAGAGGAACATGGAGCAACTCATTATACACACTGGTTCCAACCTCTTACAGAAGGTACTGCTGAGAAACACGATGCCTTCGTAGAGCATGATGGAAAAGGCGGAATGATTGAAGAATTCTCAGGAAAACTTCTTGTTCAGCAGGAACCTGACGCCAGCTCATTCCCTAATGGAGGTATACGTAACACCTTTGAAGCACGAGGCTATTCTGCATGGGACCCAACAAGTCCCGTATTTATCATAGAAGACACACTTTGTATTCCTACTATCTTTATATCTTATACCGGAGAATCACTCGACTATAAAGCTCCACTATTAAAATCATTACATGCTGTAAATATCACAGCAACAAAAGTTTGCCAATATTTTTATCAAGATGTAAAGCAGGTTCACACCAACCTTGGTTGGGAACAAGAATACTTCCTTGTAGATGAAGACTTATACTTTGCTCGCCCCGACCTTATGCTTACAGGACGTACACTAATGGGACATGACTCTGCAAAGAACCAGCAAATGGACGACCATTACTTTGGTACGATTCCTGAACGTGTACAAGCTTTCATGAAAGATCTTGAAATACAAGCACTCGAATTGGGTATTCCTTGCAAGACACGACACAACGAAGTTGCACCTGGACAATTTGAGTTAGCTCCTATCTTTGAAGAATGCAACCTTGCCGTAGACCATAACATGTTATTAATGTCACTTATGAAGAAGGTTGCCCACAAACATAGTTTCCGTGTGCTTCTGCATGAGAAACCATTCGACGGAGTTAATGGTTCGGGCAAACACAATAACTGGAGCCTTAGTACCGATAATGGTATTCTCCTTCATGCAGCAGGAAAGACACTTAATGACAACCTACGATTTGTTGTCTTTATCGTTGAGACATTGATGGCGGTTTATAAACACAATGGACTTCTCAAAGCCTCTGTTATGAGCGCAACAAACGACCATCGACTTGGAGCTAACGAAGCACCACCTGCCATTATATCCTCTTTCCTCGGAAAACAGATTAGCGACCTTCTCGAACATATTGAAAAAGCTGATAAAGAAAACATATTCAGCCTTAGTGGTAAGACTGGTTTACAGATGGACATCCCAGAAATACCAGAGTTACTTATAGATAACACTGATCGCAACCGCACATCTCCATTTGCCTTCACTGGTAACCGCTTTGAGTTCCGTGCCGTTGGTTCTGAAGCAAACTGTGCATCTGCAATGATTGTTCTCAACACTGCTGTTGCAGAAGCATTACAGAACTTCAGCGAAAGAGTTGATGCTATGGTTGCAAAAGGTGAAGACCAAACTTCGGCAATTATTGATATTATCCGTGAAGACATCAAAACATGTAAACCTATCCACTTCGATGGGAACGGCTATTCTGATAGCTGGAAGAAAGAAGCGATGAATCGAGGACTTGACTGCGAAGCAAACTGTCCTAAATGTTTCGATCGTTACCTTGATGACGATGCTATCATGATGTTTGAAACCATGAACGTTATGAAACGCAATGAGTTAGAAGCACGTAACGAGGTGAAATGGGAAACTTACACGAAGAAGATTCAAATTGAAGCACGTGTAATGGGTGACTTAGCGATGAATCATATTATCCCCGTAGCCACTCACTATCAAAGTCAGTTGGCAAAGAACGTGCAGAACATGGTCAACATCTTTGGTGATGTAGAAGGAAAACAGCTCAGCGAAAGAAACATTAAGATTATACGTGAGATTGCTGAACGTACCAATATCATTGAAACTGGGGTTGAAGAACTTGTAAATGCACGTAAGCAAGCAAACAAGATAGACTCTCAACGTGAGAGAGCTATTGCTTATCACGACACAATCGCTCCGAAGATGGAAGAAATACGCTATCAAATTGATAAGTTGGAGTTAGTGGTCAGCGATGAGCTTTGGACCCTTCCTAAGTATCGCGAATTACTCTTCATCAGGTAAAATATTGCGGTTTCATCGAAAATATTGCCACTCTTCGCATCTATGTTCGTTACAACAAGACACGAAGAAAGGAACACAGAAAAGGCAGGTAATTCTCTAAAAGATGGATTACCTGCCTTTCTTTGTGTTCTATTTGTTTTACCGCAACTCTTTTTCCTTATAAATAACATTATTAGCACCACTTGTAATCCTCATTGATTCAGGATGCTCATCTACAAAGCTCTCTATATGACGAACACGTTTCTCTTCAAAGATTTCATCAACGGCAATAAGAATACCCGTCTCCTCAACATCACCAAATCCATAGTTGATAGCCGTACCAAAGAGCTTCATTGTTGGAGAAAGATTCATATACGCATTAACCAATGGTGGAATATTATAACCCAACGCACGAACCTCACGATTTAATATTTTATAATCCTCTCTAAAGTCCTCACCTTGAAAAAGCGCATCTAATTCAGCCGTTGGAGTCTCAATTTTTAGCGGTTTAATCGGAATTATCAAATCTTCCTTATCATCAAAATACTTCTTCAAGAAGTACAGAATCATATCCCTTCCACGTCGGATATAAGAAGGATACATTGTCATCTTTCCAAAGAAATATTTACATTCAGGATATAACACCGTCAATGCTCCAAGCCCATCCCAAAGGTTGTCCAGAGCGAAAATACTCTTAGAGTTCCTGCGAACATTCTGATAATCCAAAGAAACAAACGAACGACCAAGCTCAACTGTGTAAGGAGCATACTGTTTCATAAACTTTTTAGAGAAGTGAAACATGTGGCTTGTAGCCACAATAGGCTGCCCGTCATCTCCTAATTCCCATTCATTACCAAAGATATAACGATAGCCACCGATAATCTCCTCTGCCTCAGGGTTCCAAACAATTAATTGTCTACAACAATTATTCATTGTGTCGAACTCATCTACATCCATTGATTTGCCCGTACCGCCTCCCGCTGAACGAAAAGCGATTTCACGCAGACGACCAATCTCCTTCATAACATTAGGAGCTGTTTTAGCTGTCACAATATAAATCTCATTATGACTTTTGTTCGTCATACGAAGCATCCGTTCAGGCGTCAACTCCCTTTTGAGCAATTCCTTGCTTATAGGCTGGATGATTTCTTCTTCCATAAATTCTATCAATCTTTTTTCTTTCTCCAAATCTTATCGCTGGGTTTATCCTATTCTTTTACCATCTAATGAGGCAGAAAGACTATAACTCATAAACTATATCTTCAACATACTTTGCCCATTCCATCGATGTCCGACTCTTATCAAAGGTCTGCCAAGGAATTGGCTTACCAATTGCCACCCGAAACGTTTTACCTACATTCTTGTACATTTCGTCAACAAGAAGAAGCATTGCTAAATTTAGCTTTTTAAGATGTTTATCACTAAAATGTGCAACCCGATAAAACCTTTCAGAATTGCGGCCACCAAAAAAGATTGGAACAATATCGCGCTGATACTCCACACTTTTTGTAATAAACGTCTTCTTCCACTCTAAATCGTGTATCTCACCACTGATCTTACGGCTATTAAGTCCTGCTGGAAACATTAATATATGATTGTCGCTTTGAAACCCCGCTTCAACCATTCGAGGAAAATCACGACTCTGTTTGCCTGTCTTATTAATACCAATACTTACTGGTTTTAAGCCTGGAAGATTAAGTAACAAGTCATTCACTAAATAACGAAATTTGCCATCATAATGTTCACCTATTATAGAGCCGAGTGCTACTCCATCTTGTCCTCCAAGTGGATGGTTTGAAACAAAAGTATAAGGCTTTCCATCATTCTTATCTGGGAGATTTTCCAATCCCTCGATTTCTAATGTCATATCAAGATACCGGACACACTCTGCAAGCCATTCCGTACCTGTCACGCCACGGCTTTCCCATAGAAACTGATTAACCTCGTCTTCATGTAGGATTTTCTTTAGCCAATTAACGGCAAAAGAAGGAACAAACTTAGCCTTTGTTCCCATCTTATCTTTAAGTATCCTATCAATATCGATCGTTTTCTCTATTTCTACACTCATGTATTCAAATCTCTCCTAAATAAAATGCAAAAATAACGAAACGATTTGGAATAGCTCACTTTTTTCTGCTAAAATATATGTTTTATGAGAAAAAAAGTTATTCCTTTTGTCACATAAATACTTTTTACATGGATTTAACAAAAGACTTTCAGTTATTCATCAAACAGCACCCACACTGCACTATCTATCTATTTTATTGTTATTCTCCGAAAAAAAGACTTTCTGAAACCATAGAAAATATATCAAAAACTTTACATAATTTCAAAAACATAATCTCTATATTAACGACAAAGCTCCTACCAAACTCGAGGTCATAACTAATAGTAAATCAGCTCATTATAAACCCACAAGAGAAAAGGTGCTTAATTAGACTTTAAAAGACCATTAATAACATGCGTAAAGAGCATGTTTTGCAAGTGAGAAGACGCCCTTTACACGCCCAAAAGACCATGTATTGGTTCTGCTTGATGCGAAAATAATTTACAAGGCATCATAATATAAGATTAAGTTGACTATTAAGAACAAACACAACGGATAAGAGATTTGGCTTTTTCAAAGAAAAGCATTACATTTGCATTTATGATAATTAAGTATTGCAGAGATACTGAAGCGAATGGAAAAAGAAACACTTAAAGAGAAAACAGCCAAAGGACTCTTTTGGGGTGCATTGAATAATGGTACAATGCAGCTGTTGAATATTGTTATAGGAATCTTTTTAGCACGTCTGCTCACACCAGCCGACTACGGATTAGTGGGGATGTTAGCGGTGTTTACAGCAATTGCGGGAGCCTTACAAGAAAGTGGATTTACAGCAGCACTTGCCAATATGGAGCATCCAACGGATAATGATTATAACTCCGTCTTTTGGTTTAGTGCTATAATGGGCTGGATTTCATATACCGTATTATTCTTCTCAGCACCATTGATTGCTAACTTCTTTCATCATAAAGAACTGATAGATTTATCTCGTTTTGTATTTGCCTCACTACTTTCTCTTCATTAGGTACAGCCCCCGCAGCTTACCTCTTCAAGAATATGATGGTAAAAGAGACAGCTCTGCTCCGCATTACGTGTCTATTTGTTTCAGGTGTAGTGGGTATTATCTTTGCACTAAAAGGTTATGCATATTGGAGTTTAGCTTGGCAACAAGTACTTTACATCTGTCTTACCAGTCTGTGGCGTTTCTTCATCATTCCTTGGCGACCCTCTTTTCATATCGACTTTACGCCAGTAAAGAAGATGTTTTCTTTTAGTTATAAGATTCTTGTGACGACCATTGTCAATACTATCAGCCAGAATATTCTCACCTTCATCTTCGGACGTTTATATTCTGCAAAGGTAGTAGGAAACTTCTCACAGGCCTTCAAATGGGACACAATGGCAAGCACTTTTGTTTCTGGAACAGTGTCACAGGTAGCGCAACCAGTGCTTGTTGAGGTAAACAATGACCCAGAACGACAAGTAAATGTGTTTCGAAAGATGCTTCGGTTTACGGCTTTCTTAGTCTTTCCTGCTATGTTTGGATTAGCGATGATATCGCATGAATTTATCATTCTTCTAATATCTGATAAATGGACAGAGAGTATTCCTCTGCTGCGTATCCTCTGTATCAGCGGAGCTTTTTTTACCCTTCTATACAATGTATCAAAATCTCATTCTAAGTCGTGGCAAGTCTGTTGTATACATGTGGTGTACAATAGCCTTAATCCTTGCACAGATAGGCTTTGTTATTGGTTGTTACCAGCAGGGAGTTGTTCTCATGGTAAGCGCATATACGATTGTGACTATTTTGTGGCTTTTCGTTTGGCAATTCTTCGCAGGAAAAGAAACAGGTTTGCGACTCTTTGATGTCCTGAAAGATATTAGTCCCTACCTTTTAGCATCGATAGTCGTAATGATTGCCACCTATTTTACAACAACATTTATTCACAACCTTCTCATACTTTTACTTGTAAGAGTCCTTATGGCAGCAACGCTTTACTTCTTCATCATGAAGTGGGCTGGCTCGAAGATACTTGTGGAATGTTTGAACTATTTGCTTCGACGCAAACGATAGGTAGAAAGGAGTACTTGGTTTATTAAGGAATAAGTTGTACATTTGCATAAAAAAAGAAGATGAACCCATTTGTTCAAAGCATGATACTTTCCGCATCCTCGCTGAGGTTGATACCACATATCCTACTTTACAAGCTGTATAGTGGGAAGATTGATGATGATTTGCTACAAGTGCAAGACCGTAAAAGAGGTGTGAGTAACTTTATAAAAGTCATGACTCGTGAGCGCACCTTCCGTAATCTTTTCTATTATAGGATAGGTGAATACATGGCTGCCCCTATCAAGTGGATGTGTCCTGGCGAGCGAACATTGAATATTTGGTGTCATTCCATCGGCAGAGGTGCTCACTTTGAGCATAACTACGCCACTATCTAAATGCTGAAAGTATCGGCAAAAACTTCTATTGTCTTCAATTAGTAACCTTAGGCACAGGACACCATGAGGGAAAAGAAGGACGTCCAACAATTGGCGACAATGTGAAAATAATGACAGGCGCAACGGTATTCGGACCAATCCGTATCGGCAACAATGTGACCATAGGAGCAGGAGCCGTCGTATTTAAGGACGTACCTGACGGCTCAACCATAGTCGGCAATCCTGCAAGAATAGTAAAACAGATATAATTGAAGTTGATAATCACAAGATAATGGAATACCCAAAGATAACAGTTGTGACTCCGTCCTACAATCAAGGACAGTTCATAGAAGCAACGATACTATCGGTCATCGAACAAGAATACCCCAACTTAGAGTATCTTGTCTGCGATGGTGGCTCTACCGATGAAACCGTGGAAATATTAAAGAAATTCTCCGACAAAATTACATGGTGGTGCAGCGAGAAAGACAAAGGGCAGAGTGATGCTATCAACAAAGGTATGCGCAAGGCAACAGGTGACATTGTATGCTGGATTAACAGCGATGATGTATTACTTCCTGGAACATTGCATACCGTAGCAAAGTTCTATCAAGACCATCCTGACACAGATTTTGCCAATGGCTATACAGTCGAAATGGATAAGGAAGGAAAAATTATCAACTTCACTCACATCGTAATGAATCATTTCTTCTTCCGTCATGGTTGTTATAATATCTCACAACCGGGAATGTTTTGGAGACGTAATATTTTCGATAAAATCGGCTATATTGACGAATCTTTTCACGCTAAAATGGATGTGGAATGGTTGATAAGAGTATATGAAGCAGGACTAAAAAGTAAGACGTATCAACCGCAACCTCGGTGCTATCCGCATCTACCCAGACACGAAGACAGCACAAGGAGGAAACATCTGGAAGCGTGATGCAGAGGCACTCCGTGAAATGTATCATGGTAAGTATTTACCCGAGAATGGTCGATTCTATCGTCCTTTCTTCAAGCTCTACAAGATTTTAGATGGTTGTATGTTTCGTAATGCCATAAGAAAATGGCAATATTGCGGTAAGCCTGTAATGGCTTATAAAGAGAACCTTTATTCCGAGAGAGGCAAGTAGGAATAAGAACAAACAAAAAGGATCTCCTTAATAGACAAGGAGATCCTTTTTGTTTATATAAGCGAGAAGCCTTTTAATGCGGTGTAACAAAACCTCGTAACATAAAAGGAATGATAAGGCTGAGGTTGTAAGCCATTAATGTAAGGGTTAAAACAGCTATAAGTAGTCTTGCCCCTATCAACATTCGTCTTTGTCTGATACGCTTAAATAGGTAGGTTATCGCTATTGGAATAACGAACAACCAGTGTGCACCCATAATATAAACTTCGATAATACCAAAGCCAAGAATAATATGTAGAACGATGTCAGTGGTAAACCAAGCCATACATAATTGTAGGAATTTATCCTTTCTTCCCACGATGAGTCCACCTAAAAATAAAAGAATTATCATTAATTCGGCTATATAATTAAGTGCACTTCTATATCTAACAATGATAGGACGTGATTTATTTACATCTTCCAACACGTGTTCTTGATGAAGTTGAATGCTTTCTCCGAAGAGGTTTTCAACAATAGCATCAGTTCGCGAGCTGGATAAGTCTGTCCATTCAAAGAAGCGACCGTTTGCAACTTGTGTTCCTGTACGACTCTTCATAAATTCGTGTTGCCTCTCATACTTGGCAGCAAACTTCTGGTCTTTCTTTAACTTCTTTTCCTTTACCTTTGCTTGTAGTTTGGCATCTGGTTCAACAAAGGTTGACTGTTGGTATGCGTAAATGACGAACAATGCTCCAAGAGGGAAGATAAAACTTAGAAGAAAGTGCCTGACCTCGAAAAGGTACGCTTGCCGTTAACAAACAAATCGGCTAAGCCAATTTTTGCAATATTAGTAAAAGTAACCCCAGTTGCAAAGAACGACAAAAGCATTGTTTGCCATGCCTTCATACGTTTTTTCTCCTCTTTCATCGCTCTTCCAGCAACATATAGCGTCATAGTAAGGAAGAATAAAGAGAAAACGAAATGGTCGGGAACAAAGGAGGTGAGGAGAATAGAGGCGAAAGAAAAGAAGAAGCCCGTAAGCAAAAGGGCGTCTTTTTCTCTTAACCGCTGTACTTCTTTTAAGATACGATAGACGAAAAGACAACTATAAGTGACCGTAACTACATTGAGAAAAGCCTCGATGAATATGGCAAAATTAGTGTGTGTAAGCTCCATCAACCAGTGATTGAGAAGATAGAAAGGATAGAAAAAAGTAGGTAATAACGGGTGACGATAGAGTTGAAAATAAATCTTCCATCGTGACATCGTCATATAAGAGAGATTGTCAAAGCCCGAAACAGTATAGTGATCAAAGAATAAACCCCAAAAGCCAAGGTTTCCACCTCTGGTAAACAGGCTGTAATTGTAGGCTATCATAAGTCCGTTTAGAATTGTAAAGGCCAAAAATGCTACTAAGCAAAGCAACCTTTCACAACGTTTTATAGCAAAAATATTTCGCATAACTCCCTTTTATGTGTTAAGTAAATAGCTAACGATTAGTCCTCCGTTGTAAATCCAAAGGAATAATGTAATCATTAATAGTAAACCGCGAAGCAACTGCCGATACTTGCGAGATAGTCCTTTCACAAGATAACCATAGGCTATTGGAATAATAAATATCCATCCAGCAGCCATTATATACACTTCGGTTATACCAAAACCAAGAATGAGATGCAGAGTTATATCACAAGCAAACCAGAGTAATAGCATTTGGAAGAAACGTTTTCGCCAAGCAAGTGTTATACCAAAGACAAATAATAGAACCATAATAGCTTCTATCATGTAGTTGATGAGCCAATTATAAGTGACGAAGACAGGACGATCCCATGCTACATCTTTCAGTAGATGACGCTGATGTAACTGAATAGACTCACCAAAGAAATTCTCAATCAATGTTGTCGTACGTGGTGTTGAGGTGTTGAGCCAATCGAATATGGACGCTGTTGACATCGTCTGTCCCAAATGACTCTTTTGCCAAGCATTGCGCTTTTTATAGAATTCATCGACACCCTTTGGGTCTTTCTGACGCTTTACTTTCTCAATATTACTAATCACAGACTTTTGAGGAACCTCTAAAAGATAGTATTGTGATTGCTGAATTCCTACTAACAAAAGACAAGGAAAAACCACACCAATACCGATATACTTCCATGTAAAGAACTTCCTCCGATTTACGAATAGACCTGCAAGGAATGTCTTTGCGCCATTCGATGTAGCCATACCAGCAGTAAAAAAAGCTAAAAAGAAAGATTGCCAAGCTGTCAGTAATTCTCCTTTCTTCATCTTTTTACCAGTGATGTATAAAGTCATCAATAGCAACATCATTGACACAATAAAATGATCTGGTACCATTGATGGAATAAGGACATGTCCAAAAGAAAAAAGGAGGAGTGTAAGAAGAGTTGTATCAAACTTCATTAAACCCATTACTTCACGATAGATTCGATAAGCGAAGAGCACAGCATAAAATGCTGATAACACTATGACGATTGCCATGAAATACACTGCAAAATTATATCCGAAGACTTCTATGAGCCAGTGGTTCAATAAATAAAGTGGATAAAGGAACGTGAGATATAACGGATGACGAGAAGTTATAAAATGGATGCGCATCCCTGAGATTGTTATCCAAGACCAATTATCGTAACCAGACATACGGAAATTTTTTGTAAAGATACTCCAAAAACCATCATGTGCACCCATTGTATAAACATGATAATGGCTGATAATTAACAACACATTGAATGTGAGGAATACTGCCAGCATAACAAAAGCCAGCCAACGTTCCTCCTTCTTTACTTTGAACATATTGAATATGTGCATTGAATTGCTTTATTTAATCACTGCAAAGGTACAAATTAAAGCAGATTAAACAAAGGAAATAACAAGAAGAACACATTGTATATGTTCTCTTCTATCTTTAATTTCAAATTATTTTCACGTAAAAAAGAGTTTATTTTTACGTAAATAAATTGATACTTGAACCTTATTAAGCCTGCAACTTTACTTCTTTCGTAGGAAAAAACGCACTAAAAGGAAGTTAATTGGCACACAAATAGCGAACATAGGCACTAAAGCTATCTGTTTACTAACACCTAACCAAAGACAGAGTTGTAGACAGACACTCTGTAAAAGATAGTTAATAATGTGTGAAAAGGCAAAGCCTACTCCTCGTTTCTTCGTCGATTTCACACGAAAGGTGTAACGAGTGGAGGCGATAAAGTTAAATATAAAGCTGACAAGGTAAGCTATGGTGTTAGCAAAGAGAGGCTGTATCCAGCACAACATTAGTAAGTATGTACCATATTGTATGGCGGCAGCTAACGAGCCAACAATAATGAAACGGAAAATTTCACCAAGCCTTTCCTTATTCTTCATTTCACTCCTTAACATCTTCTTCCTTAATTCCTAAAAGGTTTATAATAGGCTTCATCTGCATAAGCAAGTAATTCTTTATCCCCTTTGCTGTCACCAAATGCAATCAAGTTATAATCTTCTCTATGCGGATAAAGTACTCTTAGACGGTTCACCTTTTCCACTCCATAACAGTTCTTGGTAGTAAAACATCCTGTAAGGTAGTTCTCTTTTATCTCTACCTGAGTACCTAACACGAGTACTTTTTTATCGATTTCATCGAAGAAAGGACGTACCCAGTTATCAATGCTCGCACTAATAACAAGTACTATTGCTTGTTCGTCTTCAAGAATCATTCTTATCTTCTCCTTTCCTTTTGGACGTAATAGTTGTACGTTCTGTTGTGCAAAGCTTCTACAAAGTGCGTTAAAATCATCAATATTCATTCCCTTGAAGAAGTAAGAAAACATCTTTTGCTTTGCTTTCCAATTTGGATAAAAACACAACTTCATCAGTATAAGTAAGGGAGAAAAGAGTAAAAAGCCAAACAACATCTGCCTACTTCCTTTTGCGAAACGAATAAATTCGATGAGTGTATCCTTCGTCGTCAATGTACCATCGAAGTCAAAAGCATAAATCCTTCTCATCTTCTATTTTTTATTATTAAGTACATAGATAATAAAGAGGAAAGCTAAACCGAACGCCAAGACAATAAGCTGCATAAAACGATCATGTATCATCACCTTAGTTGGGTCGCCACTTCTTTTATCCACTACCGTAATTTGCAAATAACGCAATAGTCCCAAAAGAACAAAAACCGTAGTCAAGTAAAGGTAATCAGTATGAAAGTTCTGAATGGTTTCAGGACTAACGGTATACATAATATAGCATACGAGTGTTACACTCGCTGTAATTGTGATAGCTTGGTTGATAAAGGTCAGGTTATAACGAGTGGTATTCTTACGAGGAGCATGCCCTGTCTCATTCATCTTTACAACATCGTCACGTCGCTTTGCAAACGATAAGAAAAGCATAAGAAGAAAAGTCATAAGAACAATCCACTTGCTCAATGGTATACTTGTAGCATATCCCCCAGCAAGAACACGAAGAACAAAACCGAAAGCTACAACACATACATCAATGATGGCATATCGCTTCAGACGAAGACAATAAGCAATGTTCAACAGCCAATAAGCAACGATTACGCTTGCCGTTTCAAGTTGATGATAAGGTAACAAAAAAGTCGAAGTCATCGAAAGGACGAACATTAATCCCATCAAGAAATAGCTCTGCTTGATACTCACAGCCCCCGAAGCTATCGGTCGTTGACATTTCACAGGATGATGTCGATCGTCTTCAACATCCACAATATCATTGAGGCAATAGATTGATGAGGCAGTTAGGCTAAATGATAAGACTGTTATTAAGGCCGAATAGACCGCCTCCCATTGCAGCAAGCACCTCCGAAGAATACTGGAAGAGCAACAATAAAGTTCTTAATCCACTGATGTGGACGTATAAGCTGTACGAGTTGTTTCATATTATCCTTTTCTCTATTGGGTTTATAACAAGTTCTATAAACTTTTGCAGGAGCCATGCAAGAAGCAAACTGATGGTTATGGTCATCAGAAAGGTAGGCCAATAAGCCCAGTTGTTACGTTGAATATAATCTAACACAAAGTGTGCATGTATCAGATAAAGTTCTAAACTCAATGCTCCGAAAAGTCTAAGTGTCTTCTTGAAAGGTTCTGGCAAATAAATAAAAACAAGGCTCAAAAGGATTATTGTCGTAATCGCAAGAGGGATGTAGAGCATGCGTTCGAGGAAAAGAGGGAACAAGCCGTGTTTTACTTGTTCAAGAAAGACGCATGAAGCAAGTGCCATAACAAATATCAATCCTATCATCCAGACAGCTTCTCCCTCCATTGTTTGTTTCCGTTTCACCGCTGCTGCAATGTTTATTCCAAGGAAAAAGATGGGTACTCGACTCCAAAATATTTCCAAATGGCATACGGCTTCATGAATAGGAGTAACATATTGTATGATAACACACCACATAATCATTATCACGGGCAGCCAACGATGAATAGGATGCTTGGTGATAAGACGCATATAAAAAGGGCTGATAAGATAAAAAAACATAATGGCAGGGATATACCAAAAAGTCAATTCATCCTGTAACCAGAAGTCCCAATTAATCGTAATATCCCCGATGAGATCGATAATATTCACACTTTGTCCATGATGCCTCGTAAGTTCAAGATGAAGATAATCTGGTATATAATACAAGCAGGCAACAAGTAGCCATGTTGGATAAATACGTAGAAAACGGCGAAGATAGAATTGACGGAGTGAAGGCTTCTTTGTCCAAGAAAACCATAAGCCCATACCACTTAAAAAGAGAAAGATATCTACACCAATATTACCCATTCTCTTTAATCCAAAGAAGGCGTCATCACGTGGCAATCCCACATGAAAGAGAATTACGAAGAGTATGGCTACCCCCATTAATTCACCACGATAACGGCTTATCTTTCTAATTCAATGTCTTTTATCTTCATTTTATTTTCACGATGAAATCGTATTTTATTGAGGATATTACTTCATCCTTGGATTTGGTATCTTCTCCATTAACGTCTTAAACAACCATGCCAAGCATAGCGAAGCAATAACGTAAAGCAGGAGTCCTGTCCAATAGTCACCACCCTTAGAGATAGGTATAAATATTTTTCTCGTAATTGGATGACAAACAAAGAGGGCTGCTGAAATACTGCCTACCCATGACAGAATATTCATTAACGACAACTTCTTGCACTCGATGGTTGCTTCCAAACGACTTAATAACTTCACGAATGTGACAGAAGTGACACAAACTGCAAGAGGAACAAAATACCACGTCAGGTAATTGAAACTCATCAGCAGGATGGCAAACATAGAGAGTACGAAAACCACTAAGTTAGTAGCTGTAGTCCAAGTGCGTACATATCTCGCATAAGCAAGCCAGCACCAAAAGGTAGCATTCCACCGACAAAGTTATATCTCCAGCGGTTCAAAGCTTCACTCTCTGGCTCGCAAATGAATTGAATGGCGAAACAAAGAACTATTAAACCAACATTCCATGCCCAATGGCGACGGTAAAGGAGAAGACGATAAACAATATATAGCTGAAACATAAGCCCAAAAAACCAGTACGGACCGGGCCAGATGATATCGTCAGGATGAGGCAGAAGATTATTAAAAAGTCCCATTTGCCCGACAACATCCATTATTCTGTAATGATGCTGTTCGCTTGTAACAGCGTCTACCATTGTAAAAGCGACAAAGCCGACAATCATCATACGAAACAGTTTCAACCAATGATATTTGATAAAGCCAAAGAGAGGCAGCTCTCTTCCTGTCTGCACTTTTACTTCCCGACACATTTATCGAACTCCGTTCATACTTCAATGTCAATCCGTAAGCTGACAGAAAGAGAAACACTGGTACACCATAATGTCCGAAGAAAGAAAGGATATGGAAGAAGAAAAGCTCATTCCATGAACCTTGCAACACACGATACAGTTCGTCCACATTATGTTGGAAGAATTGATATTCATTCTCCTGAACAATTGGTCTTAACCAATGGCAGTAATTATGTAGAAAAATGCCAATAATAGCAAGCCCACGTAAGGCTTCACATTCCATTCGAGTAAGTGTTTCGATATTGCTTTTACTCGATGAAATGGGAGATAAAATCTTCTTCTTTGTGCTAAAAACCTTATTAAACATTGTCATGCTTCACATTAATAATTGACCTATTCTCTTAAACGTTTTAATTAAGACATCACCTCCTACTTTAATATAAAAACCCTCTTTTTATTTCTTCCTGAAAAGTAAAACAGCGTTAGACGGACGGGCAAGTTTGTCATAATCAGTTGTATTCTTTAAACGTCTTGGTCTTTTTTCGTTATACTCTGGACAAAGAAGATTGTATTCTGCGTGATAGTCTTTGGTATGAATACCCGCCAAATAGAGCAGCATGTGCGGTAGAGCATCCGTCATAAAGCGACGGTTCTTAGCATCGATGATTTCTTGGGAAAACATCAGGATGCTTAGCTGCATACTTACGCGTACAAAAAATCCAGAAAGGTATTTCAAACTCATAGCGTGCCAAATCGTAGTCGATAGCAGCAGAGTGGTTTCGACAGATGAAACCACGATTGCCCTCATAACATTCTTCTCCATGGTCGGGCATGTAAATAACGACTGCCTCTTGGTCTTCAAAACGACTGATAATTGCGTCAACAATCGAGTCATTATATAGAACCGCATTATCGTAATCGGCCAGAATCCTCCGTTGTTTACGGTCAAGCTCAGGACGTTTCGTCACATAATCGTCTGCCTTAAAGTGCCGACGATCGTTTGGAAAACGCTGTTTATATTTCACATGCTGGCCGAGAAGATGGAAGATTATAAGGTTATGATTAGTATTGTGTTGTTGCTGATTTTTATCGTAATCATCGAGCAGACCTCGATCAAATCGGTATAATTGACTATTACGAGAGTCGAACATTGCCTCTGAAAGCTCAGGGTGATTTAGGAAGAAGCCTCCACTAAAATCGTATACCGCCTGCTTAGCTTTGGGTAAGAACTGATTGGTGATGAAGGTGACATGGTAGCCTGCCTTTCGAAAAAGAGAAGGAAAGAGCGGATAGTCACACCATTCCCCTTTCTGTCCAACAACATGTAATGAAAAGACATTCTTAAACACGAAACTGGTCAAATTCCATGGAGCAACGACATCTTTAAAGGGAACAAGCAATCCCGACTTCTCACGTTTAATCTGCCGTGGGGTTGTCGGCATAAAGTAACCATATTGTTGCGAATGTAATTTACCATAGCTTTCACCGATGATAAGGACAATATTTGGCGATTTAAACGAACAACTATCCACGCCCATCTTATCTTTTGCCTCTATGAGCCGTTGAACTTGTTGCGAAGCTAATTGATTGGAGAAAATACTAAATGCAAGACGGTAAACAGGCAAATAGAATTGTGCGTAGTCGTCGGTTGTCAGTTCATGTTCAACAGAGCCGATAGTGTCTAAGGAAAACATCTGCACCATTTCTTTCTTATTATGAAGAGAGGAATCAATTGCCCAACCGAGAAAAACAAGACAAAGTCCACCAAGAATATGATGACTATGGTTAATAATTTGTTTTGCCACCATTATTTTGTAACTTATAGCTGGTGATAATTTCACTCGCGTCCAAAATATTGTCAGGAGGTGAACAAACATAATAAGCAGTAATAGTCCGATGCTTGAAAAAACAAGATCGAAAGTAAGATAACTACTAAAGAACTCGCTTGCCTCGCGCTCGTTAGTTTCGCCAACAAGTAGGAGGATTGATGGGTTCAGCGTAGACTGCAATTTTATCCAACAGAAGAGGTCAACAAGACTAATACTGTAAGCAATGATATAAAAAAAAAGTCCGAATCCATCGGCAAATCTTCTCAGGAAAGAAAGCCAAAAAGACACAGATGAGATAAACATCAAGGAACAACTCTAACCATAGATTACTATATACGGTAGCATTGGGGTTGTTATTAGGCAACTCCGCGTATGAAACCAATATACCAAGTAGGTACATGAAGAAAAAGAATGAAACATTGTCCTTAATGGGCTGATATGCCTTATTCAGTAAGCCGACAGCTTGTTTAATAAATTTCATGTAAGTCTATCTATTTACTTGCAAAGTTAACACTATTTTAGTACAAGTCAAAGTTTACGAATGAAATAATTAATGCAAATCCGTTCAATTACCCTTTGACCAAACTGCCACTTTATAAGAAAAACCAACTCAATTTCGCATCATAAAGACAGGATAAAAGTGTGAAAAATATTTACATAACATTCGAACAAAGTGTTGTAAAAAGCCAAACTAATACATGAAAACATAAATTTCTAACAAATTGACAACCAAACACTTATAAAATCACAGGAGAAAAGATGCTTGATTAGGTTTCAAAAGATGGTTACTTGAGCTTGAAAAGAGCATGTTTTACAACCCGAAAGAGGCTCTTTACGACGCTAAAAGACGATGTATTAACTTCAAGTCATACGAAAATAATTTACAAATTCACCATAACATACAAAAATCTGCTCTTATAACAACAATTTGCGAATAACATATATATCCAACTTGAACCATTACGAAGAGGATGAATACCAATCATAAAGCGTTAATATTCATAAAAAAGGCGTTGTTCTTAAAATAATGTGGAGTACAGTGGGGATATGTGGGGAAAAATGCGTAACTTTGAAGCCAAATACAACTTCATAAACAGGCATGAGATTTTTAGGAAATATCGAAGCAAAAACAGACGCAAAAGGAAGGGCTTTCTTACCAGCTGTCTTTCGCAAGGTGCTAAATGCATCTGGCGAAGAATCTTTGGTATTGCGCAAAGACATCTTCGAACCATGCCTGGTTCTTTACCCCGAGTCGGTATGGAACGAACGAATGGACACTCTTCGCAAACGTCTAAGCCGTTGGAGCCGCCATGACCAGATGATTTATCGCCAATACGTTACAGACGTTGAGATGATAACACTTGATGGGAATGGACGCTTCCTTATTCCAAAACGATATCTAAAAATGGCTAATATCGAACAGCAGATTAGATTTACAGGAATGGACGACTGCATTGAAATTTGGGCAAACAAAGAAGACAACGAACCATTCATGTCTGCCGAAGAATTTAGCAAGGCCATGGAGGAAACTATGGAGAGAAACGAAAGCCTCCTACCAGACTCTCCATCACAAAACAACAAATAACCAACCACAATAAAGCCAACAGCATGATTAAAACTGCAGAATGTTATCACATCCCAGTACTCCTCAACGAAAGCGTTGACGGACTAAACCTGCATGCCAATGGAAACTATGTGGATGTAACCTTTGGAGGTGGAGGTCATAGTCGTGAAATACTTTCACGCTTAGAAGAAGGTAGCTATCTCTACAGCTTCGACCAAGATGCCGATGCTGAGCAGAACATAGACAAGATGGGGTTGAGCGATGAACAAGTAAGTCGCTTCACTTTCATACGCTCCAATTTCAGATACTTAAAGAACTGGATGCAGTATCATGGTGTAGAGTGTTTAGACGGACTCTTGGCAGACCTTGGCGTTAGTAGCCATCATTTTGATGACGAGACACGTGGCTTCTCTTTTCGTTTCGAAGCTCCACTTGACATGAGAATGAATAAACGAGCAGGATTGACTGCCGCCGACATTCTCAACGAATACGAAGAAGAACGGTTGTCAGACCTATTTTATCTCTATGGAGAATTGAAACAATCACGTCGAATAGCCTCAGCCATTGTGAAATCAAGAGGACAAAGACTTATAAGACAACGAGTGATTTATTGACAATCATTGAGCCTTTCTTTCAACGAACACGTGAAAAGAAAGACATGGCAAAGTTGTTCCAAGCACTTCGCATCGAAGTGAACCACGAAATGGATGCCCTAAAAGAGATGCTTCTTGCTGCAACGCAATTACTACGTCCAGGCGGAAGGCTATCAGTCATCACCTACCACTCCTTAGAAGACAGAATGGTGAAGAACATCATGAAGTCGGGCAACATAGAAGGAAAGGTGAAACAAGACTTCTTCGGACGGATAGAAACTCCCTTCCGATTAGTCAATAACAAAGTTATCACCGCAAGTAACGAGGAGCAAGAACGCAACCCAAGAAGTCGAAGTGCAAAACTAAGAATAGCAGAAAGAAAGCAAATGAATGACGAAAATAACAAGATGGGGATAACAATAACGGGAACACCTATCACAGAAGCACAGACTGCCAACAATAATAATTGCGCAGAAGCCACAGAGCCTGCAATGCAGGCGGAGATTGTCGTAGAAGAAGAACAAGTCCTTACAGAAGACGATTCCACTACAACACCAATAGAAGAGGAGGAAGAAGAAGAGAATGATACAGAGCTTAGAGATATCAAAGCTGCTATTGAAGAGCAAGCTCGCGAAGACGAACAACCACAATCCTCAAACTTCACCCTTAGAAAGATATTAGGTGGTGACATTCTATCGGCACAACTCTTGCGCAACAACATCTGGCTGATTGTTATAATCGTCATCTTCAACATTATATATATATCTAATAGATACAGCGTACAAAAATACCTTATCGAGATAGACAAACTTCAAAACGAATTAGAAGACGCTAAATATAGAGCATTATCGAGTAGTAGTCAACTAACAGAAAAGACACGCGAAAGCCATATCCTTGACATATTAAAAACAAGAAAAGATAGTGTGCTTAAGATGTCAGATCGTCCACCTTATATTATAGATATTTCAGAGCAATAAAATATGAGCAAGTTTGATAGTAATAAAGTAATGCCTCGTTACAGCATAATAGCAATTATTATGTCGCTTATTGCCGTGACAATTATTGCTAAGATGACCTATACCATGACAGCTGGTAGAGCTTATTGGTTAGAAGTTGCTGCTTCACAAAAGAAAGATAGCGTCAACGTCCCCCCTACCAGAGGGAACATTTTAAGTTGTAACGGACAACTCATGGCAAGTTCCTTACCTGAGTTTAAAGTGTATATGGACTTCAATGCTCTCAAAGAAGCTGGGAATGACACCGCATTTGTTGATAGCATCAACTACATCAGTAAGGGTTTGAACGACATCTTCCCTGAGAAGTCGGCTGCTTACTTCAAGCAACATCTATTGAAGGGCTATCATAAAACCAGCAAACACTGGCTTATATGGAACGAACGTATTGATTATAACACGTTTAAAGAGATACAAAGCCTTCCTATATTCAGACTATCAAAATATAAGAGTGGCTTTCATTGGGATAAATTCAACGCCCGTCGTCGTCCGTTTGGTTCACTTGCCCAACGCACCATTGGTGATATGTTCGGTGCAAAAGACACAGCACGATGCGGCTTAGAACTTTCTTACGACTCAATCCTTCGAGGAACAAATGGTATTATACATCGCCGTAAGGTTCGTAACAAGTTCCTTGATATCACTGATACAGCCCCTATTGATGGCTCAGACATCATCACAACCATAGATGTAAGTATACAAGACTTGGCTGAGCGTGCTTTATTAGAAGAGCTAAAAAAGCCAACCGTAAATGGCAATGTTGGTGTTGCTATTGTGATGGAAGTAGCTACTGGCGACATAAAAGCTATTGTCAACTTAGACAAATGTGCTAATGGAGAATATAAAGAGGTAAAGAATCATGCAGTAAGCGACTTGTTAGAGCCTGGTTCTGTCTTCAAGACCGCCTCTATCATGACCATACTTGACGACGAACTCGTTGACACCATGTACACAGTAGAAACGGGAGCAGGTGTTTGGAAGATGTATGGACGAGATATGAAAGATCACAACTGGACACGTGGCGGATATGGTACGCTTACACTTCCTTGGACCTTAAAATACAGTTCGAACGTTGGTGTCAGTCGTATCATAGACACATACTATCACGCTAATCCAGAGAAGTTTGTTCAAGGTATCTATGACTTAGGATTGGCAACTAATTTCCACATTCCAATCGTTGGTTCTACACCAGCAAGAATCCGTATGCCTCACAAGAACAGTCATGGTCAGTATGACAATTGGAGTGCAACAGCTCTACCATGGATGAGTATTGGTTACGAAACACAAATACCACCCATCTCAACGCTCGCCTTCTATAATGCAATTGCTAATGGCGGCAAACTCATGCGACCTCGTTTCGTGAAACAGATCGTTAAAGATGGCAAAGTCGTTTATGACAACCCACCAAAGGTGATAAAGGAACGTATTGCAAAAGAGCGTACCATAAAGGAGATAACACGTATTCTAACCGAGGTTGTCTCTGAAGGACTTGGCAAGAAAGCAGGCTCAGACAAATTCCTTGTAGCAGGAAAGACTGGTACGGCACAAATGTCAAAGGGAGCATTAGGCTATAAGAATGGTGCCACAAACTACCTCCTGAGCTTTGCGGGCTTCTTCCCTGCTGACAAACCCCGTTATAGTTGTATCGTTTGCATTCAAAAAACAGGTATTCCTGCATCGGGAGGTGGTATGAGTGGTGTTGTTTTCCACAATATTGCAGAAGGAATTATGGCACAGAGTTTGAAACTGAACATAACCGATGCGCATGACTCTTCTTCCGTAGCAATACCAACAGCAAAGACCGGTAATCTTTTTGCAACAGACTACGTATTAAGTAGCCTTGGCTTTCACATAACCAATGGATGGAATGGTGCCTACCCCTTCAGCAACCCAATATGGGGCAACACGATAAAACGTGGGAGTTCACTAACCTTTCAAAGGAACGAAACACCTAAGGCACACCTCGTTCCTAACGTGAACGGAATGGGTGCACGCGACGCAGTCTACCTAATGGAAAAGCATGGCATAAAAGTCATTATTACTGGCAGGGGACGAGTCATACAGCAAAGTATTGCACCAGGCGAAAAAGTCAAAGCAGGCATGAAATGTGAACTTAAAATGAGTTAAGCATTCAATTATCAAGCCCAACGCTCAGATATATTCAACAAGTAAAGAATAAGAACGAAATAAAGATATGAAGTTAAGCGAGTTACTCAAAAACGTCAAAGTCATCACCAGTCAGGGTGATATGGACATTGAGATTAAAGACGTAAACATTGATAGTCGTAAGATTGGAAACGGTCATCTATTCATTGCGATGAAAGGAACTCAAGTAGATGGTCACAAATTCATCAACAAGGCTATTGAATTAGGAGCTTCGGCAATCTTACTTGAAGATATGCCTGAAGAACTAAATGAAAAAGTAAGCTATGTTCAGGTAGCCTCAACAGAAGAAGAAGCTGGCAAGGTTGCCACAATGTTCTATGGCGAACCATCACGCAAACTGAAGTTGGTTGGCGTAACAGGAACAAATGGCAAAACAACAATTGCAACATTATTGTACAGAATGTTTCGCGAGTTTGGATACAAGGTTGGCTTACTCTCAACTGTCTGCAACTACATTAACGATGAAGAAGTACCAGCAAGTCATACTACACCAGACCCCATAGAACTTAATAGTCTACTTGCAAGAATGGTTGAGGAAGGCTGTGAATATGCCTTTATGGAATGTTCAAGTCATGCAATCCAGCAGCATCGTATTGGAGGGTTAGAGTTTGTTGGTGGTATCTTTACGAACCTTACACGTGACCACCTCGACTATCACAAGACTTTCGAGAACTATCGTGATGCCAAAAAGATGTTCTTCGACGGACTGCCAAAGAATGCCTTTGCTATTACCAATGCTGACGATAAGAATGGTATGATTATGGTTCAGAACACAAAGGCAACCATCAAGACCTATTCTATCAAGCGAATGGCAGACTTCCACGCAAAACTACTGGAATGTCACTTCGAGGGTATGTATCTCGAAATAGATGGTAAAGAAGTCGGAGTACAGTTCATCGGCAAGTTCAATGTCAGCAATTTACTTGCGGTATACGGCACTGCCATCATGTTAGGTAAACAGCCAGAAGAAGTGCTGATTACGTTGAGCAAACTGAAAAGTGTAAATGGACGATTAGAGCCCATCCAATCACCAGAAGGTTTTACAGCCGTTGTTGACTATGCTCATACCCCTGACGCATTAGAGAATGTCCTATGTGCTATTCACGACGTACTTGACAATAAAGGAGGCCGAGTTATCACAATCTGCGGTGCTGGTGGAAATCGTGATAAAGGAAAGCGTCCATTAATGGCACAAGAAGCCGTTAAACAAAGCGACACGGTTATATTGACAAGCGACAACCCACGTAATGAAGAACCACAAGCAATCATCGAAGATATGCTTGCAGGACTTGACACAACACAACGCAAGAAAGTACTCACCATTACCGACCGTAAAGAAGCCATTCGCACGGCAACCATGATGGCTAAGAAAGGTGATGTCATCCTTGTTGCTGGTAAGGGACATGAGAATTACCAAGAGATAAATGGTGTGAAGCATCACTTCGACGACCATGAGGTTATTCGTGAAATCTTCGGTATCCAGTAAATTGACAAAGTAAGTTTCTCGCAACTTGTAGCAAAAACAATATAAAAACTGAAACAAAATGTTATACTATATCTTCCGTTGGCTTGACCAGTTTGGCATCAGTGGCTCTCACCTTTGGGGCTACATCAGCTTCCGTTCCATCTTAGCGATGATTTTAGCACTGATTATTTCGGCATGGTTTGGAGAACGCTTTATCAAATACCTCAAAAAGAAACAAATCACAGAGGTACAGCGTGATGCTGAAATCGACCCTTTCGGTGTCAATAAGATTGGCGTACCATCAATGGGTGGTATCATCATCATTGTTGCACTCCTTATACCTATCCTATTGTTAGGTAGATTGCGCAACATCTATCTTTTGCTAATGATTGTCACAACCATCTGGTTGGGCTTCCTTGGAGGTATGGACGATTTTATTAAGATATTCAAGCATGACAAGGAAGGACTGAAAGGTAAGTATAAGATTGTCGGACAAGTTACCATCGGACTGATTGTAGGCTTAGTACTATGGACCTCGCCTGACATCAAAGCCAATCTAAACCTTGAAGTAGCAAACCAGAATGGTAAAGAGATTGTCGTAAAACATAACACAACGGCAGAAAGACCTTAAAGACAACCATTCCATTTGTCAAACAGCACAACCTCGATTACTCTGAGATTATGAGTTTCTTGGGCGATTATAAGACTGCGGGAGGATGGATACTCTTCGTCCTCATGACTATCTTTGTCGTTACTGCTGTTTCAAATGGTGCAAACCTCAACGATGGTATGGATGGTATGTGTGCTGGGAACTCCGCTATCATTGGTGTTGTCTTGGGAATATTAGCCTATGTGAGTAGTCACATACAATACGCAGCTTATCTAAACATTATGTACATCCCCGGCTCAGAAGAGCTGGTCGTGTTCTTCATGGCATTCATCGGAGCTTTGATAGGCTTCCTATGGTATAACGCATATCCTGCACAAGTCTTCATGGGCGACACTGGTAGTCTTACCATTGGCGGTATCATTGCCGTAGGTGCCATCATCATTCACAAAGAATTACTACTACCCATTCTGTGCGGTGTTTTCTTTGTGGAGAGCCTGAGTGTCATCGTACAAGTGTGGTACTATAAATTAGGAAAACGCAAAGGTGTAAAGCAGCGTATCTTCAAACGCACACCAATCCATGACAACTTCCGCACACAGGATAGTCAACTCGACCCTGAATGTAAATATCTCTTTAAGAAACCACATGGTGCCGTACATGAGAGTAAGATAACTTTACGTTTTATCATCATAACGATTATCCTCGCAGCTATGACCATTATCACACTTAAAATAAGATAAACACGAGGTGTGCGAGCCGTTAGCACAAACTGTGCGGACCGTTAGCACAACTGGTGCGCATACTCAACAAAACACCAAAGATAGCTAACAAATTAGGCTAAATGAGGTAACAACAAGAACATTACATAAGCAAGAGTAAGGAAAGGAAATAAATATGAAAAGAATAGTAATACTTGGTGCTGGTGAGAGTGGAGCTGGCGCAGCCGTATTGGCAAGAAAGAAGGCTTCGACGTCTTTGTTTCAGACATGTCTGCCATAAAGGACAAGTATAAAAAACTACTTGATGACCATGGTATCGAGTGGGAAGAAGGACAGCATACGGAGGAGAAAATTCTCAATGCTGATGAGATTATCAAAAGTCCTGGTATTCCTAACGAAGTACCCATGGTTAAGAAACTCATTGCACAAGGTACGCACATCATTAGCGAAATAGAATTTGCTGGGCGATACACCGACTCTAAAATGATATGTATCACTGGAAGTAATGGAAAGACTACAACCACAAGCCTCATCTACCATATCTTCAAAGATGCTGGATATGATGTCGGCTTAGCTGGAAATATTGGGAATAGCCTCGCTTTGCAAGTAGCTGAGAACCCACATAAATACTACATCATTGAGTTGAGTAGTTTTCAGTTGGATAACATGTACGACTTCCGTGCCAACATTGCCATCCTACTCAATATCACTCCTGATCACTTGGACCGCTATGACTTTAAGTTTGAGAATTACGCTGACTCAAAGATGCGTATCCTTCAGAACCAAACAAAGGAAGATTGTTTCATCTATTGGAATGACGACCCAGTTATCAAGAAAGAGCTTGAAAAGTTTGACGTTCATGCCGTACGCTATCCCTTCTCTGAACTAAAAGAAAATGGCAGTATTGGTTATATCGAAGAAGGACAATACACCATTGAGCAACCAGAGCCTTTTAACATGGAACAAGAGGACCTTTCGCTCACTGGACGTCACAACATCTACAACTCCTTGGCTGCTGGCATAGCCTCAAACATCAGCGGTATTAAGAAAGAGAATATACGTAAGAGTCTAAGCGACTTCCCTGGCGTTGAGCATAGACTGGAAAAGGTATGCAAGGTTGCTGGCGTACAATACATCAACGACTCAAAGGCAACGAATGTTGACGCTTGCTGGTATGCACTCGAAAGCATGCGTACACCAACTATCCTCATCATTGGCGGAAAAGACAAAGGGAACGACTACGATAGTATCAAAGAGTTAATTAAAAAGAAGTGTACTGGCATTGTCTATCTTGGTGCAGACAACCAGAAACTTCATGACAATTTCGACAATCTGGGTATCCCCGTACGCGACACACATTCAATGAAAGATTGTGTTGCAGCCTGTGCTGAATTAGCAAAACCGGGAGACACCGTTCTATTGAGTCCATGTTGCGCAAGCTTTGACTTATTCAAGAACATGGAAGATCGTGGCGAACAATTCAAAAACTATGTAAGAGCTTTATAAACCTTAACATCATTGCATATTTATCCCATCAACGGAAACCGAAATAATGAATAATATATCTCTCAGCAACATCTTCAAGGGCGATAAGGTTATTTGGATGATATTCTTCTTCCTATGTATCATAAGTATCATCGAGGTCTATTCTGCCTCGAGTTCACTATCATACAAAGGCGGAAACTACTGGAGTCCTATCATATATCATTGCAGTATTCTTGTTGTCGGAGTAACCATAATGGTGTTTGTATTAAATGTCAAATGCCGATATTTCAAACTTGTCACACCAATCGCACTTGTTATGTCCATAATCTTGCTTATGTGGGTAATGGCCGCAGGACAAAGCACGAATGGGGCAAGCCGATGGATAAGTTTTATTGGTATACAGTTCCAACCTTCGGAACTGGCTAAAGGTGCATTAGTATTAACTGTTGCACAAATACTTAGTGCAATGCAGACAGAACATGGTGCTGACCGCAAGGCATTTAAATTTATCATTGGCATTTCAGGGTTTATTATCTTATTGATTGTTTCTGAGAACCTATCAACCGCCATGCTTGTTGGACTTACCGTATTACTCATGATGATTGTAGGAAGAGTTCCCAAAAAACAAATAACGATGCTGATTGTCTGCATCATGTCTTTTGCTGTCTTCGCACTATCTATGGTAATGCTGGTTGGAGACGACAAAAACATTGACGAGGAACTTTCTACCAAACAGAACCTTACGGAACAAACAATAGCTGAACAGCAGAAAGAATCTCCTGGTTTCATCAGTAAACACTTCACCGTGCTGATACTTGGAAGGCGCGTATCAAAAAATTCTTTGATAACAAATATGTTGCACCGAAAGACTATGACTTAGACAAAGATGCGCAGGTGGCACATGCTAATATTGCCATTGCCTCATCTAATATCATAGGAAAAGGACCAGGAAACTCTAACGAACGTGACTTCCTCTCACAGGCTTTCTCAGACTTTATCTATGCCATTATCATTGAAGAAACAGGTCTCATTGGTGCAGTCATCGTGGCACTACTTTACATCATCCTTCTGTTTAGGACGGGAATTATTGCCAACCGATGCGAAAACAACTTCCCTGCTTTTCTTGCTATGGGCATTGCTTTCCTCTTAGTCACACAGGCTTTATTCAACATGTTAGTAGCTGTTGGACTTGCACCAGTGACTGGACAACCCCTCCCACTTATCAGCAAGGGTGGTACCTCAACCATCATTAATTGTGTTTACATAGGTGTAATACTTAGCGTGAGCCGTTCTGCAAAGAAAAAGAAAGAAGAGAACGTATCATCTGAGAAACTTTCACAAGTAGTAGCCTAATTTACCAATAAGAACAAAAAGGAAGCACAAAGTTGAAAGAAGATAAAAAAAATGATTACCTTTGTAGGAGATAAAGAAGATGCAAATGGACGAGGAGTTAAGAATTATCATTAGTGGTGGTGGAACGGGAGGACATATCTTCCCTGCAGTTTCTATTGCCAATGCTATAAAAGCTAAACATCCTGAGGCAAAAATCCTCTTTGTAGGTGCTGATGGACGTATGGAAATGCAACGTGTTCCCGCTGCTGGTTATGAAATAAAAGGTCTACCCATCAAAGGATTTAACCGAGCTAACAAACTAAAAAATATTGAAGTACTTTACAAACTGTGGAAGAGTCTTCGCATGGCTCGCCAGATTATTAAAGACTTCAAACCACAAGTTGCCGTGGGCGTGGGTGGCTATGCCAGTGGAGCAACACTCTATCAGTGTGCTAAGATGGGAGTCCCATGTCTTATTCAAGAGCAGAACTCTTATGCTGGTGTTACCAACAAGTTGTTGGCTAAACGTGTGAAGAAGATATGCGTTGCTTACGAAGGTATGAGCCGTTTCTTCCCTGCTGACAAGATTATTATGACAGGTAACCCTGTTCGACAGAACGTCCTCTCTACCCCACTCTCTGCTGAAGAGTCACGTAAGAGCTTCGGACTGAACCCAAACAAGAAGACAATCCTCCTCGTTGGTGGTAGTCTTGGAGCAAGAACTATCAATCGTTCTGTCATAGAACACCTTAACCTTATACAAAACTCAGACGTCCAATTCATCTGGCAAACTGGTAAGTTCTATCATCAACAGATATTGGATTCTATGAAGGGTAAAGAACTTCCTAACCTAAAGATAATGGACTTTATCAGCGACATGGGTGCTGCTTATAAGGCTGCTGACCTTGTTATCAGCCGTGCTGGTGCAAGTTCTATCAGCGAATTCCAACTTATTGGCAAACCCGTTATCTTAGTTCCAAGTCCAAACGTGGCAGAAGACCATCAGACCAAGAATGCTATGGCGTTGGTAGACAAAGATGCTGCACTTTGTGTAAAGGATATTGAAGCTCCTGACACTCTGATAAAACTTGCACTCGATACTATAACAAATGATGAGAAATTAGCAAGTCTGAGCGAAAATGTAAAGAAAATGGGATTGAGAAACTCTGCTGATATTATTGCTGACGAGGTTATCAAACTCATCAAGGCTTAATCCGTATTCAACCTCAAGGGAGAACAAAATAGAACGCAAGTCTATCCCAAATAAAGAAAGAAAAGAATATATAACACATGGAAGTCAAAGATATTAAATCAGTTTACTTCGTAGGTGCTGGTGGCATCGGTATGAGTGCAATCGCTCGCTATTTCCTACATAAAGGATTAATAGTCGCAGGATACGACAAAACTCCATCCGACCTCACCCATACCTTGGAGAAAGAAGGAATGAACATTCACTATGAAGAGAATGTTCAACTTATCCCTGCTGCATGCAAAGAGCCAACCTCAACACTGGTTATCTATACTCCGGCAATTCCTACTAATCACGCAGAATTGGTTTACTTCCATGAGAATGGCTTTGAGATTCAGAAACGTGCACAGGTTCTCGGCACACTCACCCGAACACACAAGGGTCTTTGCTTTGCGGGAACACATGGAAAAACAACAACTTCCAGTATGTGCGCACATCTCATGCACCAGAGTCATTTAGACTGTAATGCTTTCCTTGGTGGCATTTCGAAGAACTATGGCACCAATTATATCCTCTCCGACCACAGCGATTACGTTGTTATCGAGGCTGATGAGTTCGATCGTTCTTTCCATTGGCTACGCCCTTGGATGACCGTTATCACCTCTACCGACCCAGACCATTTAGATATATATGGCACAGAAGAGGCTTATCTGGAGAGTTTTCGTCACTACACAGAACTCATCCAGCAAGGTGGCGCACTCATTATCCGCAAAGGTTTAGAGATGAAACCAAATGTAAAAGACGACGTTAGAGTCTATGAATACAGCCGTGACGAAGGTGACTTCCACGCTGAAAACATACGAATTGAAACGGAACCATCACCTTTGACTTCATTTCTCCAATTGAGAACATTAAAGATGTAGAACTTGGTCAACCAATTCCTATCAACATCGAAAATGGCATCTCAGCTATGGCAATGGCACAACTCAATGGTTGTACGGCAGAAGAGCTGCGCAATGGTATGAAGACGTATGGCGGTGTTGATCGTCGTTTCGACTTTAAGATTAAGAACGATCGACACGTCCTACTCTCTGACTATGCACATCACCCTAAGGAGATTTTACAGAGTGCTAAGAGCCTTAAAGAACTCTATGCAGACAAGAAGATTACAGCAATTTTTCAACCACACCTCTACACTCGAACACGTGACTTCCACAAAGAGTTTGCTGATGCACTCAGTCATTTTGACGAAGTAGTTTTAACTGAGATTTATCCTGCTCGCGAAGAACCAATACCTGGTGTAACGAGCGAACTCATATACAACAATCTCAATCCTAACGTTGAGAAACAGATGATTAAGAAAGAGGAGGTTCTTGACTTCGTACAGTCAAGAGACTTTGACGTCTTGGTTGTGTTGGGTGCAGGTAATCTTGACAACTATGTTCCCGAAATTGCAAAGATACTCAACCATAAGTAAACGTAAGAAAGCAAACACTCTTAAAACAAAAAGAGAGAATATATGCGCATTAAGTGGAAAAAGATAATTATCACTGCTACAGACTTAGTACTGGCTATTTATCTCATCTTGGCTGTTACCTCATGGAACAATCCTGATGAGAGTAAATTGCTGTGTACCAAAGTGAACATAAATATCTCAGACTCTAACAATGCAGGTTTCCTTACCGCTACCGAAATTAAACAAATCTTAGAGAAAGCCCACCTATACCCTCTCAACAAAAAGATAGTTGACATCAACCCACGTCGTATTGAGGAAGCCCTAAAAGTTGGACCATTCATCAATACCGCCCAATGTTACAAAACAAAAGATGGACATATCAACATCAATATCACTCAGCGCATGCCAATTATCCGCATTATGAGTAGCAACGGGGCTGATTACTATCTTGATGACAACGGAGGAATACTCCCTAACTCTAAGTACACGAGCGACTTAATCATTGCGACAGGCAACATAAGCAACAATTATGCACGTCTATACATCGCTCCTCTTGCTAAGGCTATAAGTGCATCACCGCTATGGCTGAACCAAATAGAACAGATTAACGTACTACCCGACAGAGGCATCGAATTAGTACCACGAGTGGGCAATCATATCATCTTCCTTGGTTACCTTCCTAAAAACAATGGACCATGGCAGCGAAAGCATGATATAAACATCTTTGTAACGAAGAAGTTATCACGATTAGAGAAATTCTATAAATATGGTCTTTCACAAGCTGGATGGAACAAATACTCTTATATAAATATAGAGTTTGACAACCAAATCATTTGTAAGAAACATAATGAGAAAGACGAAAAGGCAGAAAAAGACGCAATGCTTAAAAAAAGCTCCCTCTGAACAAGTAGAAAACAAACAACGTACTGAGGAAGAAGAAAGAGAAAAAGCACGTAAGGAACTTAAACGGCAAGAAGAATCCACAGAAGGACTTACGGAATAAAGAACTTTCATTTTGAGAATATAAAAACAAGAAACATAATAATAAACAAATATGGCAGAGTTCATTGTAGCCATTGAATTAGGCTCAACAAAGATTATAGGAATCGCTGGCAAAAAGAACCTTGACGGCAGTATATCAGTACTTGCCGTCGTGAAAGAAGACGCAACACAGTGTATTCGTAAGGGTGTCGTCTACAACATCGACAAGACCGGACAGTGTCTTACTGGCATCATCAACAAACTAAGAAAACAATTAAAGCATGAGATTTCTCAGGTTTACATTGGTGTTGGTGGACAGTCTATACGAAGCGTACGAAATGTTGTACTAAAAGATTTAACAGCTGACACTATCATCACTTCTGAGATGATTAATGAGCTGATGGATTCTAACCGAGGTGAAACCTACGACGACCAAGAGATACTCGATGCTGCAACACAAGAATATAAAGTTGACAACCAGTTTGTACTCGACCCTGTTGGCATCAAGGCTACACATCTTGAAGGAAACTTCCTCAACATACTATGGCGCAAAGCCTTCTATGAGAACCTTAACAACTGTTTCCAAAAAGCTGGTATCTCTATCGCCGAGATGTATCTTGCACCTTTGGCCTTAGCCGACGCAGTACTGAGTGAGGCTGAAAAACGTGGCGGCTGTGTATTAATTGACTTGGGTGCAGATACGACAACCGTTTCAGTCTACTATAAGAATATTCTTCGACACTTAGCCGTTATTCCATTGGGTGGCAACAACATAACAAAGGACATTGCCAGTCTACAAATGGAAGAGAAAGATGCCGAAGCGATGAAGATTAAGTATGCTTCTGCCTATACCGAAAACAATGAAATTGACAACAACTTAAAATACTCGATTGATACAGAACGCTCTGTCGAGAGTCGTAAATTCATTGAAATCGTTGAAGCTCGTATTACTGAGATTATCGACAATGCATGGTGTCAAGTTCCATCTGACTACGCCGACAAACTCCTTGGTGGCATCATCATCACTGGTGGAGGAATGAATCTAAAAAACATTGAGCGTTGCATACGTAACATAACGCATATTACAAAGATAAGAAAAGCCAACTTTGTAACACACACCATTCTATCAAGCAATGCCGAAATCACTGCTAAGGACGGTGATATGAACACCATTCTCGGACTGCTCGCAAAAGGTGATATGAATTGTGCTGGTGCTGAATACAACCCTGCTCAAACACACTCTTCAACAACGACGAAGTAACAACAGCAACACCAATTGAACAACCCTACACACCTGCTTCTCCTACAAGACAAGGACAAGGAATTGTACCTACTCCGGAAGAGAAGAAGAAAGCCGAAGCTGAACGTCGCAAACGTGAAGAGGAAGAGCGCAAACTGCGTGAGGAAGAAGAAGCAAGAGCACGCGAACTCGAAGAGGAGAAGCGTCGTAATAGCCTCTGGAACAAATTCTCACGCAAAGTGAAGGAGATCGGAAAAACAATTATAAGCGAGGATGAAGAGTAATCAGAAGTCCACTCACAAAAGAACACATGTAATAAACATAGACAACATACTGTTATGGCAGACAACAATAACAAAATGGATATATTAGAGTTTGGCGATAGCGATGTAGCGAATAGCATCATCAAAGTAATTGGTGTCGGTGGTGGTGGTGGCAACGCCGTAAACCACATGTACAAAGAGGGCATTCACGATGTAACCTTCGTTCTATGCAACACTGATGCTCAATCTCTTAACGACTCTCCCGTCCCTGTACACCTACAATTAGGTAAAGAAGGGTTAGGAGCTGGCAACCGTCCCGAACGAGCACGCCAAGCAGCCGAAGACACTATCGAAGATATTCAGAGTATGCTCAATGACGGTACGAAGATGGCATTCATCACCGCCGGAATGGGCGGTGGTACAGGTACAGGTGCCGCTCCTGTCATTGCACGTGTCAGCAAGGAATTAGGTATATTAACCGTAGGTATCGTTACCATTCCTTTCCGTTTCGAGGGAGCTAAAAAGATTGACCAAGCACTGGATGGTGTCGAAGAGATGGCAAAACACGTCGATGCCTTACTCGTTATCAACAACGAACGTCTACGAGAAATCTATCCCGAACTGAGCCTCCTCAATGGCTTCCGTAAAGCGGACGACACACTGAGCGTTGCTGCAAAGAGCATTGCAGAGATTATTACCGTACATGGCATTATGAACCTCGACTTCAACGACGTTAAAACCGTACTCGAAGATGGTGGCGTTGCAATCATGTCTACTGGATATGGCGAGGGCGAAGGACGAGTGAAGCAGGCTATTGACGATGCTCTCAACTCTCCCCTACTCAACGATAATGATGTCTACAAGGCTAAGAAAATTCTACTCTCTATCAACTTCAATAGCGACGACAAGGACAACCAAGGTCTGACCATGGAGGAGATGGGAGATGTAACTGAGTTTATGAACCACTTCACCGACTTTGAATTGAAATGGGGACTCGCTATTGATCCAGAACTCGACAAGAAGGTGAAGGTGACCATCCTTGCTACTGGTTTTGGTATTGAAGATGTTGATGGCATGGGTAGCCATATCAAGAAGCAAACACTGGAAGATGCTGCACGCCTGGCCGAAGAAGAAGAAAAGGCTGCTGAGCGTCGTGACCGTCGTGACCGTTTCTACAAAGATAACAACAATGCTCAATACAAACATCGTCCACACATCTATCGCTTTACCGCTGACGAACTTGACAACGAGGATGTTATCCTTGCCGTTGAGAACACACCAACCTACAAGCGTACCAAACAGATGGTCAAAGATATCAAGCGTATAAGCATCCCCGATAACGACCTTGAGGGCAATGAAAACAAAGATTCCGTTGAAGGTGTCATCAGCTTCGTATAACAACAACTTTTAGAATAAGATAAGGCTGAACCTCTCTCGAGGCTCAGCCTTTTTTTTATCAACCATCTTCTTCGTAAATGAACAGTCGTGAATTCAACAAGCAAGTGAATACTGTCCCAAAAAATATGTAAACCCATATTTTTGTTATCATTTGTTTTCTGCGACAGCTTATTCTGTTATTAATCGGTATTTGTAAACTATTTTCATACGACTCAAAACCAAAACATACTCTTTTGAGTTCTGAAAGACGCCTGACTGACTTGCAAAAGATGCTCTTTCGGAGTGTTACTAACGCTCTTTCGAAGACCAATTAAGCACCATCTCTTGTACGGCTTTTGTAACCAACTAACTTCCAGTTAGTTGCAAAACCCACTTTTTCACCTATTATTGTCTTTATTTATAGATATTTTATTCGAAATTATGTAATGATTTTTTTCCGAGCCTTATCTACATTTTTAAAGAATTAAAAATGAAAAAAAGTGGTCATATTGGAAGATGATAATCGCTAGAACAAAACGACTGAGCAAAAGCAAGCAAGGAAGATATGAAGAGCTTGCCCTAAGGGCGTTTATATTGTTAATGGAAAGAAGTCAGTCATTAAGTAACAACCTCGCCCTTTGCTTGCTGTAGCATATAGGGTTCAACTGATAATAAGATAAATAAAATCTCCGTTAATTTTTGTATTGCTATACATCATCAACACACAACACCCATAAATAAGTAACATCAAAATAGCATGCAAGATAACTTAACTCAAATTTTTTCTAAGAAAATAAACCTTTTATAATAATTTTTTTATCTATCTTTGTATTCATATTTAAAAATAAAATATTAATTTTATAAAAAGTACTAAGTATGAAGCAATTTTTATATTTTTGATGATAACCCTACTCATGGGCTTATCAGCTAATGCAGAAAAAAACTGGCACATGTGGACCCTCATCTAAATTGGAAACTCACCGATGACGGCGTATTAACCATTACGGGAACAGGACAAATGGATAATTATGATGATAATCTTTCTGCGAGTCCATGGTACTATAATAAAGATATCAAACAAGTTATAATAGCTGATGGCGCTACAACTATTGGCGAATATGCTTTCATTTTCTGCACCAACCTAACGTCTGTAAATCTTCCAAATAGTGTTACAACTATAGGAAATGAGGCTTTCAATCAGTGCAAAGCACTAACGTCTATAAATACTCCAAATAGTCTTACAACTATTGGGAATAAGGCTTTCAGAGATTGTAAAGCACTAACATCTATAAATCTTCCAAATAGTGTTACTACTATTGGAGATGAGGCTTTCGATGGGTGTACAGCACTAACATCTATAAACATTCCAGATGGCGTCACAAAGATTGGGTATCGGACTTTCAGAGAATGCTCAGCACTAACCTCTATAAACATTCCAAATAGTGTTACAACTATTGGCATAGGCGCTTTCTCTCTGTGCACAGCACTAACCTCTATAAACATTCCAAATAGTGTTACAACCATTGGAGAATACGCTTTCGGAGAGTGTGAAACACTAACGTCTATAAACATACCAAATGGTGTTACAACTATTCCAAAACAGGCTTTCTATCACTGCTATGCTTTAGCGTCTATAAATCTTCCAAATGGTGTCACAACTATTGGAAATGAAGCTTTCTGTGACTGCGGAATAAAATCTATAGAAATTCCAAATAGTGTTACAACTATTGGAAATTGGGCTTTCGAAAAGTGCAGATATCTAACATCTATAAACATTCCAAATAATGTTACAACTATTGGAGAAGAGGCTTTTGCTGAATGTAGCAAACTAAAACAAGTTGATATACCAAATTCAACAACTACACTGCGTAAAGGGCTATTGAAAGATTGCAGCTATTTGGAAAGTGTAAGAATTCATAAAGACGTAGTGAAAATTGAAGAAAGTGTCTTCGACGGATGTACTAATCTTAAAAATATTTCGTGTGAAGCAATCACACCACCAACTTGTGGTACAAATGCTTTTAGATACGTTGATAAGAGTAATTGTAAAGTATATGTACCCAAAGCCAGCATTGATACTTATAAAGTAGCTAACGAATGGAAAGATTTCTCATACATAGAGACAACTGGCATTACGAACAATGTTTATAACAAAGCAGAGCTTGTAGACGTCTACACAATCGATGGAACAAAACGACTGACCAAAGCAAGCAAGGAAGAGATGAAGGGCTTGCCTAAGGGTGTTTATATTGTTAATGGCAAAAAGTTAGTCATTAAGTAATAACCTCGCCCTTTGCCTGCGATAGTATCAATGGCCTAACTGATAATAAGATAAATAAAAAGCTCCGTTAATTTTTGTACTACATCAGTAGCCAAAAATCAACGGAGTTTTTTAGTCCCAGTAACTTCATCAACAATCAACATTTACACATCATCATCACCCAATATTCAACACTTAACACCCAACACCCAACACAGGCACAAGATATTTTGCCAAGCAATAACCTCCAACGATCAGCCAACACCAAAGAATGGCAGCTAAGAGGAAGGGCTTAAAACCAGCTTTCTTAAACTTATCAATACTCGTTTCGGCTCCGAGTGCAGACATCGCCATGGTAAGGAGGAAGGTATCAAAGGTGTTGATAAAGTCTACAAGCTCTTTTGGAAGTAAGTTCAAGGAATTAAAACCGATGACAACAAGGAAGAGAATTGCAAACCAAGGGATGTTTATCTTACTACTGCCACCAGTATTGTCGTCACGCTCTGCAATATTCTTTGCAACAAAGAAAGCAATGACCAGTAAAACAGGAACAAGCATCATTACGCGAATCATCTTGACAATGATAGCCGAATTGCTCACAGCAGTACCCATAGCATTGCCCGCCCCGACGACGTGAGCCACCTCATGAATGGTGGAACCAGCATAGATACCCATTGCATCAGGCGACAAGTCGAAGATTCCTGCACGATAAAGAATGGGATAAAGAAACATTGAAAGTGTACCGAAGATAACCACCGTCGCTACTGCCACAGCCGTTTTGTAAGGCTTCGGACGAATGGCACCATCCACACCCAACACCGCCGCAGCTCCACAAATACCGCTTCCACAAGCCGCTAAAAGAGCAATGTTACGATCCATCTTTAAGAGTTTGCCCAGCAAAACACCCAAGAAGATAGTTCCGCACACGATGATGGCATCAACCACAATAGCAGAAAAACCCACAGCTACCACGTCCTGAAAAGTCAAACGAAAGCCGTATAGGATAATACCAAAACGCAATACACGTTTTCCACAGAAGGCAATACCGGGCACCCAAGTGTCTGGAAGGTTATTGCGAAGACTGTTGGCATAAAGCATACCCAAGATAATACCAACAACCATCGGACTCAACGAAAGTGCTTTCACCCATCCCATATCACCGATATAGAACGCTGCACAGGCAAACAAAATAATCAGCAATACGCCATGTAGCATATTGCTACGCTGTTCTGTTAGTTTCATAAAGCTAATATTACTATAATTTTATAAAGTTAGAAAATCATTACTTCAAGTCCACAAAAGTAATAAAAAAACAAGCAACAAAATACCAATCGTGAATAATTTTCACGACAAGAATTCAAAAGAAGACTATATATATGGTATAAACCCGCCCCCCCGTAAACATAAGAAAGCAACTTAAGTGAACAACTCACGCAGAACGTGAAAACTATTCAGTTCTGGCATATCAGGAATATGGATACGATAGTAATGTAATATGATATCAGAAATTCGATTACGATCATGGCGAGACAGACGGAAAAGATGCATATTCTCATAATCCATTCGTATAAGCTGGTTAATCCCCGACGCATCTGCGGGAAGAAGATAATCAGAATGAAGAGGTGCGCTGGTCGTAAACTCACCATTGAGAAGATCAAAGTAAACACCCTCCTGATAAGCATCCAGATTGGGAAAGAAACCCGCAAAACGACTCAAGCGCATCATAAATACAAGATGAAAGTTAGCATAATCATGTTCTGCCTCGTCTAACCATTCCATACTTGCAGACACATAATTATATAAGTGGGCATTCTGCTGTTCGCTACGAGTGACATAATAAAGGAATTCTGAAAGAAAAAGAAGGATAGCCGACTTCACTGGGTCGAAAGGTATAGAGCCGTAGGGACGAAGGACTCGCACTTCCTTTATATGCTGCAAAGAAGTCCGCGGACGATAGTCAAACTCAAGGGCAAGTAAGGTCAGTGGTTGAAAATACTGCTTCTTAATCTTCCCTTTTGTCGTCTTTGGAATGCGCGTTATAAAGAAACACGTCCCTCTAACTCGGTAAACATATCTATAATTAATGATGAATCACCGAACTTCAGAGAACGCAAAACAATTGCTTTTGACTTTGAAATCATAGAAAAACAATGCAAAATTACAAAAAACCACTATCTTTTGAAAATTTATTCCCAAAAAGTTTGGTCGAATAAAATAAATAAACTACCTTTGCACCCGCAAAACCAGCCAAGGTCCCTTCGTCTATCGGTTAGGACGAGAGATTTTCATTCTCTAAAGAGCAGTTCGACTCTGCTAGGGACTACAAGTAAAATAAAAGAAAAAACAAAGATGGCAAATCACAAATCATCATTGAAAAGAATCCGCCAAGACAAGGTAAGAACCTTGCATAACAGATACTACGCTAAGACTATGCGTAATGCTGTTCGCAAGTTGCGTAGCATGACGGACAAAGAAGAAGCAGTTAAACTCTATCCTGTTGTACAGAAGATGTTGGACAAGTTGGCTAAAACTAACGTTATCCATCAGAACAAGGCTGCTAACTTGAAGTCTGCTCTTTGCAAGCACGTAGCTGCATTAGGATAAAAATACTTTCAGTCATAACTGAAAAGAATAATAAAAGCCGTAATCCTGTTGGATTATGGCTTTTTACATATTATATACTTGTTTGACTTTGTGTTTTTGCTTAGTCAATTGAGATAAATTCAATTTGCTGTCACTGCTATCACCCATCGTTAACACTTAACTTGTTAGTTTGCAGAGGAATAGACAAAGTGTTAAAAATGACAGCAAATTGAAACAAGAAGTATTCATGCAAAACAACTTGTTTTTACGATACCGTTAAACTAATCTTTTCAGCCATATCCACGGCCTGTTTGATTCTATCGCCCACACCGATACCATCCTTCAAATTACCAATGATATGTAACCCGGATAAGCACGTTCTACGGCATCAATAGTACGAAGACGAGCATCCGTTTCGGGCAAATATTGCGGAATAGCACGGCTGTGTCTGTAAATACGAATGACGTCGGCACACGTACCTTTAGGATATCCCAACATCGTATGAAGAGACGTATTAACCAATTCTGTCAGTTCTTCATCCGTCTTATTGATATATTCAGGATGACAAGCACCACCAATAAAGAATGCGTAATTGGCTCCTTCCTTAGGCGAACGCCCCTGAAAACACGCAGAAGGCATAAGGATTCCCAACACATCCTGCTTTTCTTTAGATGGTACTAATCCGCCAAAGGCATTCCAATGTACATCCCCCGTATTCTTCATTCCCACTCCAATCTCAATCACAGGAGCATAATAAAGATTACTCAAGTCGTCAAGTTGAACCTTAGGTAAGAAGCCCAACAACTGAGGTAAGGCATAGGCAGGACAAGTGGTAACAACCTGTTCAGCTACTATCGTATTCTTACCCCAAGATAGTTTCCACTTATCTCCTAATGGCTCTATACTTAGTTCTTTGCAATTCGTTCGGATTCTCTCATCACCTATAACGCTCCCTAATGCTGACACAAAACTACGAAAACCTCCACGAGTAGAGAAGACATCCTTCGTTGCACGTTTCTCTCTGTCTGTCTTTGGTTGTTTTGCAAGTGCTATAGTCCCTTTAATAAAACTTCCATAACGCTGTTCTAAGTCGTAGAGTTTAGGTAAAGCAAGGCGAGTTGGTAGTTGATAAGGATTACCAGCATACACACCAGAGAGAAAAGGATCGACTGCGTAGTCAACAAACGATTGTCCCAAACGTCGTTCAGCAAGGCTTCCCACGCTCTCGTTAGGGTCTATTCCCTTCTTACGCCATGGCTCACCAAGGATACGAAACTTATCTTTCAGTGTGAAGAGAGGAGTTGAGATAGCAGACCAAAGTCCAGAAGGTAGGGCATGAAACTGTCCTTCTTTCCATATCAAACGGCATTTAGCAGAGTTCTGTGCTACCTCCAACGTACAATGATCACCTAACATATCGAAGAGTTCAGCCACTTCAGGGTATTTAATAGTACCCGTACTCGGTCCTTGTTCCATCACAAAGCCGTCAACCTCCTCCGTCTGCATAAGTCCACCGATACGATTGGCAGCCTCCAAGATTACTACATCCTGACCTTTACGACGTAAACAAGCAGCACAAGTAAGACCAGTAAGCCCAGCACCAACGACAACTATTTCTTTCTTCCATAATATTAATACTATATAGATTTCTCTCCCCAGCTTCTTTACCCAACGACAAGGAAGAGTAAAGCCTTTATATCGGCTTTGAAAACTTTTTATCCGTAGCTACCATCATCGGATCAAGCGTAGCAGCTACAGTACGAACAAAGGGGTTTCCCTCCCCTGTCATCTCTAAAGTATTCTCTGTTAAACAAAGAATACCATCTCTTTCCATCTCTTGCAGACGTTCAACATCATAATTGATAGTCCCCTTCACGTCGGCTACCGACACAGCAAGATCTTCCGCAAGATGTGTCCAATCAAGATGATAGTTACACATCAAACGCTCAATTACCTCACGTACTATACGTTCTTTGGGCGTTAATTGGTAGCCTTTTCGGATAGGCAATGTACCCGCTGAAACTTCTGATATATATTCCTCAATCGATTTTGTATTCTGAGCATAAGCAGTTTCTAATTGGCTGATACCCGTCACTCCGAAAGCATACACCTGCCCCGTTGTACGACGAGTGCAATAGCCTTGGAAGTTTCTATGTAGTCTATGTGATTGCAAAGCCTCAGATAGTTCGTCATTAGGAAGTACAAAATGGTCCAAACCGATACTAAGATAACCCGCACCATGCAGCACTTCCTTAGCTTTTTGGAACATCAAAGCCTTCTCCTCCATATCAGGAAGACCAGCCTTTTCAAGTATCATCTGACGCTTAAATATCCATGGACAGTGTCCATAACTAAATGTTGTAATACGATCGGGACGCATAGCTACAGCACGCTCTATCGTCTTCTTAAAGCTATCCGACGTCTGAAGCGGTAAACCAAAGAGGAAGTCCATATTAATATTAACACCCGCACTACGAAGAATTGATACTATTTCCTCTGTTGGCAATTCAGAAGGCGTACGATTAACAAGCCTCAACACCTCTTCATTGAAGTCTTGTACCCCTAAGCTGAAACGATTGAAACGTGCGTTCAACAGTCCTTGCCAGTCCTCAGCTGTTAGATAGCCCGGATGACATTCTATGGCTATTTCAGGTTGCTCTATCGTAGAAAAGAGCGACAACAGATGCTCATTCAGTTCTTAAGAAAACTTACAGGCATAGCCGTTGGACTACCACCACCATAATGAATCTGCGATATACGCCTACGTTTATCCAGATGCTTTGCTACGAGGTCTATCTCCTTATGCAGCGCTTGCACATAGGCCTCGACATGGTTCTCTTTAGCCATTGGGTAAGAGTTGCAGCCACAATAATGACAAAGACGCCGACAAAAAGGCATGTGAAAATAAAAAGAAAGATTCTTCTCACGCACCTCGTTGCTATCATCAATCTCTCTCTCTTAGAAACTCTTCCCCAGTGAAAGATCGGAAGAAGTTAGCTGGTGGATAACTCGTATAACGAGGTACAGACACATTGTATTTATCAATCAGTTCTTGCTTCATCGTCGAAATAAATTATATGAAAAGGTGCGAATACCTCTTAACTTGAACAATCCTCATTTATAAAGGAAGCACAATACTATTTCAAACCGAACCTTACTATAATTTAATCCCAAAAAGGTCATTAAAACACAATAGGTAACTGGTTTGGGTTAAAGCCATATTATTCTGCAAAGAACACATGGCTTATTTTTCCTTTCTAAAGACTAAGAGAACATAAATAAGGCTAACAATAGCCACCACCGTTTCGGCTATATAAAGACCACGATAGTCAAAGAGATGTGCCACCGTTCCCGCCAATACTGTAATGAGCAGACCACTTACATGATTAATAACAACCTGTATGGTGAAATCGGTCCCTTCTCTACCAGGACGTACGCATTGCATAGCTGTAGTGTAAAGAACCACAATAGCCAATCCGTGACAAATCTGAATAAAAATAATTCCTATGACAAATGCAGTCATATTAAAGTCTATAAAAGTCATTGCAAGGAAATAGATTGGCGACAGAATAACAAGTACTGCAATGATAATACGAGCCTTATAAATTCCGATTCGGCGTATGAGAACTCCAGAAAACGCCATAACAAAGGAGGCAATCGTTCCTGCAACTCCTGCAAGGAATCCTATTTCCTTCATGTCGTATCCCTTATCAACAAGGTAAGGACGATACATAGAAAGAATACCAACAATTCCCATATAATATAAGAGTAAGAAACCTATCTGCGGCCATATTTCCTTACGTGCAAAGAAGTTAAATATGTCGGTCCACTTAGCTCGCTCTCTTGGTTTCTCATTCTCTATCTTTATATGAGAATTGAAAATTAAGGGGATGAACAACATACAAACAAACAAGGCTAAGCAGGGTACTACAACATTCCAACCATAAATTTAGTAAGATGAGTAAGACTCCTCCGCCAATAACTGCACCTCCAAAGGCTCCCATAGTCTGCATACTATTAAGCAGACTATGATCGTACTTCTTAAAAGAAAGAATGGCAAGTGCATCTACGGCAATGTCTTGTGTAGTCGAAGCAAGCATAGAAATAAACACCAGAATAATCACAAGCATGATTTCTGAACGCACATTAAGAAGTCCTGTGGCTAAGAGTGCAACAGCATATATCAACTCTGTGATAATAATCGTACGTTTATAGTCACGCACTGTTACGCAATGTCGGTCAATAAAAGGCGACCATAGAAACTTTATCGTCCATGGAACTCGTACAAGGTTTAGCATTCCAATGGTTGCAAGACTGTATTGTCCTTCTCTCATGATAACTTGTAGGGCTGTCATAAGAAAGGTTAACGGCACCATCTGTGCGATATATAGACAGAAGAACGTACTAAGACTTAATTTCTTTGATGAAATATTGTTGAACATGTAATGAATTATATAAGTAGAGCAACGTATTATATCCCTTGAGAAAGAAGTTGAGAAGGAATAAACAGAAATAACTATAGCATCCTATTTATCCCTTCATCTATTCTCTCGTTAAAATGTCACGCTGAGGGAAGTACCAAAGGTGAGAGGCTTACCCTTCTGTGCATAGTTACCTGACGTCTTGAAACTATATGCTATATAATCAGTTCCTGTCAGATTCTTACCCCATAGCTCCCATGTGAATACACCTTTTGTAAGACTAACCTTTGCATTAAGCGTTGCATAGAAGTTCTGGCGAACAATATTGTCATCAGCCCAATAGATACGACCGAGACCTGCTAAGCCTGCATTAAGAATAATCTTATCAAACCAACCAGCCTGTAGAACAGTGTAAGTTCCATCTATTGAAAGTGTGTGATTAGGTACCATGGGAAGTCTATTACCCGAAAAATCCTCTTTCGCACTCTTCTTATATTCTAAGTAACGAGCGTGGGTGTAACCATAGTTCATACTAAACTGTAAACTCTTAATTGGATGATAAGCCAATGAGAGTTCGAAGCCCTTACTATCCGTGTGTCCTGCATTAGCAATTAAGTTACCCACAGCAGGAATAATGTAGGTAGTCTGCATGTGTCGCCAATCAATATAGAAGAGGTCCGCTTCAGCTGTCAATCGTCCATTCAAGAACTTTAATCGCGTACCAATCTCATAATTCCAGCTGTATTCTGGGTCGTATGTACGCTCTGCGTCGGTCTTAAAAATAGTATTAAATCCGCCTGGCTTATAACCACGAGTGATACTCGCATAGTAGAGATTATCCCTATTTGTGAGATATTGAAGCGTAAACTTAGGAGTGAACTGGCGGAAGTTTGCTCTACTAATAAAGTCTTTTTCATGTTTATTATCACCTGTTGTTAACATTACCTTATCTTGATTATAGCTTGTTTTAGCATGCTCATAATCGAAGCGTAAACCAACAGTTGCCGACAAACCCCTCCATATATTATAAGAGCTCTGATGATAGATTGCAAAGCCTGCAGTAGGACTCTCATAGGAAGTAGGAGTTGAATAATGCCTCGTATAATAACTCGTTTCTGCAAATTGGTTTGAATGTAGCAACATACCAAACACACCAATAATCCATTGATAACGTCCCTTGTCATTCGACTTCAAGGTTATTTCCTGAGATAACATATTCTGATGATAACTATTATCCGTAAAGAATACGTCCTTCGGGGTGAAGTCTTGGTCTAACCCTAAGTGTGATTTCATAAATTGATAAGATGTCTGACTATTGAAACTAATACGACTATTCTCATAACGTACATTGAAACCAGTAGAAGAGATAAGACGTCTGTAAGAGCTATTGCGGTTATAACTGATAGGTGATAATTCGTTTTTATTAACGTCATAAGGTGCGTAAGGATATCCATTCTGCTTACTAAGTGTGAGCGTACTATTAAGATGAATAAGCCAATTTGTGTTCGGTCTCCAATAGATTCCTATGCGTCCTTCACCCTCATCCAGCTTGTCAGCCTTCTCATTTAGGTAACTATTGATAAACATACCATCGTTATGATGATAAGAAATAGCACTTGACAAACCAAGTTTATCACTCAGTTTAGAATAGTTAGAGGCCTGTACTACAAAGTCATTATATCTTCCATAGCCAACTTTTATGCGTGTTTTCTGATAATCAAGAGGATTGTGTGTGTAGACATTGATAACACCTGCTATAGAATTACGTCCATATAAAGTTCCTTGTGGACCCCGAAACACATCTACAGCAGCAATATCACTGAGGTCAATATTAAATGCTGACGACTCAAAGTGAGGCACACCATCTACATAGAAGCCCACAGCAGAACCCTTCATCTTTGCTCCGATACCACGAATAAAGATAGGTGTGTTAGCGTATGAACCATAGTCGGGCATATAAAAGTTAGGCATAACAGCCGTTAACTCTTTCAAGCTCACAATTTGCTGATTCGATAATTGCTGATGATTAATAGTTGAAACAGCAACAGAGGTAAGGTTTCTTTTATTCTGTTTGAAGTCGGTTACAACTACTTCTTTAAGTGCTACATCTTTGCTCACAACTGAATCTGACGTCACTCCAGCTACTCCACTGATTGTAAGAGTTGCTAATAATAAAGTACTTAACATAAAATAAGAGATTTGTTATTAATGCTTTTGTGCTGCAAAGGTACAGAGAATAACTTTTTCGAACAATCCTCATTTATAAGGAAATTAAGTATTACCACTAAGAAGAATAAAAGCTAATTATCAGCACAATACGACAATTCAATATGCTTTCTTTTGTGTTTTTTGCTCATTTTTATTTCCAAATATAAAGGAAAAAGTGTATCTTTGCATAGTATAAGATTAATCGAAACAAAATGGCAGAAAATCCAGAAAACGAGAATAATTACTCGGCCAGTAACATCCAAGTCTTAGAAGGCTTGGAAGCAGTGCGTAAGCGTCCTGCAATGTATATTGGTGATATTAGCGAGAAGGGACTCCATCACTTAATCAACGAAACTGTTGACAACTCTATCGACGAGGCAATGGCTGGCTATTGCCGAAATATAGAAGTAACAATCAACGAGGATAATTCTATCACCGTTGAAGATGATGGTCGCGGTATCCCTGTTGATATGCACGAGAAACTTCATAAAAGTGCACTTGAAGTCGTTATGACAGTACTCCACGCAGGTGGTAAGTTCGACAAGGGTTCGTATAAAGTCAGCGGTGGTTTGCATGGTGTGGGTGTTAGTTGTGTAAATGCGCTCTCTACACACATGAAGTCACAGGTATTCCGCGATGGTAAAATCTACCAGCAGGAGTATGAGAAGGGTAAGCCTCTCTATTCTGTAAAGGTTGTTGGTGAGACTGACAAGACAGGTACACGTCAGCAGTTCTGGCCAGACCCAGAAATTTTCACCACTACAGTTTACCAATGGGCTATCGTAGCACGTCGTATGCGTGAGTTGGCTTATCTGAATGCTGGTATCAAGATTACGCTTTCTGACCTTCGTCCAGACCCTGAAACAGGCAAGACACGTACTGAGGTCTTCCATGCTAAGGATGGTTTGAAGGAGTTCGTTCGTTACGTTGACCGCCATCGTCAGCACCTCTTCGATGATGTTATCTATCTCAAGACAGAGAAGCAAAACATTCCTATCGAGGTCGCTGTGATGTACAACACTGATTATACAGAGAACATCCACTCATACGTTAACAATATCAACACTATCGAGGGTGGTACTCACTTGCAGGGATTTCGTGCCGCATTGACTCGTACGTTAAAGACATACGCAGACAATGACCCACAAATTTCTAAGCAACTGGAGAAAGCAAAGATTGAAATTGCAGGTGAAGACTTCCGCGAAGGTTTAACTGCCGTCATCTCTATCAAGGTTGCAGAACCACAGTTTGAGGGTCAGACAAAGACTAAATTGGGCAACAGTGAGGTTTCTGGTGCCGTTCAGCAGGCTGTTGGTGAGGCCCTAACCGACTACTTAGAGGAACATCCTAACGAGGCAAAGATGATTTGCAATAAAGTCATCCTTGCTGCTACGGCTCGTGTTGCAGCACGCAAGGCCCGTGAAAGCGTACAGCGCAAGAACGTGATGAGCGGTGGCGGTTTGCCAGAGGTAAATTAGCCGACTGTTCTAACAAAGATCCAAAGGACTGCGAAATATTCCTCGTCGAGGGTGACTCTGCGGGTGGTTCAGCAAAGCAGGGACGTGACCGTTATACACAGGCTATCCTTCCACTCCGTGGTAAGATTCTGAACGTTGAGAAGGTTCAACGCCATCGTGTATTCGAAGCTGAGTCTGTGATGAACATCATTCAATCTATCGGTGTGCGCTTCGGTGTTGAAGGAGAAGGTGACTTTGAGGCTAACACTGACAAACTTCGCTACGATAAGATTATCATTATGACCGACGCCGATGTCGATGGTTCTCACATCGACACACTAATTATGACACTCTTCTATCGCTATATGCCGAAGGTTATCGAGCAGGGACACCTATACATTGCTACACCACCACTCTATAAGTGTACCTACAAGAAGGTCAGCGAATACTGCTACACAGAGCAGCAACGTCAGGCCTTCATCGACAAATATGCTAATGGCAACGAAGACGGCAAGACTATCCACACACACAGCGTTACAAAGGTCTTGGTGAGATGAATCCAGAACAGCTTTGGGAAACAACCATGGACCCAAAGACACGATTACTGAAGCAGGTAACCATCGAGAATGCTGCTGATGCAGACGAGATTTTCTCTATGCTAATGGGCGATGACGTTGAACCACGCCGCGAGTTTATCGAAAAGAATGCTACCTATGCTAACATTGACGCATAAGCATAGCAAAAGATAAAATAAAATTCCTTAAAAGAAAAGCTCCCTTTCTCTGAATATGAGAAGGGGAGCTTTTCTTTCCTTACCTTTCTAATAAATACTGCCAATTAGCATGATAATTCAATAACAACAATTCTTTACCTTCATAAACTTGTCAGAAAAAAGAAATAAATGAGTAAATTTGCACTCATAAAACATCTGGAACATGAACAGAAAAATAAGACTCCTCGAAGTGAATGTGGCACAAGCAAAACATGTCTGCCCTGAGGGTAAATATATAGACAACGACCTCATTCTCTTCGAAGATATAACAAAAGTACCTCTTCCTACGACTCCATCACGAATGAAGTCACTCTTTCTGGCACTCTGTACCAGTGGCAACGCACAATATACCGTGGACACAAAGCTGCACAAAGTTAGCACCGGCGATGTGATTATTATCAGCGAAGAACAAGTTGTTGGTGACTATATGCTTTCAGATGACTGCAAAGGAATAGCCCTTATCATGTCATACGATTTCTTTCAGAACATTCTAAGTGGTATTCACGAACTATCTGCACTCTTCCTCTTTGCACGTACTCACCCTGTCTTCCACCTCGAAAAGACTCAAACCACCGCATTAGAGAACGATCTTCAACATATCAAAAACAAGATTATGGATACTGGACATCGTTTTCGCCGCGAATTAATTATTACGATGTTAAAAGCACTTATCATCGACATGAGTAACGTAATCTATCACTTTCAACAAATAGGGGAAGCTGAACAAACACGTGCCGAAGTTATCTTCAGAGACTTCATACAATGTGTAGAGAGGAACTATCGTACAGAAAGACGCGTCAGCTGGTACGCACAACAGCTATGTATCACTTCTAAATATCTCTCAGAAACCATACGTAGCGTGAGCAGACGTACACCGAGTGAATGGATAGACTCCTACGTTACACGTGAATTACGCGTAATGCTAAGAAACAGTACAATGAGTATTAAACAGATTGCTGAGGAATTAAACTTTGCCAATCAGAGTTTTCTGGGAAAATACTTTAAAGAACATGTAGGAATGAACCCCTCGCAGTTTAGAAAAAGTTGACAAGTAAACGAGTAAACAAGTTAATACCGATATACAGCAAAGAGAATTATCCCTTAACCAGGCAACTGGCTTACTCGTCAACCGAAGAACTTGTTAACTGAAGAGCTACTTCGCATAGTTCATCATACCACTCCTTACCAAATCTACGCGTAAGGGGTTCCTTCAAAAACTTATAAAGGGGAAGATTTAGTTCTTCTCCTTTTTTTCGTGCATCCGAACAGATACGCCAATGATGATAATTAATACCACAGGTACCATTCCCAAAATCCTTCACACGAATTGGATACAGTGAACATGAGATTGGTTTTACAAAACCAGTCTTACCACTGCGATAGGACCGTTCAAACGCACACAGACAACAATCATGCTCATAACATGTAAAGACACAATCCTTACCGCCAACAATACTCGTCACCAAATCACCCTCTTCATCAGTATAAGCTACGCCCTGCTTGTCGATGACCGCCTGACCAGAGGCAGACAAATCACCCCAAACAGTATCAAGGACATTCTCTATCTCCATCGTCTCGTCCAAGGTCACAGGGTGCGCCAGCATCTCCTTCGATACAGCATTGACCATGACACTTATCGAGGTCACAGCAAAACTTCACATTGATTATATCTGGCGAGACAAGCACATCACCCACCATAAAAATATGATCATACGTATTACCCATCTTTCTTAACGCTAAATTATTTCATTACCATTTATCATTTGCCGTTCGCCCAACAGCAACAATCATACAAATTCTGGACATCTGTCCAAATTGTTTTCATAAAGATAATTCCTTCCTGACTTTATCTCAAAGTTCCAAAGAGCTTATCCTATCAAGCTAATTGGACTAATTAGATAATAATAATCAACTCTTCTAATTCACACACTTACCACTCAATAACTGGTACTCCACAAGACTTCAGATAGGCATTACAACGTGAGAACTGGTGCTGCCCAAACCATCCACCACGATTAGCAGAGAGTGGCGAAGGGTGTACACTTTCTATGACACAATGTCTCTGCTGGTCGATCAGTGCCTTCTTACTACGCGCAAAACCGCCCCAAAGCATAAAGACTATATTCTCTCGTCCATCACTTAGTGCCTTGATAGCTGCATCAGTAAAGGTTCCCCACCCTAATCGCTGGTGACTATTAGCGACGTGTACACGAACGGTAAGCGTAGCATTCAGCAGGAGAACTCCTTGCTCTGCCCATCGTGTTAAGTCGCCAGACTGATGAATCGCTGTACCCAAGTCAGCAGCAATCTCTTTATAGATATTCTGCAATGACGGAGGAAGCTGTACTCCCTCAGGTACGGAGAAACTCAATCCCATCGCTTGTCCGGGCTCATGATAAGGGTCTTGACCGATAATCACAACCCTTACTTTATCGAAAGGACAAAGATTAAAGGCATTGAAAATCAACTTCCCCGGAGGATAACAAGGCTGCTGTGCATACTCTTGTCTCACCTGCTCAACCAACTGCTGGAAGTAAGGTTTCTCAAACTCTCCTTTCAGTTGTTGTTCCCACGAAGCTTCTATTTTTACGTTCATAGCTATGACTTTTATCCACAAGCGCAATAAGAAAAAGAGTGAAGATTTCCTTATCTCATCTTATCACACGTAGTTTTATTACTACAAAAGTACGATAAAGTTCTGATAACAACAAAAAAGTCGTGCCTTTCGACACGACTTTCTTATTTTTGAAGTTAAACTATTACTTCTTCTTTGGCTGAGCCTGCTTCTTGCAGCAGCTACCAGCTTTCTCCTTCTTGCAACATTCCTTAGCGTCCTTCTTACAGCATTCCTTTTTTGCTTTATCAGACTCCTTACCAGCCTTTGAACAAGCCTTCTCCTGCTTACAACAAGTCTTACCTTCTTTATCACACTGCTTAGCTTGCTTTTCAACCTGCTCGCTTGATGTCTGACCACACTTCTTTGAACACTGACTCTGTGCCTGAACACTGAGAGAACCAACGCTGAATGCAACAACAAGCGATAATGCTATTTTCTTAAAATCCATAATCATTTACCTTAATTTAATTATACATTAATACTTATTAAACTCAAAAAGGATGTAAATCCTCACGTGTACAAAGGTAATAAAAAAAGTCTTCCCAAACGCATAAAACACGTTTGGGAAGCCATTATTTTAGATTTATTATACTCCGTTTAATCATTTATAAGGTTCTCTCCTGTCATATCTGCAGGCTGTTCCAAGCCCATAATATGAAGGATTGAAGGGGCAACATCCGCCAAACGACCATTCTTTACAGTTGCTGAATTATTATCCGTAACATAAACAAATGGCACCGGATTGAGCGAATGAGCAGTGTTTGGACTACCATCCTCGTTAATTGCATTATCTGCATTACCATGGTCAGCAATAATGATTGTCTCATAATCATTAGCCTTTGCAGTCTCAACAACCTCCTTTACACACTGATCAATAGCCCACACAGCCTTTGCAATTGCATTGTAAACACCTGTATGACCCACCATATCACCATTAGCGAAGTTCACAACAATGAAGTCATACTCCTGTGTATTGATAGCCTCAACAAGTTTATCTTTCACCTCAAAAGCACTCATTTCAGGCTTCAAGTCGTAGGTTGCAACCTTTGGAGAAGATACTAAGATGCGATCTTCACCCTCGTAAGGTTGCTCACGACCACCATTGAAGAAGAAGGTTACGTGCGCATACTTTTCCGTCTCGGCAGTGTGAAGCTGCTTTTTGCCCAGCTTGCTCAGATATTCGCCAAGCGTATTCATTACGTTCTCCTTAGGGAAAAGAATACTGACGCCCTTGAAGTTTGCATCGTATGGTGTCATACAATAGAACTGCAAATCCTTTATTGTATGCATCCCTTCCTCTGTAAGATCCTGCTGTGTAAGAACCAAAGTCAACTCCTTCGCACGGTCATTACGGAAATTAAAGAAGATTACGACATCACCCTCGTCTATCTTACCATTCACAGAAGAATTTGTGATAGGCTTTATAAACTCATCTGTCACACCCTCTGCATAGCTTGCCTCAATCGCCTTAACCATGTCGGTAGCCTGAACACCCTTACCCTCAACGAGCAAGTCGTAAGCTTCCTTCACACGATCCCAACGCTTGTCACGATCCATTGCATAGAAACGACCAATCACCGAAGCTATATGTGCATCATTCGCATCACACACTTTCTGGATATCAGCAACGAAACCAGCACCACTCTTTGGGTCTGTATCACGTCCGTCCATAAAACAATGAACATAAACATCCTTGAGGTTATACTCCTTACCAATCTCAATGAGCTTATAGAGATGATCAAGTGAAGAGTGTACACCACCCGCAGAGGTCAAACCCATCAAATGGAGCTTTTTACCATTCTTCTGTGCATAGCTGTACGCATCAATGATACCCTGATTCTTCAAGATGTCACCACTCTGACAAGCCTTGTTAATCTTTACGAGGTCCTGATATACAATACGACCTGCACCTATATTTAAGTGACCAACCTCTGAATTACCCATCTGACCATCAGGAAGACCAACGTCTTCACCCGATGCCTCCAACTCAGAGTGTGCACTGACTGCATTCAAATAATCCAAATAAGGTGTTGGAGTATTGTAGATTACATCACCTTTTCCATGCTTACCATTACCCCATCCATCAAGGATCATTAATAAAAGCTTTCTTTTGCCATAAATTATTCCTTTATTTTTGTTATTATCTTCGTTACTGCAAAGGTACGATAAAAAGAATAAGATGGGTGCAAAAAGCTCTTATAAATTTGAGTTAAAGACTTATCACTATCATTCTACCGCCAAACAGTATCCTTCCTCTCCTTTGAAGAAATTAGACCTACTGCCCCTCATTTAATAGCCTTAAATTTTTCGACTCCATAATCCCTTTTATTTCTTCTCGCATATATGCCTTAAACCCTTCTCCTTCCATAATTTCTATATCCTTAAAGAGTCCAAGAACAAAACGACCCAAACCACGGTAATCGCACACATCTATATCTAAAAGCCACGTATCATCCAGATATGGATGCAAAAGATGAGCACCCTGTGGATATTCCTCTTTGAAAAGGTTATGCGACAACTGCCCTAAACGCAACTTGACACGATAACGTTCTTCACCACTAAACAAAAAGATGTCCGTAAACACTTGCCTATGTTTATCCTCGTGCAACCATGGAGAGTCGAGGATTTCAACACGTTTCATACGAGAAATCTTAAACGTCTTATTCTCTTTCGTCACCAATTCATGACAACGTACGTCTTCATTATTATGCAGAAAAAGAAAGGGTTCGACAAGACGATCCTTTACTGTATGACTATGAGGACTTGAATATCCAATCAAACAAACCATCTTCTTCTCCTCCATCGCCTTACGTAATAATTTATATTACTATCCATCTGACGACGAATAAGCGAATCTGACGAAATAGACAAATCATAAGAACTCTCTATCTTACACCTTAACTGATTAACCATCTCGCTACCACTGCCAGCCATTGTCAGTAAGCTATGAATTGTCTTCACATCTCTATCTCCAAACTGTATGGCCTGCAACATCTGCGTAAAAAAAGAAGACCGACGATCTATATGATAAAATCCGTCATGCTTGAACAAGATAAATCCCGCATGTTTAATAAAGTCCAATAGGTAATAAAAATTTCTTCGTGACACACCTACACGCTCACACAATTCCTCTATCGTATAGTTACGACCATCTGACAAGAGTATCAACAACTCCAGCTGCTTCTTTAACTTATCGTATCTCATCTTACAGAATCATATTAATCTTATTAGAATGTAACGTGACTTTGTCCGTTTTATTTGCACAAAGATAAAAAAAGACTCTCCGAAAAGGATACACCCTATTCAGAGAGCCTAAATTATGCAAATATTCATCCCATTTACACCTTTTTCATACCCACAAATAAAATGGTCATAAAAAAGTCATAACTTGTCTTCTACAAATCTAAAAATGGAATGGTTCAGAATCAGCTGTTGGCTGAACAGGGTTTAAGTTCTGTGTCATACCACCATTATTATCAGACTCCGTATTAACGAATGTCCATACCATCCAGTTAGGAACTTCTTTTGTATTCCAACGTGAGTTCTCAGGATGGTTAGTACCCTCATAACTGCGAATAATACCCTTATTGAGGCGTTTAATATCAAAGGTCGCAAAACCCTCACCCCACAATTCAACACGACGTTGCCACCACACCTCATTCTGGAATAAAGAAGTGCTATTGTTATAATAAGAATCCGTGTGCTTACCATAGACGTATTGTGGGTCACGTGTTTTAGCAAATGCCTCTAATAAGGCTTTCCACGTGCTTCGTCCTGCATACCTGCAGCCTCAATTTCTATGAGTTTCATTTCCTCAACACGCATCAAAGGAACAGAAACACACCATGCGTCATATTTAACATCCGCTTTAGTTGCTACATTACGGAACTTTAGACACAATCCACCAAGTCCATATTTAGAACTTTCTTTACCAGAAATGTACACACGATCTGGATAATTTGAATAATTATTAAGTTCCTTAATAGCATCTTCCTTAGACATACCATCAAGCTTAAAGTCAACCCAACATTTACGACGGAAGTCTGTTGCTGGAATAGTAGAATAAAGATGCTTATCAATAACCATTACACCACCATAAGTAGAAGCGTAACCACCATTAAAACCATTCTCCAAAATCATAGTAGAACCCCAAGAGTCATCACCATCGTTAGACTTAATACTCTCGTCAGTTGGAAGAAAGCGTGTGGCAAACATCCAAGAACTATTTGGAGTATTAAAGCCATTGTCACGGCTCAGATAATCATTCTCACTCATCATTGTATATCCTTGCTGTGCCAGCTTAGCATACTTTTCGGCATTAGCCCAATCTTGTTTTTCAAGATAAGTACGTGCTTTCAAACCATACACAACACTAATATCAGGAGTGTACTTATTTACTCGCTTATAACCTGCAAGATATTTCTCAGCAGCATCAAGATCCTTTAGGATAAAATCAAAGGTCTCGGTCCATGTCATACGCTCGCTATGAGTAGACTCTGCTAATGTACGCAACTCATCAGCCTTTATGGTTGTGAGAGACTTAGCATCAATCGCATAAGGCTTTACGGCATACATACGAGCCAAATCCAAATAAAACATAGCACGCATTGCATAAGCAATTCCTGCACCCGCTTTCTTTGACTCCTCTGGCTCCTTATACCCCGAAGCACCAGCTATCTTAATAACATTATTACAGTTTGTAATCCACTTATAATAATAAGTCCAAGGGAGCTGTGTAATAGCATAACCTGCCGAAAGATATTTACATTATTATACCAAGCTGTATAACGGTTCATAACACCTGCAGGTATAACATCCTGTCCCTCTACATCACGAGTTAAAAATAATGTAGTATAACCATAATCCCACTCAATATTCTGAGATGGTGCGTAGGTTCTTTTGCCACTGATAGTCGTTGTAAGCGCACCAACCATATTATCAAAAGCCCCAGGTGCTCTTGCCACTTGGTCCAATGATGCAAAATCAGCCTGCGGCTCAACATCCTCAATACAGCTTGTAAGTACTGAAGTTCCTAAAGCTGCCAGAACAACTGTTAAAAATATTTTATTCATAGTGAAATCTGTTTATTATGAATTAATATCTATTACTTATTAAAAAGACAACTGCAAGCCACCCATAATAGTGCGTATAGGAGCATAAGAATTAATACCTGCATGAGATGTACCCTGGAAACTATATCGTGGATCCAAACCCTGACGAACAGACCAGAAGCAAAGATTTTGTCCCTGCACATAAAGACGTATCTTACTCATCATAAGCTTATTGGCTAATTTCTTAGGAACGCTATAACCTATTGTAAACGACTGGAAGTTCAGATACTTTGCACTTGTAAGGAAGCGTGTTGATTGCGCTGTCAAGTCAGGGTCTGTATACATGAAGCGTGGTACATCAGAATTGGGATTCTCTACCGTCCAAGCCTTCAATATATCCTTAGATAAATTTGAGCCATTACCCTTATCTCTAACATTACCCATCAAGCTTGCATATCCAAAGTCATAGATTTGACCACCAAGCTGATAATCGAAGTAGCACTAGCATCAAAGTCATAAACTCTCAAAGATGTAGTAAAACCACCATTAGCAAAAGGCAACATCTCGTGCGTATATTGAGAAGCTTCACTCCATTCAGTTGTTGTGAAAGAATGCTTTGTACCCGGCTTACTACTATTAGCGAGTTTACCAGCCTTGAAAGCTTTATGAATATCCTCGTCTACCCAATAAAGTGGTTGTCCCTTATCATTAACACCTGCGTAATCAGCCATCATACCATTATAGAGAGAGCCACCTTCTGCATACCACATTGGAATGTTAAATCCATGCTGTACATCTGCCTGTGTAAAACCACCATACTGCGCAATCTTAGTTGGGTCAAGCTTCAAAGCTTTTGCACGATTATGAGAGATATTTGCTGACGCACTCCATACTACATTCTTCGTACGGATAATATCACCACTGAGAGAAATTTCAAAACCTGTATTACGAATATCGCCAATATTGCCATAATATCCACGCACACCAACACTTTCAGGTAGTCCAAGCCAGAAAAGCATATCAGTTGTTTTCTTCGTATAGACATTAACTTCACCATTCAAACGATTCTTGAAAAGAGCAAATTCAAGACCGACATTAAAGTTGGTTGTTGTTTCCCAAGTAATCTCTGGGTTACCGATATTTTCAAAAGACGGCAACATTGCTTTACCACCACGAGCTAAACTATACAAGTCAACAAAATTAAAATCAGGAATACCATCATTTCCTTGTTGACCAATAGAAGCCTTAAGCTTCAAATTATCAATCCACTTCGCATTCAGTTGCTTAAAGAAATCTTCTTTGCTAACAATCCATGCACCACCAATACTCCAGAAGTCACCCCAACGATGTTGTTTTGCAAATCGACTTGAAGCGTCACGACGATAAGAAGCCTGAGCAAAATACTTCTGGTCATAATTATAAAGCATATTACCGAAGAAACCTTCTACGTTATACATCTTACGATAAGAATTACTATCATAACGATCTGCAAACGCACTAATTTCCTTGATATCTGGAGAAAATCCTCCACGAGCATTAGCAGACAAATAACCATAACTGAACTTATACCATTCATGTCCTAACATAAGCTGAACATCGTGCAAACCAAACGTCTTATGTGCATTCAGCGTCTGAACATAATTATAACGGTAGCTAACGTCAGAACTCTTTGCAATACGTCCCTTATCTGCTGCAGCAGAACCTATAAAAGGATTCTCATATAAAGAGAAATTTGTCAAAACAAGTGTTACAGAGTTAGTCGAATTAAAAGTAAGCCATGGTGTAAATGTAATATCAAAATTGAATTGTCCTTGCAACTGGTCAAGAATTACATTTTGCTTATTGTATCTATTTGCACCAAGCGGGTTACCCGTACTACTAAAAGGACGAGCACCTATACCAGGATAGTTGGTTGCAGGAACTCCAAAGTCATATTTTGGATGTCCATAGCTATCCGTTTCTATCATAGGATTACCATTCTTATCCAATGTTCGAACATAGATAGGATAAATAGGAGCAATATACTGCGTAAAAGAAGCAAGGTTATTAGAATTAGACTTCGTATTACTCAAGTATGGGTTAGACTCTCTATCAGAGTGAATATATCCCACATTTGCAAGAAGGTGTAACCAAGGCGTAGCTTGGTAGTCAGCCTTCAAACGAGCAGAGAAACGTTCAAACCCAGAGTTTTCAAGCACACCTTTCTCCTTCATATAACCCACACTTGAATAGTAGCTCATTTTAGACTCTCCACCACTTACATTTACATTATATTCATGGCGGAAACCATTACGATATGCCTCATTCTTCCAGTCATCAGGTAGGATATAGTATTTCTTTCCCTTGTACTCATAACTGCGTCCAAGGGTTGCATTTGGATTGATTTTTCCATCAAGCCCAATGAGCTTTTCACCAGCAGGAAGAGTATAAGGATTATACTGCAAACCAAAATTAGGATTTTCTATTATATTATCATTTACCCATTTATTTGCCTGTTCACGTGACATTCCCTTCTTGGCTATAGCATAATTATAGAACTGAGAATAGTATGCCTCCATAAACTCGTCAGGACAAGTGAACACATCATAATCTTGAACACTACGGCTGGTTACACCCCATTTAGTTTCAACATTAATATTTGCCTTGCCTTTTCCTTTCTTAGTAGTAATAAGGATAACACCAGCAGCACCACGTGCACCATAAAGAGCAGCAGAAGACGCATCCTTCAGAACAGTAACACTCTCAATATCGTCCTGTGGGATATTTGCTAACGAAGCAGAGTAAGGTGCTCCATCAACGATAATTAAAGGAGAAGTTGAAGCATAAAGTGACGCAATACCACGAATATGAATATCTGCATTACCAGAACCCGGAGCACCACTTCCACCAGTTATCTGTAAGCCTGGTACTGAACCTGTCAAAGCGTCAGCCACGTTAGTAGTAATCTTCTTCTTCAAATCAGCAGAATTAACAACTGCAGCAGAACCAGCAAAAGACGATTTTGATTGTGTACCAAAGGCTACAACCATCAACTCGTCCATAACTTTACCGTCTGGATCAAGCTTAATCTTCATATTCGCTTTACCAGTCAAAGTCTGTGTTTTCATACCAATGTAAGAAACGGTAATCTTAGAACCAGCTTTCACAGACATAGAGAAATGGCCATCTATGTCGGTAGCTGTACCAGTCTGTGAACCCACAACAAGGATAGACGCACCAACAACTGGTAGTCCATCATCAGAGGAAACAACTGTTCCGCTAATCTCCGTTTGCGCCAGTGCTGTTCCTAAACTTAGGAATAGACCAACTAAAAAAACATCATTAGTCTTCTTTTTCATAAATTCTCTCCTTAATTTAAATAATAAATAAACTATTTCAATCTCGAACTATTACATCTAAGGTTTTTCCAAGATTTATCATCATGGCAAGTATGTTTTAACACTTCGCAAAAGATAATATACCATTTTTAAGTTCCAAATGAAAACGGAAATAATATTACCATTTTTTTATTTATTAACGTTTAAGAAAGACAAAACGATAGTTTTTTTCGTATAAAAATGAGCCAATTTACACAAATAACCAGAATAATCGTGTTATATTGTAAACCTTACACTTTCAAATCATATATAAACTTAATGTTTGCTTCAAAAAAGAATGTTACTTATTGTTATAATTCTTAGTGATAGGCAAACCTTAGCAAACACTATTTTTATCATGTTAATACGGCGTTGTTACGGAACATATTGCCTAACCGATTTACATAAAGATAACAAATCCAGAATGACAACAGCTTAGAATGTATCAACGCATTTACCCAAGTATAAAACTAATCATTTTACACTCAGTTGTATACTTTGGAAAATCAACTTTGAAGCAGTCTGCAATATCTTATATCACTCACAAGCCACCTGTTCGCATCTTCGAAAACTTCAAATCAATTCATTTTGAGAAGATAAAGACACTAACAAAGTTTCAAAAAATCTTTACATTATTTTTAATCCTATATCCTATCAAAAGGCAAAATCACCCACCAAAAGCTAATTTATAACCTCCATAAAATCAACAAGTTACAAAAAAACACACAAAAAAGATGCTTAATTAGACTTTCAAAGAGCATTAGTAAACCCTCAAAAGGGCATCTTTACAAAGTCTATTAAGCACCTTTACAAAGCCCAAAGTTCATGAATTAACCTCAGGTTGTACGAAAATATTTTACATATAACATATCGTATGAAGATAACCTGTTAATAGAAAGCAAAGTTTGGATAAAAAAAGGAAGTAAGAAGGCTTAACTTAGAAATCAAAAAACAATTGTCCATCCCCTAAAAGGTTAAAACTCTTACGATGAAAAGGAGTAACCCCATGTTCGCGAATTGCTAAGCGATGTTTCTTTGTCGGATAACCCATATTTGATTGCCAATCATATTGCGGATATTCCTTAGCCAAAGACAACATATAGTCATCACGATAAGTTTTAGCAAGAATAGAAGCAGCCGCTATCGAAAGATATTTCCCATCCCCCTTAACAATTGTAGTAGACGGTAAGTCCTGATAGGTCTTGAAACGATTGCCATCAATAATCACAGCCTCAGGGCGTACTGCCAATTGATCTAAAGCACGGTGCATTGCAAGGATTGAAGCATTAAGAATATTGATTTTATCAATCTCCTCTGGTGTAACAACGCCTACTGCCCATGCTACGGCATCACGTTCAATCTCCTCACGAAGCAAATAACGCTTCTTGGCAGACAATTTTTTCGAATCATTTAATAACTCATTTTGATAATCAATAGGTAGGATTACAGCAGCAGCATAGACACTACCAGCCAGGCAACCTCTACCAGCTTCATCACATCCAGCCTCTATTAGATTTTCGTAATAATGACTTTTCAACATAAAGAATAAGTGTTAAACGTTAAAGAACCTTTCATTTTAGAATTAAATAACAAAGATTTTTTCGCAAGTAAACATCTGTTGCACACGTGCCATTTACTTTTGCACTCGTAAACCTGTGTTTGGTTCTACACCTTATTTATATATAGTAAACATCTAAAAGTATAAGAATATGAAAAAAGAAATGATTCTAACAGAGAGTAGCACATCGTCAAATGAAATTCTCCGTTTTGTTACAGACCTCAAAGTATGGTTACAAACACCTATCAAATGGCTGCAAGGATATTATAGTTCGGTACTTGAAAAAGAAGTAAGCGAACGACAAGCCTCGTATATCACGCAATCACAAATGGCCTTTATTCTGACAATATTTCCAATCTTTAATTCGATTATCATACAAGGCTCTATGCTTCTTTGGTTGCTGTACAGCCTCTACAAATGTAAGAAAGGATGAGAGATTGAAACGAAGAATTCGTCATTTCACAAAGAAAACAGGCGTTCATAAACGTTATAAAACGTATATAAACGCCTGTTGCCTACTGCCTATCTATTAAAACATCATTGCAATACGCTTAATACCAGCCACTAAGGCATCTACCTCCTCATGTGTATTATACAAACCAAAAGAGGCTCGAACAGTACCAAGAACACCCATACGCTCCATCAAAGGTTGCGCACAATGATGGCCAGTGCGAACAGCAATACCAAGCTGGTCGAGCAATGTACCAAGATCCATGTGATGAATATCACCGACATTGAAACTGATAACGGCATCACCGCTATCATTGCTATGTCCATAGATGTGCATACCCTCTATCTCACGAAGTTGCTGAAGTGCATAACGTGTGAGGTCCTGCTCATGAGTAAGAATGTTATCCATCCCTAAGGAAGTAACATAATCGAGAGCTGTTGCAAGTCCGTGCGTAGCGATATAATCAGGAGTTCCTGCCTCAAACTTCAAAGGTGGACGCTCGAAGGTTGTCTCCTCAAAGCTAACACGTTCAATCATCTCTCCTCCTCCCTGATAGGGTGGAAGCCTATCAAGCCACTCTTCTTTACCATATAGAACACCAACGCCAGTGGGTCCATAGACCTTGTGACCACTGAAAGCAAGAAAGTCGCAATCAAGTTCCTGCACATCAACAGCAAAATGAGGGACACTTTGCGCACCATCTACTACAACAGGAACACCATATTTATGAGCAATACGAATCATTTCCTTTACAGGATTAATTGTTCCAAGAACATTGCTCACCTGCGTTACGCTAACAAGTTTTGTGCGTTCAGTAAAGAGTTTCTCGTACGACTCAAGTTGGAGTTCGCCCTCATCGGTCATAGGAATGACCTTTAACACAATCCCCTTACGCTGCTGCTGCAACTGCCATGGAACGATGTTTGAGTGATGCTCCATTGTTGAAACAATCACCTCATCGCCCTCCTTCATGCAGCCTTCTGCAAAACTGGAAGCAACGAGGTTCAAACTCTCCGTAGTACCACGAGTGAAAACTATCTCCGTTGTTGAATGCGCATTGATAAATCGCCGTACGGTTTCACGTGCAGCTTCATGTAAGTCGGTTGCTTGTTGAGACATCCAGTGTACACCACGATGAACATTGGCATTGACGTTGAGATATTCCTCATGCATAGCATTGGCACACAAAGAGGTTTCTGTGTGGTAGCTCCATTGTCAAGATAAACCAGTGGTTTACCATAGATTGAGCGAGAGAGTATCGGGAAGTCTTCCCTAACTTTGTTTATATCGTACATCTTTATTATTGGGCTAATTAGACTAATTGGGCTAATAAGCCCTATACCAAATCACTTACACAAGTCGCAACCTTCGCACTTATCCAACTCACCACGGAACCGCTTCTCCACCAGATGGTGAAGACGATCGCGCAAGGGTTCAAGTTCCATCTTGTCGATTACCTCATTGATAAAGGCAAACTCAAGTAGGAGTTTTGCTTCTTTCTTGTCGATACCACGCTGTTGCATATAGAATAATGCCGCATCATTGAGTTGTCCGACGGTTGACCCATGATTGCACTGAACATCATCAGCATATATCTCAAGCATTGGCTGCGTAAACATACGAGCTGTTTTACTGGTGCAAAGATTACGATTATTCTCTTGAGAAAGAGTTTTCTCAGCACCCTTACGTACGAGAACACGTCCAGCAAAGGCTCCGACAGCCTTATCATCAAGCACATACTTATAAAGCTCATTACTTTTACAACGAGGGACTTGATGATCAATGAGCGTATTATTGTCTACATGTTGACTCTTGTCTGCTATCACACAGCCATTACAGAAACATTCGCTACCCTCTCCTTTGAAAACAAGGTCGAGCATATTGCGGGTTACCCCGTTATGCAAAGTAATGACATTATGACTTGCACGCGAATCACGTTGTTGCTCAATATAAACATTAGATACACGTACACTCTTAGCATGCGTTTCTTCAAGGCAATTCAATTCAAGGCTTGCATTTGCCCCCACGTATGCTTCGATTACTTGTGTAGCAAGAAAATTACGATCGTCTGCGGCATGATCACAGAAAAGAAGCTGTGCTTTTGCTCCTTCCTCAAGAACAATGAGTACACGGCGGTTGACCATCAGGTCAACATCTGAACGAAGAATATTAATTACCTGTATGGTACGTTCAAGCTGTACATTCTTTGGCACATAGATGAATAGTCCATCTTGCACCAGCATTGTATTCAAAGCAGTTACAGCATCGGTTTCTGTTTTGGCAAGACGACCATAGTATTTCTCTACCAATTCTGGACGTTCAGCTGCTACACGATTCAAACTGTCTACAATGACTCCTTCATTAAGCTTTGCCTTTGGAAGAGCCCTACTGTAGAACTGATCATTTACTACGAAATAAAGAGAAGTGCTGAGATTTGGAACATCGCACTTGAAGGTCTCGTATGGATTAACAGGAATATCAAGTCGATTAAGGTTCAATCCATAATCTGGTTCAAATAACTTCTGCATATCCGTATACTTATAGCGTTCCACCTTCTTAGTTGGAAAGCCTTGCCGACGGAAGTCTTCAAAAGCCATATCGCGTACCTCATTGAGCACAGGTGCAGCATGCTGTTTGATGAGTTGCTGCACCTCTGTGTAGAGGTCTATATATTGTTTTTCGCTTTGCATTGTAATTTCTTTTTGGAGATTTTCACTAAAGAGTAGCGGATTTGAGGTTACAGAAAAGATAGGTTAACTAAGACTGCTAAAATAATTAGATAAACTAAACACTCTAAAGCCAGCCATTAATCTTCAGCCTCAACCTCTTCCTTAATCCAATCGTAACCTCGTGTCTCAATTTCCTTAGCAAGTTCAGGACCTGCAGTCTTCACAATACGACCCTTATAAAGTACATGGATAACATCTGGCTTAATCATCTCCAAGAGACGCTCGTAATGGGTAATGACGATAGCAGATGTCTTTTCATTATGCATCTTATTAACACCTTCGGCTACAATACGCATAGCATCAACATCAAGACCAGAGTCAGTTTCATCAAGGATACTGAGCTTTGGCTCCAACATTGCCATCTGAAATATTTCATTACGTTTCTTCTCACCACCAGAGAAACCTTCGTTAACACTACGACGAGAGAGTGTTGAGTCCATACCCACCAACTGGCGTTTCTCACGCATCAGTGCCATAAACTCTGCAGCTTTCATTGGCTCTAATCCTTCATAGGCACGCTTTGCATTAATAGCAGCCTTCATGAAGTTAGTCATACTTACACCTGGTATCTCTACTGGATACTGGAAAGATAAAAAGAGTCCCTCATGTGAACGATCTTCAGGCTTCATCTCCAAGAGATTCTTACCATTGAAAAGAGCCATACCGTCCGTTACCTCATAGAGAGGATTACCTGTAAGTACTGCACTAAGCGTAGACTTACCAGAGCCATTAGGCCCCATAATAGCATGAATCTCACCATCATTAATTGTGAGGTTGATGCCTCTTAATATTTCTTTACCTGCGATGGTTGCATGCAGGTTTCTTACTTCTAACATATTATTTATTATTTTTTCGATTGTAATTTATTATATCAGCAATAGAAGATACAAGGGAAGTGAGTAAGCCAAATCCGCCATCATATTCTCCTTCTGCAAGACAGCGCGCTCTGTAGCAGCATCCTGTTCAGCAAAGACAGACTGTGAAGGATCATAATCACCCACAATAGTCTTAGACTTTTTCTTATAAGATGGAATATCCTTTATAAAATCAGAACTTGTCACCGTACGAAAGAGTCTACTATCATAAGGCTTTGGACTATTACTGCTACCCATTATAGATTGACAACGGCTTATCGTTTCACGCTTTAATTGTTCATCAAGAAGATACTTCTCCCATACTTTTGGCTGCCATGACTGAGCATGTAGTATTGTTGTAAACAACAAACTAAACATCAACAAACCAACCTTACCCATATAACACCTTCTATTTTACTATCCAACAGTTCCTTCCAATGTCACCGAAAGAAGTTTCTGTGCCTCAACAGCAAACTCCATTGGAAGTTTGTTGAGTACGTCCTTTGCATATCCATTGACTATCAAGCCAACCGCATCCTCTGTTGGAATTCCACGCTGATTACAATAAAAGAGCTGGTCTTCACTAATCTTGGAAGTTGTTGCTTCATGTTCAACAATGGCTGTATCATTATGAATATCCATGTATGGGAAAGTGTGAGCTCCACAATCTGAACCTAACAAAAGGGAGTCACAACTTGAATAATTACGAGCATTCTCAGCATTGGCAGTAGCACGAACCAAGCCACGATAAGAGTTCTGACTATGACCAGCCGAGATACCTTTAGAGATAATTGTACTCTTGGTATTCTTACCCATGTGAATCATCTTCGTACCCGTATCAGCCTCTTGGTAGTTGTTTGTCACAGCAACAGAATAAAATTCTGCCTGTGAGTTATCACCCTTCAACACACAAGAAGGATACTTCCAAGTGATTGCTGAACCTGTCTCTACCTGTGTCCATGACAGCTTAGAGTTTACTCCACGTAGTTCACCACGCTTTGTAACAAGGTTCAAGACACCACCCTTACCATTCTCATCGCCCGGATACCAGTTCTGAACAGTAGAGTACTTCACCTCAGCATTGTCCATCACAACTATTTCCACTACTGCTGCATGAAGCTGATTCTCATCACGCATAGGCGCAGTACAACCTTCAAGATAGCTAACGTATGAATCATCATCAGCCACAATCAGCGTACGTTCAAACTGACCCGTATTAACCGCATTGATACGGAAATACGAACTCAACTCCATTGGACAGCGAACTCCCTTAGGAATATACACAAAGGAACCATCACTGAATACCGCAGAGTTGAGTGCTGCGGAGTAATTATCACGATAAGGAACAACACTTCCAAGATACTTACGTATCAACTCAGGATGTTCCTGAACCGCCTCACCAATTGAACAGAAGATGATACCCTTCTCAGCCAGTTGCTTCTTAAAGGTCGTCTTCACTGACACAGAGTCCATAATAGCATCAACTGCCGTACCACTCAGTGCCAGACGCTCTTCCAAAGGAATACCTAACTTATCAAAAGTCTTTGCTAACTCTGGATCCATCTCCTTGTTCTTAGGCTTCTTCGCTAACGGATCAGCATAATAGGAGATATCCTGCAAATGTAACTCTGGCAACTGCAAATGTCCCCAAGTTGGTATGGGGAGTGTCTGCCAGTAACGGAAGGCCTTCAAACGAAAATCGAGGAGCCATTCTGGTTCCCCTTTCTTCTTCGAAATAAGTCGAACGACATCCTCATTCAGACCTTTCGGAATAACCTCCGTATGTACATCAGTCGTAAAGCCGAACTCATACTTCTGCTCTGCGACCTTCTTTACAAATTCATTATTCTTGTTCTCAGACATTTATTCTTATGATTAAAGAGAGAAGACTCACAGGTTCAAAGAAAACATCTCACCTTATATATACCTATTGTTTGACTTATCTAAACCTTCCATTCATTTTCATCTCACTATAAGGCATCATCTCCTCCACACCAATTCTCAATATTTATACAAACAAAGAGCATACAAGATGTATGCCACAAAGTTCAATGGCAACAATTGTTACCATAAAGAAAAAACCGTCTTTGCTCCTTTTATTGGAGAAAAGACGGTTTTTATATTATTACAATTTCTGTTCAACCTCAATCTCCGTGAAGGTTTCAATGATATCACCGACCTGCAAATCATTATAATTGACAAGCGAGATACCACATTCAAGTCCCGTTGCAACGTCCTTCACATCGTCCTTATATCGCTTCAATGCATCAATAGGAGCTGTATGAACAACAATTCCATCACGTACTACACGACCCTTATCCTTGCTGTGAACCTTACCCTCGGTAACCATACCACCTGCAACAGTTCCAACCTTAGATATTTTGAAGACCTGCTTAACCTCAAACTGACCTGTAACAATCTCTTTCTTCACCTTATCAAGCATACCAACCATTGTTGACTTCACATCGTCGATAGCATCATAGATGACAGAGTAAGTATTAATTTCAACACCCTCACGGTCAGCCAAACGGCGTGCATCAGCAGAAGGACGAACCTGGAAACCAACGATAACAGCATCAGAAGCAGACGCTAACATAACATCACTTTCTGAAATCTGACCGACAGCCTTACTGATAACGTTCACATTAACCTTCTCTGTTGACAACTTGATGAATGAGTCTGACAAGGCCTCGATAGAACCATCAGTATCACCCTTCACAATAATATTCATCTCATGGAACTCACCACGAGCGATTCGATGAGAAATATCAGACAGAGTAAGACGAGTCTGTGTACGCAAGCCTTGTTCACGTTGTAACTGCTCACGCTTATTTGCAATCTCACGTGCCTCCTGCTCAGTCTCCATTACGTGGAAGGTATCACCAGCTGTTGGTGCACCATTCAAACCGAGGATGATAGCTGGCTCTGCTGGTCCTGCACTCTCAATACGCTGGTTACGTTCATTAAACATAGCCTTAATACGACCCCATGAAGTTCCAGCGATAACATTATCACCAATCTTCAATGTACCATTAGATACAAGAACCGTACTTACATAGCCACGACCCTTATCAAGTGAAGACTCGATGATTGTACCCGTTGCCTTACGGTTAGGATTAGCCTTGAGGTCAAGCATGTCAGCCTCAAGCAACACCTTATCAAGAAGGTCGTTTACACCGAGCCCCTTCTTCGCACTGATTTCCTGACACTGATACTTACCACCCCACTCTTCTACGAGTAGATTCATCTGCGACAAGTCCTCACGAATCTTATCAGGATTTGCTCCCGGCTTATCAATCTTATTAATTGCAAAGACCATAGGAACACCAGCTGCCTGTGCATGAGCAATAGCCTCCTTAGTTGTAGGCATAACAGAGTCGTCTGCAGCAATGATGATAATAACGATATCCGTCACCTGCGCACCACGAGCACGCATAGCCGTGAACGCTTCATGACCAGGAGTATCCAACAAAGTAACCTTACGATCATTCTCCAACGTTACTCCATAAGCTCCGATGTGCTGGGTAATACCACCCGCCTCACCGGCAATTACATTTGTATTACGGATATGGTCAAGCAAAGACGTCTTACCATGATCGACATGACCCATGACTGTCACAATCGGAGCACGTGAAACGAGATCATTCTCATCATCCTCCTCCTCGCTAACAGCTTCCTGCACCTCAGCACTTACATATTCTGTCTTGAAGTCGAATTCATCAGCAACAAGGTTTATAGTTTCTGCATCCAGACGCTGATTAATAGACACCATGATACCAACAGACATCAAAGTAGAAATAACGTTTGTAACAGGAACATTCATCATTGTTGCCAACTCTGACACCGTCACGAACTCCGTCAGCTTCAATATCTTGCTATCCTTACGTTCTGCCTTAGCCTCTGCATTCAGACGCTCTTGAACAGCATCACGCTTCTCTTTACGATACTTAGCACCTTTCTTATTCTGACTCTTACTGGTCAAACGAGCAAGCGTCTCCTTTACCTGGCGTGCTACTGCCTCATCATCAACCTCCAACGGCTTCTGATTACGATTGCGATTCTTCTTACCCGCATTCTTATTACCACCGCCATTGTTATTATTCTTCTTACCATTATGGTTCTGCTGTTGATTAGCGGCAGCATTGATATCCACGCGTTCCTTATTAATACGAACACGTTTCTTCTTACCTTGACCATTAGCCTGACCCGACTTCTCCTCACGCTCTTTACGACGTTCTTCCTTACTCTTCTTCTTCGGACGAGTACTCTGGTTCAGTGTACTAAGGTCTATCTTTCCTAAGACATTCACCTTAGGTGTATTCAACATCTTTTTCTCGTTCTTTGTCATGAACAAGCCATTATCTTCCTTTGTTTCCACAGTAGTAGGTTCTGCACTTGTTTTTGTGGTAGCAGAATTACCCTCAACAGTCTGATTAGTTTTCACCTCAACCTTAGCAGGAATTTCCTTCTTTTCATCCTCTACCTTTTTCTCTATAGGCTTCTCTACCTTTGGAGCAACAGGCTTAGACACTACCTTCCCTGCGGTGTGCTTCTTGCTTGCATCATGTTTCTCTACCTTCTTCTCCTCCGCAGGTTTAATGGCAGCCGCAGCAGGAGAAGGTTTATCCTCTTTAGGAGCAACAGCTTTCTTTGCAGTTGACTTATTCAGCTGGTCAAGATCAATCTTTCCAACTGGCTTATACTGCTGTCTTTCAACCTTCAAAGCAGTCTCACCCTTACTTTCTGTACTTTTTTTCTTCTCCTTCGTCTTCTTAGGGAAGATTTTGGCAGCATCCTTCTTTACCTCCTTATCATTATTGAAGGCATCTACGAGAGCCTTATATTGTCCCTCGCTTAGCTTGAAATTAAGCTCGTTCTTCACCTCGCCTAACTCTGGCTTCTTCTCTAAGAACTCCACTGCCGTTTGGAGTCCTATATTCAATTCTCGAATTGCTTTATTTAATCTGATGCTCATTAACTTTATTTTTCGGTGTAGGGTGTTGGTTGTTGATATGCCTTTGGTAGAGAGGGGTTCCGAACATGGAGTTGCTGAATAGTCACACCCGTTAGCTTTCAGTCAACAGCCATCACCCACCAACCAATCACCTTTTACTGTTCAAACTCTGACTTCAATACGTTCAATACGCTATCAACAGTTTCCTCCTCTAAGTCTGCCTTTTCTATCAGCATCTCACGTGGAGCATTTAGAACCTGACGAGCTGTATCGAGACCGATACCCTTAATAGCATCGATAACCACTGATCAATTTCATCAGAGAACTCATCCAAGTAAATATCCTCTTCTGCATTCTGCTCGTCAAGCTCACGGAACACATCGATAGTATAACCTGTCAGCATACTTGCCAACTTAATATTCATACCACCACGTCCAATGGCAAGACTCACCTCCTCTGGCTGTAAATAAACCTCAGCCTTCTTATTCTCTTCATCAATAGTAAGGCTGCTCACCTTAGCAGGAGCCAACGCACGCTGAATAAAGAGTTTGGTATTTGCTGTCCAGTTGATTACATCAAGGTTCTCGTTACAAAGCTCACGAACAATGCCATGAACACGACTACCACGTACACCAACACAAGCTCCAACAGGATCGATACGCTCATCAAAACTCTCAACAGCAATCTTTGCACGCTCACCCGGCATACGAGCAATCTTGCGAATAGCTATCAAACCATCATTAATCTCAGGCACCTCAGCCTCAAGCAAACGCTCAAGGAACTCAGGAGCTGTACGAGAAAGGATAATCTTAGGATTATTATTATCATTATTCACACGATGAATAACCGCACGGATAGTTTCACCCTTACGATACTGATCTCGTGGAATCTGTTCGCCCTTAGGGAGAATTAATTCATTATTCTCATCATCTACAAGCAAAACCTCGCGCTTCCAAGTCTGATAAACCTCACCTGAGATAATCTGACCAACACGATCTTTATACTTATTATACAAAGAGTCATGCTCAAGCTCAAGAATCTTAGAAGCCAGCGTCTGACGAAGATTTAAGATAGCACGACGACCAAACTTATTGAAGTCTACCTCCTCACTAACATCCTCACCAACCTCATAATCTAACTCTATCTTACGTGCATCAGTGAGACTAATCTGCTTATTCTCATCCTCAACTTCGCCATCTGCCACAACCACACGGTTACGATGAATCTCAAAATCGCCCTTGTCCGGGTTTACAATCACATCGAAGTTTTCGTCGCTACCAAAAATCTTAGCGAGAACATTACGGAAGCTCTCTTCCAAAACGCTCACCAATGTCGTACGATCGATACTCTTGGTGTCCTTAAACTCCTTGAAGGTCTCAATCATATTTGGACGTTCTTCTTCTATTCTTCTTGCTGCCATAGCTTTACTTGAAACTAATTATATATTTTGTATATTTTACTTCATCCATCTTGTACGCATGGTCCACATCCATCTTCACTGGACGCTTCTTTCCTTCCACTTGTACTTTCTCATTGACTGCAACAACAAAATCATTGCCATCAACACTCTTTAATACGCCTTTGACCTTCTTTCCGTCCTGACCAAGCACCTCTACTTCCTTTCCAACGAAGTTCTGATATTGCTGAGGAACTTTGAAAGGCTGACCCAGTCCGGCAGAACCCACCTCAAGTTCATAGTCCTGCTCATCACGAGAAAGACGATCTTCGATATACTTACTCAATTCTACACAATCTTCAATCCACACACCATCGGCGTGATCTATCTCTACGATTATTTTATCGTCAGAACTGATTTGAATATCAACAAGAAAGTATTCCTTACCTTCCAGCCACTCGTCAACGAGACTTTTTACAATGTTTTTATCTATCATAAGCGTTTTTATATGAAAAATGAGGGACTATTGAAAGTCCCTCATTCCTCTGAACGTTTGCAAAGTTACAAATATTTTCGCCACATACCAAATGTTTTACGGCTTTTTTAATCTCTTCTGTTAAATGCGTGAATTCTTTTTGTATAGCATGATATGAAAAAGCAAAGTTGCTCATTAACAAAGCCTAATCCCGTCTTAGTTGTTTAACCCTATCCAACGTTAACCCACAACATTCATCATTCTTAATTTGTGTATTATGTCCTGACACCTCTTATTCTTCTCCATATTGCCTACCTTTACAAACGCACACAATGCGTAAAAAACTTTACATAACATCAATAAAACATTCAACAAACAAAGGACAAAACACTCACGAAAAGCAAATCTATAACTACCAGAAAATCAACCACTTACAACACAATACAAGAAACGGTGCTTAATTAGACTTCAAAAAAGCATTGATAACACGCGAAGATGATTTCTAAAATACAACTAATTGGAAATAAAAAAGTTACCTTGTTTGTTAAACTGAATAGGTAACGATTTGGAAACGAACGAACTACTTGGTGTCGCTGTTTTCTGCCTAACAAAGAACGCTTGTTATTCTGTTTGCAAAGATAATACTTTTGTTACCGAATAACAAGCGTTTTTCAAAAAATATTCACATATCTGCATTTTTTGATTGTTGCTGTTGGAGTTGCTATAATCTCCCTCGCTTCTTTTTTCTGTTGGCTTGGTTTCTGAGCTTGCGCTTCCATGCGGACTCGGCATAGTCATCGCCATGTGTTGTTGGCGTAATCATTCCGCCTACCCCCTCCACCAAATCATCGGCTGTACTGATGGCTGCATCTGCCATATCTCTTATAGTTTGTGCGATTTTTGGCGTTTCCTTAGTTGGTGGTGGACTGTATGAACAGCCTGAGGGTATGAGTTGATAGTCAGCATCCTTAGTATCTGTATGCTTTGACGATTTGCGTATTACTTGGTCAGATTTATTCGTATCGGTTTTCTTACCTGCCTCGAAGTTCTTTTGCAAAGAACGGTAGCCAAACTCTCTGCCTACTTCCGATGCCTTGAACGAATATTCTCCGTATGAGAACTTCAAACCATAAACCTTGCTCTGCTTGTTCTTCATACGATCTATGGTTACTCCATGCTTGTTCAACTCATAGAGGAACATAGAATGTCCTGTGATACCTATACTTTTGTACTTTTCAAGTAGGTCATAGCATATTCTTTGTAGTTCTCTCTTTGTTTCCTCTCTTGTGGGATTGGCTTTTACTTTCTGATGTTTCCTTTTGATTTTGACTTCCTTTGCAATGGTTAAGCCTTTCTCCCTGCTGATTTCCTCTGTTATTCTTGCAGCCTTGTTGCTTACAAAGGTGGTATCATAAACTTCTCCGTATAGGCTGATGCGGTTGGCGATAATGTGGATATGCCTGTTGTCTGTATCCTTGTGCGTTACTGCCATCCACTGATGGTTGTCAAGTCCCATTTTCTTGGCAAACAGATGGGCTATTTGGGCAAGTTCAGAAACAGATAGTTTCTTCTCGTCCTGTGGCGCAATGCCGATTTCGATGCGCAGGAATTTGTTTCTGCATCTGGTATTGTAATCGCTGACCAAGTTCATTTCCTCGTAAATAGCCTTTGATTCTCTGCTACAAAGGTTATGAAAGGCAAGCCGATTACCCAGCTTGCCCTCTCTGAAGATATAGTCCAATGCAGTGCTTCCGTGCGCTATCGCCTTACACTTTCCTATCATACCTCGGCAGATTTAAAACCTTATATATATCGTCACCAATGCGGAAGTGAGGGTCGAAAAAACGCTTAAATGCTTCTTTTGCACATATGGAAAGGTTCTTGGTTATCGGCACCCATGACTCGTCCTTTTATCCTGATGAGGTTGAAACCCCGTGCGTAGAACATTCCCGTTCGGTAGAGTACGGCAATGGCTTCCTTTTCATTGTCGGTCATCTTGGGAATGGCTACCACTTCACCATTCAAAAGAATCTCACGGCAGTACTCGGAGAACTTCCGCCCTGTGCTTTCTGCCTTTGCCTTGATGCGCTGCTTCTCCTCCAAAGTACACCTAATCTTGATGAACTCCGTCTTGTTCATCTGTTCTTCTTCATTGTTCTTCTGCTGCCATTGGGTAGCTTTTCTTCTGTATCTCTTCATATAAGTTTCTCTGAAAGTTAATCATTATTGATGATTCGTTACTGCTTAATTTCTGAATGATGACCGATGAGAACGGAGTGATTACGGTCTAATCTCCCCGACTGTTTATCGAGGGGAGCAAGAGCAGTTTGTACCCACAAACTGACGTCTTGCAATAGCTGCTGAAATGCCGATAACGCCTTGGGGTGTTTCCTCTGCCGAAAGTGAATGCACGGCATTCCGTGTCTAACTACGTTCGTGGCATTCCCTCCTTTCTGTCTTTTAGACAATAACATAGTCTTCGCTCCTTTTTTCGTGCTTATAGCTTTCTCCACTTCTCTATATCCTCGTGGTATTCCTCCAAATGACTGCGCACGAGGTTCTCCACGAAACTTGAAAGATTGCTGTCCCTGTCGCCCAATCTTCGCACGATGAGGTCTGCACGTTCCTGTGTTTCCTTGCTCAGATAGACAGCCTTCCTATTACTGAGTTTGGCAGGTAAAAGATAGGCTTGCTTGTAGGCTTCAAGCGTTTCCTTTCTCATTTTGGCACTGATGCGTTTCTGAACGGGTGCATTCTCTGGCAGCCTTGCTTGTTCAGTTTCGTGTAAAAGCTCGGTACACCGTGATACCTCTGTGTTCTGTAATGGCTCGACATCCTCTGATGGCTTACCGCTCCGTGTCATCTTTGTGTGCTGCTGGCTACTTCTTCCGAGCAGTTCTTCTTCGTTACCACCTAAATAATATGAAAGGTCATACTCTACCTCTGTTGTTTTCTTCTTTTCCATTTTTCTATCTTATTTTATGTTTAACTTGTTTTACCTTTGGTGACTATATATGACAATACCCCTAACATAGGGTAGCCGAATTTTCCGTTTACAAAGTTTAACTATACTGCCATAATATCTGAAAAACAGATAGTTTCGGACTTCAATAGGCTAAAACCGTATGATTTTAGCCTATTTTCTGCCCAAAAGAAAATCTTGCCAAAGTTAATGTAACCAAGCACCAAAATGTTTGGATTATGAAAACGATTAACTTTGGCAATTTCAACTCCGCATTCACACTTATGCAAGTGTTCATACAGAGAAGAAATGTATCCGTTACCTTGAAAGTAAACTTTGGAAGAATAGCGAGCCAGTATCTCCATACGACCCAACTTCAAAAGTTTACCGAAGGGGTGATGGCATGTATCGTTGTAGAACACGGTAAGAACTTCAACATACGGATAGGACGCTGTTTGAAGGCTCTAAAATCTCTTTGCGTGAGTGGTTTTATGCCGTCTATATGGTAACTTGTCACACAAAGGGTATACCTTCTGTTCAATTATCTAGGACATTCTCGTTACACAGAAAACGGCTTGGTTTATGACGCACCAGCCTACGTGAAACATTCAAACAAGACTACAAGGAAAAGTTTGACGGTGAGGTTGAACTTGATGAAACATTCGTTGGTGGCAAGAACAAAAACCGCCATTGGAATAAGAAACGAAGAAACTGCCAAAGGAAGGCATTCGTTGATAAAGTTCCCTGTAATGGGCATATTGCAGCGTGGCGGTAAGGTATTCTGTAAAGTGGTAGAAAATACGAGTTACAAGCAGCTAACACCGCCTATTCTGTGTAAAGTTAAGCACTCCGCAACGATATACTCTGATGAGTGGCAGGATATAGACTAATTCCGAAAGTCTATAAGCACCACGTTGTTGACCACGGACATGGTATCTATGTTAGTGAGTGGTGCATATACGAACACGATTGAAGCCTTTTGGGGGAATTATTGCAAAACTGCTATCAACGGCATATACAACTGGGTTAGTGTAAGCACATGCAACAGTATTTTTGATGAGTTCTGTTTCCGCTATAATACTCGCAACGTTTCTATAAACGAACGCTTTGCTGAAGTCATACGGCATTGCAAGGTAGATTAACGTACAACAAACTCACAGCATAATGATTGATAGAACGAATTTGCCTGACTTTTTTTCCGTGATATAGCCCTGAAGAACGGCTGAAAGAACTAATGGATATTGATGACAATGGCGGAAATTTCGACAAGACTATGGATAAGATGCTCCATAAAGACAAGAAGAAAAAGGCAAAAAGCAAGGCAAGGACTAAATCCAGCCTTTCCAACTATGTAGTATTCAATAGTATATCCGTTCTACAAGACGGATAGTCTATTACCTACCCAAAAGAACTCGCCCATCAGGGCGTTCATCATAATTTCGAGTTTGTCTGCTTTTGTACTCATATTTTTTGAATTAAAGGTGAAACATAATTTTTACTACTGAGTTGGAACCTCAGTGGTGCAAATTTACATAAAAATCTCGATTTATAAGCCAGTGTAGATAAAAAACTGAAAAGAAATCTCCCCACACAGTTCCGTTTTGTAACTTGCATTCGAGATTGAAAAATGTCAAGGGCACTACCTTCTTTCGCCTATTATCGTGCTCTTACGTCACATTTTTGTATCTTTGGGGTGATAAATTCATGTTTAACCCAAAATATTGAGGCTTATGAGAACGGTATGTGGCCTTGACGTGCATAAAGATAGTGTTTATCTTTGTATTTTGAGTAGCACTGGTGAAATTTACGAGAAGAAATTTGGTGTTTTAACAACAGAACTAATTGAAATACGTGATTTGATGCTCTCACATCACGTTTTAGAAAGTCAGTATGGAAAGCACAAGTGTGTATTGATTCCTATTTGGAGAGTTCTTGAGCCACATTTCAAGTTGAAACTCATCAACCCTTATTTCATTAAACAATTGCCTGGTCACAAGAGTGATGTAAAGGATGCACAATGGATTGCAGAGTGCATGCTAAAGGAATTAGTAAACGGTAGTTTTGTTCCGCCAGAACGCATCCAACAGTTGCGTCAGTACGACCGGCGTATCTATGATCTTGATGATGAGATTATCCGCAAACTTGCCAAGTTGGACGCAGCCGTTCAACGGTGTAACATCCGTCTGAGCAACTATGTATCTAACACCGACGAGTGTGAGCTACAAGGCAGTGATAGATAAAAATCTGCGAAGGAGTTACTGACCCCGTAATAACCGTGGAGGAAATCCACGGACGTATTATCAATCACCATGGAAAGAAAACTATAATCGCTTCGCTTCGGCGGCATTACAGAATGTGACACAGATATCATGCGGCAGCTCAAGGCAGAAATAGACTTAGCAGAGCAACACAAACAGCAATGTATGGACAAGATGCTGGCCATTTGCGAAAAATGAGTATTCGACACAGTTGCACAATTTACAGACAATTCCAGGAGTGAAGATGAGGGCCACTACATCATTGATTGCAGAAATCGGTACCGACATGAGTCACTTTGAAACAGCCAACCATCTCGCTTCCTCGGGTGGACTGAAGCCACGCAATGATCAGTCTAACAAGACTATTAAATCACGCGCATCACTTATGGAAACCGATACCTTCGACGAACCATCATACAATGCTCATGGGGTGCAAGTCGCTGCAAGAATTGTTTTTTTAGCCGATTCTCCTACCACCAGACACAAGTCAGAAAGAAAAACAGAATGAAAGTTCAAGTAGCAATAGCAAGGAAAATGCTTATTTGTGCATGGAACATCTTGAAGGACGGTGTATCCTATAAGGATTTCAACAACATAATCGAAGCATCCGTAATAAATGGATGACGCAATATACCAGTCATGGAAAGGCTACTACCTTTGTGATGGCATATGACCTCGTCATGACAAATTAACCAACGACATGACTGGCGATGGAACTCAGTGTGAGCGTTAAGCTCGAAGAGGAAAGTATCATTTTTCATGCAGGTCAGCAAATGACTTGCATAGTATCGTTATGTACTATAATAAGCATAGCCTTTGGTTTAAGTTACTTCTGTAACGATTTCTTTTCGGTTTTATAGAGGAAAGGTACAAAGATTAAGCGACAACAAAAAATGCGAGCAATCCGTGAGGACGCTCGCATTTGCTATATACCCAAGTAAAATACTGGGTTAAGTAGGATTTGATAAAAATCTATAAAGTTTGTTCAATCAGTTCTAAAAAGTAACAACCATCCAATTCTTAGCATTTATATCCATTTCCCATACAATGATTACCATTTTCGATAAAGTTCTCTAAAAGATGGTGTCATTATCTCTACAATAGGAATATCTAAAGCGTATTTGGTCTTTGCCTAATGAGCCGAAAAAGTGTCCATTCGGGCTAAACTTGAATACACATTTCTTAATTTTCTTTGACTTGGGATATTTGGTTAGTATCACATACAAGATACTGTATGTGCTTTCGCTACCATTGCTCAAAGCAATGGTATTGGCACTATTCAGTTTTTGAGGACTTGACAACAGAAAGTCCTTCGTTGAGCAGCATAGTTTTTGCGAAGGCAAAGTCATTGCAACGCACAACGGCTTCGCCCATTTGGACTACAGACGACTGCGCCAAAGAGAATAAGCTACACAAGGTGATGGTTAGCGACAACAAAAATCTTTTCATGACCTTATCATTGTTTATCGTTTTCTTCTTGGAGTTTCTTTTTAAGATACTCACGCATGAGTTCATTTGTTCTGTCTTGTTCGGCTTGGCGTTCTTCCTCCTCTTCCTTTTTACGTTGTTTTGCGACAAAGCATCAAACCAACCGATAACACAACCGAGTAAAAAGGGTGCAACCCCACCCCACAAACTTATTTGTGGGTCTGCATTGTAAATAGTTCCTCGCGAGACAAGCTGCATAGTAATAACCCACACCCCAATCATCATCATTCCGATGAAAAAAGAATAGAGAATTTTCATAATGGCGAATTTTACAAGAGTTCTCCTCAGACAGCCAGCTTGGAGGATTTACAATGTTTATTGTTAAAGAAAGTGGGCTGCCCTCCGTATTCTCTTGTAGGTATCGCCAAACACCTGAATATACAACACGGATAGGTAGCCCACGTATATGAGCTGCTCCGTGCCTCGTATATTCGTTGTTGAGATTTGGCGATTTCACAAGAAATAAGGCACTCTCTTTTTCCACTAAAGTGTTGTCCCGAAAGACTTTGCAAAAATACTAAATTATCTGTATCTTATGCAAAATAATAGCGAGTTTTTATGGAAATAACAATGGAATGGGCATATCTCAAAGAAAATCCAAATACCATATTTAGGATACATATTATAAATTCAAATAATACCATTGAGTATTATTTGCCGTATGATACAGAGAAACGTCATTCAACAACAATAGAACAAATTTGCTTTATTGATGAGCAAAACGTTTCGCAAGATATTAAAGAATGGTATAATGATAGTCTATTCCTTTAGATATAATCTATTCAAAATATATACATTCTTCACGTGGAAAATATATAGGACGAGTTACTGCTACACATAACGGCTCATCTATTCCGCCATATCTCTTATCGTACTCAACAATAACCGCTCCATCATCAAACGACTTATTTAACTCTCTTGCTATCTTATGTAGACGTGTTAAAAGAGTTCTTACATCTTCCAAATTCAATTTAACATTATCGCTTCTTTTATTCATAATTTATTGTTTTTAATTCTTTCTTAGGTTTATAGGTAAGGTTATTCACAAACAATACAGCATTGTTCTTTGAGATTATTTCCAAATCAGTACTATCTGTATTGTCTATCAGCGTTCCGCTTGTACCATTCAATAAATCATAAGTCATACGGCACGTTTCATATATAGGTCTTTCGACTTTAACAGATATATGAAACGTGCCAACTTTTTGTACTATTATATCATAGAAAGTGGTTTGCTGATTGCGAGTAGCCTTATCTTCTATTAACTCTAAAGTTACCTTAAGTTTCGGAAATAACGCCTTAAATGCCTTTGTAACATCTTCCATATTATCTGCCTTCAAATCTATTGTCAGATGGTTAGAATTTGCTTCTCTGAAAATCTTATTTATCTTGGTTTGAACATTTTGTTTGGTCAGACCATAGCTCTTTAATACAGGGGCATGCTTTAACTCTCCAAATAGAGAATTGACGCTTATCTCTGATTTTAGAATTTCCTCAGCTTCTTCTACAGAAGAAATATGTATACTCTTGATTAAATCCATACTTAGATTATAATTGGACAACTCTTAATATTAGGACTGACAGATTGTCATTAACAAGTATGACACTATTGATAGAGGTATATCTTGGTATAATTCTTGTTGGTAAAGTTTTCATATTAAACATCAAAAAATATGGCAAAGACAGAAAGTCAATTGGAGATATACAAGATTATTTTTAGGTCGTAAAACCGTTAGACAGATAATCAAAGAAAAAGAGAAAATAGAGGAGTTGTCGATGATACTACTTTATTCAATTGTTTATTTTCAAGAATACTTAGAGAACTGACTCAAGACGCAGCTTGGCATTCTGATAGAACTAAAGTAGGATTATCACTACTCGCTAATGAGGGTGAAGATGTAAACCAAATACTTACAACTCATTCTCGAAAAAATCTTATAGAAGGATATATTGATGGGGGGCAATATGATAAAATTAGAGTAGCCGCAGAGATGAATAATGTCTGAAAAACTATTTTAGGAAGAAATAAAATGATAGCAAGTCGTTTCTATCTATATCTTTACCTACCCTTGGATTCAAATATAGGTTTGTTATTTCTTGAGCGTAAAACAGGACAAAATATAAAATCTGCAATAGAACTACTTATATCTGATATATTACGCACAAATCATCATATTAAATTGGAAAGATATATACCTCAACCATTAATTGATGAATATAAGAATAATGGAATCATAGACAATTTTACCTTTACGGACTTTATCACAACCAGTGTTAATGATGGTAATGGTATAGAGCAAGTAGAAAGAGGGTATAATGTTACAAATTAAAATAACTCCTACTAATGAAATAAGCCTGAATATAAATTTATTCACCAAGCATTAGATTTTTATAGAACAAAGTAATGTTAAAATAGGAAATACACTAAAGTCTCTTTCAAATTTTGGAAAGAAGAAAGGGACATTAAAAAGAAGATAAGACCTATTCGTTTTGCAATTAGTGATGAGCTAAAAATAAAGCCTATTATTCCAATAGATGATGAGTTGCAGAATGAGGATATGGGGATATTAAGAAGAACAGATATAAAGTCTATGTGTGACAAACTTTTTAAAAACAAATTTACAATGATGTGTATATCATACAATAATTTTTATATGAATGTTTCTAATATCTTATATTACTGTTTTAAAATTGATATTTGAAGGGCAAAAATGGCAATATCAAAATGTAACCTGTACAAATAAAAACTCCAAAGTTGTATTTTACATCTTTGCAATGGATAGCCATTTTATTAGCTTTATTATTCGTTTTAAAAGAATCAGTCAGGACTGAATTCCAATATTATTGATTACTTACTAAGTTCATTAAGTATAATGACAGGACTATTTCTTGCTCTAATAGTTATAGTTTATGATAAATTCAAAAGAAATAGTTTTTTTGATGCAGAAACAGATGATAACAAAAATCAAACAATTAAAATCATGGAATTACCTTCGGCAATTTAATGCTCTCACCTTATATGCAATTTTTCATAGCTTTAATCGTCATCTTAATTCTTATAGGGTCGTTACTATATGGACATAGTATAGATTTATCAGAGATTAGTATTGCAACCTCATTTAATAAGATAGATTTTTGTCTCATCTATTAAAGTGATAATCACTATATTACTTCGCATTTTTTTACTATATTTTTTTGTTCGATTTCTTTATATTAACAGTTTATGCGGTTAGTAGCTTATTTCAATTTATAAATAATGAGATGCTTTCTATAAAACCTCCTTATACTATTAATGAGAAAAAATTGTTTCTGATATGCATATACTCAAGAAAAAAATATCCTATACATCTCTCTATAACCAAAATAATTTTTAGGGCTTTTTAATAATAGGAATTTTTGTGTATGAATTAAATATTATTCGACCAATTATTTATAAAATCTTTCTGTTAATAAAAAAAGTATATAAAATAGAAACATCGCCTAATCTGTTGAGTTAAGCAGTGTTTCGTATGTTTAGGGATAATGTCGTATATAGTCACCAAGTATTATATCAAGATTTTAAAGAATAGCTTCAAACTCTTTGCTGAATTTTATCTTCCCCATTCCCTATGGGTAAGGGAACTTGTGTCCAATAACCAACCTATTTGTGGTAAGTTGAGCAAAAAATGACAAATCGACCTTTCTCGTAGGGTTAAATGAGACGCAAGCAAGTTTTGAAACAAACAAGGAAATTGTTTGCGGAAATAAGGTTATTTGTTAATGTTCGTTTATCATTAAGCATATAGTCCTTATTCTGTAAACCCTCTTTTTTTGATAGTTATATAGTTCATATACATTCCTCTTTTCATTCTTTCATCCAATGGACGTTTCCCATTGGCTATCTCATCCATAACTTTCCATTGCCAATCTTTGAGGACACGACGTCTGCGATCCCACTCAACCATTTTTTGAACCAACTCAATTGTGATATTATCGTTATCAGTCGAGGAAGCATGACTTGCACTAGGTGCTTTATCGTCTTCGGAAGCAAGCTTATCTGCCTCAAACAACAATTCGATATTCTTCTCACAAACGATATTATAAATATTTATGGCTTTTCTTCTTTCTGAATCAGTAAACTTATGATTAAACTTCAACTTATGAGCCGTTTCTTGAGCAGCAGACTGATAATTGATAGACAAACAATCAGTTTCTTTTCCCCATTCAGCAATTTTTCTCCACAATGAATATGGAATAGATTCTATAATTTCCATATCATGAGCTACATCTTCATCGTTCTTATCAGGATTCAGCGAAAAACCTTTTCTGACTGGAGTTGAAGAATTTATGAGATCAGACTTTATATCATTCAAATCATAAGACCAAGTGTATGCCTTAACCTTCTCCCAGCATTCTTCTTTTTTTTTGACCACTCGATATAATGTGAAACAGGTGATTCATTGAGAATGAATTCATTTATCTGTTTCATTAGCTCATAAATGAAATCAGAAAGTGCGTTAGAAAGGCATTGGTTCTTCCAAATCTTGTAGAGGTTTAGCTTTCCCTTCGTTATGGTAGTTAATAAAGAAATAGCATAAGGAACAACTACTTGTTTCAACTCACCAATATTATTTCCAGATACTTTGGTACCATATCTTTTATCGGCAGTTCTGAATAATATCGTTTTGGCAATGGCATCTTCATAATAGATGCTATTGAAGTTTTTAATATTTTCAGGTAAGTTATTATTTATGAACTTACTGTAGTTCTTTTCGTTACCACGTACCACGATAAACGGACCGATTGAAATCTTTTTCCCATCATACACTTCTTCGTATGCGTTTATATATTTGGCAAGTTCTACCTTCGTAATAACCTGCTTCTTGGGATATTTCAAGTCAAAGGCAGTTTGGCGAGATTTGGTAAACCCCTCCTTTTGACGGAGATTTTTATATTGGCCTCTTGCTCTTTCAAAGAACCAATATGTCTGGATGTTTGAATCTTCTGTTATTGGTGTCATGATATATCGTGATAACTTCTCAAACGCAATAAGATGGGCATTATTGGCTGTAAAATCAGCGTCATTCACCTTGTTTTGTGTATTTGCATATCGAGAAATGCGTGATACAATATCGGCAAATTCTTCTGCTCTTTTGATCACCGAGATTTTAGCTTGAACAAAAATTCCAGAGATGTCAGCCTTATCCTTTTTCCATGTATGGTAGATAGATGCAGTTGTTTGACCGCCATTTACAATCTGTAAATTAGAAATCTTGACAATGTTTCTGCCTATAGAATCTAATTCGATGTGATCAGCAGTAGCCGCTAATCCATTATTGAAGGCCAAGAACATATGTGGCTCTTTTTTAATTGTATCTCTGATACCTTTGTTAATTTTTCCCGTAAATTGGAGGAAAGAACGGACATTTTGTTCCAATAATCTGGCACCAAACCTTTCATATAAATTGGCCAAACATATTCCAGGTATAATAGCTACATATGCTTGATAGTCTGGGTTTTCAGAAGCTGCTGATAAACATGGGACAGTATAGCCTTCCTCCATAAAGTTAATCTCAATAGGCACGTGTGACTCTATTGTAACTTGGTAAAGATAGCGAAGGTCAATCACCCGGAAGAATACTTTATATCCACAGATTTCTATATTAGCAGGAATTTCCCTTTATATTCTCCATTAGTTAGGATAAAGGCATTAACTCTTACCAAATTCTCTTTTAATTCTTCATATGAAGATAGAGTATTTGCGAACTCGAATATTTCAGATGATTCTGCAACTTCATTTGCATAATCACCATATACAGCCTTTCTGAAGAAATTAATAATTCTGGTAGCAGCTCTATCAATTTCAGCTTTAGGAGTTGAAGATATGCTTTCTTACACCAAAAAAATAGAAATAAATAAGTCAACAGTTTCATAATTATCAGCTATTGCATAGCCATTAATTTTTATGTTGCTTTTTGTTCCTAAGTCTTTTTTTCATCAAAAGCTACTGTTGCATTTTCAGTTTCTCCAGCTTCTGATAATACATCAAGAACATATCTAGTAAATGTTTGTTCTTGATTATCGCCATCTTCATTAGATAGTTGGCGGGTTGCAATCTCTTGAATGAGAGATAGATAATATTTATTTATGTCATTATTCATGTCACTTTATGGTATTAAATAAAAACACTTTCAGGAACTAAATATTCATCGCACATGCCGATAGAAATAGCATAAACGACATTACTAACTCCGTTTCTAAGCTCATTCTCCATGATTCTTGGAAAATCGGCTAATACTTTATAGTACTTTTCGCTCCTTTTTTTATAAAAACGCTCAGCATATAAGGATTCATGACAAGATATGTACTTCGCTTCAATGAGCTTTTCTTCGAAGATACATAGTGCAGGTACATTGCCACTGAGAAGGGCCTTTATTTCTGACACAATCATAGGCAAACTTTCTCCATTAGTTTTGGATACTTCTAAAACTAAATGATAAACAAATAAATGAGCGACAAGTGAATTATCAAGTTGTCGTTCTCCGTTTATAATTATGAATTGAGCATTATTGGTAGATGTTGTTTTTACTTCAACTGCCCAATTATCGCCTTGAAAGTCCTTATTTGTTTTCTCAACTCCAGTCCACAATTGTAAAGTAGAAACATAGGTATCATTTGAACTTCGATTTAACAATTTTCTAAGGAAAACCAATTCTCCGTATAAACCTTGCTGTTCTTCTTTTGATAATCCTTCGAATTTAAGTTTTCCGAACAAATCCTTCCATCTATGTAATTGATTTACAACCTCTTGAGCAATTTCTTTTGTAGAAGATAGTGGTTTTAGAGTAGTTATCAAATCTTCACACAATGCGGCGAAAACTCTTTGGTTTACATTTCTCATCAGTTGAACATGGAGCATCTTTTGTCCTAGCATTGAAGCATCCAAAAGCTGCCTAATTCTTAATTCGCTCAAATTGCTTAAAGACGAAATATCAATCTTGAATTCTTTCGAGAAAGAGACCGCTATCCCAACTATATCATCGGGATAGCTATATGTGGCATATACTTGTATTGGTAATGATGTGTCATACAATTTCTTCACAACCCCTATAGTTGCAAGGCTTTTTAATGAGCTCCACAACTCTATAATATGATATTTATTCTCCATACTCATTGTCGTTTTCATTATCGAAATTGTCTTCAATATCGGCATATTCTCCTACCATATTCACTTTATAATTTACAGCTATAGATGTATCTGTTGCAGGAAACGAAATAGCGAACCCTACAAAAGGATCATCACTTACTGTAAACACGGTTGAACCTTCAACGGGCACGTTATTCTTCATAACGTTGGCACCAATAGGATTTAATGGATATATAATTAGAAGTGGTTGAGCTTTGGGTCTGAAATTACTACGTACAACTAATGGCTTGGGATATGCCTTTGCCCAAGTTTTACCACTATTAATAGCCTCTTGCTTTGTTGCTTCAAGAGCTTCATTTAGCACATTATTATCTAAATCCACAAATTCATCGGCTTGATTACCTACTATATGATTCTTTCGAATAAAGTAAGTTTTGTAATCGGTATCAATAGCTCTATTACGATAGAAACAATTAACTTTATATTTGTTACAGAAACAATATTCCTTATTCGGTCCACTACCAGCCGTTTTGTTCATTAGAACTACGCTCCAATTCGTTAATTCGCCATATCCTTGTAACTCATTAATATACTTAACTATCAACTCAAGATTTACCTTTTTGAGAGATTCTGCAACAGTAAATTCATTGAAATAATCAGAGATTTGGTTTGCTGGAACGTTCTTCCAAAGATAGTCTCCGTCTTTGATTAGCGGCTCACCTAAACCAGATAGAAGCTCTTCGGTTGCAACAAGGTTTCTATTCTTTAATCCCTTGTCAATTGGCAATTGATACGTTTCAATGAGGCGAGAAGCCCATGATACTTGAATTTCTTTGGTATTTCTCATTTTATTAAGAGCTGTAATCTGGAGGCATCCTGATGCGTACGCACCTTAAGGGCATACTTATCAGGAGTACTTCTCGATTCTGCAAGGTAGTTGAACTCATCACGCAACTCAGCACTAGCAACAGCTATGTGTCGATACCATTCACTAAGTTCCGCACTTGTAAATAATCGGCATAAATCAACATATCCAGGACGATAACCAAACCATCTGCCCATCTGCATTAATGTGTCATACATTTTAGATGCACGTAGGAAATAGCTTATTGAAAGACCTTCCAAAGTTAGACCTCGAGATAGTTTGTCTCCGCCTATAGCAATTACAGAAACCCCATTTTTAGAATTCAGTTGATAATCAACAATATCACCTGAAGATCCGTTAATGGATTTCACTTCAATTTTCTGAACAACTTTGAAAAGCAAAGGCTTAATATCTTCCCACTGGTGGACTTGCAAGCAATGATCAATATTGGAAAGCGACGAATTTTTAATTTTATTGGTTGTTTCAGTATAGTCATTCTCTAGCAAATCTTGAAATTCACTGAGTACAGATGAATCGTTTGCTTCTATCTCTTGCTTATAATAAGAAAACTGCTGAGCGACCAATTCTTTAATCTCATTTTGCCATAGCTGATAGCGAGAAACGTGGATAAGCATAGAGTTATGCTTGTTTTCTTGGCCTCTTGCTATACGTATAGCGCATGTCAATATAAAGCTCTTAATAGCCGTCTTTAATGACTCTGGTATATCTGCAAATGTTGGCTTGGGATCATTCTTTTTGTGCCCCTCTGGTATGAAAGTCAGATAATCGCTAATAGGAACCACAATTGGCAACAAGTCTTCTTCATCCTCAACGTCCATACTTGTTCCAAATACTTTTTTAGGACCAATATAATTAGTTGGTGCAGGTAGATTGATAATGAAGTCACGTGGAAACAGATCTGATTCGTCTTGTGCTATAAATATATTAGCAAAAGGGGTGGCTGTATATCCAACATAGGCAGACCTATTGAATTGTCCAATCAGCGTTCTAATAGCTTTATTAATTGCTGTTGGGTCTAAATTCTTATCTTTCTTTGTATTGATTGAAGCATTATCAGCTTCATCATCAACTAGTAGCAACGATTTATTGGCAATCTTGTGACCCCCAGCTTGAGCTTTTAGCCAAGTGTTCAAGCGCTTTAATACTGATGCGTTCTTTTTTACAACCAAAATTATAGGTTGCGGTGCATTGAAGTTGAAGCCAGCTGTATTTGCTGCCCTACTATTGAAATCGCCAGAATCCAAACTTGTGGTGTAGGAATTAGCTATAGCGGAATCAAAACCAGGAATCAGTCCCACACCGATTTTGGTAGTATTATTGATATTATATGCTCGTTCGTATTGGGTATCAAATCCTAAAAAGCCCTCATCTATTCTACTTTGAGTTTGGCTTCTCAGATTATTCAATATGCCAGCTAGTACAACGATAAAATTGAAACCAGCATCAGCAGCTTTGCAAATTAAGCCTGTGTAATTAGCTGTTTTACCAGATTGGACTTGACCTACAACTAACCCTTTTTTATCAATTGTGATATTGGTCAGCTGTGGATTAAACAAATTATCTAAAATGCGATCACTCATATCGTCTAATTTTTGAATGACAAATGGAGCAAAGCCTTTTTGTTCAGACAGATATTGTTTATATCTCACCCAAAAGTCCCAAGTAGATTTGCGTTCAGCTTTGAAATCTCTAAGCCAAGGTTGTCTTCTTTCATTTCCTTCTAGAATTTGAAAATCCTGAATTCTTACTCCATACAAGGATAGTAATTCGTTTTTTACTTGCGCAATATCCATATTGGGAAAGATTAGTGATACCCTTGCTATAGTATCATTAATCTGATCGTCTGTTACAACAGCATTTGGTCCGATTAGGACTCGGCACATATTAATAATTTGATTCTGCATAGCTATAAATTTTCGATTAAATTCTCAAAGATATTAAATGGTTCTACTGTTTTTAGATATGCTTTGGCTTGTTCAGATGTCTTTCCCATTTTAATTTGGTTATCATACATCATCCGCATCATATCTGTTATGATTGAAGGATTGATACCTATAAAGGTTCAAGTTGAGACTCTTCACCTTTTGCTTCATTGATATAAATAGTCTTAGTTGGTAACGTTTCCTCAATAAAACTAAGGAGAGTGTTAATAGCCTTCTCTGGGTTATCATGAGCCATACTTTTAATTTGCTGAATCATATCATGTTCACGATTAACCACAAAAGACCATTTGTTATCTTTTTTCTTCTCGCACCATAGAGGTTGAAAAGATGTACCAGCTTTCTGCTTCAGAATCTTTCCTCTATGTCGATATACTTCACAGCCAATTGATCTTACAGCTTTAGCGTAAGATTCAAGTTGACTTCTATTTTGCATTGGAGGATAGGCTCTTGATTTTTTAATATCAATCTGCCATTCAGTGTCCAATGTATTAGGTAAATCTATCTTAATTCGCACTAATTTATAGTGTTCTTCCTTTCTAAATAGCCCAAGCCAATCACCTGCTAAAAGTAATCTTTTTCCTCTATACACATAGAATCCCTGCTGAGCTGCCCATCCATTTATACCTTCGGCTTTAGTATAGGCTACTTCGCTAGAGAAAGCACTTTTATGAGGCAAAACATACCCCTTGACAGATATTCCACCAATAATATTCTCGGTGGGTCTTATCTGCGTCTTTGGTTCATCTTCACAGAATGGATTCCAAGGTTCTATCTCATGTTCACACCAGAAAATCTTCACAACTTTTTCTTCAATAAAACGGTGAAAAGTCATTGAAATGTGTCGTTTCACCTTATCTAATTGTGAAGAAAATTTAGCCTTTGAGTTAATATCAATCTCACTTGTTTCTGGGTTAATGACTCGGTCTAAACCTGACCATACAACCAAAGTGCCATGATAAACATCATCAAGAGCATTTATATATTCATCAGGAATCCATTGAAGAAGTTCCCATTGGTTTGTTTTTGCAACATAGTCTAAGTCCCAAGTCCAATAAACGGGCTTGTAATCAGCCTTTTTGCTATATACGGTAAGTCTTCTACATTGAGAGAATGAGGCGGTTTTTAGTCCCAAACCAAATCGCCCTAAATCACTTTTTGAACGTTCTTCCAAAGGATTTTGAGAACCCGGTCTCATAGCTTCAATCAGTTCTTGGTGGTTCATTCCAATACCGTCATCTTTAATAGTTATAATGGATTGGCCACCTTTCCAGATTCTTGAAATCCAGATATTATTCGCTCCAGCTGATATAGAATTATCTAATATATCAGCCATTGCTGTTTCCCAAACTATAGCCCATAGCTCGAAAAGTCTCAACCATAGACGCAGCAGCAGGTGTAGCATTAGCGGTTTTGAGTTCTTCGTAATTCATCTTCATGAGCTAATATTTTTTTTATCTCTAAAGCAATCTTCTCTGCAAGTACTACAGGGACAGCGTTACCAATTTGTTTAAATGCGGCAGAGCGACTTCCTTCAAAGAAGTAGTCATCTGGGAATGATTGTATTCTTGCAGCTTCACGTATTGTAATAGAGCGTACATTATCCGTAGTTGGATTAGGAGTTGGATATATGTAATAATGTCCATCCATAGCGATATGCGCTACAACGGTGTGACATACCCCGTTAGGATCTACCACACAAAACCTATTTAAGAATGTCTGCGTATTTTTATGTTTTTGCAGTGAAGGGTCAAGCTTATCATACCGTAAACGTTTCCCTTCATTCCATTGTTGAACCGCTTGTTTATAGATTTCTCTATCTGTAGGATTGTTAGGACGTGCAATGTGCTGAGTGGTAAAGCTCAAGACTCCTCTAATTCCTGATTTTTTAAGGTATTCCATATCATTTAAAGGCTTTGTGTAATGAACAATTCCACAAAGTGTACCTTCACCAGCTTTGATTATAGGCAAATCACAAAACAAATCCCTCATTATTTTGTATGGCATTTGCTCTTCAAGAAGGTACGGATAGTGATACGAGGTATCTTCTTGTGTGTCTCTTTTATTTTGCCAACCAACAATAATGACCCTATGACGTTTTTGTAAAACGCCATGCTGTGATGCTATCTGTTCACGAAAATTTATATTGTAATCCAACTCACGCACCAATCGAATAAGATCCCTAAATGGCTCTCCACCTTTAGCAGTAAGAATTCCCAAAACATTTTCAAATACAAACATTTTGGGCTTATAATGCTTAAGGAAATCTACATAGAATTTATATAAGTCATTACGAGGGTCTTCTTCTATTTTCTTTCCTAATCTGGCACGGCCAGCGACAGAATATGCTTGGCACGGTGGACCTCCAATTATCATATCAACGGGCTTCCCATTACAAAGTTTGTCAACTCTTTCAAAAAGGCTTGGCAATGTTTCTTTCCCTATAGCTTCTTGAATTACAGAGTCAATCACAGATTTAGGAACTTTATTCCAAAGCCAACTTCCATCTGTCTTTTCCTTCTTATTTTTGAGGTATTCTTCGTATATTTCAAGTTTTCCGTTCTCCTTTAAATAATGAAATGCTGCACGAGTTTTCAATGAATCACAAGCATAGTGATCCATCTCAATATGTGCTATGGGGTCATAACCAGCTCTGATAAAACCTTCTGATAGCCCACCAGCACCTGCAAACAAATCTATAAATCTGTACTTCATACGTTAATCATTTTGTTTTATTAAGCAGTTCTGATACATCAACATCTAAGAGATTAGCGATCTCTATCAATTGGTGGACAGAAGGTTGTGAGCGGTTAGTACACCATCTAGAAACCGTCATATCTGATTTTCCTAATTGATCAGCAAGCCATTTGCTTGTCTTGTGATTATCTGCCAATGCGGCTTTTAATCTATTGGGTATTTGTTTAACGCTCATATTCTCTTCTGAATTCCTTCTATTAAAACGGCAAAAAATACTCATTTATTGTTTATTTTCTACAGATTTTTGATATTTAACCCTAATCAGCTTGCTTTTTAAGCTCATAATGAACTTATACTCGTTGATTATGGCTGCAAAGTTCCTAATGAAATAGGCTTTAGATAGAATATTAAAATACCATTTTCTGGTAGTATAATACCATTTTACGTATTGATAATCAACGGTATAAAATATAAAGTAGAGTTCATCAGTGCAAGGTGCAAGATCTGTCTATATATATAGGCTTGCACCTTGCACTGAAAATTGTAGCCAAAGAATCTATAAAACATTTTCTATCAAATATTTGGAGCATGTTCATTTTTTAGTACTTTTGAACTCAAGAAACACAAGAGCGTGTTTCGAGCAGCAGTATCCACGTGTACTCTCAAAATACTCTGTTATGGCTACAATTTGGCTACACAGAAAAGAAGAAAGTTTATAAAGAACTATGATACAAGGAGATGCAAGGAATATTCATTTCCCTCTCTAACTTCATCTCACGACAAACAAAACGTATTCATTCCGTTCATATGTTGGTAGTACTAGTTGTACGTAGTCGTGTCGTAGTAATACGCACAAGTAACCATCAGCTACAACGTATTCCTTTCTTTTTCACCGTATTATCTTGTGTTGTAGTGATATAGTAAGACAACAATGAAAGAAAAAGGATTGATACATTATTCAGTTATTGACATCCTTGCCATATATGATGATTGGGGTAAGTGCATTCCTTGGACGCATCAACTCACTGCACACATGCTTTCTGAACAGGTGGGCTTCTACGCTGTCAAGCAAGAAGGAAAGGGCGATAATTGTAGGTAATGGGTAGAGCAGTGCGTAGCTCCTTATCTCCTTATCCGTGACTATTTTCCTTTCGTCTGGCCCCTTTCTTCTGGATGCAGGACGGATTCTTCGGTTATCGTCCGAAGTCTGCCATTGACTTTTCTCCATGTAACTCCGAAGAACCTTGCAAGCTCGCCCTCGGTCATAGCTACTTTGCCTTTTCCCCTGCGGATAACCTGCATACCATTTTCCCACTCGAAGTAGCTGCGCTCCGTGTCCAGACGGATTGCAGCCTTGGTCTTTATTCCATCTTCCGTATTCATGCCGTTTCCTCCATGCTTTTGTTTCTGCCTGTGTTGGCAATAGCCATTGTCCCTATGGTAATAGTTTCCTTTACCATTACCTTATCATCCTCTTTGTTCTTTTCCTGATGTTTGGCGATGAGTCTGTCCATATCCTCCGAAATCTTGCAGTCCGTTACCTGCGCATAAATCTGCGTACTGGATATAGAAGCGTGTCCCATCATCTTGGCGATACTCTCAATGGGAATACCTGCACTTAGGCACATCGTGCCGAAGGTATGCCTTCCCATGTGGTAGGACAGACGTTGCTTGATACCACAAGCCTTGCCTACGATGCTTAGCTTTGCTGCTAACACACTTCTACTGCAACAAGACAGAAAGATAAGACGATTATTCATATTCGTGTTATTGCTTTCTTCTTTCACCGCTTGTAGCTGCCTTTGTTGCTCGATAATCGCCTTGGCTATGGGGTGTAACGGCACAACAAATTCCACCTTTAGTCTTCTGACGCTCCTTTCTTATATACATCTTCCCGTCCGCTGCGCTCTTGATATGCCCAAACGTCAAGTGTTCCATATCCGTAATGGCTAAACTTGTGAAGCAGGAGAAGATGAACATCCGCCTTGCAAGTTCGGCATCGCTATTACACATCTTTATTGTCATCAGGTTTGCTACATCAATCTTACTAAGAAAGCGGATAGCCTTTTCCACCTTTTCATATTCCGCATGTTCAAATGGGTTATAACGAATGATGCGCCGGCTTACTGCACGGAACATCAAACGACTCAGCCAACAAAGATAATTGTTGATAGAAGACCCTTTCAACCCTTTCTTTTTAAGAAAGAATCGGTATTCTTCAAACAGTTCCTCCGTTACGCTTTGGATTTCTATATCCTTACCTCCTAAGTCCTTTATAAACTCGCATAACATCCTATTTGCATAGCAAAGGTTAGTGTATGTACCTTCTGCCTTAGACTTGCCCACACCTTCCTTTACCGATTGTAGTTCTGCATTACTAAGCTTCAACAAAGTTGTAGGAGAAGTTGCTATGCCTTGCAATCTGTTTTTAAGCAGTTCAGCGCTTACTACTCTGTCTTTTAGGAGCAGTTCCCGATAAGTCTTCTCTACCAGTTGTCTGAATGATTGCAGTCGAAGATTGATTTTCTTATCCGTAGTTGTCTCCTGCTTTGAGTTCCACTCCGCAGGCTTACATTCTTCGTTTATGGTAATGACAGAGTTCTTGCCATCTATCGTGATACGGCAGAGTATGGACGTCAGACCATTTGCCTTGGTCTTTTGTCTGTTGATATAAAACAGTGTCTTAAATGTACTTCTCATCATGATTTTAGTTTTAATGCTTCTATTCTATGGCTAAATACTCATCTGCATATCCTCCGTGAAAGAAAGGAAACGCTCAAATTCCACAAATAGTTTTTGTGGCGTAACCTTTGCATATCGCTCGGTCATACTCACATTGCTATGCCCCAACATCTTGCTTACCGTTTCTATCGGTACGCCTTGTTCAAGGGTAATGAGTGTGGCAAAGGTATGCCTTGCCGTATGTGTGGTAAAAGGAAAGGCTATGCTAGCTCTTAAGCGCAATGCTTTAAGATACGATTGATAGGTGGCATATTTCATCTGGTGGCAATAGGCTTTCTCTTTCATCGCTTCGATACTTCTCTATTATCCTGATGGCTTCGGGCAACAACTTGATACGGCAAAGTACGCCTGTCTTCTGCCTATTGAACTTCAGCCAAAGACTTCCCTCATCATCACGGACAAGATGTGTCTTTCTTAATCCCATCAAATCACAATAGGCTGCACCCGTATGGCAGGCAAAGACAAACAAGTCCCTTGCTGTTTCCATTTCCTCCTCCAACTCTCCAAACTGTATGTTCATTAGTTTGTCAAGCGAACACCTGTCAAGAACTTTGGGTAGCTTCTTATCTCCTCTTGCTATTTTTGCATTAGCAAACAACAAGGTGTCAGCCAATCCCTCACGGTATGCCAACCCTACATACGGTCTTTATTTGGGAAGCTGCACCATAGAAACTGCTCTCTTGAAAACCTAATGTCCCCAAGAAAAAATCCCTAAAATCAAAAATAAAGTTTTCAGATAGTTGTGAGAAAGCTAAATCCTCTACCTTATATTTCTCTTCGATGAATGTGCGAAGATTGCTTCGTGTAGAGTGATAATTAGGTAGCGTATCTTTCTTAATATCTATTCCAACGTGTTCTTCTTTCTCCCTGATAAGCCTATCAAGGCGTTCTATAAGCATACACCGAGATTGTACGCTCCCTTGAAACTGCTCCTTGATGTCTGTGGCAGTAAATGTCTGTCCTTTGGACAGCAATGTTTGATAAGCGGACTGAATGGAAAGTACTAAACTATCCAGCTTTCCGTTCACTTCCACCGCCTCACGGCTCTTGCCCCTCATTCTACTCTCACGAGGACTCCACAAATCTATATCGCAAGATAGCTTGCAACTAAACTGTGCTATACTCCTTCCAAGTGTGATACGTCCCATAATGGGAGCTTTACCCTGCTTATCCTTTCCGCTCTTTTTGAGGTAGAGCAACACCTTCATCTTTTCTGTTTTCATACGCTTTAATTTTTATGGACAAATTTACCCGAATTAAAGCGTTCCTCACTTATGCAGAAAACTGCCGACCAAAGCAACAAACACACGAGAGAAACAATTTCAGTTACCTACATCTGCATTTAGTTACCTACTTCAAATCTTGGTAATGATTTAGTAACTGAACTTTTGCCTATATCTGCATATTTCTACCCTTTACAAATAGAGCAGTTTTATGCAAATTGCCTCGTTTCCACCTCATTACCAATTAGTTTGCATATCTTTCGATATTTCTTCATTTTCCTTGATTAGTTACACTGCTAAAGAGCATCTTTTGAATGTCAAGAAAGCATCTTTAAGAAACCGAAAGGACATGTATTACATTTGTAACTCTCGAAAATATTTTACAAACTCCTTTGATATAATAATCTACTTAATGGAAAATAGGACACATCGCTACAATATATCACTACAAAATGAAGCTAACAAATTGTAGAGGAACCTTACAAATAAGAATTTCAGACAGTCAAGTTAGTATAAAAAAACCTCTTGTTTGCTAACCGAAAAACGGGAACAAACAAGAGGAATGGATTAAATATTAATGATATTTTTACTTGATGTTAATTTTTGCAGCCTTGTTACCAACACGTACAATGTAGGTACCACGTGCAAGAGAGATTCGAGTATTATCGTCAGCAAGTTTTGCTTGATAAACAATCTTACCATCTATTGTATAGACTGCAACAGAACTATTCTTTGCATCAAGAATGTTAATCGTATTATCAAAGAACTGAACTTTTACTTCTTTATTATCGGTAACTGCTTCAATGCCTGTTGGATCAGGTGTGAATTCAATGTAATTTGTATAAATGAGCGCATTAGGGAAATTCGCATTTGACATCACACAAACAAGTTTATTGAAAGTTGCATTGAGCTTCAAGGTCGTAACACCATTTTCAACCGTGTACTCATCATTAACCTCAAATTCCTCACCTTGCAAATTACCATCAATATATTTCACATTACCGTTAAACCAACGATAGGTTGTGTACTCACCTCCTACAACAGCCTCAGAACTTAGGTCTACTTTGCCATTTATACTCTTAACCTCAATAGGAGCTTGAAGATTGTAAGAGTATCTATCAAAGACCTTACCATTATTATTTGGTAAAGGCATTGTAGAGAATTTTAGGCGATTACCAACAATGTTTAAGACTCTAAGTTTAGCATTTTCAGGAACTTCTACCTTAGTAAGTTTATTGGCATTCAACCATAACTGCTCAAGTTCTGGGAGTTTGTCGAGTGACACACTTTCAAGTTCATTGTCACTAAGGTCAAGATTCCACAACTTAGGATTATTAAGTGTTATATCCTTCATCTTATTACTTGAAAGATAAGCTATACCAAGATTTGGAGCTTGTGACAAGTCAAACTTCTTAATCTTATTACCCGTTAGTGAAACGAAGTTCAGATTTGGGAAATTAGACAGGCTGACATCGGTCAACTCATTTCCTTCAAGATTTAAGTCGGTAAGATTTGCTGCAACAGGAAGTTTTACTGATGTTAAGCCAGCATTCGTTACTGCAATGAGTTTTACATCCTTCAAACCAGTAAGGTCTACATCTTTCATCTTAACATTAGCAATGCTAAAGACTTTCAGTTTATCATCAGCATCAGCCACGAGCACACGTACCTTTGTGTTAGGCTTTGATTTAGCTTGAAAAACCTTGTAAGTTGTTTCAAGAGTGTACTGTGTTACGTTTCCATTACCACCCCATTCAAAATAAACCGACTTGCCTGGAACATAACTTGACAAAGAAAGTCTCACGCTGTCAGTCTGATTGATGGTCGTAAACGAAGCAAGTTCGTATTGTGGGAAAGTGATTGGACGAACACAAGTTGTCTTGAAGACATTACTTCCACTGAAATCAGGATAAGCTGGATGTGTCATCTCACAATAGATTGAGTCTACGCTTAGGTTTAGGAACTTTGCAGAACCATTATCTATTGTATAGTCTGTTCCTACGGATAGTGGTTGACCATCTTTCTTTTTCCACACAAACTGAGTGGTTGAACCATTCTTTGTAATATTTTGTTCAGAGAGATCAATACCTGGCGAAGAAGTAGAAATCTGTAACACACGTTGTGGAGCATAGATAAATTTACCCTGAGGCAAACCGAAATCACTTGGCATGTTTGCCAAAGTGAAGTAATTACCACTAACGTTCAGCTTCTTGATAGGCGCAACAGGTTGAATTCCAATCTCTGTAAGTTCGTTATTAGAAACATTGACATCCTCAATAAGTTCACTATGATTGAGCAATAAACGTGTAAACTTATTATGCGATATATCAAGAGAACGCAGATTATCGGCATTCTTTAAATCCAACTTGTTAAGTTGGTTATAACTTACATTGAGATTACGTACAGCATAAACATCGTTGTAAAGAAGAGAGTCAATATTATTGTGACTCACATTGATATCAGTGAGTTTACTCTTATTGAAATAAGATGACGGTCCACGTAGTCTACACGTCTAAGCATGTTGTGTGAGAGGTCAAGTTTCTCAAGTTTATTGTTATAAGAAAGGTCAATAGTATATAAACCTGCATTCTTCAACGTTAGTGTACGGAGTTCTGTAAGTGCAGACAAATCGATACTATTAATAAAAAGACCATCAGTTTCTAAGCTTGTTACGTACTTATCCTGTGGAACATATACAATAATATCAGCGTCGCCAGTACGTCTTGCAACAATATTGGCTGCTGCAGGGCGTTCATCTGTAATTTGGAAAGATTGTGTTGTACCATTACCCAAGTCGACATTTACCTTTATAGGATTGGTCATAGTGGCACCAAGAATACCTACTGAAACATTTACGGGGGCACCAACTGAACCAAGGCTTGAAAGCTGAATAGCCTTTACATCCTTGCCGAAGGACTCAACCGACTTCACACGGAAGTTTTCAGTACGGATAGGGTAATCTCTAAGTAAACTATTATTAAAAAGAACGAAAACCTCATCTTCAAGTGCTTTCTTCAAGGTCACCTTGCCATTTTCGTAAGAATAATAACTCTCATCTAACTCAACTGGCTTTGTTGGATCAGACTTAGGTACACGGAAAAGTCTTGCCTGAGTAGTCGTACCTTTACGAAGCACACGGCTACTAAGATCTATAACATCACCCACCTTGTAGGTATCATTGAGTTCCAAAGGGTTCTGCTCGTGGTAATACTCAAACCAGTTGCCCGGTGAAGGAAGTGTTGCAAAGTCCATGTAGTTGTATCGCACATTAACACTATACAGCTCTGGATTATTACTTACATCAAGACTTCGCAATAAATTCCGATCACAAGAGAGTGTAAAGAGTTTAGGATTGTGACTAAGATCAAGATTCTTAAGATTATTACCACCACAATAGAAATAATAAAGTTCAGGACAATGTGAAATATCAATATTATCGAACTTGACATCAGTATTAACAGTTCCTGAAGAATGAGATGTACAACTGCGTAATCTTAGGACTATGACTAAGATCAAGCGTCTTTACACGAGAGTCACCCACGTTGAGAATCTCTAATAATGGATTCTTTGAAAGGTCTACATTTTCAACATTTGTCATATCAAGACTCAAACGTTGTAACCTTGGACAACCTGTTGGATCTACCGACTTGAGGCTGAGAGTATGATATGCATCAAATGAAACAAGATTAGGGAAGTTTTGAAGCGTAAAACTTGGAGAAATATGTCCAACCTGTGGCACCTCCAATACCATAAGATTAGGCAATCTTCCTATCATCAATGGAGTTGTTGCAGAGAAAGGATTATCCTGCAAATAGATAATATTCAGACTCTGTAGATGGTCAACATTAAGCGTATTTAGAACATTATGCTCTAAGTTCAACACATGTAACTTCAAGTCTTTACTAAATTCAATCTGATCAATCTCATTACCTGAGCCGTTGAAAAAATATAAGTTCTCAGGGTTACCAGTAATTGTTACCCAACCATTATCAGATACCACACTGGTACAGAGAGTACCCTTAATAGTCTGTTCGCCGTTATCGTTTTCTACAATGGCTTTCTTTATTTCAACTTCAGTTTCACCTGAGCCATAGTCAATAAAGACCGTTTCATTATCATACTTCGCACCCAAGACAAAAGAAACTTGCGCAGGTAAGCCACTACCCTTAGCCTTTGCAGGCATATTAGTATGGAACCTTATCAACTGCTGCTCTTGTGCATGAATTGCAGATGAGGTCAATAGCATTGCTATCACTAAAAGAATAAATGACGGCAAGAAAATAAACTTATGCTTCATTTGTTTTAATTTGTTATTGATTGTGATTTCTATTCTAACTATAGGATAAAGGGATTAATAGATTACGATACGTTGTGCTTTTTCTCCATTAACCTGAATGAGATATACACCCTTATTCCATGAAGAGGCATTAACATTTAGTTCGTTACCTTGCATAGAGAAAGTATGTGCTAATTGTCCACTGAGAGAGTAAGCACGTAGAGTAAGCTGATCAGCACCAGCAAGGAAAACCGTAAAAGAACGATTACCTGTCATTGTTATGATAGGGAGGTTCTTCTCTTTGTCATATCTTACACCATCAACTCCGGTGGTATTCTTCTCCAATAATACTTGTTTCAAACCCGCATAAGCATCAAACTTGCCTGCACCCCATTGTACTGGATCGCCCGTTCCTGTAACAAACTCATCCTTACGAGCTGTCTGCTGAATAATGCGTATTACATCTTTGACTTTTAAACTTGGATTTGCTTCAAGCCAGAGAGCAATAGCCCCTGCTACAACTGGTGTAGCCATTGATGTACCAAGAGATTGATGCCAATAGTATTTTTTCTTCTCTCTCTCCAACTTACCTTGTAAAGCCACGTCTGTATAGCCTAAATCGGGATTAGAGACTGCAAAAGAATTTACAGAAGAAATTATAGATGCACCCGGCGCACATACATGTGGGAGATTTCTTCCATCAGCCAATGTGCCAAAAGAAGAGAAACGAGAAGCCTCTCCCTCTGGGAAATCATCATCATTACCACGTTTGTTATAACCATAAACAAAACCATCAAGCGACGCCCAGTGGTTGCGCACATTATAACTACCAACTGTAACGATATTAGAAGCACACGCCATATCACTAATTGAACCATTACGTGTTCCGCTTACAAATCCAGTTTGCTTATTGTCATCAAAGTAAATAAACTGAGCGTCACTATAGATTTCAACACGCTGTCCCGCTTTTTTTGCTCTTTATTTCTAAAGCCAGTTTATAACCGCCATCCTGATTAGTCTTCTGATTATCACTGGCCATTATTTGAGCCATTGCATAATAACGTCCTGTTTCTGGTTCTATCGCAGAAGCCATTGTTACATAACCATCAAACGCCTTAGCAAAATTAGGATCTATAACAGCACCTTGCATTGAATAATCTCCACCCGAAGCATAAGTAATAGGCTGACCATTAGAGTTCTTTTGTAATGGAATACGCGCAATAGGACGGTTACCACGTTTCGTATTGGTTACGAGTATTTGCATCTCAAATTCAGTCGAATCGTTACTATAAATAGCTAACTGCCCGTTGCGAAGATTAAATAAGTCTTATTCCCAGAACGCAATGTATCTGGCTGCATTGGTGTGAGGAAGGTCTTAACTATTTCATCCACAGCCTTAAAATCCTTCTTCAAAGCAATAGCCTTGTTTGCCTCATTACCCGCAGCAACACAAATAATAGCATGCTTTCCTTCCTCTGCAAGAAAACGATTCATTACACTTGTAGAGTCGTGTACACCGATATTACTACCTAAGGAAAGGTTGATAACACATGGTTTGGGCTTTTTCCCTGACAATTGTGCATATTGTACAACATCTTCAATACCTAATGCAATGAACTGATCACGTAAGTCACCGCATGATGCTACAATCTCTGATTCAGTCGCACAACCATAGAAAGGATTGGGAGCTGTCACAGGATAAGATGTATCATTATTATCACTTTTTGCATAGGTTATATCACCTCTATACCCACCAGCCATAATTCCAGCTGTATGTGTACCATGAAAGGTTGTATAAGAGTCAGCTGTAAAGTCCTCGATAGCATAAGTATTATCTCGTTCTTTTAATGTGTCAAGCACAGCACGTGGGTAATAATTATCATATTGATAACCATTTTTATTTTGTTGATTTGCTGTAATCTTACTTATATAGCCAAAACGAGTTGTACCATCTGGCTTGAGAAAATTTACATGATTAGGATCAAGACCGCCATCAACAATACCAGTTACCACACCCTTGCCAGTATAAGCCTGTGGTAAATCAAGTCCTTGATGAATCTTATCAACACCAATTTCCTTACGTACGACATCCATCTTCTGGTAAAGTCGACGAGGAAGCTCTAAGCGTCGAACACTCTTTAATTCTGATACTTGTTCAACCTTTGCTAATGGAACAACCACAATAGCAATATTACCACGCACTCTCAGGATTTTTACACCTTGCTCTTCAAGTTCCTTTCTGGCATCATCATTCTTCAATTCAATCATTGCCATCGTGTTTTCTGGAACACTCTTTGATTGCTCGAACGAACGTGTACGACTATTGTATGTAGGAATGGACGTGTTGCGTAGCTTAAACAGCTCCAACTGACTTTGCAAATCAATCTTTGACTGTCCGAACGCTATTCCTGCCATACTTAAACAAAATACAGTAAGTAGAATTTTTCTCATCGGTTATTGACTAAAACATTTTTACCATTAATAATATATACTCCATTAAGTAATTCTTTGCCTTCTATTCGCTTTCCATCAAGTCGATAGATTTCAACTTTACGATCTCTCGTTGATTCTAATGCTTTTACTCCATTTGTATCACCTTTAAGTAACACTTCTAAACGGTCATTGTTATGCAAATCAAACTCAAAGCTCGAACCTCCATTATAGAGAGGTTCTATTTTATCCCCGTTGAGCTTCACCACCATCCTACTCATATCATTACCGTATGCTGTAAACATAAAATGATGATCATCTGCCGAAAAAAAGCACAATATTCTCACCAGTCTGCATCTTTATCATAGAGTGATCAGAACGATAGAAGTTTAAGCCATAATTCGCAACACTTATATCATCAATGAATACCGTTGCTTTCTGATCGCGTACTATAGCTGATGTTGTAACATCCACCTTCATTCCATCAGTTAACATAATCTCGTAAACTCCTTCGTAATTAGCCGTCGCAAGAATACCATTTACTCTCAATGACTCTATCTTACAGCCGCTATTTGGTTTTATCTGAATGAGATTACTCTTCTCACCTAATTCAATGTTATTAACCCCATCACCTAAGTTTATCACCTTGTTATTATAGCTATATCCTTCATAGACCATAATATTTGCAGCCTTATCAATATTTAGAGTAGCCTTTATGATTGCATATTTATGAGATTGAATATCAAAAACAAGCTCGTCTTTTACATAACAGTTGTAGGTACCATATACTGAAACGGGAACGCCATTTACCTTAAAAGCATCTAAAGCATATTTTGTCTGATCGAAAGTAAGTGAAAGCTTTGTTCCAGCCCTTAACTTAAAAGCTGCATCTGTATAGTCCCTAATTTCGACTCCATCAACTGTAACCTTTGACAAGACGGCCTTTGCCGTTTCATCAGAAAAATTAAATTTCACAGGATAAGACACATCGGGATAATCAGCCTTCACCTCAATCGTACTTCCTTCTTTTAGGGTTATAAAATATTGATTACCTGAAGCAACCACATCTTGACCATCCTGAACTACTTTATAAATTGGTGCATCACCATAATTTGCATTACTAATAACAAGCGTTTTCTCAACATTTGGAATCCATTTTAAATTATTATCACCATCTTGCAGCTCAACTACCGACTGTGATTCGTAACGCGCCATTCTGACTTTTGCAGCTTTGTCAACTCTAACCTTACATAACGCAGTACGAGCTGAAGCAAGCTCACCACTTCTAACTGTAAAAACCTTATTCTTGTCTGCATCAGAAAGATATATATTACAACTCGTTAGATTAGTAATATTCTGTGTTACAGTATTTTCCTCTGAAATTGTCTTTAAAACGCTTTTTAGATAGTAACCCCTGCTTCGCTTCAATAGTCAAAGAACCATATTGTGGCACCACAACATCATTCAACCCATTAACAAGATTGGATACAGGAACATAATTGACCTTTACCATAACCCTATTGACATCATCAACTCTGATTTTTACTGGCGTATCCGCCTTTACATCAACAAATGATAACATCAACAACATTAAGAATAGAAAATGATAAAACTGCTTCATTTATAAAATATTTATTAGTGAGTATATCTTGAACGCTTAACTTCATCTCTATTTTACCTGTTTTATTTAACAGGGACGTGGCGGATGAGATATTTCTTAAAGAATGCCTTTATAGAGTAGACAATCTTCTAAAATATGTTGCAAAGATAACAATAATTTGCTATAATGTAAAATTTACAAACACTTTTTTTGAGAAAAAGTATAACATTTATTTAATATACTCTGATATTTCATAACAAAACCATACATCTATACCTTTAAAATAGAAGTATAACATCCATATAACAATATGTTAATAAATTATATTTAGAAAAATAAAGATATAGAAGCGAACCGTTCTAAACTATCAACACAAAGATAGAAAGTAAGATAAAACTAACAAGAGTACAAATAAAAAGCGTAAAATTACAATCACAAGAAAAAAGCTTATAAGTCCTAATCGAACTTATAAGCCTTATCTCGTTTCTATCAATCTTCCCTTTATTTTGCCATTGTCTTATTCTTATCATCAACTGCTACTTTGATAGCTGGTTCAAGTTTGACCAATGGCTGACTTACGACAGGCTGGAGAAGTTTCTTATACTCTGCCGGGTTTTGCAAAATCTCAACTGCCCTCTTCCACTGCTTATCGAATTGCAATGCATTCTCCATTGCACCCTTCTGATAATGATAAACTGCCACAAGATCGCTCGTTAGCAATTTCTTCAATATCCACTTATTATACTCAAGGTCTTTCGCAAGATTATGATTTAACTTCTTTCTTAAAGCGTCAAATTCTGCTTCAGCATCTGCATAATAGCCCTCAAACTTGGCTAACTGGGCAAGATTTTCTAAGTATTTCTTACTTTCGCGATCATACTTAAATCCACTTTTCAACACCGTCTGCTTAAAGTCTTCAAAGTCGGCATCTGATATAAAAAATGTTTTTGCAGGACCTATAGAAGCATGCTTCTTAATATATTGCAACTCCCAGTTTAACATCACCTCCGTAGAGTCGCGCCCCGTAGAAGTAAGGTAGAATGCTATATTCGGCAAAGAATCTGACTGCACCTCCACATCGGGTTTAATTCCACCACCATCACGCACCTCACGTCCGTTTACTGTACGGAAAACGTGGGTCAGCGAGTCTGGCACATGCTCTGTATATCCGCCATTTTCATGTTTATACTTAATGGCTTGTATGCAACGGCCGCTTGGAATATAATACTTACTTGTTGTAAGTTTTATATACCCATTATAAGGAAGGTCCATCGAACCCTGCACAAGCCCTTTCCCGTATGTACGTGTACCCAAAACAACGGCACGATCAAGGTCTTGCAAGCTACCACAAGTTATCTCACTGGCACTTGCCGACTCGTCATTTACCAACACAACGATAGGCATAAGCGTATCAATAGGTTCAACAGTTGTCATATATTCTTTGTTAGCAGACTCCAACTTACCTACTGTCTTCACGAGCGTAATACCTTTCGGTACAAACATATTTACAATATTTATTGCCTCCTGCAAGCTACCACCACCATTATTACGGAGGTCGAGGACAAGCGAAGTCATACCCTGCTTCTTCATATCAAGGAATGCACGTCGCACATCCTTTGCGCAGTCCTTAGTAAAGGAACTAAGGTTCAAGTACCCTACACCACTATCTTGCACACCATAATAAGGTACAGCTGGTAGTTGGATGGCACGACGAGTAATCTTAAATTTCATCTTCTTATTTGTTGTTGGACGCTGAATAGTAAGAATGAAAGTTGTACCAGCATCGCCACGCAAATGATCACTAACGTATGAAACATTCTTGCCCACCATCGACGAGTCGCCGATAGCAAGAATAATATCACCCTTCTTTAATCCAACCTCCGCAGCAGGCATATTCTCGTACGGGTCATTTATAACCGCATTCTTTAACAAGAAATTATAACGAATTGTTGCGCCTATACCCGCATACTTACCAGATATCATCATATCGAGATTTTTCACATCTTCCTCTGGATAATAAACCGTATAAGGATCAAGCGTGTTAAGCATATAGTCAATACCTGCCTTAACAACCTCATCTGCATTTAGAGTATCAACATACATCATATCAAGATACTTGTAAATAGCCGAAAAGGTTTCAAGATTCTTTGCTACCTTAAAGTTGTGTTCCTTATCAGATGGACTCTGTGCCATCACCGAGCTACTGAAAGTGAAAAGACAAAGTGCGATAGACAAAAATAAATTTCTCATTATTTAATTCTTTCTTTATTGTTTATTCTTCTTATAACAAGACAAAAGTACATTATTATAATGGAAAACAAGCCCTAATTAACCATGAAAATAAAGTTTTTCGTGATTTTATTGAAAATTTTTCGAAAAACATTTGGTAGTTTCAAACAAACTCACTACCTTTGCAACCGCTTACAAGAAACAAGCAAACATCTGCTTCAGTAGCTCAGTTGGTTAGAGCAGCTGACTGTTAATCAGGGGGTCGTTGGTTCAAGCCCATCCTGGAGCGCATCAAAAGGAATTACGAAAGTAATTCCTTTTTGTTTTATCTACTTTAAGACGCACGAAAAGAACTTACACAAGGACTGACCCTACAAAATCAAGGGCAGTTCTAACCAAAACCAGCCTGAGAGAATAATGCTAAGGATAATAATGCAGCAACCAAACTAATTATCATACCATAAACAGTTTGTAAATTATTTTCGTACAGAACGAAAACAATACATAATCTTTTAGCCACCAAAAGGGCATCTTTTGACGCTTTAAAGACGCTCTATACACATCCTACTAACGCCTTTCTGAAATCGAACTTAATACCTTTTCGCACAGCAATTCGTAAACTCCTGACTTACTAACACTTACAAACTTACTCTTTTCGCATAGTTTACACGCTGATTGTAGATAAACTCCTTGAATTTATGTAAAGATTTTTCGAATTTATTTTATGAAACAAACACTAAGATTGCTTTTATTGTAACGATTAATCATAGTACTGACACACGAAAAAGCATCGGTGAGCAAAATCAAAGAACACTATGCGTTCATCTTCGATTTGCATTTATATAAAGAAAAAAATGTATGTCCTCCTATTAAAAGGAAGAACATACATCTGATAATATACATCAATCTTAAAAAAAAAGTTATCCTTATTTTGAACGCCAAAGACCATGAAGGTTGCAATACTCACGAGCATACACCTCAGTTGCATCTGTCTTAAACTCTGCTACTGGACGATCTGTTGGCTCTAAATACTTGCGTAAAACTTCGTTATTATTGGTTACCAACTCAATCCAAAGAATAGAGTGAGCCTCTGTCATTGGGTGTTCTACCTCACCTACTGTAACACGATAACCGCCTTCGATTTTCTCAACAACTGGTACGTGCTTCTCTGTTGCTGCGTCGGTAGTATTCTCAACTACATGCTCCATACCAGCAACACCACACTCACCGCCTACCAATACTTCGACGATGTGACCATACTCTGAACACTTATATAACTCGTTTCTCTTTGCCATAATAAATTATTCCTTAATGTTATATCTGCAAAGATATATCATTTTACCGAAAGTAACAAAACTTCTTCTTGTAAACATTACAAAATTTACAATCTTTAACCCAATCCAATCGTTAAAGCTAAACAGATTTCATTTTATTATCAAACGGACTGCGTTTTCTTTTGCACAAGCAAAACCAACTTGCAAAAGACAAAAACGCCAAAAAGAAAAAGATGTTAGAAAACAAACCACAAATTAAATTATCAATCTTGTTATCGACAATCTATTTGCGTTTAACAAAGAAAGGTGAGTTGACACTTACGAATCAACCCACCCAATTATTAACCAAAAAAACAAGAATCTTATATCGTTTTATACTACTTAAACATTGACAATAAACGACATTATTCTACAACAACTTTCTTGCCTGCGTGAATATATACGCCTCGCTGTGTTGGTTTTTCTGAAAGTCGCATTCCTGATAACGTATAGTAATACTTATCTGCCTTATTCTGACGAACATCTGCCTCAACACCATCGATAGAAGTTACCTCTGCGGTCACATTATTAAGAGTGAACTTTCCATTCTCTTTTGTTGATGAAATGACAAAATAAGAAGTCTTCTTTACACGCTCAACATCCAAAGTCTGATTTTGACCTGCATTAGACGATGTACCAATACTAAACACAAAGTTAACATAATCATCAGCTTTATTAAGTGTATAGTCTTTATAGAACCATGTCTTACCTTTAACTGTTTCTTTTGCTGTAACCCTATCACCAGGCCATGTTGTATCCTTATGAGTTCCGCCCCATGAGTGGAAATTCACATACGAATTCCAACCCACCTGATCAGTATTCACATAGACACGAATTGTTTCCGGCGTATAAGCCTCGACTGGACTAACCTTATAATTACGGGTAATCGCCTCGCTAACAACACCACCTTTTAATAATGCTACCTTTAAGGTTGTTTCGCCCTTTGGAAGAGTAATTTCCGTATTAGAAGCAACCTGTGTGCTATTAGCCGTTGGCGTAGTTCCATCTGTTGTGTAAACAAGTTTTGCATCCGAAACGGTAGATACTGCGGTTAGCTTAACCCTTAAGTTCTCACCCTCATACGTTCCGTCTGCCTTGTCGACCCATGCTGTTTCAGCGCTCTTAGAAAGATAATAAGCATAATGATAACCGCTGAGAATTTTCACATAATCATCATTTACAGTGCGCTGATTTGCATCATTACCAACAGCTACAAATAGTTTACACTTTGAACCAGTAATTTCATTAGCATAATAAGCTGCAGACTTACGATTATTTTCAAATTTACTCGTATTCGTTATGCCAGCCAACTTACGGGCTGCAATCATTGCCTTTATTTCCTTTGGATAAGTAAGATAGTGGGTGTAGAAAACACAAGGTGTTCCTGGCATTGCCAATAGATAAGCATTAGCAGCAAGCGTATCCCTACGAATAGGGTCTGGGGTATAACCATTAGTTGTACCTCTATCCTGAACATCGTGGTTCTCAACAAAGGTTACTGCATACTGCTTATAAGCACCAGCATCCACAGTAAGCCCAGTAGAGCCATAATTCTCAAGCAATCTCCAATCGTTAGAGTTAATAGCTTTGCTCACAGAATAACGGAAAGCAAAGTCGAAAGCTGCACTCTTCTTACCCGTTGCGTCAATCCAAGACTTAACCTTTTCTGCGCTTCCATCCCAGTACTCACCAACCGAGAATTTTACATTTGCAGCTGAATTATAATCTCCAATATGCTGACCAGAGAATCCTTCACCATATCATAACGGAAACCTGCATAACCGAGGTCGTTGAGTAGGTAATCCTCGTATGCCTTCACAATCTTCTGTACGTTAAGACTCTTGTGGTCAAGGTCGCGCATACCATCCCAACTGTCTCCTTCATCATTGTTTTGGCTTAACTGAACGCCCTGTTTTTTTGCCTCTGCAGCAGCCTTGCCTCCATCGTCATTAGCGCAAATATCACTTGCTACGTTCTGATAAGTCACCCCCTTATATACCTCTGCTGGAAAACTAAACCAACCATTATTCGTTCCATGATGGTTGATAACCACATCGGCAATCGTACCAATATTATGATTCTTAAAAGTCGTAATCATACTTCTCAACTCTGCTTCTGTTCCAAAAGAAGAGTTTTGGTTAAAGTAATAAAGTGGGTCGTATCCCATTGACTTAGAACCAGATGCCTTACCACTCTGAGGCACCCATACAAGGTCAAAATAACCAGAGAAATCATTCGCCTTCTTTTCTAAGACTGACCACTGGGAATCATCGAACGAATCCCAATAAAAACCTTGTAACATTACACCACCATAAGCCGAAGGCCAACCCTGCTGTGCCATTGTACAAAGCGAGAAGCCTAATGCTAATAAAAATAAAAGTTTACGTTTCATATAGATTTCTTTTCTTAGTTTTACGATATATGACTACAAAGATAGTAAATAAAAAAACACAAGAATTGTAAAGACTATGGTACATCTATAATTTGCAGTGCAATCGTTTGCATTCAAAATAACAAAACACTCTTATCACCTTAATCAATATAAAAAAAGGTGTGTCAGACTATATGCTGACACACCTTTATAATGATCTTAAATAATGTATTTACTGAGCAATCTCCATTGTGCAAATAGACTTTGTGTCACACAAGAGGTTAAGCTTAATATTATACTTACCAGCAGCAACTTTGATATTACCACCCTTGAAAGTAATATTAGACAATGAACCGCCCCAATCTAAGTCCCAACCATTATTAGCACGGAATTTAATTTCACCATCTTTCAATGTGATACCCTTAATTTCCCAGCACTTCTCAGTAGCATTGTAGGTCATTTCCTGATCGCTACTCCAACCGCCATCTGTTGCAGAACCAATAACGCCGATACGAGTAATCTTAGTATATTTCTGTTCTTTGCTCGTAAGGTCTAAATCAACCTTATAGAAACCATCCAAATCTGGTCTTTCAATATTTCCTGCTTTCTCTACAAGATCAACACCATAATCCGTATCATTCCAATCTTGCTGAGTAGAGAACTTAAAGCCGTTCGGATTAAGATACATATAACCAGTGTACTTACCATCAGCTGCTGCACTATAAAGTGGATTGCTAAATGACCAGCCATTTGCATCACTGACATATAAAGGAATTGCTTGAATTTAGGTGCAACACAAGTTACACTCGCTTTTACTTTCTGCATAAGACTGAAACCCTCACCACGGAGCAGTTTCACCTTATCTGTTACCAATAAAGCAACCTCGTGTAAATCACCATTCTTACCATAAAGGTTCTCTACCGCTGTTACGAGCTCTGTACTCTTCACTTTACCTTTCACGTCTGCATTAATAGTAATAGTTTTACCATTATTATCCAGTGTTGCAGTTAAAACTTGAGAAACAACAGAGTCCTTTGATTCAATCATTGGAACAAACAGCTGAACAGAGTCGCTCTTTTCGGTGTTGAAGTTAATAGCACCTGCTTCATTTACAGTAAGCTTAACCTCACGTGAAACCTCTTCTCCATTTACCTGCGGATCATTCCATTTAACATATTCATCGCTACCGCAAGAAGCAAGGAGCAATGCGGCACTTGCCATGATAACTAATTTCTTCATTTCGATTCTTCTTGTTATGTGACGAGGGTATGCATATTGGATAAGCCTATAAGCATACCCTCAAAATCAACTTAAATAAATTTATTTCTGCTTTACGAAAGAGTACTGACCTGTAATGTCATTGAAGTAAACGACATAAGTACCCTTACCATTGCGAATATTAGCACCACCTGCTTTACCAACACCATAAGGGAATGTAGCAAAACCCCAGTTTGCGTCCCAAGCACCGTTGGCAGCAAACTTACATCCCTCACCATCAGCACCAGTAGATTTCTCTGTGAAGGTTACAGTTCCCTTCCAATCGTGATTTTCAACAACACTTGTCTGTGCAGTTAGTGGCGTACCACCAGCAGCTTTCCATCCGTCATGCTTACCAGGCAAAGCCATAGAGTTATAAACAGAAGGTTTATCACCTGTATACTTCTCAATCTTAATCTTCGTTTCTTTTGTATCGAAAGTAATCGTGTAATAGCCAGCCTCAGGAACACTTATATTGCCAGATCCTCCATCATTGTAAACGAAATCGCCAAAACCTGTACCTTGACCAACCTGACCTCCATTCCAGTCACCAGCGTTCTGTCTAAGCTTAAATCCCGCAGTTGACAAGTAACCAGTCCAAGAGATAATACCCTTACCAGTCTTCTTATCGTACTCTTGACCCTCCATAGGCAGCAATGGAACCACAGAAGACCACGAACCATCACCAAATGAACCACCGATGAGATACCAAGTCTCAACAGGAGCATCAGAAAGCTCTACATAATAAGGAGCAACACTTAACTTTACAGGATTAGAATATATCGTATCTCCGTTAAGTAAAGAATATACACGAGCATAGAGTTCCTGTGATGAAGGCACTTTGTTTTCTTCATAACGTGCCAACTTCTGAACAGCAGTTGCAAGCTCAGCAGTTGGAACAGAAACAGAAGTGGTATATGTTGGAGAACCAACAGCAGCATAATTACCATTATCAGCATCCACATCTACTGACTTTGTCCATTTATTAGTAGCAGAGAACTGCATACCATATTCTGCTGATGCAGGGAAACCATATTCAGGCTGAGACCATGTAAAGTTTAAGCCCTCAGCAACCTTCAAATCTATTGTTTGCGCAGCGTAAGCTGGTGTATTCAGAACGAATGTCTCTGGTGTCTGAAGAGTTGGATTATTATCCAAGTCCTTGTTGCAGGCTGAGAACAAAGCTACACCTGCACACAACAGCAACGATGACTTAATTATTAATTTCATATTGATTATTCTTTAATCGTTTTTTCTATTATTCAATAGTTTGTCCATCAATATTTTCAATCCAAAGAACCTCTCTTCATTTGTCTTCGGAGAAGTCTTTTCGGCAAATTCTTTTCATGAAACAGGTTATTATCTTCATGACACAACTCTTTATGTCCTAAAAAGAATTTGCCGTAATGAGTTTCAAGATATTCAATCTCTATTTACATCAGATATGAAAACTATTAATTAGACCTTAATTAATATCCAGGGTTCTGGATCAAATTGCTATTAGCAACCATATCACTTGTAGGAATTGGGAAGAGGTTGAGGTAAGAATCGAAATCACGTCCATTCTTCACGCCACCCTTCCAACTCCAGTTGTAATTGACATTACCACCGAAGTAACCAAAACGAATAAGTGTTGTGCGACGCAAGCCTTCAAAGTAGAATTCACGACTCCACTCATCACAAATCTGACGAAGAGAATAAGCCGTCTGCTTTGCAGCATGAGCACGATCACGAAGAGCGTTGATATACGATGCACCCTCTGCTGTTGTCGTTCCACCATTCAGTCGAGCATCAGCCTCAGCAAATATTAAGTAAGCCTCAGCAGAACGCATCAGGAAGAAGTCTGTTTCTGGGAACAATGGATCTTTACCTGCTGAACCATCTGTCTTGAAGTTGTTAAACTTACATACAGAGAAACCATTAGTAAACTTAGACAAATCCTTCTCATTATCACCATTGCTTACATTACGACCCTTACCATCGAAAAGGGCGCGATCATCTTTGGCAACACCAGGCATTTTATATGCTTCCTTGTTAGGAGCATCATTGTCTGGGAAAAACTTCTGTACAAGGTCTGGACGCATACGATTACCAGCCCATCCACCTGTAGTATTGTTGCCTTTGATACCTTCACTATTTACCAACTCGTGATTATCATTTGAGCCAGCCATAAGGAACAGAGTTGTACCATAAGAAGTCGTCAACTTACCGTCCTGAAGGAGAGGGAAAATAGCCTCCACAGAAGCACCATTCTCACCATTATCACCCATAAAGAGCTGCTGATAAGCACTCCATTGACCATTCTTTTTAGTATAGAGCTTATAAGGAGAATCTATAACCTTCTTTGCATAAGTCTTAGCATTTGCCAAATCAGCTTTTCCAGTATATACCTCAGCATTCAAATATAGACGAGCCAAAAGCATCCATGCAGCAGCCTTATCAACACGACCATATCCCTTTGTTGCAGAAGTCTTTGGAGCTGGCTCATTAAGCTTAGGCTCAACTTCCTTCTGCAATTCATCAACGAGCCACTTATAAAGATCAGCTCGCTTGATACGAGAAGGCTTTTCAGAAGAAATTGCAATTGTGAAAGGAACATTACCCCATCCATCCAAAAGATAATAATAGTTCAAAGCACGAATAAAACGAACCTCTGCTGACATTTGTTCATTATACCCTCCATAATCTGCAAGATACTGATTACAGAAATTAATACCAGCGTAAAGTCGATAATAAAAACCTTTCAACATCTTATGAGATGAATCATAGTTATTGAAGTTTAAGGTACCTATACCTTCATCAGTCCAAGCACAAATAGCCTCATCAGTAGTCAACTCTTGCGAATTGAACAACTGACGCACATAACCACTTGTACCACCATCGATACCATCAACATCACTATCGCCATTTGCACCGCCATTACCTGCTACAGCAATATGAGCATAGCACTTATTGAATAAATTTTCTGCAGGAACATTCACATTCGTCTTAAGGTTTGGATCGATTGGTTTAACATCCAAATCACCCACACATGAAGATAGTCCCAATGATAACAAAAGGGCTGATGCAGAGAATATATATTTGAATTTAGTATTCATTTTTTACTCTTTTATATATTTAGAAATTCAAGTTTAAACCCAAGATAAATGAAATTGGGCGTGGATAAAGGTTATTATCTATACCATTAAACACCTCAGGGTCAAGACCACGATACTTCGTTAAGCAGAATACATTATTAACTGTTCCATAAACACGACCAGTTAGTCCATTCCATGCACCCTGCTTAAGAAGATTAGCAAAGCTATAACCTAAGGTTACATTATCCATCTTTAAGAAAGATGCGTTATGTACCCAATAATCTGTCTGGATAGATGTTAGCTCCGATGAAACCCAGTTAGCACCAATAACATCTGTTGGACGATTTACAAAGTACATACTCTTAGCATAGAGTTCTGAATTAGACATATTAGAAGTACCCGCAAATGCATCATTGTAAACATAGTTACCAAGACTCGCACGGAGAGCAAATCCAAGATCCCAATTACGATATTCAAAACGAGACGCAAAGCCCATAGTAACAGGAGCTGCTGGTGCTTTATAATAATACTTATCAGCATCTGTAATCTTACCATCAGCGTTACGATCGACAACAACACCCTCTAATGCATTACCATTCTTATCGTATGCCTGTTGGAATACATGGAAAGATTTTTATAGTGCTACCCACATGCTGTGCTTGAATTTCGCCACCTACACCTGCAGAAATTCCACTGTTGCCACAAAGTAATCAGGATCATTTCCACCATTAAGTTTCGTAATAATATTATAGTTATAGGTGAAATTGTAATCCATAGTCCAATTGAAGTCCTTAGTATTAACTGCCAACCAGTGTAAACTTGTTTCCAACACCAGTGTTATACATAGAACCGATATTGGTTGTAACCTTATTACGGAAGTTAGAACCAGCAGGAACATCAGCAATATTAAGAAGATCGGTAGTCTTGCGATAATACCAATCTACGCTACCAGTAAAACGCTGCTTAAGAATTCCCCAATCAACACCAATATTATAAGAAGTTGTTGTTTCCCACTTCAAGTCTGGATCATAAGCCTGTGGAACACCCATAGAGCCATCACCAGAAACTGGATAATAAGAACCAACACCAGAGTTCATTTTATATACTGCGAAGTAATTATAGTCACCAATACCTTCCTGCTGACCAGTCATACCCCAGCTAAGACGAAGTTTAAGATCTGACAACCAATCAATCTTCTTAAACTCATTTTCTTCATTAATACGCCATGCAAAAGCAAATGATGGGAACATTGCCCAATGCGACTTAAAGCGTGAAGAACCATCATCACGTACGGTAGCTGTTACCATATAACGACCATCCATCAAAGACCAGTTTGCACGGCCGAAGAAGGATACAAGATAGTTCTCTGTTGCAGAGTAAAAAGGTTGATAGTTGCGTTGTGTGCCAGCAAGTGCTGCATCATTGTTTGTTGATGGATAATAACTCCAATAAGCATTTTTAGTATTATGCCAGAAGTGAGCCCACTCATAACCCGCCATGATATCAAAGTGATTCTTTGCTTTATCGTTGAAGTCATGGTAATACTGAGCGTATGCAGAAAGCTGCATATTACGCTTCAATTGTGTTTCCCATCCATAAAAACCATAGTAGGTAGCCAGCGGAGAAGCAGGGTCAATATCTGTTGTCTGACGTCCCTTTGCAATATCAAGACCAGCTGTGACATGAAGGCGGAGATCTTCAAAGCCATGAACCTTGTAATCAAGGTCAGCACTACCAAGGAAGTCACGACTTATAGAACGTTCGTTCTTCAAATTTAGCATAGAAACAGGGTTCTTTGTTGCCAAATTATAATAGGTCATTGGCCAAGTCTTATCATTCAGAGCAGAACCATCAGAAAGCCACTGGAAATAACCACCAAAGTTTTCATACTCTTTACCAGAGGCATATACAGGCTGTGTTGGGTCGAACTGACGTGCGGCACCAATAGCACCACCATCTGCAAAGCGGTTTCTTGTCCACATACCCTTAGCATTCAAAGTAAGCTTCAAATGATCATCCAAGAGAGAAGGACTCAATGTCACAGCACCTGTGAAACGCTCAAACTCTGAAGTTTTAACGATACCCTGCTGATTTGTATATCCTGCACTGACACGATAAGGCAACCAGTTACCAACCTGACCAGAAACAGCAATGTTATGATCATGGCTAAGAGCTGTACGGAAGATTTCGTTCTGCCAGTTAGTGTTAGCATTGCCAAGACGAGAGTAAACTGTTGGAACCTTATTTCCATTTGCATCAAGCGTATAAAGCTCTGTACCAAACTTCTTACCAATTAAACTGCGATATTCATCCGCAGATAACACGTCATAGTTCTTAGAGTTTCTACTTACTGTAAAGCTACCATTATAAGAAACCTGCATACCACGACGTCCTTTCTTGGTTGTGATGATAATTACACCATTTGAACCACGAGAACCATAAATAGCTGTAGCAGACGCATCCTTCAAAACGTTGAAAGACTCAATATCCTGTGGGTTAACGAGAGACAATGGATTACTAACACCCTTGATACCAGTCTGGTCCATTGCCACACCATCAATCACGATAAGTGGGTTGTTAGATGCGCTCAATGATGAACCACCACGAATACGGATATTAGCTCCACCACCAGGAGAACCGCCATCACTTGTCACGCTCACACCAGCAACCTTACCAGAAAGCATGTCTTGTGCATTTACAACCAAACCTTTGTTCTTAGAGTCTGGCTTCAAGGCTGTTACAGAACCGGTCAAGTCACTCTTCTTAACGGCACCATAACCAATCACAACAACTTCGTTCATTTGTTGTGCTTGATCTTCTTTAAGTGTGATTACCATTCCATTGGCAGCAGCAACTTGTTGTTTCTGGAAACCAATGTAAGAAACTGTCAAAGTAGCACCTGGTTTTGCATTAATAGAAAAGTTACCGTCGAGGTCTGTCATAGTACCATTAGATGTCCCATTAATAAGGACAGAAGCACCAATGATAGGCTCACCAGCAGCATCTTTCACCTGTCCAGTAATAGTAGACTGTGCAAAGGCACTAACTGTAAGGAAAAAGACCCAATATCAGAGTCAAAATCCTAACAGGAAATTTGCATTTTACCTGCTTCATCATTTTTTTATTAAAGAATTTATAAATTGATTAAAGTTATATTTATCTTACTTGTTCTAAGGTCGGTTAATAGCCTTTTTGTAGGCTTTTATGATGCAAAAGATAGTTGAGTAAAATCTACTTTACACTTTTTTTGCTTTGAAATTGTTATTTAATCTATGCAAACGATTGCACAATTAATTACAAGATAAATAAATTGACATAGGTCAAAGGATTTGTTAAAAATGCGTATATTTGCGATATAATACATAGACAGACATAAAAACAAGCAATATAGCATGAGTGACTCACCCAACATAACGATGAAGGATATAGCACGAGACTTAGGTGTTTCGGTTGCTACGGTTTCTCGTGCACTTAAAGATAGTCCGCGTATTTCCGCTGAGAAACGAGAAGAAATTAAAAGGTATGCCAAAGAACACAACTTCCTTCCTAATATCATTGCAGAAAGTTTACGAAAGAGTAAGGTACGCCCAATTAAGATTATAGGCGTCATTATTCCCGAGTTCGAGCACTTCTACTTCTCATCGATTCTCTCAGGTATTGAGGAAAAAGCCTCTTCATTAGGCTATCGTGTCATGGTGGCACAGAGTTTAGAAAAATATGAGAATGAAGTAAACATCTGTCGTTCTTTCACAGAGAGTAAGGTGTGTGGGATTATTGTTTCTCAATCAAAGAACACCGTTCAATACGACCATTTTCAAAGAGTATTAAATAAGGGGATACCATTAGTATTTTACGATCGTATCTGCACTGGAATCAATGCCAGCCGAGTAGTAGTCGATGACTATATGGGGGCCTATGCAGCAGTCACCCACCTTATTAATAGTGGTTGTAAGCGTATTGCCTATTATGGTACTTCGCTAACAATGGAGATAGGAAAGAATCGCTATAATGGTTATCGTGACGCACTATTAAAGCATGGTATGCATCCTGACAATAGACTAATAAAGAATTGTGACAATCGAGAAGATGCAGAAGTAATCACGCCCGAATTGATGCGTATAGCCGACCCGCCAGACGCCTTCTTTGCGGTCAACGATGACACCGCTATTGGTATTCTATATTCTTGTAAACGAATGGGCTATCATATACCAGAGGATATTTCCATCTGCGGCTTTACAAACGGACAGCGTGCTATGGCGTGCGACCCTATGCTTACTACCGTAGAGCAACGGGGATTTTTAATAGGAGAAGAGGCTGCAAGCATACTTATCGACCAAGTCGAAGGCAGATTGCCAAAAGACAGAGTTGAGAAACGTGTGGTAAGAACAAGGCTGATTATTAGGGGAACAACAAAATAAACACTTCCCAACTGCTTCAAAAGAGGGAGTTCATATAACCCAATCAACCAAATATGCATAACAAATCCTATTTATCCAATAAGTCCTATAAACCCAATAAAAATCTAAAAACGATATAACAATGAAACAAAAACCAAATTTAAGCTTTTGGCAGCTTTGGAATCTGAGCTTCGGTTTCTTCGGAGTGCAGATTGCCTACGCACTGCAAAGTGCCAACATTTCACGTATCTTTGCTACTTTGGGTGCAGACCCTCATAATCTAAGTTATTTCTGGATACTTCCTCCATTAATGGGAATTGTTGTACAACCGATTGTTGGATCACTTTCAGACATGACTTGGACCCGTTTCGGTCGTCGCATCCCTTACCTTTTTATCGGTGCTGCTATGGCAGTTCTCGTAATGTGCCTACTACCAAATGCTGGTTCGTTGGGAATGGCAGTATCAACAGCAATGGTATTCGGTCTGGTTTCACTGATGTTCCTTGACACGAGTATCAACATGGCAATGCAGCCATTCAAGATGCTCGTGGGTGACATGGTGAACGAAAAACAGAAGACACTCGCCTACTCTATTCAGAGTTTTCTCTGTAATGCAGGTTCTATTGCAGGTTATGTTTTCCCCTTCTTCTTCACATTCATAGGAATTTCTAACCAAGCACCATCGGGAGTCGTACCAGACTCTGTGGTATATTCTTTCTACATTGGTGCAGCTATTCTTATCCTCTGCGTCTTCTATACGACGGCTAAGGTAAAGGAGATGCCACCAAAAGAATATGCAGAATATCATAGTGTTAAGAATGTAGAAGAGAACTCAAAGGCAAATTTATTTACCCTCTTAAAGAATGCTCCATCAACTTTCTGGAAAGTCGCTTTGGTACAATTCTTCAGTTGGTTTGCCTTTATGTATATGTGGACCTACACCAATGGTACGATAGCTGCCAACTGCTGGGGAGTAGATATGCTTTCTCACGATGCCACCATGACAGAGGGTTATCAAGAAGCGGGCAACTGGGTAGGTATTCTCTTTGCAGTACAAGCCATCGGCTCTGTACTATGGGCAATGGTTCTGCCACAATTCAAGAATGCAAAATTGGCTTACGCATTCTCACTTGTTTTAGGTGCTATCGGCTTTATCCTTGCAGCCTTCATCCACGACCAGTACGTAATGTTCGTTCCTTTCCTCCTCATTGGATGTGCATGGGCTGCTATGCTTGCAATGCCATTCACCTTAGTAACCAATGCCCTCGAAGGTTACGGTCACATGGGTACTTACCTCGGACTCTTCAATGGCTCTATTTGCATTCCACAGATTATTGCTGCTGCCATCGGCGGCTTAGTACTTCAGTTGGTTGGCTCTGTACAGAGTAACATGATGATTGTTGCGGGCGTGTCACTTATCCTTGGTGCTCTTTCGGTCAGCATTATCAAGCTACATCATTCTGCAACAAAAGAATAAGCATATTTTTTTCATAAACTAAACTTATTAAGGTGTACTGAACTATATCTCAGTACACCTTTTTTCATTTCAATCTAAATCAGTGATTAGACAACAATGCACATTATGCTTTATTTGATAACAACTTCCTAATTTCTTGTACTTTCCTATCGGTTTCATAACATCGATAAATCATTTGAAAAAACCTTACAAATATTCAAACATAACGCTCGAAGAAAAGTAAAGAACAACGTATAAAAACAAAGACGACAATCATCATTAAATCAGCAAGTTACAAAATCGCCCAACAAGACATGCTGAATAAGACTTCAAAAAGAGCATTATTTGAAGTCTTACTAACGCCCTTTACAATTCCGATTAACGCCCTTTACAACTCGAAAAGACCATAGTTTGAAAAAGACAATGTCAAAAAATCGAACAAAACATCATAACAATTAGACTAAGACATACTAATCTGAGAAACTAAAAGCATTATTAAGAAAACGGAAAAGAATTAAATCCAAATACAAACTATTCGTACCGTACGTTCATTTCAATGCCATGAAAACCTTTCCAGCAACGCAACACATAGAAAGAAACAGTATGCTTTTACACATTATTTATATAGCAGAGAAACAACCATGATACGTGAAGAAAAACATAAGAAAGAGAGTACTATAAATTAAAAGTGCAATCGTTTGCACAACAATTGACCTAAATCATATAAAAAGGCAATTGCATCTTATGATAAAAATTCTTATCTTTGACGAAAAAAATAACTATCCCAATTCTATGAACATACAGTTTCACATAGACTATCAGACCTATTACGGACAAGACCTTGTCCTGAACATTATTACAGGTCAGCACAACGGGGCTACAGAGGCCTCACAGTACAGAATGCGCACTGCCGACGGCTATCACTGGGAGGTGGAAGTCAAGAAAGACTCAAGCCTGGAACGCATATCGAGTATTTCTACAGTATTTTCTGTGGAGATAACGAACAGCGAAGAGAATGGGGCGTAATGCACCATCAATTAGACTTTGACACAGAGCGTAGCCTGAATTATCGTGTTTATGATCACTGGAGTGACATTCCTGACAATGCCTACCTCTACACCTCAGCCGTTACCGACTGTGTTGCAGGCAAGACATTAGCAAAGAATAAGCTGAACAACTACAACAAAGCCGTTACACTGAAAGTACGTGCTCCGCAGTTAGGGGCTAATGACGAACTTTATCTCGTGGGTGCTGCACCGACACTTGGTGCTTGGAACGTGAAAAAGGCAATGAAAATGGTACAGCACAACATTAACGAGTGGTGCCTTACCTTAGACGCAACGAACCTAACCGATGAGCCAGCAGAAATAAAATTCTTCATCAAGCGCAATGGCGATAATGAAAATCTCATCTGGGAATGGAGCGACAACCGAACCCTGACATTGCCAACGATGGATGAAGGTGACGTACTTGTCTATGAATTACCAGAGGCAAACTTCCCACTTCCAGCTATCCGCGTTGCAGGAACATTAGTTCCCGTTTTCTCACTACGCTCGGAAACAAGCTTCGGTATCGGTGACTTTGGAGACCTGAAAAAGATGATTGACTGGGTAAATATGACCAATCAACGTGCGCTACAAATTCTTCCTATCAATGACACAACAATTACGCACACTTGGACAGACTCTTACCCATACAGCTGTATATCAATCTTTGCACTCCACCCACAATATGCAGACCTCACAGCACTACCTGCTTTGAAGGACAAGAAACAGAGTGAAAAGTTTGAAAACCTACGCAAAGAACTTAACGCTCTACCTCAGATTGACTACGAGCGTGTGAATGAGGCGAAGACAGAATACCTCCGCCTGCTCTTTGAACAAGAAGGTGAAAAGGTACTCGAAAGTGCTGCTTTCAAGGCATTCTTTGCTGAAACCGAAAATTGGCTCGTTCCTTACGCACAATATTCATACATGAGAGATAAGTTCGGAACAGCCGACTTCTCTCTGTGGCCAGACCATAAACAATGGGATGAAGCCGACCGAAAAGCTCTCTCTAACCCAAAAGATAAGGCTTATAAAGAGATTGCATTCTTCTATTATGTACAGTTTATCCTGAGTAGTCAGCTTAAAGCGGTACACGAATACGCACAAGCACATAAAATTATACTTAAAGGTGACATTCCAATTGGTGTTAATCGCTATGGTTGTGACGTATGGACAGAACCACGCTACTTCAACCTCAATGGTCAAGCAGGTGCGCCACCAGATGACTTCTCTGTGAATGGTCAGAACTGGGGCTTCCCTACTTACAACTGGGATGAGATGATAAAAGATGGCTGCCAATGGTGGGTAAGACGCTTCCAGAACATGGCAAAATACTTTGATGCTTACCGTATCGACCACGTACTGGGCTTCTTCCGTATCTGGGAAATACCTGTACATTCAGTACATGGACTCCTCGGTCAATTCTCTCCATCACTCGGTATGAGCCGTGAAGAAATAGAGGGGATATGGATTACACTGGCAAGAGGAACTGTTTACAGAACCATTTATTACAGACTGGGTACTTGACCGCGTCTTCCGTGAACACGCTGACGAAGTCAAGCAAAAATACGTGGAACACACATGGGGCGATAGATACAGAATGCGTCCTGAGTATGATACACAGCGAAAGGTGGAGAAGGCTTTTGCTGGTAAAGACTCTGACGTAGACATCTGGCTGCGTGACGGACTTTACTCATTGATTAGCAATGTACTATTTGTTCGTGATCACAAAGACTCTAATCGCTTCCATCCACGTATTAGTGTACAGTTTGACTTTATATACGAAAGCCTCTATGACAGTGATAAGGCTATCTTTAACAAACTCTACAACGACTACTACTATCGTCGCAACAACCAATTCTGGTATCAAGAAGCGATGAAGAAACTACCAAAACTGGTCAATGCAACTCGTATGCTTGTTTGCGCAGAAGACTTGGGTATGGTTCCTGATTGCGTAGCATGGGTTATGAACGAACTTCGTATCCTTAGTCTTGAAATTCAGAGTATGCCAAAAGACCCTAAGGTGCGCTTCGGACACCTTGGTGCTAACCCTTACCGAAGTGTTAGCACAATCTCTACTCACGACATGGCAACACTACGTCAATGGTGGGACGAAGACTGGGCGCGTACGCAAGACTACTTCAATAGTATGTTACATCGTGGCGGCCCAGCACCTCATCCACTACCAGGTTGGTTGGCAAGAGACGTGGTTAGTCGCCACCTCACCTCACCAAGTATGCTCTGTATCCTCGGTATTCAAGACTGGATGAGTATGGACGAAGCACTTCGGCTGGACGACCCTAACGCTGAACGCATCAATGTTCCTGCTAATCCAAAGCACTATTGGAGATACCGTATGCACGTTAGCATTGAAGAACTCATGAAGAACAAGGACTTCAATGAGCAGATAACGGACTTGATTTATCAGTCTGGTCGATAAATAGAAGGGTGGTGACGGATAATAACTCTTATTATAACAATCCATCACCACCCATCTCCTAAATATCCAACACTCAACACCCAATACTCTACATCCAACACCCAACACCCAACACTCAATGAAAATAAAATACAAACTTGTGGCTTCTGTTGCAGCACTTATACTTTCGCAAAATATTACAGCACAACAACGCTTTAACGAGATAAAGTATTCTCCTAACGAAACAACCTTCCGTCTCAATGCTCCATCTAAACCAACACTTCGACTTTATGAAGATGGAAGAGGTGGAAAAGCCTATAAGAAGGTAAAACTAACTTCAAGTGGCAATAACACTTGGACTGCAACCATAAAAGGTGACCTTAAAGGTAAATTCTATACCTTTGATATCGGACATGGTGAAACACCTGGTGTCTTTGCAAAAGCAGTAGGATGCAATGGCGGTCGTGGTGCTGTCGTTGACATGAAAGAAACCAATCCTACGGGTTGGGAAACCGACCGCCGAGTTCCAACAAAGAGTCCAGCAGACCTTGTTATCTATGAGTTACATCACAGAGACTTCTCTATTGATGCCTCTTCAGGACTGATGCACAAAGGTAAATACCTTGCATTGACGGAGAAAAAAGCTATTGATTACTTAAAGAAGTTGGGGATTAACGCTGTACATATCCTCCCATCCTTCGACTATGCTTCAATAGATGAAACAAAACCAGACGTACCACAATACAATTGGGGGTATGACCCACTGAATTATAACGTACCAGAAGGAAGTTATTCATACGATGCCAATCTGCCAACAAGACGTATATTGGAATTCAAACAAATGGTACAAGCATTGCACAAAGCTGGTATCAGAGTTATACTCGATGTTGTTTATAACCATACCTTCGACCTTGCTAACAGCAACTTTGAGCGTACATTCCCTAAGGCTTATTACAGATACAATTCTGATGGTACACCTTCTAACGGCTCTGGATGCGGCAATGAGACTGCAAGCGATAAACCCTTAATGCACGACTTCATGTTGGAGTCAATGAAATATTGGGTAAACGAATATCATATTGATGGTTTCCGCGTAGACCTAATGGGAGTTCATGACATACAGACAATGAACGATATTCGTCATGAGCTCAACACAATCGACCCAGAAATATTCGTATATGGAGAAGGATGGAGTGCTGGTGCGTGTGCTTATCCACATGAGAAGTTGGCTGTGAAAGCCGCTGCTCCACAAATGCCAGGCATAGCAGCCTTCTCTGACGATATACGTGACGCATTGCGTGGACCATTCTCTGACGACCACCAACCAGGTTTCCTTGGAGGTGTTAAAGGCTTAGAAGAGAGCCTTAAAGCAGGTATTGCAGGAATGATTGCACATCCACAAGTAGACTACTCTAAGGTAAACTATTCTAAAAACCATACGCCTTAGAACCAACACAGATGATTTCATACGTCAGCTGTCACGATGACATGTGTCTTGTAGACCGCCTCAAAGCATCTATTCCAGAAACAGAATACGATGAAAACGAACTTATTCGATTAAACGAACTTGCACAGACCGCAGTCTTCACATCACAAGGTGTACCATTTATGCTCGCTGGTGAGGAAATGCTTCGCAATAAGAAAGGTGTGCATAACACATATAACTCACCTGATAGTATTAATCACCTCGATTGGAATAATCTGAAAACTTATCCACAAGTATTCAATTATTATAGTGGACTCATCAACCTTCGCAAAGCGCACCCAGCTTTCCGATTGGGCAAAGCCGACCTCGTACGCAAGCATCTCGAGTTCCTTCCTGTACAAGACTGTCTGGTAGCTTTCTGTCTGAAAGACCACGCTGGCGGTGACAAGTGGAAGAATATCTACGTCATCCTCAATGCTAACAAAGAACTACGAACAGTAAACATTCCAAAAGGACAATACACTATCGTATGTGCTAATGGCGAGGTGAACGAAGCAGGATTAGGCAATATGGAAGGTGGAGAGGTTATGATTGATGGACAATCAGCCCTTATCCTACACGATTAAAAAGCCAACTCCTTCACCACTCCTCTCTCAAAGGGAGGAGTGTAAACGATTTAGCAGATTATTAATAGCTGTCAAGGAAGATTGGGCTTACTGGAATTATTAGTCTAATAAGCCCAACCACTCCAAACGCACAGCAGAACAATTCACCTATAATGAAACTCAAAGAAATAACCAACTATTCTAATCTTCCACTCTTTCAAAAGAACTGGAAACTTCTTTTAGTCTTACTTCTTCTATCAACACCTATGATAGCTCACAACAGTACTGCCGCACCTAAGAAAGGCAACAGCCGCACAGCGACACCCAATGTCACACGCATAGACCCAACCAACTGGTATGCCGACATGCAAGACCCAACGCTACAGCTGATGGTATATGGTAAGGATATCAAGTTTTCAGACGTATCCGTAGACTATCCAAACGTAAAAATTGACTCGCTCGTACGACTTGACTCTCCGAACTATCTTCTTGTCTACCTCAACCTAAAAGGTGCAAAGGCAGGAGAGATTAACCTGACATTCTCGACTAAGAATGGAAAAAAAACAACAAAAAAGTATCTATTAAAGCAACGTGAGATGGCTGGCACAGAACACAAAGGCTTCAACAACTCAGACGTTCTTTACATGCTAATGCCCGACCGATTTGCTAATGGTAATCCACAGAATGATGTAATCAAAGGTATGGAAGACCAACTCTGCAATCGCAACGAGCCAAGTCTTCGTCATGGCGGTGACCTCGAAGGACTCCGCCAACACCTCGACTACTTCACCGAGCTTGGAGTTACGGCTCTATGGTTTACACCCGTATTAGAGAATAATCGCCCTGCCGACAATGGGAAGAATAGTACTTACCACGGCTATGCCACAACCGACTACTATCGTGTAGACCCTCGCTTCGGTACCAACGAAGAGTATAAAAATCTTATTAATGAGTGCCACAAAAGAGGATTGAAAGTGGTAATGGACATGATCTTTAACCATTGCGGCGACTATCACCCTTGGGCTAAAGGTACGCGCATTGATGAGAATGGCAAAACAATCAAAGACTATCCTTCAAAAGACTGGTTCAATAGCCCTAACTATGGACTACAAACAAGCTATAAGCTCACACCCGTTCTCGACCCATACGCCAGCAAAGTGGATATGGCAGAAACCGTTGATGGATGGTTTGTTTCATCTATGCCCGACCTTAACCAACGCAACCCACACATTATCAAATACCTCATTCAGAACTCTATCTGGTGGATTGAAACCGTAGGCATTGATGGTATTCGCATGGACACCTATCCTTACGCTGACCGAAAGGCTATGGCGCAATGGATGAAGGTTCTCGATAATGAATATCCAAACTTCAACACCGTTGGAGAAACTTGGGTAACAGAACCAGCCTATACAGCAGCATGGCAGAAAGACAGTAAACTATCCGACACGAATAGCTACTTGAAAACTGTGATGGATTTCGCTTTCTTCGATCGCCTTTCACTGGCTAAGAATGAGGAAACAGACGACTGGTGGAAGGGATGGAACCGCATATACAACTCTCTCTGCTTTGACTACCTCTACACAGACCCATCTTCTGTAATGGCTTTTATCGAAAACCACGACACCGACCGCTTCCTTGGTAATGGTAAGGACTCAACAGCCTGAAACAGGCATACGCTCTCTTGCTAACAATGAAACGTATCCCACAACTCTACTATGGTACGGAAATATTAATGAATGGTACGAAAGAGATTACTGACGGCAACGTCAGAAAAGACTTCCCTGGTGGTTTCCCTGACGATAAAATTAATAAGTTCACACGTGAAGGACGTACAAAAGCTGAGAATGCTATGTTTGAGTGGACCAGCCGCCTACTCCACTGGCGACAGAACAACGACGTGATTACTAAAGGTTCTCAGACACAATTCATTCCTCACCATGGCGTTTATGTTCTTGCACGTCAGTATAACGGGAAAAACGTACTTACCATCCTCAATGGTAAAAAAGCCGACAATCAAGTCGACATCACTCGATATACTGAGGTAATTGGTTCACATACCACTGCAACCGACATCCTCACAGGTGCTACCATAGACCTCACCAAGAACATTCCTTTGGGACAACGACAAGCTATGGTGCTCAGCTTTTAGACTTATTTAAGTCAATATTTTTATCAAAATAAGTAACTTGTTACATACAACATGAGAGTTCTATACAAAGGCTATCGAAAACTTCGATAGCCTTTATTTATTATATCATATAGAAACAAGAAATATTAACACCACAAACAACCTACATTCATTTCGCAAAAACACATGGGCTTATTACCTTAAATACAAATCGGACAATAGTCCGCAATATTCATTATTCATACTCTGCAAAATGTTTCCTTACAGCTTATATCTTCTTGTCGACTTCTTATCTATCTTTGTGACTTGACACATCCCACTATCCCTTCGCTGCATAGAGTCTAAAATCAACTCGACAACAAAACAAAATATGTTTAAGCAATAATAACCAATAGGGATGAAAACACTTATGTGAACCTAAAAAAATATTTACAATCGTTCAGAAATAAAAACTAACATAAAAGCGAATAACACGCAGAAAGACTAAGTTCGTAACACTCAACAAATCAATAAGTTACAAATCATATCAAATAAACATGATTGATTGGACTTCAAAAGAGCATTAGTAACATGCGAGAAGAGCATCTTTTGAAAGCCAAAAGAGCATGTTTACGACCCTAAAAGAGCATGTATTGGATTTCAATCTTACGAAAATATTTTACAAACAACAAATAAAGTGTTTATGGAAGGAATATAGAACACACCAAGATTGTCACTCAAATTATCGAAAAGTATCTATAAATAATCTCCAAACGACTTAAACCATGAAATTCAAAGACTCGACAACTTAACGCCCAATTTTAGTTAAATATATCTAAATGTCAAGTAATCTCATAACACAACATACATATATAAGGTTGAAAATAAGTACCTTTGCAGTCCGATTATTAGTGGGGGAATTCTTAGGCCCCCATACGACACGTGTTAATAGTGTTGTCTTTGGCCGGACAGCATGGTTAGGTCAAGCACAGTCGTAAAATAGAAAACGTTTTTTAGTAGTAAAATTATTATTTTTTTAAGAATGGACACTTTAAGTTACAAAACTATTTCCGTAAACAAGGAAACAGCTAAGAAAGAGTGGGTCGTTATTGACGCAAGCGAGCAAGTAGTTGGTCGCCTTTGCTCTAAAGTAGCTAAACTTCTTCGCGGAAAGTACAAGCCAACTTTCACTCCACACGTAGATTGTGGTGACAACGTAATCATTATCAATGCAGCTAAGGTTGTATTCTCTGGTAAGAAAGAGACAGATAAGGTTTACACACGTTATACTGGTTACCCAGGTGGTCAGCGTTTCAACACGCCAGCACAGCTTCGTACCCGTAAGAATGGTATTGACAAGATGATTCGTCATGCTGTTAAGGGTATGTTACCAAAGGGTCCTTTAGGTCGTCATCTCTTGGATAACCTCTATGTTATCGAAGGTACAGAGACTCAACGGTCTCGAGGCACAGAAGCCAAAGGCAATTGATATTAACCAGTATAAATAATAAAGAGAAAGATGGAAGTAATTAACGCAATTGGTCGCCGCAAGAGCGCAGTAGCGCGTGTTTACCTCTCAGAGGGAACCGGCAAGATCACTATTAACAAGAAAGATTTAACTGAATTCTTCCCATCAGCTATCTTGCAGTACGTGGTTAAACAGCCACTGCAGTTGCTCGGTGTAGAAGGTCAGTATGACATTAAAGCTAACCTCGATGGTGGTGGTTTTACAGGTCAGAGCCAAGCACTGCGTCTTGCTATCGCTCGTGCATTGGTTAAAGTTAACGCTGAGGACAAGAAGAACTTGAAGGATCATGGATTCCTTACACGCGACAGCCGTACTGTTGAGCGTAAGAAGCCAGGTCAGCCAAAGGCTCGTGCTCACTTCCAGTTCAGTAAGCGTTAAAATTTTCCTTGGAACATTGAACTGTTGTCATTGAACATTGAACAGTTGACATTGAACTTTGAATATTGAACTTTGAACTTTATGATATGTTTTGTTCGATAAAAAGAATAAAGTTAAACCTCAAAGGAAAAAGTTCAAACCTCAAACCTCAAAGTTCAAAGGATTAGTTCAAACCTCAAAGTTCAAAGTTAAGAGCTGAAAGGCTAAAGTTCAAATTTCAAAGCTCAAAGTTCAAAGGAAAAGGGTTTAGTATCTAAATTGACGCGATTCCTTATCGGGGGACTACCCGTCAGTTGATTCTAACAAAGCGTGGTGAAGCTCATTCGCCAAGAAAGAATTAAAAAGAAAGTAAACAAGTAAAAACAAACAAAATGTCAAGAACAAATTTTGACCAATTATTGGAGGCAGGATGTCACTTTGGCCACCTCCGTCGCAAGTGGAATCCAGCAATGGCTCCTTACATCTTCATGGAGCGTAATGGTATCCACATCATCGATCTTCACAAGACAGTAGCTAAGGTTGACGAGGCTGCAGAGGCTCTTAAAGGTATTGCTAAGAGCGGCAAGAAGATTCTGTTCGTCGCTACTAAAAAACAGGCTAAGGAAGTTGTAGCAGAGAAGGCTGCAGCTGTAAATATGCCATACGTAAACGAGCGTTGGGCTGGTGGTATGTTGACCAACTTCCCTACAATTCGTAAGGCTGTAAAGAAAATGACGAACATCGACAAGTTGATGAACGATGGAACATTCTCTAACCTCTCTAAGCGTGAGCTCCTCCAGATTTCACGTCAGCGTGCTAAGCTCGAGAAGAACCTCGGTTCTATCTCTGACTTGACTCGTCTCCCATCAGCACTCTTCGTTATCGATGTAATGAAGGAACACATCGCTGTTAAGGAAGCAAATCGTCTTGGTATTCCAGTATTCGGTATCGTTGATACCAACTCTGACCCTAAGAACATCGACTACATCATTCCAGCAAATGATGACGCAAAGGATTCAGTTGAAGCAATCCTCGCTGCTTGTTGCGGTGCTATTGCAGAGGGTCTTGAGGAGCGTAAGGCTGAGAAGGCTGACGAGAAGGCTGCTGCAGAGCAGGCTGAAGAGGCTGCTGAGGCAAAGCCAAAGCGTGCTGCTCGTAAGACAGAAGAGGCTCCAAAAGCTGAAAACGAGGCACCAGCTGCTGAATAATTAATCGAAACATAGTGGGCGCTGGTGAGTGCTAATGACCTTCTTCGTATTAGTTTACTTGAAGTTTATTATCCCTCATCAACGCCCACAATATTTAATAATATTAGAAAGGAAACAAAAAAATGGCTATATCTATTGAAGATATTAAGAAGCTCCGCGCTATGACTGGCGCAGGTCTGGCTGACGTAAAGAAAGCACTCACAGAGGCTGAAGGCAACTTTGACAAAGCAAAGGAACTGCTCCGTGAGCGTGGTTTGGCTATTGCTGCTAAGCGTTCTGACCGTGAGACATCAAATGGTTGTGTACTCGTTAAGCAGGTGGATGACTTTGCTGCTATGGTTGCTATTAAGTGTGAAACTGACTTCGTTGCTAATGGTCAGGACTTCATTGCCCTCGTTCAGGAGATTCTCGATGCTGCCGTTGCTAACAAGTGCCAGAGCCTTGATGAGGTTAAGGCTTTGAAACTCGCTAATGGCGAGGATGCAGCTACTGCTGTTCAGCAGCGTTCAGGTGTAACCGGTGAGAAGATGGAACTTGATGGCTACCACTTCCTTGAAGGCGGAAACATATCTGTTTATGACCACATGAACAAGCACACTCTTGCTACTATCGTTCAGCTCAGCGAGAATAACGAGGAGGCTGGTCATAAGATAGCTATGCAGGTTGCTGCTATGAAGCCAGTAGCTCTTGACGAGGGTTCAATCCCACAGTCTGTAAAAGACGAGGAGTTCAAGGTTGCTGTTGAGAAGACTAAGGAAGAGCAGGTTGAGAAGGCTGTTGTTGCTGCAATCAAGAAGGCTGGCATTAACGCTAACCTCGTTGACAGCGATGACCACATCGAGTCTAACATCAAGAAAGGTTGGTTGACTCGCGAGGAGGCTGACAAGGCTATTGAAATCCGCAACACCGTTGGTGCTGAGAAGGCTGCAAACCTCAATGAAGATATGATTCAGAATATCGCTAAGGGTCGTCTGAACAAGTTCTTCAAGGAGAGCTGTCTTGTTGATCAGGAGTTCCAGTTTGGTGACGGCGACAAGCAGAGCGTTTCTGAGTGGCTTAAGACTCAGAGCAAAGATCTCAAGATTGTTGCTTACAAGCGTTTCACACTCTCTGCAGAATAATTAAAAGACTTCGTAAGAAGAATGATATGGGAGTTGCAGGATAACCACAAGGTTTCTGCAACTCTTTTTCTTAATAGACTATTAGGCTTATTAGCTCAATTAGGTTAATTAAGGTCAATTAGATTAATTAGTCCCATAAAACACCAAATTCATCAAGAATGAAAATCTTTGCAGTAGGCATGAATTATGCCGAACATAATAATTCGCTCAACAATACGTTATCTACAAAGAAAGTCCAATTATCTTCACCAAAGCAGACTCGTCGCTACTGAAAGATAAGAAACCTTTCTTTATTCCCGATGACTTGGGAACGATTGAGTATGAAACAGAACTCGTTATACGAATCTGTCGACTGGGTAAAACTATCTCGGAGCGTTTCGCCCACAGATACTACGATGCTGTGACAGTAGGAATCGACTTCACTGCACGTGAGTTACTGCAAAAATTAAGAGAAAAAGGACAACCATGGGATCTATGCAAAGGATTTGATGGTTCAGCTGCCTTAGGTGAATGGATACCAAAGGAGAAGTTTCTTGACATACAACGACTACGCTTCCATCTTGACATCAATGGTCAAACCGCACAAGTGGGATATACAAGTGACATGTTATACAAAGTGGACGAAATCATTAGTTACATCAGTCGTTACTTCACTCTCAAAACGGGAGACATCATATACACAGGCACTCCATCAGGTTGTGGACCAGTTCATATCAATGATCATCTGGAAGGATACCTTGAAGACAGAAAGGTTCTGAACTTCCATTGCAAATAAACATATACAAGAAGCAGGTTACTTGCCAGGAAACAATATGGACGGGTTACATTAATAAAAATAAGAAAAGGTATCAATAAACAGCTTATGAAACGTTCAGCAATACTCTATCTCTTGATTTTATTTGGTTGTATAAAAGCCTCTGCACAACAGCAAAGGTTCTTCAATCTTACGATTCAGGACGTTACAATAGACTCTATGTTGCCACATTTTCACTATGCTATACCAATTGGTGAAGAGTATAGTGACTCTGTCTATGAGCTGGAAATACGTTATCCAGAGTTTATTGACATGAACGAAGACGACATCAAACGATATAAAAGCCTCACAAGTATAACACCTCCAACGTTACCACAGATAAATCAACAGATGACTGTCGAACGCAAGCGAGGTGTATTAGAGATATCATTGGTACCAATTGTTCAACGAAATGATAAGATGCAGTTTCTTGTCAGCTTTATGATTGCTCTTACATCTCGTCCTAAGAAAACAATAACCAAGAGTACAAAAGGCGTTGGAACACGCACAGGAGGAATGTCAATATATACGGCTGCAAATCGTTATGCAGAGAACTCTATTCTTGCCAAAGGTAAATGGGCAAAGATACGTGTTCCCGCTAACGGTGTCTATCAGTTAACACCCGAACTTATACGCCGTGCAGGCTTCTCTAATATTGATAACGTAAAGATATATGGATATGGCGGTCACTTACAAAAGGAGAATCTGACGGCAGAGCACATCATATTGTATGATGACTTGAAGGAAGTTCCAACCTATAATAGCAATGGCAAAAGATTGTTTTACGCACATGGCCCTATTAGTTGGGAAAGTAACAACTCGGTAAAAAGAATACGTAATCCATATTCAAACTATGGTTATTATTTTCTAACAGAGGATAATAATAGTAAGCCCACAACGATAAAAGACAGTATAACCTTCCTCAATAGCTTCTATCCATCAGCTGACGACTATCATTCCTTACATGAGATAGACAATTTCAGTTGGTATCATGGAGGCCGAAACCTCTTTGAGGATACACCATTAAAACTAAATGAAAGTAAGGTCTTCACCTTGCCTAATAAAGCAAAAGCTACAAATGCAAAATTAACGGTTGCAGTAACAACTGGTACGTATGCCTCAACTGTGGAAGTGGAAGTCAATGGGAAAAAACTTGGTGATATTAAAATATCATCCCACGATTCGTTTGATAAGGGATATGAAGAAATAAGAACCTATACGCTTAACACGCTCAACGCTGTTGATAGTATCAAACTAACAACAAGCTCGGGTGGACCCGCACGTCTTGATTATCTCATCATGACCTATCCCACATCTGCATCAGCACCTTCGTTAAAGGCAACCTTCCCTACTCCTGAATACGTATACAACATAACAAATCAAAATCATCATGCTGACGAGCCTGTCGATATGGTAATCATCATTCCAACAAGTCAGAAGCTATTGAAACAAGCTGAACGCTTAGCAGACTTCCATCGTAAGCACGACAATATTACTGTTCGTATTGTTCCAGCTGACGAGCTATACAATGAATTCTCCAGTGGAACACCTGACGCAATGGCATATCGACGTTACATGAAGATGCTTTACGATCGCACAACCACTAACAATCTTCCGCAATCACTCTTACTATTTGGCGATTGCGTATGGGACAATCGTATGGTGACAAGTGCGTGTCGAAATCTCGATTCAGACGACTTTCTTCTTGCATACGAGAGTGAAAACTCATTCAGTGAAACCGATTGCTACATCAATGATGGATGGTTTACTTTAATGGACGATGGCGAAGGCGGCGACCTGCTAAGACACGACAAAGAAGACCTCGGAGTAGGTCGTTTCCCAGTTACAGATATATTAGATGCAAAGACATTAGTAGATAAAACCATACAGTATGCTGAGAATAAGAATGGCGGAAGTTGGGAAAACACCATTATGTTTATGGGAGACGATGGCAATAACAACCTCCACATGCACGATGTCAACGAGACAGCTGAAACCATCATGCGACTTTATCCAAGCTACCATGTGAAGAAAGTGATGTGGGACTCCTTTGTCCGAACCTCATCTGCCACAGGCAATACATATCCAGAAGCAAGTGCAATCATCAAACAACAACAAGCACAAGGCGCACTCATCATGGACTATGCAGGCATGGAAGGGAAGATCAAATCTCTCATGAAGCGGTTCTCCGCATCAATGATTATAGCAACTTCACAAACAACCATCTACCTCTATGGATTACAGCCAGCTGTGACATTATGCCCTACGATGGTACTATTCCTACCATTGGTGAAGCTGCTATGCTTAATAACAAGGGTGGCTCTGTTGCATTCTGGGGTACAACTCGCACCGTATATGCCTACTACAATAAGGCTATCAACACCGCCTTTCTTAAGCATGCACTTAGTCATACGAACGGAAAGCCTACCACATTGGGCGAAGCACAACGTCTTGCAAAATGCGAGTTAATTAACTCTAATAGCGACCTTACCCCTAACAAACTGCAATATGCACTATTAGGCGACCCTGCCCTATCACTTAATCTCCCAACATTAGAAGTTAAAATCGAAAAGATTAATGGGCAAACACCAAGTACAACACAATCAGTAGTTCTCAAAGGTGGCACTGCTGTAACCGTCAAAGGTTATATAGCAAGAATGGAAGTAAACAAACAGACTTTCAGGGATTGCTTACTGCAACCGTACGCGATACCAAGGAACTCATTACTTGTAAGAAACAAGAGGAAACGTCTAACGACGCATTCCAATATTACGATCGTCAAAAGGTACTCTACAATGGTACCGATAGCATTAGAAACGGAGAGTTCACCTTCACCTTTGCCGTACCACGCGATATCAACTACACCTCGGGGACAGGCTTGATGAACCTATCCGCTATCAACGACACACATACACTCATGGCACAAGGACATGAAGAAGGTTTCACAATTGATGGCTCAGAGAAGATATACAACGACTCAATAGGACCATCTATCCATGCTTATCTCAACACTCCAAACTTCACCAATGGTGACAAAGTCAATAGTACACCTTACTTCTTTGCACAGATAACAGACAAAGATGGTATCAACGCTTCAGGCAATGGTATCGGACATGACCTGCAATTGACCATTGATGGTAAGCTCACACAGACTTACATCTTGAATGACAACTTCAGATACGATTTTGGTAGCTACACCTCAGGAACAACTGGTTTCAGTCTACCAGAACTTTCAGAAGGCTTACACACACTGCAATTCCGTGCATGGGACATACAGAACAACCCGTCTACCGTCACACTTCAATTCAAGGTTGTCAAAGGATTGGCACCAGAAATATATAGTGTGTGTGAATGCATCTAAAAACCCTGCCAAGACTGAAACAACTTTTATTGTTACACACAATTACGTTGGCTCAGAAGTAAATCTTGACATAGAAGTATTCGACATGAGTGGCAGATTGATATGGCATCGTAACGAAAATTCAGTAACGTCAGGCAGTGCCATAACAGCTGACTGGAATCTCGTCGTTGACAATGGTATAAGGCTTCAAGCCGGTGTGTACCTCTATCGAGTATGCCTCAGCTGCGATGGTGCTACAAAGGTATCAAAAGCTAAGAAACTAATAGTCTTAGACAATAAATAAAACCGAATGAACGTTTCTCTCAATATAAAAAACATTTACAAGCACCCAATCAAACAAAGATGATAAATAGAATTCGATTAAGCCTCCTTATACTTATAATGTTTGTATCCTTAGCAGCTTATTCACAGGACAAAAAGGACATCTTTAATCCTGTCAATACGTCAGTTACCTCACAGTCAATCGCTCCTGATGCTCGCTCAGCAGGTATGGGTGACGTTGGTGCAGCCACTGACCCAGATGTAAATTCACAGTATTGGAATCCTGCAAAATATCCTTTTAATATTTCTCGTGCTGGTGTTTCATTGAACTATACACCTTGGCTACGCCAGTTGGTGAGCGACATTGACTTGGCTTACCTTGCTGGTTACCATCGTATTGGTGATTATAGTGCAGTATCAGCCTCTATGCGTTACTTCTCTTTGGGAGAAGTTCAGATGACAAATGGCACAAACATGACCATTAACCCATACGAAATGTCAATGGATGTCGCTTACTCTCTGATGCTTAGTGAACATTTCTCATTAGGTGCTGCTGTGCGTTGGATATACTCAGACCTTACCTATAACTATGAGGACGACACAAGTCCTGGTTCAGCCTTTGCAGCCGACTTGTCTTGCTATTATCAGAACTATGTTAATCTTGGCGAACGTGAGTGCCAATTAGGTTTAGGTTTGAATGTTTCTAATATCGGTTCAAAGATTACCTTTGGTGGCGACAACCGCTCAGAATTCATCCCAACCAACCTCCGTGTAGGTGCATCATTGATGATACCTGTTGACGAATTTAATCGTTTTACAATTTCAGCTGATGCAAACAAGCTCTTGGTTCCTACCTATCCGAAACGCAATACTGACGAATCTCAGGTCGACTATGACAATCGACTACAAAAAGAATACTATGACGTTTCGTCTATCTCTGGTATCTTCAAGAGTTTTGGCGATGCACCTAATGGAGCCTCTGAGGGAATTACAAGAAATACAATGGAGCCTTGGAACTGAATACACCTACAATGACAAATTCTCACTCCGTGCTGGTTATCACCACGAAAGCGAAAACAAAGGTAACCGTAAATACTTCACTGTAGGTGCAGGATTTAAGATGAATGTTTTTTCTCTGGATGCAGGATATGTAATTGCCACAGCCAGAAACAATCCGCTTGATCAAACTCTTCGACTCTCACTCACGTTTGACATGGATGGTATCAAAGACCTATTTAATCGAAGATAAAACATTATGACAAAGAATATTCAACCTATTCCAGCTTTCCGTATAGGAATGGGATACGATGTACACAAACTCATTGAAGGACGTGCCTTATACTTAGGTGGAATAAAAATAGAACACTCTCTCGGACTGCTCGGACACAGTGATGCCGATGTTCTTATTCATGCTATCTGTGATGCACTACTTGGGGCTGCAAACATGCGTGATATTGGCTATCATTTCCCTGACACTGCTGACGACACCTTGGATATGGACTCTAAAATTATCCTTCGTAAAACCATTGACCTATTAGCAACAAAGGGTTATCGTGTAGGCAACATTGATGCTACCGTATGTGCCGAACGTCCAAAGATTAATCCACATATACCTACCATGTGTGAATGCTTGGCTGAAATAATTGGCTGTGATATTGATGCCGTTTCAATCAAAGCTACAACGTCCGAAAAAATGGGATTTGTTGGACGTGAAGAAGGTATAGCCGCATACGCGGTATGCCTTATCACAAAGTCATAATCCTCCCCTTTTACCCAACATAAAAGAAGACTAACAGTTCTGAGGACTGAGAAAACAAGGCTATCGAAACACTTAATGATAACATCTGTTTTGGCATATAGGTCTGATTGTTTGCAATTTGACCTATATGCTTTTTTTGAAACTATCACTTTCCATCATACCGATAAATCTCAAATCTTCACACTACATACACACAAACCTTGTTTTGAAAATTGTTTACAAAGCTACAACAAAATAGACGTAAGAAACACAAAAGCATATTCTAAAAAGTAAACTTGTAACAAACACAAAAACAGATAGTTACAAAACCTTCACAAAAAGGTAGCTAATTAGTCTTTCAAAGATACCTAATAGAGCTTCAAAAGAGCGTCTATTGAAAGCTTAAAAAGCATCTTTATAAAGCCCAAAGACCATGTATTGACTTTGAATTACATAAAAATAATTTACAATTAATAGATAATATGGGAAAGAAAGAGCTTACAAACAAAGCATCAATCCTATTCTCTGTTAAACCCAAACACAGCTCTCTCCCATCAAACAAAATAGTAAATGAAACAAAAAAAACGCCGAGACTCTCATCGAGCTTCGGCGTTATTAGTATGCTTAACGAAAAATCTTTTCAAATGAAAGGTAACCTCACGGTCGCCATTGTCATTAATGATTAATTGTTAAACTTATACCTTAATAAAATAACTAAAAACCTAAATCTATTACTACTAACCTAAACAATCTATTAACCTTTTGACAATGCAAAGGTAGAAGTTTTTCAGATTCCTCACAACACTTCTATGTTTTTTTAAGGCAAAAACAGCCTTTTCTTGACACAAATCAACCCTCTGTGTGCGCAAACAATCAATAAATGATTAGTTTTCTTGGCATTTTATCTCTTTTCTTGTAACTTTGCTGCAAATGACATATCAATGAGAATACTGATTGTAAATACCAGTGAGAAAACGGGTGGGGCTGCTGTTGCAGCCAACCGACTCAAAGATGCACTCAATAATAGTGGCGTTAAGGCAAAGATGTTAGTGCGTGATAAGACAACAGACGATATCACGGTAGTCAGTCTTGGCCATAAGTGGAGAAATCAATGGCACTTATTATGGGAGCGTTTATGCGTCTTTTGTAGTCTTCATTTTTCTCGTACTCATTTATTTGAGATAGACTTAGCAAATGCAGGAGCTGACATTACAAAGCTACGTGAGTTTAAGGAGGCTGATATTATTCATCTTTCTTGGATTAATCAAGGTATGCTTTCATTAAATAGCATCAAGAAGATTATCAGTTCTGGCAAGCCCGTTGTGTGGACAATGCACGACCTGTGGCCTGCTTCCAGCATTTGCCATTATGCACACGGATGCTATCGCTACGAAAACGGATGTGGCAACTGCCCACTTCTCCCTGGTAGACGCACTTTGAGCGACTTGTCTGCAAAAGTATGGAAACGCAAAAAAACCGTTTATCAGCATGGCAACATTTGGTTTGTTACATGTAGTCAATGGCTTGCTCGACAAGCAAAACGAAGCGGACTTCTTCGCGGACTTAGTGTCACTAGTATTCCTAACCCGATTGATACACACCTCTTCGAGCCACAAGACAAACAGTTGGTTCGACAGCACCTTCAACTTCCTGAAAAACAAAGAATTATTCTCTTTGTATCACAACGCGTAACCGACCAACGTAAAGGAATGGACTATTTTATTGAAGCAATTGACAAAATGGTTAGCCAGCATCCTGAAATGAAAGAGAATACGGGTATTGCTATTCTTGGCGGACACGCCGAAGAACTGGAAGGAAAACTGGCTTTACCCGTTTATCCTATTGGCTACGTGAGCGACCAACAGCGCATTCGCGACGTGTATAATGCTGCTAACATCTTTGTACTCCCTTCACTGGAAGACAATCTCCCCAACACCATCATGGAAGCTATGGCTTGCGGTGTGCCATGCGTTGGATTTAAGGTTGGAGGTATACCAGAAATGATTGACCACCTTAAGAATGGATACGTTGCAATAGAACGAAATGCAGAAGACCTTGCGAAAGGTATGCACTGGATACTTGACGAAACAGACTATACTGCACTTTCAGAAGCTGCTGTAAGAAAAGTATTGCGTTGCTATTCGCAACGTAGTGTTGCAATGCAATATATCGAAGTATATAATGAGGCACTTGCCTATAAGAATTTCAGATTATGATAACATTTTCAGTAGTCACCATAACCTATAACGCAGCATCGGTTCTGCAACCAACACTGGATAGTGTACTCATGCAAGACTATCCACATGTAGAGCATATCATCATTGACGGAGCCTCAACAGACAACACTTTGGAGATTGCTAAAGCCTATCAAAAACAATCAGAAGAAGCCGAGAACGAACATGTCGTACGTATTCAAAGCGAACCTGACGATGGACTCTACGATGCAATGAACAAAGGTTTACAGCAGGCAACGGGCGACTATATTGTCTTTATGAATGCGGGTGATCGTTTTCCAACGGCTGACACATTAGACAAAGTTGTCCTTGCAGCTGTTGTCGGTGACGACGAGGAACGTCCGGCAGTGCTTTTTGGCGATACCGACATTATTGATGAAAAGGGCAACTTCCTCTGCCATCGCCGTTTAAGTCCTTCAGAACGACTCACATGGCGTTCGTTTCGCTATGGCATGTTAGTTTGCCATCAAGCCTTCTATGCACGCTTGGACATAGCCCATTCACTACTATATGATACGACCTATCACTACTCGGCAGATGTTGATTGGTGTATACGAGTGATGAAAGAGGGTGAACGCAACCAACTTCTCTTACGTAACATTCATGCTGTTGTCGCAAACTATGTACGAGAAGGTCAGACAACTCTTCATCATAAAGAGTCGCTCCGTGAACGTTTCAACATAATGTGCAAACACTATGGATACATACAGACCTTATTACTTCATGCTTGGTTGTTGTACGTAGTATGATTAGAAAGTAATAAAATCATATTTCAGCGTTTATTCATACCATACATAAGTACTCGAAGACTAAAAGTATCTATTACTTACAGCCTTCGAGTTTGCTTATTCCTTACCAATCATTAGACCACAATATTCATCATTCATACTTTACTATTACTGTCCGCTGAACTTTTGTTTTTTTCAAACAAATTAGACTGTCTTATTCACGAATGAAAAACATGAGTTTAAAAGTTGCTGTCACTACTGTCAGCATTGCACGCAGCATAAACACCTTATAATCTACATATTACAAGAAATGTTAAAAATGACAGCAACTAAAAACAAAAACTATTTAGGTTATAATGACCGATTTGAACTTATTCCGAGAGCTTCTCCAATCCATACCTACTCTACATTACAGAACTCCAATCGTTTCATAGTGACATAAAAAAAGAGGATGTGTCTTTTTAATGACACACCCTCATAAACATATTTTTACTTTTTTTTATTAGCTCAACTACTTACGATTGAAAGGTAATATTCACAGTTGTCTTACTCTTAACGGGATGACCATTCTGCATAGCAGGCTTCCACTTTGGCATCTTATTAGTAAGGCGCACAGCCTGTTGCTTAAAAAACTCAACACTTTTATCCAACATACGCTTCTGCATCTCCAGTTTCATCTTCAAAAAGAATTTACCATCGCCTCTCACATTCTTTACCTCAACGACACGAGCTCCCGTAACACTGCCATCCATCTCGACATTGAAGACAACCTTCATCTCTACATGAGCCTTTGAAAGCATCGACGTAAGGCTACCATACTGACTCTCTGCATAGTAATTAGCAATTGCGTCCTGCCCACCTTCAAAAGTTGGAAACACGTCCGTTTTACTTACTTGTGGAGTTAGCGAAAGAGATTCTAACTTAGCCTTCAACTTGTTTACTTCAACTGTCCCCATAACAATCCTGCCCTCTGGATCAACAAGATACATTGATGGAATCCAATTAATCTTATATAATTGATCGATAAGCGTATTCTTCTTAAACTTTTTAAGCTCGCTTACCTGTGTCCAATGCATCTGATACTGCTCCCAATAAGTTTTCGCCCAAAGCTCACGATCAGTATCAAAAGATATTCCTACAAACTGCACCCCATAGTCGCGAAACTGCTCATACAAAGCCTTCATGGCAGGAATATCTCGACGACAATCGGGACACCAGCTTGCCCAGAAATCTAAGACTACGTAACTACCACGATATTGACTCAGACTTATATCCTTACCATCGTATGTCTTCAACTTAAACTCTGGTGCACGTGTTCCTGGTTTAAGCATATTTGTAGCATACTTCGCATCTAAATCCTTAGTTTGCTCTACGTTTGTTGTCTGCGCAAAAGTTACTGAAACTGACACAAATAATGCACATACAACTGCTAAAAGTATTCTTCTCATATCTAATCTAATTCTGTTTTCTTATCTAAATCTAATAGTAATCCAAGATGATTTTTGAGATTCCTTACACTCTTTATTATCATCATTTGTTAAGTTGCAAATATACGACCTTATTTTGAATAACGCAAATACATTATTGCATTTTTTCTATGGTTAATGTTTGGTCGCAATAGTCAACAACAGCAGGACGATGAGTAATAAATATCACTGTTTTATTATGATTTGAAAGTATATTCTTCAAAAGTTCGCACTCTGTCTGTGGGTCAAGCGCAGATGTTGCCTCATCAAATATCATGATACTACGGTCACGTAAGAGCGAACGAGCTATTGCAATACGCTGCGCCTGACCCTCACTAAGTCCTCCGCCTTGTTCTGAACAGAGGGTTTCAAGCCCCTGAGGAAGCTGAAAAACGAAATCGGCACAACTCTTTTTTAGTACAGCTATCAACTCTTCGTCTGTTGCATCAACCTTACCAAGCAGGAGGTTTTCACGAATGGTGCCACTAAGAAGTGTGTTACCTTGTGGGACATAGACAAAGTTTGTACGCATCAACGGCGACAACTCCTTACTTTCTTTTTCATTATACACCTCGACTGAACCTTCATTTGGCTTCAACAAAGCAAGCAACATACGCACAAGCGTTGTCTTTCCCGCTCCGGTTTCACCAAGAATTGCCGTACAAGAACCTGGATAGAAATCAAAGTCAAGTCCCCTCAACGTGTCACATTCAGCATCAGAATAGCGATAAGTAAATATGATTTAAGCGAACACCTAATGCCCCATCTAACTCTATCGCCTCTCCTTGTTCCTCCAAAGGATTTTCTTCTAACTCCATCAAACGCTCCGCCGCTGTAAACACAGACACGAATGCGGGTACTAACTTTGTTAGCTGACGAGCGGGACTCTGAATTTTATTTACCAACTGTAAGAAGGCTGTCATACCACCAAATGTCAACGTATGGACTGACATTCGAATTGCAGCCCACGTAAAAGCTACAAGGTATCCAAAGGCAAATCCAAAATTAAGAACAAAGTTTGAGAAAACTGAAAACCTTGTCTTCAACACGACTCTACGGCGTAATTCTGACTGAGTTTTATCTAATTTCCCTACGATAATATCATCACTTTCAAGCGTCTTAATGAGCATACGATGCTGTATCGTTTCTTGTAAAACACTCTGAACCTTTGAATCAGAGTCGCGAACCTCACGTGTCAATCGCCTCATCTGTCGTACATAAACCTTACTTACGACGACAAATAGAGGTATCATAACGACTATAATTAAAGCAAGTCGCCAATCCATCGACATTAAATAAAAGAATGCACCAAAGAAACAGTACTAATGTTGATAGCGAGTTGGGAATTGTTTCTGTGAGAAAACCTACTACATTGACAACATCTGCTTCCAAACGATTTAACACGTCTCCACTATGAAAACGCTCCTTACCATGCCACTCCGAACGTAAAATATGGTCGAGTATACGCTGTTGCATACGATTCTGCGCCTTGATACCCAATATATTTCTCACCCATACCGAGGCTATACTCAAGGCAAAATCACAAAGAATTAAAGTCCCCATGATACTCACTGCCACATAGATACTACCTTCTTTGGCATGAGAGGCCACATCTATGGCATGCTGAATAGCCCATACTGTCGCCAAAGAAACAACAACGCTAAGAATACCTATCAAAGCATTCAAAAATGCTTGTCTACGATTACCTTGCCAAGCTACCCACAACCAACGGAATATCTCCTTGCTTGTATAATGCGTTTTGGGCATTTGAAAGAGTTTCTTTATCTTGCTTATCATCTCATTCTTTTATATTTGTTATATAGAAAACCTTAATTTGATAGTTTTTTTAGCTACTCTATGATGGCTATCTTACCTAATCTTTGCTAAGGAAAACTAAACTAATCAGCTTCTTAATCACCGTCTTACCCACCAACTAACAACCTTCTTAAAACTGACGTGTATCAGCTCCCCACATCAATTTCTCTCTCAATGTTGAGAAAAAACGTTGTCCATCAGTTTTCACTATACGAACCTTATGCGCAGCTTTCTTTATCGTCAGTGTAACACCCTCGCATAACTTCTCTGATCGACCATCAACAGCTGCAAGGAAATTATGACTTCTACTCTGCACTTCCAACTTAATTTCCGATTCATCACTGATAACTATCGGACGAATATTTAGACTATGTGGAGCTACTGCTGTCATACTTAATATACCCGATTGTGGTACGATAATAGGACCACCAACCGACAACGAATAAGCAGTCGAGCCTGTTGGTGTACTAATAACGAGTCCATCGGCCAGATAAGTCACTAAATATTCACCATTCACACTTGCTTTTATCGAAATCATCGCAGCATTATCACGTTTCAAAACAGCAATATCATTCAATGCAAAAGGGCAATTCTCCAGAACTTCCCCATCAGTTTTAAGTTCTATTACAGCACGCTCCTCGATTTCAAATCGTCCTTCAAAGACATCATCAAGAACTCTCCTAATCTCCTCTGGAGCAACATTTGCAAGAAAACCCAAGCGTCCCATATTCACACCAATGATTGGGATTTGCTTTGGACCAACCTTACTTGCAGCTTTAAGAAATGTTCCATCGCCTCCTAAGGAGATAACGTAATCAACATCAAAGTTCACCCCTTCAAAAAGACCAGCTACTGAAAAACATTTTTTTAGTTCTTTTTCTAAGACATGATAGAAGCCATGTTCGACATATACATCAGCCTCACGCACAGCCAAATAATCTAAGATATCAACAATCTGAAGCGTATCAAAAGCCTTGGATGTATTTCCAAAAATAGCAAAACAGAGTTTCTTTTCTACCATAAAACGTGTCTTTTTTAATTCTTTTAGTCTTACAAGCCTCACGATACCATGAATAATTAGTATATTTGCAGACATTATTCACTTGCAAAATTAAAGATTTTTATTGGATTTATTACTTAAAAACAAAAAAATAATTATGGCTAAAGTATATGAGTTTCTTGCTGAAGGCTTTGAAGAAGTTGAGGCTTTGGCACCCGTTGACATCTTACGACGTGGAGGCATAGATGTAAAAACCGTTAGCATAACCAAAAACCCTCTCGTTGAGTCTTCTCATGGTGTAATTGTTAAAACCGACCTTCTTTTTGAAGACATCAACGACTTTTCTGACGCCGACCTTCTAATGTTACCTGGCGGAATGCCTGGTTCTAAGAACCTAAACGAACACGAAGGCTTACGAAATGTACTCCAACAACATTTTAATAAAGGTAAACATGTTGCAGCTATCTGTGCTGCACCATTGGTTTTAGCTTCTATTGGCTTGCTCAAAGGAGAGAAAGCAACAATCTATCCAGGTATGGAAAGCTACTTAGGCGAGGATGTTGAATACACTGAAGCACTTGTTCAGGAAGATGGAAACATAACCACTGGAGCAGGACCGGCGGCTTCTTTCCCATACGCTTACAAACTGTTAAGCTATTTCCTACCGATAGAAAAAGTGGAAGAGATACGTAAAGGAATGATTTACGACAAACTTCTAAATTCATAACCCATTATATACAAATCAATATTGTGACGCTTAAAATATCTAAATATGCCATCATTGTCGCTGGTGGAAAAGGATTGAGAATGGGAGCAGACATTCCAAAACAGTTCCTTCCTGTTGGTGGAAAACCTGTCCTCATGCACACCATCAGTCGCTTCCATGCATACGACAAGGATTTGAAAGTTATCCTCGTTCTGCCCAAAGAGCAACAATCTTACTGGCAGGAATTATGCGAACAATATCATTTCAATGAAGAATATCAGTTAGCAGATGGTGGTGCAAGTCGATTTCAATCATGTAAGAATGGGCTTTCGTTGATATCTACCGACACCACTGGACTTGTCGGAATCCATGATGGTGTACGTCCTTTTGCTTCCATCGAAACTATTGAACGTTGTTTTAACACTGCACAGACCACTAAGGCAGTAATCCCAGTATTGCCCGTCACCGACACGCTACGCTTTACAGGCGACTCTCCAAGTGGCAAGAACGTACAACGCAGCAATTACAAAACAGTTCAGACGCCTCAGGTCTTTGATATTCAACTTATCAAAAAAGCATACGAACAAGCAGAAAAAGCCGATTTCACCGATGATGCCAGCGTTGTCGAACAACTCGGACAAAACGTAACCATGGTGGAAGGTAATCGTGAAAACATTAAGATCACAACACCTTTCGACTTAAAAGTAGCAGAAGTTTTACTTCATTCAGAATTCTGAATATAATTAATGGATATACTTTCACAAGACATAATGTACCTGCCTGGTGTAGGACCACATCGTAAGGAAATACTAAGCAAGGAGCTTGGTATTAATACCTATCGTGACTTATTAGAATACTTCCCTTACAAATACGTGGACCGAACAAAGCTATATCTCATCTCAGAGCTATCACAAGATATGCCTTTCGTACAAATTAAAGGAAGAATTCTCAGCTTTGAAGAAATGGAGATGGGTAAACGTAAAAAGCGAATTATTGCCCATTTCACCGATGGACATAGCATTTGTGACATCGTGTGGTTTAATGGTGCGAAGTATATCTATCAGAACTATCAACTTAACAAAGAGTATGTTATTTGGGAAACCTACTTTCTTCAATGGTAGATTTCAGTTTACACATCCCGACCTTGATGATGCTTCACAACTGAAACTCAATGATATGGGGATGCAACCTTTCTACGTAACAACGGAGAAAATGAAGAAAGCTGGTATCACTTCTCGTGCTGTTGAAAAACTAACAAAGATATTGATTAGCAAGCTCACAGAACCCTTAGAAGAAACTCTCCCCCCTTTTATCACAACCCACCTACACCTCATATCACGTAACGAAGCACTACGAAAGATTCATTATCCGAAATCGGTTGATGACACTCAACGTGCTCGTGTGCGCTTGAAGTTTGAAGAACTCTTCTACGTTCAGCTTAACATTCTTCGCTATGCCAGCGACCACCGACGAAAGTTTCAAGGTTATGTTTTCAATCGGATTGGCGCACAATTCAATTGGTTCTACTCTCACAACCTGCCCTTTGAACTTACAGGTGCACAGAAAAAAAGTAATGCATGAGATACGCAACGACCTGGCAAGTGGCCAGCAGATGAACCGTCTATTACAAGGTGATGTTGGTTCTGGTAAAACACTCGTTGCACTAATGGCAATGCTTATCGCCATTGACAATGGCTTTCAGGCTTGCATGATGGCACCGACAGAAATACTTGCAGAACAACATCTACAAACAATCAAAGACTTTCTTAAAGGTATGAACCTGCGCATCGTACTGCTGACGGGTATCGTAAAGGGGGAAGAAACGACAAGAAGTATTAGATGGACTCATTGACGGCTCAATCAATATTATCGTGGGAACCCATGCCATTATTGAAGACAAAGTTCAGTTCCACCATCTTGGAATGGCTGTCATTGACGAGCAACATCGATTTGGCGTAGAACAACGTGCCAAACTATGGAGTAAAGGTGACAAACCACCACACGTATTAGTGATGACCGCCACTCCTATACCTCGCACACTTGCAATGACCATTTATGGCGACCTCGATGTCTCTATCATTGACGAATTGCCTCCTGGACGTAAACCTATCCAAACAATCCATAAGTATGATGACCAGATGGCGAGTCTATATAGCGGTATTCGACAGCAAATTAACATGGGTCGACAAGTGTATATCGTCTATCCTCTCATCAAAGAAAGTGAACGTATGGACCTCAAAAACCTCGAAGAGGGATTTGAGACTATACGCAATATCTTCCCTGAATTTCAATTAAGTAAGATTCATGGAAAGATGAAAGACAAGGAGAAAGAAGCTGAAATGCTGAAATTCGTCAGTGGACAAACTCAAATTCTTGTTGCCACAACAGTAATTGAGGTAGGTGTAAACGTACCTAATGCAAGTGTAATGGTTATACTCGACGCTCAACGTTTCGGACTCTCACAACTCCATCAGCTGCGTGGGCGTGTGGGACGTGGTGCTGAACAAAGCTATTGTATCCTTGTTACAAACTACAAGCTCTCCAAAGAAACAAGAAAACGTATTGACATTATGTGCGATACGAATGATGGTTTTGAAATTGCTGAAGCCGACCTCAAACTACGTGGTCCGGGCGACTTGGAGGGTACACAACAAAGTGGTATTGCATTTGACCTCAAAATTGCTGACATTGCAAGAGATGGACAAATTGTGCAAATGGCACGAGAAGAAGCACAAAAAATTATAGATAACGACCCTAACTGCCAAAAAATGGAATATAACATCCTATGGGACAGACTTAAAGCTTTAAGAAAAACAAACATAAATTGGGCTGCCATTTCCTAAAACAAAGATGGTCAGTCTATGGTCAAATGATTGAATAGAAGTCAAAAAGAACTTAATAATTTTTCTCATGAAGCTCTATTATTGCGTAAAAATCTTTACATACATTCATACAAATTGTCTATAAAAAAGCAAAAAACACGCTTAAAAGACAAGTTTATAACCATCATAAAATCAGCGGATTATAAAACGACAAAAGGAAAGGTGCATAGCAAGACTCCAAAAGGTGCTTACTTGAGCTTCAAAAGAGCATCTTTTAAAGTCGAGAAGAGCATCTTTTAAGAGCCAAAACATCGTGTATTGCTTCTTAATCACTCGAAAATAATTTACAAACTGATATTTTCGTAAAACATAGCTAAATGTAAACAAACAGGCTCTCTGCATTTTCTCTCACAAAAAATACTGGTTTCATCGATGTAAGCAAACACAGAAACTTGATAAACAAAGATGGAATAAATATTCTCGAATGAACACTTCAAAAAACACAAAAAAAACAATAATTCCACTGGTTATATAACTCAAAATCAAGCTGTCTCTTTGTTAAACAGGGCTAAAAACAACAAAAAGCGACTCTATTTTTCAAGTTATTTTATTATCTTTGCGAAGTCTTTCGGTCAAAATACACACATATTATCAGAAATATGTTTACGAACAACCGTTAGAAAGGGATATGAAAATCAGTCCCGTGCCTTAAAGGCATCCGAGTTTATGAATAAAATAACTTGATTATGACTTTTAAGAAAATAGTTAGAACTATTGCACTAACATCTCTCTTAACCTTAACATCTCATTCAGCAAACGCCCAAGACCTACTTGCACGTCAAGCACCTATAGACCGCCGAGCAAAAGCATTGGATACAATGGTTGTCAACCGCCTTCGTGAGGCTGAAGAGATTGAGGAGCCATCATCAGAGCTCTACAACGACTGGAACAACAACTATGCACATCGAGGAGGTAACCTTCCTGATGTATACAAAATAGACCTTCGTGGATTCCACATGCCAACCCCAAGCCGTGTTATCACCAGTAACTTCGGTCGCCGCTGGGGTCGTCGTCACCAAGGATTAGACATTAAGGTGTATATCGGTGACACCATCCGCGCAGCCTTCTCTGGTAAGGTGCGTGTAGTAAAATATGATGCAAACGGATATGGTAAATATATTGTTATCCGCCATAATAATGGACTCGAAACAATCTATGGTCACCTGTCAAAACAAATTGTAATTGCCAACCAGACTGTACGTGCAGGTCAACCAATCGGATTGGGTGGTAACACTGGACGTTCAACGGGTTCTCACCTCCATTTTGAAACCCGTCTTGCAGGTGTCGCACTAAATCCTGCATTATTCTTCGACTTTGCTAACCAAGACGTTACAGGAGACTACTACGTCTTTCGTCGTAGCACAGTAGCACAGGACTCTGAGCATGCAACAGCCGCTCGTGGAACATCTTCAAGCCTTGGATATTCTCGTGAGAACATTCAAGGAAAGGGCTACCAAACAACCAACGCATCACGACAAGAAAAGAACTATAATACAGATTTCTCAAACCGCACACCACGTGCCGACCTAAGTTCAGACAACAGAAAAATTATCAACCACAGGGTTGCCAATGGTGAAAGTTTAGAGTCAATAGCAAAGAAATATGGCGTTACCATTGAGCAATTGGTTCGCCAAAACAGTTTAGGCAAATTTCCTCATGTAAACGAAGGAGATTTACTATCCATTACTAAGTAAAGATTAAAATCCTTATACAAAACAGCTCCGATGGACATCGTCTATCGGAGCTGTTTCTGTTTGTCATCATCTATTGGTCATTAGCCACAATACGAAGATTTTATTTTACCCAAACATCTATTTACCAAATACCTGTTTCATCACATTAGCAGGTGGACGTTGGTTGGCAAGCTCGTTCTTCATGAAATCCATATAAGGAGCTACATGTTCGAAGAACTGGTAATAACCCTTGCAAAGGTAGTTCAAACCAGGGTTGCCGTAACAATCACGAATAAAACGATTCTTAGGACACTCCCCATGACATGCAAACTGAAACTTACACTCCTTGCACTGCTGTGGAAGAAGCCTATACTTCATTTTGAAAACTCCTTTTGCCGACTACTATTCATCATCTCATAGATGGTGTGCTGTGACAAATTACCAAGTCTATACTCTGGATAAACAAAGTGATCGCAAGAGTAAACATCACCATTATACTCCATCACACCAGCATGTCCACACTCCTTTGCCATCGTACAAATACCAGGTGCAACCCCCACCCAATTAGCTAATGTAGCATCAAAAAGCTGTATATAATACTCTCCAACATCATGATGTACCCACTCATCAAAGATAGTACAGAGAAAATTGCCCCATTGTTCAGCAGTTATTGAGAAGTCAGCAAGATTGCCTTCTTCCTGCATACCGGGTGCCAAGGTCAATCCATCGTTTCGATTTACAATTCTTTCGACAATTGGAGTAAACTGAATATAACGACAACCTATCTCTTTAAAGAAATGATAAAAGTCCAGTGGATAGTCTGCGTTAAAGTCATTAATTACTGCGAGCGCATTCCACTCTACACCATACTTGTTCAACAGATTAATACCCTTCATCACCTGATGAAAGGAAGGCTTACCCATAGCATTACGGCGATATTCATCATGAAACTCCTGCGGACCATCAATAGAAACACCTACAAGAAAGTTGTTTTCCTTAAAGAAACGACACCATTCTTCGTTTAGAAGAACACCATTTGTCTGAATACTATTGTCTATCTGGCGTCCGCAAGCATAATAACGTTGCAATTCTAACGCACGACGATAGAATGATATCGGGCGCATTAATGTTTCACCACCATGCCATGTGAAGAGCACCTGAGGTGTAGTTTGTGCCTCGATATATTCCTTAATGAATTTTTCAAGCAATGCATCGGTAATTACATGATTCTGCTTATCATCATATAATTTACTCTTCTCCAAATAATAACAATACTTACACCGCAGATTACAAAGTGAACCAGCCGGCTTAAGCATGATATACATTGGATGACTAAAAGGGACTATGGTGTTCATATTAATCTTGTTTCGGCCAACAAAGGTAGTCATTTATTTACTAACCGCAAAACATTACAAATGACTTCTTAAACCCAATGCTCAAAGTTTGTCTGACAAGTTGCAGACATATAGATTTAGATTGAAAAGAGCCGACACTCAATAAGAGTATCGGCTCAAAACCATTAAATATTATGAAAAAATTGAGAGAGATGAGACTTCACAGTCTCGATGTTGTTTTACTTAAAATGATTATTTATAGAGAGAAAGCTTAGAAATTGTCTTATTTTGTTATTGTTGATACTGGCAAGTCTATCTTATGCTGCAAGGTGTCACTCATTACCGAGTCAGCCTTAGCAACAGATGGACCACTCTTTGGTTTATCAATAGCTGCTGTACCTGGACTAACCTGATGAACATCATCATCAGAGAAAGCAACCTGCATAGCATTTCCCAAAGTAAGGAATATTGCAACCACAGCAGCAGCCTTAAAGAGAGGCATAAGCCTATGACGCATTGTGATTACACGAGCCTTAACGGGTTCGTCTTCCTGTATCAAATTGAGAACTCCTTGATCGAAGTCATCGCCCAAAATATCCATATCCTTTTCGTTCTGCTCATAAACGAACAGATGGCGATAAGGCAACAACGAAGCTGGTATATCCTCTTGTGAGAAGAACATACGCAAGATTTCCTCTTCTTGTAACGAGGTCTCGCAACGCCAGTAGCGTTCCAGTAATTGTTCGATGTACTTATAATCCATAGTTGTCTAATTTCAAATATTTTTCTTTGACCGTTTGGCGAGCTCTGAAGATATTGACCTTCACCTGCTCTTCTGTTATTTCGAGGATTTTAGCAACCTCTTTGTATGTCTTTCCTTCAAAATCTCTTAGCTGTATGCAACTCCGTTGTTTCTCAGGAAGACTGTCTACAATCTGCTTTACAAGATTAATCTTGTCCTCTTCTATCATTCGATCTTGTGGAGTGGATGAAGTAAAAGGCTCTGCGACCTTCACATCTTCTAAAGAATCATTATTATTCTCCTTCTTCTTGATGCGGTCAAGCGATAGATTTCGACATACGGTGAGACTGAAAGCTTCAATAGACTCAATATTCTCCCACTCGTAACGGCGGTTCCACAGCTTTATCAGCGTATCCTGCACAATGTCCTCAGCCTCAGCTCTATTGAGCGTGACACGGAGTGCAAGCCGAAAGAGTTCGTTCTTCAACGGCAATACATCGTTACGGAAACTGACTTTCTTCATCTTCTCTCTATATTAATGACGTTTATCTATGGTGGAAAGTTACAAACATGGGATAAAAAACCTATTATTTAACCTTCGTTAAGACAACACATGTGTTTATCTTCTTGATAACCAGCTTTTAATCCCGCTCTGATTAAAATATAGGGACATAGAGTTCGTGCGTCCGATGCGAAATATTCAGAGTAGACGCTCGAGCTGTATGTCCCTACCATATATCAATGATATTCTTATTATACCTTGTGTTTAATCTTACTAAACAAAAGATTTATAGATTATTCCAAGTAAGTGTAACCATAGAGTCCACTTCGGTAGTTACTAAGAAACTCCTTACCCTCTTCAAGTGAAATCTTACCTTGCTTAACACTCTTTGTGACCCATATTTCGAGCTGTCGAACAAGTTTCTTTGGGTTATACTGCACATATTCCAACACTTCTTCGACTGTCTCTCCATCAAAGATTTGGTCAATATGATAACGCCCATCCTTTACAGAAATATGAACAGCATTAGTATCTCCGAAGAGATTATGCATATCACCTAAGATTTCTTGATAGGCTCCAACAAGGAAAACACCAAGATAATATTGTTCGTTCTTCTTTAATGCATGAATAGGAAGGACATGACTACTGCGTCCCATTGCCACAAAGTTTGAGATCTTACCATCGCTATCACAAGTAATATCCTGTAAGGTTGCATTACGTGAAGGACGCTCATTGAGTCGCTGTATAGGCATTACTGGGAAGAGTTGGTCAATTGCCCAGCTATCAGGAAGGGACTGGAAGAGTGAGAAATTACAGAAGTATTTATCTGCAAGAAGCTTATCCATATTACGCAACTCGTCTGGTACATGCTTCATATTCTTTGCCAGATTATTGATTTCATGACATACACTCCAATACATAGCTTCGATCTCAGCACGCGTTTTCAGGTCAACCATACCATGAGAAAACAATTCTAACGCCTCTTCGCGTATCTGTTCAGCATCATGCCAATCCTCTAACATATTACGAGCATCAAGGTTATCCCAAATATCATAGAGGTCTTTTACCAATTGATGGTCTGTATCCTTTGCCTCAAAGTCATCTGACATTTCTGGTAAAGAAGCCGTTTCGAGTACATCAATCACAAGGATAGAGTGATGAGCCGAAAGACTTCTACCACTCTCAGTAATGATGTTTGGATGTGGAATATCATTCTTATTGGCTGCTTCAACAAAGGTATACACGCAATCATTGACATATTCTTGTATGCTGTAATTCACAGAACTTTCGCTACTTGCAGAACGAGTACCATCGTAATCGACGCCTAAGCCACCACCACAGTCCACGAAATCAACATTATAACCCATCTTACGAAGGTTCACATAAATACTGTGCAGCCTCATTAAGAGCTGTCTGGATTCGACGAATCTTAGTTATCTGCGAACCAATATGGAAGTGAATAAGATGCAGACAATCGTGTAGTCCCTTATTATCGAGTGTTTCTAAAGCTTGTAAGAGTTCAGAAGAAGTAAGACCAAACTTAGATGCATCGCCTCCACTATCAGCCCATTTACCAGAACCACTTGATGCAAGTTTAATACGAATACCAAGGTTTGGCTTTACATTTAGTTTCTTTGCAGCACGTGCAATTAGGTCGATTTCATTGAGTTTCTCAACAACAATGAAGATACGCTTACCCATTTTCTGTGCCAACAAGGCCAATTCAATATAGCTTTGATCCTTGTATCCATTACAGATGATGAGAGAATCGCTCTGACATTGTACAGCAATCACAGCATGCAACTCAGGCTTTGAGCCAGCTTCCAAGCCCAAATTAAACTTACGTCCGTGAGAGATAATCTCTTCAACGACTGGCTGCATCTGGTTTACCTTAATCGGATAGATAATGAAGTTCTCAGCTTTGAAATCATATTCTTTCCTTGCTTTCTCAAAGCAAGAGGATGTTTTCTCAATACGATTATCGAGAATATCAGGAAAACGGAGTAGCACAGGTGGTGTAACATCACGTAAGGCAAGTTCATCCATAACGTCACGTAGGTCAATTTCAGTATTGTCCTTACATGGTGTTACGAACACATTACCCTCGTTATTTATACCAAAATAAGATGTACCCCATCCTGAGATATTGTACAGTTCTTGCGAATCTTCAATCGTCCACTTTTTCATTTCAATTCTTCTATCCCTATATGTAATCTTTAATTAATCAATTATTTACGTTGAATGCTTATAACCGAAGCCTTTTAATAATCGGTTTTCACTTCTGATAGTTAGCCTTATTTAACTTCAATAGTTGGCAAAGTTGATTTACAGAAATATCTATCTTAGCGTAATTGTCCATAAGACTCACGTCAAGGATGTGCTTTGCCTTTGTATAGAATGACTCACGATATTTCAGTTGTTCACGAATAAACGAATCTACTTCATCAGGAGTTTTATTGAGTAACAGAGGTCGAACAGACCGCCCCATAAGTAGATGTTTATAAAGAACATCAGCCTCAGCCTTCAAATAAACCGTTTCAGCCTGCCCATTCATATACTCCATATTATCAAAGAAACACGGAGTTCCTCCACCACATGAAACAATGACATTCTCAAACTCAGCCACTTCATGAAGCATTGACTGCTCTATCCTACGAAAACCCTCTTCTCCCTTTTCATCGAAGATTTGCTTTACAGTCTTACGCATTCGACTCTCTATATACCAATCTAAATCATAGAAAGGAACATTCAATTCCCTTGCCAAAGCTCGACCGACAGTTGTCTTTCCCGCCCCCATATATCCTATAAGAATAATACGAAGCGGTTTATGTTCTACTGCATATTCTGTCATACTCACGATATCTTTGTCATTCACCTTATAGTATGGTATAAGTAGGCAACGTAATGAAAATCGTCCTTTTCGTTACAAGTGAGTTCTCGTCCAATTATTTCTTACGCCTTGGCTCTGGAGCATTCTTGACAATATCCAGACATTGCTCGTAGGTAAGTTCCGAAAGCTTTATCATGAAGCGTTTTTGGCATACGATAATTCTTGCCATCATAAGCAATATAAGGACCGTAACGACCATTCATCACTTCCATCTTAGCATCCTCGTCAAAGGTCTTTAAGTGACGTTGTGCATCTTGCAGACGCTTTGACTGAATGAGGTTAATAGCTGCATCGAGGCTGATTGTAAGTGGGTCTTCCTCCTTAGGCAACGATGTATACTTCTTATCATGAAGAACGTAAGGACCAAATCGACCTGCACCAATCACGACATCAGAACCCTCGAACTGTCCAAGATTGCGTGGCAACTTAAACAACTCCAAAGCCTCATCAAGCGTAATAGTCTCCATACTCTTATCAGATGGGAGTTGTGAAAAGCGTGGTTTATCCTCATCATCAGCACTACCAATCTGTACCACAGGTCCAAAACGTCCAATCTTGACAAACACTGGTTTACCTGTTTTGGGGTCAAGACCAAGTTCACGCTCACCTGCTTTATGTTCAGAACGAGCATTCATCACCTTCTCAACCTCTGGCTCAAAGCCCTGATAGAAACTCTTCATCTCCTTATTCCACTCTACCTTACCCTCTGCTATCTTATCGAACTCTTGCTCAATCTTAGCAGTGAAGTTGTAATCCATGATATCTGGAAAGTTATTCATAAGGAAGTCATTTACCACGATACCGATGTCTGTTGGAATAAGTTTACCTTTGTCAGCACCAGCCATCTCCTTCTTTGTCTTGGAAGTGACCTTCAATCCAAACAATGAGTCAACAGCATACTTACGCTCTTCCCCTTTGCGATCACCTTTCTGCACGTATTCGCGTTGCTGAATAGTTGAAATTGTTGGAGCGTATGTTGATGGACGTCCTATACCGAGTTCTTCGAGTTTACGTACAAGACTTGCTTCCGTATAGCGGTTAGGACCTTGTGAATAACGCTCTGTTGACACGATTTCACGACGCTCTAACTCTTCGCCTTCATGCATAACTGGTAGTGCATGTGAGAACTCCTCGCTGTTTTCATCATCGTCAGTTGACTCGTGATATACTTTCAAGAAACCTTCAAAAGCAACAACTTCACCATTCGCAACAAACTGCAAATCAGTAACACTCTTACCATCTTCTGACTCAAGCGAAATATTTACCGTGGTCTTCTCTATCTGTGCATCAGCCATCTGCGAAGCTATCGTACGCTTCCAGATAAGGTCGTACAAACGCTTTTCCTGACTTGTTCCTTCTATTGAAACATTGTCTATATAAGTTGGACGAATAGCCTCGTGTGCTTCCTGCGCACCTTTGCTATGCGTCTGATACATTCTTACTTTACCATATTCCTCACCATAGAGTCGTTCAATCTCCGCCTTACAAGTATTGATTGCCAATGTTGAAAGATTAACACTATCGGTACGCATATAGGTAATACGACCCGCCTCGTATAATCGCTGTGCAACCATCATCGTCTGACTTACCGTAAAACCAAGTTTACGTGCTGCTTCTTGTTGTAGCGTTGAGGTAGTAAACGGAGGTGCAGGAGTACGTTTCAGAGGCTTCTTTGCTATCGAAGAAACCTTAAATTGTGAAGTCTTACATAGTTCAAGGAACTCCAAAGCCTCCTCATGAGTCTTAAAACGCTTGCTCAACTCAGCCTTTACTTCATTCTTTGACCCATCCTCACTGGTAACAGCAAAGATAGCATTCAAGCGGTAGTAAGGCTCAGAATGAAAAGCCTGTATCTCACGTTCACGCTCTACAATCAATCGAACTGCGACACTTTGCACACGCCCTGCACTCAATGCGGGCTTCACCTTACGCCACAACACTGGTGAAAGGCGAAAACCAACCAAACGATCAAGTACACGACGTGCTTGCTGTGCGTTCACAAGATTCATATCCAAACGACGTGGCGACTCGATTGCTTTCAATATAGCAGGCTTTGTAATCTCATGGAAAACAATACGATTTGTCTTCTCTTCGTCCAAACCCAACACTTCGCAAAGGTGCCAGCTAATAGCCTCTCCTTCACGATCTTCATCGGACGCCAACCATATCTTTTCAGCGGCCTTTGCACACTTTTTCAGCTCACCGACTACTTTTTTCTTCTCCTCTGGGATTTCGTAGTCAGGATTTAACGTATCGAGGTCAATACTAAGTTCCTTTTTCTTCAAGTCACGGATATGTCCATAAGAAGACATCACCTTATAACTCTTACCGAGAAACTTCTCAATAGTCTTAGCCTTTGCTGGACTCTCTACTATTACCAAGTTTTCTTGCATAATCAATCTTGTACTTTTTTTCAAGGACGCAAAAGTACTTAAACTTTTTGCTTACACCTTATATAATAGGGAATATTTCTACTTTTTTAAGTTTTCAACTCTCTTTTGTAGAAAATCATGTAATGCCTGACGAATAGAACGTAATCCAAATTGCTCCGTACGAACATCAGACAAAGGCATCCATAAAGCCTCTTCTACATCGTCAGCTGCTTTAAGCAGGGTTTCGTCTTCTACACTACAAACAAAGAATGCGTCAAGTGTAGGAATATCAAATTCACTATAACGATACTTATTCGGCAACGAACAAAAATAACATTTCTCTTTAATCGTGAGGTTTGTTTCTTCCTTTACCTCACGTATCAAAGCCTCACCAATGGTTTCCCCTATATCACAGAAGCCACCTGGCAAATCCAATGTTCCTCTTCCTGGCTCATACTTCCTACGAGTAACCAGAAGTTCTCCTTGCTTATTTAGAATAAAAGCGGCTACAGCAGAACTTGGATTTAAGAAGTACTCAAAGCCACATTCCTCGCAATGTTTACTCTTTTCTGTTTGTTCAACAAAGTGCTTACTTCCACATACAGGGCAATAGCGAAACTTATCTAATACATGCATCTTGATGTTGTGTATAATTTTAGCATCATAAAAGTGCTGTTTCAGCAACTTACTTAAAGGTAGTTGTTAATGGTAATACGAATTTATTAAAAATCGTTTATACGCTGCACCTTTTATTATTTCTGCCTGCAAATATACTAAAAACTCTAAACATCTACTATCGAAATCGTATCTTTTTGCTAACTTTGCAAATATAAGGTTAAAATCATATACTTTATTCCTCCTCTTATCGTATTAATGTGCTATTTTCTGAACATCAACCATCTATCAAAAACATAGCTGGAAGAGAGAGAATAAACGAACCAAACAACTAAACAAGGCATAGAATGAATCTTAGAAAACTTTTCCTCCTTTTCGCTTTGACAACTGCTACCATCGCAACATCAGCCCAAAGCGTCTTTGACATTAAACTCTACAACGGGCAACCACACTTACAGCAATGGTGACGAAAGCGACACTGCAAAGGTGCGCATCTTCCTTCCAATCGAAAACCAAGCTACCGGACGTGCCGTTGTTATTTGTCCAGGAGGTGCATACGAATCTCTCTCTATGGAGAAAGAAGGATATGACTGGGGAGAATTTTTCCAAAACCAAGGTATAGCTGCCATTGTCTTAAAATACCGTATGCCACATGGGCAACCCGAAGTTCCAATCTCTGACGCCGAACAAGCCATGAAACTTGTTCGACTCAATGCTACAAGCTGGAAAATAAATCGTAACGAAGTAGGAATTATGGGATTTTCTGCTGGTGGACATCTTGCCGCAACAATTTCTACAAGAAGTCAAGGCGAGGCTAAACCTAACTTCCAAATCCTCTTCTATCCCGTCATCTCAATGATGGAAGGCTACGGACACGACAGAAGTCGCCACAACTTTCTTGGTAAAAATCCAAGTAAGCGTGACGAAAAAAAATATAGTGCCGACATGAACGTTAGCCGTGTTACACCACGCACTTTCATCGCCCTTAGCGATGATGACGACTCTGTATCACCCGCAAACGGCGTAAACTTTTATACAGAACTATACCGCAACGATGTGCGTGGTTCGCTTCACATTTATCCCGGTGGCGGACATGGTTGGGGAAGTAAAATAGGCTTCCGTTACCACGAGGAAATGATGATGGACCTAAAAGCGTGGCTGAAGAGTTTTTAATCAAACTATGAACTTGGAGATTACCAAAAGGTAACGTTTGTAAACTATTTTCAAACCATACAAAAACCAACTAATGACCTTTTAGACTCTAAAAGATGCTTGTCTGGGCTTCGAAAGATACCCTTTTGAAGCCCAGACAAGCATCTTTTACAATCCAGTTAAGCACCTTTTCAAAAATGAAATTATAACACCTTGATTTACTGACACATACAAACTTAACTCCAACACGTATTCTTCGGCTTATATTAAGACCTGAACCTTGAAAATATGTAAACTTTTTTCGCAAATTATAATACTATCTCGATAAACCAAACTTACCCTATTGCTGAAAGTATCAGTCTCAAACTTTGAAACATTGTGATCTAAGGACCATTTTAGATTATAAGGACAACAAGCCCTATTAGTTGCATGTTTCTGTGACAACATTTGCACATAATTGTTTTGCAGATTTATCAATTTACGTTACCTTTGCAGAAAACAAAAGTATAAAGACATAATCTCTATAAAGCAATGAAACAGAAAATGGGAAGAATATTAGCAACAGGAATGGCAATTGTCAGTATGGCAATACTGGCAGCCTGTTCAGGTGAGCAGTTTCATGTAACAGGTTCTATTGCCAATGCCAAAGACTCTGTACTCTATTTTGAGCATAACGGACTGGACGGTTTTTCAACCGTCGACTCTGTAAAACTTGATGAAAAGGGCGCATTCTCATTTTCTGGCGACAAAGTAGGTAATCCTGAATTCTATCGCCTTCGCATTGCTGGTCAGATTATCAATATCGGTATTGATTCTACAGAAACGGTTGATGTGAAAGCAAGTTATCCACAGATGGCTACCGACTATACCGTAAAAGGATCATACGACAATGAGAAAATAAAGGAGTTAGCTCTGAAACAAATTCGTTTGCAGAGTCAGTGTCAGTCAGTCCTTGCAGAGCGTCCTGAGCTTGCAGACTCAATCATCAAAACGATGCTGAACGACTACAAACAAGACGTGACACGTAATTACATCTTAAGGAGCCTATGCGTGCTTACAGCTACTTTGCCTTATTTCAATATATCGTGATTGGTAATGAAGCTCATTTGATATTCGACCCATCAAGAGAGGTAGCAGACAACAAGGTCTTTGGTGCAGTTGCAACAAGTTGGGACACTTATTACCCTGGCTCGGAACGTACACAGAACCTTCACAACATTACTATTAAAGGCATGAAGGACGAACGAATTATGAAGGCACAAAATCAGCCTGTAGAGATAAAAGCAAAGGAATTAGGTGTTGTGGAACTTCCATTGCGTGACAACAGAGGCATAGAACGTCATCTGACAGACTTAAAGGGCAAGGTGGTCTTGCTCGACTTCCACGTCTTTGCTGCAAAAGGGTCAGCAGAATATATCATGCAGTTGCGTGAACTTTACAACAAATACCATGAGCGTGGACTTGAAATTTATATGGTTTCATTGGACGACAATGCACACTTCTGGAAGGAGCAAGTAGCTAATCTTCCTTGGATTAATGTCTATGATGATAGAGGTGTTAGCCAGGTTTACACCGCACCAGCTCAGTCTTTCCCTATTATTTACCTCATTGACCGAGGTAATAACATTGTGAAGAACCCATCACAGATAAAGAATCTTGAACAAGAAATTAAAAATATGTTATAGATAATTAGTTAGTTTTGGTAGGGATTCGTTGTGAAACGAGTCTCTACTTTCTTTTAGATTGAATTCCCTGTGAACTCATCGCTTGAAAGTAGACAATGTGTACAGACACATCAGTCGAAAGTTTATATTAACAGAAACATCTTTTGATAAATTATGCAGATGAAACAATGGATATATATCTTTTTTTCTATTATTGTTATTTTCAGCATGTTCGAACAATAACAGAAAGAAGTATGTTATAGGTGTATCTCAATGTTCAGAAGATGTCTGGCGAGAGAAGCTCAACAATGAATTAATAATGAGTACCTATCAGCATGATAACATCACGCTGAAATTTGCGTCAGCTAATGATAACGACAAGTTACAGAAAGAACAGATTAATCAATTTATAAAAGAAGGGGTTAGTCTTATTATCGTATCACCAAATCAAATTCACACCATTTCATCGGTCATTGATAAAGCTTACGATGCAGGTATACCCGTAATTCTATTTGATAGAAAAACCGACTCTAAGAAGTACACCGCGTTTATTGGAGCAGATAACTATGAGGCTGGACACGAGATAGGACAATATATTGCACAACAGCTTGGTGGGAAAGGTCGTATAGCCGAGATAGCTGGTCTAAGAGGGTCATCACCCGCCATTGAACGAGATCGCGGCTTCACAGATGCTCTAAAAGCTTATCCCGATATCCAAATCGTAACACGTTGTTATGCCAACTGGCTACAAGAACGCAGCAAAGTGGTTATGGACAGTATAATGAAAAGCGGGGAAAAGGTTGATTATGTGTTTGCACAAAACGACCGTATGGCGGCAGGAGCACGTCTGGCAGCAAAGCAATACGGGAAGAATGACCTAAAATTTGTGGGAATAGATGCACTTTCTGTTCCTGGCGGGGGAATGGAAGACGTTCGTGATGGTCGTTTATCAGCTTCCTACATTTATCCAACTCGTGGCGACCTTGTTATGCAATTAGCCTTAAACATCTTAGAAAAAAAACCGTTTCATAGAGATAATTATCTAAAAGGAACACTCATTACAAACCATAATGCAAACGCCTTACTTCTACAAAATGAAGAGATTATGAAGCAGACGCTTCGCCTTCAAACACTACATGGTAAGGTAGATAATTATTTGGCACAATATAATCACCAGAAAGTCTACCTTGTTCTTTTCAGTATTATCGTCTTACTCTTGGTGGGGATTATGGTATATGTTTATCGTACCATTGTGAGTCGACACAGAATAGAAGAAGAGGCAGTAGCTGCAAAGCTTCAATTCTTCACAAATATCAGTCATGAGTTACGTACACCTCTGACCTTGATTGCTGATCCAGTGGACTATATTATCCACGACAGTAATTTAAGTGTGCAACAGAGAGATATGCTCCAAATCGTTAAACGCAACGTAGCTGTATTGAGCCAATTGGTGAGTGAAATTCTTGATTTTCGTAAAGTTCAGAATGGTAAAATGACATTAAGTCTGTCCGATTTTGATTTAGCCGAGAGTATGCAACAATGGTTTAACCTATTTATAACCTCAGCCCAGAAAAAGAATATCACCTTGCGCCTTGATGTAGCTGAATCAATAATAATGCGCGCCGACTATAACAAGGTGGAACGTATATGTTATAACCTCTTGACCAATGCTATGAAATACACCACCAATGGGGGCGAAATAATCTTCTCTGCTTCAGTTGAAGGGAACAAAGTGAGAATAATCGTTAGGGACAACGGTATAGGTATTGCGTCTAACGAACAGCCATATATCTTTAATCGTTTCTATCAAGCAAAGAATGCAGAATATGGTACGGGAATAGGTTTAGCCCTTGTGAAGGCCTTTACCGAACTGCATCATGGCGAAGCAATGGTTGAGAGCAAGGAGGGAGAGGGCAGCCAGTTTACTATACAGTTACCACTCAGCCAAGATGGAGAGTTGAACAGCACAAAGTCACAACAAGTTCTTTGCCTGAGATAGAGAGTGTAACAAAGTCGGACATTCCTAATCAGGCACGTCATATCAACGACCTTATACAACCAGATGATGTAGTACTACCAGAGCTATTGATTATAGATGATAACAGCGACATACGTTCTTACCTCCGAACAACCTTATCTTCTTGCTATAAGGTGAATGAAGCCGCAGATGGTAAGAGTGGCTTAGCATTAGCAAGACGAATAATTCCCGACCTTATCATCTCAGATGTAATGATGCCCATTATGGATGGTTTAGAGTTTTGTAGTCAGCTGAAACAAGACAAGGCTATCAGCCATATCCCTGTTATCCTCTTAACCGCACGTAGTTTAGACGAGCAACGAGTAGAAGGCTATGAACATGGTGCTGATGCTTATATATCTAAGCCCTTCTCACTGCAGCTTCTTCTTTCACGCATTGACAATCTTATTCAAGGTAGAAAGAAGCTCAGTCAGCTATTTTCAAACACCGATGAAAACGACGTTTTTGAGAAGTTATCCAATGAAACGGATAAAACTTTTATTACTCAATTGCGTAAGATTATCCAAAAAAACCTTAGTGACAGTGAGTTTAATGTAGAGAGAATTGGCGATGAAATCGGACTTTCTCGTGTCCAGCTCTATCGGAAAGTAAAAGCCCTGACTGGACATTCCCCTGTTGAAATGCTCCGTAAAGCCCGTCTTATGCGCGCCCGTCATCTGCTGAGAACAACAGATAAGTCGGTATCAGAAATAGCGTATTCAGTGGGCTTTTCTACTCCAAGCTATTTCTCGAAATGCTATAAAGAAGAGTTTGGTGAGAGTCCAAAGAACTAAAAAACGCCTCATTATCTTCTTTTTTAAGTGAAAAGGAGGCTTCTCACAAATCGTTCATTTATTATAAGGATTTTTTATTGACGAAACATTTGTTATATGTAAGGAACGATTATTTTATAAGCATTCTCCTTGTTAATAGTAATTTTGTGGCAGAAATTTTATAAATCCAGAATTACTAACATCAATCATTTTCTAAATGGAAAGCCTAAGGAAAATTATTTCGAGTGCAGTATTGCTTATGTTCTGTTCGCTTCTATATGCTCAGAACAAGGTAACTGTCAGTGGTACAATTGTTGACGAGACTGGTTCTCCTGTCGTTGGTGCCACAATAATGGAGAAAGGTACAGCCAATGGAACGGTAACTGACATTGACGGTAACTTTAGTTTAAGTACAAATGAGGGTGCACCTCTCAAAATCTCTTACATTGGTTATTCTACTATTGAAGCCAAGGCTGCAGCTAAGATGAATATCCAACTGAAGCAAGAAGCCAATGAATTGAACGAAGTCATCGTAACTGGTTATACAACTCAGCGTAAGGCAGACCTTACTGGTGCCGTATCAGTTGTGAAGACTGATGCTGTCAAGACATCTCCAGATGCTGATCCAATGAAAGCACTTCAGGGACGTGTGGCTGGTATGACTATCACAGACACCGGTTCGCCGTCAAGTACTGCAACAATTCGTATCCGTGGCATCGGGTCATTCAACTCTTCTCAGGATCCTCTTTTTATTGTAGATGGTGTGCCAATGACAAACGGTATCAATACACTTAACTCTAACGATATCGAGAGCATGCAGGTTCTGAAGGATGCAGCTTCAGCAAGTATCTATGGTTCACGTGCTGCTAATGGCGTTATTATCATTACAACAAAACAGGGAAAGAAGGCTGACAAAATAAAAGTAGACTTTACAGCTAATCTTACTGCTCAGTTCTATACAAAGCAGTCAAAGATGAAACTTCTTGACACGAAGGGTTATGCTACCGCAATGGCTCAAGCTGCACTTAATGATGGTATAGATCCTGTAGCGTACGCAAGCAACTATGGCCTGAACCTCAATGCTGCAGAAGGTGTGGGAATCAGGGTATGGAATCCTACAACAAATCAGTATGTAAACTATACTATAAAATGGTCTCTATGACGGTTTTATCAATACTAAGCGTACCATGATGTTCTCAGATACAGATTGGATCAGAGAAATTTCTCGCACAGGTTTCTCCCGTAATTACAGCGTATCTATCTCTTCTGCTACAGATAAGTTAACGTCGATGCTCTCTTTGGGCTATAAGAAAAATGATGGTATCCTGAAGTACACAAACTTCTCAAGTATTCAAGCTCGTATGAATAACTCGTATAGACTCAATAACATCCTCAAAGTTGGTGAGAACTTCACTATAAGCTACAACAAACAGGTTGATGGTGCTCCTATGGAGAATGCTCTAAAGATAAGTCCAATAGTACCTGTCTATGAAAAGAACGGTGTTACATTTGGTGGTCCTGTTGGTGGTATGAGCGACCGACAGAATCCTATGCGCGAACTGTATCATAATAAGGATAATCATCTTGACTATTGGCATGTGTTCGGAAATATGTATGTTGACATTACCCCTGTCAAGGGGCTGTTGTTTCGCTCAAATTTCGGAGTCGACTATACTACATCATTCATTAATGCACTGACGCATACCTTTGCGTCAGATGTCGTGAATAACAATACAGCAAGAACCGACCTTGGTCAGACCAACAATACTAATTACACATGGTCTAACACTCTGAACTATCTCTTTGATATAAAGAATGCTCATCATTTCAATGTACTTCTTGGTTCAGAAATCAATAAGCAAACTTATCTTGATTTTCATGCTATTTCTGAGGGATATGCTCTGGAGTCAGTAGAATATATGTACCCAAATGCAGCAACTGGTACAGCTCGTAACACTGGTGCAATGGTTGGATACCGTCTGGCTTCATTCTTTGGTAAGGTTGACTATAACTACAACGACTTGCTTCTTGCATCTTTCACACTACGTCATGATGGTTCAAGCCGTTTTGGAAAGAACAACCGTTGGGGTAATTTCCCTGCAACATCACTGGGTTTCCGTATCTCACAGCTACTTAAAAAAGACTGGCTTGACGACCTGAAGCTTCGTCTTTCTTGGGGTAAGACCGGTAATCAAGGCATTGACAATAATGCCCACTATGGCTTGTATGTTGCCGACTATGGTCTTGACCGTACTACATCAACAGCCTACGACCTCAATCTTGCAGGTAGTGGTACCTTCCCATCAGGCTATCGTGCAATACAGACAGCTAATGAGAACTTGAAGTGGGAGACAACCACACAATATAATATAGGTATTGACTATAGTCTGTTCCGCAGCAGTCTTTATGGAACAGCCGATTTCTATATCAAGAACATTACAGACATGCTTATCAATCCAGGATACCTTGCAGCAAAGGGAGAGGGTGGAAGCCAGTGGCAGAACGGTCCATCGCTTCGCGACTGGGGTATGGAACTTACCTTAGGTTACCGTAAGAACTTTTCTAATGGCTTAGGTATCGATATTAATAGTAACATTGATTTCTTCCGTAATCGTGTTACATCTCTTCCAAAGACAACAACAGGTGCTTATGCACACACCTCAAAGCAGAATATTGTTGAGGCAAAAAAACCTTATGGTAGTATTGTAGGCTATGTTGTTGACGGACTCTTCCAAAACCGTATGGAGGTTTATGCGTCAGGTCAGCCTAACGCTCGTGTAGGTGGTCTGAAATATGCTGACCTGAATGGGGATGGACGTATCAATCAGGATGATCAGACATGGATTATGAATCCCGTACCTGCATTCTCTTATGGTCTGAATGTTGCGGTGAGTTACAAGAACTTTGATCTCAGTATGTTTTGGCAAGGTGTAGCCGATCAGGATATCTACAACAATCAGAAATACCAGACAGATTTCTGGAGTATAACTGATGCAGGTTCAAACAAGGGAGACCGTATGCTTAATGCATGGACATCCGATAATACTGATTCTTCAATCCCAGCTCTGACAACTAACAATACTGCTGACGAAGGTCGTGTTTCTACGTATTATGTTGAAAACGGATCTTACTTGAAGCTCCGCACACTGCAACTTGGGTATAACGTTCCTGAGAAGTTTATCTCAAAGCTCAAGATGTCCAGCCTCAGAGCATATATCTCAGGTCAGAATCTTCTGACACTCAAGAGTTCCAGTCTGACATGTTCAGATCCAGAGAATCCAAGTTGGGCTTATCCATTGGCCACATCTATTTCGTTTGGTCTGCAGGTAGGATTCTAAAGATAAAACGATATGTTCATCATAAAAGTTTATAACAATGAAAACAATCATATATAATAATATCAAAAAGGCTTGTATGACTCTTTGCCTGGTTGGTTCCTTGGCAAGTTGTAACGATTATCTGGAGTATAAGCCAACAGCTGTTGTCGATGAGCAGCAGGCATTCCAAAACCCAGATGAGATGGTGAATAGTGCCTATGCCATGCTGGGGGATGACTGGTATGGATACCCTTTCAATCTCTGGGCATACGGTGATGTGGCATCTGATGATGCTCTCAAGGGTGGTTCAGGTACAACAGATACTGATTATCATCAGGTGGAAGTGTTCACAACTCTTACCCCTACATTAGGACATCTTGACGAGTTGTGGTATCATCTCTATATTGCTGTCAGCCGTTGTAATCGTGTTCTCGTGGCACTGCAGGATAATGGTGAGGCGAAACTCGGCGCTGAGACAACAAAACAGCGTATTGCCGAGGTAAGTTCCTTCGTGCTCATTTCTATTTCAAACTTAAGATGGTGTTCAATAAAGTGCCTTGGATTGACGAGGATGCTTATCGTAATAACAGTCAGGAGCAAATTAAGAATGATGAGTATACTGCAGAACAGCTATGGGAGAAAATCATTGCTGACTTTAAGGAGGCTTATGATGTTCTTCCAGCAACGCAGTCTCAGGGCGGACGTGTCAATAAAGTTGCTGCTGCCGCTTATCTTGCAAAATGTTATCTTGAGAAAGGATGGGGTGACGGCTACGAGGGTAGCACTGGTGCCAACTTTGTCAATAAAGAGGATATGAAGAAGGTTGTTGAATACACTGATGTAGTGAAAAACTCACAATATGGCTATCTTGAGGACTATGGTGACATATTCCTTCCAGAGCATCATAACAGTAAGGAAAGTATATTTGCAGTACAACACTCTAATTACGAGGATGACCACACAACTTACGGACGTGGCAACTGGTCAAATCTTCTTAATGGTGTATGGGGTATATGGTCATGCGGATGGGATTTCCATAAGCCATCACAGAACTTCGTAAATGCTTTCAAAACTCACAACGGACTTCCACAGTTTAATGACTATGCGGATGAAAATGCCCACCCAGTAAATGGAGCACCATCATCTCAAAAATGGGATCCAAGATTGTTCCACACAGTGGGTATGCCTTCATTCCCTTATAAGTACGAGGGAGCCTACACTCTGACAACTGCGAACTCACGTACACCTAACACCTATGGTTATTATTGCTCTATGAAAGAGGTTCCACAGCGTTCAAAGGGAGAGACATACAACAGCCCATGGCAGTCTTTCGCAATGAATGACTATGTAATTCGCTATACCCAGTCAATGCTCGACCGCGCTGAGGCTCTTATCGAATTGGACCATTTTGTTGAGGCACGCCAGATTATCAACGATATCCGTCAACGTGCAGCCAACTCCATCAATAAGCATATCTCTTATGCCGCTAATCAGTGTGAGATAAGTCTCTATCCTGATACATACTTCCAGAATAAGGAGAAGGCTCGTTTGTGTCTGCGCTGGGAGCGTCGTCTGGAGATGGGTATGGAGCATGAACGCTTCTTTGATCTCCGCCGCTGGAGTCTTCTCTCAACAACTCTCAACAATTACTTTCAGAAGGAGCAGAATGATGAATACAATGGACAGAAGTATGCGCAGTATTATAAGTGCACATTTCACGCCAGGCAAGAACGAGTACTTCCCTGTACCTTATCCACAGTTGTATTACATCCCAGGACTTTACTCTCAGAACAGAGGATACTAAGTTAGAGAAAAGAAGTAAAATAGACAGAAATTATGAAAAAGATATCAATCATATTAACGGTATTGGTTGCGCTTATCTTTACTGCTTGTCAGGACAAGGATATCGAAAGAGCACCAATGCGTCTTCAGGCTATCAATGCTGAAGAGATAACAGGTAACCTTACAGGTGATGACTACACATGGACATGGCCACAGCTAACACCAGGCCAGTCAATGTATGTTATGGTTTATGAAGGAAGTACATTGCTTTCTTCGGAGACTGTGACAGGTAACAGTTTTACGCACAAGAGTGTTCAGACCAACGTTCCTTTTATTTATGTCTTCAAAGTCACCGATGGTAATAATGTCTCTTCTGGTGCAGTAAAGAATTATACACGTGAGGGTGCAACACAGATTACAGGTCTTTCTATGTCACAGGTTGAGAAGGGACGTGGATATGACGCTGCCATCACATGGAATAAAACTACTGATGCCACATCCATCGACTTAATAGCTACCAATGGCACACGGACTATTCATGAGACCCTCTCAGGTTCTGTTTATAGCTATACAATTCCTAACGTAGTATATGGCGACACATGGAACGTTACTCTGCGTGCTATCAACGATAAAGGAACCTCAATGGCAACAACGTCAAGCCTGAAGATCGGTAAGACGGCTATCGCATTCCTCAGCATATATGCTACGCCAGAGGAACTCATTGCTAATGGTGATGATGACGAAGCGTCTGCATGGCTGTGGCTTCATAAAACATATCCTAACGCACAGTTCGTTTATTTCGGTAATATTAAGTCGGCTACCGACATGGAGCCTTATCGTGTGGCATTTTGGTTGCGTGACCTTGAGCAAGGTACAGAGGATGATGTATGGAGTCTTCCTGCGGTTGTGAATTCAGCAACACCTTACATCTCTGAATGGTACAAAAATGGTGGAAATATACTGCTCTGGCAGCATGCAACAGCTTACCTCACTAACCTTGGTCGCTTTGAGCAAAGCCTATTCCGAGGAAATGACCATACTATCGGTATTGGACGTGGTGGTATCAATAATGATAACTGGAGTATGGGTGCATGTTTGAACATCGAAGGAAGTCTCATAGACTTCACTACTCACCTATCTATAAGGGGATCCCAGTACGTATTTCTAACGGCATCAAACTCATTGATATGAAGGGACCTGGATGGACAGAGGATCATAACTGTCTATACTTCAACATCCCTTCTGTACTGTCTGGCATAGCAAATGACAAACTCTCTGCCTATACTACAATAACAGAGACTTACGGCATATATCCTCTTGGCGTATGGGATTCGCAAATAAGGTCAGTTTCACAACTCAATGTCTGGGAATGCCGTCAGGGCAACAGCGACTTCAAGGGTACAGCAATCTGTATCGGTAATGGTGGTTGCGAATTCTCTATGCGTAATGCTGATGGCTCTGCAGATGTAAGTGCCCATCCAAAGAACAACGTCAACCAGGAGTCAATCCTCAAGTTGGCTAAAAATAGTATCGAATATCTCAAAACTCGCTAACAAAACATTCTATATCAAAAGTTATGAAGCAAATATTTATAACAACTTTGCTTATACTCATGGGATGCGTCTCGTCGGTAGCCCAGAGTCAGGTACAAGTTCTTAGTGAGCGCCATGCTATGCAGCGTATCTCTGGGCAGAAGAATTATCTTATGTTGCCTGTCGAAGAGGCCGAAGAAGGGGCACATGTAAAGATAATTTATAATAACAAAATTGTCAAGGAATTCAATGTTCGTCTTGCTGTCAACAAGGTGGACTATTATGTGCCTGTTGACATTTCAGTAATTAATGGTAAGGATGCACTCATTGACGTGGACTTTGGGGATGGCCGCAACAGAAGACATAGTGATATAAAGAACTATGTATGCTGGACAAAAATTGATTATACAGATAAGATAGATACGGTCAATCGTGAGACACGCTGGCGTCCTATATATCATCATACCCCTACATACGGATGGATGAACGACCCTAATGGTATGTTTATAAGGATGGCGTGTGGAATCTCTACTTCCAATATAACCCTTATGGCTCAACATGGGAGAATATGACATGGGGACATTCCACGTCTACTGACCTTGTGAACTGGACATATCAGGGCGATGTAATAGAGCCTGATGCCTTAGGTACAATATTTTCTGGTTCTTCTGTAGTTGATTATAAAAACACTGCCGGATTTGGAGAAGGGGCCATCATCTCTTATTACACCTCTGCAGGTCAATCACAGACTCAGAGTATGGCTTACTCAACAGATAATGGTAAGACTTTTACAAAGTATGAGAATAATCCAGTTCTCACCAGTAATATTCCAGACTTCCGCGATCCTAACATTTTCTGGCATGAGGCAACACAGCGATGGATTCTTATTATTTCAGAGAGTCAACACATGAAGTTCTTCTCATCAGCCAACCTCAAGGACTGGCATTTTGAAAGTACTTTTGGTGAGGAGTATGGCAATCATTCTGGTGTTTGGGAATGTCCTGACCTCTTTGAAATCAATGGCAAGTGGTTCTTACTCTGTAATATTAATCCCGGTGGACCTTTTGGTGGCTCAGCTACACAGTATTTCGTGGGGCAATTCGATGGTCATAAATTTACTTGTGAGGACGACAAGTCTGAAGTAAAATGGCTCGACTACGGTAAAGATCACTATGCTACAGTAAGTTTCAGCAATGCTCCTGATGGACGTATCGTTGTCCTGCCTTGGATGAGCAACTGGCAGTATGCCAACAATGTTCCTACGAAACAGTATCGTTCTGCAAATGGTCTGCCACGTGACCTTGGTTCATTTACTTACAAGGGTGAAACCTATCTATCGGTTAAACCGAGTAAGGAAATTTTAAGTGCCTTCGCTCAGAAGCCGTCTGAAAAGCTTACAGATGCTTGTCGTATTGACGTGCAGCTCAAGGGTAACTCTTCGGTGACTCTGTCAAATGAGAAGGGCGAACAGGTTGTGCTGACTTATGATGAACAAGCTGAGACTCTCGCTATGGACCGTCGCAAGAGTGATGAGACAGCTTTTAGCGAGGAATTTCCTATTGTCACAACAACTCCTACCTATGGTAAAGTAAAGATGTTGCGAATCTTCGTCGACCGTTCAAGTATCGAGGTGTTTGATGCCGATGGTAAGGTGGCAATGACAAACATCGTCTTCCCAACAGAACCATATAAAAAGATAATAGTCAGTAAGAAAGTCAAATACTCAGTTTATCCATTTAATAAATAAATATCTGGTTATGAATAATAATGAAAAAAATAGCAAGCTCGCACTACTGCCCGTAATGCTTTGCTTCTTTGCGATGGGCTTTGTGGATCTCGTAGGTATTGCATCAAACTATGTAAAGGCAGACTTAAGCCTTAATGACTCCACAGCCAATATATTTCCTTCACTGGTGTTCTTCTGGTTTCTCATCTTTTCTGTACCAACAGGTATGCTGATGAATAAGATTGGACGTAAGAAGACGGTACTTATCAGTCTTATCGTTACCCTATTCTCCCTTCTCTTGCCAATCTTCGGAGAGACATACGGTTTAATGCTTGTATCGTTCTCATTGCTTGGAATAGGAAATGCCTTGATGCAAACATCGTTGAATCCGTTGGTTTCAACGGTTATGAAGGGTGGAAACTTAGCTTCAACACTTACCTTCGGACAATTTGTCAAGGCTATCGCATCCTTTATGGCACCTTATCTCGCTATTTGGGGAGCACAGGCAAGCATTCCTGCCTTTGGTCTTGGATGGCGTGTTCTATTCCCTATTTATCTTGTAATAGGTGTTCTTACCACTCTCTTGCTCTTCTCAACTCCTATCAAGGAAGAGCCTATTGAAGGTAAGGCAAGTTCTTTCATACAATGTTTAAGCCTATTGGGTAAACCAATCGTATTGCTTAGCTTCCTTGGAATCATGTGCCATGTAGGAATCGATGTAGGTACTAATACCACTGCACCAAAGATACTTATGGAGCGATTCAACATGACTCTGAATGATGCAGCATTTGCTACTTCACTCTACTTCATCTTTCGCACGCTTGGATGTCTTACTGGTTCATTCTTCTTGCGAGTAATGAATAATAAGCTGTTCTTCGCCATTTCGGTATTGATGATGGCTGCGGCTATGGTCTGGTTAGGCGTTGGAACACGTGTTGGAGCAGTATATGTAGCCATCGCACTTGTCGGTTATGGCAATAGCAATATATTCTCTATGGTATTCGCCAGAGCCCTTCAGAGTGTGCCTGACAAGCAGAACGAAGTAAGCGGACTGATGATAATGGGACTCTTTGGGGAGGTACGATCTTCCCGCTCTTCATGGGCTTTGCAAGCGATGCAATGGCGCAACAGCTCGGTGCTGTAATCGTCATGGCAGTGGGCGTACTCTACCTCTTTACTTATATACCAAGAATGAACAATAAATAATACGGATATGAAACAGTTAATCGTTGGCCTCGGAGAGGCATTATGGGATTGTCTTCCTGAAGGAAGAAAGCTCGGTGGTGCACCAGCAAACTTTGCTTATCATACAGGACAGTTTGGGCATGATTCGTTGGCTATTAGTGCTGTCGGAAATGATGCTTTGGGTAAGGAAACACTCGATGAATTCGATAAAAAAGGTGTAAAGTACTTGATGCCAGAGGTGGATTATCCAACAGGAACGGTGCAGGTGGAACTCGACAGTGAAGGTATACCTACATACGATATTAAGGAAGGTGTAGCTTGGGATAATATTCCTTTCACTTCAGAGATTGAAGCTGCAGCCAAGAATTGTCGTGCAGTATGCTTTGGCTCACTTGCACAGCGTAGTAGTGTAAGCCGTCAGACAATACAAAAGTTCCTCGAAGCAACACCCAAAGACTGTCTAAAGATATTCGATATCAATCTTCGACAGAACTTCTATTCAAAGGAGGTCATCACGTCCTCACTTCAACATGCTAATATTCTTAAGATTAATGATGAGGAACTTGTGACCATCGGTCGCCTCTTTGGCTATCCTGGTCTTGATATAGAGAACAAGTGTTGGCTCATCTTAGGGAAGTACAACCTCGATATGCTCGTGCTAACCTGCGGTGTTAATGGCTCATACGTGTTTGCTCCAAACCTCAAGTCGTTCCAAGAAACACCAAAGGTTGAAGTTGCTGACACTGTTGGTGCTGGTGATTCCTTTACGGGTGCTTTCACTTCAGCCATCCTTGCAGGTATGCCAATCACCGATGCTCATAAGTTAGCAGTAGAAGTAAGTGCATACGTCTGTACGCAGAATGGTGCTATGCCAAGAATACCAAAGGAATTGTTGCATAAAATTAAATAAGCTTTATTATCATTCGAGACTCTAAATTCGTTTAATACAAATAATTATAAAATAGATCTCAATAGGTTTTAGAATAAAAAGATTTTAGGATGACTGTTTTGGCCTGAATTAATTATAGAAATCTTCATTTTCTTCGATTAATTCGGGCCTTTTCTATTATTTCTATCTATTTTCAACCACCAACAGACCCTCTTTTTACGCTTAACAAAGCCTATCCTTCGAATTCTTATCCTTCATGAAAATAATTCGTAAGTTGGTGTAGATTGTGTTTAAATTCAAACTTTATGAGATTCAGAAAGACTTATCATGCTATTAGGAGAGGATTTTTAGCAACTAAAATGTACAATAAAGTAGGAAAGGAAAAGCTGATTTTATTGGCATTTATAGCTTCCTCGAGTGATTTACAAAGTTAGTGTTTGTTGTTTCGTTTTTTTTATGTAAGTTTGTATGCTCATTGGCTTTTCAAGACCTAAAGACCAAGTACAGATAAATCAAAAATACCTAAGTATATCATCATTATGAATTCAAACCTAACAAAGGTACTTCTGCCTATTGCAGCATTGGCTTGTGGACAGACTGAGGCGATAGCACAGAAAAAACAACAACGTCCGAACATCATTTATATCATGTGTGATGATATGGGCTATGGCGACCTTGGATGCTATGGTCAGCAATACATCCTTACACCGAATATTGACCGTATGGCAAAGGAAGGTATGCGTTTTACACAAGCTTATGCGGGTGCACCAGTGAGTGCTCCATCGCGTGCCTGCTTTATGACAGGACAGCATTCTGGACATACGGAGGTAAGAGGGAACAAGGAATATTGGGCACCAAGTAAGCCTATCTATTATGGAAAAAACCGCGATTTCAGCGTTGTTGGACAACATCCTTACGACCCAGAACATGTTATCCTACCTGAAATTATGAAAGACAATGGCTACCGTACGGGTATGTTCGGTAAGTGGGCTGGTGGTTATGAAGGCTCTAAGTCAACTCCAGATAAGCGTGGGGTGGATGATTTTTATGGTTATATCTGTCAGTTCCAAGCACATCTTTATTACCCAAACTTTCTCAATGAATATAGCAGAGAGCGTGGAGATAGTGCGGTAAAGCGTGTTGTGATGCAGAACAATATTGACTATCCGATGTTTGGTGAGCAGTATGCACAACGTAAAGACTACTCAGCCGACCTCATACATCAGCACGCTTTGAATTGGTTGAAGCATCAACAAAAGGGCAAACCCTTCTTTGGTGTGTTCACTTATACGCTTCCCCATGCCGAGTTGACACAACCCAACGACTCCCTCGTGGCTTTCTATAAAAAGAAGTTCTTTGAAGATAAGACTTGGGGAGGGCAGGAAGGCTCACGATATAATGCCGTAGAGCATACCCACGCACAGTTTGCTGCGATGATAACTCGCCTTGATGCGTATGTTGGAGAGATCCTTCGTACCTTAGATGAGCAAGGACTTGCAGAAAACACACTCGTCATCTTCACCAGTGACAACGGTCCTCATGAGGAGGGCGGAGCCGACCCAACCTTCTTCAATCGTGATGGGAAACTGCGAGGACTTAAACGCCAGTGTTACGAAGGAGGTATTCGTATTCCGTTTATTGCCCGTTGGAAGGGACGTGTTAAGGAAGGAGTGACCAACGACTTGCCGTTTGCATTCTATGACCTCATGCCAACTTTCTGTGATGTGGCAGGTGTACGCAATTTTCTAAAACGCTATGTCAACAAGAAGAAGATTGTCGATTATTTCGATGGAATCTCTATTTTTCCAACCTTGATGAGCGATGAGAAGGCACAAAAGAAGCACTCACACCTTTACTGGGAGTTTGCTGAAACCAATCAGATAGCCGTACGTATGGATGATTGGAAACTTATTATCATTCGTGGAATTCCACATCTATATAACCTTGCAACAGACTTACATGAAGATAAGGATATAGCACAAGAACATCCAGAGATTGTTGACAAGATGATAAACATCATCTATCAGGAACATATAGACAATCCATTGTTCCCAATAACATTGCCTATAAAAAGAAAATAACAGGCAAACAACCTGAAGCAATTATAGCGCAGTGTAAAGAAGGAATAAAGAATATTTACCAAAAGTGCATAAAATCGCCTTTCATTGAGAAAACACTCGTTGAAAAGGCAATTTATTTATGATAATTACAACGACATCAAATGATGCGAAGAATAGAAAGTTGTTGTTCAGGCAGACTATGCATAAAAGAAAAGAATTAGCAGCTAATAAATTCCTAAGCTAAAATAAGTCCGTAATTATTTGTCTGTTACATATATATTAGGTAAATTTGCACGGATTAATTTTTTTAGGGAAGCGTGAGAAGGTTAACATCAAGGTGTCAAAACCTTGTCACCATAAACACTTTTAGATTCCCAAGATGTTGGTCAAAACAATAAGTATTTTTAAAAATTAGATGAACGTAATTACGAAAACAGTTCAATTGCCAGATGGAAGAACCATCTCAATTGAAACCGGAAAGGTTGCAAAGCAGGCTGATGGTGCAGTAGTTCTCCGTATGGGAAACACCGTACTCCTCGCCACTGTTTGTGCAGCTAAAGAGGCAGTTCCGGGAACAGACTTTATGCCTTTGCAAGTTGATTATCGCGAGCAGTATGCCGCAGCAGGTCGTTTCCCTGGTGGGTTCACCAAACGCGAAGGTAAAGCCAATGACGACGAAATCCTAACATCACGCCTTGTGGACCGTGTTCTTCGTCCACTATTCCCTTCTGACTATCACTGCGAAGTTTATGTACAGGTTATGTTGCTGTCGGCTGACGGTGTTGACCAACCTGACGCACTTGCAGGCTTGGCAGCATCAGCAGCTCTTGCCGCTTCAGATATTCCAATCGAGCATACAACCTCAGAGGTTCGTGTTGCACGTGTGAATGGTGAATACGTAATCAACCCTACCTTCGCACAGATGAAGGAAGCTGATATGGACCTCATGGTTGGTGCAACAAAAGACAACATCATGATGGTTGAAGGCGAAATGGACGAGGTTACCGAACAGGACCTCATCGAAGCCTTAAAGGTGGCACACGAAGCAATCAAGCCAATGTGTGAGATGCAAGAAGAGTTATCTAAGGCTTGTGGCACAGATGTGAAACGTACCTACGAAGACGAGGTTAATGACGAAGCTTTGCGCGAAGAACTTCATAAGGCTACATACGATGCTTGTTATGCACAAGCACAGAGTGGTGACAACGACAAGAAGCATCGTGGAGAAACCTACGATAAGATTAAGTCTGACTTTGTTGAGGCTTACGATGCTGCTCATACCGAACTGTCTGAGGACGAATTGGAAGAGAAGCACTCACTGATTGATCGTTACTTTGATGATGTTCAGCGTGACTCTATGCGTCGTAGCGTTCTTGACACAGGCAAGCGTATGGATGGTCGTGCAACTGACGAAATCCGTAACATCTGGTGTGAGATTGATACACTCCCTATGCCACACGGAAGCTCTCTCTTCCAGCGTGGTGAAACAATGTCTCTCTCTACTTGTACACTTGGCACTAAGATGGACGAGAAGATGGTTGACAACGTTTTGGAGAAGAGTTATCAACGCTTCCTCCTTCACTATAACTTCCCTCCATTCTGTACAGGTGAAGCTAAGGCACAACGCGGCGTTGGTCGTCGTGAGATTGGTCATGGTCACCTTGCATGGCGTGGTTTGAAGGGTCAGATTCCTACGGACTTCCCTTACACTGTTCGCTTGGTTAGCCAGATTCTCGAGTCTAACGGTTCTTCTTCTATGGCTACGGTATGTGCAGGTACGCTTGCATTGTTAGACGCTGGTGTACCGATGAAGAAGCCTGTTTCTGGTATCGCTATGGGTCTTATCAAGAACCCAGGAGAAGAGAAGTATGCCGTACTGAGCGACATCCTCGGTGATGAGGACCACTTAGGCGATATGGACTTCAAAACAACTGGTACTAAGGACGGTCTTACTGCTACTCAGATGGACATCAAATGCGACGGTTTGTCATTCGAAATTCTCGAAAAGGCACTTATGCAGGCAAAAGCTGCTCGTGAGCATATCCTCAACATCATGACTGAGACTATTGCAGAGCCACGTGCCGAGATGAAGCCACAGGTTCCACGTATCGTTCAGTTAGAAATTCCTAAGGAGTTCATCGGTGCTGTGATTGGTCCTGGCGGTAAGATTATCCAGCAGATGCAAGAAGACACAGGTGCTACTATCACTATCGAAGAGACTGATGGTGTAGGCAAAGTACAGGTTTCTGCTCCTAATAAAGATTCAATCGATGCAGCTCTTGGTAAGATTAAGGCTATTGTAGCTGTTCCTGAGATTGGTGAAGTCTATGAAGGTACCGTACGTTCAGTTATGCCATACGGCTGCTTTGTTGAGATTTTACCGGGTAAGGATGGCTTACTCCACATCTCTGAAATCGACTGGAAACGACTTGAGACTGTCGAAGAGGCTGGTATTAAAGAGGGTGACAAGCTAAAGGTGAAACTGCTTGAAATCGATCCTAAGACGGGTAGTATAAGCTCTCTCACCGTGTTCTTCTCGACAAACCAGAGGATTATGTTGAGCCACAACGTCGTCCACGTGGCGACCGCCGTCCACGCCGTGATGGCGAACGCCGCTTTGACGAGCGTCGTCCTCGCCGTGAGAACAATGACTTTGACAATAACAACTAAGATTGTTATTCATCCCAATATGCCCCATCAAGCTACACAATGCTTGATGGGGTTTTTTCTTTCTATTGACGCTACCCGTTAAGTCCTTTATCCCAATTCAGTCATTAACGTATAATAATCAAGCAAACCATGATTGGCAACTAAAAACCTCCACTCGACACGCTGTTTTTAGAAAAAAGACAATAAAACAGACGTTATAAGACAAATAAAAGTTAAAACATGATGTATTATAAATATAAATACAATATCTTTGCACTTCGTAAGTTAATTCAGAGCTTACAAATAAAAGTAATAGTAAATATGAAAAAGATTATGTTTATGGTAGCTGCATGCGCAGCTATGGTTGCTTTGCCAGAATGGTAAGACAACCGCAAACAATGAAGGCACAGACTCTACTACACAAGATTCTGCCGTTGTTGGTGACTCTACTGTATACGAGGGCATGACCCCAGCTGCCGACGTTGTTGGTATTAAGTATCGTGTTGCATTGGCAAAGGACTCTACTAACGGCTTCAGCGTTTCAGAGGCTTACATGAAGTCAGCTACTGAGGCTGACACTGTCTACAACTACACAGGTACATACCAGGTTGTAAAGAAGAATGTTAAGGGTAAGGACAATACTTATTATCAGTTCGAACTGGGCAAAGACAACAAGACTAACTTCCTTGTTGTAAACGACTCTACACTCCGCCTTGTTAATACTGACTTCGAGGAGCCAGCAGTTAACACAAAGGACATGAACTACGACTTAAAGGTAAAATAAGCAAAGTTTATTTACTTAACAAAACACTTAAACCATTGAGAGGATATGACCCATTTGTCATATCCTCTCTTTTCTTTATCCTAAGCCCTCCTTCACTATCATGAATTTACAGCTATTAACCCAAACTTCATGTGCTTATAACAAAAAGGGGATGTGCCTTAATGACACATCCCCTTTATTATATAAATTTGAAATTAATTATCTGCTGATGGACGAATAGAACATGCAGAAGGTGTATTTAGACCATAATCAGGCTTAATTATTGAGTAATCTTGATAGAACTCAAAAGTACACGTAGTAGAATTATTATGGTACCAACGTCCCATAGTATAATATTCTGCTTGATGATGAACCATAACATTATCTTCACTCATAAAAGGTGCTATTGGGAAGAAAATTGTCTTTGTCTTGGTTTCATCTGTCCAGAAATTAACACCAAAGTTTTGTATAATACTTTCCGTATTGACATCTTTTGCATTCCATTCTTTCCAAGATTCAGTTCTCTTACCTGTTGTTGTGAATCCTGTGAATGCATCTATCTCAGTCATGTGGAAACCTGCTGGACATGGGTCATAAACGGTCTTAACAACAGGGGTTTTTTTATCGTACTCAGTTACATAACCCGGATAGGCATTCGCAGACCAAAGATTCCATTGATTGTATTCATTTTGCCAACTAGTATACGCTCCGCCATTATCCTTAAGATAAACTACGCCAGGGTTTTGAATACTATTTTGGAAAGACATTTGATTCTTACGATTAACACTGTAGTAATAACCCTTTGGACCTTCAATAGTCACCCCTCCATATGTTTTATCATCTTTAAGAGCATGGAAGCCTGGGAAAGCATCCTTACGTCCGAACTGATAGAGAGTGGTTGAGCCAAATAACTTAGCATTACCTGGGTTCTGTGTAATTGTAATCACGGTAGAAAGCGTCGTTCCTTTGTTAGAAGTTTCTTGCTCAACCTTTACCTTTACAGTACGTGGTGTGTCGTAAGAGGTACCCTCCCATACAATAGGATTCCAACCCAAAGACTCCTTTGTAAGTTTGAATTTTTTATTTTCATGGTTGGTTACTTCAATTTTACTCAAAGCATCTTCTGGTGCAAACCAGATATTCCATGACCATACGGTGGTATTACCCTTCTTTACAGCAAGGACAGCACAACCACTTACAAGGTGTTCCTTTTTTACAACGAAGTCAAGGTATTTGTCACCATCAACGTCCTTAACTGTTAATGCATCCTGAGCGTTAAAATTATTAAACAAATCAATATTATCAGCCCATACTAAATATGCGCCATTAATACCAGCGTTCGCACCATTATTCGTCTTTTCAATCCATGGGTCAGTTATATCTGCGCCCATGTGGTCCTTAAAGTTTTCAAGAATCTTGGTATATTGATTATATTTCTTTATTTTTGACTTATAAGAACTTTCATTAGTCTTTCCATCCTTAATAGCATTACCATAAACTAAAGGAATACGATAGTGACCAGGAGAAGAAACAAGGTAGCAGTTTGCGGTGTTACGCTGAGCAGTACCACCCTTTGTTGAGAGATCGTAAGGGCTACCTGCACTACCCTTTTCTGGTGAATTCCTAAGTAGGTTATTACGCTTTTCACGTAAGTCAATAATAGCATTATTGTTGAAACTTGCTGTACCAGCCTCAGCTACACCATTGTCGTCACCAGTACCCGTATCTGAACTAAGACTTTTGAGCCAATCTGGCTTCTCTGACATATCAAATGTATTATCATTATTAGCATCATAGCCAACAACCTTCCATGAAACAGCCTGCTTGTGCCTGTTGCAGGATCTATACGATAACTTGTCACAGTATAATTCTGAGAATTTGCCTCATCGAATTTTGCAGCACGTGATGGGTCCGTACTTGTAAGTGTGTACACCCAGTCAGAGTTTCTCATGCTCAACTTATAAGTACGAGTTGTACCTGCATTCCATCTACCTTTCAAAGGTACAGTTATTGCAGAACCATCAGTAAAACTAATATTAGCGATGACATTATTACCCGTCAAATCCTGTGGAATCATATAGAAGATATAATTATCGTTGTCCTTACCCATAACAACCGTGTTAGGCTTCTCGCTGGCATTAACACTGATATTTTCAAGAACAGCATTACCACGCTGAGTATAGCCCTCGTGTATCCATTCTCCATCTGAACCATCAGCCTTTGTAGGAAGATTATACTTACCCTTAAGCAGTACGTTTCTAAGTTCCACCCTGTCGATAGTCTTACCCCAAGGAAGGTTCTGACCAACAGCAAAGCGAATGGCTGTCAGCGCATGACGGAAGTCAAGTTTAGTTGTTGGGTGCACGCCTTGTGTTTTGTATTCAACATCACCAGTGCAAGCTGTCATAAGGTCTACCTGCTTCTTTACATCAGTTTCGATCTCAAACTCAACGTTAGGACGTCCACTGGTAGCATCGGTAGCACTAATTGTCATCTTTGAATACTGGTCCTTCTCTGGTGAGACAGCATAGAAACGCGCAAAGCGTTCTGTATATGCCCAAAAGATAGGAGTGTAAAGTTCGCCACTCTTCTTAGTCTTCGCCAAATGGAACCACTCGCCATTAGCAAGCATATTTGAAGCCTCAGTACCACGAACACCAGAGCTTGAGAAGTCGCTCAAGGTAGAAAGGTCTACGATGTTAGCACGTGTGCGAGCATCTGCCTTTATAGGGTTAATACCTTCAACGGTTGTCTCGATGAGGCATAGTTCGTTGTTGTTAGTAGCATTGAGTTTGCCACCAGCGAGGTCGCTTGCAGTCAGTCCAGGGGTGATTGCGCCACGTGTCATTGCGCCACGACTGATAACCCCCTCTTGAATATCGTTCACGGTAAAACTTACAGGGACATCCTTGCCCTCTGCCCCGTTGTTATCGTCTAAGTCCTTGTCAGCACAAGAGCTTATAGTAAACATTGCGCTGCTGGCAAGGAGTACCGAGCAGGCATAATAAAACAGTTTATTCATTTTTTTTCGTTTTTTCGTTTTAATATCTACTTCATTGTGTTTCCGATAGAATTTCATTTATCCTGTAAGGAAACACCTTATATATAAAGTTGATTATCCTTCGAGGTTATCGTCATCACCTCCATCTTCGTATACTGGTGCTATAACATTAACACCTTGTCCATTACTACCAGAAGTTCCACTACCATTGTCAGTATTTCCGCCACCACCAGGGCGCACGTCAGGACTTCCAGCAAGGATACATCCTTCGGCCTCGACCTCTACCATCTCGATTGATGGACAAACGTAAAATTGTTTTACGCTTTTACAGATTTTCTTCATAAATTATAATAAATACTTTTATAATATCTTTTTTTATTAGTTTCTTTGTGATAATTAAGCTACCAAGAGTATCAGTGCCGTAAGTAACGAACACCATCAATCCATAGACGTATCAAAACAATGTGTATTCCTCCAATCAAAATCATAAAGCAATAACATTATAAATGTTTGAAACATCACTCTCTGAAAATGGTAACAAAGGATAGTCTAAAACCCTTCCCATCTTCACCATCAGGATGCCCCTATACATTAAATATATAAGAGCCAAAAACAAACACACAAGACATAAATCTCGTTCGTTTTCCAATTAATATCTCGAAAATTGGACTGCAAAGTTAATAAAAAAACAAATAAATAGCGAAAGAGATTTAATAAATAGATTCTCATAAATACTAAATAAAAATTAAATTGAGGCGAAATTAACTCAAAACAAGCAAAAATAGCATCATCTGCACAATAATAAAGCCAGTTTTCTTATGCTTCTAATGAACAATTGGATTTTATCATCCAATATTACGGAAGAAAAATCTATGCTCCCATCATTCATAGAGAGCATAGACAAAAGAATTACTTCGCCTTTAATATCAAACGGAGGCTTTGCTTATAATTAATATAATTCCACACCCAATTAAGCAGAATAAACGTTTTGTTCTTAACGCCGAGTATAGAACGAAGGTGAACAACGAGCCATAATGCCCAAGCTGGGAAACCGCCAAACTTTCTTCCAGCAATTTCGGCAACAGCATGATTACGTCCAATGGTCGCCATAACCCCCAAATTCTTATACTTAAATGGCTTTAACTCCTTACCTTTAAGACTGCTTTAAGGTTCTTTGCAACCATCTTTGCTTGCTGCATTGCCACTTGTGCCAATTGCGGATGCCCAAGAGGATATTGCTCGTCGCCCTGAATTAGACTCACATCACCTATAGCATAGACATCTTCGACACCCTTCACACGGCAATATCTGTCGGTCAAGAACCTACCAGCATGACCAAGACTCTCTGCGGGAAATCCATCGATTGTGTTCGCACAAATACCGCTGACCCAAATCACTGTCTGTGCAGGAATCTCCAGTCCTGCACTGGTTTTCAGCAAACCATCCTTATACTCCGTGGCAAACTGAGGTTGACGGATATGTACGTGTAGTTCCTTCAAGTCACGTTCGGCACGCTTTGACGACATCGGGTCCATACCAGCAAGGAGCCTATCTCCTGCATTAACAAGATAGATGTGCATTTGCGAAGAATCGAGGTCGGGATAGTCACGAGCAATAATATTCTTCTTCATCTCAGCCACAGCCCCTGCAATCTCTACACCAGAAGCACCACCGCCCACGACAACAACATTCATCAAAGCCTGTTTGCGAGCAGGGTCTTCCTCGGTTAAGGCAAGTTCAAGATTATGCAAAATCGTGTTACGAAGTCTCATCGCCTCACCAACCGACTTCATTGGAAGAGTGGAAGCCTGAATATCCTTATTGCCAAAGAAATTGGTTTTAGCTCCGAAAGCCAACACAAGATAGTCGTATTCTATCTCGCCCACAGTTGTATCAATTAGCTTCTTTGATGTATTCACCGATTTCACCTCTGCCATTCTGAAAAAGAAGTCCTTTTTCCCTTGAAAAAGACGTCTAAAAGGAAAAGAGATACTACTCGGTTCGAGTCCACCTGAAGCAACCTGATAAATCAATGGTGGGAACTGATGGTAATTGTTTTTATCAACTAATACAACCTGGAAATCATCGTCTACTAACTTGAAAGCCAGTTCCAAACCTCCCAGTCCACCTCCAACGATAACAACCCTCTTCTTCTCTGTTCGTTCAATGTTTGCCTTCATTATCCTGCTATATTAATTTTTACATTTTTATTCTTTATCAATCAACTTGTAGTAATTCAGAAATTATTATGCCAAAGTAGCACGTCAAAATATAAATAAACGACTATTTCAACAATAAACCAATTTTGTAAGGCAATGTTCGGGGAAGAGTTCACGAGCAACATGCTGTATCTCGTAAGCAGTAATGGCATCTATATCACGATAGAGTGCAGAAATACTCTTCTTCCACCCATAGTGAAGAAAACCCTTACCAAAATCTAAGGCAATGTTTTCACGATTATCCCAAGCAATGCCAATCTGTCCTTTTATCTGCTGTTTTGCTATCATTAGTTCTTCATCTGACAATCTGACAGACATAAAGCGGTCGAGTTCAGCACGAACAAGCGTCAAACATTCATCTAAGTCCTTTGCATCACAGCCAAAGTAAATACTCCAAATCCCAGTTGAGGCATAGCTCACCATCGAACTATCAACAGTGTAAACAAGTCCACGCCGTTCGCGAAGAGCAAGGTTCAGACGAGTACTCATACCCGGTCCGCCTAAGATATTATTCAATAGGTAGAGAACTATTCGCCGCTTGTCGTGTATGTTATATGCCCGATTACCTATCATAACATGCGCCTGATGCGTATGTTTATCAACTCTGACAATCTGAGCTTTGTAAGGACTAAGGGGAGGAAGCGCACGTTCATTAGGCTCTCCTATATCGCCCTTCATCGCAACCTTAGTGTGGTGTTCATTCTCTAAAAGACGGAGTAAACCATCAAAATCCACATCGCCATAGGCAAAAAACACCGAATTATCAGGGCGGTAATACTTCTTTGTGAAGCGAGTCGCATCATGCGTAGTAAACTTCCTGACCCGAGAAGCCGTGCCAAGGATACTATGCCCTAATGGATGACCACGAAAGATGATGTTCTCAAACTCATCATAAATCAATTCAGAGGGACTATCGTTATAAGACTCTATTTCGTCACAGATAACCTCCACCTCCTTTTCGATTTCCTTCTGAGGATAGACGCTATGGAAAACAATATCAGTAAGTAGGTCGATTGCCCGAGCAAGATGATCTTTCAAGATAGCAGAGTAATAGACCGTTTCAGTCTTTGTTGTAAAGGCATTAAGGTCGCCACCCACCTGTTCAAGACACTGAATAACCTCCATTGCTGTGCGACGAGTCGTCCCCTTAAAGCTGACGTGTTCACAGAAATGCGCAATCCCCTCCTCGTCTGGTAGCTCATGGGCTGTCCCAACATTCAGTTGATAGCCACAATAGACCACAGGCGAAGCCATTGGCAATGCGATAACACGTAGTCCATTTTCCAAAACTGCAGTTTGATAACTTCTCATAGCTTGCAAAATTAAGAAAAAAGAATGAAAAGTAGTAGACAATAAGGCACAAAGAAAAAAAACATAATTCATTTTGTAGTCCGCTCAAATTACCGTATATTTGCACAAACAAAGTGGGACACAATATAATTCACAACAAAATGCGGAAAGTTATAGGTATAGGAGAAACCGTTTTAGACATCATCTTTAAGGATAATAAACCCGTTGAAGCCGTTCCGGGAGGGTCTGCTTTTAATGCCATCACATCATTAGGACGCTGTGGCATCAACACTTCGTTTATTTCAGAAGCAGGTAACGACCGCGTTGGGAAATACATCATTGACTTCTTAAACAACAATGGTGTGAATGCAGAAGACATTTCTACCTTCCCTGACTCTAAGTCGCCTATATCATTGGCTTTCCTTAACGAGAAGAATGATGCTGAATACATCTTCTACAAAGACCATCCTCACGACCACTTAGAGTTTAACTTCCCCGACATACAACCCGACGATATTTTGCTATTTAGTTCTTTCTATGCAGTAAATCCCGTCATTCGTCCGCAGGTGGTAGGACTTCTTGACTATGCTCGTTCACGTGGTGCAATCATCTACTATGACGTGAATTTCCGACCTGCCCATAAAGACGAGGTTATCAAGATTACGCCTAACCTCTTAGAAAACCTTGACTACGCAGACGTGGTACGTGGCAGCCATGAGGACTTTGCAACGCTATATAAGAAAGAAGATGCCGACAAGGTTTATAACGCAGAAATATCATTCTATTGCAAGCAGTTCATCTATACACAAGGAAGTCTACCTGTTGAGATACGCGGCGGAAAGACATCAAGAAGTCTTACCCCGTCCACAACACAGATGTTGTCAGTACCATTGGTGCAGGCGACAACTTTAATGCAGGCTTTATCTTCGGTATGTTGAAACACAACATCACTCGTTCCGACCTCGAAAGAGGACTAACAGAGGAGCAATGGGACCAACTCATTGACTATGCACTAACATTCTCTGCGGACTGCTGCAAAGACATCTTCAATTATGTTAGCAAGAATTTGGAAAGAAGATGAAGGAAGATGTGCTGTAATCATAATGAGCTTAATTAGCCTAACAAGCCTAATTGGTTCAATAAATTCATAAAAAGCAACCACACAAAAATAAAATATAAAATGATAGAAATTGCCAATAAAGTTTATTACGTAGGTGTAAACGATCGTAATAAGAATCTATTTGAGGGATTATGGCCCCTGCCATACGGTGTCAGCTATAACTCTTATCTTATTGATGATGATAAAGTTTGTCTTATTGATACCGTTGAGGTAGACTTCTTCACACAGTTTATTGAGAAGCTACATGAAGTGTTAGGCGACCGACAGATTGACTACTTAGTCATCAATCACATGGAGCCTGACCACTCTGGTTCACTCGCCTTACTTCGTAAATATTATCCAAACATTCAGGTAATCGGTAATAAAAAGACCTTTGACATGATGTCTGGTTTCTATGGGGTGAAGGAGAATGTAGTAGAAGTGAAGAATGGTGAAGAGTTGAGCTTAGGTAATCATACCCTACAATTCTTTATGACACCAATGGTTCACTGGCCAGAAACAATGATGACCCTATGCAAAGGCGAGGTTAGTCACCTCTTTACAAGGTGATGCCTTCGGATGCTTTGGCGCACTTAATGGTGGCTTCATCGACCAAGAGATAGACACCGACTGGTGCTGGTTAGAGATGGTACGCTACTATTCTAACATTGTTGGTAAATATGGAACCCCTGTTCAGAACGCATTAAAGAAACTCGCTGGGGTTCACATCGACTACATCTGTTCTACCCACGGACCAGTATGGCATAAGTATGTTGACAAAGTTATCGGACTCTACGATCGCATGTCTAAATACGAAACAGAACCCGGTCTGGTTATTTGTTACGGCACAATGTATGGCAATACAGAACGTATGGCAGAACAGATTGCTCGCTCTGCTTCACTTGCGGGTGTAAAGAACATCCGTCTATACAACGTTTCAAAGACTCACCACAGCTACATTCTTCAAGACATCTTCCGCTTCCGTGGCTTAATCGTTGGTGCGCCTACCTACAATGCAGGACTCTATCATGAGATGGACGTACTCTTACAAGAAGTTGCAAATCGTGACATAAAGAATCACCTTATCGGTTGGTTTGGCTCTTACTCATGGGCATCAAAGGCCGTAGCAGCTATCGGAGAATGGAACGAGAACCACCTCCACTTTGAGAAGGTTGGCGAACCAGTAGAGATGAAGCAGGCACTGACACCTGAGATTAAGGAAGAGTGTAACCGCTTAGTCGTGAGATGGCTGCAAAACTCTTAGCGGAGTAAAATGAACATTGCGGTATTTTGTTCGGCAAACAACGACATCGACCCTGACTACTTCCGTGCTGCGGAAGAGTTAGGGTTATGGATTGCTAAGAATGGACACAGCCTTATCTATGGCGGAGGCAATAGCGGACTGATGGAATGTATCGGTAAGACGGTACATGAAGCAGGTGGACGCACCATCGGAGTTATCCCTCGCCTTATGGAAGAAGGACGACGAAAGAGTGATTTTATTGATGTTGAAATACCCTGCGAAGACCTCTCTGACCGCAAAGCCATCATCATGGAGCGTGCAGATGAGTTTTATGCTCTTCCCGGTGGAATAGGAACAATAGACGAAGTGTTTACTGTTGCAGCCTCAGCAACCATCGGTTATCACAGAAAGAAGGTAATACTTTGCAACGTAAAAGGCTTTTGGGATAATCTTATTGCTCTGATGAAAGATTATCAACAGAAAGGTATGATACGTGGAGACCTCTATGACTATATCGAAATAAAAGATATAAACAATTTATAATTCTCCTACTCTAATAATAATCCCAGTGTCTGGTAATTACCTAACCAAACACTGGGATTATTGTTTTTATTCATCGTGCTTATCCAAAAATGCTCATTAGAACCTAAACAATTTTTGTTTTTAGTTGCCGTCACTTTTAACACTTCCCATAACATGCATATTATAAGACCTTTATACTACATATTAGGCTGACAGCAGTGACAGCAACTTTGAAAACCATGTCGTTCATTAATGACAATAATTGTCTAATCTGTTCGACAAAACAACTTTGTTTCTCAGACACTTTGGAGTTCCTACAAGAATTTATGTAGCGGAATTAAGCTGATTGCAAAACCTCCACCACGAACCTGTTGAAGTTTAAGTACATCCCCCTTCTTAACAACACGTTTAGTTATTGTGTAAGCCTTTGGATTCGTTTCATAATCAGCATCCTTTGCATCAGCATATATGGTTGCTTCGTACTTACACCCCTTATCCAGGAAGTCGAGTTTGATAGTACTCAGGTGAGGTATAAGTCCTGTCTTACCACCAACGAACCAATCACTATTTCCTTTTGCCTTACGAGCCACAGTGACATAGCGTGCAGGTTCAGCCTCAAGATAACGACTATCATCCCAGTCACAAGGTACATCCTTTATAAACTGAAAGGCATCATTGAACTTCTGATAATGTTCTGGTAAGTCGGCTACCATTTGAAGTGGACTATACATCGTTACATAAAGTGCAAGCTGACCAACGAGCGTTGTATGAACGTAACTCTTATTATCGCACCATGTAGAGAGTTGTGTTTCTAAGATACCAGGTGTGTAATCCATCGGTCCACCTTGAAGACGAGTAAACGGAAGAATAACCGTATGATTAGGATGACTTCCTCCAAAGGCCTCATACTCTGTTCCACGTGCCGACTCATTACCTACAAGATTAGGCCATGTACGGCAAAGTCCTGTTGGACGTGTTGCCTCGTGTCCATTCACCATGATATGATGCTTAGCTGCTTCTTTTATAACACGCAGATAATGATTGTTCATTGATTGAGAATAATGATAGTCACCACGTGGGATAATATCACCTACATAACCCGTTTTTACGGCATCATAACCATACTTATTCATCAACTTAAAAGCCTCCTCCATGTGACGCTCATAATTTAGCGTACTTGAAGATGTTTCATGATGCATCATCAACTTCACACCTTTTGAGTGCGCATACTCATTGAGTCCTTTAATATCAAAGTCAGGGTAAGGCGTAACAAAGTCGAACACATCCTGCTTCCAATGACCGATCCAGTCCTCCCAACCGATATTCCAGCCTTCCACCAAAACCTGATCAAGCCCATTGGCAGCCGCAAAATCAATATATTTCTTCACATTCTCAGTATTAGCCGAGTGACGCCCGTTAGGCTTTGCGTGTACGTAATCAGTCTGACCAAGCCTTACAGAACTAAACTCATCTGTATAAGCCCATGACTTACCACCAGCTATCATTTCCCACCATACACCACAATACTTCGTAGGATGTATCCAAGAAGTATCCTCAATCTTACAAGGTTCGTTGAGATTAAGAATAAGATTACTTGCAAGCATATCACGTGCATCATCACTCACCATCACCGTGCGCCAAGGCGTTGTACAGGGAGTTTGCATAAAACCCTTTAAGCCAGTAGCATCAGGTGTAAGCCATGATTCGAAAGTCATCGTTTTGTCGTCAAGGTTTAAGTGCATTGTTGCATAATCAGCACATGCTGCCTCATGAATATTAATATAAAGACCATCATTTGACTTCATCTGCAAAGAAGTCTGTACACCCGTTTCTGAGAAAACAGAAACTGACGAGTTTGTCCAGTTTACGGCATCATGAAAACGCTTACGTATCTCTGACAGCTTTGACTCCTGTGTCTCTTGCTCCTGAGTGTCATAGTCGCCTGGAAGCCACCATGCGGTATGGTCACCAGCCATAGCAAACTGTGTATGCTCTTCCTTTATAACGAAATAGTTGAGTTCTGGCTGTTGTGGAAATTCATAACGAAGTCCCATACCATCATCATAAACACGGAAACGAACTACTATATGACGCTTACTCGAAGGCTGATTAAGTCCTACCTCCAACTCGTTATAATGGTTACGAATGGTAGCCGTCTCGCCCCACACAGGTTTCCACGTCTCATCAAACGTAGTCATCTTACTACCGAGCAGCTCGAAACCATCCATAAGATTGCTTTCTTCCATTCCTTTACTGGAATGCTTATCCTTTGCTAACTCCAAACCTAAATGCGAAGGCTTAACAACAGCCTTCCCCTTGTAACTCATCTCATAAGTCGGAACTCCATGTCCTGTCAAAGAGAATGTTATAGCAACATTTCCATTCGGAGATTTTACGGTCTGAGCATTTACAGTCCCTACTATCCCCATAAATAACCCAATAAGAGCAATACTAATTTTGTTCATTGTATTGTGATATTATATTAATATTTCATGTATTCCCTGCAAAGATATAAAAAAAAAGGAAAAGAGAAACTTTCTATCGTTAATAAGTAACTTTACATACAATTAATTCTCCGCAATCGGGCGATAGAACACAGAATGATGATTTCCTTCTTTATATTGATTACCATAACTTGCACCTTCTATTCAACAGCTTGACAAACTCTTCAACTTGATGTAGGTCGCTAATCATAACCCCTTATCATTCAAGATACCACACACCTCGTTCTAAACAACTTTCACACCTTTCTCACACATCTCATTGATTTATAAGCAGTTTTATTTGCTCATATCAATTTATTAACGTACCTTTGCTGACAATTAAAGGTAACATACCACCTGAGAGTTTGCGTACTGACTGGTTGAAGCCCGGCGCAGGCAAGTGTCTTTTTAGTGGGTTCGTTTGGTGGTGAGCTTACCTTTTATATAGGATAATAAATTATAAACAAACGAATTTGAAGACATTTGAAGAGTTAGGTGTGAGCGAAGAGATTCGTCGCGCCATTAGTGAGCTTGGATTTGAAAATCCAATGCCTGTACAAGAAGAAGTAATCCCTTATTTACTTGGTAATCGTAACGACGTCATCGCACTGGCACAGACTGGTACGGGTAAGACGGCTGCATTTGGTCTGCCTTGCTGCAACGTATTGATACAAGCAGCAAAGACACTCAGGCTATCGTGCTTAGCCCTACACGTGAACTGTGTTTGCAGATTGCCGATGACTTGAAGGAATTTAGTAAGTATATCCCTCATCTACACATCGCTGCCGTCTATGGAGGTACATCTATTGACGCACAGATTCGTCAGTTGCGTCATGGTGTACAGATTATCGTGGCTACACCGGGACGTCTGATTGACCTTATGCACCGTGGTAAGGCTCGTCTTGACAAAGTTAGAAACGTTGTTTTGGACGAGGCTGACGAAATGCTTAACATGGGGTTCCAAGAGAGTATCACTGAGATATTGACCGGTGTACCAGAAGATCGTAACACTTTGTTATTCTCGGCTACGATGAGTCGTGAGGTGGAGCGTGTTGCAAAGGGTTATCTGCACAACTACAAAGAGATTGTTGTGGGTAGCCGTAACGAGGGAGCTGAGAGTGTTAACCATATCTATTATATGGTGAATGCACGCGACAAGTACCTTGCGCTGAAGCGACTGGTAGACTTCTATCCAAAGATTTATGCAATTGTATTCTGCCGCACAAAGCTTGAAACGCAGGAGATTGCCGACAAATTGATTAAGGACGGATATAATGCTGAGGCATTGCATGGCGACCTCTCACAGCAGCAGCGTGACCTTACGATGCAGAAGTTCCGTTCACATCTCACACAGATTCTCGTGGCAACAGACGTTGCTGCACGTGGATTGGATGTGAACGACTTGACACACGTTATCAACTATGGTTTGCCTGATGATATTGAGAACTACACTCACCGCTCTGGCCGTACAGGTCGTGCAGGCAAGAAGGGTACTTCTATCTCGATTATCCACTCACGTGAGAAGTATAAGGTACGTAATATCGAACGCGAAATCAGTAAGGACTTTGTTGATGGAACACTGCCTACACCAGAAGAAATCTGTAAGAAACAGCTCTTCAAGACAATGGATAGTATTCTAAAAACTGACGTTGATGAGGACCAAATTGCACCTTACATGAAGGATATCAACCGCCAGTTTGAGTATATCGATAAGGAGGTTGTCATCAAGAAAATTGTAACTGCAACCTTCGGTCGTTTCCTTGACTATTATAAGAATGCCCAAGAAATTGAGAAGCCATCATCACGTAGTTCTCGTGAGGAAAACCGTGGTGCAAGAGGTGAAGGTAGAGGAAACCGCAGCCGTGGGCCACGTAAGGCTGAGAGTGGCTACAAGCGACTCTTTATCAACCTCGGTAAGGCAGATGGTTTCTATCCGGGTGAGGTGATGCAGTTCATCAATAAGAATGTACATGGCAAGCAGGCAGTAGGACATATCGACCTCCTTGCTAAGCAGAGCTACATCGAAGTGCCAGAGCAGGACGCTCAGAAGGTGATGCAATCGCTGGACGGTGCAACCTATAAAGGTCGTAAGGTGCGTTGTAACGATGCAGAAGAAGGTGGTCACGGTCGTTCGTCTAATGGTCGTTCAGCAGGTGACAACAGTCGCTCTGCTGGTGGACGTGGCGGTTACGGAAGCCGTGGCGAAGGCCGTCAGGAGTCTCGTGAGCGTAAGGGTCGTGGTCGTCGTCAGTCTGATGATAATCCTTTTGGCGGACAGCATAAGTTCAAGAAGGACGACTGGAAGGAACTTATGAAGGGTGGTCCTGCTAAGTTGAAAGGCGAAGAGCCTGACTTTTCAGAGGAAGGCTGGGCAAGACGTAGACCAAAGAAGTAAATACCCCACCCCGACCCTCCCCGAAGGGGAGGGAGACTTAGCGTATAACGTTGGAGAGACTTTCGATAAATAGGCTATACATCAATCATATATTGTATAGCGCATTGCTATCTTCATGAGTGGTGTTAAGCCTCAGCACCATTGGTGCGGAGCCTCAACACAATGGCTAAACAGGGGAAAAGACGACTGCTGTTAGTATTATATTACACCTTTCCAATAATAACTATGTACAAAATCATAGCCAGTTTATACCGTTTTAATATGAGAGGGTCTAACAGAAGCATTCCTTATTTTGCTACCTTGACAAACCTTCTCGCACTGTTTACACTTTGTTTCTTTATAATAATTGTTTTATTAAATATGCAGAGTATATTAAAATTTTGGCATACAGGCTCAAAAGGAGGGGATTACCTGATAGGTGCAGTTATTGTCGTTCCCTTATACCTCTTAATGTTTCGTATGTTTCCCGAACGAAAGATGAAAGAACAAGAGGCATTACTAACAAAGAAAGAATATCAACTGGGACTATTCTGTTATGTTTTGTTGCTAATAATATTAATGATTATCCTTTTTCTCTATTATCTAAAAAGATATTGCATGCATGCTGTAAAAAGTCAATTAATATTCTTACGATACAAATTCTCAAAATTAAAAGAGGTGTATTCATAATTTGAATACACCTCTTTTAATATATTAAGAATAACCCTTACTGTGGGTTAATTTCCTTCAAAAGGCGGTCAGCATGACCCCACTTATCCATCAAGTATAGGACGAAGCGGATGTCAACACCAATACAACGTGCGAGTTTACGATCGAAGTTGATGTCGCTTGAAAGGCTATCCCAGTTGCCATCGAAAGCAAGACCAATAAGGCGACCCTTACCATCAAACATTGGAGAACCTGAGTTACCACCAGTGATGTCATTGTTTGTAAGGAAGCATAGCTGCATCTTACCCGTTCGCTTATCAGTATAACGCCCGAAGTCCTTAGCACTCATAAGATTCATCATAATAGGCTCCACCTTGTAATCCTCAATCTTCTTGCCCAACTTCATCTTTCAACAATACTCTCAGCCGTAGTGTAATAATTGCTATCGAAGCCACCAATCATATAGCCGCCTACTTGTCCGTAAGACAAGCGCATCGTAGAGTTGGCATCACTATAATGTGGCATATCCATCTCCATCTGTACCTTTGCCTCGCAAAGTTTCTTTTCTTCCCTACTAATAGCCTCAACATTTTTAGCATACTGACTCATAACCGACTGGTAAAGAATTACGAGTTGCATTCCAAGCATTACACCCGGGTCTTTGAGCGTCTTCTCATCATGATAGAACTTAGAGTCCTTTACGAGGAGCTTACTATTAGAATAGAGCCAGTCAGTGTACTTCTTATAGTCGTTACCAAACTTTGTTTTGATAAAATTAAACTCCTCTGGGAGATAAGAAGCAGGTACTTGTTCGGCAAAATTCTTTAACATTGCAGCAGTCATCTCCTTGTCGAGTGCCAAGTTCCACTCGCTACTATTATCCTTAAACTGCATATATTGCGCTGCTTCATTATCTTTTGGACCATATGAGTCAACAGCATCACGAATAATATTCAACGCTCTTTGTAATAATTCTGACACATTCCAGAACGACTCGTTCCAGTAGTTTAGCACCAAAGCAGGCTCATTAATTTCCTTATAAAGAGCTTCCAACTTCTTTAGGTCTACATTTACCGTTGAGTCTTTCACCGTCTTCTCGTCCAACCATCTTTGTATCTTCGCCTCGTATTCTGCCTTTTGACGAATCAAACCGATAGAATCAATGCACTTATTCATACCGATAGAATTCTTCCAATAGTTGGCAGAGGTGACATACTTATTCTCATATTGGATACGAGTTTTCCTATCCTTATCCATGTACTTCTTCATGATTGCAAGTTTAATATCACGAACCTGTACACGAATAGCGTTTTCTATATCTCGACGCTGCTGTATACCGTATGACGAAAGATAACGAGTTGTAGAACCAGGATAGCCTATTGTCATTGCGAAATCCTTATCCTTATAACCGTCAAGACTTACGGGAGCCCAGTTTGCAGGATGATAAGGTACGTTATCCTTTGAGTAAGTAGCTGGTCCGTTAGTCTTAGGATCGGCATAGATACGGAAAACAGAGAAGTCACTTGTCTGTCTTGGCCACATCCAGTTGTCTGTTTCACCACCGAACTTACCCATACTCTTTGGAGCAGTGAAGACTAAACGCACATCCTGAAAGTCCTGATAAGTAGTTGCATAATACTTGTTTCCTTCGTAGAAAGCATCAATATTAATATGCAAAGTTTTATCAATTGTCTTGATTGAGTCTGTCAGATGATTTATAAGAGAATCGATAATAGCCTCTGTTTGTTCAGCATTCTTACCAGCAATCAGCTTATTTACACGAGGAGTGATATCCTCCTGCTTCTTCATAAAAGATACAAACAAACCCTTGCTTGGTAATTCCTCTGCATAGCTTTTGGCATAAAAACCATCCTTCATATAGTCGTGTTCAACAGTAGACAGAGCATTAATAGCCCCAAAGCCACAGTGGTGATTGGTGAAAACAAGACCATTCGGCGATACTACTACACCCGAACAAAAACCAGAAAAGCTGATAACAGAGTTACTGATAGCGTTAGGTGAACCATAAAGCATATCGTGTTGCATCTGAAAGCCCTCTGCAACCATTTGTTGATAGACAGCATCTGGCAAGTTGTAGAGTGTCCACATACCTTCATCAGCACGCATAGACGTACTACCTAATGCGAGAAGTCCAGCAATAATTAATGTAGATTTCTTCATTTTAATATTATTAATTGATTGATATTTATTTATTTCTTAGCAAACCGACTACGTAATTGTTGCAGCGGAAAGTCGTGATAAAGCACGTGAGCAATGAAGAGGATTATCACCAATGTATTAATTCCTAATGCTGCAGGAACTGATAAGTTTGCATTAGTATAAGTAATGATAGCAAAGAAAAGGCCACCAATCAGCAAATAGACAAAGATGCTCTTCAATGGATAATCTATCGGATACTTACGCTGACCGACAATATACGAGAGTACCATTGCCGTTGCATTACCCAAAAAACCAGCCCAAGCACATGCTATATAACCGTATGTTGGAACAAAAATCACATTGATACCAATGATTACGGCACATCCTATTCCTGAGAAATAAGCTCCCCAAATTGTTTTATCAATGAGCTTATACCAGAAACTTAGATTGAAGTAAACACCCGTCATAATACCTCCTGCCATCACGATAGGAACAACCCTTAGTCCGACCCAGTAGTCACGACCAATGATATGACGCAAAACATCCATATATCCCATAACCACCAAGAAAGCAAGGAGCGTGAAAATGATAAAGAATTTCATTGCTCTTGCATAAGTTTCCCTTATTGTCTTTGTCACGTGCCTTACCAAAGACAAATGGCTCATAAGCGTAACGGAAAGCCTGCGTAATCATCGACATAATCATTGCTATCTTACTTGCAGCTCCGAAGATACCCAACTGTGTATGCGCATCGCTGTTCTTATAAACGTATGGAAAGATGATATAACCTGCCGTTTGATTGAGAATTCCTGCAATACCCAGTATGAGAATAGGCCAAGAATACGACAACATTTTCTTTGCCAAAGGCATATCAAGAAGCTTACCGCCTGCAAAGAAGCCATCTTTCAGTTCTTTCCAAAAACAGAAGGTAATAGTTGTTGTACATACAAGATTGATATAAAAGGCATAACCCACTTCATGACCATCAAGGAAAAGATAGTAAACAAGATTTAAAACAATGTTCAATGCGATGAATAACAGCTTAAAAGCTGCAAACTTAATCGGACGCTTTTTGTATCGGAGATAGGCGAAAGGAATAGCCTGAAAAGCATCTATTGCAACTGTAATTGCCATTACCCACACAAAAGAGGGGTGTTCTGAATAGCCCATGAAATCACAGATAGGTTGCAAGAAGACGAAAACCATTGCTATAAATAGCAGCGTCGAAAGTCCTACTAAGGACAAAGTCGTCGAATAAACTTTCTTCGGATCTTGCTCACTCTTATTGGCATAACGGAAGAAAGTCGTTTCCATTCCATAGGTCAAAACGACCAATAGCAACGCTGTGTAGGCGTAGATGTTTGTAATAACACCATAACCACCGCTCGCCGCACTTATTTTTGCAGTGTAGAGGGGTACAAGAAGATAGTTTAAGAACCTTCCGATGATACTGCTCAATCCATAGATTGCAGTGTCTTTTGCAAGTGATTTTAAGTTTGCCATTGTTGTATTGTTATTTTGCTTATTTGCCTTATAAGGCTAATAAGGCTAAAAGGGCAAATAGCCCAATAGCTTAATAGACTCAATTAACTTCTAAAAGAAAATATAGCAGATTGCAATTGCAGCGATAACACCAGCCAAATCGGCTAATAATCCACAGGTCAATGCGTGACGAGTATATCTTACGCTGACGCTTCCAAAGTAAACTGCCAAGACGTAGAAGGTGGTATCCGTTGAACCTTGGAAGACACAACTCAATCGACCAACAAACGAGTCTGCACCGTAAGTCTTCATTGCTTCTAACATCAACCCACGTGCTCCACTACCCGAAAGCGGCTTCATAAAGGCTGTTGGGAGAGCACCCACAAAGTCGGAATTTAATCCACACTGTTCTACAAGCCACTTAACTCCCCGTATTAGCAGGTCCATTGCACCTGACGCACGAAACACTCCTACTGCCACAAGGATAGCAACCAGATAGGAATAATGCGTACTGCCGTCTGAAATCCCTCCTTAGCTCCTTCAATGAAAGCATCATAGACATTAACCTTTCGGAACAAACCAGCACCGATGAAAAGAACAATAATTGTCATAAGTATCAGGTTTGAGGCAATAGAAGTTACTGTTCCCATTGTTTCTTTATCCATCTGTCCAAAGCCCCAAATAACCAGTCCCACAAAAGCCATCAGTCCTACAAGTCCCGCAAGGAGTGTTGGTTGAAAGATATTTATACGTTGCCACCCTGCTGTAAGAATGATACCAGCAAGCGTTGCAATAGTAGTGGCAAGCAAGATAGGGATAAACACATCTGTAGGCTGCACTGCCCCGTAAGAACTTCGGAAAGCAAGAATAGACGTTGGGATAATAGTTAAGCCCGAAGTATTCAGCACTAAAAACATAATCATTGGATTTGTTGCTGTATCCTTCTTCGTGTTTAGCTCCTGCATCTGTGCCATCGCCTTCAAACCTGTTGGTGTAGCTGCATTATCAAGCCCCAACATGTTTGACGCTATATTCATAAAAATCGAACCCATCACGGGATGATTTTTTGGAATATCTGGGAAAAGTTTCGTAAAAAAAGGACTCAGCAAACGGGCAAGAACATTGACTATTCCAGCCTTTTCGCCAATCTTCATAATCCCCAACCATAGAGCCAAGACTCCTGTCAAGCCTAAGGAAGTCTCAAAGGCAGTCTTAGATGACTCAAAAGTAGAGTCTACCATCTTCTGGAATATCGCCGTATCACCCATCAACAGAGAGAGGATACCAAAGAGAAATGAGATTAAAAAGAATCCTATCCAAATATAGTTCAGTGCCATTTATCGCTTTTTATAACTATTTATATATCTGTTATGTATCAGAAGTGGGGACCAACTGCCCCACTCTAAGGCACCATTCATTCCCAATGCAAAGATAAACAATTCTATGTGAACCTACAGCATAATAAACTAAAAAGATGTTTCGACATCTTGTCTTTATTCTTACTTTAATGAAAAAACTATGTATAAGGATTCATCAAACACTTGCAAAACAAGCCTTATAACGCCCCCTTCTTAAAGGTTTTATCGATAGTTTAGCCACGTTACACACAAAGTTTAATCTTTTTAACATACTTAATTGTGTATATGTTACACGAAGTATTTATCTTTGCAAACGTCTTTTTGATAACATTTTTAACTATTTCAGTTCACTTTTTACCAAAGTAAAAAACTTACGAATAAAGTTAACAACTATTAGGAGTATATGGGTATATTCAAATTTTTTAAGAAGAATAAGCGTGTGTCTCAGCAAAACGCTCAAGGTTTCTTAAATATAAATGAGGCCGAAGACACAGACTTATGGTCGAAGGCTTATATTGCAGAACCCCAATGTTACGAAAAAGAGGGAAAAGAAAAGTTTCTGAATTTTGTTATCACTGAAGGAGTAAACACAATTCTACCGATGTATCCCAACGAGTTATATAAAAGCGAAGAAGAAAACTTCTCTGACATTCGTCTTACATTTGTAAGTACGACAAAGCAAGGAGAGGTGGTTGACTTACCTTTCTTTCATTGTGTACCCGCTTTATCCAACTACGCTGTGGAGTATAGAGAGCCTAACGTCTTAATTAGAGGATTGAATGCTGCGGAAATGGGCTTACTTATCTCTGGCGTTAAACAGTCGTTAAAGCGTATCTAAACGTCTGAAATAGGATTCACAATATCAATCCAAATAAATTCCGATTATGGTTGCAAGAGTTTTTGCCCATAATCGGATTATCTTTTCACGACCGCTTTTTGTAAACTATTTTCGCACGCTTCAATTCCTATACATGCTCTTTTGGCTTCTTAAAGACGCCCAATTGGCTTGCAAAAGACGCCCTTTAGCAACATTACTAACGCCCTTTTGAAGCCCAATTAAGCACCTTCTAAATTGCTCATTTATAACAAACTGATTTCCTGTTGGTTATAAACCCACTTCTTATTCGTATTTTTGCCGTTATATATAGATGTTTTATTTGAAATTATTACTGTCCGCTAAACTTTTGTTTATTTTCACAAATTTGGGCTGATACTTTTTTCATAGTATCAGCCCATTTAATTACCTTTGCTTTTGCAACAAAACATAAGTAACATGAGCAAAAGTACACATTTTTTCGGACAGCCGAGTATATGGTCAGTTAATAAAATGCTTAGACAAGAACAAAATTAACACTTATAGCCGTCAACATGGTGGCGAACGGTATGTAAAGAAGTTCGATATGTGGTCTCACGTGGTAACTATGCTCTATGCCGTGGTGATGCGTTTCGACTCTCTTCGTGAGATACAGGCTTCTATGCTGGCAGAATCCCGTAAGCTACCTCATCTAAGCATAGATACTTTACCCAAGCGTAGTACGCTCTCTGATGCCAATAAGAGACGCCCCGAAGAACTCTTTGGTTGGCTCTATATGGATGTCCTTGAAGCTCATCGTGACCTACTTTTCTCGGACAGCCAACGAGGCAAGGGGGATTCTTGGCTTAATCGTCTGAAAATAATGGATTCTACCACTATTCCCTTGTTTTCGAATCTCGTCTTCAAGGGTGTGGGACGTAATCCCAAGCACGGAAAGAAGAAAGGAGGCATAAAGGTGCATACCATCATAAATGCCAACGAAGGAGTGCCTTACGATATGCAATTCACTTCTGCTGCCACACATGACAGTTTTATGATGGCACCGCAGGATTATTCAAAGAACGATATTCTAGCTATTGACAGAGCCTACATAGACTATGTTAAATTTGAACAGATGACTCATAATGGTGCTGTCTACGTTACAAAGATGAAGAAAAAAATCTTGTTTATCAACTGAAATAGAGTATAATATTACAGACGATGATAGCCGTTTCTTATACAATATCAAGGAGGTAGTCCTTAAAAAGAAGGGGGTGGAACATCATGCACGAATCGTCACCTACATAGACCACAAGAAGACGGGAAAGAATAAGACAACGAAACTAATATCACTGCTTACCAACGACTTTGAGATGGATGCGCAAGATATAGTGGCTATTTACCGGAAAAGGTGGCAGATAGAGTCACTATTCAAGCAAGTCAAGCAGAATTTTCCGCTAAGATACTTTTACGGAGAGACTGCTAATGCTATTAAAATACAGATTTGGATGGTTTTTCTTGCAAATCTGCTAATAACCATCGTACAGAGAAGGATAAAAAGGTCATGGAGTTTCTCGGGATTAGCCACAATGATAAGAATTGTACTGATGTACTATATCAATATGGAATCCTTTTTCGAACAACCTGAGAACGATTGGAAAAAATACTTTAGCAAACATGGTATTTCCCCTCCGCAATGTGAGGAAAATGTATAGAGGGGGCTTGTCTAAGAGAAAAAAAAGCTCATCCTAAATGCGTAAAGGGATGAGCTGAAGAAGTTAGAGGTTTAGCGGACAGTAATAATTTGAAATTATGTAATTATTTTTCAAAACCTTATCCATACTTTTGAAGTTATAAAATAAAAACACTTTGTGCGGAATAGTATGCTTACTATTTTTTATATCATGGTCAGAGCGTCAAAAAGAGACAAAAAAAAAGAGGATGTATCTGTTTTAAACACATCCTCTTTATATGAGACTTTATATTTTACAGCGTATACAATACCTGAATAACAGTCTGTCCCACTGCTTTCAACGTATTCTTATCTATATGCTCCATCGTGTCATTAATGGTGTGCCAAGTTGGCCCGAAAGAACTTTGCTGACAATCAGGATAGTAAGGAATGACATCAATAGTAGGAATACCTGCAAACTGATTAACTGGTATATGGTCGTCGGTAATCATTCCACCAACATTATCAGGGAAATAAGAACCAAAACCAGCTGCCTTAGCAGCCTCCCACACACGGTTAACAACCTCAGAAGCATACTGAACAGACATTCCTTCGCGATAGAACTGTGCTCCCTCGCCACCTACCATATCAAGAAGAACGCCGAACTCAGGCTTAACTGCGGTTGGAAAGTTCTTTGCATAATATTGAGCTCCTAATGCCCAAGAGTCACCAGAGTCCTGATAACGGGTCTCCCAATGCGGTATCCCCCAGTCCTCTGCATCAAAACAAACAAAGTCAACACCTACTGTTAGCTTCTTATCTGCCTGTAACAGTCGTGCTAACTCAAGCATTACTGCCACCCCACTGGCACCATCGTTTGCAGCCATTACAGGTTTCTTGTGATTAGCCGAGTCTGGATCATTATCTGCCCAAGGGCGACTATCCCAGTGTGCACATATTAGAATACGCTTCTTAGCTTGTGGATTGAAGCGTGCAATGATATTTGTTGACTTCAAGATCGTACCATCGTATGCTTTTATATCAGCCTTCTGCTCCTGCACCTCGCAACCATATTCCTTAAATTTCTTTACTATCCACTTACCACACTCATCATGTGCTGCAGAGTTCATCACACGTGGTCCGAAGTCACATTGTGCTGCTGTAAAGGCGTATGCAGAGTCGGCATTAAACGTAGGACCTACTGGTTTTGCAACATTCACAGAGTCAGAACTATTCTCTCCATTGCTTGCTTTTCCCTTACAACCATAGGTGAAGGATGCAAGAGACACTGCAAAAAGGCAGCCAAAGATAAATTTTATATTTGTTTTCATTGTTGATTATTTTCTAAAATCTTCTCTTCCTCCCAATAAAAGGGTCACTGAGAAAAACCTTCTATTTACTTTCTAACACTCTGCACCTGCGTCATTACACGTAACCAGTTACCTCCCCATATCCTTTCTATATCCCTTTCGCTATACTTACGACGTAAAAGATGAAGGGTGAAGTTTATCATTTCGCTTGCATCAGCCATACCACGCACTGTCCCATCACCATCGAAGTCGGTTCCAATACCAACATGTTCGATACCCATAACCTTAATAGCATGTTCGAGATGAGCTATTGCATCCATGACAGTAGCCTCACTACCTTTCTTTAGGAAGCCCTGATACATCGTGATATGTGCTACTCCACCTTTTTTTGCCAATGCTCGCATCTGGTCGTCAGTAAGGTTACGAGGAACATCACAGAGTGCTTGCAATTAGAATGGCTACATACGATGGGCATCGTACTGAGTTCCAAAGCATCATAAAAGCTCTTCTCACCACCATGGCTCAAATCAATCATAATACCATTACGATTCATCTCTTTGATTACCTCTTCACCAAACTTACTTACGCCACCATGGGTATTGCAACCTCGTGCAGAGTCACAGATATCATTATCACCATTATGACAAAGGGTTATATAAGTAACACCACGTTGCGCAAAGTGCTTGACATTCTCCAGCTTATGCCCTAAAGCAAGCCCATTCTCAATGGCAAACATAATGCTCTTACGCCCTTTGCGCTTATCTTCATAAAGATCGAAAGGAGTACGAGCAATACTGATGTATCGTTGGTTCTGCTTGACAATTTCCTCTATTTTGTCGAATATGAGGTCAGCATAGATAGTTGGCGAAAGATGGTCTAACGTCTCAACAAGGTCAGGATTATATCGTTTCAATCCTTCAACATCAATCTTTGACGAGAAAGACTCGCCAATTCTCGGTTGTGGAAGATAAGCAGCCATTGTCACGGCATCCTGCCTTCCCTCCGTCATCTTATGGAGATCGTAAAGAAGACGTGGGTCGCGCTGCTCAAAATGAACACCTTGTGGGAAGAACATCGGCGTATCACAGTGTGTATCAAGCGTCAAGATGCGCTGATGAACTTGCTTGGCAAGATAAAAGTTATTAGCTTGTCCGACCAACCATTGGAAAAGTTTCCCTCCCTCTTCACCCATCCATTCAGGGTGCCATTGCACTCCCATAATTGGTTTGAACTCACAACTCTCAATAGCCTCAATAACCCCATCAAACGACAATGCAGTCACACGAAAACGATTTCCAGGGTCTTTTACCGCCTGATGATGGAAACTATTAACCATTATACGTTCTTCTTTGTAGAGCGCATAAAGGATAGACGACTTCGTTATGCTCACACTATGGGTTGCTTCACAACGTTCGGCATCCTGCGAATGCTTTAACGTTGCAGCACGATAGGTTGCTATCGCCTTTTCTTTACTCTGTTTCTTTTCAACAGTTTCTTCCTCCCTAATATAGTCTTCATAGATATCCTGCTGTACTTTTCCACCTAAAGCGACAGCGAGAGCTTGCACTCCTCGACAAATACCAAGCATTGGTATCTGACGATTAAAAGCCAAACGAATAAGCATCAGTTCGGGTAAATCACGCTCAGCATTGATATTATGTAACCTTATTGACGGTTCTTCACCAGTCCATAGAGGATTGATGTCGGCACCACCCGTAAGTAGAAGTCCGTCAAGATGGTCAAGTGTATTGATTAGTACATCCTTATCTGCCACCGGGGGGATGAGCATTGGTATTCCACCGGCTGCAACCACTTGTTTATAATAAACCTCCCTTATAGCAGCATCACCATTCATATAATTTGTAGTAATACCAATTATCGGTTTACGATTTGCCTCAGGGAAGGTTGCATACACCTTATCAAGATGTGACTGAAGATTGTATTGCATTCTTATACTTTTATAAAAGCTCGATTTATCTTTATCACCATTAAAGTAGGTCTTCCGCTATAGGAATCTCTCGTTTGATACTCTGTTCAAGAGAGATAAGCGTTTCTGTTGAAACAACCCCTGAGATACCTTGCAACTGATTGTTAAGAAGGTCCATCAATTGTTCGTTATCCTTAGCATACAACTTCACAAGTATCGTGTAAGGACCAGTTGTGAAATGGCACTCTACAACCTCAGGAATAGCACTAATCTGTTCAACGACTTTCTTGTACATAGAGCCACGTTCAAGATTAAGTCCGACGTATGTACAAGTTGTATAACCTAAACTCTTAGGATTAACATCGAAACCACTACCCGTAATTACACCGTTTTCTATAAGATGTTGCACACGCTGATGAATAGCCGCACGTGACACTCCGCATTGTGCTGCTACGTCCTTAAAAGGTAAACGAGCATTCTGCGACAGAATACCTAATATCTTCTTATCCAAAGAATCTACTTTCTCCATATTTTATAATTAAATTTTTAATACTTAATCTTTTTACCTGAACCATCAAATTGATGATAAGCAAAAGTAGGGAATAAATATGGAACAAACAACAAAATGATATAAAAAATGCGCCACTTGGGCGCATTTTGTCTTTATTATAAGTTAAAGTAAAGTATTTACTCTTCCTTTATCTTACTTTTTTTCATTCTTCTTTACCTTCTTTGTAGCAGTTTTCTTTGCTGGAACAAGTTTTGCAGCATCTACCACCTTTACCCCTATTTCAGTTTTAGACTCAATGCCTTTCAACTCCAAAGTAAAGATTAGCGTTGAGAAAGGAGCAATATCACGACCTGCACCACGCTCACCATACGCAAGATGTTGTGGGATAACAATCTCCCACTTTGAACCAACAGGCATAAGCATCAGTGCTTCTGTCCAACCCTTGATGAGTCCGCTAACATTAAAGGTATCAAACTCAACACCATGACGTGAAGTTGCGTCGAACACGTTTCCATCAATTGTCTTTCCTTCATAGACAACTTGAACACGATCAGTATCCTTTGGCATTGGACCATCACCCTTATTAATTATGCGATACTGAAGCCCATCAGGAAGTGTAACAACTCCTTCTTTCTTCTTATTCTCTTCTAAGTAAGCCTCATTCTTTGCCTTTAACTCAGCCTCTTTCTTTGCTTTTAAATCAGCTTCTTTCTTCTCAACAATTTGGTTTGCAACCGTCTGCTTGAGAATGGTTGAGTCATTTACCAAAGCACCTAAGAAGCCTTTATAGAATAAATCTGGATTAATTGGAGCTGATGTACCCTCAAACTTTGATGTAATGTTAGGCAACATTGTCTTGTTTACCTGCGAACTAATCATCAAACCTGCTACATAAGCAGCGAAAGCAGTATCCTTACGACTGGCAATACCTTGACGCAAGCCACGCAAGAAATCTGACATCTGTGCCTCTTTCACACCATATTGGTGCGCAATATATTCATTCAAACCACGAGTAACTACCATACCCGTTGCATAGCTCAACGTGTCAGAAGGAGTAGTCAGTACGACTGGACCTTCTACACATTGAACTGGACACTTTGCTGTCTGCTTTCCTTTCTTCTTACTCTGCGCACTTGCTGCATTGAAAACTGAACCAGCTGCAATGAGTAGTGCTAATATTATTACCTTTTTCATTGTTTTGTCGTTTTTAAAGAATCGGTTTTTCAAAATTAAAAAGGATATAGATTCGACGATTTCTTCACTTATAATAGTATATCAATATCTTCCTTTCCTGTAAAACAAGAGCGATATATTACTAAATTATTCTCATGAAAATAAAGAATCTTCATGAGAATAAATATTTATTTTCACGGTTAGAAAATCGTTCTTTTCATACAAAGAATTCATCAATCATCGTGAAAGTCGATTGCAATAGCCACTCTTCTAATTAAAAAAAGAAGACTCATCGAACCTTTATCAAGCCTTTCCTAATTACATAGCTGGCTTGCCCTGTGACATAGCTGGCATACCCTCTGGTGCCTTCTCAATACCGAGCAACTCAACAGTAAACACAAGTGTTGAGAATGGTTTGAGTTCAGGACTTGGCTGCTCAGCACCATAACCTGCTGTATAAGGTATTGTAATCTCCCATTTTGCACCAATTGGCATCTTTGTCAAAGCCTCTGTAAAACCTGGGATAACACCACCTACAGGCATAGTTGCACCATTACGCTGGTCGAAAATCTTACCTTCGATAGTCTTTCCTACATAATTAATCTTAACTACATCAGAAGCCTTTGGTGTAGCACCAGAACCAGCCTTCAACTCCTTCACCTGTACGCCCTGACCGATAGTCTTCACACCCGGTTTCTTTGCGTTAGCAGCCATATAAGCATCACTCTTCTTCTTATTTGCGCCGTATGTCTTCTCAGCTGCCTTCATCTGAATAGCCTTAGAAGTCATCTGCTCTATCTTACGAGCCTGCTCAACTGTCATCTTCTGACCATGACCCTTTGCACTTGCAGCAAAACCAGCAAGGAAGTTATCCAAAGAAATTGTCTTTGTTGAATCCTCACCAAAAATCTGACGATTAATCTGCTGTTTGATAATCGTGTTCATCTGCATACCTACACCAATACCTGCATTGTAAGCAGCGTGCTTCTTATCTTCAGCATTCTTTGCGCCATCGTTCATACCCTTGACAAACTCATCGATGTAAGCAGTGTCAATCTGCATCTGCTGGAGATACTGCTTTACACTCTGACCCTGATCAATACCAAAAGCATAGCTCAATGAGTCAACGTCAGACTTCAAATTCTCCTTTGGAGCAGACTTACCACAAGCTGTAAAACCTACAGCAACGATAGCCATAGCGGCTAATAAATTAATTTTCTTCATTATCTTTTTATTGTTTAATTTCTCTAATATCATTAGAATAGGCTATAACGAATACTACCCTCCGCCTACATCCGCCTATACTTGTTTCTTTACTTCACCTCAATCAACTCTACGTCGAATACAAGTGCTGCGAATGGAGGTATCTGTGCACCTGCACCACGCTCACCATACGCAAGGTTATAAGGAATGAAAAAGCGATATTTTGCACCTTCCTGCATGAGCTGCACACCCTCTGTCCAGCCTGCAATAACCTGATTTAAGCCGAAGGTTGCTGGCTGATTACGCTGATAAGAACTGTCGAAAACTGTTCCGTCTATCAGTGTTCCCTCATAATGACATACTACTTGGTCGGTTGCTGATGGTTTCTTACCATCACCTTCCTTCAACACCTGATACTGCAAACCTGATGGCAAGGTAACAACACCATCCTTTTTACCATTCTCAGCAAGGAAATCCTCACCGGCTACCTTTGCTGCCTTACCAGCCTCAGCGGCTGCCGCCTGCTGCTTAGCCTCCTGTTCTTGGAAGAAATTCTGAACGAGTGTCTGTGCCTCAGCATTGTCTACTTTCAGTTCTGAACCTGAAATTACATCTTTGATAGCTTGTGCGAAGTCATCAATATTCAGTTCCTTTGCGCCCATTCCTGCGAGCTGTGAACCGATACCGATTCCCAGTGCATAGCTTAATTTGTCCATTATCGTACTTTATATTATTAATAATCAATGTGCAAAGATACTATTTTTAAGGTATAGTTTTGCAATAATCGAATTAAAATTACTAAATTTGTCAAAGAGAGCAGAGGATTACGATGCAAGTTAAAGCCAAATCAAGTATTCGAGCATTATTACTATGGTCTTATGGACCAATTCGGGATTAATAAACCTACCCACCACTATTTTCTTCGTACAAGACAAACAAGTTATTCACGTAACAGCCTACAACTGTAAGATATTTTCAAGCAATTCAAAACCAACACATCATCCTTTAGCATCCTAAAGAGGCTCTATGAGCTTTCAAAACATGCCCTTTTGAAGCTTAAGTAAGCATCTTTTCAAGTCTAATTAAGCATCTTTCTACACACGACTTTATAAAAAGCTGATTTACAGAGAATTGCAAACTTGATTTTATCTGTACATTTTCAGCCTTTTATAGACATTCTGACTAAATCTTTGTAAATATTTTTCAAAATCACAACGAAGACAAAATCACAAGGATTACGTATACAAAAAACCGACTAATACAAAGATTGTATCAATCGGTTTCAGCTTATTTTCTAATCAGGAAATTTTATCGTCTTCTGCTTATTTTTGTTAGAAGACTTCTTCTTCACCTTAAACTTATCAAAGCCCTTACCAAAGACTCCCATCACCTGACTCTGTGTGACAAAAGCATCAGGGTCGATATCATCAATCATTCGATAGACGTATGATGCCTCTCGCTGTCGAGTTACCACAATAATAACCTTTATGTCGTTCCCCGTGTAGTAACCCTTTGCATTGATAATCGTACTTGTACGATGAGGTTGATCTTGCGAAATCATATCACAGATTTCCTTATAACGCTCGGAAATAATAAGGAACTGCACAGAACGCCGACTTGAGTTGATAACCTGATCGAGTACGAAAGAAGTAACTATCAAGTTTACATAACCATAGATAACCTGCTCCCAATTATGAAGAACGAGGTAACTACCCGTTACGATTGTCATATCCACTAACAAGATGACACGTCCAAGAGAAATGTCACGATACTTATTGACAATCGCTGCAACAATATCTGAACCACCTGAACTACCATTATAGGAAAGACCAAAAGCTAAACCGACTCCGCAAAACGACGCACCAATGATGGCTGCCATAAAAGGCTGACCATGTAGAAGTCCTGGATGAGGAAAAACAATACCAACAAACTTTGTGAGTGCCGTCAGCATAACCACACCATAGATTGTGCGAATACAGAACTTCAATCCTAATATCTTCAGCGCAACAGCTAACAGAATAGCATTTAAAATAAAATAAGTATTGCTGACCGGAATACCTTGACCCCAATTCAAAATAGACGCAACACCAGCTACACCACCATTACCAATGTGGTTTGGAAGTAAAAACACCATCCAGCCGATAGCATAGGAAAGCATACCTACTGCTATCATAACATAGTCTAAGATTTCCCGATAAAGGACCTTCTTATTAATCTTGTTAATCATACATTTAAGGATATGAGTGAAATGACGCTACAAATTTAGATAAATTTTCTGAAACAAAGCACCTGCACAGAAAAAATAGACTACCTTTGCAGAAAATTATATATACTCTGAGGATATAGAAGAGCCGTCATACATGAGAAATCCTGAAGATTTACCATATAATATGTTTATCTAAGAATACGCTTATCAAACATATTATCCATGTATAAAACCAAATTCTACCCCTCTATCACATATATCTTTTTACAGTAAATTAGCAATATGCCAGAAGAATTTGACATACATGAAGAAAGAGTCAACTCGGTTGAAAAAGATTTCGAAAACGCACTTCGCCCTCCAAAGTTTGACGACTTTAGTGGTCAGAAGAAAGTTGTCGAAAATCTACGAGTATTTGTTGAAGCTGCAAAATTCCGTGGCGAACCGCTCGACCATACTCTCCTTCACGGTCCTCCGGGACTGGGTAAGACTACCCTGAGTAATATCATTGCCAACGAATTAGTGTAGGATTCAAGATAACATCTGGTCCTGTACTCGATAAACCGGGCGACCTTGCAGGTATCCTTACCTCCTTAGAACCAAATGATGTTCTGTTCATTGACGAGATACATCGCCTTTCTCCTGTTGTTGAGGAATATCTTTACTCTGCAATGGAAGACTATCGCATCGACATTATGATTGATAAGGGTCCATCTGCACGCTCTATCCAAATAGACCTCAACCCATTCACCCTCGTCGGTGCAACAACACGAAGTGGACTCCTCACAGCCCCACTCCGTGGCTCGTTTCGGTATCAACCTCCATTTAGAGTATTATGACCCTGAAACCCTGAAACGCATCATCAAACGTTCAGCTGCACTACTAAAAGTTCCTATCGTTGACGAAGCTGCAAACGAAATTGCTCGCCGTTCACGTGGTACACCTCGTATCTGTAACGCACTGCTCCGCCGTGTTCGCGACTTCGCACAAGTGAAGGGAAATGGTACGATAACACCTGAAATTGCCACAATATCATTGCAATCACTGAACATTGATAAATATGGTTTGGACGAAATTGATAATAAGATATTACTCACCATCATTGACAAGTTCTATGGTGGTCCGGTAGGTGTTTCAACCATTGCTACTGCCATCGGTGAGGATTCTGGTACGGTGGAAGAGGTTTATGAACCATTCCTTATTATGGAAGGATTTATCAAACGAACCCCTCGTGGTCGTGTAGCGACACAGCTTGCTTACGACCATCTCGGAAAGAACTCATCCCAAGCACCTCCCCTACAACCAGGACTTTTCGACTAAAAAAAAGCTCCATTGCTAATGTTCATCACAAACAAAAGCAATGGAGTTTCTATTATCTCAACATTTTGTGTCCTAATATCTTTTATGTTCTTATCGACATCTTCATAATGTATGTTTAGCCGTAAGTATTACTACACCAAGCTGTTGGACTATATCGTATAGAAAGACGAAAACACCATAATGAATAAGAAGATAAATGACCCAACATATACCGGAACGTATAAATATTTCTTAGCTTCAAGCGGTCGCTCCTGTTTAACTTTTAGGAAATAAAAGACGGCTAAAACAGCGACAAAGGCAAGAAGACAACCCATCAAAAGGTCGCCCAAATAATGCACGCCTAAATACATTCTGCTATAACAAACCACCAATGCCCATAGAGTCAGAAAACACGTTAAATAAAAGCGTCTTAACAAGAAAGTCATAAAGAACACTAATCCCCACGTGTTACTTGAATGATTAGAAGGAAAGCCATAAGCTCCACCCCGATAACCATCTACGATATGTACCATATAGGATATTGGATTATCCAAATTACTCGGTCTTAATCGACAAACAAAGGGACGAATTACTTGGGACGAAAGTAGTCTGTAAAAAAGAAAACTATTCCCATTGCTAAAAGAAATTTTAGAACCTGAGAATACGAGTAATTCTTCAACAACACGAAAAGCAATGATAAATACATGGGAACCCATATTATTTTACCACTGATTAGCCACATTACACTATCAAAATAAGTGTTATGCAAACTATTCACCTTTAATAATACAGCATCATCTGTTGCCTGTAATATGGGTAGTAAACCTGTTAATAAAGTAATCATAGACGTGATATATTATTATAAAGTTCTTGAAGATAGGCTTTACCTTGTTGTTCCATAGACGATTTAGCTTGGCTACCTTGACGAAGCATAACCTTTCCCGAAACGTTGTCATAAATCATTTGTTGATTTTTTGTTGCTATCCCCCACAAGTCTGGATAGGTAAAGAATGCAAAATGAGGTGCTCTATTATCAAGCATGTCCTTACTAAAAGTAAATGCACTATGAGATACGCCTAACTGTCCTAACAAGGTTGCGGCTAAATCATGCTGTGAACCATAACTGTCCACTATATATGGAGACTTCACAACTCCACCTAACCAAATCATAGGAATATGATAACGTTCTAATCTATACTCACTTATATTCGAAGGATAAGCACCTAAATGATCAGGAACGAGAATAACCAATGAGTGTTCCCAACGCTTTTGCTGCTTGAGATAATCAATGAAACGACCCAAATGATAATCGGTATAAGCAAAAGCATTTAGCACCTTATCGTTCATTTTATGAAAGTCAACATCAAAAGGCTCATGCGAACTACTTGTCTGAATGACTCTAAACATTGGTTTTACTTGCTCTTGTTCTACTTCTTTTTGTAAATCTGCTTTCACTCTTTCAAACAACAAGTGATCTGGTACACCCCACTTACTCAAACGTTCCCTTAATGGAAAATCGACATCTGAAACATGGTCAACAAAGCCCATCTCTGTGATATAACTTCTTAAATTAGTGAAATTAATATCACCTCCATAATAGTATTTCAAGCCATAACCATATTGACTCAATGCACTTGATATAGATGGCAGATGAGCTGTCTTACGAGGAAACTTCATTAAACTTGTCGTGGGTTGTGCGGGATAACCACTTAATATCGCAAGCGTACCGCGATCTGTTCGAAAACTATTCGCATAAAAATGATTGAAAAAGACACCCTCCTTAGCGAGTTTATTCATATTAGGAACAGCCTTTGTTTTCATTAATTCACGAGAAAAACTCTCTAAAATAATGATATAAACATCGGGATGCTTAGTCGTTATTAATTGCAACACGCTATCACTCTTCGTATATAGCATAGGTCGAACAATCTTAGCGACCTTATCATCAGTCATAAACCTATATTGTGAAGCAAAGTCGACTTGCTTTGAAAGACTCTCCATAAGACTGAAAATTGGATTGACAGCAGCGTGATTTAAGTGTACATCATTACTGAAATAAGCCACTCCTGTATTCATCGTTGAGGTTTTTATCCCGCCCCTTATTGGTAAAATCAATGAAACAAACAAGAGAATTTGAAGAAAAACACTACCTATACGCTTCTTATTTATAACGACCTCTGTATCAAAGAACCTTACGACATAACACATAGAAAGATAAACAACCATTGCTATTAGTAGTACAACAACTACAGCTCCAACCACAGTCAAAGCACTTACACTGGCAATAGCACTCGCCGGAGAGGATAGGAAATAGTAGATAGGCGTAGAGTCTAAAGGAAAGCCCCAATAGTGATAAAGTGCAAGATTAAGGCATAGCGTCAGCGAGTAGATCAGCGATGCTACGGCATTATAACCTTTATAAGTCCAATTGATAATTGTCCCATGAAACCAATTTCCAATTATAATCAAAAGAAATGGAATAATAGAAAAATAGCCCGCCATTGAGAAATCAAGCGGAAGACCATGGTAGATAACCTGCAAACAATCAGTACTACTTATACCCTTTAACAGGTTCTTGCTGAAAAACAAAAAGCAAGGCTTCTGCAATATAAACCATAAGGTCCATATCAAATAAACAATTAATAACTGAAATATTCTTGTAAGTTTCATTTTAAGATACAATTCTTTATGCAGCAACACTCGACTCTTATCAAAAAATCAAAAGCAACGCTACTCTCTTAGATGCACTTATCGTCTTGCATAGTTCTCCTAATAAATGCCGAGAAAAAAGCACAACTAAGTAATTGACACATACAAAGGTACATATAAATCCGAAAATACAACTCCTTATAGAGAAATATTTCCTAACTTTGTCGCCATGATTATTCAATTACATAAACCAAAAGCAAGGGTGGAAGAACTTGACTTTCTAAAGTTCGTTTTCATTACATTGATGATAGCCTTCCATCTCACTTATATTGGCGACACCTACCCTGTTACCAAACGATTAGTCTACACTTTCACATGCCGGGCTTTCTCTTAGTGTCTGGTTATCTTTTTAATGTAAATAAGTCGTGGGCTGCTTTTAGGAAAACAATAATTTGGATATTCATTCCATACGCTGTGATGGAAAGCGGCTATACCGTAATGGCTTCGCTGCTTCCCATCCGAGAACACATTGACCATCTAACCGCAGGAGTACTGATTGACCATATCTTCCTTCACCCGATGGGACCTTATTGGTATTTACATACCTTAATGATTTGCGGTATCTTCTATTATATTGCATTCAAGAAACCAGAAGGACGCTTTTCATCGGTATTGAAACAAGAAAAACCTCTGCTACCCCTCAAAATGCTGAGTTTGGAAAATCAGGTGTTATTAGGTAGATTTACCCTTCTTGCTCTGTTCCTTTGGTTGCTCTCTCACGGCATCGGACTACTCTCAATAGCCAATGCAGCCTACTTTCTTATAGGTGTGATTATACGCCACGTGGTGGGAAACTTCCGTCAGGCTTTTCCTATTCAATGGTGGACAGTGGGACTGTTAGCTGTATGGTGTATTGACCCATCACATTATGATAAGGCTTCTTTTGCAGGTGCGTGTATGGTTTTCTTAGTTATTGGTTCGTTACTATGGCTTTATCAATTGGGTATTCCTCATCCATTACGCAAACCCTTTCTCTTTATCGGACGCAACACTTTACCGCTCCTACTCTTTTCACCTATCTTTACAATTCTTGCCAAAAGCTATCAATCACTTCTACTTCGTGTAGACTCAACAGGAATAACCTTTATGATTATTAGTGTTCTATTTGCCATTACAGGATCATACTCAATAACTTGGATAATGGACAAAAGCGGGGTTTCCAAACTCTTCTTTGGAAAGAAAGGAATTGTTTATTAGCCTAATAAGACTAATTAGGATAAAAGACTACCTCCGTTATATTCTCTCCTGCTTAAGCGGTGTTCCATCTAAGGTATAAGCCGTAAAGACACCATGTTCGTAGGTCATAAAAGTTGCGACATTCCCACCTTTTGGAAAAGTGATTGACCCAAGGTTACAAACAAGCGTACCCTCTTGCTGAGTCAATTCCCATAGATGAGTATGTCCATAAACAATTGCATCTATATCACCCTTAGGCATAGAGGATTTATTATATATATGTCCATGTGTCAGGAAGAGTTTTCTCCCCTCATCAACTAACAGTAAATAATCTGACATCAACGGGAAATTAAGCAACATCTGGTCTACCTCTGCATCACAATTACCACGCACAGCCACAATCTTATTAGCACGCTTGTTCAATGCCTCTACTATTCCCTTAGCATCTATTCCCTCAGGAATAGAATTACGTGGACCATAATTCAGTATATCTCCGAGTATGCATAGCATATCACAATGCTCGCGATCATAGAATTGTAGCACCTTCTCCAGTGCTGGTAGACATCCATGGATATCTGACACAAATAAATATTTCATATCACCTTGTTACTTTATTTCTTTGTTACTTTATTTCTTTATTATTTGGCAAAGGTAAGGTTATTTTCTCATATAACCTTTTTAATTTAAGACTATCTAACATATTATCGCCTAACCAAATGATAATTATTGACTCGAATAAGGTAAAGAACATCCCATTTTTCTCAACAGGTGTAGCATCATTGGAAAAAAATGTTTAACCTATAAGATAGACTTCTATTTTGGAAGATAAATTCACCTATACTTTCTCTTCATAAAACAGAGGTTTCCTTTTTTGTGTAGTATGTGGTAAACATTAACACCTTATTCTATTTGTAATAACGTTCCAAAATAATCAATCTTTCCATCTTTGACCGAGAAGTTATTGCTCCGCACATGTCGTGCGGAGGCTCAACACTCAATGGTGCGAACCACTAAATATCTTAGAAAACATTAACATCCTTCTACTAAACACCTAAATTAACAGCATTCAAAGTTAAATATCAATAAAAAAATTCGGGGAGGTTTTATGTAACTTTGTAGACTGTTTAATGAAATAATTCATTTATATAATAAATATTTTTGATAGTATGAAGAAAAAGAATATATCAAACCTGCTTCAAGTATATACGCATTAGCAGTTGAAGCACAGACGGCAGGATTTGAGCGCTCAACAGGTCCTACAGAAGGAGATGTTAATGGCGAGATTGAAGATGATGGCGAACTACATGATGCAGCATGGTGGGAGGACTACTGGGAAAAAAACATGGTTATCCTAATAACTAAGTCTAAAAAAACAAAGTTGTCGATTTATGATAAATTAGATGAAAGAAGTATTAATCCAAATCAGTCATTAGACTACTATTTTCATTATTTTCACTTTGAATAGTATAATCTAATGACTGATTTGAATTTAATATACCGTTTTATTCAGTTACACGGCATCACTATAAAAACCTTTCTACTTAACTCTTTCTTCTGGAGCAAGCATGTGTTCTGGCGATAAAATAGCATCGAGCTTCTCCTTAGAAAGTAGGTTGTGTTCGAGAACAAGATCGTAAACAGAACCACCTGTTTCAAGCGCCTCCTTGGCAATCTTTGTGCTATTCTTATATCCGATGTATGGATTGAGTGCTGTAACGATACCGATAGAGTGTTTCACCATCTCAAGGCAACGATCCTTATTGACCGTGATACCATCAATACACTTCTCACGTAGGGTATCCATAGCATTTGGCAACCATGTGAGGTCCTCGATAAGACACTCTGTGATGATTGGTTCCATAACGTTCAGCTGCAATTGTCCTGCCTCAGCAGCAATCATAACGGTCGTGTCATTGCCGATCACCTTGAAACAAGTCTGGTTAGTTACCTCTGGGATAACAGGGTTCACCTTACCCGGCATGATACTTGACCCCGGTGCCATCGGCGGAAGATTAATCTCGTTCAGACCACAACGAGGACCAGATGCTAACAGACGAAGGTCATTACAAATCTTAGAGAGCTTTACGGCTAAACGCTTCAAAGCACTTGAATAACTTACATACGCACCCGTGTCTGGCGTAGCCTCAACAAGATCAGTACCTGCAACAAAGTCCATTCCAGTCAGTTCACTTAGTTTCTCTGCACAAATCTTTGGAAAACCGGGAGCGGCATTCAGACCCGTTCCGATTGCTGTTCCACCCATATTGATTTCATGTAGCAGAGCCGCATTACGATTGAGGTTGGCAATTTCTTCCTCCAAAGTATTGGCAAAAGCATTGAACTCCTGACCACTTGTCATTGGTACAGCGTCCTGCAATTGAGTACGTCCCATCTTAATAATATGCTTAAACTCCTCACCCTTTCTACGGAAGGCTGCAATGAGTTCGCTCAAAGAGGCAATAAGTTTTTTATTTAGAAGGATAAGAGTCAGGCGGATAGTCGTTGGATAGACATCATTTGTTGACTGACCGCAGTTTGCATGGTCATTAGGCGAACAATACTGAAACTCACCTTTCTTATGTCCCATTATCTCACAGGCACGATTGGCTATCACCTCGTTGGCATTCATATTGACTGATGTACCTGCTCCTCCTTGCACCATATCGGTTACAAAGTTCTCGTGCATCTTGCCATCAATAAGTTCGCGACATGCCTGAGCCATTGCGTCGGCAACCTCGTCCGTGATTTCGCCAAGCTGACGATTAGTTTCTACCGCAGCAAGTTTGACGTAAGCAATTGCAACAACATAGTCGGGATAATCACACATTCGTTTGCGAGAAATATGATAGTTATTGATAGCACGCTGTGTCTGTACACCATAATAAACCTCTTCTGGCACTTGAAGTTCGCCTAAGAGGTCGCTTTCTACACGAAATTTCTTTTCTTCCATGATTCTATTTATAAAGTTAGCGTTACTCCCTTTCATTATAGAGAAGAGAGTGGTTTGTTTATTCTAATCCTTAAAAGCTTATTTTTTGCTTTTTTCAGTACAACAATTGTGTACCACAAAAGTAGAAAAAAATGTTGATAGGTTATAAAATCTCAACAAACAAAAATAAAGAGTTTAACTTTATTTAGCGGCATATAGCAAGCAGCGCATGCGTGACAGACCTTAAAAACAAACAGTTTAATAACATTTTGATAGTAAAACAAAAAAACAGAACATGGAATAACCTAAGAAGATACTTACTCATGCAAAGACGGGATATATGTTTACAAACGAGATATTAGATAAGGAAATAACAAATAATTATTAAATTCCTAACACACCTCAGAAATAATCGCTACTTTTGCAGATAACAAACGACACATTTCAAAAAAAATGTGTAACACTTTGATTATGAGTAAACAATTGTTTTTCACACTTGGAACGCTACTGTTACTTTCTACAACAGCAACAGCACAAGACCATATCAACCCCGAAGATCGTGTGGTAGATATGGACTCTCCAACCTTTGTCCCTATGGTTCATATTGGCAAGGCAAAGGTGGGAGCTGACAGCATTCAATATGTCAGAACGAGCAAAGTTTACATCTTCCCAACCCTTGAATTCAAGAATAAATCGCAAGAAACAGCTTACTATCGATTGGTTTATAACATCAAAAAGGTATTGCCAATAGCCAAGGAGTGTAACCAGATTATTCTCGAAACGGGTGCTTATCTTGAAACAATTCCGTCAAAGAAAGAACGTGACGAACACATGAAGAAGGTGGAAAAGGAAATCTGGAATACCTATAAACCACGTATGAAGAAACTGACCTTCACACAAGGTAAACTACTTATCAAGCTTATCGACCGTGAGTGTAATTCGACTTCTACGAACTTGTACAAGCTTTCCTTGGTCCTGTACGAGCGGGCTTCTATCAGGCTTTTGCTTGGGCTTTTGGAAGTAGTTTGAAGAAACACTATGACCCGAAGGGAGCTGATAGACTTGTTGAACGTATTGTCCTGCAAGTTGAGGCTGGACAATTATAATCTGACACACCATATCCTTCACTTTTAGAAAGAGAGAAGTAAGATACAAAAAGACTAAATACAAAAAGGCGTAGAGCTGTCATAATCAACAACTCTACGCCTTTCAAGACTTCAAGAAGAGAAATAAAAGAGGATTACTACTGCTGAGTAAGTTCTGCTTTTACGGCTTCTTACAAATATAAAACACTCTCATTCCCTTCGTTGAAGAGCAGGTCAAGAATACTAAGGTTAGGTAGGAAGCCAAACTTCTGTTGATAAACTTGATAGTAACGACGAGGAACAAAGTCGGTATCAGCACCCGGATGCTTCGGACGAATTATCTCTCTGAAATCCACGGTTCCATCGGGGGTATCCATCTGATAGCTATCTGTGGGACGCATACAAGGCATAATGTCGATGAGTTCGCACATTTTCAGCGTTATCTCCCAATTGAAGTCATAGAGAAAATCCCATTTACGTTCAAAAAACGGACGAATATCATCTTCATAATATTCAAAGAACGGACTCTCACCATAAGACGACAATAAAGCATTCCAATGCTGATGTCGCCAGTTGTCATGGTCGCTGATACGCACATCCTTCATCGGACACTTCGTATTCTCAAACTTCTCAACAGGAATAGAAAGTGCCTGAGGACCATTTGCCGAAGCTATTACGCAACGATTACGATAGGTCTGCTTTACGAAGTTATCATATTGCTCAATTAGACAATGGTCATAACGATTTAATTTCTGGTACCATTGAATGGGAGCGAAGTAAGCTGAGGAGAGTAAGACCTCCCCAAGCCCCTCCGAAGGAGGGGATGTCAAGTTACCGATGTTGGTCTTATTTGAATTGACAATGTTATTGTTATCAGAATATGCCATAACAGTTTTACGTATAATATGCTTGAACGATGACAAAAAAAGGAGGGGATGTGTAACGTTTACCAAACACAGGTAACTTGCACATCCCCTCCTTTGGAGGGGCTTGGGGAGGTTGTTGGGGATTACTTTATATTGTCCACCCAGTTAAATAGTCTTTGCCAACGTATACCTCTAAATCCCTTACGGTCTGGATCGCTTGACCACCAGATAAAGATTGGCTTTCCTACGATATGATCTTCTGGTACAAAACCCCAATAACGACTGTCAGCTGAGTTGTGACGATTATCACCCATCATCCAATAGTAATCCATCTTGAAGGTGTAGCTATTAGCTGCTTTACCATTAATATATATCTTTCCATCCTTAACTTGTAGGTCATTATTCTCATAAACCTTGATACAACGCTCATAAATAGGGAGGTTCTCTAATGTCAAATTAATCGACTTACCCTTCGCCGGAATCCATATAGGACCATAGTTATCACGTGTCCATCCGGTAAAGGCATTGAGTGGATAATTTGGTCCTGAGTAGATATCTTTATCTGTCACAGGACGGATAGACTTAATAAGTCCCTGACGTTTCAACTCTGCAACAGCTCTCTTTGTTAATGGCATATAACCATCGTAGGCCATTACAGCATCATTGAGTATGTAACCCTGACTAAGGTCATACCCATGTAGACGACTAAGACTCTCTACATCCTCATCACTAATCTCCAAATCCTTGCGAAGTTCATCGTAACGCTCACCAATAAAGTCAGTAACTTTGATGTTATTAAAACTTACAAAGTAGGTGTAAAGCACCTTCTCTGGCTCTTTATTCGCTTTCCCGTCGATATAAACAACCTTATCCTTAATCTGCAATGTTTGTCCAGGAAGTCCCACACAACGCTTTACATAGTTCTCTCGACGATCCGTAGGACGCCAATCTAACGACCCAAAAGTGCCTGCATTTCTCACAATATAAGCTCTACCCGTAGCGTATGCCTTATCAAAGAATGCACGCTGCTGGATTGTGTTCATCGCCGACAGATTGATATTAGGGTTCTGTTGTGCAAGGAAATTCATTCCCAACGTATAAGCATCATGGTAATAATCATTGCCCTGATAAGCTGGTTCGCTCATAATAGTATCTCCTGCTGGAAAGTTGAATACAACGATATCATTCAACTGAACCTTACCCAAACCCTTTACACGACGATAGTCCCAATGTGGCCAAGAAACATAACTCTTGGCATTGAAAACTGGCAAAGTATGCTGTGTTAGCGGCATTGTTAATGGCGTTTCAGGAATACGAGGACCATAGCTTAGCTTCGACACAAAGAGATAATCGCCCGTAAGGAGTGACTTCTCGAGCGAAGAAGATGGGATAACGTAGTTTTGGAAGAAGAAAAGATTGATGAAATACACTGCTACCAATGCGAACACCAGTGCATCAACCCATCCCATAACAAAGCGGACGGGACCTTCTGCCTCCTTCCACCATTGCCAACGTATCTTCTTTGTGATATACACATCAAAGATAAATGGAACTACTAACAATCCCCACCAGCTTTTTACCCAGAGTAGGAAAAGAAGGTAGAGTACGAGAACACAAATAAACTTTGCCCATTGTTTCTTTGGATTTAGGGCTGCTTTTTCTTTATCAATCATAATGGTGATAGTTTTGGGTGGTGGGTGATGGGTGATGAAATGTTGGATAACGAGATATGTGATGGTGTATAATGAATAACTATTAACTATAAAAACTATAAGTAATCATCAACACCCAACACCCAACACCCAACATTAAAACTTAAACAAGTCGCTCATTGTGAGCAGACCGCTATGTTCTTTGGTGTATTCAGCTGCCAAGACAGCACCGAGGGCAAAGCCCCTGCGATTGTGAGCATCGTGAGTAATGGTAATCTTATCAGCCTCAGAGTCATAGCTAATACTATGAATACCTGGCACTTCGTCACGGCGAACAGAAGCAATTGGCAATTCGTTAGGAGCAACCTCATTGCTACCCGACTCCGTACCATCAGCTGCAAGTTGAAGTCCCTTTACCCACTTATCCTTGCGATCGAGGTCGTTAAGAATCTCTTCTGCAAGGGTTATGGCTGTTCCTGATGGTGCATCGAGTTTATGGACATGATGAACTTCCTCCATCTCAACGCTGTACTGTGGGAAACCATTCATTATCTTTGCTAAGTAACGATTGACTGCTGAGAATATAGCAACGCCAATTGAGAAGTTACTTGCCCAAAACAAGGTCTGTCCTTCTTCTGTACACATACGCTCAACCTCTGCCTTATGCTCTTGCATCCAGCCCGTAGAACCACTGACAACCTTCACATTATGCGCAAAAGCACGCTGATAATTGGCAAAGGCAGCCGTAGGATTTGTGAATTCAATAGCTACATCAGCCGATGCAAAGGCTGGAGAATCGAAATCCTCTATATTGTCAACATCAATAATACTTACGATTTCGTGGCCACGCTCAAGGGCTATCTGTTCTACCATACGCCCCATCTTGCCATAGCCTATTAATGCTATTTTCATAATTAATCTGAATTAAAACATTGCAAAGGTAGCTGATTTGTGGCATAAAACAAAATAAGTTGACGTATTTTAATCCTCCTATTTTTAAGTTAGAGAACTCATTCTTCTTTATCGAAGTAAAAAACCTTACCAAGCTGAATGTGCGAATACATTACGAAACTATTATCCTCATCTTTTGTACAAATAGCTCTGTTTTTAATAACAGTTGATAGATTAATTCATTTTTATTACTTATCTTTGCAGATAGAAATCCTTCTTATTAGAAGAGGAAGCAATCATATTACTAATTTATAATCGACTGGGCTTATACAGCATACTGGTCAACACCAAATATTAAAAACCTACATGAAACAAAAGAAACTTTTAGTTACTTTCGCTTTGGGTATGTGTCCCCTTACAGCTGCTCATGCGCAGAACAATGACTTCGACTTAGGTAGTCAACGTTCGGAAGTACAATTAATCAATCCTGTTCCTGGTAAGAAAATTGACCATCAGGGACTCGTTATTAACCCTACACCACGTTACGTTAAACTGACTAACGAAGGTACGGTAGACATCAGCACGGGTATCACCCTCAGTCAACCATCTTCTAAAAGTAAACAAAGCCGAGACTATTGGACCGACCTCAACTTCCTTTCTCGTGCTGATAAGGGTTTTCCTTTGAAGATACAACTAACGAAAGCTACTGCAACTGCAAACAAAGACAATAATGGTGTTGCTAACGCAGAGGGAGCCTACTCTTTAAAGATTACCTCAAAAGGTATCACTATTCAGGCTTCTAATGACTTAGGAGTATTCTATGCCATCCAAACCTTGCGACAGATTATGGAAAACCCCTCTGTCGAAGGTGGTAAGAAACTCCCTTGTCTGGAAATCAACGATGCACCAGTATTCGCTTATCGTGGTGTTGTCGAAGGCTTCTATGGTACTCCATGGTCACATGCCGTACGCCTCTCATTGATTGACTTCTATGGTAAGTACAAGATGAATACCTACGTATATGGTCCAAAGGACGACCCTTACCACAGCTCTCCTCACTGGCGCTTGCCTTATCCAGAGAACGAGATGAAGGATATCCGAGAACTTGTTGCTGCCTGTAAGAAGAACCGTGTAGACTTCGTTTGGGCTATCCATCCAGGTAAAGATATCAAGTGGAACGAGGAAGATTATCAAAACCTTCTGCATAAACTCGAGTTTATGTATAAAAATGGTGTACAATCATTTGCCATCTTCTTTGACGACATTTCTGGCGAGGGAACTAACCCAAGCCGACAAGTCGAATTATTAAACCGACTATCGAACGAGTTTGTCAAAACAAAGCAGGATGTTGCTCCTCTAATTATCTGCCCTACTGACTATACGAAACTATGGGCTCAGGCTGGTGAGAATGGTCCTTTGAACATCTATGGTAAGACACTCGACCCATCTGTACGGGTCTTCTGGACTGGCGACGTTGTTTGTAGCGACGTCACTAAGAGTACGCTCGACTGGGTTGATAGCCGTATCAAACGACCAGCCTTCTTCTGGTGGAACTATGCCGTCACCGACTACGTGCGCAACATCGTATTACAGGGTCCTGTCTATGGCTTGGAAACCTCACTCACAGAGAAGGATATGTGCGGTCTTGTCAGCAACCCTATGGAACACGGAGAAGCCTCAAAACTCTCTCTTTATAGCGTAGCCGACTACACATGGAACCCATCTGATTATAACCCTATTGACAGCTGGGAACGTGGATTGGAAGTAATGATGCCACGTGCAAAGGACGCTTACCGCACCTTTGCCATCCACTCTGCCGATACCGAAACTGGTTATCGTCGTGACGAGTCTTGGGAAACAGAAACCTTCCGTCTTGCTAATTACAATAAGGAAACGTGATAAACTTTATCAGGAATTCGAACGTGTGGCAAAAGTTCCTACCGAGTTTGAGGCTGGATGTACTAACGATTTACTCATAAAAGAGTTGAAACCATGGCTGGTAGAATTTGGTAAGATTGGCGAACGTGGCAAGAAGGCTATCGAACTAATGGACCTCTACCGCAATGGTGAGAATCAGAAGTTCTGGAGCAAGTACGTTAAGACTCGCATGTCTTTGGAAGACAAGAATGCTTACGAAGCACACAAGTCTGGTACTATGAAGTTGCAACCATTCTTCGACTTCGCAATGGACGACCTCGGCGATGCTTTCTATGAGAAACTCTCTGGCGAAAAGGCCTTCACACTGCGTGGTATCGGTTCTTACAAGAGCCTTAAAACAACTCAGGCTGGACTCATGCTTGACGGAGACAGTACGACACACTACACCTCTGGCGAAGCTCAGAAAGCTGGCGACTGGATGGGTGTAGCCCTCCCCGAACCAATGTCTATCCGTGAGGTACACATCCTTCAAGGACGTAACTCTACTGATGATTGCGACTTCTACGACCATGCAACACTCGAATACTCTGCCGATGGCAAGACTTGGCAGCCTATGCTGGCTGACATGAAGAATCAGTACGACATCCTTTGGCAGGGTGAGCCAGTGCAGGCACGTTACATCCGTTTGCGTCGTCTTGACTCAGAGCGTAAAAATTGGGCTGCTATTCGTTCATTTGTAGTGGTACCTGCTGGTTCAGCATCGCTTGAGTTTGCTAATTCTAAGGCTGGTGCAAGTGATATTCTTCGTGCATTCGACCGTCAGCCAGGTACATCATTCAAGAACACTGGTGCTACATCATTTGAAGTACCAACGGGCATAACCTCTTACACCTTCATGCTTTCATTGCCAGAGGGTGGTTCTGTTCGTGTTTGCCAGTACGACAAACGTAACAAGCTGAAGGCTGAGTTCACTTCTAACGAACCTTTCTTTACCATTAATGTTGCCAAGAAAGCAACACGCATAGAACTCATTGGTGAGGCAGAAGTGTTTGAGATTATTCCGAAGAAGTAAGATGTTGAGGAATTAGATTATTGTATGAAGTAGTACAGGTGTCAAAATAACGAGAGGGTATAAAAGTGCAATTACTTTTTATACCCTCTCGTTTTACATTATGACTTTTGGTATTTGATAAGTGATATAATATTGATTACCGATATTGTTAATAGTGCACCACCTTCTATAACAGTAGTTGTGTCTTTACTGTACAAGCCTATTATTATGAAGAGTGCAGACATCACGACATCAAAGATGTTTTGTGTTCTATTACCAGTCAATGCTTTTAAAATGTTCTGTGTCTTACTTTTCGAACATCCCCAGATACAGAAAACAATCAATATAAAGGTAAAAGCAGATAGTATGTAAATAAGGCTGTTTTGTTGGATATGAGTTATTACCAAGCATAGTATAATAACCATCCTCATAGCCCAAGGTAAGAAATATATAGGTTTACTCATACTTTGAATCTTATGTTTTATAATTAAAAAGTTATTTGTTCCTTGCAAAGATAGTTGTTTTCATTTAAAAAGAAAGTAAGAGTGGGTGATAAAAATAGAAAAATGGTTGTAAGATGATGATATAGTACTGCTTATGGCTTTTAAGATTTACGCATCTCTACTTATTTCCACGGCAAGAACGAAAAGGAATTGACAAACAAAATGAGATTAAAAGTTGATTGTTGAAAAGCAACAAATAAATAGAAATAGGGATAGATAATGGCGTTTGTTCCTATTGTTTGTGATATGTTCGAGTAATTGATAAACTGAGAAATTAAATAGGTTGACTTAGTTTTCGGTACTTTCTAACAACAAGTTGCCTCCACTTCTATAACATATAGCAAGATATTTAGCCTTCCGCACCATTGGTGTTAACGCTCCGCACCATTGGTGCTTACCAATCGCACGACATGTGCTGAGTACTAACACATCGGCTAAAAACAGGAAAAGAGAGGCTTGATGATAAATAGTAATATGCTAATGGCTAACTAATATGAGAATGGTTTACCAAGTAGTATTCATCTTTTTACCACTTCACGGATGACTTTAAATTACTATACAACACAGAAAGTTTTTGTTTAACTTTCAAGGTTTGTGTGTCTTCTAAAACTATCCTCATTTATTAGGACAGACTCAGCCTACTTTATTTTAAGTCTAAATACTATACTTTTTGTTTAAAACGCTTTGACAAATCATTAAAATATAGTATTTTTGCAGTGCATTACATGCGCCATTATACCAACATCTTGGTATCTAATTTGATAAAACATAAATTCGATGGGGAGGCAAAGCATGCCTTTCCGCCGTATTAATCTATATATTGAATAATAATTCTAACAGTTTAAATATTTAAAATCAAAACATTTATGTGGTTAATCAATTCATCTATTGGTAGAAAGGTGATTATGTCTGTGACAGGCATGGCCCTGATCCTATTCATGACGTTCCACTGCTGTATGAATCTTGTTGCTCTCTTTTCAGGAGAGGCTTACAACATGATTTGTGAGCTGTTGGGTGCCAACTGGTATGCAGTAGCTGCTACTGCAGGTCTTGGCGCATTGGCAGTTTGTCACATCGTTTATGCATTCATTCTTACAGCACAGAACCGCCGTGCACGTGGTAACAATCGCTATGCTGTTACAGAGAAGCCTGCAACAGTAGAGTGGGCAAGTCAGAATATGCTTGTTCTCGGTATTATCGTGTTGCTCGGTCTTGGACTTCACCTCTTCAACTTCTGGTACAATATGATGTTTGCAGAGCTTACTCGGTATGGCAGTACCTTACCATCCTGCTGATGGTTTTTGCTTACATTAAGTACACTTTTGATAATCCTGTTTACGTAGTTCTCTATGTTATTTGGATTGCTGCATTGTGGTTCCACCTTTCTCACGGTTTCTGGAGTGCTATGCAAACAGTGGGTCTCAATGGTAAGGTATGGTTCAATCGTTGGAAGACTATTGGTAACATCTATGTTACACTGTTGATGCTCGGCTTCCTCGTTGTAGTTCTTGCATTTGCTTTCGGTTGTGCACCAAGCCTTTGCTGTGCAGCATAAGTAAGTATCATAATTGAACAATTAAATTCAAAACAATCATGACTAAGACATTAAATTCCAGAATACCAGAAGGACCAGTAGCTGAGAAATGGACCAACTATAAGGCTCATCAGCGTTTGGTTAACCCAAAGAATAAACTAAAACTGGATGTTATCGTTGTTGGTACAGGTCTGGCTGGTGCCAGTGCTGCTGCTTCTCTCGGTGAGATGGGCTTCAACGTATATAACTTCTGTATCCAAGACTCACCACGTCGTGCACACTCTATCGCTGCACAGGGTGGTATCAATGCTGCAAAGAACTATCAGAATGATGGTGACTCTGTTTACCGTCTTTTCTACGATACAGTAAAGGGTGGTGACTATCGTGCTCGTGAGGCTAACGTTTACCGTCTTGCTGAGGTATCAAACGACATCATCGACCAGTGTGTTGCACAGGGTGTTCCTTTCGCACGTGAGTATGGTGGTATGCTTGCAAACCGCTCTTTCGGTGGTGCACAGGTAAGCCGTACTTTCTATGCAAAGGGTCAGACTGGTCAGCAGTTGTTGCTCGGTGCTTACTCTTCATTGAGTGCACAGGTAGAAACTGGTAAGGTGAAGCTCTATACTCGTTATGAGATGGAGGATGTAGTTATCGTTGACGGTCACGCTCGTGGTATCATTGCAAAGAACCTCGTGACTGGTGAGTTGGAGCGTTTCACAGCAAATGCTGTTGTTATCGCTACTGGTGGTTACGGTAACGCATACTTCCTTTCAACCAACGCTATGGGTTGTAACTGTACAGCAGCTATCCAGTGCTATCGTAAGGGTGCTTACATGGCTAACCCATCTTACGTTCAGATTCACCCAACTTGTATCCTGTACACGGCGACAAGCAGTCTAAGCTGACCCTTATGTCAGAGTCTCTGCGTAATGATGGTCGTATCTGGGTTCCTAAGAAGCTCGAAGATGCAAAGGCATTGCAGGCAGGCACAAAGCAGGGCTCAGATATTCCTGAGGAAGATCGTGACTACTATTTGGAGCGTCGTTATCCAGCCTTCGGTAATCTTGTACCTCGTGACGTGGCTTCACGTGCTGCAAAAGAGCGTTGCGATAAGGGCTTTGGTGTTAATAACACTGGTCTTGCTGTGTTCCTCGATTTCTCTGAGTCTATCAACCGCCTCGGTATTGATACTATTTTGCAGCGTTATGGTAACCTCTTCGACATGTATGAGGAGATTACAGACGTTAACCCAGGCGAACTTGCCAATGAGATTAACGGCGTGAAATACTACAACCCAATGATGATTTTCCCTGCTATCCACTACACAATGGGTGGTATCTGGGTTGACTACGAGTTAATGACAACCGTTCCAGGTTTGTTCTCAATCGGTGAATGTAACTTCTCTGACCACGGTGCTAACCGTCTCGGTGCATCTGCTTTGATGCAGGGTCTTGCTGATGGTTACTTCGTATTGCCATATACTATTCAGAACTATCTTGCTGACCAGGCACTCTGGGGCAAGGTTCCAACCGACCGTCCTGAGTTCGAGGAGGCTGAGAAGGCTGTTATGGCTGAAACAGATCGTCTGATGGGTATTCAGGGTAAGCGTTCTGTTGACTCACTCCACAAGGAACTCGGTCACATCATGTGGGAGTATGTAGGTATGGGTCGTACCAAGGAAGGTCTCGAAGAAGGTCTCAAGCAATTGAAGGCTCTTCGTGAAGAATTCAACACAAACCTCTTCATTCCTGGTAAGAAGGAAGGCTTGAACATCGAACTTGACAAGGCTATCCACCTCCGTGACTTCATTCTCATGGGTGAACTCATTGCTTATGATGCTTTGCATCGTGAGGAAAGTTGTGGTGGTCACTTCCGTGAGGAGCACCAGACAGAGGAAGGTGAGGCTAAGCGTGACGATGAGAACTTCTTCTACGTTGGCTGTTGGGAGTATCAGGGTGATGACACCAAGACTCCAGAGCTCATCAAGGAAACTCTCGAGTATGAGGCAATCAAGGTACAAACACGTAATTATAAAAACTAGTTGACGAGTTAACGGGAGGACAAGTTGACAAGTTGTTGGCTTGTTCTGCCGATACATTTGTTACTAATTAAGCTTCAAGACAAATAACTTGTTTACTTGTCAACTAAAACATAACACAATGGCAAAGAATATATCATTCACAATTAAGTATTGGAAGCAGAATGGTCCACAGGATCAGGGCCATTTCGATACACATGAGATGAAGAATATCCCAGATGACACCTCATTCCTTGAGATGCTTGACATCCTTAATGAGGAGTTGATTGCTGCTGGTGATGAACCATTCGTCTTCGACCACGACTGCCGCGAGGGTATTTGCGGTATGTGTTCACTCTATATCAATGGTACTCCACATGGTAAGACTGAGCGTGGTGCAACAACCTGTCAGCTTTATATGCGTCGTTTCAACGATGGTGATGTTATCACTGTTGAGCCATGGCGTTCAGCTGGTTTCCCAGTTATCAAGGACTGTATGGTAGATCGTACAGCCTTCGATAAGATTATTCAGGCTGGTGGTTACACAACCATCCGTACTGGTCAGGCACAAGATGCGAACGCTATTCTTATCTCTAAGGACAATGCTGATGAGGCTATGGACTGCGCAACATGTATCGGTTGTGGTGCTTGTGTTGCAGCATGTAAGAATGGTTCTGCTATGCTCTTCGTTTCATCTAAGGTTAGCCAGTTGGCTCTCTTGCCACAGGGTAAGCCTGAGGCGGCTAAGCGTGCTAAGGCAATGGTTGCTAAGATGGACGAGGTTGGCTTCGGTAACTGTACTAACACACGTGCTTGCGAGGCTGTTTGTCCTAAGAACGAGAAGATTGCTAACATCGCACGTCTGAACCGTGAGTACATCAAGGCAAAGTTTGCAGATTAATCATAAGCAATAGGCAGTGGTTATCAAGACTGCTGCCAAGGCTTATTCTTTAACAGAAAAGAGGGTATATAAAAAATAAAATACCCATTCATAAATGTAATCGTTTGAAACAACGATAATAACAAGTCATATTTACCCATGTTCAAGGTAAATATGGCTTGTTTTTATATTAAACCAAATCTCAGACATTAGACTACAATATTTCAAGATTACTGTCACTCCTGTCAGCCTAATGTTTAGTATAAATACCTTATAATGTTCGCTTTACGACAAATGTTAAAAGTGACAGCAACTGAAACAAAAACTGTTTAAGAGATAATGATTGATTTAGAATAAAGAATAAGCTTATAATAATGGTTGCACTTCTTTATTCCTGAAATGATAAGAATTATAATACAGCATTTTAAGCCCTACTTTTCTATTCTTTCTCGTTTTTTTTAGTACTTTTGTACACAAAAGACGTAAAGTGAATTAAAACCTACGATATTAATGAGTGAGAACAAACTTTCCACTAACGAACAGGCACAGACTGCCGATGCTCCTGTAAAGGCGAGTTATACCGAGTACAAGGTCATCCCATCAATGGGATATTGTATGATTGTGAAGTGTCGTAAAGGCGATCAAACTGTTGTTTTGAAAACGTTGAAGGTAGAATACCGCGAACGTATGTTACTTCGTAATGCCTTAAAGCGCGAATTTAAGCAATGTCAACTACTCAACCATTCAGGTATTGTACGCCATCAAGGCTTGGTAGACGTTGATGATTACGGACTTTGTATCGAGGAAGAATATGTCGAAGGACGTAACTTACAGGCTTATCTTAAAGAAAACCATACAGATGAAGAGAAAATCAGTATCATTAATCAGATTGCTGATGCATTGCGTTGCGCTCATCAAAAAGGTATTACCCATCGTAACATTAAACCATCAAATATACTTATTACGAAGCAAGGCAATTACGTAAACTCATTGATTTCAGTGTTTTATCACCAGAGGAAGTGAAGCCAACAGCCGACACAACACGATTTATGGCACCAGAGCTCAAAGACGAGACAATGTCTGCCGATGCTACTGCCGACATCTATTCACTGGGGACCATTATGAAAGTAATGGGATTAACACTGGCTTATAGCGAGATTATAAAACGTTGTTGCGCCTTTAAGCGATGCGACCGCTACGCAAATATAGAAGAGTTTCTCACTGATTTGAACCACGAACAATCGTCTCTACACCTACCAACGCTTGGCAAAGGAACGGTTTTGGTAAGTTTGCTAATTGCCCTTGCTATTGGAATTGGACTTTTAACTTACAATTATGGTGGTGCTATCATTGAGCAAGCAGGTAAGATTGACCTCTCCTCTATCTTTACTTCTGACGCTATTAAAGCCTCAGAGGATACGATAAGAACAAAGACTAAGGAACCGATAAACACTCTTTCTAACAGGACGGAGAAACCATCTACGGGGAAATTTGCCTTTATGAACAAGATGAAACCAGCACTTTACAAAGACCTTGATAAGATTTTCAGTAAGCACTCTTCTAATAAGGCAAAGCTAACAAAGGCTATTAAGGCTTATTATCGCGGTCTAATGAACGTAAACGATACGCTCGACAATGAACAACGTGCAGAGGTGGATCGGGTATTTGGCGACTACGTGAAACTGAAAAAAGAAGAAATGAAATAAGTATATACCGACATCTTGAAACATTATAAGCTAAGGACTATCCCATATTATTTAGACAAACAAATAAGTATTTGATTGATGACAGGGGTTGAAACTGGACTTTTTTTCTATCACATAAAAAGATATGAGGATAAGACGGTGTTATCCCTTGTTTTTTTTATCATCAAGAAGAAAAGTAAGTCTAAAAGGGTAAACAAATAACTTCGAACCATCAAAATGAAGAAAACAGACAATATGAAGCATGAGGACTTCCCGCTACCACAATACGTACAGGATATTCTCAGCAAACACAATATTTCACTTCCCTCTCCACTTGGAGAGGCAGCAGAAGTGAAACATTTAGCTCTCCAAACCCATCGTTATCCCGATGTTGATATGCACTTCCTTATCAATCAACTTGAAGGATGGCGAACTGCACGCACGAAACTGCCATTATGGGCTGGAAATAAGGACATCATTTATCCGCCACACTTATCTATGGAGCAGTGTTCAAGTCAGCAGACAGCAGAGTACAAAGCACAGCTCGTTAAACGAATTGCTGGTATCGAACATTTCCCTAAATCTTGTTTTACCGATAACGAACGTAATAACTACATTACAGAAAAAGCCAATGTTCAAAATGAAACAGAAACAACATTCTGCGATCTTACTGGTGGGTTTGGCGTTGACTTCTCCTTTATTGCAAAGGAATTTAAGCATGCCGTTTATGTAGAACAACAGGAGAAACTATGCGAATTGGCTCGTCATAACTTCCATGCCTTAGGATTAACACAAGCCGAAGTGGTAAATGGAGACGGTACACTCTACCTTGATCAGCTTAAACACGTATCTATTATCTTCCTCGATCCTGCCCGTCGTAATGACCAAGGAGGTAAGACAGTACTGATAAGTGATTGTACACCTGACGTCTTGGCCTTAGAAAAGAAGCTCTTGGAAAAGGCTGACTCAGTCATTATAAAACTATCACCAATGCTCGACTGGCATCATGCTGTGGAGGAATTGAACCATTTAGACAATGTTGTTCGTGAGGTTCACATCGTCTCAGTACGTAATGAATGTAAAGAACTCTTGATGGTTTTGCAGAAAGTAAAGGGTAAGACAGAGGGAAAAACAACGATGGGGAAAGCCATACAAGTGTACTGCGTGAATGATGACAACATCGTTTCATACACGCTTGACGAGGCTTTAAGTATATCACAGCGCATTCTTTCAACACTTCCTACACGTGACCAGTATCTCTATGAACCTAACGCTTCCTTAATGAAGGCGGGTTGCTTTGCACTCCTTACGGCTCGTTATCCGCTTTCAGCACTAAGTCTTAATTCTCATCTTTTTGTCTCTGACGAAGCTATTAATGATTTCCCAGACGAAAGTTTGTGATAACAGCAGTTTCATCGTTTAATAAGAAGGAATTACGGCGCAGTTTGTCAGGGATAGAAAAAGCCAATATTGCCGTGCGCAACTTCCCTATGAGTGTTGCCGATTTACGTAAACGACTGAAGATAAAAGAAGGAGGCGACATCTACCTCTTTGCATCTACCGATAATGATAATAATCATCTACTCTTTATTTGTAAGAAAATCGAGTTATCAACTTGCGCTTATCAATAATTTTACCTAACTTTGTCATCTCTGCATTAAGCATATAAAAATATGGTTTATAACCTCATAATATGCCTAATTAGACATTAGATAAGGACAAATCTAAAAACTTAGATATCAATATATGACAAATATTTACCTATAAAACATTTAAGCAATGAACAAGTATTTTAAGTTGATTATCGCAGTAGCTTTAATTGGTTTAACAACATCAGCCAATGCTATTGATCGTAAGACGTTGGCACAGTACGCTTCTTCGTTAAAGGGGTTAAAGAAAGCAGAACTCAAAGATGCTTTACACAAGCTGATGGACAAGAAAACTGTGCTGGACTATGGTGGCAAAGGACCTGGCTTCACGTGGTATGGCTTCTGGTATACTGACCGTGATCCAAAGACCAACGAGTGCTACAACCGCTATAGCGATAAGAAATTCTCGTTTGGAGATACAAATACTGGTGAAGCTATTGCTGGTATGAATATTGAGCATTCTTTCCCAAAGAGCTGGTGGGGAAAGAAGAAAAATAATGCTTGGTGCGACCTTTATAATCTTTATCCATCTGACTCAAAGGCTAATAGTTCAAAGAGTAATTTCCCAATGGGAATTGTTACCGAAGTAAAAAAGCAGGATGGTGCAGGTTATGACAAGGTCGGAACGGGATATGCTGATGGGAACCTTGTGAATATGTGGGAACCGGGCGACCGCTTTAAAGGTGAGTTCTCACGCAGCTATATGTATATGGCTACCACCTATCAAAATCTTAATTGGGTAAAGGTAGGCTTACAAAGTCTTGAAAACCAGAACTGGCCAACACTGAAAGAGTGGGCTTACAAACTATATCTCCAGTGGAGTAAAAATGACCGTGTTGACGAGCAAGAAATCAAACGTAACGAAGCAGTATACAAGATTCAAAGCAATCGTAACCTCTTCATTGACTACCCTAACCTTGCTGAATACGTATGGGGCGACAGTATGGACGTAGAGTTCAACCCTGATTTTGCCATAACAACTGCTTCTGACGATAAACGATATACTGGTGTGATTGTAAATGAAGAACCAGTGGTAACACCAGATAAGCCAGTGGTAACACCAGATAAACCAGTGGTAACACCACAAAGTGTTACTTTCGTAAAGACAACAACGGCTCCCGTAGCAGGCAAGCGTTATCTTCTTGTTGCAAGTGTTGATGGTCAACTCTTTGCTGGAAAGACAGTTCAAAGGAAGAAAAAGTACGATTATTTGAAGGGTTCTGCAGTGACACAAACAGCAGAGAAGATAAATACCTCTGATGATAAGCTGTTCTTTAATTTAGAGCAGGCAGCAAGTGGTTATTATATTAAGATGCTGAAGGACGTTATCTGTATCAGGACGGAAAATATAAGAACTTCAACGTTGTCAACTCAAAAGATGATGCAACGGTATGGACAATAACGCCAAATGCAGACGGAACCTTCCGCATTGCGAGTCCTTCTGACCATATTGTCCAGTATTCAAAGAAGTTTAAGTCATTCGGAGCATATAATCCTGCGAACCCAGAGGGTATCTATCCAATGCTCTACGTAGAGGATACAACGGCAGGAATTGGAACCGTATGGACTGTAACAACCACTGATGAGGCTGTTTATAACTTACAAGGTGTTCGTATGCCAGCTGATGCACAACTCGCACCGGGCATCTATATCCGTGGCGGTAAGAAGTTCATTGTGAGATAATCCAAAATAAAAAACAAATTTATTGATAATGAGCGGCTTCATAATTCCTTATCAAAAGGGAATTATGAAGCCTTTTTTGGATACAAATAATTATATTCAGCAAAGATAACAAGGGTGAATAATCATAGTAATGACGCCTGACACAAGACCAGCTTATAGAATCGAAGGATAGGGATAGTCAATAAAAAGAAGCGTAAATTTGCCAATCTATCTTTTTTTTAGTACTTTTGTACGTTTAAGATTAGGAAAATAACGAAATTAAAAATACCAAATGTCATCAGTTCAGATAAAGAGAGTCGAAACAAAGAAAGACTTAAAGGATTTCATTGAGTTTCATTACGACCTCTACGAGGGCAACGAGTATGATGCCCCAAACCTCTATAGCGATGAGTTGAATACGCTATCAAGAGACAAGAATGCTGCTTTTGACTTCTGCGAAGCCGAGTATTTCCTTGCTTTGAAAGAAGGAAAAGTGGTAGGACGTGTAGCAGCTATCATTAATAACAAAGCTAACGAGAAGTGGGAGAAGAAGGATGTTCGCTTTGGCTGGATAGACTTCATTGACGATATCGAAGTATCGAGTGCTTTGCTGAAGGCTGTTGAAGACTACGGCCGAGAGAAGGGCATGACCTCTATTGTTGGTCCACTTGGTTTACCGATATGGACCCAGAGGGTATGTTGACTTGGGGCTTTGATCAGCTTGGCACGATGGCAACCCTCTACAACTACGACTATTATCCAAAGCACATGGATAAACTTGGTGGCTGGGAGAAAGATAACGACTATGTCGAATATCGTCTTGACGTTCCAGAAACTGCACCAGAGAAGTATACGAAAATTGCTGAGATGGTGGAGAAACGATATAATCTCCATGCACGTAAACTGACGAAGAAAGAAATCTTTGAGGGTGGTTATGGTAAGAAACTCTTTGACCTAATCAACGTAACCTATGCACACTTATATGGCTTCTCAGAGTTGACTGACCGCCAGATAGACCAGTATGTAAAGATGTATTTTCCATTTGCCGACCTTGACCTCATCACGGTTATCGAGGATGGCAATAAGGATAATCAGTTAGTTGGTCTTGCTATTACGATTCCATCACTGACACGTGCCTTGCAGAAGTGTCGCCGCGGACGCCTATTCCCATTTGGATGGTGGCATTTGTTACGTGCAATTAAATTCCACAAGACAGAAGTGGTAGACCTTCTTTTAATAGGCGTCCTACCTGAATATCGCTCAAAGGGAGCAAATTCCCTTGTCTTTGCCGATCTCATTCCACGTTATGTTAAGTATGGCTTTAAGTGGGGTGAAACACACGTCGAGATGGAAACCAACGAAAGCGTACAGAGTCAGTGGGGACCATTAGATCCAACTATGCATAAGAAGCGTAGATGTTATAGGAAAGCTATTGGGTGATGGGTGATGAATGATGGGTGTTGGGTGTTGAATGTTGGGTGTTGATGAATAGTTTTATCATGTGTTCTTTCTATATTTTCACATGTTTCTTCTATATTAACACCTAACATTAAGACACTTAAAGACCATTTGAATGTAAAAGGATGTACCTATGGAATTATTTTATTACAGGCGTTTAGATGTTTATAAGGACGCTAAGCAGTTGGCTATTAATGTCAATGAAGCCTTAAAATCATTTCCAAAAGAAGAACGATATGCGTTGACAAATCAATTGCAGCGTGCTTCTACATCTGTTATGTTTAATATTGCAGAAGGCTTTGGACGCTATGGTAGTAAGGAGAGGATACATTTTCTTGATATAGCTAATGGTTCTTTAATGGAGGTTTCCAGTCAAATAGAATTAGCTGAAGCCTATCATTATATTTCTACTATACAGCGGGAGGATTTTGATAGTCAAATCCTTTCTATCGTAAAGCAAATTGCAGGATTAAGAAGGTCACTGTTGCAGTCTTCTAATTCTTCATCCCTCATCAGCAAATAAACGCATCATGACATCTTTCAATTAGTATCATTACACCCCACCAACACCCAACATTTTAACAATTCATCAACACCCAACACCCAACACCCAACATTTTAACAATTCATCAACACCCAACACCCAACACCCAACATTTTAACAATTCATCAACACCCAATACTCAACACCCAACACCCAACATTTTAACAATTCATCAACACCCAATACTCAACACCCAACACCCAACACATGGACAATTCATCAACACCCAACACCCAACACCCAACACCCGTATCTTACACCGACGATAATATCCGACACCTATCGGATATGGAGCATGTACGTACCCGTCCGGGTATGTATATTGGTCGTTTGGGTGATGGAAAGTTGCCAGAAGATGGTATATATGTACTCCTGAAAGAAGTACTTGACAACTCTATTGACGAGTTCAAAATGAATGCTGGCGACCGCATTGAGATTGATGTGGAGGATAACCTACGTGTTAGTGTGCGAGACTATGGGCGTGGTATTCCGCAAGGTAAGCTCGTTGAGGCAGTATCGGTACTGAATACGGGTGGTAAGTATGACTCTAAAGCGTTTAAGAAGAGTGTCGGTCTGAATGGTGTCGGTGTGAAGGCGGTTAATGCGCTTAGTGCTCGTTTTGAGGTAAAGAGTTTCCGTGATGGTAAGGTACGTGAACTTTCGTTCGAGAAAGGTAATATACAAAGCGATCAGACAAAGAAGTCTGCGGACGAGAATGGTACTTACATCTACTTTGAGCCAGATGCCACTCTCTTCAAGAATTACACCTTCCATGATGATATCGTGGAGGAGATGCTCCGCAACTACACCTATCTAAACACAGGATTGACGATTATGTACAATGGTCGTCGTATACTTAGTCGACATGGTTTGAAGGACCTTTTGACTGACAATATGACTGTTGACCCATTGTATCCTATCGTTCACATGAAGGGTGAGGATATTGAGATAGCTTTTACACATACCAACCAGTATGGCGAAGAATATTATTCTTTCGTGAATGGACAGCACACAACGCAGGGTGGTACACACCAGACAGCCTTCAAGGAACATATTGCCAAGACAATAAAAGAGTTCTTTGGTAAGTATGAGTATGGCGATATACGTAATGGACTCGTGGCAGCAATTGCCATAAATGTGGAAGAACCTGTGTTCGAATCACAGACAAAGATTAAGTTAGGTTCTACTCAGATGTCGCCTGATGGTGAGTCAATCAATAAGTATGTGGGCGACTTTATCAAGACGAACGTTGACAACTATCTTCATATACATAAAGAAGACTTTACGGATATCCTTGAGAATAAAATCAAGGAAACCGAACGCGAACGCAAGCAATGGCAGGTGTTACGAAGTTAGCACGCGAACGTGCGAAGAAAGCTAACCTGCATAACCGCAAGTTGCGTGACTGTCGTGTACACTATTGTGACGTAAAGAATAATCGAAAGGAGGAGAGTTCTATCTTTATAACAGAGGGTGATTCGGCCAGTGGAAGTATCACGAAGAGTCGTGATGTCAATACACAAGCAGTCTTCTCATTGCGTGGTAAACCGCTAAACTGCTTTGGCTTGACAAAGAAGGTGGTGTATGAGAATGAGGAGTTCAATCTCCTTCAAGCTGCACTGGACATTGAAGATGGACTCGATTCACTCAGATATAACAAGGTAATTGTGGCAACGGATGCCGATGTCGATGGTATGCACATCCGTTTGCTCATTATAACTTTCTTCTTACAGTTCTTCCCAGAGCTAATCAAGAAAGGACACGTATACGTTCTTCAAACCCCACTTTTCCGTGTTCGTAATCGTAGAACAAAGATAAAGAACAAGGAAGTTATTGCCGAAGCAGATGCTCGTCGTGCGAAAGGAGAGAAAAAAAGAACGACTTTATTACACGCTACTGCTACTCAGAGGAGGAGCGTATCGCTGCCATCACAGAGCTTGGTCCAGACCCAGAAATCACCCGCTTCAAAGGACTTGGTGAGATTTCACCTGACGAGTTTGCCCATTTCATTGGTCCAGAAATGCGCTTGGAACAAGTATCCTTGCATAAGAACGACCAAGTAGCCAAACTCTTGGAGTATTACATGGGTAAGAACACTATGGAGCGTCAGAACTTCATTATTGATAACCTTGTTATCGAAGAGGACCTTCCTGACGTGGAGAAATAAAATATAAATCGATAAAAGAAGTAGATTTCTCAAATGATGTCCGTACGATTAGTAGTACATCAGTGAATAACATAAATAAGATTGAAGGGCAAAATACAAGTCTTTAATAGAGACTTTTTGTTGCCTTCTTCAATCATATAACAAAACTATTAAATTATAAGATTAGGATATGAGCAAATATATTTATCTTTTACTGTTTCACCTTTTCGCTTTTTTACCCGTGTCTGCACAGCAAAAGAATGATTCACCATTGCGTAAGTTGCATTTTGCAGAGATAGCTATTGCCAGCTACTACGTGGACTCTGTGAACGAACAGAAATTAGTGGAGGACGCTATTAAGGGTATGCTTGAGAAGCTTGATCCACATTCTACCTACACCGATGCGAAAGAAACAAAGGCGATGACCGAACCGCTACAAGGCGACTTCGAAGGCATTGGTGTACAATTCAATATGATGGAGGATACACTTGTTGTTGTACAAACCATTGTTAACGGACCGTCTCAGAAAGTCGGTATCATGCCTGGTGATCGTATCATTAGTGTGGATGGATTAGCAATCGCTGGTGTAAAGATGCCCCGTATCGACATTATGAAACAACTACGTGGCAAGAAAGGTACAAAAGTGAAACTGGGAATCGTACGACGTGGCGTGAAAGGTGTGTTATACTTTGTTGTAACACGTGCCAAAATACCTATTCACACCGTCAATGCCGCTTACATGATTCGTCCTAATGTAGGATATATCCAAATAGAAAGTTTCGGACAGAAGACCCATGACGAGTTCATCGCTGCAGCCGATTCATTGAAAAAGAAAGGAATGAAGACCCTCATCCTTGACCTACAAGACAATGGCGGAGGGTATCTCCAGTCGGCTGTACAAATCTCGAATGAGTTTCTTAAAGCAAATGATATGATTGTCTACACCGAAGGACGACGTGTTAGTCGACAAGAATACAAGGCTATTGGCAATGGACAATTACAAGATATAAAGGTCTATGTATTAGTGAATGAATTTTCAGCCTCAGCTGCTGAGATTGTTACTGGAGCTATACAAGACAATGATCGAGGTGTGGTGGTTGGACGTAGAACCTTTGGTAAAGGACTTGTACAACGTCCTTTGGATCTCCCAGATGGTAGTATGATTCGGCTAACGATAGCACATTATTATACACCAAGTGGTCGATGCATACAGAAACCTTATAAGAAAGGCGACTTGAAAGATTATGAAATGGATCTCGAAAAACGCTTCAAACATGGCGAATTGACCAATCCTGACAGTATTCAATTCTCTGACTCATTGAAGTATCACACCATCCGTCAACATCGTGTAGTCTATGGTGGGGGTGGTATTATGCCTGATTACTTTGTTCCACTTGACACAGCAAAGTTTACTCGATACCATCGTAGATTGGCAGCCAAGAGTATTATCATTAATGCTTACATTAAATATGCTGACATCCATCGAAGCCTTAAAGGCACAATACAGCTCGTTTGACGCGTTTAATAACTCGTATGTAACGCCACAGTCATTACTTGATGAAATCGTGACTGAGGGAAAGAAAGAAAAGATAGAAGCTAAGGATGATGCTGAGTTTAAGGCTACACTTCCTCATATAGCCCTACAACTAAAAGCCCTCACCGCCCGTGACCTCTGGGATATGAACGAATATTTCCGTGTCTGGAACGTACAGAGTGCAATTGTCAATAAGGCTATTGACCTTGCAACGGATAACATGGAAAGAAAACGTTAGTTCAAGTTCTAACACTATGTCTTCCTTTTGTTTAATCTGAATCAGTTATCAGAATATAAACATATATGAATATTGTGGTCTAATAATCGATTTGGAATGAGAAACGACTTTTAACAAACAAGAGCATATAGAAAATAAGGGACTAAAACCCATAGTTGGGTTTTTAGTCCCTTATTCTTTAAAAATGATAAAAGCTTACCGAGTCTTATCGGACACATATTATTCGTTACTCATTTCTTTAAGTAGAGCGAGTGCTTTATTCTCATTCTCTTCCATAATCTCACGCTCACCAGGTCCCTTATCGTTGATACCACAGAGATGCAAAATACCATGTATGATAACACGATTTAACTCGTCTTCGTAGGACTTATTGAACAGTTCGGCATTGGTACGGACTGTATCAAGCGAGATAACGAGGTCGCCATTGAGAATATCATCCTCATCATAGTCGAAAGTAATGACGTCGGTGTAGTAATCGTGACCTAAGTATTCGTTGTTAACTTCGAGTATCTTTTCGTCATCAACGAACATATAACCAATCTCACCAACCTTTCTACCATGGGTTGCTGCAACTGCTTTAATCCAACGAGTAATCTCTCGTTTCTTGATTTTTGGCATCTTAACGCCTTCTGCACTATATGTTATCATCGTGTTCTTGTTTTATCAATGTGCCTTGTGAGCATCTTTCTAATCGTTAATATCCCTTTGGTAGAAACTCAGTGATGTCTCTTCCAAAGTTTTTCAGCTCTCTAACAACGCTTGAGCTGATACTTTCTAATTGTGGTTCTGCGTAGAATAAGATGGTTTCAATAGAACTCAATCGTCGGTTTATATCAGCTTGTTCGCGCTCATATTCAAGTCTTTTACGCTACGTATACCCTTAATGATATATTCGGCTCCCTCTCTCCGAGCAAAGTCGATGGTAAGGTCGCTGTATGCCTTTACTTCAATCTTTGGCTCGTCAGCATAGAGTCGTGCTATACGTTCCGTCCGTTCCTCCGTACTGAGCATATACTTCTTCCGCTCATTGACACCTACGCCTATCACCACCTTGTCAAAGAGGGGCAGTGCACGGCGTATAATAGAGTCATGTCCTATTGTAAATGGATCAAAGCTTCCAACAAATATACCTATTTTCATTTGATTTTACCTTCTATATATTCCAAAGGAGTTACAACACTTATCTCACTGGTAACAAAATCTTTCTTGTTTCTTGTGACAATGATATCAGCATTTGCATTAAGAGCAGCAAAGTATTGCATTGCATCTTCAAAATCATTCCAATTAGCAGTGATTGCAGCATCTATCGCAGGTGCTCCCATACCGATAATTTCAAAGCAATCTCTAATAGCAGAGAATGTTGCTATAAAGCCCCTATTCCCTAAGGATTTTTTTTCGATATAACAAGCATTTACAACTGATAGGCCACTCAACAAAAGTTCGTCTCCGTTGTTAATAACCATACTTGCCACTTTCAGTGCATTCTGTGTGAACTCACCTCTTGCCTCAAGAAGATCTATGAGGATATTGGTATCTAAGAAGATTCTCATAAGTGTTTTGTTCTTAGATACTCTTCTTTTGCTTGTTTCCAGCTTTCTAAATGACTGTTTGGCAGTTTACCAGCGATGGATTGAAGCAACTCTATTGCTTTTTTCTTTTTCTCTGGTGTGTTTAAGTCTGGTTTTTTATACTTCTCTGTATGAGAGTTGATTTGACTTATTGTCCATCCCATCTTTTGTGCTAACATCTCCAAGAAGGCGTTGTCTGCACTTGGAATATTTATGGTCCTATTCATAATTACACCTCCTTATTTTCTGCAAAAGTACTCTATTTCTGTTACATAACCAAAAAAGCTGGGGGATTATTTCCCACCAGCTATTCCTTGAATATCCTGTAACGAGATATTACCAAGTAGGTTGATAATAGTTATCTCGTTGCGTTCAATGGCAAGTAGGGCAAACTCCTTCTTTCCATTCGGGTGATGTCGTTCGTAGATAGTAGTATGTTCGCCTCCCTCATTGACCTGCATTATAACTGTAAATTTCTGTTGGTTGAAGATGCTTTGAGCTGTCTTCTTTATAGAAGAAATCAGAGAAGGACGTTCACAAGAGAGTATCTGTAGATAATCCAGACGGCTCGCTATCTTACTAATATCTTTGTTGCCTGCTCTCACATTTCCCATCATACGCATCATATTGCGTGATATGTAAACAGTACTCACACCATCCGTATCACTATACTTTTCAAATAATGCCTTTTGTGCAAATGTCATTAAGCAGGCAATTGTTGATAAACAAATCGTTAAAATAATTCTCTTCATAATCTAATCCCTTGTTTTATTAGTGATATTTTCAGTTGCATCAATCCCCTTGTTGAGCGACTTTGAGAATTTCATCAGTGCTCGTGAGGTTTCTGCATAGGCATCCGTTGTGTTGGTGTAAGTATCCTGCTCTGTCTGTGGAGATATTCTCTCGTTTTGGAAAACAATAGCTCCCACAGTGAAGAGAAGCAACAGAGTGGCTGCAATCCCTACTATCCAGCGCAGATTAATATGCATTGTCGCACGGCGAGTGGTGACCTCTAAGGTGTTCCACTGGCTGATTTGACGGCTGAGCCGTTCCTCCATTCCTACTGGTGTAGAACAATCAGAAGACTGAAGAGCCGTAAAGAAGATGCTTTCCTCCGTCAAACTGGCATCAATGTCATTACCATTGAAGTAAGTGCGCAGCGTGTTCTCCTCCTCTTCGGTGGTCATTCCATCGTAGTATCGGTCAAGTAAACGCTTTATATCTTCAGTCTTTACCATATCTCATTGCTTTTATTTGTTCTCTAATCTTCTTTCGGGCACGGCTGAGAACACTTCTTATATTCACCTCCGTAAGCCCTGTTTCAATGCTGATTTCCTCAAAACTGCGGTCTTCCACATCACGCATCAGCATGATTTTAGCCTGTGGTTCGGGCAAACAGGTAATCAACAATCTTACTTGTTGATATTCGTCGGCAGCCTCTAACTGTCTACTGATATTCTGTGAGGAAGTGACCTGTAGACTTCCCACATCTTTGTCGACTTCTTGTAAATGTCCTGTCCTCATTCTGTCATAGAATAGTCGGCGCAGCACCGTTATACTATAAGCCTCAGGATTATCCACATTTCCCATCTTATCACGCTGCATCCAGAGTTTTAAGAAAGTCTCTTGCACCATATCCTCAGCTGCTTGTGCGTCCCCATCAGCCTATATGCCACCGAAAAGAGTTTCCGATGGCAGGGTAGGAATAACTGTTTGAATTCACTTGCTTGCATAGATAATAGATGTGCACTGTGGGCAATAAGAAACTATAGTGTACGTGGTAAATCGCAATACACCTTATAGTTCTTTCATTTTCTTCTTTGTATTCTGTTTTACAACAGTGTTCACCTCGTCGGGACTTATCCTGCCTTTAATATGGACAATAGCTCCATCTTGCTTGTCGGCAGAAAGAATGAGCAGTTCACGGATATATCCTTTCTTTTCTTTTACATAGATATAATTGGTCTCATCAGCCTCTTTACTGAAGATGATTGGCGTATATCCACTTGGCTGAAAGGTCTGAAGTGTCTTTTGAAAGTTCTGTCTAACGATTGGAGAACATTCTTCCAAGCTAAGAACCCGAATAGAAGAGATTGCTTTTAATGCCTTAGCTTCTTCAAGCTCTGCTTTTGTAAGCATCTTAGCCATTGACATTATAAAACGTGGAATGTGTATATATTCCACATTCTTCTCACTTTTGTATTGTCTGAATAGCGCTTCTACGCTTTGCGCAGAAGACCCTAATACGCTAATAGAAAAGACAAATAAAATAAGAATCCGTTTCATGTATTGTCCTTGTTTACTTTGTCTGTGACTTTACGATATCATCAATGTAAGCTGGATTGATATGTCCAACAATATTGATGAGCGAGCATTCTTCTTTCTCCATAGCGAAGACAATAAGACTCTGCACTTCCTTCTCGTTGCCCTTAATGAATATTCTAACCTTTTCGCCGTCCTCATTTGCCTTTACCATAGGCTCATACCCCTTTGATTCCAACTTACTGATACGGTTATATAAGCCGTCTTTGTCTTTTGATTAGCCTTATTGAAAGTTAAAACTTGCAGTCCGTCGATTTGCTCAGCGAGTGCATTAGCTGTCTCGTCGTTGGCAGCCTTCAGTCCAAGCTTTATGAGTGTCTTAGGCAAGTTGACATAAGTGACGTTATCTCCACTCTTAAACTCTTTGAAAATAGACTCTACCTCATCATTCGTAGGCTGTGTGATGAGAGTTGCTGGATTAGCTTGTGCGGTACAGCTTGAGCATAGAATAGCTACAGCGAATACGATAGTAAAGATTGTTGTTTTCATTGTCTTGATTTCTTATTAAGTTGATAAATCTTTAATTGTTCACATTTATAGAGACGGAAGAAAGAAACAATTTGTGGCAAAGAAATATCTTTTTTTTCATTATAAGCTTCTTTTATGCTATTAAGACATTATGCAAGAAGATGATAACAACCGCCAGCCATAGCTCTGATGACTCCCTTCATTTCTAATGTAAAGAGGATACCTGTGAGCCGAGAGATTGGGATATTCGCTTGAATGGATAAGATATTAATCTGTAAATCGTTGTTCTTAGTAAGCACACGAACAATCGCCTCCTCGTCAGAAGACAAATCAGGGAAAAGCGTTCGTTCAATTCCTCGTTGTTGTGCTTGCCCCAACTTGACATCATCGTCCCAACCCATTGCTTTCAGAAAATCGGTAGCCGACGTCATCAGAGCTGCCCCATTATCACGAATAAGGTTGTTACATCCCTCACTAAAATCTGAGTATACCGAACCGGGAAAGGCAAACACCTCCCGATTATAACTACGAGCAATACCGCAAGTGATAAGTCCTCCACCCTTGGCGGCCGACTCTATGAGGATTGTTGCATCTGCACAACCAGCTACGATACGATTACGTTGTACGAAGTTGCGTGCAACGGGTTGTGTATGGGTAGCATATTCTGTCAGCAAACCTCCTTGTTCTATCATTTTCAAGGCCGTATCTCTGTGTCCACGTGGATAGATGCTATCCAGTCCGTGAGCCAAACTCCGATGGTTTCAAAGCCATTCTCTAAGGCTGCTCGGTGTGCATAAACATCAACACCATACGCCAAACCACTCAGGATAAGCACGTCAGGGCAAAGTGTTTTCAGTTCTCTCACAAACGAATGAATAATATCCCGTCCGTAAGTAGTGCAATGACGTGTACCAACAATATTGATAACGTGTCGTTTGTTCAAGTCTGCATTACCAAGATAAAAAAGTAAGATTGGGGCGTCAGGACAATCTTTGAGTCGCTGCGGATAACGTTCGTCATTCATACAGATTAGGTCAATATGATGCAACCGAGCGTATTCCATTTCTTGTTCAGCCCATTCTCTAAGTCCATCAATGCCTTTCAGTGCTTGTATGAGCTGTGTTGAGGCATCAGGAAAAATAACCCTGATGTCTCGTCTGTGTTCTATTATGGTAGTTGCAGAGCCTGCCCTTCTGTATAATTCTGCCAACTCTGTAAGATTAAAACGGCTGAGTCGCGTTAATAGAATTGAATTTAAGGGTTCCATGGTGTCGTAAGTAATGAGAGAATACTCCCCCTATTTCTCACAACAGATGAGAAACACTGGGGAGCGTGAATAGTTTTTACAATACCGACGCAAATGCTTCGTCATATTCCTTACTACTTCCCAACCTACCATTAACGAGCGTCACAAGGTCTACATCTGCATGAAAGCATAGACGTTCGTCACTGGCTCGGAATAGGTCGTGAGAAAACACCCAACGTAGCCCGTTCTTCTTTAATGACATGCGTGAAATAATTTCGTCATCGCAAGTAAATGGTACTTTGTACGTGAGCTGCATACGTGCTACAACTGCATCGATACCTTTATCATGCAGTTCTGAGAAGCTTACGCCTAACGTTTAAGAAATCTATGACGTGTGTGTTCCGTGTAATGCAAATAGTTTGCATTATTTACAATACCTTGGATGTCGCACTCGTAGTCGCGAACCTCCATTCTTGTTTCAAAGATATATTTCTTATTTTCCATAATCTATGTTGTTTTAATGGGATATTAGGCTTATTGGTCATATTAGCCTAATTAACCCAACATCTCTATCTAACAGAAGAATTTCCTTTCAAATATTCATATCCTATTCTACATCTCAGGCAATCTTTCCTATCGCAATATGCTTTTTTCAACTGTATAAGAGCTTGGGAATCGCCTGCCGTATCCACCTTCAGTCCCACTTCCTTCCACATCCTAACAATGTGATTATTCTCCGCTTTCAATTTATCAAGCAAGTCGAAGGCACGTTCACAGTACTTCTCTGCATTCTTATGCTTGCCAAATGCAAAAAGAATAGGACAAACCGTGTTGATAACCTGCAAATTCAAAGACGCTACTGATAGTTTTTTCTCACTTCTGGTACTCTCCTCTCCAAAGAGATAGTGTGTTTCCCAATAAGGAGTTACTTGTGTTGCCAATAGTTGGCGCACCTGCTTAATCGTTTCACACTCCAATAATTGCGACAATCCTGCACGCTGTTCGTAGTAAAGCCGAGCAAGTTGTGCTATGCGGATATGCGGAAAGTTCTGTGGACGTAAGCGGAGAAAACGCCACTGATTAACATCCATCGCCTGTAAGCCAAACTTATGTGCAAGATACTGATATTCGCTTCTCAATTCGATGAAATAGCTATCACTCAACGCCTGATGATGATAACGCTCGGGAAGAGATACTGCCTCCAACAAGCCTGCTTGTCCCAAAAATAATGCCTCAATCTGCATGAGATTATCACGATGATGGGCTACACTTTGAAGAGGAATATGCTTTGCCCATAACTCGAAGGCATCACCATTGATACCGAAACCATAATTGCGGGCAAGTGTGACAAAGTAAGCCGCTTCCCAAGAACCATCACACTCCTTAACTCGCTGAGCTATCGACTCCGTCTTCTGTTCCAACCTTTCTGTCTGCAAAGCACTCATCCACGAGTGAATCATTAGACGTGAGAGCTGAGGAATAATGCGATAACAAGCGGGATACTCATCTGTTGCGAGTAACTCTTCGTAATGTTCTCGCACATCCGTTGGTACCTGCAACCGCATCTGTGGCGGATATTCTCCTTGTTGCGTCTTAACATCTACATCAATAGCCTCGGCAACATGCAATATTACATTATTATAGGCTACATCACAATCATGTCGATGCAAAAACCAGTCGGACGAACGATCATGTATCTCTACATTGCCCACCCACATGGTTCCACCAATCTTTACTTTGCGTTAAAAAAATCTGGTCCTGCATCATGATTATGTAATCCAGGATCAATGACTTCCACGTCCTGTCCGTCTGTGGTCTTTAAGCCTACCAACGGAAACAGCTTGTGTTTCCATACGTAATGGATCAGTTGTTCCATAAAAGATTCTTGGTTTATATTCGTACGCAAATATACAAAGATTTTAAGAAAATTGAACGCCTTCTACCCTATTTTTCTTTTTATCCCTTAATTCCGCAGCATAATTTCTTGTGAGAAAGATTTTATGTCTTGATGTGACATTTTGGGACTCTATACGTTGATCTGAGACTTTTCGATGTTTTTTGAACTTGTCTAAGCATAAAATCCCTTCACCCAAACTAATGGGAAATGTGAGAACCACAAAGACATGCTGTTTATTCAAGGAATACCTCTGAGTAGCATACTTTACCATTACTTCCACGTATTCCCAATACTGATTCGCTAAGTTTTTCAAAACCCAACTTTGAAAAAACGTCCATAATATGATAAATTCCACCGAAAGAAGTGATATTCTCATTTTTAATTGCTATCTTTGTCATGTCAGATTTTTGCATGCTTGTTATGTTTGCAGCACTAAGATCGGTGAAATTTCTGACATATTCAAGCGTTTTGAGAACTTTGTTTTTCAGGCACTTGGAGTTCTTACAAGAATTTATGCTGAGGAATTAAGGATGCTTTAGACTCAATGGAAAAAGCATATTCTCAGTTTAATAAGCTGGAGCATAATGGATTCCTCTTAATAGATGGAGTTAGATTTGATAATCTTACTTCTGCTGGAACCATTAAAGAAGTAAAGAAGCATTTAAATATTACACACTAATGTCACAGAAATGAATATCACACACGTTGAAGCGATGGGCTATGGATTGGCGATAGTCTCTGTATTAGGGTTTGAAGAAATGAGAAAATCTCTCAAAATAAGAAGCAAGAAGATGATCTCACGCTTTGATAAGAATCCCACGATATTTTATGAGTTCACTCAAAAAGGCTTTTTTATTCCAATCCCACATATTCACATGTATGATTATAACATTAGTATTCTCATGGATGGGAATGAAGAGTGTTTAGCCGATTGGGAGATTATAGGAGAATGGGAAGACTTCTACATAGATGTTTTGAAGGGCGATGTTTGGGTATTGAGCATTGAAGCCATGCAAGAATGGAATTACTCTTTGTATGCAAATCAAGACTCATTGCCATCATCTTATATTCTGGATGGCCAATTGGTCGAATCTAGTAAAGGTATTCGTCTTAACCTTGAAAGAGGACTTTATGCTCTCAAGATAATTGGAGCAAAAAATCGAGATCAAAGTCGTTATATAGGGAGATATGGCTTCTTCCTTCACCTAACTCCAGTTAAAGAGATACCATCTTCTTATGTTAGAGACTTATCTGAGATTGATTATAGTGGTATGTTTAAGAGATAAAAAGGAATAGTTATGAGTATTCCTCAGTACAAGAAGTACAAAGGGGTAGACTAGGTTAGTAATTTACATTGAGGTATGATATGGAAGTATATGATGTTACAGCAGTAAACCTGTCTACAGATGAAAGTCTGCCTGTTACTTTTTCCGTATGGGATGATGAAGAGGTGGATATAAGTTGCCTAAAGGTCGAAAGCTCATTCTGTAGCCTTACAGCTTCTGGAGAGCATCTCTTTGAGGTCTTTAAAATTCTAAGAGACCAGTTACTTCAAGATGGCTGGGGGCTACTATGCTATGGTGCGGCTGTCAATGCTCATGCATCCCCAATGATGAGTGCTTGTGATAAGGTTTATATGCTTACACCCTTCTATCAAGCAAAAATGGAGGATGTCGTTTGCTTATTTGATTTTTACGATGTTAGGTCATTCGTAGATAGTAAGGCACAAGAAGCCTTTTATAATGTTTGGGGGGAGCAAGTGCGTTTCCACAAACTCACACCCTTTTATCATACAGCTCACCCTTTCTCTCAATGGCATAAAGTCTCCTTTTTCGATGAAAAATATAGGTTTAGTTCTGCTAAGCAATATATGATGTTCCAAAAAGCAATCCTATTTGGAGATAATCAAACAGCGATGCAAATACTCAAAACTTCAAATCCAAGGAAGCAGAAACAACTTGGTAGAGAGATACAGGGGTTTAATCAAAGTACTTGGGATGAAGAGAAGAAGAGCATAGTATATAAAGGGAACTATCTAAAATTTACTCAGAATGCAGAATTGCCTGAAACTCTGCTTGCTACTCAAGGTACACTACTTGTAGAAGCAAGTCCTACTGATAAGATTTGGGGAGTTGGGATGGAATTAGATACTCCAGAATTGTATATCCCTTCTAAATGGAAGGGAGAAAATCTCCTTGGTTTCATCTTAACTCAATTGAGAGAGGATATACTAAACAAAAGAGCGGTGTGAAAAGGTTTGATGAAATTGCGGAAAAGATTGGGTCATATCATGAGGAGTGTGTGTACACATAACGCAGTAGGCTCTTTGGCTACACACAGCTGAGCAAGTTACAAATAAGGAGGTCAAACGTCTGACAAGAAAATATTTTCATTGATTATGATTAAGATTCAGTCGATATCTATGGATGAGCTCTTCATAGAGGAAGATGCTCGAACTTTAGTACAGGAAGGGAAGGGTCGTATCCACTCCTATTCAAAGAAAAATCTCAATGGACGCACATACTATATTGAGCGAGAGAACAACAGAGTCGCAACAGTATCTACCCAGGCAGTAGACCACATAGAACTTTTAGGTAAACTCGTTTCACCTAAATGCATAGATGAATTTGCAAAAGCACATAATGGCTATCAAGTAGTAGATGGATTTATATTTCCTTCTATTAACTTGTTTCTTTCGGTATCCCAAGATCAACAAGAATTCTCCGAGGTGTTACTATACGCAAATTATCTAAAAGATAATTACGAAAGAGAGTATGTAAATTCTTTTGTTTGTAAGTTTGAGGTAAAAAATACAATATGCGTAGTTCCCTATGAATCTATTAACGGCTTTGTTTTTGGGGATACAGAATATGCATTTCAGGAAAGAACAGGTCTCTTGGTGGAGAATTATATTCGCAAAAACATAATCAAGACTGATTCCGCTTTACTGTCATTTTATGATGGTACATTGGGGCAGGTGAATATCAAATTGCGTCACGATACAGAAATTAAGATTAGAGGCACTTTGATACAAGCAAGGGATATAGTGCAATTTTTACGAAACTCAGAGCAGGTAATCGAGCGAGGTTTCTTCTATGTCTTCCCCAAGTTGGGAATATCCATAGATAGAGATATTAAACAAATTATAGGATTTGATAAAAGGATAGCGGTTTATTGGGAGAATATCCATCGCCCAATTACCAGCTGGTAATAATAGGAGCGTCAAATCCTACTTTGACAGCGATATGACTCCTACTCTAATCAGAATATCGAAATGAATTACATTTTAAAGTTTAAGCGTTGTTTGGCAAGATACCAGCAGGGAATAAATGCTTCCATTAACTATGAATATGGTAAAATTTACATCAGATTCGCCTGGTTTCTTGATGGTTAGTGAAATAGATGAGGAGATTGAGGCTTTCTCTAAGATACTCAATGTCAAGTACCCACATCTGGATTTTTACTTTTGCTTCTGCTTTAGGGCACTATATACTTTGATAGGAATTAGATCAAAGGTTCGGTTTGATAAAGAAGATAATTGCCTAGGATTTGATTTAATGATGCCAGAAGAAGAATTTCTTCCATACAAGCGTAATAAATCTATGCAACGACTGATTATGGGGCGATACTTCTTTCCGTTCTTCTGTGATAAACTCAGGAGATACAAGAAAAAGCTATCGACCTTGGAGCCAGTCTTGGAAGACTTGATTGAAGATATGCGTCTCTTCCTCATAGAGCATCTTTGGTTGCCTGATGAGGATGGTTGCTTGAGGCTATCAGTTATTGAAAACTACACCTACGAGCAAACGATGGCACAATTTGGTCCACCGAACTTAAAGACCTTTGCAGATGTTGATGGCGTCAAGGAGCAAGACTTGCGGTGGGATATTGATGAGAACATTTCCTTATCTGCTCAGTATAAACTCATCGACCGAGCTTGGCGACTGGAATGGTGGAAAGTCTCTAATCCAACTCAAGAGACTTCCTGTAAATAAGTTTGATGAAATCGCAGAAAAGATTGGGTCATATCTATGAAGCTAAAATGAAATCCTATATGTAGGGATGGAGGAAAAAGCCAAATAGTAAAACTAAAACCCATTAATATTAGTATGATAGAACTATCGTTGTCATCCAAGAAGTTGTCCAATATAGATTTGGATAATGTCGAAAAGCATATTGGTGGCAAGCCCGTACATCTTTGCTTCGAGTATGATGCCCTCGGTCGTCGTACGACAAAAATCAGCGTTTGGAGACAAAGCATTTTCCACCGTGTCACACGCTTCCTGTGGGACGATATGCCAGAAGAAGGAGAAGTTGTCCTAAGGAAGAGTGAAAAAACATTAAGACATAGATATGAATAAGCTTGAGATACTAAAGATTAGAAATGCAAGAGGCTTTGTTCTGAAGAGCTTCAACTATCTTAGTATTGTTGATGTGTATGATCCTGGGACTCCAGTCTATAAAGAGTTATTCCAGATAATTGAATCCACTCAGAACGTTCTCTATGCCACTCCTGTTTCTCAAGATGAGAGCAAAGTCCTGCGAGCGTATTTTGATATAATAAGTTCACGTATTATGAAATCTAGTCAGTTTATATATATTGCAGCTGCTCATTGTGAGATATATTTCTGGATGAAAGTGAAGAAAACATCCATAGAGAGAAACTTAAATATAGTTAGGGATGTTGGTATTCGATGTTTTATTTCTGACCAAGATGAGGCATTTCATATTCATACAGGGGAATATATGATTGAGTTGTTGAGTAATGTCCCTAGGTAGCCGACCGCATCGGTAATCTCTACCTTGATGAGATTTGGGATGAAACTTCCTGGTAATAAGTGTCTCCACTAATTGTAATGTAAGCGAATATGGTAAAAGTTACTAAAGTTTCCCACCCTAACAAATAGATAGAAAAATAACAGTTTGTCGAATTTCTTTGTAAATTAGTAATCGCAAAAAAACTGATTGTCAAAGACAAAACAACAAAACTGTTATGGAAGCAAAAATAGAGAAAATAAGTGAGTTATCCAAACTTTTGAGTGTTAAAACTCGAATGAGTGATGATTTATTGCATCTTTTTGGCAAGTTTGGTATCGGTCACCTGCTATCTCGTCTGTCATTGGAGAAACATGACGGAGTTTCGGCATCTGAGCTAATCCTTTCTCTTTGCCTCTTCCGCATTGTGGGTGAGAGCATCCACAGTATATGCAAGCATAAGATATATGAGCTTTCAAATCATGGTAAGAACTGTTTCTATCGAATGATGACTCGCCCGCAGATGGATTGGAGACGCTTGATGAACCGCTTTGCACTGCGTTACATGTGCCTATTGCGTAAGTATGGCGAAGCTCCTCAATCCGATTCCACGACCTGTTTCATTATAGATGACACCGTGCTTGAGAAGAGCGGTGTGAGGATGGAGGGTATCAGTCGTGTTTTTGACCATGTTAAAGGCAGGTGCGTATTGGGCTACAAACTGCTACTTTGTGCTTTCTTTGACGGCAAGACAACCATACCCTTTGATTTTTCACTGCATCAGGAAAAAGGGAAACAAGGCGACTGCGGACTGACAAAACAGCAACGTAGAAAAGCGTATCATACCAAAAGGAATACTGGCAACCCCGATTATAAGCGTTTTCAAGAGTGTAAGATGTCTAAGATGGAAGCTGCCATGAATATGCTTCGCCGTGGATGGAAGATGGGTTTGCATGCGAAGTATGTGATTACCGATAGTTGGTTCACTTGCGAGCAACTTATGAAATGTGTTAGAAGCATAGGTAAAGGAGTAATGCACTTTGTTGGACTTGCTAAAATGGGAAAGACGAAATACACCGTATCAGGCAGGAAGAAAAATGCTGCAGAACTCATTGCTACCTATGAACGTGAACGAGGAAAGAACTGTCGTAAGTACAGATGTCGATATATTCAGCTCAACGGCAACTTAGGGGATGTACCTATTAGAATATTCCTCATCAAGTATGGTAGGAACTCCACATGGAACGTCCTGCTCACCACGGATACAACGATGTCTTTCATAAAAGCCTTTGAAGTGTATCAGATTAGATGGAACATAGAAGTGATGAACAAGGAGACTAAGCAATATCTCGGATTAGGAGGTTATCAAGGTTGCGACTTTAATGGTCAGATAGCCGACGCAACGCTATGTTACCTTACATATACCGTCATGGCTTTGGAAAAGAGGTTCACAGAATATCAAACCATGGGCGAACTTTTTTCGGATATAGAGGACGACCTCATGGCACTCACGTTATGGAAGCGAGTTCTTGCCTGTATCAAACGTATACTTCGCATTTTAGGAGAAACACTTGGGATAACGCCCCAACAGCTTATGGCTACAATCAGCGGCAACGACAAAGAGTTGAGCAAAATCCTTGTAATGGCAGAAGTGTTAGAAAAATGGGACGAAGTATATGAACAGACTGCTTAACCTCTATTATACTTGTGTTAAAAATCAATGGATATGGGTAATAACAGGTAAAGGTGAATAAAAAAAGACCAGTGTTTTAAGGGTGGGAAACTTTAGTTACATCAGATAGCCCTGGCTTTATTGAGGTTGGAAAAATCTGTTATGAATGCGAAGCTTTCTCTAGGATCTTGATTGATAAATATCCTATGTTGGATTTTGATCTACTCTTCTGTTTTAGGGCTTTGTATACATTGATAGGAATTCGCTCTCATGTCCAGTTCTACAAACAATATCGCTGGTTAGGTTTTGATCTAATGATGCCTTTGGATGACTTTAAGCCTTACAAAGGCAATAAATCTATGCAACGACTGATTATGGGGCGATACTTCTTTCCGTTCTTCTGTGATAAACTCAGGAGATACAAGAAAAAGCTATCGACCTTGGAGCCAGTCTTGGAAGACTTGATTGAAGATATGCGTCTCTTCCTCATAGAGCATCTTTGGTTACCTGATGAGGATGGTTGCTTGAGGCTATCAGTTATTGAAAACTACACCTACGAGCAAACGATGGCACAATTTGGTCCACCGAACTTAAAGACCTTTGCAGATGTTGATGGCGTCAAGGAGCAAGACTTGCGGTGGGATATTGATGAGAACATTTCCTTATCTGCTCAGTATAAACTCATCGACCGAGCTTGGCGACTGGAATGGTGGAAAGTCTCTAATCCAACTCAAGAGGCTTCCTGTAAATAAGTTTGATGAAATCGCGGAAAAGATTGGGTCATATCAGGAGAAGTGTGTATCTTTGCACATGACGCAGTAGGCTATTTGGCGACGCATAAGCCGAGAAGACCTGCGATATCACAAAGTGGGATTATTGCGTGTGCAAGCGATTGCTCACGCAAAAGACTCTAATCTTGGGTGAATAAGAATCACCATAAAACAATAAATCCTATGAATAGGAACATTCAATATAACATCTCGAATGTGCAAACAGTTCGAATCGATGTAGATTTAGACAATAATATAATTAGCTTTCACTAATATGAATAGACGTAATCAAATGGATCCAGACTTTGTCGTAGTAAAGTGTGGATGGTTTACCGCTAGTAATTTTCTAGAGGTGAAGAATATAATACTATCCAGCGAATATTCTTTGGAAATATAGTTCATTTTCTTCAGGACAACGGAATGTTAACAAGAGAGGTTTTGGGGCCTGAAGAACTCGCAAATGATGACACCGAATTGCTTTGGGGGGACTTCACCCCCGAAGGGATAGAATTTTATGCGTATGGGATTACAAGATGGCGAGCCAAATATGACAGAGCTAAAGATTCCTATAAGGCAATAAACGATTTTCGTTTCATCGAAAAGAAACTTGTGGAGTTCCGAGCAAAACAAGAATAACAGAACCAACAAAGATTTCAATGAAGAAAGCTTCCTCCTCAAGCGCGTCTCCAAGTCTGTTGTAGTCGAACGCTACAACTATATCAAGCGTAAGCGTTTCACCGAGCCTCAGACTTAGACGTACGAGTGGGATGGAGCGGGACATAGAGATGCTCCGTAGGATACAGCACCTCTTGCGTGAGAAGGGGATGACCATCGAGGGAGCGAGTGCCGAGCTTCGCCAGCGTGCCACGAGTGCGGAGTCACGTGCCGATACGCTCCTGCGCTTGCGCCAGATACGCAAGCAATTAGCGGACCTACGTGACGCCCTCGACTGAGGCCATACGCCTCACACGCAGCGCGCCCTAAAAGATAGGCGCAACCGTTGTTAGATACCCCAGAGGACGTAAATTCAGATTGTAGTACAAAAAATCATATAGAAAATAGACAACAGTATGAGTGATCATAAAGTAACGGGTGTTCGTCCGGAGAATAACACCAAGGCGGATATAATTCCACGCAGGTACTTTCTTCAAATCCTTAAGGAGATTCAGGAGTGTGCAACATATTTGAATGACCCTAAGTATGATGATGGTTGCCAGTCTTTGCTGGTTCGCTTAGAGTTTCTGCTAAGTATCTGTGACCGTTATCCCAATACAGTCGCAGGATCCATCTATAAGCTTAAGCGCAAAAAACTACGGGAGACTTGGGATGCTTGGTGGGAACGAAATGAGAAGAAGATACCAGCTAAGTACCGGGCCGGCATCAAGGAGTCTGCGGATAATCTATTCGCTCGACTAATGGCTGTCAGGAGTAATGTGCTCGACTAATGACTGTCAGGAGTAATGTGATTTCAGAATAAGTAACCTATGAGAAAAGAAGGAATAGAACCATTTGAGATGGTTCACCACGATGACAATAGTTGGAGTCTTATCCTAAAGATGGATGACGATGCACAGAGGCTATTTTCCGTCAATCCAGACGAGTTGGAACTGGAGGAAGACTTCGAGTTAGATGGCTATTACTGGGATGCTTTGGTTAAGTGCTACTTGCAGACAGGGCGAGTGGCAATGACTGATGAAGTGCATTTTGATTCGGAGAGTAGTATGTTCTGCATCTACTCTTCGAATGAGTCTGATCTTAGGCTCTTTGCGCAGTCATTCAAGGAGGCTTGTGCTAATCCTCAGCTCTTAGTGGAGCTATTTCAAGGCTTCAGCGAGTATTTGGATTAGCCACTAATGTTAATACAACACTCACTCTCGAAGCTCGTTGTCCAAATACACGGAGAAGTATAAGACTATCAAACAGGGAATAGTAGGAAGAAGCCAAAGAGGAAACTAAAACCCATTAATTTTAGTATGATAGAACTATCGTTGTCATCCAAGAAGTTGTCCAATATAGATTTGGATAATGTCGAAAAGCATATTGGTGGCAAGCTTTGCAAGGAGTTTCGAGATCTGTACCTCTGTTATAATGGAGGAGTTCCGAATAAACCTTCTTTTGATTTTGAGGAAACTTACATTGAGGTTAGTTTGTTCTTGCCTTTACTGTATCCATCTTCGGAGTTAGGAGATGATGAGATAGAAGAAACCTTAGCTGTCTTGAGAGAAATAGGACTTCCCATACACTATCTACCCTTCGCTACGGATTGGGGGGGAAATTACTTGTTCTTAGATTTGCATACTTCAGAGGTCGCATTTTGGATTCATGAGAGTTCATTCTCATCTCCAAATGCTATTCAAGTAATAGCTCCTAATCTATCAGATTTCTTAAACGGACTGGATGATTTAGAGGAAGAAGACTTGTAATAACTATTAGCACTAATAAGATGACAACCTATAGGAATAATATAATTAAAGTCCAGGACCTTAAACTCATCGGGGAGGAGATAGAGCAAGCAGGCATTCCTTGTAAATCGATAGTGCTTGACGTGACTCGTCAAAACTATGACGACATTACCAAAGCACTGAAGTCCTTACTCCGTTATCCAGCTCTTGAGCGTATCAGGATCGCTGGCTATGCTACGAAGTTTGCTCAAGCTATTGACTTGACCATCCTATCCGAACTCCCCAATCTCCATAGTCTGAGTGTGAATATCTATGAGGGTAGGGATTATTTGATTGACTTTTCCAAGTTTCGGCTGAAGGAATTCAGTGGTGCTTGGTTCAGCCATTATCAAGGTTTAGAGTCATTAACAGAGCTGGAGGTGTTAAGACTTTCGGCTTATAAGGCGGCAAACTTAGAGGCTCTGTTTCATCTGTCCCTCCTGCATACGCTTGTCCTTTGGGATAGTCATGTGCCGAGTTTAGCTGGCATTGAGCGGTGTACAAGATTAAAGGATATGGATCTCTTTCGGATCAAGGGCCTGACAGACTTATCTCCTCTGGCGCAACATCCATCATTGGAGCGCTTATACCTCTTATCCAATAGATACCTTACCCAGGTGCAAGCTCTAAGTACCTGCTCAAAGCTTCGCAAGCTCTGTATTGAGAAGTGCAAGTACATTGCCGATATAGCGACTCTGGTGGGAGCAACGGAGATTGCTCGCATTACTTTGGATCAGGTGCAAAGTATCTCCTTCTTGCCTGAACTGCCTAAGTTGAAGTTCGTCTACTTAGAGGATGTCTTTGACTGTGATATGCGCCCCCTGCTTCAATGTAACTCTACAAAGTATGTCTGGTTTCCAAATAAGAAGAAGTACAATCTAACGCGAGAAGAATTCGTCAAAGAGGTCGGTGCTTCATTCGATGAGTATGGAGGTATTACAAGAGGAGAACTTGACAAAAGCATTGCTTCTTGGAAAGCACTCGGGATGCCATAGTACTTGTTGTCATATATATGAGTGAGGGAAGAGTCTTTTCAGATAGCTCGAGCTTTATATGAGTTGGGAGAATCTGTGATGAATGCGAAGCTTTTCCCAAAGTCTTAATACTAACAGGCGGATGCCCCCACTATGGCTATACTCAAATTTATGGTTCTTCAGGCATTTGGAGTGATAAATTAATATAATAAGAAAAGAAACCGCTGTAAATATTGTATATCTGTATATGCAACAACAAATGTAGAAATATGAACAGCAGTTTCCTATATCATGCTTGGGGTCTTTATACCCATGAATGCACTTGTGAAGAGTACAAAGGTAATAGAATTATTTTGCATGTGCAAGCAAAAGAACGGCTAAAGGGTGAATCTCTAACTATAGCCTTTCCAAACTATTCTTTGCTTTTTTCATTGCCTAAAATAGCCCTCACATTGCTGACAAGGTGCATTTATTAAAAGCGAAGGCTAATCAAAGATGCAGCTTACTCACGCTTCATCTTTGGCAAATAGACGGCTATAATACCTAACAAAGGGAGTAATGTGCTTACCTTAAAGACAAAGAGAATACTTGTCTGATCGGCTAACCAACCAAAGAAGGTACTTCCAAGTCCACCAAGACCAAATGAAAGTCCATAGAAGATTCCAGCTATCGTACCGATATGATTGGGCATAAGGTCGGTTGCATAAACCAATATTGCTGAAAAAGCTGACGCTATAATGAGTCCGATGATGGCTGACAAGATGATTGTTCCAGCAAGACTACCCACGTATGGGAGCATGATTGTGAAGGGCGCTGCCCCAAAGATAGAGAACCATATCACGTATTTACGTCCGTAGCGGTCGCCTATCCAGCCTCCAAGAAGGGTTCCGACAACTTCTGCTGCTAAGAAAACAAACAGGCAGAGTTGGGATGTTTGAATAGATACCCCGAACTTCTCTATCAGGAAGAAGGTGAAATAGCTAATCATACTCTCTGTATAAAAGTTCTTGGAGAACATCAAGACGAAGAGAATAAACACAAAACCATAAATCTGATTACGCGTATATGGCTTTGCAGTTGTCCATCGTGCCCTGCTGCGTTTACGAACGACCTTTAATTGTTTTACATGCCATTTCCCTATATAAACCAATATAACGGCTAAGAGAAGGGCTACAAACGCAAACCATCGTACACCACTCAGACCGATAGGTATCACTATCAGGGCTGCAAACAATGGACCAACAGCAAAGCCGCCATTACCTCCTACCTGGAAAATACTTTGTGCTAAACCATTACGACCACCAGAGGCTTGCTGTGCTACTTGCGAACCCTGCGGATGGAAAATAGAAGAGCCTAAGCCGAACAACGATACTGATAATAAGATTACGAGGAAACTATCGGCATACGACAACATAAAGATTCCTATAAGCGTGAACACCATACTCACAGGTAACTGCCACCAACCATGATGCTTATCAGCATAAAGTCCAACGAAGGGTTGGATGATGGAAGAGGTTAGCTGTAGTACCAGCGTTATGATTCCGACTTGAAAGAAGGATAATCCAAACTCTTCTTTCAACATTGGATAAATTGCTGGGAGCATCGAATGCATTGTGTCATCTAATAGATGACAAAAACTTATCGTGAGTAAAATACCTAAGACTGTGCGTTCTTCGTTTCTTTCTTCTACCTTATTACAATTCTCCATTGGTTCTGTTTTTTATCCTTGAATATGCAAAATTACTTATTTTCTTTATCAATAAAGAATATAGACTTTAAAATTATAAAGCTACAGTTCAGTTTTACGAGATTATTTACATTTTGTGGAATCAGCATTAATTTATAGGGTGTAGAGCCTCCGCACCACACGTGCGAGCCGTTAGCACGATATGTGCAGAGCGTTAGCACAACATGTGCGGAGTATCAGTACGACTATAAAAAAGGATGGAATGGATGGCTATTAGTTGTAAAAAAGATAGCAAAACACCATTGGTTTTCGCAGATAAAGAAGACTTTAACCATAAAATACGCATTTTCAAACGATTAATGTATATCTTTGTGGCTGATATGACATTCCCCTATTTGAAGATGAGCGTAAAAAGATAATAGTACGGATAAGGGACTGTAATCCATAATTAAACAAACTAAAACATTATCAACAAGTAAGAAGACTATGATAGCCTATCTTAGAAGTGGTTTCAGGAGAACTTTTTGCCTATCTCTCCTTACGTTCGTTTCTGTTCATTCAATGGCACAAGACACTGAAGATTATTCGCCAGATACACCTGGTGCTACGACGGGTGTCGGTATTATGCCACAAGGAAAGATTGACTGGGAAACTGGTATCGGACTTGAATGGGACAGAAGAAACGGTGAACACGCACGTACTTTCACTATCAATACATCTATGTTTCGCCTTGGACTGACTCCACAGGCTGAGTTGAGACTGCAGATAGACGAATGTCTTACCCACACATCGGAAGGAAACTACGGAGGCATCGCCAATGCTGCTATTGGAACGAAAATCAAGGTTTATGAGGGTGGAAAGAGCTTGCCGAAAATTGCTTTTATGGGTACATTGCTCATTCCCGGAGGCAGTCATGCACGCTACCTGCCCAGTCATGTCGGCTTTCAGGCGCATCTGCTATTTGAGAACGAGCTGAGCAGTAAGTTCACACTGGGCTATGAAGTGGGGAGTGATTGGAGCGGCAACACGAACAATCCCGACCTTTTCTTTGGTATCAACCTAACCTATCAGCCTACTGACAAGTGGGCTTCTTCATCGAAAGCTATAACCGCTACAACTCTCAGCGACAGGACGACTGGGCAAAAGCGGGACGCAGCAGCCATTTCAACTGTATGAGTGAGTTCGGACTGGCTTATATGCTTACGCTACGACTGCAATTAAACGCATACAGCGACATCTGTTTTAATGAGTTTTCCCGATACAATAACATCGGCTTTGGCATTGCGTGGTTGCTGAATTAACCAAGGGAGCTTATTCATCAAGGAACTTTTCTACCTATAATTTATTCATAATTCGATTTTATTTCTTAATTTTGTGACGTTATAAATTAGGGGTATTATACCCCTATACTTTTGTAAAAAACGATGAAATTCAAGTATGACGTACTTGTTATCGGCGGTGGACACGCAGGTTGCGAGGCTGCAACAGCAGCTGCAAACATGGGTGCAAACACTTGTTTGGTAACAATGGATATGAATAAAATCGGTCAGATGAGCTGTAATCCTGCCGTCGGAGGTATAGCCAAAGGTCAGATAGTCAGAGAGATAGACGCCCTTGGAGGCTATATGGGACTGGTTACCGATGCTACAGCGATTCAGTTTCGTATGCTGAACCGATCAAAGGGACCTGCTGTATGGAGTCCACGAGCGCAGTGTGACCGTGGTAGATTTATCTGGGAATGGCGCACTATACTCGACCATACTGACAACCTCGACATCTTTCAAGACCAAGCTGACGAATTGCTGGTAAAGAATGGTAAGGTGTTGGGGGTCAAACAATATGGGGAATTGACATCTACGCACGTACAGTGATAATCACTGCGGGAACCTTTCTTAACGGACTAATGCATATCGGTAAACGAAAAGTGGAAGGTGGACGATGCGCAGAGCCTGCTGTTCACAACTTTACAGAGAGCATTACACGCCATGGTATTCGTGCTGATCGCATGAAGACGGGTACTCCTGTGCGCATAGACCGCCGTTCGGTTCACTTTGACGAAATGGAACCACAACCGGGAGAAACGGATTATCACCAATTCTCTTTCTATGGTCCACACCGCCATCTGCCACAATTACCTTGCTGGACGTGCAACACTAATGAAGAAGCACACGAGGTGCTCCGTCGTGGTGTGGCTGACTCTCCCCTATTCAATGGACAAATTCAGAGTACTGGTCCACGCTACTGTCCTTCGATTGAAACAAACTTGTCACCTTCCCTGACAAAGATAGCCATCCACTCTTCCTCGAACCTGAGGGAGTCGATACAAACGAAATGTATCTGAACGGCTTCTCTTCAAGTATGCCTTGGGAGGTTCAGCTGGATGCTATACACAAAATTCCTGCCCTACGTGACGCTAAAATATTTCGACCTGGCTATGCCATCGAATATGACTACTTTGACCCTACACAACTTAAGCAGTCATTAGAGTCGAAAGTCATCGAGGGGTTATTCTTTGCCGGTCAGGTGAACGGTACCACTGGATACGAGGAAGCTGGCGGACAAGGGTTAGTGGCAGGTATCAATGCCGCACTACTCTGTGCTGGTAAAGAACCTTTCATAATGAATAGAGATGAGAGTTACATCGGTGTTCTGATTGACGACCTTACAACGAAGGGAGTTGATGAACCTTATCGTATGTTCACCTCGCGTGCAGAATATCGCATCTTGTTACGCCAAGATGATGCTGATGCTCGCCTGACAGAGCGTGGATATAATATAGGTGTAGCCAAACAAGAACGTTATGACTGGTGGCTGCAAAAGAAAGAAAACATTAATCGTATTCTTGACTTCTGTAACAACACCTCTATCAAACCTGACGTTGTCAATGGCTTCTTGGAGCATTTGGGTACTTCTCCTATCAAGGGAGCAACGAAGATAGTAGACCTTGTGGCACGTCCCCAAATAAACTTTGAAAACCTATCAGACGTTATCCCCAGCCTAAAAGAAGCCATAAATGCTTCTCCTAATCGTCAAGAAGAAATTGCCGAAGCGGCAGAGATAAAACTAAAATACAAAGGATATATTGAACGTGAACGTGTGTTTGCAGAAAAAATGCACCGTCTTGAAGATATAAAAATCAAGGGACACTTTAAATATAACGAACTTCACGATCTCTCAACAGAGTGCCGACAAAAGTTAGAACAAATCCAACCAGAAACGCTCGCACAAGCAAGTCGCATACCCGGAGTGAGTCCAAGCGATATTAATGTACTGCTTGTTCTTATGGGGAGATAAGTTTCGTTAGATTGAAGTAACCATAATTGCCAATCGAAAGATTAGTCAACATGGTACAAAAACCTTTACGTTTCACGTGAAACAATGATATAAAACAAAACTATATAACAATCTGAAAATGAATAAAAAACTATTATTAGACAATCTTAGATGTATCCCAGATTGGCCTATTAAGGGTGTAAACTTCCGTGATGTTACTACCCTATTTAAGTCTCCTGAAGCCCTTCAAGAGATTACTGACGAAATGGTTGAACTCTACAAAGATAAAGGTGTGACTAAGATTGTTGGTATCGAAAGCCGTGGCTTTGTTATGTCGTCTGCTATTGCTACTCGTTTAGGAGCTGGAATCGTACTCTGTCGTAAACCCGGTAAACTTCCTTGTGAGACCATTCAAGAGAGTTATCAGAAGGAATATGGCGTAGACACAATTGAAATTCATAAAGATGCTATCAACGAAAACGATGTCATCCTTCTTCACGACGACCTCCTCGCTACTGGCGGTACAATGAAAGCTGCATGCGACCTCGTTAAGAAATTCAAACCTAAGAAAGTGTTTTGTAACTTCATTATCGAACTTAACACGGAATTCCCTAACAGCCGCAAACAATTTGATGAGGATATTGAAATTAGTTCTTTACTCCAATTCTAAAAAGAAAACGTGACAATCACAATTCTCACCTACACCATCTTATTATGAAAGTGAGAATGAATTGAAATAAAAAAAGAAGAGGAGCAACCAAGCTAAAAGGTCGTTCCTCTTATTTTATAAAACGTCTTTCAGAATACCTCCACACATACACAAAAAAAACAACTGGTGTACATACGATTGAAGCGACACACACCTATCATTACGTACATATACGTGAAACAGACTTAACGTTTCACGTGAAACAAAATATCTCAAAACCCTTTTATACAAAGGAGTTACACAAAATGAATAAAGAAGAATACTTGAAGCGAACTGCATATCTTAAGAACATTGTACTCAATATGCCTGAGAAACCAGGCACCTATCAATTTTATGATAATGAGAAAACAATCATCTATGTTGGTAAGGCAAAGAACCTAAAAAGACGTGTGTCTTCATACTTTCATAAAGAGGTTGATCGCTTCAAAACAAAAGTATTGGTATCAAAGATTTATGATATCACCTACTCTGTTGTAAAAACTGAGGAAGACGCTCTTCTTATCGAAAACCAACTTATTAAACAATATAAGCCTAAATACAATGTGCTACTTAAAGATGGAAAGACTTATCCCAGTATTTGCGTAACAAACGAGTATTTCCACGTATTTTCAAAACACGCACTATCAATAAAAGATTTGGTTCATTTTACGGACCTTACAGTCATATTGGAAGCATGTATGCTGTTCTTGATATTATAAAAAAGGTATACAAACCGCGCACATGCCGCTACCCTATTACAAAGGAAGGTATAGAACAGGGGAAATACAAACCTTGCTTAGAATACCATCTACATAATTGTGGCGCACCATGCATCAATAAACAAACTTACGAAGACTATCAAGAAGCTATCAAACAAGCACGAGAGGTATTAAAAGGTAATACTCGCAACGTACAAAAACATCTCAAAAAGGAGATGGAGAGATATGCAGAAGAACTACGATTTGAGGAAGCTGAACTAACGAAACAACGTTATTTGGCTCTCGATAACTTTGCCGCTAAAAGTGAAATCGTGAGCTATACGATTACAGATGTTGATGTATTTTCTATTATTAGCGATGAAAATAGAAAAAATGCCTTTATAAATTATATCCACGTCACTAATGGTGCTATCAATCAAAGTTTTACTTATGAATATAAAAGAAAACTCGATGAAACCGATGAAGAATTACTTAATGAAGCTATTATAGAGATACGTGAACGCTTTAAAAGCACTGCAAAAGAGATTATTGTACCCTGTGAACTTGACTTTAAGGTAAAAGGTGCTGAGTTCTTTATACCACAGCGAGGTGACAAGCATCATCTTTTAGAACTATCTATGATGAATGCAAAACAATACAAATTTGACCGATTAAAACAGACAGAAAAGCTAAATCCAGAACAAAGCAGACACGTCTAATGCGAGAACTACAAGAAAAACTGAAATTATCGAAAATTCCTTATCATATAGAATGCTTCGATAATTCTAACATTTCAGGCTCTGATGCAGTCGCCGCATGTATTGTTTACAAAGGAATGAAGCCTTCTAAAAAAGATTATCGTAAATATAACATTAAAACAGTAGTAGGACCTGACGACTATGCGTCTATGCAGGAAGTTGTAAGACGTCGTTATAGCCGAATGCAGAACGAAGGAACAACCCTACCCGACCTTATTATCACAGACGGTGGAAAAGGACAAATGGAGGTCGTTAGAGAGGTCATTGAAGAAGAACTAAACCTAAATATTCCTATTGCGGGACTTGCCAAAAACGACCGACATCGTACCAACGAGCTCCTCTTTGGCTTCCCACAGCAAACAATAGCATTAGACGTAAAGAGCGAACTCTTCAAAGTTCTTACACAAATACAAGACGAAGTGCATAGATTTGCTATATCTTTCCATCGTGACAAACGCTCTAAATCACAATTACACAGCGAGTTAGACAACATCAAAGGAGTTGGTCCAAAGACTAAGGAGCTTTTATTAAAGAAAATGAAAACCGTAAAACGAATAAAAGAAACTGATTTACAAGAACTTACAGACATAATAGGACGGAGCAAGGCTACAATTCTCTACAATTATTTTCATGACAATAAGTAGATAATCAAAATAAAATTGTATATTTGCGATATGAGAATTGTCATACAACGCGTTAGTAAAGCTTCCGTTACAATTAATCAGCAAGTGAAGTCTTCTATAGGTCCTGGATACCTAATACTACTTGGTATTGGTAAAGAAGATACAGAAGAAGATGCCAACTGGTTGGTAAATAAAGTTATATCCCTACGTATTTTTGACGATGAAATAGGTATTATGAACCGAAATATCTTGGATATGAATGGCGAAATACTCGTTGTTTCTCAGTTTACACTTATGGCAAGCTATAAGAAAGGTAATCGACCAAGTTGGATTCATGCTGCCCCACACGAAGTTTCTATCCCACTGTATAACCATTTCTGTGAAACAATGAGTAAAATGCTGGGAAAACCCATTGGAACAGGAGAATTCGGTGCTGATATGAAAGTAGAACTATTAAATGATGGGCCTGTTACCATTTGTATGGACACCAAAAACAAGGAATAGAGACAGAGTACGCATAACCCAAACATTTTAAATAGAGATAAAAATAAACAAAAAAGAGGATTGAAAAGAGGAATAGTTTCGATAAAATCGACAATATTCTACTATTAAACGAAATAAAACGACCAAAACTATGACAATTGATGAAGCACAACAAGCCGTAGACAAATGGATAAAAGAGAATGGCATACGCTATTTTAACGAGTTAACGAACATGGCTTGCCTCACAGAAGAGGTAGGTGAATTGGCTCGTGTGATGGCTCGCACATACGGAGAACAGAGCTTTAAAGAAGGAGAAAAACCGAACTTAGGCGAAGAAATGGCTGATATTCTCTGGGTTTTACTCTGTCTTGCCAATCAAACTGGCATCAATCTCACAGAAGAGTTACAAAAGAGTTTTGACAAGAAAACCAAACGTGACAAAAATAGACACCAGAACAATCCTAAATTAAAATAAAGGCTATTTAACAACATAAAATAGACTATAAAGAATAAAAATTCTATTTAGAATGAAATAAACCCCAAAAATAAAAATGCAAGAAGGGATGAACAATCTCTAAAAAGATAAACAAAAAAAGAAGACAAAAACAATAAAATGAAATAACACATACCAAACATAAATAAGAAATAAAAATAAACAACATAATTAAAACTAATCATGGGAACAATAAAAAGACACCGTTTCAAAAGAAATCCAAGTACAAAAGTCCGTTGGAATCGTTGAAAAAAGTGAGTACGAACAAGCATTATCACAGTACAATCTCAACATTACAGACGAGGAAGTAAAGGCAGCTGTAACAAAGATTATTGCAGAGAAAGTGAACGAAAATGATAATCTTGAGGTAAAGAAATTCCTTTTAGGTAGTGTTGAGTTAACGACACTTAGCACATCAGACACTGAAGAGAAGGTTCTCGAAATGGTTGAGAAAGTAAATCGTTTCGATACCGAATACCCAGATTTACCTCACGTTGCAGCCCTCTGCGCCTATCCTTGTTTTACAAAATTAATGGCAGATAGTCTTGAAGTTGATGGTGTAGATATAACAAACGTAACAGGTAACTTTCCCTCGTCACAGACCTTCTTAGAGGTAAAGACAATAGAAACCGCACTGGCAATTAAGGATGGTGCAACACACATTGACATCGTAATGCCAGTAGGCAAATTCCTTTCTGGGGATTACGAGGGCGTTTGTGACACAATTAACGAGCTAAAACAAACATGTGGCGATGTTCCAATGAAAGTAATTCTTGAAACAGGTAATCTTGGCAATGCACGTGCGATAAAAACAGCAGCACTACTTTCAATGTATGCTGGAGCAGATTATATAAAGACAAGTACAGGAAAAGAAAAAATTAGTGCAACACCAGAGTCTGTCTTTATCATGTGTCAAGCAATCAAGGAGTATTATGAAAAAACAGGTATTCAGATTGGTTTGAAACCTGCTGGTGGAATTAATACAGTCATGGATGCAGTTATATATTATACCATTGTAAAAGAGGTACTCGGTGAAAAAAATGGCTCACTAACTACTGGTTCCGAATGGGTACAAGCCGACTTACAAACCTTCTCTTGAGTGAAGTATTGGAGTAGAAACAAACTTCTTCTAATCTTCTCTTCAAAATCGGTAAAAAACAAAACAGATAAACTTGATAAATACGATATTCAAAACATGTACGGGGCATACCTATGTATGCCCCTTTTTCTTATTAAAATGTAAAAATAAATCAAACTAACTTTGTAATTAAAAATGAAGAGTTGAGAAAAGTTTTACATAATATAGACTATAATAAAAGAGAATATAGATTATATTATTAAAATTTTTGACAAAAAGCCGACTATTATAGCCAAACACGAAAATCAGATAAACATAAAGAAAAAGAATGATAAAATAAAAAGCAAAAATTAAGTAAAATAAACAACTAAAACCGACCATAACTATAATGAAAAAAATAAAACAGTAGAACATAAAGACAAGCTAAAAAGAAAATAAAGATAATAGAATACGCCATTTACAGCAAAAACAGAACAACAAACAAAAAAACAATAGTCGACAAGCAAAACACATAAATCTATACAGCACAACATGTGCTAACGTACAGCACCAAATGTGCTAATGGACAACACTACGTGAGCTGACATGTAACCCAAGCGTCTTTGACACATAAGATAGCATAAAAGGGTCTAAAAACAAAATTCTCTATATGTGAGGCTCAAATCATCAACATAAAGAGAATCTTATTAAAAAGCAAAAACAATAATAATTACGATGAAAAGGGAAATTTACTTTATAAACATACAATTACTTCTTCCTTTTAATAACGTAATCAAGGTAAGTTTGTAAAGCTGTACGTATATTTTCGTCCTTCACATAGCAATCAAGAAAAGTACAAGCCTTAGCATGGAAATCCCACATACGGCGTTCAGCATACTCAATACCACCACTCGTCTTAGCAAATTCAACCAACTGTTCAATCTCATTTCGAGTAACTTCGTGAGCTTTCACCTTATGAGCCAGGGCTAACATTTCAGTATTTTTTGTCGAATTCAACGCATAAATAATAGGTAAAGTGAGTTTACCCTCAGCCATATCGTTACCCGTAGGCTTACCAATTTCAGCCTCAGAGTCATAGTAATCAAATATATCATCACGGATTTGGAAGACAATACCAAGATGTTTGCCGAATAGTCTTGCAGCTTCTACTGCTTCAGCACTTGCATTAGCCGACTCCGCACCGATAGCAGCACACGATTCAAAGTGCCGCAGTCTTACGTTCAATAATCTTATAATAGACCTCCTCAGTGATTTCCTTATTCTGAATATTCCATAATTGTAGTATCTCACCATCACTCAGTGTACGCCCTAACTCAGCTAAATAGCGTACAATCTTTTCTGAACGAGTGTAACTAACATGAAGCAAAGCAGTCGAAAGGACATAATCACCTACCAGTACAGCCACCTTATTATCATAATCAGCGTTCACACTCGCCTGACCTCTACGAGCCGCAGCTTCATCAACAACATCATCATGCACAAGTGAGGCAGTGTGCAAGAGTTCCAAACCAACAGCAGCATGCTGCGTTACCTCAGAAACCTTACCAAAATTCTTAGCCATCAAGAGTATGAGAATAGGACGCATACGCTTACCTGCACGCTGCTTGATATGGTTCAAGACTGTACACAACAGACCATCTTCATGGTTGAGCGAACGGTTAAAAAGGTCGATGAAATCGACTAATTCTGCCTCAATCGGTTGTTTTATGAGTGAAAGAGTATCCATTATTGAAATATAATTTGATACAAATTTACTCATTTTGTCGGAGATTATGGAAGAAAATTAGTAATTTTACAACTAAAATTAGAATAATTATTTATGGCAAAACTCTTCCTTATTGACGCATACGCGCTAATCTATCGTTCATATTACGCATTCATTAAAAATCCACGCAGAAACTCAAAGGGACTGAATACATCAGCTATTATGGGTTTTTGTAATACACTGAACGAGGTACTCACAAAGGAGAACCAACACATATCGGTGTTGCTTTCGACCATGGAAAGACATTTCGTCATGATGCATTCCCAGAATATAAAGCTCAACGTGAGGAAACTCCAGAGGACATCAAGCTTTCCGTACCACTTATTAAGCAGGTGCTTGAGGCGATGCATATCCCTATTCTGCAAGTAGAAAACTTTGAAGCAGACGATATCATAGGTACAATAGCTACCCGCTTTGGATCCGATGGAATCGATACTTTTATGCTTACACCTGATAAGGACTATGGCCAACTAATTGGTCCTAACATTTTTATGTATCGCCCTCGTCATGGTGGAGGATATGAAACATTAGGAGAACAAGAGATTGCAGCAAAATATGGCATTGCTACCCCAGCCCAAGTCATCGACCTACTTGCGTTAATGGGCGACACAGCAGATAACTTTCCCGGTTGTCCTGGTGTTGGAGAAAAAACAGCAGCCAAGCTAATCAATGAGTTTGGAAGCATTGATAATATGCTCGAACATACTTATGAGATAAAAGGAAAACTACGTGAGAAAGTTGAGAATGCTATTGAAGATATAAAAATATCAAGATTCCTCGCAACAATTCGGACAGATGTTCCAATACAACTTGATTTAGATGAGCTCAAGGTTGAACAACCTGACGAAACAAAATTACGTGCATTATTTGAGGAATTAGAATTTAAGACACTAATTAACAAATTCCTTAATAAAAGCGAAACGAGTCCAAAAAAAGACAAAAATCAGCTCGATTTATTTGCAGAAAATACGACCAACGAGTCAGATGAACCTAAAAATGCGAAATTTGAGAGCATAAAAACGACCCAACACGAATATAAACTCATTGATAATGAGGAGGAATTGCATCATATTTGTGACTTTTTTCTTACAAAAGATTTTATCAGTATAGATACAGAAACCACATCAACGGATGCAATTAGTGCTGAATTGGTGGGTTTGAGCTTCTCAGTCGAAGAAAACAAAGCATTTTATGTTGCCATACCTGCCGACCATGAAGAAGCGGTAAAAATCATACAGATATTCAAGCCATTGTACGAAAGCGACAAAATAATGAAAATTGGGCAGAACATCAAATATGATTACGAAGTGTTAAGTAGATATGGTGTAACACTACAAGGTAAGATGTTCGACACAATGCTCGCCCATTACCTCATTCAACCAGAGTTACATCACAATATGGACTATATGGCTCAGACCTTACTCGGCTATCAAACAATCCATATAGAAGAACTGCTTGGTCCAAAAGGAAAGAAGCAAAAGAATATGCGCGACCTCTCCCCTGCTGAAATCTATGAATATGCAGCCGAAGATGCCGACATCACTTTACGTCTGAAAAATGTACTTGAACCACAATTAAAGGAGCTTGGAGTAGAAGATCTCTTCTGGAATATAGAGATGCCCTTAGTGCGTGTATTGGCTGACATGGAGCTAACAGGTGTATGTCTGGACACAAACGCACTGCAAGATACATCTAAAATATTCACTGAACGCATGAAACAATACGAGCAGGAAATATATAAAGAAGCGGGCGAAGAGTTTAATATATCAAGTCCTAAACAAGTGGGTGATATCCTATTTGGTAAGATGCAGATTATGGACAAGCCTAAGAAGACAAAGACAGGACAATATGTTACGAGCGAAGAGGTACTACAAAGTCTTGAAGGAAAGCACCCAATCGTACGTAATATCCTCAATTACAGAGGTATGAAGAAACTTCTAAGCACCTATATTGATGCTCTTCCAAAACTGATAAACCCGCAAACAGGGCACATCCACACATCGTTCAATCAGGCACTTACAGCCACTGGACGACTCTCTTCAAGCGACCCAAACCTGCAAAACATTCCAGTACGCACAGATGATGGTAAGGAGATACGAAAGTGCTTCATACCTGAAGAAGGATGCTTATTCTTCTCAGCCGATTATAGTCAGATTGAATTACGTATCATGGCACACCTTTCCGAAGATGAGAATATGATGGAGGCATTCCGTGAGGGGCATGATATTCATCGTGCAACAGCTGCAAAGATATGGCATGAAGAGATAGACAAGGTGACTGATGCACAGCGAAAGAAGGCAAAACAAGCCAATTTCGGTATTATATATGGTATCACTACCTACGGACTTGCGCAGCGTATGGACATTACAAATACTGAAGCAAAAGAGCTAATACAAGACTATTTCCGCACGTTCCCAAAGGTACAAGCCTATATGGAACAAGCTAAAGAGGAAGCAAGAGTTAAGGGTTATGCCGAAACACTCTTCCATCGTCGCCGCTATCTTGCAGATATCAATAGCCATACAGCCACTGTACGTGGTTTTGCAGAGCGTAACGCTATCAATGCACCAATACAAGGAACAGAAGCCGACATTATCAAGGTGGCAATGGTTCGCATCTGGGAACGTTTCAAGAAAGAAGGTATTCGCTCTAAGATGATACTCCAAGTGCATGACGAGCTTAACTTCTCTGTTTATCCAGAAGAGCGTGAAATAGTTGAACGCATTGTGATTGAAGAAATGCAGAACGCTTATCCGCTAAATGTACCATTGACAGCTGACGCTGGATGGGGTAAAAACTGGCTGGAAGCACATTAAAAAAAAGCCTCCCCCCTTCCCCTCCGAAAGGAGGGGAGTACAGATAAATAGAAGAATGAAGATAGGTAGAGAATCTATTAATAATTGGTTTATAGACTATAATTTAATTAAAAATAAGCTATAAACGCTATAAGAGTATAAAAAATAAGGGTAGATTTCATCTTTATAAAACATCGACAAAAATACTTACATGTAGAAATAGAATGCAAAGAGATGGACAACAAGACATGGTAAAGGATATTAAAAAAAAGCCTCCCCCCTTCCCCTCCGAGAGGACTACTCTTTATACACATCTTTTTAACATTATAATACATTGATAATCAGTTAATTATTTGTGTATATCATAGTTTTTAGTATCTTTGTATATGTATACTTAATATTTTTTGAATCTCTTGGAGGAGATATTAGAATCAGGGCGTAGAATTGCCAGTTTATTCACAAAAATGGTAGAGAAACAGAGTGCAGTTATCAATCAGTGCTTTGAAGAACTGACAGATAAAATAGGTGCATATAGGGTGCTACATAATAAGAGTTGGGATATGGATGAACTTATAGATAGAATAAGACAACACTCTGGAAATAAGTGTATTGGTCAGGAACATGTATTGTGTATCCAAGATACGACAGAACTCTCTTACGACCATATCCAAGGACGTTTGAAAGGGAAGATCCTGATTTCGGGGATGGTTCAATGTCGTTAAAGAAATACTCAATCTTTGTGCATCCCACTTTGCTCATAGATGCTACGTCCTATCTACCTTTAGGCTTCTCTTCACTGAGGATATGGAATCGTGAGCGGGTAGAAGGTAGGAAGAAGACCAACAGACGAGCCACCTTACCTTATAAGGATAAAGAGTCCTACCGATGGGCATTAGCCGCAAAGGAAAGTGTAGCATGTATTCCATCTGATGTCCGCAAGACTATTGTTGGCGATCGTGAGAATGATATCTATGCCTTTATGGAAGAGACATTGGAAGCAGGATGTGATTTCCTGATACGATCAGCCATAACCGCAAGTGTGCTCGTAGACGATGATTTTGAGATGCTTACAGAACTCTTAATCAAGCGTAAACCAATGGGAGAATATAGCTTCTCACTCACGGGCGGAAAGGTCGTAAGAATAGAACTGCAATTATGGAAGTACGTTTTATACCCATTACTATCCATGCACCACACTCAAATGCAGGCGGAAAAGAGAAACTGGATGTTTATTGTGTACATGTTAAGGAGCGTGCCGACTCGGTCCCGTCAGCAGAAGAGCCAATAGAGTGGCGTTTGGTGACTTCGCATGAAGTAACCAATCTTACCCAAAGCCGTGCAATGTATCGAGATGGTACAAGTGTCGCTGGCTCATTGAAGAGCTTTTTAGAGTTACAAAATCTAAGGGTTTTACAATAGAAAACGTACAGTTGGAGGATGGAGAGAGTACAAAGAAATTGATTGCCCTAACCTTTCTTGCAGCACTTAAATGTCTGGCACTGAAGAAATCCTACGATACAAAAAGAGAAGATGTATCAGCCAGTATTATTTTTACCGACGTTCAGGTCGTCGTGTTACAGGTATTAATGAAGATGATACACTCAAAGAGTCCAAGAGCCAAGGATGGTAGAAACCCCTTCAAAGAGAGATCTCTACCATGGGCTACGTGGATTATCGCACGTCTTCAAGGCTGGTGTGATATGGGAAAGGACACCAGACCAGGATACATTACAATAAAGAAAGGACTACAGATTTTTGAACATCAAGTTGCCTTTTATATGAGTCTAAAAGATGTGTATAAAGAGTAGCCGAGAGGAGGGGAGTACAGATAAATAGAAGAATGAAGATAGGTAGAGAATCTATTAACAATTGGTTTATAGACTATAATTTAATTAAAAATAAACTATAAATTCTATAAGGGTGTAAAAAATAAGGGTAGATTTCATCTCTATAAAACATCGACAAAAAAATGCTTACATGTAGAAATAGAATGCAAAGAGATGGACAACAAGACTGGTACAGGAGATTAAAAGACAACTACCCTCCCCCTTTGTACAAAAATTGTTTTAGATGAAAGAAAATAATTCAGACTATAAGTGTTGCGCATCAGAGTATAAATTGTCATAGCCGGGACTGCATGATAGACATTTTATTCAACTCTAAAACAGAAAATCCTTTCATACCAACGCTTCGAATGTGTATAGACAAGAATTTTGAAAAATATTTACATAACTACGAGAAAACATCTGAAAATAAAGATAAAAGCACGCACAACGAACACGTTTACAACTAACAGTAAACCAGTTAGTTATGAAACAATAAAAAGAAGATACTTAATTAGCCTTCAAAAGGGCATTAATAAACCCTTAAAAGAGCATCTTTTACAAGTCAATCAAGCATCTTTTCAAAGCCAAAAGACCATGTATTGGTTTTGATGAGTAAGAAAAATATTTACAACCATTAATCTGTATGAAGATCAGTTATTGATAAAAAGAATAGGAATTGAATGAAAAAGATTATATATACAGAGAGAGGAAATGCGCTCAATTACCATGCAAAGAATACCGAAAAAGCACTTTTTAATAGGCAAGAAGCAGTGTTAAAATATAGAAAAAGGTTATTCATTTAGCTTTTTTGGCGTAATTTTGCAACTTAATCAACCAGAGAAAATTGAATGAGTCTTACTGACATAGTAAACAAGTTGTACTTCCAGCCGCGCCGTAGGGAGCTCGATCGCTACGTTACGGACGGAGAGACTATCCAGCGAGAGGTCATGCAATACCTCATTGAGCGGGCAAAAGACACCGAATACGGTCGTAAACACCTATTCTCAACGATAAAGTCATACGAGGATTTTGCACAGAATATTCCAGTCAACACATACGAAGAGTTAAAAGGAGAAATCGACCGTATGCGCCATGGCGAACGTGACATTCTATGGCCTGGTCAGGTGAGGTGGTATGCAAAGTCATCTGGTACAACCAACGATAAGAGCAAGTTTATTCCTGTATCCCACGAGGGATTACATACTATTCATTATCAAGGTGGTAAAGACGTTAGTGCATACTACCTTAGCAATCATCCAGAAAGTAAAATCTTCAATGGTAAAGGACTCATCTTAGGTGGTAGTCATTCACCAAATTACAATTTATATAACTCACTTGTTGGTGACCTAAGTGCTATTCTTATTGAGAATATAAATCCACTCGTTAATCTTTGTCGTGTACCTAAAAAGGCAACAGCACTTCTTAGTGACTTTGAGGTAAAACGCGACCGAATTGCACAAGAAACTCTGAAACAGAACATCACAAACTTATCTGGTGTTCCATCGTGGATGCTGTCCGTGTTAGTGCGAGTAATGGAGATGAGTGGTAAGAAACATTTGGAAGAAGTATGGCCTAATCTGGAAGTATTCTTCCATGGAGGAATAGCCTTTACACCTTATCGTGAGCAATACGAACAACTAATTACAAAACAAGGAATGAACTACATGGAGACTTATAACGCATCTGAGGGTTTCTTCGGAATACAAGATGACCCATCAGACAGCAGTATGTCGCTCATGCTCGACTATGGAGTTTTCTATGAGTTCTTACCTATGGACGAGTTTGATAAGGAACATCCAAATATTGTCCCATTATCAGGTGTAGAGATTGGGCGCAATTACGCCATGCTCATCAGTACCGCCTGCGGACTCTGGCGATACGAGATTGGAGACACCGTACAGTTCACCTCGACAAATCCCTATAAGTTTGTTATTACTGGTAGAACCCAGTATTTTATCAATGCCTTTGGTGAAGAGCTTATTATGGACAACGCCGAAAAAGGACTTGCAGCAGCTTGTAAGGCAACGGGTGCACAGATAACTGATTATACAGCAGCCCCAATGTATATGGATGCAAAGGCAAAGTGTCGTCATCAGTGGCTCATTGAATTTGTGAAGGAACCTTCTTCATTTGAAGAGTTTGCAAAGATTCTTGACCGTAAATTACAAGAAGTAAACTCTGACTATGAGGCAAAACGATTTCACAATATTACACTTCAACCGCTTGAAATTATCGTTGCACGCAAAAACCTCTTCAATGACTGGCTAAAGATAAAGGGTAAACTCGGCGGACAACATAAGATTCCACGACTTTCTAATAGCCGTAATACCCTTGAAGAATTGCTAAGCATGAACCAATAAACGCAAAACAAAGGCATAGAACACTAAAATCTCGCAGTAGAAAGAAGCCTTTGACGACAAATAAAAGTAAATAAGGTAAAATAGTAAACAGCGATATGAAGAAGAAAAAACAAAGATGTTGCCAAGAAATAATAGGCAGAAAGGAGGGCTTTTCAGCAAAGAATAGCCATAGCCTATCGGCATTTTACCATCCAAACATTTTACCGTTTTACCTTTTCGCACTCTTACTATTCTTCCTTGCTTCCTGTGCAAAGATGGGACAACCAGATGGTGGATGGTATGACGAAATACCTCCAAAAGTGATAGGTGCTTCACCTGCAGAACGAGCAACAGATGTAAACAGCAAAAAGGCAACAATATATTTTAACGAGTTTGTCAAATTGGAGAATGCGTCCGAAAAAGTTGTAGTATCTCCGCCACAAATAGAAGCTCCAGAAATAAAGGCTAATGGTAAGCATATCACCGTAACATTACAAGACAAGTTGCAACCAAATACTACCTATACCATTGACTTCTCGGACGCTATCTCTGATAACAACGAGGGAAATCCATTAGGAAATTACACTTATAGTTTCTCAACAGGCGGACACATTGACACTTTGGAAGTTTCTGGTTATGTACTGGAAGCAGAGAACCTTGAACCACTTAAAGGAATTCTGGTCGGGCTTTATAGTAATCAAAACGACACCGCCTTTAAGACACAACCTATGCTTCGTGTTTCGCGCACCGATAGTCGGGGTCGTTTCATCATACGAGGTGTTGCCAAAGGCGACTATCGCATCTACGCTTTACAGGACATGGACGGCAACTATATGTACAACCAAAAGAGTGAAAAGTTAGCCTTCACGCCCGAAGTTATTATGCCTTCGTGGAAACCAGACATAAGACAAGATACGCTTTGGATTGACTCCTTACATATCAAAGACATCAAACAAGTGCCTTACACGCACTTCCTACCAGACGACGTGGTGCTAAATTCTTTTACAGCGACACAGACCGATCGTTTCTTCCTTAAGTCTGAACGCAAAGAAGCTAACCATTTTACACTCTTTTTCAGCTATGGTGATGCAAATCTTCCACAGCTCAAAGGGCTAAATTTCAGCACCAAAGATGCATTCATAACAGAGCCAAGTCTGAATCGAGACACTATCACCTACTGGCTTCGTGATACAGCACTCGTCAATCAAGACACGCTACGCATGGAGATGCTTATAATATGACAGACAGCTTGGGTAAACTTGTTCCTAAAACAGACACGTTAGAAATTCTCTCAAAGATACCATACACAAAACGACTAAAGCATCAGCAAGAAGAGTACAACAAATGGTTTAAGAAACAAGAAAAGGCAAAAGAACGTGGAAAAAACTTTGAAACAACAATGCCTGTCGCTCCTCTGGAAGTCAGATACAATGTGTCTTCGCAAATGGACCCTGACCAAAATCCTACATTCGAACTCCCAACACCAATAGCACACTCAGATACTTCTAAAATACATCTCTATGAGAAAATCGACACACTATGGTATCGGGCAAAGTTTAAGTTTGGTACTATACTTGGTAAAGCACGTTCCATGAAGATTGTAAGTACATGGAACCCGGGACACGAATATAGTTTAGAAGTTGACTCAGCAGCCTTTACGGATATTTATGGTAAGGTTTCTGCGAAATACAAACAAGGTATACGTATCCCATCAATGGACGAATATAGCACGTTGGTAATGACCTTGCAAAATATGAATGGTAAGAACTGCCTACTACAATTGCTCAATGAAAGCGACAACCCCGTAAAGGAAGTTTATGCTGAAAACAATCAAGCAACCTTTCATTACGTAAAACCGGGTAAATACTACCTTCGTCTTATCGTTGATGATAACGATAACGGAAAATGGGATACGGGTGATTATACCTGTCAGCTACAGCCAGAAGCCGTATACTATTACCCTAAGGCTATCGAGTGTAAGGCTAAAAGAGATGTACAAGGTAATTGGAATCCACACCAACTACCTCTCTACAAGCAGAAACCTGCAGCTATAACAAAGCAAAAAGGCTGACACTCAACGCAAGATAAAACGACGTAATCTTGAACGTGCTAATAGTCTTGACATCCCTCTACCTACCGAACTCCTAAATTCAGACAAGTAGAGTCAAGCGGCAATGAAGACTTATTCTCACATCGAATAATAAACAGACAAGTGCACACTACTTATTGATATAAACATTACGTTTCATATACATCGACTGGAATCTACCACCTCGTTGAGGACTTTATTAGACGATGAAACAAGGATAAAATTACCTATTATTTAGTATTGCAACACTGACATAATATTGATAACTTTGCATTACCTTTCATATAATTGAGAAGAATAATAAACATACAAAAAGTAAAAATATGAAAAAAATTACACTTTTGGCATTACTCTTATGCCTTACAATAGTTTCTAATGCACAAGAATATTTCCCAAAAATGACTGAACAACACGTAGAAGACCATAACTCTAAGGTCTTTGTTGGTGGTGCCGTGTCATTATGGAGCAACCCAGAAGAAAAGGAATTCAAACTTGATTTGTGCCCAGAAGTAGGTTACTTATTTAATGAGAATTGGGGTGTTGGAATACTATTAGGCTATGAGCATGAAAAAGAAAAGGAAAATAAAACAAATTCATTTAAGCTATCGCCTTTTGCACGCTGGTATTATGTACATAAAGGACCCTTCAATTTATTCTTAGATGGTGGTGTAGGCTTTGATTGGGGAAAGATAGAAAACGCAGGAGAAAAGTATAATAGACATGGTTTTGAGCTGGGAATACGTCCTGGAGCTTGTATTGACCTTACAGAAGGATTATGCCTTTGCCTAAGAATGGGTTTCATGGGATACCGTAATAACTACCATGGCGGCGAAGAACCACATATCGGAACTACTGGTTTTGGACTACGTTTTGCACCTGAGGAACTGATGATTGGTTTAGAATTAGAATTATAAAGGTACTTCATAAACATTTATAATCGTAAAAAAGCTGAGTACAGTTAATGACATTGTACCAGCTTTTTTCATATCTATTGATTGAACCTTTTAACCCCTACTACCCTACTCTACATCATACAAGTAAAGTACTTTTTTTACATTAAAACCTTACAAACGCCTGCAATCTACTTAATATTACTAACAGGAAGTATAACTTCTCCAAATGTTATCATTGCATTAAACAGACAGGTATATTGGAAAAGGGATAGTTCAGAAACCATGATTTCTCGTTCTTTAATCATTCACAATCAAGCAGTCGTTGGCGCATCGTACCGCAAAGAAGTGGCGTAGAGGGTGTAAACCATTGTTCTCCATCATAGAGTGCAATGTTAGTATAGGATGTATCTGTAAGGTGATTGTTGCGAACAATAAGTATTTCGTCATAGTCGCCTTGCTGTTTTTTTAGTTCGTTAAGTGCAGAACGGTCAGTACTCTTGTAGGGATAGCTGATGTTATCGTCATAGACAAGGCGCAAGGAGTTGATTTCCTTACATATATAAGGAGTACAAGTGATGTCGTGGATGCCCTCTTTATCATAGACAAAGCGTAGCTTCGAGCATTCCATCGGTAAGCTAACAGCCTTTAGAAAGTCAGCTATATGCAGCGGTTCTGTCAGTCCTAACATCTCTTTACGTGTACGGTTCAAACGCTCTTCATGATAAGCAAGGTTGCAGATACAGCCATCTACCACCCTAATTGTTTCAATAAATTGGCACATAAACCTTCTCTATTACTTCCTGATATTCATCATCATTATTGCTTTGAGCCGTAATACCGCCTCCAGCCTTATAGTAAAGTCGTCCATCATCGTCCTGATCTATAAAGCGAATCATCACAGCACTATCCAATTGTCCTTTACTATAACATCCCATTACACCCGTGTAAAAACCCCTTTCATACCCCTCAGCCTCATCAATTATCTCCATAGTACGTGACTTCGGTGCACCCGTAATCGAGCCAGCTGGAAGCAAACGAAACAGCAGTGTACCAATATTCTTGCGATAGTCCACAGGCAGTTGTCCTATAATCTCCGAACTTGTTTGTAGGATTTCACCTTTATTTGTTGTCAGATGGTCGATATAACGATAGCGTTTCACCTGTACCTGTTCTGCTATCATACTCAAATCATTACGTATAAGGTCAACTATCGTTGCATGTTCCGCTGCCTCCTTCTTATTTTCCATCAGTTCCTTCTCAGCGTCAGGACGTGTGGCATCAATCGTTCCCTTCATCGGAAAGGAACTGATAACCCCTTCTTTGTTGATACGAACAAATATCTCGGGCGAAAAACAAACAAACTTATCTTTTAACCAACAGCGATATAAAGCCTTTGAACGCAGAAAGATTTCATGCAAAGAGAGGTTTGTACGGACAGACATCTTGCAGGTAAGGTTAGCCAAATAGCTATCACCCTCGCACTCTCTTTGCTTTACAGATTGATACGACGTTCATAGTCATCTCTTGTTGGCGGCTCTGTATGCCATTCGACATCCTCACTCTTATCGCTTTCACTTACAAGAAGATTAGAAAGGCTTGGAAAGGCAAAAAGCAATTCATCTGGGTTGGTATCCGAATATTCCTCGACGTAAGCTCCATCGGCTTTATAATTAATGATAAAGATAAAGTCTTTATCCTCCTTAGCCAGTGTATTCATACGTTGAATGGCACGTTCACGATTGTATAGTTCCATGTATTGGTGTTTGGATGTTGATGTTTGAAAAATAATAATTTATGGTTATTAAACGCTACTACATACCAGTAAATCACGAATTAATGATGATTTTTAGTTGATAAACCTCTGTGCTAATACGCTGCTCGATATGGTATCTTTCAGGATAAATCAACTCTAAACGGCGAAACATATTCTCTAATCCTATACCCTTACCACTCTTGTCCTTATCCGTTTTGGGATAGTTACTATTCTCACAAAAGAAGACAATTTTACCATTACTCTCTGTTAATGAGATGTGTATAAACGATGGTTTGTTCGCACTTATACCATGCTTAAAAGCATTCTCAATAGGAGTTAGGAATACCAACGGCGCAATAACCAACTGCGTATTATGAATGGTAAAATCACTCTTAATGTCTACATTACGACCTGAACGAAGTTTCATCAGGTTGATGTAGTTCTTGATAAAGGCTATCTCACCTTTAAGGTTCACTTCCTTTGACTGCGTTTCGTAGAGTGCATAACGTAGGAGTTCAGACAATTGACCTATTGCCTTTTGAGCATTGTTTGGATTCGTCTGAGTAAGCGAAGCAATATTGTTGAGCGTATTAAAGAGGAAATGCGGGTTAAGCTGGTTCTTCAGCCACGCCAATTCAGCTTCGATCATCTTCTGCTTTTCTTCTCTGAGCTGCCTTTTCAGTGTCTTATGACGAATATAGTAACGTACGAAGATGGCAGCAACAACCATTGCATAGTTGAGAATCATCCACATCACACCAAACTGATAGTAACCAATTTGTATCGGTGTCTTAGGTAAATCAGCCTTATAAATGCTGAAGATATTATGATTCCACAGAACAACAAATAGCAGATTGATTAACCAAAAGAGCCATTGCCTTATCTTGTTATTTGACTCAAAGAAGTAAGGTACAAGCACATAAAAGTTTACCATGAAGACCATCAAAAGCAAAAAAAGGACGAAAGCATTAATTCGCATCGATTCTTTGACAGTATTGATATCATGTTCAAATAGCATAATAACCAATGACCAGATGAAAACAAGTAGCGCATAAATACCTACCTGTACACCAAGAACGGACAGGTTGTAGCGAATGCTGCATAACTTCTTTATTTCCTCCAATACCTTCATGTTGCAAAGATAGTCTTTTATAAGGAAAAGAAGCAAGCGGATTTTATACTACATTTTTTACTTTTTCTTGTTTTAACATCAACGAATAATTATCGGTAAATCAATAGGTTACATGGGCATATTACCCCACTTGTTAGACAAATTAGCCCCATTGGTACAATCTTACCATCCGATTAATTGTCTTAAACTTGACTGATTACACTCTGTTTGCTATTTATTTTTCATCATTCAATCCCAGTATCTATTGTTATCGAATTACACCTCCGCACCATTGGTGCTTGCGGTCCGCACATAGTGTGCTAAGCATAAACACCACTCGTACGGAGTATTAATACCACAATAGAAAACGACCATTAAGAGGCGTTACCATCATTAATTTAATAACAAAAGACGCAGGTAAACAACTTCGTCTATTAAGTCCTAATCAATGATTTAAGCCTTATTCTGATCAGCCTTGATTAATGCAAGCAGGCGTTCAACCGCTTCTTCCTCTGGAATATTATGCTCAACACATACTTGTTTGCGGTAGAGGCTCACCTTCTTAGGGCCTGCCCCCACATAACCATAGTCTGCATCAGCCATCTCACCCGGTCCGTTTACGATACAACCCATGATACCTACTTTCAGACCTGTCATTCCCTTGGTAGCCTCCTTGATACGGGCTATCGTTGTGCGAAGGTCATAGAGCGTACGACCACAGCCCGGACAAGAGATGTATTCAGTCTTTACCATGCGTAGTCTACCAGCTTGGAGAATACCGAAAGCAGTCTGTTCAACATCCTCTTGCGAAAGGTTACCATTATTCATCAGCCATATACCATCTGTGAATCCGTCCATCATGAGTGCACCCATATCCGCAGCAGCCTCTAACTGGAACTTCTCCTTAGCCGTAGTGGTTTCTGCTCGTTGACAATTATTGCATTCTTCCTTTCCCTCTGTAGTCGAATGCTGGTACATCTGTGCGAAGATAATAGGATTCTTTACGCCTGCTATCATCAATTGATGCGCCAATGCACGCTGATCGCCAAGTCGGTTCTGATGGCTTGTCATACATACCACAACCACCTCGGGATGGGCTTTCAGACAAGCAAGAAACTCTTCAGAAGGTGTACCATACTTCAAGACAAGAAACTTTACATCACTGTTTATAGCACTGATGAAAGGCATTCCCGTCACAGGGAAGATTGGATAGACGTTCTCTAAGGACTGCTTACCACTGTTGGCAAGGTCCATATAAGCATCATAATCAAGTATATACTTCTGCTTCTTACTGCGTTTCTCTGGCAGTTCGCCCTGCACATAGATGTAGTCAGGCTTTGGTAGCTCTGGTGATGACACCTCGGCAGTTGCTTGATCAGCCTTTCTATTGGCAATAACAACAGGAACATTCTCGCCACCGATATTCCCTGCGGCCACTGTCTCGCGTCGGTTAGGGCGGAGATAGTCAAAACCAGCATATTGTTCGGCAGGAATAAGAAGATGTTTCTCGTGTCGACGGATATACCATGTGAGGTGTTTAGCTACAGGAATCTCGCACTCTGGCTCTTCACTCAACGACACACGGATAGTATCACCAAGCCCATCAGCGAGCAGTGCACCGATACCGACGGCACTCTTGATACGTCCATCCTCACCTTCACCAGCCTCAGTAACACCGAGGTGGAGTGGATATGTCATACCTTCCTTGTCCATTTCAGCCGCAAGAAGGCGTACCGAGCGAACCATCACAACCGTGTTAGACGACTTAATAGAGATAACAATGTCATGGAAGTCATACTTACGGAAGATGCGGAGAAACTCCATGCAACTCTCGACTATTCCTTCTGGCGTATCACCATAACGGTTACGAATACGATCAGAGAGGCTACCATGATTCACACCGATACGTACAGCCGTATGATTCTCCTTACAAATATTAATGAACGGAACCAGTCTATCCTCAATCTTCTGTAGTTCCTGAGCATATTCCTCATCGGTGTACTCCAACTTTTTGAACGTACGAGCAGGGTCGACATAGTTACCCGGATTGATACGAACCTTCTCTGCATAGAGTGCAGCAACGTCTGCAACATTCGCATTGAAATGAACGTCTGCACAGAGAGGAGCCATATAATTATCGAAACGAAGTTGTGCATTGATATTCTTTAAGTTCTCTGCTTCACGCTTACCTTGCGTTGTAAGACGCACAAGTTCGCCTCCTGCATCAATGATACGCTTAGCTGTGCAACACTTCCTTCAGTATCATCAGTGGAAGTAGTTGTCATTGACTGTATGCGCACGGGGTTATCTCCACCAATGTTGAGTGCGCCAACATGTGTGACAGAGGTTTTCCTTCTCTCAAAGTTGAATAAATCGATCATTGTTTCTTGTATTATAAAGCAAGTTTTCCTTAGCTCCATCGAGCGATGGAGATTATAGAAAATAATTAGAAAGAATAAGCAATAAGGATGTTTACCCTACTGTTTTCCGTAGACACATCTCCTTCTTTGAAGAAATAAAGGTAGAGTCTTAGCACTTAAACTTATAATCCTTCAGTTCAGCCAATTCCTTGTTAGCCTTCTCAATCTTCTGACCTAATGAAGCTTTCCAATTGTCAATCTTCTTTCCGATAGTCTCATCACCGAGTGCAATCATCTCAGCTGCAAGGATGGCAGCGTTCTGTGCACCATTAACACCAACAGTAGCAACAGGAATGCCAGGAGGCATCTGAACGATAGAAAGTAAGGCATCAAGTCCGTCGAGCATACCCTTAATTGGTACGCCAATGACTGGAAGTGATGTTGAAGCAGCAATAACACCAGGCAGCGCAGCAGCCATACCTGCTGCAGCAATGATAACTTTTATGCCACGACCTTTTGCTTCTTCGCAAAAGACTCTACTGCATCAGGTGTACGATGAGCAGAGAGTGCATTCACCTCGAAGGGAATTTCCTGCTCTTCCAACCACTTACAAGCTTTTTCCATTACGGGTAAATCGCTTGTCGAACCCATGATAATACTAACTAATGGCTTCATACTCTTAATATATTAAATGTGTATTCTTTATTTGTTTTGTAAATGTATATTATCGAGACAGATACGATTTTCAGTCAGTCTGTTGTCTGTTCTTTTCCAATCAGTAGTCTTCTGTTTCCTTCTCATTGCTATACAAGGATAATCGTAATGAATGAACAGACGATACCTAAGAAGAAACCCGAGGCAACCTGTTCTAATGAATGTTGTCTAAGAATCATTCTACTACTCCCTACCATGCCTGAAACGGTGAGCGTCAGACAAAGCCACCATATTGGATTAAAGTTAAATAACAACGAAAAGGCAAGTAGAGAACCCGTCACACCACCGATAGCTGCAGTATGGGTTGATATCTTCCACCACACGTTAATGATAGCACAGAGAATCTGTATCACCAATGCCACCATAAGTATTGACGTCAGCATGTGAGGCAGGTGTAGGATGTTCATGATATAGAAGCACGTGAAGTAGCAAAGAATAGAAATCACGTAAGGAACCATTCTTCGCTCTCGCTGCCCTAACTGAATCAGTGTCCAGCCGTGGTATTGGCGGTAAAGATGAATAAGTAAGGTAGGGATAAGCACCGTGAAGGCATAAACTAAGAAGACGTATGACAGCTTCGCCTGCCATGGGAACATACTGAGATAGCTGAAAAAGAAGATAGCTAATATGCCCACAACAGGTAAATAGAATGGTGTGAGTACCATACTCACGACCCTTGCTGTTAATATAATATTCTTTTCGTTCATACTTTAACACCTAACATCCAACACCCATCACCTAACACCCATCACTCCTTCCTCAGCCTTGCCACAGGTAATCCGAGTTGTTCGCGGTACTTGGCAACGGTGCGACGGGCTATTGGGAAACCCTTTTCTTTCATCACTTTGGCAAGTGCATCATCGCTGAGCGGCTTGCGTTTGTCCTCTTTGTCGATTACTTCTTTGAGTGCCAATTTGATTTTACGAGTAGACATTTCCTCACCATCTTCCGTTGTATAGCTATCAGTGAAGAAGAAACGCAGAGGGAATGTACCCCAACGTGTCTGTGCATACTTGATGTTGCTCACACGTGATATGGTAGAGATGTCTAAGCCTCGTACGGTCGGCAATATCTTTAAGAATCATTGGTTTGAGATCAGCCTCATCTCCATCTTGGAAGAATTTCCGCTGAATATCGATGATAGCCTTCATCGTCACTTGTAATGTATGCCGTCTTTGCTTTACCGCTTCGATAAATCCTTGTGCCTTTTCCACCTTTTCTTTCGCATAAAGCAACGCCTCTTTCTCCTGTCGGTTCATACCAGCTTTGTTGTTGCGGTAGGTCTCCATCATATCGTTGAAGGTCTGCGAAACGTGCAACTCTGGTAGATTGCCATGGTTTAAGCTGAAAGTCACCGTACCATCATCCTCTGTATCAATGATAAAGTCGGGAGTTATCTGTTGCAGGTTACGCCCTTGCGTCTCACCCATTGACGACCCCGGCTTCGGGTTTAGTTTGCGAATTTCACGCTGAAGAGCCTCTACTTGAATATCAGACAGCGACAGGGCGTTTTGAATCTTATCCCAATGCTTCTTTTTGAAAGCATCAAAATGGTGCGAAAGGATGTTGTAGATGTATTTATACAAATGACTATCTTTCTCCCACTCACCATTCTCAACCTTTCGGTCTATCTGCAACAAGAGACATTCTTGCAAGTCTCTTGCACCGATACCAGCTGGGTCAAAGTCCTGCAGAATCTTCAGTACCTCTTCTAATTCCTTAGTAGACGCGTCAATCCCATAGTAGATAGCTAACTCATCGCTGATACTATCAAGATCTTTTCGCAAGAGTCCGTCATCATCAAGACTACCGATAAGATACTCCAAGATACTCTTCTGCCTTTCAGTAAGTTCTCTCTCGCCCACCTGCTCATTGAGTTTATCAATGAAGGAAGTTGTGTCTCCATACACAATCTCCTCATATTCAGCGTTATTTCGTTGCTGTCTTGAATCGTATGTCGGAAGATCATCATCCGAACGCATACGCTCCAGTGCCGAGTCGAGCGCATCTTGACGTTCTTCTCGTTCCTGCTGTGTATCAAAATCAACATCCTCAGAATAGTCTAAGGTGTCATTATTATCAACGCTATCATTCTCCTCTCCGCCAACTTCTAAGGCAGGATTATCATCGAGTTCGGCATTGACACTTTCCTCTAATTCTGTCAGTGGCATCTCCAACAACTTCACTTGTAACATCTGTTGTTGTGACAGACGCTGCACCTGTTGTTGTTTCTGGTTTTGAATTTGTATTTGTTCCTGTGCCATTGTTTACCTGAATTGTGCTACAAAAGTACTAAAAAACAAGTATAATCAAGTGAAATATTCCTTTAATTGTGCTATCAAGACAGAAAGTTTCTATGATTGGCTATTCTTACAAACATTACATAGCATTAGTTTGACGTTTCCACACCATCGTAACCTCACCTAAAAGGTTGCCTCTACAAGATTATCTTTATCCGTATATTATAACTGAAAAACACACCTACATACACCAACTTGTTAAGTTTTTTCATAACACTCTTTTGAAACTACACTCTCTTTGAGTCGAATTAAGACTTAATTACCCTTGTAAAAGGCATTAATTGAAGCCTTACTAACGCCCTTTTGAAGTCCAATTAAGCACCTTTTTTCTTACCACTTTATAACTATCAGAATTTCAAATAGTTACAAACACGAACAGAATAGAAGTATTTGAAGGTAATTGAGAACAAATAATCCTTAATTATGTAAACATTTTTTTCAAACAAAACAAAAAAAGAACAGAAAAAAACACATTTGGTAATCATTAAAAATTACAGAAAGTACTCAGATCCACAAAATTGTTAACCCCAAAGCGATCATCAGAACCTAAAGAGATTTTATTTTATTGCCGAAACGAGTCTGATTACAGAAACTTTTTGTAAATTTGCACATTAGTTATAATAGAAAATAAGAATGGAATACAACTTCATAGACATTGAGAAAAAAATGGCAACAGAAGTGGGTTGAGAATAAAACCTACAAAGTTGTTGAAGACGAGAACAAGCAAAAGTTCTATGTGCTTAATATGTTCCCTTATCCATCAGGAGCCGGACTACACGTTGGGCACCCCTTGGGTTATATTGCAAGTGACATCTATGCACGCTATAAGCGACTAAAGGGTTTCAACGTGTTGAACCCTATGGGATATGACGCTTACGGACTTCCTGCTGAGCAGTATGCCATTCAGACGGGTCAGCATCCACAGCTGACAACTGACACGAACATTGCTCGTTACCGTGAGCAGTTGGACAAGATTGGTTTCTGCTTCGACTGGAATCGTGAGGTGCGCACCTGCGACCCACGTTATTATCACTGGACACAGTGGGCTTTTGAGCGTATGTTCAATTCTTATTATGACTACACGCTGCAGAAGGCAATGCCTATTGAGGACCTTGTTCGCCACTTTGAGGAAGAGGGGAACACTGAACCTTAATATCGCACAGAGCGAAGAACTGATTTTCTCAGCACGTGACTGGTCGAGCATGGACGAACAGGAACAGCAGGAGAAGTTGATGAACTATCGTATTGCTTACCTTGGTGAGACGATGGTAAACTGGTGTCCGGGACTCGGCACAGTGCTTGCTAATGACGAGGTTGTCAATGGTGTGAGCGAGCGTGGAGGCTATCCTGTCGTACAGAAGTTGATGAAGCAGTGGTGTCTTCGTGTGTCTGCTTATTCACAGCGATTGCTTGATGGTTTGAAAACTGTCAACTGGTCTGACTCTATCAAGGAAACACAGAAGAATTGGATTGGTCGTTCTGAGGGTACAGAGGTTGAATTCAAGTACCAGACTCCAGTAGCAGATGGAGAGGTAAAGGAGGGTCATTTCACTATCTTCACAACGCGTGCTGATACGATGTTTGGTGTTAGCTTCATGGTATTGGCACCAGAGTCAGAACTCGTTGCAGAGCTTACTTCAGAGGCTCAGAAGGCTGAGGTAGAGGAGTATTTGGCGTATGTAAAGAAGCGCACAGAGCTGGAGCGTATGTCAGACCGTAAGGTGACAGGTGTCTTCTCAGGCTCTCATGGTATCAATCCATTCACTGGTGAGCAGATTCCTATTTGGATTTCAGAGTATGTTTTGGCTGGATATGGAACAGGAGCGATTATGGCAGTGCCTGCTCACGACAGTCGTGATTATGCTTTTGCAAAGCATTTCAACCTCCCAATCATCCCATTGATTGAGGGTGCGGATGTCTCAGAGGAGAGCTTTGATGCAAAGGAAGGAATCGTAACGAACTCTCCTGCGGAAGGTAAAGAGAGTATGGACGGTTTCTCTCTCAATGGTCTTACGGTGAAGGAGGCTATTGCGAAAACAAAGCAGTTCGTTACCGAGAAGGGTATCGGACGTGTGAAGGTGAACTATCGTTTGCGTGATGCTATCTTCTCACGCCAGCGTTACTGGGGTGAACCATTCCCAGTCTATTACAAGCAGGGAATGCCTTACATGATACCAGAGGAGTGTTTACCTCTCGAATTGCCTGAAATCGACAAGTATGAACCAACTGAAAGCGGCGAACCACCATTGGGTCGTGCAAAAGTTTGGGCTTGGAATGAGGCTGAGCGTAAGGTTGTTGAGAAGTCATTGGTTGACGATAAAACCGTATTCCCATTGGAGTTGAACACAATGCCTGGCTTTGCTGGTAGCTCAGCCTACTATCTCCGCTATATGGACCCACACAATGACGAAGCACTGGTGGGCGAAAAGGCAGACGAGTATTGGCAGAATGTAGACCTTTATGTCGGTGGTACAGAGCATGCTACAGGTCACTTGATTTACAGTCGTTTCTGGAATAAGTTCCTCTTCGACTGCGGTTGCAGCTGTAAAGAAGAACCATACGAGAAGTTGGTGAACCAAGGAATGATTCAAGGACGCTCTAACTTCGTTTATCGTATCAACTCTGACGACCATTCAAAGGCACCAGTATTTGTCAGCTTAGGGCAGAAAGACAAGTATGAAACAACTCCTATCCATGTTGATGTCAACATTGTTCACGCTGATATACTTGATGTTGAGGCTTTCAAGACATGGCGTCCAGAGTATAACAATGCTGAATTCATCTTCGAAGATGGCACATCATCATCAGATTTCATCAACACCCAAAATTCATCACCCGCCACCTACAAATGCGGCTGGGCGGTTGAAAAGATGTCAAAGTCTATGTTCAACGTTGTCAATCCAGATGTTATCGTCGAACAGTATGGTGCAGACACGCTCCGTCTTTACGAAATGTTCCTCGGTCCTGTAGAAGCAAGTAAGCCTTGGGACACGAACGGTATCGATGGTTGTTTCCGTTTCTTGAAGAAGTTCTGGAAGCTTTATCAGCAGGAACTCAACAATGATGAGCCTTCAAAGGATTCATTGAAGAGCGTTCATAAGCTTATCAAAAAGGTGACAGGCGACATTGAGCAGTTCTCTTACAATACAGCTGTTTCAGCGTTTATGATTTGTGTTAACGAACTCGGACAACAGAAGTGCGCTAATCGTGAACTATTGAAGAAGATGGTTATTGTCATCGCTCCATTCGCACCTCACATGGCAGAAGAACTATGGGAGCAGTTGAGTGGAGAGACAAAGAGTGTCTTCGATGCAGAATGGCCTGAATGGGATGAGTCTTATCTCGTTGAGAATGAGGTTCAGCTGACAGTGTCTTTCAATGGTAAAGCACGTTTCCAAATGACCTTCCCAGCTGATGCAACAAAGGAAGATATCGAGAAGGGCGCACTGGCAGACGAACGAAGCCAGCACTATATCGATGGTAAACAATCGTAAAGATTATTGTTGTACCAAAGAAAATTATCAACATCGTTTGTAAATAATCGTAAAACAAAACACAGAAGAGGCTGTATGGAAATTGTTCTGTACACTTCATTTCATAAACAGAGATGACTGACAAGAGAAATGAAGTCTGTATATAACTATCACTCACAGCAACGTTTCGATACATCCTCTTCTTTTAAACCATTCAATAAGCCTATGACTATTGATCAGAAACTTATCCGATCTGAAGCCAAAGATTACTTTTTTCTAACCATTGGCTTACTTCTTTATGCTGTTGCATTCACTGTCTTCCTTTTACCTTACGAGATTGTAACAGGAGGCGTAACAGGTATTTCAGCTGTCATCTACTATGCAACAGACTTTAAGATTCAAAACACCTACATGATTATCAACATCTCCTTGTTGATAATAGCACTGAAAATTCTGGGTTTTAAGTTCTTAATGAAAACCATCTATGCTATCTTTGCCCTTTATTTCATGCTAATCTTTGCACAGGACCTTATGCCACGAGATGCAAATGGAGAGTTTGTGAAGATGCTTGGAGAGGGTCAAGACTTTATGTCGTTAATCATCGGTTGTAGCCTTACAGGTACGGGACTGGCAATTGTCTTTCTCAATAATGGAAGCACGGGTGGTACTGATATCATAGCAGCTTGTGTTAACAAATATCACGACATTTCGTTAGGACAAGTCCTAATGGGCGTAGACATACTGATTGTGGGTAGTTGTTTATTCTTCCCTCAGTTTGGTGATATCATGGAACGACTACATAAAATGGTCTTTGGATATTGTACGATGTTCATTGAATGCTTCATGTTAGATCATGTAATGAATATGAGACGCGAGTCTGTTCAGTTTATGATTTTCTCTTGGAAACATGAAGAAATAGCCAATGCCATTGTCGAAGAGACTGATCATGCACTAACTATTCTTGACGGACACGGCTGGTATACAGGCAATGATATGAAGGTTATCTGCTTGTTGGCTAAACGTAACGAGAGTAAAACTATCTTCCGAATCATTAAAATGGTTGATCCAACAGCCTTTGTGAGCCAGAGTTCGGTTATTGGTGTTTATGGTGAGGGCTTTGATCAGATTAAGATTAAGGCTAAAAAGGAAATGAAAAAGCAGGAAGAGAAACTGGCACAAGCCATGCAAAAGACCACCGACAATAACAAATAAACCAACAAAAGCTGTACTCTAATCATTGATAATGAAATGAAAATCGTATTTGCTACAAATAACAAACATAAGTTAGAGGAGATTAAAGATATTCTTGGAAAAAACTTTGAAATAGTTTCTCTGACTGAGATTGGTTGTCACGAAGATATACCAGAGACAGGGTCAACACTGCAGGAGAACGCACGCCAGAAGTCCACTTACGTCGTTGAGCATTACAATCAGAACTGTTTTGCTGACGATACAGGGCTTGAGGTTGAAGCTCTTGGTGGCGAACCCGGTGTATATTCTGCACGTTATGCAGAGGGAACCGACCATGATAGCGAGGCTAATATGCGTAAGTTATTGGCTAAAATGGAAGGTCAGAGCAATCGTAAAGCTTGTTTCCGTACGGTTATCTCTCTTATCATTGATGGTGTAGAACATCAGTTTGAAGGTAAGGTAGAGGGTCAAATTGCTACTGAGAAACATGGTTCTGAGGGCTTTGGCTACGACCCTATCTTCATTCCAGAGGGCTATGACAAGAGCTTTGCAGAGTTAGGTGAAGAGATAAAGAACCAGATTTCTCACCGTGCAAGGGCTGTGAAGAAGTTGGCAGAATACTTGGAAAAGATAAAAAATAAAAGAATAAACATTGTAAGAGGGGGAAAAAGTCTACTTAAACCCATAAATTAAAAAGTTTTGTAGTATAGTCTTCGTCTGTTTTACATAATAAAAACAACCATTAACCATCTACTATGTTGTCAATTCTTCTTCCTGTTTATAGATGTAATTGTGTAGCTTTGGTGACAGAGTTACAGCGACAATGCGTAGAAGCAGAAGCTGACTTTGAAATCATTGTGGCAGATGATGGCTCATTATCGGGTGCTTTTAATACGAAAACAACATATCAGCATCTTATAGATGAGAACAAGGTAATTGAGCATTTGAAGAGAGTACGCTATATTATCAGAGAGAAGAACGTGGGGCGTTCGGCTATTCGTAACTTCCTTGTATCGCAGTCAAAGGGGGAAAGGATTCTCTTTATTGATGGCGATTTATCCTTGGATAACCCTTCTTTTATTAGCAATTATCTACAAACAAAGGGTGATATTGTAGTGGGAGGAATAACTATCGGCGGTAGTTCTGACCAATGGAAAGGTAACCTTAGATACCATTATGAACGGCAATGTGAGACACTCAACACTGTAAAGAGTCGTCAAAGTCATCCTTATCAACACTTAGCAACCAATATCCTTGTCCATCGTTCGGTTTTAGGAGAGCAGCCATACAATGAGGATATTAGCCGTTATGGATACGAAGACGTACTCTTAGGCAAACGTTTTCAGCAGCAACAGGTAGCTATAAAACATATAGACAACCCCGTACTCTTCTGCAACTTTGAAGAGAACACAAGTTATCTCGCTAAGACAGAAGAGTCATTACGTACACTCTTTGCATTTAGAAAAGAACTCAAAGGCTACTCTCGTCTGCTTGATAAAGCCGAACGCATTGAAACATTACACTTAACTCCACTCTTTATAATTGCCTATAAGATCCTATCTTCTCCTATAAAGAATTGCCTTATAGGCAATAAACCGAGTGTTTTTTTGTTTAATGCGTATAAATTGTTATGTTATTTATATTACACAAAGAACACTATATGATGATAAAAAGATATTTACTATCACTTTTACTTCTGCTATCTGTTACTATATCTGTCGTTGCTGGCGGTGTAGGAACATGGAAAAATTATCTTTCTTATAATGATATACAATGGGTTGAAGAAGGAGGTAACAAACTGTATGTACTTGCTTCCAATAGCCTATACTCTTATAATAGAAACGATAAGAGTATAAAAACCTACGACAAAGTTAATGGTTTGAGTGATACGGATATCCGATTTATTGCCTGGAATAAGACGGCACGTAGGTTGGTTATCATCTATTCTGACAATAACATCGACCTACTTGATGATAAGGGAAATATAATAAATCAGCCAGATTACTATCTAAAAACATTAATGGCAGATAAAACTGTCAATGGTATTGATATGTCTGGCACTTATTGTTACCTCTCTACAGATTTCGGACTTGTAAAACTTAATGTTGCTAAGGCAGAGATAAGCGACAGTTATAACCTTTCCTTCCCCGTTAATTATAGCTATATTGAAGGTAATTACATCTATGCTGCCAGTCAGAGTAATGGTCTGTATCGTGCTGCATTGACAACAAATCTTCTCGATAGAAACAACTGGACGAATGTTGGAGGATATGTTGAACGACCACGAAATGTGAATAACGAACTCATGAAAGAGGTAAAATCATTGAGTCCCGATGGTCCAAAACGCAACACCTTTGTATGGACTTCTTTCCTTAATAACCGTCTTTATGGTACCGGAGGTATCTACAATCCGACCGTTAATAACTGGGAGAATCCGGGTATTGTACAGGTATTACAGGGTGATAACTGGGAGTTCTTTGAGGATGATTTTTCAACTCGTACGGGTTATCCTTATATAGGAACAAAGGCGGTAGCAATAGATCCTCGCAATAGCAATCATGTATATGTAGGAGCACGAACAGGCCTCTATGAGTTCCTATCTGGTAAGATGGTAGCCTTCTATAACAAGGATAATAGTATCCTTCAAGGAGCCATAGACAGAGGCCGAGAACTGGGAAATGATTATATTCTTGTCAATGGATTGGCATACGACGGAGAGAGTAATCTATGGGTACTTAATAACCAGACGAAGAAAGAAAACCTTATCCGTGTGTCGAAAGATGGGAAGATGACCTCCTTCAGTAAGCCAGAACTGATGAAAGATGGTATAGGACTTTCTGGCTTATCACAGATGCGTTTGGATAGTCATAACCTTCTTTGGTTCTGTAATGATCACTGGATTCAACCAGGACTATTCTCTTATGACCCTAAGACTGATAAACTTAATACCTACACACGTTTTGTTAATGAAGACGGCTCTAACATTGAAATCACAGCTGTTCATTGCTGGGTAGAGGACTTAGACCACAACATTTGGATTGGAACAACAGCTGGACCGCTTCTCCTTCAACGCTCAGAAATGAACGAGAAAGATAACTACCACTTCATACAAGTCAAAGTACCACGCAACGATGGGACAAATCTTGCAGACTACCTTCTCTCTGGACTCGATATTACCGCTATAGCTGTTGATGGCGGAGGACGTAAGTGGTTTGGTACAAAAGGCAATGGAGCCTACCTCATTAGTGCAGATAATATGACACAGCTACAGCACTTTATTTCCACTGATAGCAAATTATTGTCCGATAACATACAATCTATTTCTATCAATGATGTCACCGGTGAAGTATTTTTTGCTACCGATAAAGGACTCTGTTCTTATATGAGCGATGCCACAAAGGCAGTAGATTCGCCAGATAACGAAACTACATACGCTTATCCAAATCCTGTAAAACCGGGTTATACAGGTCCTATCACGATTGTTGGTTTATCACTGAATGCGAATGTGAAGATTGTAACAACAAACGGAATTCTCGTCGCTGAAGGAACAAGTAATGGTGGTACTTTTGTCTGGGATGGCAAGGATAAAAACGGGAAACGTGTTGCCTCAGGTGTTTATATGGTGCAAAGTGCCAATGAAAATGGTGACAATGGCACCGTGTGTAAGCTTTCTATTATAAACTAATTTAACCTATGAAACCATCATTTAGTCGTAACCCAATCTTTTGGATACTACTAACAGCTCCATTAGCATTATTCTTGCTTTGTCAACTTCAGCCTACCTTTGACGATTGGACATACTATACTATACCGCAGACGGAGCCACTGACGCTTCAAAGTCTGCTACCTGATGGTAATTATTGGCGACCCTTTGATGTACTTTTCGGTCATCTTCTCGGACTCAATTATCGGCTTTTCCCATTCTTAAACCATCTTTTCATCCTACTGGGACACATCCTTAACACATTATTAGTCTATAAAATTCTAAAATGGTTTGAGGTAAGCAAGTTATCACGTAACCTATCCGTTGTTTTCTTTTATCTATCGTCAGGCACATTGGGAACAGTCCTGAATATCGATTCCCTTAATCAAGTCTACTCCCTTTTATGGGGACTTCTTGCCCTATATAGCTACATCAGCCTATCAGGATACCGAAAACTTATACTATGGTTGTTATGCTCTTTGCTATCCGTCTTTGCCAAAGAGTCTGGTTACGTTTGGTTTGTATGTCCGCCATTCATCGTGTGGAGCATAGGAAAAGAACGTTTTAATCATGTTTTAAGGCATCTTCTTTGTGGCTGTTTATTATTTATTCTCTATCTTGTTTGCCGATTCTTACTGACAGAAAGATTTGATTTAGAGCACAATGCTTATTTGAATTTCACAGTAATACAAATCTTACGTAATCTTGGTGTGCTATTAGGAATGACACTCTATCCTACTGATTATGCCAGTCTTATCCATCCACAGCACCGCCATTTTATAGTTATTGTTATTACAGGACTACTTCCCTTACCCTTTCTCTGGCTTCTACTGCGTTCCTACAAATTGCAGAAACCGCTTGTAATATTGCTTATATCCTTCTTTATTGCAGCCTTTGTCAATCTTATGACAATCTTCTCTATGATGCATTGCTATGCAGTCCTGCCCTTTATAGCACTGATGATTGCCCTACTTTGCGAACAAATAAAGAACAAACGAGTATTGATTGTTTCAGCATTACTCTATCTTCTGACTACAACCTTCACCCTACTCCATCACGGATATGCCTCTTTCCTATCGGGAAAAGTAGGTGAACAAATGGCAAAGAGCATTGTCAGTCAATGCGACCGACCAGTAAACAAGGTGATGGTCATACATTTAGATAAAGGCGAAACAAAATATTCTTCCTTTTGGGTAATTCCCTTTGAGGCTTTCGGATGGGGTTATTCCGTTCGTCAACAAACAGGCTATCAATGGCCCAAAACCATTCTTAATGAAGAAATAACAGATAAACTTCAGTTGAAATCCTTGCTTTCAAAAGCTGCGAAAGCAGGTTGTGATGGTGTATGGTATGCTGAAGACAAACAGATAAAGCGCATAAAGTGAAACAAAAAATAGTTGAAATATCCTTTCTCCACGTGTTTGCTATTCTCTTGGTAGTCATCGGACACTCCTTTTTTCAGACGGAGAGTCTTATTGTTGATTGGATTTATCAATTCCACGTACCCCTTTTCTTCTTCGTCTCGGGTTATCTTTTCCATATTTCAGTACAAGGAAAACCGCTCCAATCACGTATTTTCCTACGTCGTAAAGCCGTGCGCTTGCTACTGCCTTACTTTGTTTTGAGCACACTACTTTTTGTCCCCAAAGTTCTCTTTTCTCAGTTTATGGTACGTCCGATACAAGCCAGTTGGAGCGAATATGTATTGATGCTCGTCTATCCTTATCGTAACGTCAATGGTTCCTATTGGTTCCTACCAACCATATTCTTGACTTTCGTTTTTGCAGTGACAGTCCTTTCTCTTTCACAGAGACGACCATATCTTTCAGCAAAACTGATGTCTTGCCTTTTACTTTCTCTGCTTTTTCTGACAAACATCTTACTTCCCACATCGAGAGACATTATCTTAAACATTAATGGAGCTATCTATTATGCTTTTTATTTTTCATTAGGATATTACGTATGCCATTATAGGTTGATAGAGCTTATTGATAAAAGAAAAACATCTATCATATTATTACTTTCTACATTATCAATCTCCTTCATCGGGTTACACGCAAACGAAGGACCTATAATTAAATTATTGCTTGCCCTGAATGGTATTCTTATGTCAGTATCAATAGCACTTTTATACAAAAGAAATAAGTGTCGTTTCCTCAATTATCTCTCCCCTGCTTCTTTCACCATCTATCTTTATCATGGAATATTTCAGGCCTTGAGCATCCAAATACTGATGCACTTCACCCATTTCAACCACTACATTTATACGTTCCTCGCTATCATAACAGGCATTTATGGTCCTTTCTTTGTCTACAAACTGCTTTATGGCTGCCGTAACAGCCGTTTGGGACGATTCGTAGCATTGGTATCTGGACTTAATTGAACTTAGAGGAAACCCACCTAATATTTGGAGAATAAAAAAAGATATACAGTCGGCGGACTCTGTCGTTGAACAAGAATAGAAAAATTTTCTTTCTGATAGTGAAAATAAGTAAGCATCCAACATTGATTATTTCGGCTCTATAACGAATCGTGTGGGTAATCATATAAATTTCAGATAAAAATATTACCTTTCCTCTATAAAACCGAAAAGAAATCGTCACAGAAGTAACTTAAACCAAAGGCTATGCTTATTATAGTACATAACGAGACTATGCAAGTCATTTGCTGACCTGCATGAAAAATGATACTTTCCTCTTCGAGCTTAACGCTCACACTGAGTTCCATCGCCAGTCATGTCGTTGGTTAATTTGTCATGACGAGGTCATATGCCATCACAAAGGTAGTACCCTTTCCATGACTGGTATATTGCGTCATCCATTTATTACGGATGCTTCGATTATGTTGTTGAAATCCTTATAGGATACACCGTCCTTCAAGATGTTCCATGCACAAATAAGCATTTTCCTTGCTATTGCTACTTGAACTTTCATTCTGTTTTTCTTTCTGACTTGTGTCTGGTGGTAGGAGAATCGGCTAAAAAAACAATTCTTGGTGCGACTTGCACCCCATGAGCATTGTATGATGGTTCGTCGAAGGTATCGGTTTCCATAAGTGATGCGGCGTGATTTAATAGTCTTGTTAGACTGATCATTGCGTGGCTTCAGTCCACTCCAGGAAGCGAGATGGTTGGCTGTTTCAAAGTGACTCATGTCGGTACCGATTTCTGCAATCAATGATGTAGCGGCCCTCATCTTCACTCCTGGAATTGTCTGTAAATTGTGCAACTGTGTCGAATACTCATTTTCGCAAATGGCCAGCATCTTGTCCATACATTGCTGTTTGTGTTGCTCTGCTAAGTCTATTTCTGCCTTGAGCTGCCGCATGATATCTATGTCACATTCTGTAATGCTGCCAGTAGGCGAAGCGATTATAGTTTTCTTTCCATGGTGATTGATAATACGTCCGTGGATTTCCTCCACGAGCACATTGGGGTCAGTAACTCCTTCGCAGATTTTATCTATCACTGCCTTGTAGCTCACACTGTCGGTGTTAGATACATAGTTGCTCAGACGGATGTTACACCGTTGAACGGCTGCGTCCAACTTGGCAAGTTTGCGGATAATCTCATCATCAAGATCATAGATACGCCGGTCGTACTGACGCAACTGTTGGATGCGTTCTGGCGGAACAAAACTACCGTTTACCAATTCCTTTAGCATGCACTCTGCAATCCATTGTGCATCCTTTACATCACTCTTGTGACCGAGGCAATTGTTTAATGAAATAAGGGTTGATGAGTTTCAACTTGAAATGTGGCTCAAGAACTCTCCAAATAGGAATCCAATACACACTTGTGCTTTCCATACCGACTTCTAAAAACGTGATGTGAGAGCATCAAATCACGCATTTCAATTAGTTCTGTTGTTAAAACACCAAATTTCTTCTCGTAAATTTCACCTGTACTACTCAAAATACAAAGATAAACACTATCTTTTATGCAGTCAAAAGCCACATACCGTTCTCATAAGCCTCAATATTTTTGGGTTAAACATGAATTTATCACCCCAAAGATACAAAAATGTGACGTAAGAGCGCGATAATAGGCGAAAGAAGGTAGTGCCCTTGACATTTTTCAATCTCGAATGCAAGTTACAAAAACGGAACTGTGTGGGGAGATTTCTTTTTCAGTTTTTATCTACACTGGCTTATAAATCGAGATTTTTATGTAAATTTGTTTTATGAATAGTACAGAGATATTTACAATGGCTTTAGGCCTGTCAGAACCATGGTATGTATCCAAGGTTGAGTTTATAGAAGGCAAACACTCCAACAAAGAACTCCATATTTGGTTGAGCTTTAATCGCGGACATCGTTTTTAAGCTTAATGAAAATGAGTACACTGCCTACGATACCATAGATAAGACATGGCGTCATTTGAACTTCTTTGAACATCTTTGTTATCTTCACGCCAGCGTTCCCCGTATTAAAACAGATGACCACCGAACAATCATGGTAGATGTTCCGTGGGCGCGTAAAAGCAACGGTTTCACATTGCTTTTTCGAAGCCTACTCAATGCTTCTCATAGAGCGTGAAATGCCTGTGAAGAGCGTTTCCCGTACCATTCATGAAACAGCTCCACGTATATGGCGTGTTTTTTTAATCATTGGGTTCATAAAGCCGTTAAGAAAAATTGACATGTCCAAAGTACGTCACATCGGAGTGGATGAAACCTCTAAACGAAAGGGACACAACTACATAACTCATTTTTGTAGACTTGGATACCCGTAAGACTATTTTCGTCACTGATGGTAAAGATGCAAGCACTTTCGAGGGCATTCAGCAAGGCATTGGTTGCGAGCCATGGAAAGGTGGAGAATATAGAAGCTATCAGTATGGATATGTCTAAATCTTTCATATCAGGTGCCTTAACTCACTTCCCCAATGCCGGTATCATTTTCGATAAATTCCATATATTTAAGGCTCTCAACGAGGCTGTTGATACAGTACGTAAGGAGGAACACAAAGAAACCAAACTACTTAAAGGACACCGTTTTTACGCTGCTATACAACAAGAAGAATCTCTCACCAAAAAAAATGATGGAACTGAATACCCTCCTGATGACCTACCCAACAATTGGAAAGGCTTATAGCTTTAAGGAATCTTTCATCGATATATTCAATGAGTGCGCTAAGGATTCTGTGGAAAAACTTGATTTATGGTGTGAGATGGTAGAACAATCGGCAATCAAGCCTATGCTTAATTTCGTTGCAATGATAAAATCGCACATGTACGGCATCAAGCAGCTATTTGCCATGAGGGATGTCAACAACGGAATTCTGGAGGGATTGAACTCACAGATACAACTTGCTAAAAGGAGGGCGAGGGGATTCGTAAATACAGAAAACTTTAAGTATATGATCTATTTCATAACAGGTGGGCTTGAACTGGATTACCCACACGATTCGTTATAGAGCCATTATTTCTACAAGTAATATTCCTTTTCAAATAAAAAAATATCAATCAGAAACTCACTGTAACAGTTTGTTTGTCACTTATCTTTTGTCCTATTTTTTTCACATTATTGATTTCAACATACGCTCTTTTACATCTGTAAAGAGCATTAATAGGACAGTTGAAGAGCATTATTAAGCGTTCAATTAATGGTCTTTTGAAATCCTGTTAATGGTCTTTTTAAAAGACACTTTGTAACATCTTAAATAACAAGTAATTACAAAGGTGTAAAATAAACGTAATTTTGAAGCGATTATAAGCAAATGATGATTTATATTGTAAAGAAATTTCAGATAAAAGGATAATATACAAGAAATAGTAAGTAAGATCACGTCTTACTTACTACCTATTGGAAAAGAGCCTTTAGCAATAATAAGTTTAATTCCTAATTCCTCTATACGTAGGGCATCGGCCTTCTTAATATGTTCATCAGTGATAATAATATCAATTTCCTCCAAATTAGCAATCTTTGCAAACCCACGTTTACCAAACTTAGAAGAGTCAGCCAAAACAATTGTCTTCTGTGATGCGTCCATCATAGCCTTGTTTAGTCGAGCTTCACGCATATCTGTCGTGGTGATACCAAAATCAAAATCAATACCATCAACACCAATAAACAATTTAGTAAAAGAACATTCGCTAAGCATGACCCTACTAAAATCACCTACTACCGATTGCGAACTATGACGCAATGTGCCCCCTAACTGAATGATGTCTATATCTTCATTCTGTGAGAGAATTTGCGAAACAGGAATAGAAGCCGTCATCACCGTCAAGTGATGCTGAGGACGAATACAACGTGCAAAGTTATGTAGGGTAGTACCTGATGCAATAAGAATAGAGTCGTCCTTACCAATGAGATGAGCAGCCTCATGTCCGATACTTATTTTCTCTTCTTGGCACAAACGTTCCTTATCGTTTATAGACCTATTGCTGGTAAACGGGTCAATGAGAATAGCCTTCCCATGGCTTCTATACAATTTACCTTGCATCTCTAACTCTGTAAGATCCTTACGAATAGTTACAGATGTTACATTAATTATTGATGCCAGATCAGTCACAAGAATTGACTCCTTTTTCATGAGCTGATCTAAAATAATGTTGTGTCTATCCTCTTTTTGTCATGTGAAGAAAAATTATTATAAAAATCCTTATTTGCAAATACTTTGCTTATATCGTTTCAAAGATACGAAAAAGTTAATAATCATTTCAAAATTATCTACTTTTTTTATATGACAATGCTTTTTTTATTGATTTTTTAAGAGGTTAATAACTTCTAAGTCACATTTATATCTTAAAAGAACATATAATCCAGAATTTCTGGACGAGTAAAAAGATGTTATCTATATGATTTCCATAACAACGTAAACTTCTATTTTTTTCAATTGCGAAATATAGAAAAAGAAGAAAAAGAGTGTAGCTTTTTATTAAAAAAATAGTTAAAAAGAATAATATTTGGATAAACAAATACCTAATTGTATTTTTGTTTCAGAAAGAAAGAAAACGAATTTCGTACCGAAAAGAAAAACGTTTCATATTCGTCGAATGCGAACAGAAATCTATTGAGTAACCGACATATTTAAGATGAAGGATTTTACAAAGAAACATTATGATGTAATCATTATTGGTGGTGGTATCACTGGTGCAGGTACAGCTCGTGATTGTGCTATGCGTGGTATGAAAGTGTTACTGGTTGAGAAAGATGACCTTACCAATGGTGCAACAGGTCGCAACCATGGTTTACTCCATAGTGGTGCACGTTATGCTGTAACCGATCAGGCTTCGGCCACAGAATGTATCAAAGAAAACTTTATCCTTCGTAAGGTAGCACGTCATTGTGTTGAAGAAACAGACGGACTATTTATTACCTTACCAGAAGACGACCTAACTTATCAAGCGACCTTTGTAGAGGCTTGTCAAAAGGCTGGTATTCGTGCCGACATCATCGACCCAGAAGAAGCTCGCCGTATAGAACCATCAGTAAATCCAGACTTGATTGGAGCAGTGCGTATCCCAGATGCTTCTGTTGACCCATTTAGATTAACAGTAGCCAATGTATTAGACGCACGCAATCATGGGGCAGACATATTGACCTATCATGAAGTGACAGACTTGCTTGTAGAACAAGACAAGGTTATAGGAGTAGCACTTCGTAACAATCTTACAGGAGAGACTTACGATGTGCATGGCTCATTGACTATTAATGCAGCAGGTATATGGGGTCATCTCGTCGCTAAACAAGCAGGAATAACAATAAATATGTTCCCAGCTAAAGGTACATTGCTCATCTTCGGACACCGTGTTAATAACATGGTGATTAATCGTTGCCGTAAACCTGCCAATGCAGATATATTGGTACCAGACGATGCTGTATGCGTAATCGGCACAACAAGTGATCGTGTACCATTCGATACGATAGACGACTTAAAGATAACTAAAGAAGAGGTAGACTTGCTTATAAAGGAAGGTGAGAAACTTGCTCCAAGCCTTGCTACTACACGTATACTACGTGCATACGCTGGTGTACGTCCACTGGTTGCAGCAGACAATGACCCATCGGGAAGAAATATCAGTCGTGGTATTGTTTGCTTAGATCATGCAACACGTGACGGCATGGAAGGTTTCATCACCATTACTGGCGGTAAGATGATGACTTATCGCTTGATGGCAGAGGAAGCCACCAATCTTGCTTGTAAGAAATTACATATTGATAAGCCTTGCGAAACGGCTACAACCCCATTGCCAGGTTCTGAAGCAATGATAGCAGACTCACATGGGAAGATATATAGTACATCTGTAAATGCAGCAGAAGGTAGACATGGCTTATTTGCAAAAGACTTAAAATTAGACACTGTTGATGACTCTGCTCTTATCTGCGAATGTGAAGAAGTGAGTGTGGCAGAAGTAAAATTTGCAATTGAGAAACTACATATACATAACCTTCTCAACCTCCGTCGTCGTACACGTGTAGGAATGGGAACCTGTCAAGGAGAACTTTGTACGTGTCGTGCAGCCAATTTCATTTGCGAAAAGAACGTAAAGAAGTCGGAGAAAGATTTACTCGAATTTGTAGATGAACGTTGGAAAGGTATGCGCCCAGTAGCTTGGGGACAATCACTTAGCGAAGCACAGCTATCAGCTCATATCTATCAAGACTTATGTGGATTAGACAAACTTAAAGCATCTTTGGAGGAGAAATCATGAAATTTGATACAATTGTTATAGGAGGTGGGCTGAGTGGCTTAACAGCTGCTAATGTGTTGGCAAAAAAAGGACAACGCGTTGCGATTGTTAGTAACGGACAGAGTACGCTACACTTTGCATCTGGATCATTCGACTTATTAGGCTACGATAACGATAATAAATTAGTAAAAAGCCCCTTACAGGCTATTCCATCACTTGGCGCAACCCATCCATATACAAAATTAGGCGTCGAAAAGATTGCATGCTTAGCAAAGGAAGCACAAGAACTCCTCAAAGACTGTGGTATTCATACCACTGGAAGTGCTGACAATAACCACTATCGCATCACTCCAATGGGTACACTGAAACCCACATGGCTGAGTATTGATGGTATGGCTACATGTGGTATTGACGAAAAATTTGCGTGGAAAAAAGTAGCCTTAGTTAATATTGCGGGCTTCTTAGACCTACCAACCAACTTCATGTTGGCAGGATTAGCAGAGCAAGGCTTAGATATCGAACTAAAAACAATAAGATTAGACGCCTTTGATTATGCTCGACGCAATCCTACTGAGATGAGAGCAACAAATATTGCAAAAGTAATACATGACAAAAAACTTGTAGAAACCATTACAGTAGAATTAAATAAACTGACTGGTTACGACGCAATACTCTTTCCAGCAGTAGCCGGACTACGTAATGCAAAAGAAGACAAATTGCTTCGCAAGTGTGTCAATACACCTTTATATTATGTAACTCCAATGCCCCCTTCTGTAATGGGCGTACGTGTGGCTATGTTGATGATGAATCATTTTAAGACAAATGGCGGTATCGAAATCATCAGTAACAAAATTAATGGAGGTGTAATAGAAAATGGTTCTGTACAATATCTTACAGCTAATCATCTTCCTAACGATAAATTAATAGCTGAGAATTACATCCTTGCTACCGGTTCATTTATGAGTCAAGGGCTAATGAGCGATTACGAACACGTGTTTGAGCCTATCCTCAATCTTGACATACATGCATCTAATAATCGTGATGAATGGATGGAAGAGTCTGTTTTCGAACCACAACCATACATGAACTTTGGTGTTGCAACTGACACAGCATTCCATCCTCTTAAGGATGGTAAAGCTGTAACTAACATGTATGCAATAGGTTCCGTACTCGAAGGACATAACCACATCAAACAAGCTGACAGTACGGGTGTGTCATTATTAACAGCCTTGCAGTAGCAAAGGAAATCTTAAAGTAATAAGCTAATCGAAATGGAAGGTATTCAATTAAAAAATATAAGTGAAAATAACTTAGAACAGTGTTTGAAATGTTCTATTTGCACAGCATATTGCCCTGTATCTGCTGTTGAACCAAAATACCCTGGACCAAAACACTCTGGTCCAGACGTGGAGCGTTATCGTTTGAAACATGAGAAGTATTTTGAAGAAACTCTAAAAATGTGTCTCAATTGTAAACGATGTGAAGTAGCTTGTCCACATGGCGTTCGTATCGCTGACATTATCCAAAGTTCACGTATTAAGTATAGTACTAAACGTCCAAAACTACGTGACATGATGTTGGCTAACACCGACTTCGTTGGAACAATGTCGAATATGGTTGCTCCTATTGTCAACTTCTCCTTAGGTCTGAAACCAACAAAGGCTATTCTTCACACTGTATTGGGAGTGGATAAGCATCGTGAGTTCCCGTCATATACAACTCAGAAATTTGAAACATGGTTTAAGAAAAATGCAGCAAGCAAACAGAATTCTTACAAAAAAACATGTCAGCTACTTCCATGGATGTTATGTCAATTACAACTTCCCTCAATTAGGAAAAGACCTTGTTAAGATAATGAACGCTTGTGGATATGGTGTACACCTATTAGAAAAAGAAAAGTGTTGTGGTGTAGCACTCATTGCGAACGGACAACCAAAACAAGCAAGAAGACAAGGAGAAGTTAATATGAAAAGCATACGCAAATCCTACAAAGAGGATAAACGTATGGTTCTGACAACCAGTTCTACTTGTACATTCACCATGCGTGACGAATATAAACATCTCCTGCATATTGATAATGATGATATACGCGAAGGCATTACTTTGGCCACTCGTTTCTTATATCAACTTATTGAAGAAGGAAAGATAAAATTAGCGTTCCGAAACGACTTCAAGATGAAAGCTGCCTATCATTCTGCTTGTCACATGGAACGAATGGGATGGATTATTTATAGTACCGAACTCCTACGCATGATTCCTGGGTTAGACCTGATTATGCTTAGCTCACAATGCTGTGGTATAGCTGGAACATACGGTTTTAAGAAAGAGAACTATGCTAACTCTCAAGCAATTGGACATGATCTTTTTGAACAAATTAAAGAATTAAACCCCGATTATGTTTCTACCGATTGTGAAACGTGTAAGTGGCAAATAGAAATGTCATCAGGATATAAAGTACTGAATCCTATTACTATACTTGCCGATGCATTAGATGTTGAAAAAACGATAGAACTTAATAAATAAAGCCATTTATTGGACTAAACTTTATTTAATAACAAAATCTATCTTTTTTGTAAATATAACATAGGTAACACTTTTCATTTCAAAATATTAAACCTCAATGCATATTAATATAAGAAAAGAAAAGAACTTCGTTAGGTAATATAAAAATACATTTTCCTTTGTAATAATGGAATTAATGTTTATCTTTGCCATATAATTATACTATATAAAAACAAATACACCTAATAGGGCGTACATAATTAATCTACGAATAAGATATTATTGGCAACCTAAAAATTAAGAATCTATATTCCGACATCTAAATAAATAACAAAAACAAATATTTTAAGTTATGTGGAATTTTCTAAATCCTCCTGCTTATAAGGAGGCACAAACGGGAACAGAAGCCGATGCACGTTATCGTTCGCTACGATGGCAAGTTTTTATTGGTATATTCATAGGATATGCTGGCTTTTATGTTGTTCGTAAGAACTTCTCTATGGCAATACCAATGTTGGCACCATTTGGTTTCGACAAAGACGAGTTAGGTATTGTGCTTTCGATGAATGCAATTGCTTATGGCTTCTCGAAGTTTATTATGGCGAGCATCTCCGACAGAAGTAATGCTCGAACATTCCTACCATTAGGTTTGTTTTTATCTGCTGTTTCAATGCTGTTTATGATTGTACCAGTACAATGGTTGGGTGCAGAACATAAAACATTAGCAATAGCTTTAATGGCAGCACTAAACTTCCTTGTAGGATGGTTTAATGGTATGGGATGGCCTCCATGTGGTCGTGTTATGACGCATTGGTTCTCTATTAAAGAACGTGGTACTTGGATGTCATTCTGGAACTGTGCTCACAACGTAGGTGGAGCCTTAGTAGGACCTATGGCTGTATATGGTGCTATGTGGTTCGGTTCATTATTCTATGGTTCTGATACATCACGCTATTTCCTCATTGGTACTTATGCCTTTCCAGCAGCAGTAGCAGGTATAATTGCTATTTTGGCTTACTGCTTAATTCGCGACACACCACAATCATGTGCACTTCAATCTATTGAAGAATGGTCTGGCGATGCAGCAAAGAGTTATAATGCAAAAGCCGAAGAAGTACTTTCTACCAAAGAAATATTCCGAACAGTCCTTACCAATAAATTCCTGTGGTATATTGCTTTTGCTAATGCCTTTGTTTATATGGTTCGTTATGGCTGTTTAGACTGGGCACCTACAATTCTCACCGAAAGAGGAATTGACATCAAGAGTGCTGGTTGGGCATACTTTGCTTATGAAATGGCAGCTATTCCTGGTACAATTATCTGCGGTTGGTTGTCGGATAAAGTCTTTAAGGGTCGTCGTGCACTACCTACCATAATCTTTATGGCACTGGTTGCTGTTGCTATCGTTTTCTATTGGCAATTCCTCGACAATGTCAATATCGTAATAGCCTGCTTAATTGCTATTGGCTTCTTCATTTATGGTCCAGTAATGTTGATTGGTGTACAAGCCTTAGACTTAGCTCCAAAGAATGTAGCAGGTACAGCGGCAGGACTAACAGGATTTATGGGTTATGTTCTTGGTACAGCCTTACTTGCTAATATCGTAATAGGTTACGTAGCTGATGCATGGGGATGGGATATTACCTTCATCTTGTTACTCATTGCATGTGGTTTATCAATTATCTTCATGGGACTAACCTATCGTGAAGAGCAATATCTTACAAAACAATCAAATAAATAATATAATTACTCTTTATTTTATGACTAAAAAAGAACTAAAGACAGGTTTACTCTTAGGGCTTACAGCTCTAACAGTATTTACATCATGTTCAGAAGAACAGCAGTTCACAAATCAGAAGTTAGATGCTAAACGCATTGATGTTCAAGTATTAAACGATGATCTTGCAAAAGTACGTGACTACGTGCCTATGTATGCTGTTGTTGCTCATCGTGGTTCAACATTCTGGACACCAGAAGAGACAGAGAGTGCATGGCGTTGGGCACGTGAGATGGGTGTAGACTACCTCGAGTCGGACATGCAATGTACCAAAGATGGTATTGTACTTGCCAATCACGATGAGAATCTAAAACGCACTACAAACATCGAAAACGTGTACAGTGAGAAAGTACCTGATACTCGTATTCAATTCTATGAGAGTTTAGGCTTTACACATGAGGATGCTGTTGAACAGTATAAACGTGACGTTGCTTCTTTCCGTCCTTATTATACAATGTCTTATTACTATGCTGAGCTTTTAAAGCTTGATGCAGGTTCATGGTTTAATGAGACAAGTTTAGAGCAAGCACGTGCTTCTTTCAAGAATCAGCACCAGTATGTATCTGCTCTTCAAGACCAAATCGCTTATGCTAAGGGTATGATGCTAAAGCGTGATAAAAACAACGAGCGTGTTCTTACTTACAAGATAAAAGAAGAATATAAAGGTAAAACTCTAAAGCAGATTTACGATGCTATCAAGGCTAAGGGTGAATACAATGCCAAATATATGGACTTCTTGGAGTACGATTTTGCTGACGCTTATGTAAAAGACCCACAAGACACAGGTAACCGTCCTGGTATTTACATTGAGTTTAAGGAGAGCTGGATTAACCCAAGCAATATGGAGAAGCGTGTTTATGATGTTCTTGCAGAACAACATTGGAACATCATTACCGAGCCTGCTACCGAAACTGAATTCTATAAGAATGGTAAGGTAAATGTTGGTAACACCAATGGTAAGGTAATCCTTCAAACATTCTCATTTGACGCATTAATTCGTGCTAATAAAATATTTAAAGGTAAAATACCAATGTGTTATCTCTTATGGATTAGCAAACCAGCTTACGCAACCGATATTGCCTACGATACCCCTACAGGTTATGCTGCATTTATCAAGTGGACACAAGACAATGGCGCACACATTATCGGTCCTGCAATCTCTGGTGCACCTAACAACTACCCAGAAATGAATGCTCCTTGGCAAGCTTATATGATTCGCAAGAGTGGTATGATGAACCATCCATATTCTTTCGACTCACATGCACAGATGGCAAAGTATCTCGGTACATATAACTATGGTATTGAAACAGAGTTTGATGACCTATTGCGTATAACTGTTCCAGAAACAAAATACACAAAATTCAGCAAATCATCTGATCAACCTATCTATATGGATGGTTTCTTTACCAATCGTTCTGAACTCTCTTTGAAGTTTATGATTGAAAGTGGTTTCCGTTGTAATGCAAAACTACCTAATCCTTTCCATTCTGGTAAAACATACGATAACTCACAGGCTCCTTCAGAAGTACCTGATGCAGCTGCTACACTCGATCGTTTAGGTTATACCAAGTAATTATTATTATTAAAAAATAGATAGATATATTCAAGTATGAAAAAAATATTTTTAACATCTATTGCAGCATTATTGGCCTTTACTGCTAATGCGCAAGACTTTGATACCAAACCAAACCTTACGATTGATAAGGATGAACAGGATTTACATTTTACAGTAGGTGCTCGCTTTATGGCAGATGGTGCGTATTATCATTCTGATTTTACGCCTCTACAGTCAGGTGGTTCTATCACTGATTCACGTATTCGTACTTCATTAAAATATCAAGATTGGTACTTCTATGCTGACTTTGGTTTCGGTGGTGGTAAGTTTAGCCAGAAGAATATCTTTTTAGAGTATAACAAAGAAGCTAACTCTGGTGATACTCACTCTGTAAAAGTTGGTTACTATAATGATCCTGCTGGTTCTATGGCACGTAACACCTCATTAGGAAGCTACCACTTCATCTCACGCCCAGGTTCTACAAATGCTCTGGGTGAAGGTCGTGAGTTAGGTATAAGCTATCGTTACAATAGTAAGAGATTTATGGCTTACCAAGGTGTCTTTACAGAAAACCAGTATAATAAGATTGAAGCAGGTTACAATGGTGTAACAGTTGCTGGTCGTTACTTGTATCGTCCTATTGCAGATGAGAACCAAACATTACACGTTGGTGTAAATGCTCGATTTGCACACTTAGGAGGCGGTGAGGTTACAAAGAATGTTTTGAAGAAGACATTGAAGCTTGGTCAGAGCTTAGAAACCTACGTTGATAACGACGAACAGTTTGTTTCTGCCGAGTTACCTTGGGCTAACAACGTTATAGATTTCGGTGCAGAAGCTCTTTATCACAATGATAAAGTCTTTGTACGTGGTGAATACCTATACAAGCACGTAACCAAGAAGCGTAATAGCCTATCACTCTTTACTGATGCACAGGACAATATTGATGGTTGGGGTGATTACGATTTATGGCTTAATGCTAACAAACTGCGTTCTAACAACTTCCATGGTGGTTACGTAGAGGCTGGCTATAAGATTTTTGGTAATCCATACAAGTATAATAGTAAAGAAGGTCTTCTTGGCGGACTTGATGGTAAATCACTTGAAGTAGTAGCTCGTTTCAACTATACAGGCTTGAACGACCTTACTGAGGGTGAATACTTCAACGCTGGTCGTGGTCATTACTATGCTGCTGGTTACATGCAGGATTGGCCTGGTACTGGTGCAACAAGTGTTGGTGGTGGTAACATCTATTCTTACACTCTTGGCTTGAATTATAGCTTTAACAAGTTTGCGCAGGTAATGCTCGATTATACCTACCATCACTTAAATAAGGATATGTATCCATACGATAAGAACATGCACGCTGTACAAGCACGTGTACAATTTGTTTTCTAATAAGGATACTATCTCGTGTTAATTAAAAAAATATGTATTGACAAAAAGGACTGAAACAATCCTTTAATACTTATTTTTATCACTACAATCTGCATATAACCAATGCTTAATTGGTTATGTGCAGATTTTTTTACAAAAAAGATAGTTAAACAAAGCTGTTAAAAAAACATTGACGAATCCATAAAAAACAAAGTAGGCTGGAAATAACCAGCCTACCATTTATTCCTTACGAACATTTGGAACTTTTTTTAGTCTAACAAATGCTCATTACATCAAATATTTAAAAGATTAATAAAGTCTTACCCTTTCAATATCTTCTTAATATCATTCAGTTTGTTGAGAGCTTCAACAGGTGTAAGGTTATTAACATCAATACCGAGGATTTCATCACGAATTTGTGTTAGAACAGGGTCATCCAACTGGAAGAAGGAGAGTTGCATACCTTCTCTACCCTGATCAATACGCTCAACGGCAGCCTTACCAACATTACCCACTTGCGCATTATCTGCTTCAAGCTCCTTAAGAATAACGTTTGCACGCTTAACAATAGAACGAGGCATACCCGATATCTCAGCTACATGAATACCAAAAGAATGCTCACTACCACCTTTCTCTAACTTACGGACAAAGATTATCTTTCCATCTACTTGCTTAACAGAAACATTGAAATTCTTGATACGTGGGAAATTCTTCTCCATTTCGTTCAATTCATGGTAGTGCGTAGCAAAGAGAGTACGAGCCTGTGCACGTGAATATTCATGCAGATACTCTACAATTGCCCATGCAATGCTAATACCATCGTAGGTACTTGTACCACGACCCAGCTCATCAAAGAGTACTAAAGAGCGTGGAGTGACGTTATTAAGGATGTTAGAAGCCTCCGTCATCTCAACCATAAAGGTTGATTCTCCCAATGAAATATTATCCGAAGCACCCACACGTGTGAAAATCTTATCCACCATTCCCACGCGTGCCTGTTCAGCAGGAACAAAGCATCCTATCTGTGCCAGTAGTACGATGAGAGCCGTCTGGCGGAGTAGGGCCAGACTTACCCGCCATATTTGGTCCCGTAATCATCATTATCTGTTGGCGTTCCGTATCAAGCAACACATCATTAGGTACGTATTGTTCGCCTATCGGTAGCTGTGTCTCAATCACTGGATGGCGACCCTGCTTAATATCTAATACCTCCGAATCGTCTACCACTGGACGCACATAACGCTGCAATTGTGACACCTTCATAAACGAAAGCAGACAGTCGAGATGGGCAATAAGGTTAGCATTGATTTGTATCTGAGGAATAAACTCTTGCATATCCTGTACCAGCTCCATATAAAGCTGATTTTCCAAAGCCAATATCTTTTCGTCAGCACCAAGTATCTTCTCTTCGTATTCTTTAAGTTCAGGTGTAATATAACGCTCTGCCTGCGCCAGTGTCTGCTTACGAATCCAATTCTCAGGCACCTTATCTTTGAACGTATTGCGCACCTCTAAGTAATAGCCGAAGACATTATTAAATCCTATCTTCAATGAGCTAATACCCGTCTGCTCAATTTCTTTCTCCTGAATTTCCAACAGATATTGTTTTCCATTGTCACGGATAGAACGCAAATCATCGAGTTCCTGATTAAAACCTAGGCTATCACGTCACCTTTGTTGACTAACTGTGGAGGATCAGGCTGTATCTCCTTCTCTATCCTGTCACGCAAAGACTCACAAAGGTTCAGCTGTTCACCTATTCTCTTCAGCGTATCACTCGTTGCATAAAGGCAAGCCGTCTTAACAGGTTGGATAGCCATAAGGGCATTCTTCAACTGCACTACCTCACGAGGTGACACACGACCTACTGCAACCTTTGAAATAATGCGCTCCAAGTCGCCAATACGATGAAACTGCTCATTGATACATTCACGAAAATCAGGCTCACGGAAGAAATAATCAACCACGTCCAGACGCTCATTAATAGGTTTCACATCCTTCAATGGAAAAACCATCCATCGGCGTAACATACGTCCACCCATTGGCGTAACCGTATTATCGATGACATTCAAAAGCGAAGAACCTCCCTCGTTCATTGATGCAATCAGCTCCAGAGAACGGATGGTGAAGCGGTCCATACGCACATATTTATCTTCTTCAATACGTGCCAGAGAAGTGATATGATTGATTTGTGTATGCTGTGTTATCTCCAGATACTGAAGGATAACACCTGCTGCAATAACACCATTATACAGATGGTCAACACCAAAACCCTTTAGATTCTTAGTACCGAAGTGTTTTAGTAGCTTCTGACGTGCCGTCTGATCAGTAAACACCCAATCGTCCATCTCAAACGTACAAAGGCGTGTACCGAAATAGCGTTCAAAGTCTTGTTTCCTCGCACGGTCGAAGAGAACCTCCTTTGGTTGGAAGTTTCCCAATAACTTTTCTACGTAGTCAAAGGTACCTTCACCGGTCAGGAACTCACCAGTAGATATATCCAAGAAACTGACACCACAAGCACCTTTACCGAAATGTACCGATGCAAGGAAGTTGTTTTCCTTATAGTTCAACACGTTGTCGCTCATGGCAACACCCGGTGTGACAAGTTCTGTAATACCACGCTTCACCATCTTGTCCATTGCCGACAGACCCTTCTTACCTTTAATAGCCTCACGCTTTTTCTTTGGGTCCTCCAACTGGTCGCAAATAGCCACACGCTTCCCAGCACGAATGAGCTTAGGTAGATAGGTATCGAGGGCATGATGCGGGAAACCAGCCATCTCTATCGAGTCACCATTACCACCATTATTACGACGTGTAAGGGTAATACCGAGTATTCTTGCCGACTCCACAGCATCCTCACCATACGTCTCATAGAAGTCGCCACACCTGAATAGCATCAATGCTCCGGGATGTTGCGCCTTCATTGAGAAGAACTGTTTCATCATCGGGGTAAGTCCCTTATCGTCTTTTGCCATATCTTTTATTCCTTATTAAGTCTATTTCTATTTTATCCTTAGATTTACAAAAATTACAAAAATAAGGATGAAAGCCCAAATATTCCCTTACTTTTCATTTTTGTTTTTGATTTCTTACCACAGAAAAATAAGGAAGTACTATTAATATAAGTTCTGTCAATAAAAAAAGTAAGAGTTAGATTATTTTCATAAATGTTATATCGATACTACGAATAACGCTTAACCCAAATCTATAAGTTTAATGAATTAACTTATATACAACGAATAGCACGAATATCCTTTGATATGGATTATTCGTGCTATTATAGTAATTCTTTATTATAACTTTATTATGGAAGTTTTTCCTTCCTTACCTCTTGAACGCAATATCGACCATACACCGAGACCAATAAGAGGAATACTTAGAATCTGTCCCATATCGATTGGTAGACCAGCTTCAAAGGTTACCTGTATTTCCTTTGCATATTCAATAAAGAAACGGAAGGTAAATATGAGTGCAAGACAAAGTCCGAAATAGAGTCCTGTACCCACTTTTCTTGGATACTTTCTGTATATAAAATAAATCAGAACAAATATTATCAGATAAGCAATTGCCTCATATAATTGTCCGGGATGACGTGGATTATTATCCACATTAGAGAAGATAAAGGCCCAAGGAACGTCTGTTACCTTACCAATAATCTCAGAATTCATCAAGTTTCCAATGCGAATAAAGCAAGCAGTAATACCTGAAACGATACCGAAGAAGTCGAGTACAACCCATGTATTCATCTTCATATTACGAATATAAAGGAAGAGAGAAATGAGCAAACCTAACACTCCTCCATGTGATGCAAGTCCTTGATAACCCACAAATTTCCATGAGCCATCTGCCATTTCACGGATAGGAACAATGATTGATAAGATTCCTTTCCATGAAGTGAGAAACTCGTCTGGTTCGTAGAAAAGACAATGACCCAAGCGAGCACCTATCAGTACACCAAAGAAAACATAAAGAAAAAGTGGTTCAAACTTCTCTGCAGGATATTTATGACGCTTGAAAAGCCACTGCATCATAAGATAGCCCAAAGCAAGACCTACCAACCAGCACATTCCATACCAGCGAATAGGTAAAGAACCAAGCTGAAATATTATTTCAGAGGGTTGCCATACAACATAAAGTAGATTGTTCATAGTTACGATATAAAAAGTTAAAAATAACAGAATTAATCGTCCCCTCTCTAATCAGAGAGGGGTAGGTGGATAGACTTATACATTAAATCTAAAGTGCATGATGTCACCGTCTTGTACAACATATTCCTTACCTTCTATGCCGAGTTTGCCAGCCTCACGAATAGCTGCCTCAGAACCATATTTAATGTAATCGTCGTACTTGATGACCTCTGCACGAATGAAACCCTTCTCAAAGTCGGTATGGATAACACCCGCACACTGCGGAGCTTTCCAACCTTTATGGAAGGTCCATGCCTTTACTTCCATCTCACCAGCAGTAATGAAGGTCTGCAGGTTAAGAAGATGATATGCCTTATTAATAAGTCGGCTCACACCACTTTCTTCCAATCCGAGTTCGTCAAGGAACATCTTCTTATCCTCATAGCTCTCCAAAGAAGCAATATCTTCCTCTGTCTTAGCAGCGATAATCATTGCTTCAGCACCTTCCTCAGCTGCAATCTTCTCAATCATCTGACTGTATTCATTACCTGTCTTAGCACTTGTTTCATCAACATTGCAAACATAAAGTACAGGTTTTGTTGTCAAAAGGAAAAGGTCGTGCGCTGCTTGCTGTTCTTCCTTGCTTTCAAACTCAACGCTACGAGCATTCTTACCCTGCTCTAACACTTCCTTATAAGCCTCCAAGACAGATACCATTACCTTAGCATCTTTATTGCCTGCAGCAGCAACTTTCTGCTGTTTAGCAAGCTGTGCCTCGATAGTTTCAAGGTCTTTGAGCTGCAACTCTGTATCGATAATCTCCTTATCCTCTACAGGATTGACTGCCATACCACCCTCACGTACCACGTTATCGTCCTCGAAACAGCGGATTACATGAATAATAGCATCGCACTCACGAATATTACCAAGGAACTTATTGCCCAATCCTTCACCCTTAGAAGCACCCTTAACGAGTCCTGCGATGTCGACAATCTCACAGGTAGCAGGTACGATTCGTCCCGGATGAACAATCTCAGCGAGCTTATTCAAACGCTCGTCTGGGACGGTAATAACGCCAAGGTTCGGTTCGATTGTACAGAAAGGGAAATTAGCTGCTTGTGCTTTGGCACTGCTCAAGCAGTTGAAAAGTGTAGACTTACCTACGTTTGGCAGTCCTACAATACCACATTTTAATGCCATATCTTAAAATAAACGTTTATTTCTTTTATATAAAACAAGTGTAAAGGAAGTTTTCTTACTCATTACCATGTACAACTTATTTTCTGCAAAATTACATAATTAATTCGATATAAGCGAGAAGAAGTGGAAATAAGGTTGCATACAAATAAACTCTATCTCAACTCTTTCATAAGATTATAGGGGTATGAAGAAGATGTTATGTCATACCCCTATCAGTATCAAGGAAAATATTTATCCTATACCTGAAAGAATTAATGTGCTATCTATAAATAGGTAGAATACTTATTTTATTTCTGCTGTGATAGGACTTTTGACACCCTTCATTGAGACGAGAAAAGCCTTAGCTGAACCAAATTTCAAATGCATATCAAGACGAATTGGAACATGATTATTATCATCAGTAACATAGAAATTGGCTATTTCACGCCATTTCTCATCATCATATTCGTAATAGGTAAGACGAAGACAACGATACTTTTTATTATTGTCGGATTTTATATCCTCTTTACCACCATATACTATACGTGCAGAATGACGGCTATTTCCATCTACAATAGGGAATTTTACCACTTCCCCTTTCTTCCAGTTCTCTGGATTAAAACTTCTTGCACGCATAAAAATACTCATCATATCAAAAGAACATTCATCATGCATGGACTCAGTCCATTGATGTTTTCCTTCATTATTTATTCTATGTTGTAATAATTTACTTTTTACCATTTGGATAAGTATAGAATATCTCGTCTACCGTATAGCGTTTGCCCTCTCTTGCTCCCTTACGGAAGTAGAGTGGTTCCATTTGCTTTGAGTTATAAGCAAGTAAGGTATCACGCAAAACGAAATAATTATCAAGTTTTCCATTACCACGTGTTGTCAGTGAAGCGCGATAAGCTGGAATTCCCTTATAATTAGAAGAAACAGTATACCATGAAGCCGTACCTGTTTTCACCCATATAAACTTCCAATTGTAATAAAGGTTATACGTAAGATACTCTCCGCTGCTGAAAGCTGTGTTATGATATGTACACTGGGCATTCATCATGACACTCATCATCGTAAAAAGACAAACGATATAAATCTTCAACTTTTTCATATTCTCGATTTTATCCATTCAATTTTAATATTATTATTTATTTCTCTTCTTAAAGAAAAAAGAATATTTAAGTATGATAGGCTGTGGATTAGTGCAGAACTTTTTCTGTTTTTCTTGGTAGAATGGTTATTAAACTTAGAGATATTCTTATCAACAAGTTATTATATTCTTTTCTGTTTGATTATCAGTAATTAAACTGAGTTATCAACATTATCCACAATTGTTGCAAAAGATAATAAGTTTATAACTTTTTGATAGGAAAGTTGTGTAAAACTTCTATAAAACCATATTAATAACCCTGTGGATATCCACATATAAGTGTTTTCTCTTATGATGGTGTGGATAACAAGTGGGTTATAAAAGAGTTATTAACTGATTTTTTTCCACAGAGTTATCAACAGTTATTAGTGTTGTATTGATGTTCCGCACATATTGTGCTGATGCTCCCGCACCAATGGTGCTAAGCATTAGTTACATAGTTGTTTAATGTTGAAAAAGAAGTAATTTACTTTTATAGATAAGTTACTTTACCATGAGTAAATAAGATAAAGTTAGTGTCTTTCATGTTTATAGAAGGTATTGATAGAAAAAGAAATTCACAATTCAGAATTAAAATCACTATTCATTGGTATTATAAAGTTTAGAATTTCCCCTTTTATAATAGCCAAATTAAGTAATATTAATTATGAATTGTGAATGCTGAATTACGCTTTACAAGTCGTCAATCAATGCTGTACTCTTAGCGTATGCTGTACTCTTAGCTTCAAAGAAGTCGGTCTTCACCATATTAGCATTTGAATACTGACCTACCCACTTCATATTCTCAGGTTCCTTCTGGTTGTCGTCATAGAGGAAGCCGAAGCCGAGTCCAGACCAGCGAAGATTGCCCAAATAACGGATATAATCAGATACCATCTGAGCGTTAAGACCTTGTACATCATTACCGATAACATACTGTCCCCATGCTATTTCCTGACGTACACCCTCACGCATCATATCCTCATAAACCTTTATCTTCTCAGGAGTAAACATATCAGGTTCTTCTTTTTTGAGTTCAAGAATTATACTACGGAAGAGCCATAAGTGAGTATTCTCATCTCGGTTGATATAGCGAATCTCCTGTGCAGAACCCGACATCTTACCATTTCGGCTGAGGTTATAGAAGAACATGAAGCCGCTGTAGAAGTATATACCTTCAAGGATAAAGTTAGCAATGAGCGTTTTCATCAGGCTGAACTTATCTCTTTATCATGGAATTCATTATAGCAGTCACCGATGAACTTATTACGATTTAAGAGATGCTCATCAGTCTTCCATTGATAAAGAATGTCGTTACGCTCTTCAGGACTACAAATTGTGTCGAGCATGTAGCTGTAACTCTGACTATGAATACACTCTTGGAAAGCCTGAATGTGTAGACAGAGATTTACCTCGTTAGCAGTGATGTATTCGCTGAGGGTAGGGAGGTTATTGCTTTGAAGTGAATCAAGGAAGACAAGAAAACTAAGAATCTTGTCGTAGGCTACACGTTCAGCTTTTTCAAGACGTGGATAATCCTTAAAGTCCTGTGAGAGATTGATTTCTTCTGGAATCCAGAAGTTGTTCATTGCTTGTCTGTACCAGTCACTCACCCATGAATACTTCATATTATTGAAGTCATTCAAGTTAGTAGTGTTACCACCAATCATTCGTCTTAGGTGTAGGTCTATATCGCCTGAAGGATTGAATAAGGTATTACGTTTTAATTGATTCTCCATAATTTATATGTTCTCTTTATCTTTTTTATATTTTATTCCTATAACTTTCTTTTTCATTTAGCTATTGCTAAATTCTTTGTTTTATGATGAACAACTCTCGCACTCTTCAACCTCTAATGACTTACTACGTACATAATAGATTGTCTTAACACCTTTTTTCCATGCAAGTAAATAGAGATCGAGTATCTGGCGCATTGAGAAGTCATTGGTGATATATAGGTTCATACTCTGTGCCTGATCGATATGTCGCTGACGTACACCAGAAGCAAGAACACTCCACTTTTGGTTGATAAGGTAAGCACTCTTATACATCCAGTAGGTCTCATCTGAAAGTTCAGGTGCAACACGTGGTAGCATACTTCCCTTCTTCTCTTCTAAGAAGAAACGCTTCATAATTGGGTCTAAGCCAGCTGTTGTACCTGCAATAATACTTGTACTGCTGGTTGGTGCGACTGCAAGTAGATATGCATTACGCATACCCTGTAATGCAACTGTCTTGCGAACATCCTGCCATTCAGTACTATCATAACCACGCTTATCAAAGTAGGCGCCTGTTTGCCAGTCACTTCCCTCAAAGAATTGATAGCTTCCCTTCTCCTTAGCAAGGTTTGAGCTGGCAAGAATAGCTGCTCGGTTGATAGTTTCGAACACCTTATCCATAAACTCGAGATGCTCTTCACTCTCCCACTTGATGCGACGTTTAGCAAGAGCATGGTGATAACCACTAATTCCTAAACCAATTGAACGATAACGCTGGTTGGTAAGCTGTGCATAAGGAACAGGATAAAAGTTGAGGTTGATAACGTTGTCAAGTGCGCGAACAACTGTTGCTACCTTTTCTTTCATCTTCTCTTCGTCCTCCAATGGAAGTCTACCAAGTGAAAGACTTGCCAAGTTACATACAACAAACTCACCCGGACGAGTAGTTGTAACGACAATCGTATCACCATCTTTTGTTTCAACTTCCTTTGATATAGTTTCTATCGGTGCCATGTTCTGGGCAATTTCCGTACAGAGATTAGAGCAGTAAATAATACCTTTATGTCCATTAGGATTAGCTCTGTTCACTGTGTCACGATTGAATGTAAATGGTGTTCCAGTCTCAACAGCAGAACGAAGAACAAGTCGAACAATATCTTTTATGCTAATAACACGACGTGAAAGACGCTGATCGTTGACACAATCAAGATACTTATGTTCCCACTCCTCGCCGTAACAATCCTCAAGGCAATAACCCTTGATACGCATAATCTCGTTAGGACAGAAGAGTGACCAGTTCTGATTCATGTCTTCCTCTGCCATCTTCCAGAATAGGTCAGGATAACAGATAGCTGGGAAAATATCGTGTGCTTTCATACGATCATCACCATTGTTGGTACGAAGTTGCAAGAATTCTGGCAAATCTTTGTGCCATACATCTAAGTAAACAGCAACAGCACCTTGGCGCATTCCTAACTGATCAACAGCAACGGCAGTGTCATTAACAAGTTTCATCCAGCGAATAACACCACCTGCTACACCCTTGAAACCACGAATATTACCACCCGTAGCACGTACCTTTCCGAAGTACATACCCATACCACCACCAAACTTGCTCACCTGTGAAAAGTTATCCAAACTACGATAGATACCATCCAAGCTATCTGGAACGGTGTCAATGAAGCAACTTGACAGCTGATGACTTGGCTTACGAGAGTTAGAGAGGGTAGGGGTTGCCATCGTTACTTCCAACTTACTAAGCAAGTCATAGATGCGACGTACCCACATAAGACGGTCTTCCTTCTCTGGCATAGCAAGGTGAAGCGCAATACCAAGGAACATTTCCTGCACACGCTCTATTACTTTACCAGAGTAATTCTTTATAACATAACGCTTTAGAAGTAGGTCAAGACCTGAATAATTAAGGAGCTTATTGCGTTCAGAATCAATAAAGGTAGCAGCTTCATTGATTTCTTCTTCGCTATAATTTTGTAGAATGTAATCACCGTAAAGTCCTTCTTCAGTCATGTATTTAACCTTACGATAGAATGTTTTGAGTCCCATTTCTTCCTCCAAACGAGTGATTTTCTTTTCAGAACTATATGAAAGAATACGTGCTGAAATCATCTCCCATGCTGGAGCCTCAGGTGTTGTCAATTCTACAGCAGCCTTGATAAGAGCTTCAATAGAGTCCTTTTGTGACATACCGGGCTTACTGAAGCTTGCGAATTTCTCTTGAAGTGTTACCATACTATAAGAGCGTTCGCGGTATTGACGGGCTACACCATGTAGCACATCAGCCAATTGACGATCGTCAACCGACCACACAATGTAGTTGATAGCCTGACGTTGCTCATTACGTTGATAGCGGAAGAGAATATAATTCTTCGCTTCATCGTAATAGCCATGTGCCATAAGGCACTTCTCCACACGGTTCTGGATATCCTCCACAGTGCGCAATTCAGGATTTTCGGTAATGAACTGCTCTACTTCACTGACCATTCCGGCTATCTCACTGTCAGAGACATCCTTCCCGGTGCTGATAAAACTCTTTTTAATGGCTATTGAAATCTTTTCGTTATTATAGACTTCTATTTCTCCATTGCGTTTTGTTATATTCATAACTTGTTATGTATAGTTTTTCTTTTTATTCTTTATTCATTCTCTATTGAGATTTACTTATTTATGTATAAACAACATATTATTAGTAACTTATGCCTTTTTATCAGGTTTTTATTATGGACAAAGTTAAGAAAAAGTGATATGATTGTTATCCAAAAATGGAATATTTTTAGAAGTTACCTACTTTTAATTATTATCAGATTTTGAAAGATATAGATAGCTTATTTTTTTGTTCAAAAATATATAATTTTAGGTATTATAAATCTCTATTTTCAGTTCAAAAAGAATACTTTTTTTAGTTTGTAAAATGCTGTTCAAGGTTCTATTAAATTAAGAATAAAGACTTTCATCACTTCTTATAGGTTTTTATTTCATTATCTTGTCATTATTTCTTTTATTTTTTTGATTGTTGTTTTACAATGAATTATCATCAAGTATACAATTTCTCAAAAAAATCAATGATCAGATGAATATTGATGTGTAATTATAGGATAAAATGTACTTTTTATTCTATTTCTTTATGGTGTTTGTTGTGTCAGAAAATTGTTTTATTATAAAACTTGATAAAGCAATTTCTGTTTGCTTTTCTTTATAACAATCCCTCTTCAATGCGCTGAATAATCTCTTCAGGAAGGATATTATTCATGCATGCAAAGTCGCCACGATGGCAAGGTTTATTACCAAAGACTGAGCAAGGACGGCAAGAGAGCGTATTGATTTGTACGGCATCTTCTTCTTTCTGTTGCCAACCCAAAAAGCCACAATAAGGATGGGTTGCACCCCATACGCTTACAACGCGTGTGCCAGTAAGGGAGGCAAGATGCATATTAGCACTATCCATTGAAACCATTGTGTCGAGATGACTCATGAGAATAAGTTCTTTTTCGAGTCCTTTCATCACGTTAGTAACGCAGAGACATTGTGGATATTGTGCTGCCCATTGGTTCAATACTTTAATTTCATGTTTGCCACCACCGAAGAGGAAGATACGCCAAGAAGGATGTGTTTCGGTCAGTTTTTGTACCACTTTTTCCATTCTTTCTTGTGGATACATCTTTCCTGCATGAGCTGCAAAGGGAGCTATACCTATCCAACGTTCCTTAGGTTGTTTTACACCTATTATATTAGGAAGACTTTGCAGGTTACCCCTTCAGTTGGGAAGATACTTGTAAATTCGGGTTTGATAGGATAACCTATTTTTTCGAGTACATCGGCATAGTTTTGGAAGGAAGTAGGTTGCTGTTTAAGGACTTTATTTTCTTTTTGACATAAGCGTTTTTTTCCTTGTTTATGTTTGTCGATATGTGCCACAGGATAGCCACTAAGGAGAAAGCGTAAGCGTAGGAAACGTGTGCGGAGCACGTTATGGAAATCGGCTACAGCTGTGAATTGTTTTGCTATTAGGCGACGATAAAGTGTGTTAAGTCCTGTGAAACCCTTATATTCCTCTTTCAGGTCGGCAGCCATAAACTCGACATTCGGAGCCAAATCATCAAAGAATGGTTTGGCAAATGGACGAGAAATCACACTAATTCTCACATCCGGATACTGCTTAGCAAGCGAGTAAACGATAGGAACAGTCATAGCAATATCACCCATTGCTGAAAATCGAATAATTAGAATATGTGGGGTTTTCATAGCCTAATAGGGAAGTAATTCAGGAAGGTATATTCGCAAAACTCACATTATTATTTAGGATAAATAATAGCTGATGGTTATTCAATAACTAATAACGTTTTTGTTATTTATTTCAATTAGGATACAGTCCCTCCTTTCTTTTATAGAGAAGGAGGGATAGTGTTTTATTTCTTGTTGTAAAGAATCGGATTAGTTGCAGGATCGTTATACATTTTCATCTGACGGTAAACCTTCATGTACTTACGACCTTGCTGAATGTCATCAAGTAATTGGTCGATGGCAAGACTGAGATCTTTCTGCTGTTCGAGTAGAATATTCAGTTTTGACTTACATTTCTCAATGTGTTCAGCTGATGCATCCGTACGTTCTGTCTGTTCAGCCATGTGATAAATCTTCAATGCAAGAATAGACAAACGGTCAACTGCCCATGATGGACTCTCGGTATTGATAGTCGCTTCAGGGAGTGGTGTCACATCAGAGTATAGCTGACGGAAATAAGAGTCAATCTGCTCAACAAGGTCTGTACGATCTTGATTAGAGCGGTCAATACGATGTTTAAGACTCATTCCTTCTTCTGGGTTGATATGTGGATCACGGATAAGATCCTCGAAGTGCCACTGTACGGTGTCAATCCAGCATTTCAGATAGAGACGGTTTTCAATAGAATCTCTGTCGTAAGGGTTATTAATTTGTGTATCTACGTTGTCCGTAATATGATAATCACGGATAGCCTGATTAAAAAAATCTCGTTACAATGTTTTTGTAAATGACATTCGGTTTTTTTATTTTTCTGTTTCTGTTTATTTTTGCAAAATATATATCAATTTCCTCAAAATACAAAATAAAAACTCTTGTTTTTTCATTGTTCAACGTTCAAACATTCATCGTATGTATTAGGTAGAAAATAGGAGTAAAATCATTTGGAATAGTAAAGTTTACTTTACAGCATTGGTTTATCTTATCAATCTACCAATTTATTTCATGTTAAGGATGGCTTACAAGTATCCTTTCTTCCCTTTTTATTAACGTATGAGGGTTCCGCACATCTTGTGCGGATGCTTAGCACGTATGGTGCGGATGGTATACAATCTTATAAAGAAGGCTTTTTATTTTATGGTGAAAAAGGTTATTAGGAAGGTTACAATTGTTTGTATATTAACATCCGATATATCAGTAAATGAGAAATATTTGTTTTTAGCCGCTATAATAATTAAGGTTTAGCACTTTATAAAAATAAATTCATAAGATATCAGATACATAAATAAAGTTTTGAGTAATCTTATATAATTGTTTGATTTATCGTGTAGTAAATGATAAAAAGGCAAAAATCTGCACAAAGATATATGGTTTTGTGCAATAGATAGTGCTTTTTAATAAAAAAACTTGCATACATGGAAAAAGCAGTTCCTTTGCAACCGCATTTTTGAATTTGGAAATCAATATTAAAACATTTTAAAACTTATAATTATGTCAGAAATTGAATCAAAAGTAAAGGCTATTATCGTAGAGAAGCTCGGCGTTGAAGAGGCTGAGGTAAAGGCAGAGGCAAGTTTCACAAACGACCTTGGTGCTGACTCTTTGGATACAGTAGAGCTCATTATGGAGTTCGAGAAGGAATTCGGTATTTCTATTCCAGACGATAAGGCAGAGAAAATCTCTACAGTAGGCGATGCTATCTCTTACATTGAGGAGAACGCTAAGTAAGGTTTGCTCATGATAAAAGAACCAAGCAGAGCGTTATGTCTTTGCTTGGCTTTTTTTTTACTTTACTTTTTTAATTTATAATTCACGCATGGAATTAAAAAGAGTAGTTGTAACAGGTCTTGGCGCCGTTACTCCATTGGGTAACAATCCAGAGGAGACCTGGCAGAACATGCTGGCAGGTAAGAGTGGTGCTGCTCCTATTACACATTTCGATACAACCCAGTTCAAGACAAAGTTTGCTTGTGAGGTAAAAGACCTTAATATCAATGATTACATTGATCGTAAGGAAGCTCGTAAGCTCGACCGTTACACTCAGTTGGCTATTATTAGTGCTATCCAGGGTGTTAAGGATGCTAACTTTGATTTGGAGAAGGTAGATAAGAACCGTGTTGGTGTTATTTATGGTGTAGGTATTGGTGGTATTAAGACATTTGAGGATGAAGTGGGTTATTACGCACAGCATTCAGAGAATGGTCCTAAGTTCAATCCTTTCTTCATCCCTAAGATGATTGCAGATATCGCTTCTGGTCAGATTAGTATGCTGTATGGATTCCACGGTCCTAACTATACAACAACATCTGCTTGTGCTTCATCAACCAACGCTTTGGCTTCAGCATTCAACCAGATTCGTCTTGGTAAGGCTGATATTATCGTTAGTGGTGGTGCTGAGGCTGCTATTTGCGCTTGTGGTGTAGGTGGTTTCAATGCTATGCATGCACTTTCTACACGCAATGATGATCCAGAGCACGCTTCACGTCCATTCTCAGCAAGCCGCGATGGCTTCGTAATGGGTGAGGGTGCTGGTTGTCTTATCCTTGAAGAACTTGAGCATGCAAAGGCTCGTGGTGCGAAGATTTATGCAGAGATGGTTGGTGAAGGCGAGTCAGCTGACGCTCATCATATTACCGCTTCTCATCCAGAGGGTCTCGGTGCTAAGCTCGTTATGAAGGCAGCACTTGAAGATGCAGGTTTGAAGCCAGAGGATATCGACTATATCAACGTTCACGGTACATCAACTCCTGTAGGTGACATCTCAGAGGCAAAGGCTATCAAGGCTTTGTTTGGTGAGGCTGCTTACAAGTTGAATATCTCTTCTACAAAGAGTATGACAGGTCACCTTCTTGGTGCAGCTGGTGCTGTAGAAGCTTTGGCTTGTGTAATGTCAGTGAAGGAAGACATCGTTCCTCCAACAATCAATCATGAGGATGATGACAAGGATCCAGAGTTGGATTACAACCTGAACTTTACGTTCAATAAGGCGCAGAAGCGTGAGGTACGTGCTGCACTCAGCAATACCTTCGGTTTTGGTGGTCACAATGCTTGTGTTGTATTCAAGAAGTATGCTGAATAATATAAATTGATAGAATAAAGCTCCCTTTCCGTAAGGAGAAGGAGCTTTATTTGTCTTTGTACCAAATCATTGGCATTCTTCCCCACGATATCACTTTTTATAAGACAGCACTCTTGCATAAGAGTGTAGCGCGTCGAAATGCAAAGGGTAAGCCAGTAAACAATGAACGACTTGAGTTTCTTGGTGATGCTATCCTTGACGCTATTGTAGCTGACATCGTTTATACACACTTCCCTGGTAAGCGTGAGGGTTTCTTGACTAATACTCGTTCAAAATTAGTACAACGCGATACGCTAAATCGTCTGGCTAAGGAGATGGGAATTAATCAGTTGATACTCTCTAACGGACATACGTATTCTCATAACAGTTATCTTGGTGGTAATGCTTTTGAGGCACTTGTTGGGGCACTCTATCTTGATCATGGCTACAACGCTTCTAAGAAATTTATTAAGCAACAGGTTCTTGGAAAACTAATCAACCTTGATAAAGTAGCTTATAAAGAAGTTAATTTCAAGTCAAAGCTCATCGAATGGAGTCAGAAGTACAAAGTAAAGATGGACTTCAAACTGATTGAGAACCAAAAGGACAAGCAAGGTAGTCCTGTCTTCCATTACCAAGTTTTTATGGAGGATATTCCATGTGGTGAGGGACATGGTTATTCAAAGAAGGAAAGTCAGCAAGAGGCATCTAAACTTACGTTACAGCGATTGCGTCGTGAACCTCAGTTTATAGATGAGATTTTTGCTTCTAAGCAAATTCGTATAAAAAATGAGGAGGAGTTAGGACTTAATATTCCTGAAACATCACAGGATACGAAGCTCATGGAAAGTTCTGAATCAGAGATTGAAAAGCACGAAAACACTTTCCAAACAGAAGTCTATGACGATAAGTCATTGGCTGCTGATGATAAGAATGAGGAGAAAACAAATCTCTCTGTAAATGAAGTAACAAAGGCTAATAATGGAGATTTTGACCTTTCGGACATCTCTCACTCAAAGCCTATTGATCGCGAAGCTATCATTGCTGCTGCTGAGGCAGAAGCATTTGAAGATAAAGAAACAGCGGAATAGAAGAATAAAAGACAGGCGTTTGCAGCCGATGGTAAGTGGTAATAGAAAATTACGCTCACTATCTTCTGTAAACGCTTGTTTTACTCTCAAAAAATACCAAAACACTTGTTACATCTTCATATTTATATTATCTTTGTGCTGTAAAAGCATTGAAAATATGAAAGTTAATTGTTTAATCTTTACGTTAGGGCTGATGTCTTTTGCCTTAACCGCACATGGCCAGACATCAATGATATCGGGTGTATTGCTCGACTCTCTTACCCACGAGGGAGAACCATACGCCACAGTCAGAGTATATAAAGGAAAGAAAACTGACAAACCAGTGGCTATGTCGATAACGGGGCAGGATGGAAGGTTTTCTCAAAAAGATAACAGGACAGGGTAACTATTTTATCTCCTTCACTTCGATGGGACGTAAGGAAATTCTGCGTAAGGTACAACTTACGGCAACGGGCGGTACTATTGAGCTTGGAAACCTCCTTGTACAAGACGATACAAAGCAGTTGAAGGGCGTGGAAGTAGTGGCACAGAAGCCGCTTGTAAAGATGGAAACTGACAAGATGACCTACGATGTTCAGAGCGACAACGATGTCAAGACAAACACCGTACTTGATATGTTGCGTAAGGTTCCGATGGTAACAGTGGACGGACAGGACAACATCACCGTCAATGGACAAGGTTCCTTCAAGGTCTATGTGGACGGAAAACCTAACGTAATGTTCTCTTCCAATCCTTCACAGATATTCAAGGCGATGCCTGCTTCGGCTGTAAAATCAATCGAAGTGGTCACAAATCCTGGTGCAAAATATGATGCAGAAGGAGTCGGAGGTGTGCTGAATATCATTATGAATAGCGGTGATGGAAAGAGCAAGACAAAGATGAATGGATATAATGGTAGTGTAGCTCTTACCTTAAGCAACAATGGTTCTCGCACCACAACCTTCTTTAGTGGACAGCAAGGAAAGCTTACCTACAGTGCCAATGTCATGGGAACGAAATTCAAGACAAACGGAACAGAAACCGAGATACGCCGTACTTCATCTGATGGGTCTACTATGTCTTATTGGCAAAAGGGCAATACAAACATCAATTTTACGATGGCCAACATCAGCTTAGGCTATGAACTCGATTCTATGAGTAATATCGGTGCTACCTTTGGTTTGACCTCTCACACAATGAAGAATGATGGTCATCCTACGACAACCTTCTCAGGTGGAGCTTATGGAAGTGGTTTCACGTATGGAAATGAGATGACGATGGAGAATAAAAACATGTCGTTCAATGGAAGTGTTGACTATCAACGTTTCTTTAATAAGGCACGTACAAGTAGCTTGACATTGAGTTATCTCTTCACAACCTCACCTGCAGAAAACAATAATCGACGCATTTATGATGCACTACCGGAAGGTGTGACGATTCCTTTATCCGACCTTTATTCGGCTGCAAAGATGCGTGGAACGGAGCATACTATGCAGGTTGACTTTACTACTCCATTAGCAAAAGGGCAGACATTGAATACTGGTTTGAAGTTTATCTCTCATCGCAACACATCGGATTCTAAGTTCTATGACATCATAGGCAGTACAGAGGTCTATAATGCAACTAACAGTGTGGACTACAAGAACACACAGAGTATCTTGGCTGAGTATGCTGAGTACAATGCGACAATGGGTAAGTTTGGTGCAAAGGCAGGCTTACGTTATGAGCATACGTGGGAGAAGGTGAACTTTATCGTTGGTTCTGGTGCTGACTTTAAGAAGAATTATGGAAGTCTTGTCCCCTCTGCCAGCTTTAGCTATAACATCTCTGGTGGTGTCAATTTAGGCTTGAATTATAACATGCGTATCAGCCGCCCGGGTGTTAGTTACCTCAACCCGTATATAGATCGTTCTAACCCAACGGTCTTGAGTTATGGTAATCCAAACCTATCAGTTGAGAAGAGCCACAATGTAAGTTTGGTATTCAATTACTTCACACCGAAGTTTATGATAAATATGACGCTTGGTGAAGCCTTTGCTAACAACCAGATTGAGCAGTATTCGTTTATGAACGGAACAGTGTTGAACACAACTTACGGCAATATCGTGCGTAGTCGTTGGACCAATTTTAGCACCTTTATGAATTATGCTGTCACCCCTAAGACACGCATCATGCTCAATGGCGGCTTTGACTATGGAGATATTCGTTCAGAGCAGTTGGGTGAATATAATCACGGATGGCAAGCAAGTGCATTCTTGGGTGTACAGCAAGCCTTCCCATGGAAGATAAATTGGAGTATGTATATGGGTGGACTGACAAAGAAATATTTGTTGCAGGGTTATAATGGTGGCTTCAATATGTTCACATCAACTCTTTCAAAGAGTTTTATCAAGGACAAACTCAACCTCAGTTTGATGTACTCTGTACCTTTGACAGGAAAGATGTACATTGAGCAATACAGCCATGGAGTTGACTTTGAGAACCACATGAATATCACGATTCCAGCACAGCAAATATCATTGACCATTACTTGGAATTTTGGAAATACCAAGAAGCGGTTCCAGACACACAAGAGTAATATTTCAAATGACTTCCAAGAGAAGAAGGACGATCAGCAAATGAATGGTATTGGAATGGGTGCTGGCAGTGGAATGTAGACACTCTGTACGATGAATATACGTAGAATATAGGTTTACCAGATGTTGATTCTACGTATAAAAAGCATAAAAAAGGAAGCGATATCAAGGTGTTTTTGATATCGCTTCTTCCTTTTCTTATATCTTGTAATTATTTGTTAGCAAGTGTTTTAATAGTCACACAAGTTTGTATCACACAAACTTGTGTGACACAAACTTGTGTGATTGCTATTTTATTACTATATTTGCAGTCGTAAGACAAGCTAAAACGTAATCGTTATGTGCAAGAAATTTGTTTATGGAGTAGCTGTTTCCGATTATAACTTCATAGAAGAGAAGTGGAAACAAAGCGATTGATGAATAATTTCAGAGGTGGTATCAATACCATTCTGATGTCTCCTCGTCGACTGGGAAAGACTTCCTTGGTGATGCGTGTGTGTGAAAAGCTGAAGTCAGAAGATATTATAACGATTTATTTAGACATCTTTGGATGTAAGAGCGAGTATGACTTTTACAACCGTTTGGCGTCAGAAGTACTGAAGCAGACGGCATCAAAGCAGAGTATGTGGCTCGAGGAGGCAAAGGAATTCTTGTATAGACTTACGCCAAAGATATCATTCAGTCCAGAACCGAACAGTGATTTTGCTATTTCTTTGGATATAACTCCGAAGACACATACGCCAGAAGAAGTGCTTGAGATGGCTGAAAAGATTGCCATAAAGAAAGGAAAGCAGATTGTTGTCTGTATTGATGAGTTCCAACAGATAGGTGAGATGACTGATAGTAAGCATGTACAGGCACGATTAAGGAGTGTATGGCAACATCAGAAGCACGTATCTTACTGTCTTTTCGGTAGTAAGCATCACTTGATGAGTAGTATCTTCCTACACCGCAGTATGCCTTTCTATCAATTTGGTGACTTGATAGTGCTCGACAAGATACCATCAGCTGAGTGGGTGGAGTATATTGTCAGCCATTTTGCAGATGGTAAGAGGACTATCAGTCCAACCCTTGCGGAGGAGATTTGTAGCTTCACAGACAACTATTCAGCATACGTTCAGCAGTTATCTTGGCTCGTTTATACACAGAAGGAAGAAGGAGAGACAGTGGATGAAACCGATATCAAGCAGGCAACAGACGACCTTTTAGCAACGAATGAGGTACTCTTTATGCAGATGGTTGAACCCCTCTCGGAGTATCAACTTAACTTTCTGCGTGCCTTATGCTCTGGTGTTACGAAGGACTTTGGACTTGCAAAGATACGAGAGAAATATCAATTGGGTAGTTACTCGAATATCAACCGATTGCAGAAAGCACTCCTTGAGCGTGACTTGATAGAAAAGCGTGGGGCAGAGTTGGCTATTACTGACCCTGTGTTTGCCAAGTGGTTTCAACGGAAAATGATGTTTTAAGAATCAGAGGAGGCATAAAATAAAACGAGTCAAGTCAATAGTTTTTATCGTATTACATACTTTTCTTATACGAAGAAACTATTGACTTGACTCCTTTTATTGGCTTTATTATAGTCTTATTTCTTATTCAAAGTGTCACATTACTCGGTTATCATCTTACGTGATATGCGTAGGAGGATGGCGAAGAGGATAACTGCAGTGATGAAACCAGCGATGGCGTCAATGAGATAATGCGCTTGAATATAAACTGTGGCACAGCAAAGCAAAAGATAGAAGGGTGCAAGGATAGCTAAAAGTTTATAGTTGCGGTCGTGCCAAAGGAGCAACATACAGATGGTGCTGACACCAACGTGTGAGCTTGGGAAGGCTGCAGTAGGACGCTCACCAGCTGCCTTAGCATCCTCAACGAGGTGATAGAAGATTCCATCGGTATATCCTGGGCTTGGTAAACACTCCTGATGATGGTTGAAATAGTCGTGAACATTAGGGAAGATACCCGCTGTCACGTTCTGTAAACCAATCGCCTTATAATAGAAGGTTGGTCCTGTTACAGGTACGAAGATGAATACGATGTAATAAATAAAGAAGGAAGAGAGGATGATAAAGGTAGCTCTATTAAACTCCTTATAGTACCACCCGAAGTAATAAACAGCCGTTGCGGCTATCATTGGATAGTAGGCTGCATAGCCCATATCGAACAACTCGCTAAAGATAGGACCCGGCAAAGCCTTTGAGAAGAGTAGGGCTGGCTGACAGCCAAAGAGGTCTTGCTCCCATTGCGCAAAGAGATGGTCGAGGTTGGGCAGGTGTCTATTGATTTCAAAGGTGTCAGGATACCACCATGCAAGTAGTCCTAACTGTACGCCAACACGTAGGAAACGAGTCGCTCTACAGGGAGCTAAGCGATAAACCACCCACATAGCAGCTGTCAAAGCAACGATGCGTAGACGCCCGAAGATCATTGCCTGCGGATTGTTAATGGTGGTGTACATAAAGAAGATGACGATGAGTGTCAGCACCAAGTAAGCCATTACCACCCATTCGTATGCCATAAGTCCCTTTACGGGTTTCTTTTCTAATTTAAATAAGTCTATGATGAATTGTTTCATTGTTTGTTGTTATTGGGCTTATTAGGCCTATTAGCCTTATTAGCCTAATTGGGCCAATAAGGCTAATAATAATTAGCTATCCTACAGCCAGCCTTCTTTTTTATACCATTCAATTGTCTCTTTCACGCCTCGTTTGAGGTCATATTCAGGCTTATAGCCTAACTCTTCAATCGCTGGGCGGATGTTACAACGCCAGTTACGCTGCTTTAGAATCTGGTATTTGTCGTTGTTTAAAGCCGAAATCTTACCTGTTGCATGTCCGATAAGGTCGCCAAAGAACGTGACAACACGTAATATCCATATCGGAGCTGTGATGCGAATCCACCAAGGACGACCTAATTCCTCGTGGATAAGGTCGCTGAAGGTAGTACTCTGGTAGACCTTTCCATCACTTAGGAAGTAGGCACTGCCTATCTTTCCGTGGTCAAGTGCAAGGAAGGTAGCCTGCACCACGTCCTTAACATATACGAAGGTGATATCCTGCTGCTTATAACCAACAGCGAAGTCGCTATGCCCCTTGATGCTCTTTGCCATCAGGAAGTAATCCTTCTCACGTGGTCCATACACGCCAGTTGGGCGCAAGATGATATAAGGAAAGGACGAAGGCAACAGCTGTTCAGCCTCCAACTTACTCTTACCGTAAGCCGTGTTAGGCTGTGGAGTATCTGTTGGCTCAATCTCCTTATAAGGTTGTTGCTCTCTGATAGCACCGAAGATGCTAAGACTTGAGAGGAAAACGAAACGCTCCAAAGGCAGATTAAGTTCCTGCAGTGCCTGTACGAAGTTGCGCGTACCATCTCGATTGACACGGAAGAAATCCTCCTTGTTTAAGCATTTTGTTACACCAGCGGCATGAACAACATAGTCAAACTGATGTCCAGAGAGCTGTTCTTTTAGTTTATCGACAGATGAGAAGTCTAATTCTATGAAATGAATCCGCTCATCCTGGAGGTATTCTCGTGAAGAAGTACGGCGTACTACCGCCCAAGTTTCCATACCTCTGCGCAGTGCTTCCTCCACGATAAAGGAGCCAATGAAGCCCGATGCGCCTGTTATAAGTATCTTTTTCATTAAAAATTTCGTTGCAAACGTTTGCAAAGATACAAACTTTTTCGTTACTTTGTGGAAAATAACAAAACTCAAGTTTCGGTTTTTAGATGTTTTGTATGTAATGAACTACATTGCAACTAAGTATCAAACCGTTTTGTCTCGGTCTACCGGACATGTGCTACGGCTATTTCGGACAACTTGTCCGAAGCCCTCGGACAATGATATCCGATGGCGTTTAAGACTGCTTAGGATAACCTTTACTTGAGTTCAAAACAACTAATTCCACTATGAGGAAAGAAAAGAAAAGCAGCAAGCGATTGACTAAGAAGCAGCTTGCAGAGAAACTCATGAGTTTCTTTCAGACACAACCCGACGAGACATTTAGCTTTAAACAGATATTTCATGCACTCAAGTTGACCACCCATCCAGCCAAAAATGTTGGCGATAGATGTGATGGAGGAATTGGCGTGGGACGACTTCCCTGTCAAAGGTTGGAGAGAGTGCTTACACGTTGAATACCAAAGGACAGGTGCAGGAAGGTACCTTTATCCGCAAGGCGAATGGTAAAAATACATTCCTGCCAGAGGATGGTGGTACACCAGTCTTTGTCTCTGAGCGTAATTCTATGGCGGCTTTGAATGGCGACCAAGTAAGAGTTCAGTTCATGGCACGCCGTCAGAATCATATAAAAGAGGCAATGGTCATCGCGATACTGCAACGGAAGAAAGACACCTTCGTTGGAAGGTTGCGGGTCGAGAAGGACATTGCCTTTCTTGTAACGCAGGAGAATCTCTTTATTCATGACATCCTTATCCCTAAGAAGAAACTAAAGGGCGGAAAGACAGATGACCGTGCTTTGGTGAAGATAACCAAGTGGCCTGATGCCGATCACAAGAACCTTGTGGGCGAAGTGGTGGACGTCTTGGGTGAAGCTGGTGACAATGATGTAGAGATGAATACCATCCTTGCACAGTATGGATTGCCTTATAAGTATCCTAAACGTGTCGAGGATGCTGCCGAGAAGATAAGTGCTGAGATTACAGCGCAGGACTATGCGGAACGTGAAGACTTCCGTGACGTATGGACTTGTACGATAGACCCAAGGGACGCGAAGGACTTTGACGATGCACTTTCTATCCGAAAGTTAGAGAGTGGACTGTGGGAAGTGGGTGTACATATCGCTGACGTGTCGCATTATGTCAAGGAAGGAGATATTATCGACCGTGAAGCGCAACAGCGTGCGACGTCAGTTTATCTCGTAGACCGCACTATCCCGATGCTTCCAGAGCGCCTTTGTAACTTTATCTGTTCGCTCCGTCCAGATGAAGAGAAGCTTGCTTTCAGTTGTATCTTCAATCTTGACGATGAAGCAAACGTAAAGGCTTACCGCATTGTGCACACGGTTATCAAGTCAAATCGTCGTTATGCTTACGAAGAGGCACAGCAAATATTAGAAGACAATGGCGTTGTTGATGGTACAGGTGAGCCTGCTCCTGACCCAGGAAAGGCTGGATATAAAGGCGAGAATGCTGAACAAATCGTTACACTCGACCGTCTTGCAAAGTTGATTCGTGGTCGTCGTATGAAGGCAGGAAGCGTGAAGTTCGATTCAGAAGAACTCCACTTCGACATTGATGAGAAGGGTAAGCCAATCCGTTGTTACTTTAAGCGTTCAAAGGATGCCAACAAGTTGATTGAAGAGTTTATGCTCTTGGCTAATAAGACAGTAGCAGAAAGCGTCGGAATCGTGAAGAAAGGCAAGAAAGCAAAGACCCTTCCTTATCGCGTTCATGACAATCCTGACCCGCAGAAGTTCGAGAACTTACGTGAATTTACAGCCAAGTTCGGTTATAAACTCAAGTCTGCAAGCACGAAGGGAGCTACTGCTCGGGCATTGAACAAGCTGATGGACGAGGTACAAGGCAAACGTGAAGAGAAGGTGATACAGACGATTGCACTCCGTTCGATGATGAAAGCGAAGTATACTACGCATAACATCGGTCACTTCGGACTTGCTTTTGATTATTACACCCACTTTACCTCGCCTATTCGTCGTTATCCCGACACGATGGTTCATCGCTTGATAACACGTTACCAGAACGGTGGTCGCTCGGCTAATAAGGAACATTACGAGGAGCTTTGTGAGCATTGTTCAGATATGGAACTCGTTGCACAGAATGCAGAACGCGATTCTATCAAGTACAAGATGGTTGAGTTTATGAGCGAGCATATCGGTGAATGCTATGATGCACACATATCTGGTATTCAGAGTTTCGGTATTTATGCGGAGATAGATGAGAACCATTGCGAGGGTATGATACCAATGCGTGACCTCGATGATGACTACTACGACTTCGATGAGAAGAACTATTGTCTTGTTGGTCGTCGTCGTCACCACGTCTACCAGCTTGGTGATCCTATCCGCATACAGGTGGCTAAGGCCGATTTAGAGCGTAGACAACTCGACTTCGCACTTGATGATGGTCGCCCATTAAAAGCTAAGCAGACCGCTGCAGAGTATGCTGTAAATAGGAAGAGCGACCGAAAGAGCAGCAAGCGTGGTAGCAAGAGCCGCAGAAGAAAGTAGTTATCAAGGTGAGACGAAAGATATTCTTTTCACACAAAGAGGAACTATGGAACTCGTGGAGTCATAGTGGAGGAATCGTACTGGGCGTAGTGTTCGGTACGATTTTCCTTGTTTGGTGCTCTAAGGAACGGTCTGGTTGGGCAACAGCGGGTGTGATATTATATCTTGTCGGGATGCTTTTCAGCTATATCACGTCGACCGTCTATCATGCCCTCTCTGCCCATTCTGTATGGAAAGAACGGTTGCGGAAGTGGGACCATGCTGCTATTTATTGGCATATAGCAGGTTCTTATTCTCCCATAACACTGATAGCCTTGCGCAATCAAGGTGCTTGGGGCTGGGGTTTGTTTGCTTTTGTATGGCTCTGTGCAATACTTGGCACCATCTCATCCTTCCGTAAACTGCGTGACCATAGTAACTTAGAAACGTTGACATTCATCGGTATGGGGCTATCAGTATTGGTTGCCTTCAAACCATTAGTCGATGCTTTAGAAACACAATCGCTCGTCTGGATCTTTGCAGAAGGAGTCATGTATATTACTGGTGCACTGTTTTATTCGCTTAACAAGCGTAAGTATATGCACACAGTATTCCACTTCTTCGTACTTGCAGGTAGCATTTGTCATATCATAGCTGTGTGGGGAATCCTAATGGAATACCTATGATTTGCACTCATATAAACCCTAAAAGAAATGTTGAAACGTAGTTTCTTGCTCTCTATAATACTCATTCTTGCAATCGTGAATACGCAGGCGCAGGAACGACAATACACTCGTCTGAAAGGTTATTATCGTGTCTATCAGACCACAAACTCCATGCTTAGCTATTTCATTGATGGTATGATGGAGTTTTATATTCCTCTTTCTGACTCGACAGATGTAGCTTCAGAAGGGAAGAAAGGTTCGCCCTTTGTAGAACGGAAGTTCCTCGGTGAACGTCGTCGTAAGGCTCCGAAAGCCAATGGCGATGATACTTTTGCACGCATTTCACTCCCTAATCTGGAACGTCAGACCCTCCTAACAAGTATAAACAGCGAGGAATACTCCACTCGTAACAATGGGGACGTGTACCGATGGGCTGATAAATGCGGTAAGATAAGCAAGGAAAAGCGGAAGATTAACGGGAAGACAGAGGTCGTTACAACCCTTGAGATGGACGAACTTGTCGGACAACCAAAGCACGAAATAGACATGAGTCAGCTGCGTATGTATGGTATCGTGGCTCGGATGACTCAGTATGATGAGAGCGAGAGTTACCTCTCTAACAATCTTCTCCTTGCCTCACAGAAGCATCAAACTTTCTTTGCTCACTACCGTGGAGAGGATGATGACGAACGAATTGACGTATGGAGTGAGTTCTATGTATCGGACCGTATGACTATCACTGAGAGTGAACTCAAACGTATTAAGAAAGAGAAGAACAGCGTTTGGACATTCTCTATCCCTGCTATTGTCCCACCATTAGACAAGGAAGTGGCTGAGGCTTGGACTAAGATGGTGGAGTATTGAGCAAGAGAGGATGTTAAGGAGTTAAGGAGTGAAAGGGAGTGAAAGGAGTTAAGACAAATGTTCTATAGTTAACTTAGCGATTGTTTTTAGTACTGGTTATGGGATAATGCACAATTATCTACAACCAAGTACAAAGCAGAAACGGTAATATTGGATTGAAGAATGAAGAAAAGTATCTTTATATTCTTGGTATGTTTAGTGTTAGTAAGCTGTGGGCAGCAACGGAGTAAGGTGGATATTCCAAAGGAGAAATTCACTATTGATCTGCGTCTTCCTACTACCCCAGTGAAGGATCAAGGGTCGAGTTCGCTCTGCTGGGTCTATGGAATGCTTGCAACCCTTGAGACAGAGCATATTATGCGGGGTGATTCTGTAAACTTAAGTCCTGACTATGTGGCACGTATGTACCTTAGTGAGCAGGCAAATCGTCGTCGTTTACTCCCTAATAAGATTGTTCAAAAGGAGGCTGGTATCACAACGCGTGGAATGTGTACTATGGCACTCGACCTTATACAAACCTACGGTTTGCAGCATTATGATGCCTATCGTCATAAGCCTGATATGGACTATAACGTTCTTTGTCGTAAGTTGGATAAGGACAATGATACGGAGAAACTATTGGATAAGTATATCGGTCCGCTACCCAATCAGGTCTTTATGTTAGGCGCATTATACACTCCATTAGAGTTTGCACATAGCGTATGTACTGATGATGAGTACATAGCATTAACGAGTTTCACACATCATCCATACGGACAACGCTTCTCTTTGGAAGTACCTGATAATTACTTTCATAACACTTTCCTCAATGTTCCACTCGACACGATGATGAATCGCATTGTTCAGAGTTTACGTTCAGGACATCCTGTGTGCTGGGAAGGCGACATATCAGAGCCCGGTTTCTTATTTGGAAATGGCTTTGCTGTGTTGAAACATGAAGACAAAAAGGTGACAGCAGAGCGTCGACAGGCTTCTTTTGAAGCGCATCGCACAACTGATGACCACGTTATGGAAATCGTTGGATTGGCTCACGACCAACATGGTCGACGCTTCTTCCTCTGCAAGAATAGTTGGGGAACAGCCAATCGCTACCATGGTTTTATGTTCTTAAGTGAGAACTATGTGCGCATGAAGACCATTGCCGCGGTGCTACGAGCTATTTAAGACGAATACAATACAAAGGTGATAGGGACTGAGCACTCAGCCCCTATTTTTGTTTCTATACCCACGAGAGCAGCCCTACTAAGCCTTAACAGCCACAGAATAAGCCTAATGCATCCTAAGTATCAACTCACCTCCTGTCTGCATCACAGGGACCTCAACCACCGAAGAATACTCCCTATAATTATACTCTCCATCTGGTCGACGATACAAGCTAAGCTTACTGTTCTGCTCAACTGCACATGAGATCTCCACCGTCTGACTATGTGTATTCTTCAGTTTCACGGGTTGGTAAAAGTTTAAATAGCCTCTTGCTTGATTAAAATCCTCCGGTATTTGATTCTCCATACCATACCAGACTTTATTACAAATGGCAAAGCTATCCTTCTCGTTAATAGTCCCATTCGTTTCTATCCTTACCTTCACAAGCTGCTTGCGAGGGATGAATATATTCTGCTCATACACCTGTCCTTTCTGTAAACGACCTGGCACTATATAATACGAATAGAAGATCTTTTTCTCACTCAACGGATGTACTGCTGTGATATCAGTAGGTAATAGATACACTTTATCATCCAACTTACTCAAATCCAACGTCATCTGTAGAGAGCAGTCGGTGCCTACTTCAGCTGAATCAGTGGTCAAAGACTTTATTTCTTTGTCGTTTAAGTTGAAAAACATTATGTAGTCACCATCCTTATCCGTCGTTACCTTGGCCTTATGATATACCTTAGTAGAAAAAATACCAGACATAATCATATAATCCAACTTTATTTCTATGTTAGGAATAGGCTGTCCGTCTGGTGTTTTAGCAACCCCTTTAATAATCAAACTCTTAGGATCTGGCCTATCAATAAAGTCATCTTCTTCAGAATGACAGCTTGCCAATAGCAACATAACTACTGGTAAAGCAAGTAGATACAATAATACCTTCTTCATAATCCATTCGTTTTTAGGTTTACGTTAAGTCGTTTTTAGATATCATAGCTTTAATATGATACCATCCTTCTATATTGATTTCGATTTCACAAAGGTATGTAATATTTGAAAAACAAGCAAGAAGATTGCTTGTAAAAACATGATTTTAAGGATTTATACACCATGAAGGGTAGTGGAAGTATGCGTATTAACAAACCCTATTCACAATAATAAGCGGTCAAACATTGCAAGGCTTTATAATGTATTTTTCATGAAAATAATTCTTTTTCTTCATGAAAATAAATATTTCTTTTCACGTAAATAATTATTTTTCTTCATGAAAAATAATTCGCAGAAGGTGAACTCTACTACTGCTTTATTCCCACTTATGCAGGCTGTTTTCATGTGATTTAAAATTAAAAAGGGGACATATTTGCCCCCAATATCTTATGTTGCCAGTTGTTTGAAACCTACTTTATAAGTAGCTGACGCGCAAACTCCCAAATGACAATACCGGTTGTTACACTAACATTCAATGAGTGTTTGGTGCCGAACTGTGGAATTTCAAGGCAGCCGTCGCTCATATCCACGACACTTTGTTTTACACCTTTCACCTCGTTGCCCAGCACGATAGCGTAGTGGGGGGATGGGTGATGGGTGTTGGGTGTTGGGTGTTGATGGTTGGTTGGGTTCTCTGTGTTGAGCTCCTGCAGCTTTGTTGAGCCTTCCACCTGTTCTACGCTATACACGAATACGCCTTGACGATGGAGTTCTTCGATGGCATCCTCTGTACGTTCAAAGTAACGCCAGTCAACTGAGTCCTCACCACCGAGTGCGGTCTTATGAATCTCTGCGTTAGGAGGTGTGGCGGTAATACCGCATAGATAGACAGCTTCCACGCGGAAAGCATCAGCCGAACGGAAGACACTTCCCACATTATGTAACGACCGCACATCGTCTAATACAACGATGAGTGGTAGTTTATCAGCTTCCTTGAACTCTTCAAGGGAAAGCCTGTTCATTTCTATTGTGCGTAGTTTTCTCATAAGGAAAAGCCCCACCCGACCTCCCCGAAAGGGGAGGAGTCTTAGCTTGTGAAGTTCCACCTAACCTGTCCGAAGGGAGGAATATTAGCTTGTAGAACCCCACTTAACTTCCCCGAAAGGGGAGGAGTCTTAGCTTGTGAAGTTCCACCTAACCTCGCCGAAGAGAGGAATATTAGCTTGTAGAACCCCATTTAACTTCCCCGAAAGGGGAAGAGTCTTAGCTTGTGAAGTTCCACCTAACCTCGCCGAAGAGAGGAATATTAGCTTGTAGAACCCCATTTAACTTCCCCAAAGGGAGAGGAGTCTTAGCTTGTGTGTGGGTTATAGTTGTAGAATATTATTATAGAATAGGGATATATGCTAAATATTATAGATATCTCAACAAAGCATCCCTGTAGTATTATCCTTTTATTATCTGCACTCCCCTCCCTTCGGAGGGGTTGGGGGAGGCTTTTTTTTACTGCAAACTAAACCCTACTGCGTACGCCTTAATCTTCGTCACCATAGACAGCAAGCCGTTGCTACGTGTAGGTGAGAGATGCTGGCGGAGACCTATTTGATCAATGAAATACAGGTCAGCATCGATAATCTCTTGTGGAGTATGATTGCTTAACACACGTATCAGAAGGGCAATGATACCTTTGTGATGAGTGCATCAGAGTCAGCAGTGAAGATAAGTTTACCATCTACGTTGTCACACTGCAGCCATACACGGCTCTGACAACCATCAATAAGGTTCTGCTCGTTCTTATACTGCTCCTCTAATGGCTCTAACTCGTTACCCAAGTCAATGAGCATTTGGTATTTATCCATCCAATCAGTGAAGTCCTCGAACTCACCGATTACAGCATCTTGTGCTTCGTTTATTGTCATTGTATAAATGTTTTGTTCTATTCAGAATTATGAAAACTTCTGTGAGTAGAGTTTTATAAGCAAGTAACTCGTCTACTTGTCTACCTGTCCACTCGTCTACTTAAAATCACTTTGTTACTAACTTAAACAGTTTATCATTTGGGCGAACCTTGTCCGGTACAGGGATAGAAACGCGCCAACCTTGTTCTGCTTTATCAACAGGATTGAGGTCGTAACGGATTTCTTCAGCATTGAGGAACATAGCTCCAGTGCTGTTACCAGTGATAAGAAAGTTTCTCTCCCTTTACGAAGGTGTTAGCCTCAACAGCCACCTCAGCTACACCAAGACGAGAGAAATACTTTATCACCTTACCGATGAGTACCTTCTTCTCCGTAGCTTTATTGCCATAATCTTTGGTCCATTCGCCCATCTTCTGACCTTGATAGTAGCCATCCCAGAAGCCACGATTGAAGACTGTTGAGAGACGTTCGTCCCACTTGTCTTTCTTTTCTTCGGTGAAGGTACCATCGAGTACGCTTTCTATTGCCTCCTTATAGCAGCTGACAACAGTGTGAACATACTCTGGTCCACGCGCACGTCCCTCAATCTTGAACACACGTACACCAGCATTCATCATCTTGTCAATGAAGCGAACGCTCTTTAAGTCCTTAGGACTCATGACGTATTTATTGTCAATTTCCAGTTGGTTGCCCGTCTCGTTGTCTGTAACGGTATAGCTACGGCGGCATATCTGGGTGCAAGCACCACGATTAGCAGAGCGGTTAGAGTCGTGAAGACTCATATAACATTTGCCCGAAATCGCCATACAGAACGCACCATGACAGAACATCTCGATACGAACAGGCTGTCCCTTTGGTCCACAGATATTCTGTTTGATAATCTGTTCGTGTATCTCTTTTACTTGGTCCATATTCAGCTCGCGTGCCAATACGGCTACATCCGCAAACTGAGCGTAGAACTTTAGGGCATCAATATTAGAGATGTTCAGCTGTGTTGAGAGGTGAACCTCAACACCTACTTGGCGACAATACACCATTACAGCAACGTCACTGGCAATGACAGCGGTGATATTTGCAGCCTTAGCAGCATCGATAATCTCGTGCATAGTCTCAATATCCTCGCCATAGATGACAGTGTTTACAGTCAGATAGGTTTGTATACCCTTTTCGTTACACGTCTCGGCAATCTCCTTGAGATCGTCAATGGTGAAGTGGTTGGCAGAGTGCGAACGCATATTTAGTTGTCCGATACCGAAGTAAACCGAGTTTGCTCCTGCCTTTATAGCAGCTGCCAATGACTCACGTGAGCCTACAGGTGCCATTATTTCAAAGTCGTTTGTATTATTGTTCATTATTCTTATTCATTGCTCAGCATTCATCAGCAATTAGGATAATGCTTTTTTCGTAGACTTATCCCTATATGTTAATTGCTAAGTCGCTATCCTTTGTTTATTCTGCAAAGGTAAGGAAAATATCCGATAAAGGGTGTAAACAAGTTTGTAAGTTTTGTAAATTACTTGTGTCATGGCAATATATTGCTATCTCTTTTACCATCAGTAGGCATGGAGTTAACCATCCGCACCATGTGTGCTAAGCGTCCGCACCATGTGTGCTGAACTCTCCTATGTTGATAAATGAAGAGTAGAAAGTTGCAAAGATAGTTCAATCTGCTTGATATAGAAATACATTTTGTTTCGGTTCTAATGATTGCTAAGGGTGTTGGGTGTTGGGTGTTGAGTGTTGGGTGTTGGTTATTGGTTGTTGAGTGTTGAGTCGTCTTTTTTAGCATGAAAAACGTATCTATTCCTTCTAAGAGTCAAATAGTCAGAACGTTCTTCGGTTTTATGCGATAAAATTAGTATCTTTGCATGCTATTTTTTTCAAGATAACAATAGAATGAAGAAACTATACATAGAGACATACGGCTGTCAGATGAATGTGGCAGACTCAGAGGTTGTGGCTTCTGTCATGAAAATGGCAGGCTATGATGTATGTGAAACTGAGGAAGAAGCAGATGCAATCTTCCTCAACACCTGTTCTGTACGTGAGAACGCAGAGAACAAGATATACAATCGTTTGGAAGCATTGCACGCAGAAAAGAAGAAAGGTCGTGACCTTATCTTGGGCGTGTTGGGATGTATGGCAGAGCGAGTAAGAGACGACTTAATTCAAAATCACCATGCCAACCTTGTGTGTGGACCAGACTCCTACCTCAACTTGCCTGATATGATTGCGCAATGTGAGAATGGTACGAACGCAATGGATATCGAACTCTCTACTACTGAGACCTATCGTGATGTTATCCCACAGCGTATCGGTGGTAATAGAGTGTCGGGCTTCGTAAGTATCATGCGTGGTTGCAATAACTTCTGTCATTATTGTATCGTACCTTTCACACGTGGCCGTGAACGTTCACGTGATGTGGAAAGTATCTTGAAGGAGGTGAAGGACTTGCACGATAAGGGCTTTAAGGAGGTTACACTCTTGGGGCAGAATGTCAATTCATACGGTTTGTTGCCAAATGGTAAGCGTCCTGAGAATGGTGTTTCGTTTGCAGAGCTATTGCATAAAGTGGCGCAGAGCGTACCAGATATGCGTGTGCGCTTCACGACTTCAAACCCGGAAGATATGACAGAGGATATTATCGAGGCAGTAGCAACAGAGCCTAACCTCTGTAATCATATTCACTTCCCAGCACAGAGCGGTAGTAATAGCGTGCTGAAGGTGATGAATCGTAAATATACACGTGAGGACTACCTTGAGAAAGTGGCTGCTATTCGTCGGCTTGTTCCTGATTGTGGACTTACAACTGACATTTTTATTGGTTATCATAATGAGTCAGAAGAAGACTTCCAGCAAACACTTTCGTTGATGCGTGAGGTGAGCTTTGATTCGGCTTTTATGTTCAAATATTCAGAGCGTCCAGGTACATACGCAGCAAAGCACCTCCCTGACAATGTATCTGAGGAAGAGAAGATTCGTCGTTTGAATGAGTTGATTCGCTTGCAGACAGAAATCTCGGCAGAACAGAACAAGAAGGACGAGGGTAAGGAGTTTGATATACTTATCGAACGCTTTGGAAAGAGAAGCCGTGAACAGCTGATGGGACGTACTCCACAGAACAAGGCTGTGGTTATGCCACGTGGAAATCATCATATTGGTGAGACGGTCCGCGTACGCATTACAGGCTCAACCAGTGCCACACTCTTTGGAGAAGAAGTGTAAATATAGTTTATATAAAAAGATAAAACCGCAAAACAATTTTGCGGTTTTTACTATTTATACTTATATTTGCACATAGGAATTTAAATAAGAAGTAGTATGGATGCAGTTATCAATATTGGAAGTTTCCTGAACTTCGTCAACTCAATGTCACTCTCTCCGAGGGTCAAACGTTGGCTGGGTGAGCGACTTATTCATGAAGCAAAAGAAGAGGAAGCAAAGCTGGAGCATAAAGAGAAACTTGGTTTGCTCGGTAGTCTTGCTGGTTCATGGTCTGATGTTGATATTGATACTATGAAGTTGAGTATACAGGAGGGGCGCCAGTCCGATGATATGAATAAGATTATGATGTTTGATGAGAAATAAGTATTTGTTGGATACCAATATCTGCATTGAATTATTGCATGGTCGTTATCATATCTCAGATAAAATAGAAGAGATAGGAATAGAGCATTGTGTGCTTTCTGAGATTACGATAGCAGAGCTTTATTATGGGGCTTATAATGCTAACCTACAGAAGCATTTCAGAGAAATTAATACTTTGGAGAGATTATTTGAGATAGTTCCAGTATTTAATGCTCTATCATTGTTTGGTAAAAAAATAAGGCTATATTACGTAGGCAAGGTTTATTGATAGATAACTTTGACTTACTGATAGGATCAACTGCAGTAGCACATAACTGTGTACTCGTTACGGATAATGTGAAACATTTAAGCAGGATTCCAGATATAGAAATAGAAAATTGGATAAGTAGATAATATACCTATGAAGGAATTTATACAAGTTTTACGCAGGTTCGTCCCACCATATAAAAAGTATCTTGTGCTGTCAATTATTTTTAATATATTGTCGGCCATTCTTAATATATTCTCCTTTGCAACGCTAATACCTCTCTTGCAGATTCTTTTTAAGGTGGATGCTGGAACGGGAGCAGTGCGCGTAATGTCATGGAGTGAAGGTTCTTTTAAGGATGTGTTATCGAACAATGCGGACTATTACACACAGATATATATCACCAATTGGGGTCCAACAACGGTCCTATTGGTTATCGGTTTGCTTCTTGCCTTCATGACTTTCTTGAAGACTGGGGCTTACTTCCTGTCCTCTGCATCTATCATTCCTATCCGAACAGGTGTTGTACGTGACATACGTAACCAACTTTATGAGAAGATAACATCTTTATCGTTGGGTTTCTTCAGTGAGGAAAGAAAGGGTGACCTCATCGCCCGAATGAGTGGCGATGTGCAAGAGGTCGATAGTTCTATTATGTCGTCAATTGACATGCTCTTCAAGAACCCTGTTCTTGTTGTTATCTACTTTACCACTCTACTTATTATTTCTTGGGAGCTGACACTCTTCACGCTTATCTTCGTACCCATTTTTGGGTGGTTTATGGGCTTTTGTTGGTAGAAAGTTGAAGCAAAAGTAGTATGACCGCACAGAAGCTCTGGAGTGATACGATGAGTCAGGTAGAAGAAACCTTAGGTGGATTAAGAATTATCAAAGCTTTCTGTGCTGAAAGATTGATGAATGAGCGTTTTGACAAGATTAACTCAGAATATCGCAATGATATCATGCGAGTGAATATTCGTCAGCAGTCGGCTCACCCTATGAGCGAGTTTCTTGGTACGGTAATGATAGTAGTTGTTCTTTGGTTTGGTGGTACACTCGTCTTGGGCGAATCTCCTATTATCAGCGGACCAACTTTCATCTATTATCTTGTTATCCTCTACAGCATTCTCAATCCACTGAAAGAATTTTCTCGTGCAGGCTATAATATTCCTAAAGGACTTGCCTCAATGGAGCGTATTGATAAGATACTTAGAGCAGAAGTAAAGATACAAGAAAAGGAGAAGCCTATACATATTGATAGTTTTGAACACGAGATAGAGTTCCGTCACGTCAGCTTTGCCTATGCTGATGGTAAGGATGATAAAGGCAATACGAAACTCCATTGGGTATTGAAGGATATTAACCTCGTGATTCCAAAGGGTAAAACAGTTGCCTTGGTTGGACAGAGTGGTAGCGGAAAGTCAACATTGCTCGATCTTATCCCTCGTTACTATGATGTGCAGGAGGGAGAAATACTCATTGATGGAATTAATATTAAGGATTTGGGAGTACACGACCTTCGTCAGCTCATAGGTAATGTTAATCAAGAAGCAATCCTCTTTAATGATAGCTTCAAGAACAATATTTCTTTTGGAGTCAATGCCACAGACGAGGCGATAGTCGAAGCTGCGAAGATTGCTAATGCTCATGAGTTTATTCTCGGTAGTGAGAATGGATATGATACGAATATCGGTGATCGTGGCGGACGTCTCTCTCTCTGGTGGTCAGCGTCAGCGTGTTAGCATTGCTCGTGCTATTCTTAAAAACCCTCCAATCCTTATCCTTGACGAAGCAACCTCAGCACTCGATACAGAGAGTGAACGCCTTGTACAAGATGCTCTCTACAAACTCATGAAGACTCGTACGACCATTGCCGTGGCACACCGCTTATCTACTATTAAGAATAGCGATGAAATATGTGTGTTACATGAAGGCGAAATCGTTGAAAGAGGTACGCATGATGAGTTGATGAACATAGAAGGATATTATAAGAGGTTGCATGATATGCAGGAGATATAAATAATTTCATTGAAGATAGAGAGACTTCTTGTAGAATGAAAAAAGGACTTTCTAATATTGCTTACGCGCTTTCATATACCTTTTGGTATGCGATGTCTTTGTTGCCAATGAGCCTACTTTATGTTTTTTCTGACTGTCTTTATCTTTTGGTTGGAAAGCTGATAGGCTATCGTCGTAAAGTTATACGGAAGAATCTTAAGGAGAGTTTCCCAGATAAAGATGAGGCTGAATTGCATCGTATAGAGCGTGGTTTCTATCATTATTTTTGTGATTATCTTGTAGAAACAATCAAACTCCTTAATATGAGCGAACGTGAACTTCGCAAAAGGATGATTTTTACGGGTATAGAACAAATAAACGAATTGCTGGATAAGGGAGTGTCATGTGCTATCTATTTAGGGCATTATGGTAATTGGGAATTAATAACATCACTACCCTTATGGGTTTCAGAAAAAGGACAATGCTGTCAGGTTTATCATCCGTTAGAGAACGATCGATTTGATAAACTCTTCAGGTACGTACGTGAAAAGCATCAATCACTCTGTATTCCGATGGCTGAAACATTAAGGCAAGTTATATCCTACCGTCAGAAGAAACAACCGATTGTTATTGGGTATATCTCTGATCAAGCCCCTTTCTGGAATAATATTCACCATTGGGTAGACTTCCTAAATCATGATACGCCCGTCTTGACTGGTAGTGAACGTATCATAAAAAGACAGGACAAGCCGTTTTCTATGGTGATGTTTCACGTGTGAGCAGAGGACATTATCAGTGTGAATTCAAGCTGATAACTACCGAGTCAGCAATGTATAAGGGATTGGAAAATAACTGATGAATACTTTAAGTTGCTGCAACAAACAATCCATCGACAGCCTGAACTTTATCTTTGGAGTCATAAACGATGGAAACGTACACGTGAAGAGTTTAATTTACGTTATAACGCTAAGACTGGAAGGGTAAGTTTGGAGCCATTGGAAGAGATTATAAGAAAAAAAGATAAGCAATGATTTTTGTAAGAGATAAAGGACAGATGTGTAATAACATCTGCAATATGGACATCTGTATGCTTGGGCAAGGGCGAATAATCGGAAGACGATATCAATGCGTTTTGCTTATAAGTATCAATACTTTCATATCTGCAGTACTCGTTGGCATAATTTTTTTGTTTATTTCTTGGCAAAGTATTCAGCTAAGTTAGGATTGATACCCATCGTTGATTTCGATACTCCGGAGGTGAACCTTACCGAAAAGGAAAAGGCAATGACTCATGGATGTCTTGTTGCTGAGGGATGGTTTGCTCGCTGGTATGACCTTTTCTTACAATATAAATCAGAAATATTATCGTTATTTGCCTTTAAAGCACATATAGAAGAGAAAACGCTTTCGATTTTGGAAAAGTCGAATAAAGATGGATTTATTAGCTTAGGTGTACATATCCGCCGTGGAGATTATGCCACATGGAATGAAGGTAGATATCTCTATGACGATAAGCAGATGATTAATATTATCCGCCAGTTTATTCTTCTTCATCCTAATAAACACATTGTAATCTATATCTGTGGTAATGATCCAAAACTCAATAAGCAGGCTTACATAGAGGTTTTTGGACAAGAGAATGTTGTCTTCCCACAAGGAAATCCAGGGGAGGATCTTTGTCTTCTTTCTCATTGTGATTATCTAATCGGACCACCGAGTACCTTTACATTGGTTGCATCAATGTATCATAATACTCCATTATATTGGATTAAGGATATTGACAAGCCATTGCAGAAAGAAAGTTTTGACTATTTTGATAATCTTTTCCGCAATATCATATAGTCTTTGAAGCCATAAATAACATATATCTTCATGAAAATAATTTGGGATATGCTGTACAATCGAAATGCTTCTTGCATACTTTGTGAGTAGAGGTAACGTTGAAGTCAAACAATGTAGATGCTTTGTAAATACTTCTTTCATACTATCTTAAAACGTAAATAAGAAAAATAAATAATGTATCAGAACTTAAAGTACTTAATCAAACATTCTGCTGTAATCCTTGTAATTCTGCTTTTCGTGCGCCTTTGCTTTGCTATTGCGTTCGTTCCGATAAATATTATCAGCAGTAATTTGGCAGTTCTTCCACGTCTATTTTTCAATGTCCTGCGTTTTGATATGCAGGTTGTATGTTACGTTTTGTTACTGCCAACGGTCCTAACTTTTGTCTTTGCAGCTTTGCGTAAGCCTTGGACTGACCATGTGTTGAGCCGTTTCCGTAAGGTTTATTATTCTATTGTCAACATTCTTTTATTGGCACTTAGCGGGATTGATTTGGGCTTTTATTCTAATTTTAATAGCCATATCAACCTTACTTTCTTTGACTTCTTCAATGAAGGACCAATGAGTTTAATACAGGCTATATGGGAAGAATATCATTGTGTTTATGAAGGTTTAGCCTTCCTTCTTCTGGTATTATTAATCCTTTTTGTCATTCGACGTATCGAAACAGATAGGTTGTTCTCTTGTCAATCGAATTGTTCATCAAGCAAACAGAAGACTTCTTATAGTCAGCTTATTAAGATTTCCACTATAATTTTGTTGTACATAGTCTTTAGTTATAGGAATGCGTGGTTCGGTATGGCAGTTTCCTTTGCAGATAGAGGATACTTTTGTGTCGGTTCAGAAGAGTCTTAACGACCTTGTTCCGAATGCTGCATATATGCTCAAGAAGGCTTGCAAGGAGAAAATCAAAGCCTTCAAAGTGGAGAGTACGGACGAATTGTTATCGCAGTATAAGTTTGACAGTCTGCAGGAAGCATTAGATACTTATACTGATGGTAAGGTTAAGATCGTAAATAATGATACACTTGCAGCCTTACAGCGTGCATTATTTGCAGAGGTTAGAGACAGTTTGAAGCAACCACAGCCTAATGTGGTAATTATTTATAGCGAGAGTTGGAGTAATTATCTGTTCAATCTTCAACAGAAGGATGCTGAAATGTACTTTGGTTTGGAGCGTCATTTCAAAAAAGATTTACTCTTCCGTAATTTCCAATCGGTTCAGAATGGTACGATAAATTCGCTCGAAAACCTCTTTGTTTCTACACCATTTCCACATTTCTTTACTTCATCTTATCGTTTTAACACACTTCCTACGTCTATTGCTTTACCTTTTAAGGACAGTAATTACACAACGATGTTTATGTCTGGAATGGATGCTGCATGGGAGAACTGTGCAGAGGCATTGCCTCATCAGCAGTTTGATGCTGTCTACGATAAGTTCTTCATATTGAAGGACTACCCTCATGCGACTTACAATAGTATTGGTGTTTACGACGAATATCTCTTCCAAGCGTTGTTAGATAAGTTAGAGAAACCGTCAGCGAAGCGAAAGATGATAACCGTGATGACGACGACCAATCATCCTCCTTTCGAGTATCCTGATGACTTAGAACTTCCTCCTTTGCCCGATACATTCTATAGTAAGAAGTGTTTTGCAGAGCATAATCGTAAGGTTTGGATAAGTATCTCACAGGGTTCCGTTATTATAACAAGGCTCTGAATGATTTCCTCAATCGCTTTAAGGTCTCAGCAGCAGCAAAGAATACGATACTTGTCATCACGGGTGACCATAATGTGCGTGTTATTCTTAATTATGATGTAATTGATAAGCGGTACGAACATTCTGTTCCACTCTACATATATCTTCCACCTTACCTACGCAAGAAGGCTTATAACAAGCTAACTAATCGATGGGGAAGCCATGACGATATTTTAGCAACGGTCGCTCCTTTTGCGTTCCGTGACACAAAGTATTTCAAGATGGGTAAGAACCTCTTAGATACGTCCGTTTCGGACAGTACTTATTATAGTGCAAACGTTGACCAGATAGAAGCTATACCAAGCTATCAAAAGAAGGCTGTGCGACTTACGGCAGCCCGCAACCTACTTCGATTGGTTTATTTCACAAAGGTTTTACATTAAATATGAATATTGATATACCCTGTTAAGATATGCCTAAGTTCAGCATTATAGTCCCTTGTTATAAAGAAATATTCTTAAAAGAATGTATAGAAAGCATTCTTTCCCAAACCTATCAAGACTTTAAACTTATCTTAGTCAACGATGCCTCACCTTATAATATAAAACAGATAGTGGAGCAATTCAAGGATGATAGGATAAGATATTATGAGCGTAAGCAAGGCTTTGGAGCTAAGGGACTGGTACAAAATTGGAATGATTGCTTACGGTATGTGCGTGGAGAGTATGTTATAAATATGGGAGATGATGATAAACTTATGCCCAATTGTTTGTCTGATTACCTTGATTTGATGAGGAAATATCCGTGTCTTGACCTCTATCACACGCGCGTTGCCTTCATTGACGAGCATGGGAAGACTATCAGATTACAGCGAGAGGCAACAGAATATGAGTCGGTCTATGTCTTTATGTGGGCTTGTTGCTATGGTCGTCGCAGCACGTTTATTGGTGATTTCCTCTATCGTACGGAGGCTTTAAGGGCTGTTGGAGGCTACTATCCATGCCTTTTCAAATGATAAATAAAAGTACCCTTAATGTTCAACGATAAGATAAGACTACGATATGATAAGTATAATAACTCCTATTTACCAAGCTGAGAAATATTTAGAAATTCTGATTAATTCCATTATTAATCAGACATATCATGACTGGGAATTACTGCTGATAGACGATGGTAGTACGGATGGTTCAGCAGAAATCTGCGATTGCTATGCTCGTAAAGATAAAAGAATACGTGTCTTCCATAAAGCCAATGGAGGTGTCGCATCAGCACGTAATCAAGCTATGGATATGGCTACGGGTGAGTATTTAGCATTTGCTGATAGTGATGACTGGGTGGAGCCATGCTGGTTAGAACGATTATACAAGACAGCAAAGGAGCAGGAGGCTGATATTGTAGTGTCTGATTTCTATGTAGAGTATCCTCAAAAGACCATTATGCGAAGTAAGGATGATGGTGATGTAATTGTCTTAAATAGAAAAGATGCTTTATTTTTGACTTTTCAGGACAAGATAACAAGTTATCTGTGGTCAATGCTTATTCGAAGAGATATTGCTCAAGAACGGTTTGCTCCTTATCGCGCATTTGAAGATTATGCTACTTTGTTTGCCTGGATGTTCCATGCAAATAGAGTTGTTCTGTTGCATACACCACTCTATCATTATAGGCAATATGCCTATAGTTGTCTTCACAGTAACATGAAACAGAACTTGACAGACTATATAGGTGCTACTATAACTCGTTATGAGTTGGTTAAGGAATCCTCTTTTTTGCAAGATAATATCTCTCAATTTAATGCTGTTTATATTTACTCGTTAGTGAAGGGACTAAAAGATATTGTGCGCTCTCCCTATGATAATGACTTTAAACAAAAAATTTTGGAGAATGTATCAGCCGAAATTCGAACCATAGAACTTCCTTCTCCATATAAAATGTTAGGTTTTAAGTACTATTTGCGTTATACATTGCTTTGTAAGAGCTTAAAACTGTTCAAGCATATAGTAGGAGGGACAGCTGTATTCTCTTTCCATCGCAGTAGAAAGAATGTCGATTTGTTTTCATGACTTATTTGTCATTCAATCATTAGAATATTACTTGTTCCTTTGCTTTTCTTCTAAGAGTTTGGCAACGATAGCAAATTGGTATCCTGCATCTAAAACAGCATGAATCAGTCCTGGGATGCCATCTAAGCAGCCTCGTTTGATGAAATAAGACTTGAAGAAGCGGAAAGCAGGACGATAGATAAGAGCCATACAGCCATAGTTCTTCTTTTGACGGCGTGGGACTTCGTAGTCAGAATAAGTGTTGTTCTTTCTGATAATGTCGGCAACACTGTCGTTGGCAAGATGTTCGAAAGCCAATTCCATGCGCGATGCAGGAACTTTCTGGATATTTCCGTCTACCTTTGGGGCAGCATGAATGACAGGAGGCCAGCTACATTTGTCGCGTCGTAGGAAGCGGAGTATATAGTCGGGATAGCTGCTGTGCATCATTCTTCCCATGAAGTAGTTTTTCCGTGGGATAGCAATAGCATCAGGACAATCATCTTTCTGAATGGCATCATAGAGATACTTGCGTAATTCGGGAGTAACTACCTCGTCGGCATCAACTACCAGTACCCATGGCGAACTCGCTTTGTCTATGGCAAACTGGCGTGCCGGCTCAACAATGCGCAGATTACCTTTGGGAAAGGTAACAATCTTACAGTTATAGGAACGAGCTATGTCAAGTGTCCGGTCAGTACTTTCCATGTCGCAAATGACAATCTCATCGAAGTCCTTTACTGCTTCGAGTACGTCTTTTAGATGCTTTTCTGCATTGTAAGTATTAATGACTACTGAAATATGTTGTGTACCATTCATATCCGCAAATATACAAATTATTTTTTTATCTGTGCTAATGTCATGATATAAAATGATAAAAATAAATGTGGTCAAAATTAGTAACTTTAGCTTCATCTTAAATAATAATGAAAAAGCCCAACGTATATCATACTTTATTGTTACTTTTGTACTACCATTAACGAAATGGATATTAATGCACTTAATAAAAATAGACAATATGAGTGAAAAAGTCAAACGTCTTTTTAGTCATCCATTACTTTCCGACCGCCGTGTACTGCTTGGTATATGGGCTATTTTGTCGTTGGTTGGTATGTTGAAATTTCATCGCAGTTATAATAACTATCTTATTTTTAGAGGTGTTTATTGGCACACAATAAATGGTACTTCGCTCTATGCACCTTATCCTATGGAATATTGGGATATGAACCATTATGGTCCTCTATTCTCTTTGGTCATAGCACCTTTTGCCATTCTTCCCGAGTGGATTGGTATGCTTCTGTGGCTCATGTTCTTATCGGGCTGGTTGTTTGCTGCTGTTTACTGGTCAGGTTTAAGGAAGCAGCAGCAGATATTTCTCTATTGGTTCTGCAGTTTAGCACTTCTAACGGCACTATTCATGCAGCAGTTTAATATTGCTATTGCGGCTATTATTCTGTCGTCATTCTTCCTTATTGAAAAGGAGCATGAAGGCTGGGCAGCATTCTTTATCATATTGGGTACTTTGATAAAACTATACGGTATCGTTGGACTGGCGTTCTTCCTTTTCTCACGCCATAAATTGCGATTAATTGTATGGCTTGTCGTCTGGTCAATTATTCTTTTCCTTGCTCCGATGGCTATTAGTTCTCCTGATTACATTGTTGGCCAATATCATGAATGGTTCGGCAGTCTTGTTGCGAAGAATACTGAAAACATTCATTCCATTGCACAGAATATTTCTTTATTGGGATTGGTTCGTCGTACGACAGGTTGCATGGAGTATTCTGATCTATGGCTCATCCTACCAGGGATGTTACTCTTTGCTATTCCTTACCTGCGTTTCTCGCAGTATAAGAACCTTGCTTTCCGTGAAACAATACTTGCTTCTGTTCTTATGTTTGTCATTTTATTCAGTACTGGTAGCGAGTCAAGCGGATACATCATAGCATTAATAGGTGCTTGTATATGGTATACTATTGTGCCATGGAAGCGTGGGAGATGGGCTGTGGCTCTGATGGTTTTTGTCTTTTTATTATCGGGTATGGGCAACAGTGACCTTATTCCAAAGTGGATACGTCATGATTATATTCAGCCATACGCTCTCCGTGCGTTGCCAATCAGTATTCTTTGGTTGTGGCTTTGTTATGAGTTATGCACAAAGGATTATGCCCCAATAGAAAAGGTTGAAGCCCATGAATAAGAAGATAATAGGTTATGATGCTAAGCGTATCGTAAGAAACGGCACCGGACTTGGTAGCTATGGGCGTACGCTCATCAACGACCTTGCTCCGTTGATGCCTGACACAAACTTACGACTCTATGCTCCTGATGCTGGACGTGACGACCTTCGTAATCAGGTTGAATTGCGAGATAACGTACAGTTCTGCTATCCCGACCACCTTCGTTTTCGTCTGCAGCGTGACTGGTGGCGAGTGAAAGGGATTGTAAAGACTTGAATGCGGATGGAGTAGAACTTTATCATGGTCTTTCGGGAGAACTTCCTTCAGGCTTGGCAGCAGCAGGAATCCCCGGTGTTGTTACGATTCATGACCTTATCTTCCTACGTCATCCAGAGTTCTATCCTGCTATTGATGTTTTCTTCTATAAGCGGAAGTTCTATCAGACATTGCAGGAAGCTACGCGCATCATTGCTATCAGTGAATGTACGAAGCGTGACATCTTATATTATGGTGACTTTCCAGAGGACAAGATAGACCTCGTCTACCAGAGTTGTAGCACCCACTTTAATCAGTCAGTAAGTCTTTCACTGATAGAGGAAGCCCGCCGTAAGTATCAACTCCCACAACGTTATATATTAAATGTAGGAACGGTAGAAGTGCGTAAGAACATCCTTTTAGGTATTCGTACAATGGTAAAGCTACCTTCCGACTTACATCTTGTCATCGTAGGGCGGCAGACCAAGTATCAGAAAAAGCTCGATGCAGAAATCAAACGTTTAGGAATTGGCGACCGAATCCATTTCCTTCAAGGTGTACCTAACGACCTTCTCGCAGCTATTTACAATCAGGCTGAGGCTTTCATCTATCCTTCACGCTATGAAGGATTTGGTATTCCTATCATCGAAGCCATACAAAGTGGATTGCCAGTAGTAGCTGCTACGGGTAGTTGTTTGGAGGAAGCGGGTGGTCCTGATTGCCTTTATGTAGGTCCAGACGATGTCGACGGCAATGCTGCTGCTATCCTTTCAGCGATAGAGCATCGTAAGGAAATGGTCAGCAAGAGCCAACGCTACGTAAAACGATTCGAAAATCAAGATGTAGCCTCACAAGTCCTTGAGGTCTATAAAAAGGTATAAAGCATCATCCCCAAGCCCTTTTCTTATCATAAAGAGCTTGGGGATGAGTTTTTTCTTCCCTTTTCTATTGCTGTGTTACTGCTCCGCACCAGTCGTGCGAACGCTCCGCACCATGTGTGCGGACGCCTAACACCAATGGTGCGGATGCCTAATACGAATCTCACAAACCATCAACACCCACCATTCAACACCTATCACCCATCACCCTTCTTCCCTTTTACAAACACAAGACGTAGTAAAACGAAGTTGATAGGAACAACTATCACCATCACAAGGATAGGCGACAGCCATTTGCTAACATCTAACCATAGGAAGATATGGAGCAATCCTATCTCTAAAAGATAGTTGAGTATGTGGCTACCAACGAAGCCAGCAACGTTGTTCTTTGACGGTTTTCCTTTAAAAGTAAAGTAGGTTGTAAGTCCGTAGTTACAAAGAAGTCCCACTCCGTAACCAGCTGTATAAGCTATGGTAGTATTCGTAAAGAGTAGAAAGAGACAATAGATTCCATAATGGATAAGCGAACATATAGTGCCCGTTATACCAAAACGGAAGAGTCGCCAGAAGTCTTTTCGCCAGCGTTGCCAAAGCTCTTTAATGCGTATCGCCATGTGAGAAGGGATTAATCGAGTATTTGACTGATGTTATAAAGTGGACGCTGTTTAACCTCTTCATATATCTTGGCAATGTAAACTCCCACCGCACCGATAGAAATCATCAGCATTGCACCCACGAGCCAAATACTAAGAATGAGTGAAGCCCAGCCCGCTACCTCTGTATGATTGACGAAAGCGTGGATGACGTAGATACCAATGCACAAAGTGACGAACAAGAAGGCGATACCAAGGTAGATGACATAGTAGATTGGTTTCACGGAGAATGATGTGATACCATCCAATGCCAAGCTAAGCATCTTGCGCAAAGTGTATTTAGAAGTACCAGCTTTACGTTCGCTGATGCGGTCGTCAACAGTTGTAGACTTGAGTCCAATAGAAGGGATGAGACCACGCAGATAGAGGTTACGTTCCTTATATCCAGAGAGTATCTCTAAGGACTGACGGCTCATCAGACGGAAGTCAGCATGGTTAAAGATACTGTTCACGCCCATCTTCTCTTGTAGATGATAGAATGCCTGTGCAGAAATACGCTTCAAGATTGGGTCGGCTTTGCGAGAAACCTTCACCCCATAGACAATCTCATTACCTTCCTCAAAGGCTTTAACCATCTGCGGAATACATTTCTGATAGTCGTCTTGCAAGTCGGCATCGAGTGTGATAACGGCATCAGCCCAGTCTTTTGCAGTCATCATACCAGCCATGATAGCATTCTGATGACCCACGTTATGAGCGAGGTTGATACCCTTTATACGTGGATGCTGGCTGTGGAGCTGTTGGATAATCTCCCATGTTTGGTCACAGCTTCCGTCGTTGATAAACACAATCATTGAGTCATTGGAAATCTTTCCCTGACTGATGAGTTCGTCAAATAGCTCCATAAGCTGTGCTGCCGACTGTTCTAACACTTCTTCCTCGTTGTAACAAGGAGAGACTGTTGCAAGTTTTATCATATATTATATTCTGCCTGTTGAGGTGATTATAGGGAGAGCTTCTGCTCCTACTTTCTGTTATTCAGAGAAGGAAACTAAGTCATTTCTTCTGTCGGTTGACAAAGTCTACGTAGGTAATAAACTCCTGCTTGTCTGCTTTCATTGCCTTGATAAAACGATCGAGGCGTTGTTCCAATTCGTGTCCACTATGGTTCTTGATGATAAAAGGCATCTTAAACTCTGGATGTGACTTGAGATCATAGAACTCCCATGGGTGGAAATAAGTCACGAAGTAGCCATCGTGGTGCAATACCTGTCGTACTAAACGAAGATAAAACCACTCTGGGAAGTTGTGCATGGACAGCCAGAAGAGCGGAATGCGAAGGTGTGGACTAACGCTGGCAGGTATCTCCATGACTGGACCACGCATAAACCAAGTGCGTGGAGTGTTGAGGTGCATGTATCGACCCGGTATGAAAGCAGGGTTTAGGGAAGAGTTATAAAGGTAGCCAGCCTTCTCTATATCCTCATCCGATACGGGGAACATACGTGGCTGACGATAACCAGCAACCTTCACACCTGTCACACGTTCGATGATTTCCTTAGAATGGAATACATCTTCAGGTTTAGGCTGCCAGTGGTCAACACCATGACAAGCTATCTCATGTCCTTCGTCCTTGATGCGTTTCATGACCTCTGGTGCCAGTTCTGCAAAGTTGCCAGTACAGAAGAAGGTAGCACAGACGTTGTTTGCTTTCAGTATGTCGAGGATACGATTTGTACCCTCGATAGATACTTTCATACTCTCTTCAATCGAAAAGTCTACCCCGTGTTCACGTGGTACATCAAATTCTTCTGTGTCGAAACTTAATAATATCATTGTCTTCCTTTTTTTGTTTACTTCTTGTAGTAAATGAATGATGTTTAACAGAAATTTTACTATAAAATTATCAATTACTATAACAATAACAAATGTAAGAAGTTTATTTTCTTATCTATCCAACTTCCATGTAACACCATCCTTAGTGTCCTTTACTTGGAATCCAGCTTCGGCGAGGGCATCACGTATCTGGTCGCTGACAGCCCAGTTCTTTTCTGCTTTTGCCTTTGAGCGTAAGTCGAGAACCATATCAACAACTTTGCCGTATGCCTCTTCACGAGCATCGTTATTAGCACCACGCTCACTTTGAAGACCGAGGATGTCGAAGGCAAAGAGTTGCATCACCTCGCTGAGTTCCTTGAGGTTGTCTGCTGAAATCTGTGCTTTATGATCGATGAGGATGTTCACTAAGTGGCAAGCCTCAAAGAGAGTAGAGATGGCCGCAGGGGTCATCAGGTCGTCGTTCATTGCATCATAGCACTTCTGTCGGAAGCCAGTAACGAATTTCTTTGTGTTCTCATCAGATGCGGTAGCAGTCTGAATGCGCTCTAAGTCCTCAATACCATTCATAAGACGCTCGTAACCCTTTTCGGCAGCTTGTAGAGCCTCGTTAGAGAAGTCGACTGTTCCACGATAGTGGGCAGAGAGAATGAAGAAACGGATGGTCATTGGAGAGTAGGCCTGTGTGAGGGTGTCATGCTCGCCAGTGAAGAATTGTTCGAGCGTAATGAAGTTGCCAAGCGATTTGCCCATCTTCTGTCCGTTGATGGTAATCATGTTATTGTGCATCCAATACTTCACCATTTCGTCACCCTGTGACGCTACGGCTTGTGCAATTTCACACTCATGGTGAGGGAAGATAAGATCCATACCACCACCGTGAATATCGAAGTGGTCGCCCAAATATTTGCGTCCCATAGCTGTACACTCACAATGCCAGCCTCGGGAAACCATCACTCCATGGAGATGGCCAACGCATGATATGCTCTGGCATTGCACGTTTCCAAAGAGCAAAGTCTACCTGATTACGTTTCTCTCCAACACCTGCTAACTCACGTGAATTGTTAATCATATCGGTGATGTTACGACCAGAAAGAGTGCCATAGTGATGGTCCTTGTCGTATTTCTCAACATCAAAGTAGATACTTCCGTTGCTTTCGTAGGCATAGCCGTTGGCAAGAATTTGCTTAACAACTTCTTCCTGTTCAATGATATGGCCTCGTAGCATGAGGTTCTATGCTTTGGTGGTAGAACGTTGAGCGAACGCATAGCATCATGATAGCGGTTGGTATAGTGCTGTGCAATCTCCATTGGTTCTAATTGTTCAAGACGTGCCTTCTTCTCGATTTTTGTCATCACCTTCGTCAGCATCGTCGCTCTAAGTGACCGACATCTGTGATATTACGAACATATCGAACCTTATATCCTATGTGTTTGAGATATCGGAAGAGAATGTCAAAGGTGATGGCAGGACGTGCATGTCCGAGATGTGGGTCGCCATAAACAGTTGGTCCACAGACATACATGCCTACGTTAGGTGCTGCAATCGGTTGGAAGAGTTCTTTCTTGCGATGCAGTGTGTTGTATATAACTAAGTTTTGCATAATCCGTTGTTTGTTTCTTAATGATACAAAAGTACAAAATAATTATTATCCGTACTACTGTTGTACAGACTTTTTATAGCTATGCTAATTAGGATTTCTGATTGAAATAATTAGTTCAATAAAGCATACTAAACCAATAAACAGAATTGTTTAGATGCTCTTTTCATCAAATCCAATGGGGCGAAACTGACGTTGTTCTTCGCAGTATACATAACCAGCATCATGCAAGTAGGTCTTAAGTTGTTCTATATCTTCATCGAAGTTATAACAAAGAGCTTCCAAAGTGTCGAACTCTTCGTCGCGTAGCAGCATATTTACGCTGCTTACTAATATTGCGGGTTCTTTTGGTAAATATTCCATATTTATTATTTTTTGTAGAATGAAAATTACTTCATTGACTCTCCTATGAATTGTAGGGGCAAGAGTTCTTTTATACTATTGATGACATATACACCATTTGTTCCATAGAGAAGGATACGAATAGGTTGCTTATAGCGTTCTTCTATTTCTAAAACAACTTGTCGACAGGCTCCACAAGGTACTATTGGGTCACGCATTAAACCATATTCATTAGCTGCAGCAATAGCAAGTGTGGTCACTGCTTGGTCTGGAAAGACAGACTGAGCAGCAAAAATAGCGGAGCGTTCAGCACATAAGCCTGATGGGAAAGCTGCATTCTCTTGATTTGCTCCGATAACTTCTGTACCATCAGCAAGCATCAATGCTGCTCCAACACGGAAGGAACTGTAAGGAGAGTAACTATTACCAGTAGCCTCGATAGCCCTTGTTATGAGGTGTTGGTCAGCCGTTGAGAGTTCCTCTACCTGGCAAAAACCAATTTTGATGCTTATGTCTATTGTTTTCATTGTTGATATTTATTATTATTGATGGGGGTATTAGGCTAATTAGCCCCATTAGGCTTATTAGGCTAATTAGTCCAATATCTTTAATTAGTAATTAGCTCATAGCAACCAATATCTGGCTTACTATCACGTTGTTTGCCATCATGATCTGTCGTAAAACGGGAATCGTTAAGGATAAGTGCCGCATTGATTGCAGGGTATTTCTCAGTTTTCTCTGCTTTTTTTAGACGGAAATCATATTTCTGTTTGTCACCATCTATTAATAAAAACTGCTTTGAACCTGCGTCAGGATAGTCCTTATTATTCTCCCAAATAACATCTGTAAAACGTGCTAAAAGGGTTGTATCATTAGGCTTTGGCGTACGAAGAATACAATTATAGAACTGATAGTTGGCTGTTATGCTATCCTTATTGCTGCTCATAAACACATCATCAGCATAACCAGTGACAAGCGAGTTGACAACATGGAAAGTCTGAAGTGGATAATCCTTGTTGTTGATATGATTACCAAATCTCAAGCTGCACCACGATTACTATCAAAAGGATAGAATTGTGCAAAGGTGCAATGCGTCAGTGTTACTTCGCCACCAACAAAGGATGCGCAATCCATCAGCGTATTTGAGAACTGAGTATTATAAGCCACTATCTTGCAGTTGATAGCTTGTAGGCCGTAGCCCTGACAATTATGTACGGTAGAATTAGCGAGTGTCAGCTTCGTACGAGCTGCTGTTGCCGTATCGCAGAGAATACCGTTATAGGTCGAATGAATATCCGTATGCGTAAGAACATTATCGTAACTGTCCTTATGGAAGCGCACTCCCTGCCACTGACCACTAACCCTGTCGTAAGGAAGATACTTAAACATCTTGTCTAATCGGTCGCCACGTAGCGTCACAGGCTTGTCAGCTGTACCATCACAATGCAGTGTTCCATAAACATCGAGTGCTGCTTTCTGAGAGAAGTAAATGGTTGTTCCGGATGGTATTGTTAGTGTCGCACCTGCTTCCACTTTCAATGTATCTTGTAAAACTATTGGTTTCGTACTACTCAAAGTTGTATTGGTGGTAATCTTCTTTCCTTTTATCAGCTCTGCATCCCAGCTATAAACACGCAGGTTTACTTTCTGTTGTACGCCGCTTTCGAGCGTAAACAAAAGATTATCAACCACCTCTTGCGGTGTCGTTGCGTTGTTAAAAGGCGACGTCATTTCGACAAACACCTGAATACTATCCTTGTTGCGCACTTCTAAGTCACCAACTTGATAGCCATTGGCAGCTGAGAGTTCAACACCATCTACATTCACACGAAACCCTGTCTGATTACCCTGCGCCAGACGAACATTGGTCAGTCGCAATCCATCGCCCGACTTATTATACACCCAGAAAATCTTAGTAGGAGTCGGTACGTTAGAGAATGTGGTGTCAAGTCGTAGGGTGTCAGTAGAGAAAGATAGTAGATTGCTCCGTGATGTTGTGAAAGTATCATCATCAGAGCAGGCTGCCATCATCATAATGGCTGAGAAAAAAAAATAATATAGATAACTTTTTCATTATTCACTTTTTAGTTCTTACCTAACGACTTGAAAGTCTGTTTTATTGCCCATTCAGGTTCATTCTAAGTCTACATGCTCAACATTAATTTGTTCATGTAGGAAGATACGAGCCGCTTCTTGGAACTTATTAGGATTTTCAGTAGTATAATACTTTACTGTTGCATTCTTCGTACAACGTGCATCCATGTCAGGATGGCGACGAAAATAATCTTGGAGACTCTCTGCAACATACTCTCCCTGTGGCACAATGCGCACCCCTCGTGGTACATGCTTCAAAATCTTCGGCATGAGAATAGGATAATGCGTACAACCAAGGATGAGGGTGTCAATCTCTGGGTCTTGCCGCATGATATGGTCAAGACGTTTTTTCACGAAGTAATCAGCACCGGGGCTGTCTGCCTCATTGTTCTCAATGATAGGTACCCAAAGCGGACAAGGAACGCCCGTAACCTTTACATCCTCCCACAGCTTTTGTATCTCGAGGTTATAACTATTACTCTTGATGGTTCCTTCCGTAGCTAACACACCCACGTGACGCGAGTGAGTAAGTTTTCCGATTACCTCTGCCGTAGGACGAATGACACCCAACACTCTTCTATCTGGGTCGAGATTAGGTAGATCGTTCTGCTGAATTGTGCGTAGTGCTTTAGCTGAAGCAGTGTTACAACCCAGTATTACCAACTGGCAACCCAATTCAAAGAGTTTCATCACAGCCTGACGTGTGAACTGATAGACCACGTCGAAGGAGCGTGAACCGTATGGAGCACGTGCGTTATCACCCAAGTAAAGATAGTCGTACTCTGGGAGTAGCTGGTGAATACCATGCAAAATGGTTAGTCCGCCATAACCAGAGTCGAAAATACCGATAGGTCCCGGCTGTTTAGAATACTTTGTCATTAGTCTTTTTAAGTATAATTAATTGCTGTCCGATAGCACCACATATAGAGTGGTGCGGACGCTCCGCACATCCTGTGCGGACGCCCAGCACGCTTTGTGCTGAGCATTCGCACCATCCAGGCAAAGCCTTTTCTGCGGGTAAAATCTTTTATTTCAAGGCAGCTATCAAAGCCTCTGTAACGTCTTCTCCCATTGTAGTATTAGCAAATGGAAGTCCGTTATTATCTGTATTAAGTATGAAGGCATAGCCTTTTTCTTTGCCCATCTCACGAACAATATTGTTCAGCTTATCATGAACAGGTGCGTAGATTTCTCCTTCAGCCTTCTTCAATAGACGCTCTGATTCCTTGCGGAAGGTAATGTTGCGCTCTATCATTTCTTCTAATTCAGCCTGACGCTTACGGAGGATAGAAGGTTCCAACTTACGTTGTACTTCAAGGAAGTCTTCGTATCGGTTATTGAAATCTTCTACTGAACGTTTTGTTTCTGCATCATACTTTGCTTTTAGTTCGTTATAAGTACGGGTTGCTGCGACATAGTCAGCCATTGTATGAAACACTTTGTCGTAGCTAAAGTAAGCAAACTTAAATGCTGGAACGTTCTGTTGTGCTGCTGCCAATAGAGGCAATAGCATGAAAACGAAGGAAAAGAATAGTTTTTTCATTATGTCTTTTATTATCTCAACAATGTATGTAAACAAAAATGAGATCATCGCAAGAACGGATATTCATGCGGTGACCTCACCCTTTTTCTCCTTTAAGACAGTGTTTTAAGGAGAATAAACCACGGGGCAAAGGCACCCGTAATGTTTTACTTCATCTTAGCCAACTGAGCCTTTACCTCTGCAGTAATATCCTTGCTGAGTGCCTCGTTGATATACAATGGCTGACCTGCAGCCTTTTCCATGATGTAAACGTAGTTGCCAGTCTTTGCGACAGCTGCGATAGCGTTACGAACCTTTTCAAGAACTGGGCCGAGCTGCTTCTGCTGCTCCTCATTGAAAGCCTTCTGGTTGTCTTGAGCGGTCTGCTGAATTTTGCTGTACATGTCCTGCAAGTTCTTCTCTGTTTCAGCCTGCTTTGTAGCGTTCATTGTACTCTTAGCTTTGTCGTATGCCTCAGCCTGACGCTGCAATTCAGCCTGCATGTCTTCGAGCTGCTTCTGATACTCTTTACCTTTTGCTTCTAACTTACTCTGAATAGCTGTTGCCTCAGGAAGCGACTGGAGGAGTGCTTGTGAGTCAAGGTGACCAAACTTCTGTGCGAACAATGTCATTGATGCACTGAGCATTAACATCAAAAATAACTTTTTCATTTCTTTTTATTGTTTAATTGTTTATTGTTTTCTAATTGTCTCAATTACTCTATCTTTAAGCTTTACTAATAAGAATAACCAAGTTTTTGCAACACCTCATTGCTGATATCTACCTTTGGCGAACCATAAATAATACCCGAAGCATTGCTTGATCTGTCAATTACCAGACTATAACCACGTTGGTCAGAGATGTCTTTAACAGCATTATAAATCTCGTCCTGTATAGGAGTAATCAGACTGGTACGCTTCTTGAAGAGTTCGCCCTCTGGACCGAAGTATTTTCGTTTGAGGTCAGATGCCTGCTTTTCTTTTGCCATGATAGCTTCTTGCTTCTTCTTCTTTTGTTCCTGAGAAAGGAAGACTACCTCATTCTGATAATTCTTGTACATGGTAGATGCCTCTGTGTTGAGTACTTCAACCTCAGCTTGCCACTTCTTACTTACTTGATTTAACTGCTCATTTGCACGCTCATAAGCAGGCACATTCTTGAGGATATACTCCATGTCAATTAGTGCAAACTTCTGTGCAGAAGCTGTTAAAGGTAAAAGAGTAAAAAGGTAAAGAGGTAAAACGTATCGCAATACACTCTTAAAAATATTCTTCTTCATCCTTAATTAATTCAAATTTTATAACACTTAATTCTCCTTACCGATAGTCACTCGGTTTATTGATACAAACAACTCGTCAACTCGTCAACTTGCTTAACTTGTCCACTTGCGCTTAAAACTCCTGTCCAAGTATAAAGTGGAATTGGCTGCCACCATTTGTACCATATACCTTATCAAAGCCGTAGGCCCAGTCGATACCCATCATACCCACCATTGGAAGGAAGATACGAACACCAAGACCAGCAGAGCGTTTCATGTCAAATGGATTGAACTTGCTTGTATCAGTCCAAGCATTACCTGCTTCAATAAAACCAAGACCATAAATGGTCGTATTACCCAAAGGAATGGATAGCGGAGTTCCATTGACATACGACTATAAGCATAACCTTCAGCACCGTATGGAGTAAGCGAACCATTCTCATAACCACGAAGACCAATTGTTTCTTCAGCGTAACCGGTAGAGTATCCACTCATACCATCACCACCCATATAGTAGGTTTCAAACGGGCTCTTCTTGTTCTTATTATAACTGCCTAATAATCCAAGTTCTACGCGAGTCATCAAGACAAAACACTTCTGACCATTTGTAAGTGCTGTAAAGGTACGAGCCTTAAACTTCCACTTGTGATATTCAACCCAACGATATTTCTCCTGTTGTTCTTGTGAGAAGGTAGGAGAGTTGCGGTCGTTTGCAAGGTTTGCATAGTCTTTTCCATCCCACATTGACCAAGGTGGAGTAATTGTCAATGATGTGGTAAATTCTGAGCCACGACGAGGGAAGAGTTGGTTGTCTGTTGATGTGCGATTTAATGAAATATTGACGTTCAAGTTATTTGCTGAACCATTCGACATGATAAAGTAACGCCAATTGCGAAGCATATAACGCTGGTATTGCAGCTGGAGTGACAATGTAAAGTAGTCATCAGGCCAGTTTAGACGCTTTCCCCAACCAGCATATACGCTCAATAGCTGCACATATTTATTCGGGTCATAGAAATTCTCGTAGCTATTGTAATTGTAGTTACCATAGCCATAACGATAATTGTTATAATTGTTCAGATAAGCACTATTATAATAGTTGCTTGATACGTCTGTTTGTTTTGAATAAGACATACCCACGTTAAACTGGATAGGGCGTTTGCCACCTAACCAGTTTGTAGAATATTGTGCATTGTAAGACTGGTAGTAAGTACCGTTGGTTTGAGCACCCAGAGAAAGAGTCTCACCATCACCGATAGGCATAATACCACGATGTTCACGATTCTTATTGAAGAGGTTTGCCATTGAGAAGTTTGTCAGCTTCACACCAACACGTCCAATAACACCCGTCTGCCCCCAACCGAGTGAAAGCTCCACCGGTCGTTAGACTTTTTGTTTAAGGTTGTAGTTGATATCAACTGTTCCATCTTCATAGTTTGGTTCTGGTACAGGATTGATAGCTTCTGGGTCGAAGTGTCCCATTGATGCCAACTCGCGTGCAGAACGTTGTAGAGCTTCCTTAGAGAAGAGATCGCCTGGCTTTGTACGCAATTCACGACGCACAACATTCTCGTAAAGACGGTCATTGCCATTAATCTTCACACGATTGATATGTGCCTGCTGTCCTTCCGTGATACGCATCTCAAGGTCGATAGAGTCACCGACTATATTCACCTCTGTTGGTTGAAGGTTGTAAAAAAAGGTAGCCATTGTTCCAATAAGCATTACCCACAGCGTCCTCGTCTTGTGAAAGTCGTTTATTCAAGAAAGTTTGATTATAGACATCGCCTTTTTCATTTCAAGTAATCGAGATAGATAGTCTGTGGTGTAAACGGTATTACCCACCCATTTTATATTACGGATATAATACTTCTTACCTTCATTAACCTTTACATAGATGCCGACATGTTTTGAATCGACATTCCAAACACTATCCTTTAAGATGACAGCATCACGATACCCATGTTCGTTGTACTTTGTGATAAGGTTCTTCTTATCCTCTGCCCAACGCTCTGGTGTGAATTTTTTAGACTTAAAAATGTTTGATAGTTTGCCTGCCTCGTGTATCTTTGCAAAGGCTCCCTTGCTAAAAAGGGAACCCTTAATCTTCTTTTCGCCTAACTGATTGCTACCCTCAATAGTGATAGAACGAACTTTCAATTTCTCTTTCTTATCTACATCAATATCAAGGATAACCTGATTTTTGGCAGCAATGTCGTCGCGTTGACGAATAAAGACTTCGGCATTCTTATAACCTTTATCTTCAAAGTATTTCTTTGCAAGTATTTTTGCACGATCAATCATGTTAGGCGTAATTTGTCCGCCCTTCAAGAGTCCGAGCTTCTTGTCCATATCCTCACGTTCTGTCTTCTTCAAACCATTATAGTTAATGGTAGATATACGAGGACGTGGCTCGAGATGTATTTTCAGATAGATATTATCTCCAACAATAGAGTCGGCAGAGATGGAAACATCTGAAAAGAGACCGTGCTTCCAGTAACGTTTCACTGCATCAGTGATAGCCGTACCTGGTACTTCCAATTCCTGTCCAACACTTAGGCCAGAGATACCCTGTAAGTACATAATCCTCATAGCCATCAATACCAGTAACGGTTAAGCCTGCCAATTTGTAGGTGGTAGGAGAACCTGAATATGTGATGTCTGGATTTATAATCTTATGCTGTGCACTCATTGTAAGTGAAACTCCAGAGAGTGCAAGGAGCATCAGGATTTTATTTATTTTAGTCATCTATCGAGTAACTTAATTGTTTTCGTTTTTCTTCTATTTGTTTCTCTGTCTTTCCAAAGCGACGCTGTCTATTTTTGGAAACTTGCAATGGCTTTCTGTAAGTCTTGCTCATTAAAGTCAGGCCAATAAGTATCGCAGAAATAGAGTTCAGAATATGCTATTTGCCATAAGAGGTAATTAGAGATTCTAAGTTCTCCACTGTTCTGATTAAGAGGTCTGGATCAGGCATAAAAGTTTGTTTCCAAATGCTTGCTAATCATTTCTTCTGTAATCAATTCAGGATATATTGGTTCTGAACTATTGGCTTGATGTTCTATGACAATTTCCCTCATTGCTTTTGCTATCTCCCAACGAGCGACTATAACTAAGTGCAACAACCATTGTCATAGCTGAGTTTTTTTGCAGTATGCTCTTCGGTTTCACGCAATTTTTTTGTACTTCTTCTGGTAGACGTGCCATATCACCAATAACACGGAAACGCACATTATTCTTCATGAAGATTTCGTCTTCCAAAAGATGTAAGTACAAGCCCCATCAATGCCGCTATCTCATCAGTAGGACGATTCCAATTCTCTGTTGAGAAGGTGTAGAGTGTGAGATACTTCACACCCAATCGTACACACTCTGAAGTAATGCGACGAACGGTATCCACTCCTGCTTGATGGCCGTAGGAACGTGGCTTGTTCCGTTCTGTTGCCCAACGTCCGTTGCCATCCATTGTGATGGCAACGTGCTGGGGTATTCGTGTCATATCTAATTCTTCTACCATATCTTTTGAAGAGATAAACTTTGTTTTATTCTTTGCAACACATACGTCTGCATATTTTTGAATGTTACCTTATATAATAAGGTTCGAGCTTTTTCTCTTACTCGTCTTCATTATGGCAAGTTTTGCATTTTGTCATAAAACTATAAGAGAATGTCAACTGCATGCTTGTGTAGCAGTCTGTATTCTTAAAGAGTCCACTACTCTTAATATCGTAGGGGTCTTTTTGTCCATCTAACTCATCACTGAATGGAAAGTGTAAAGCCCATTCTAATCCTATATTCATACGTTCGTTCATCTTATACTTCACACCCAAACCAATTGGCAGATTTGCTGTAAGCACTGACTTGTGGTTGGTGGTTTTAATATTAACGTACGTGACTCCCAGTCCTATTGTTGCGTATGGTGATAAGCGTTGTGCGCCACGATAATCTTGTCCAGTTCCATAAGGCAAGAAGTTATGTTCGTATGCAAGGCCTATATCAACCAGTGAATTGTCAAATTTATAGGGATTAGAGGCAAGGCGTGGATAGTAAGTCTTGACATCGGCTGACGAACCTTTCATTTTTCCAAATGAGAAGTTCATTTTCAACCCCATGTATGGGTTTAGATTGTATCTTGCCAGTACCGTTCCCATTGGTTGTAGATTTTTTATGAATGATTCGTTGAAATCGCCTAAGTAACCCATCATACCGACTCCTGCACCAAACTCCATCTTGTATTCTGGGTCTGACTGCGCCCAAAAAGGTGTAGAAGTAATTAGGAGTAGTAGGCTGATGATGAAACGATTCATAATTATTCCTTATTGTAAGGTTTTATTTTTGAATGCGACCGAGGTTCACGTCCCATCCTACTCTGTTGAGTCTTCCACGCCAAACGTTTGCACCACTGATAATCCATAGATATTCATCACTATCAACAGTGGCGGTAAATGTTGGTGACAACTCTATGTTTGTCGGATAGGTGAAACTTTTATCATTCTTCCAAGTAATACCACCATCATGCGAAATCAACATAGGGGCAGGTTGATTACTATTGTCGATACATAAAGCAAGTGTTGCCTTGTCATAGCTTACAACCGAAAGATTCTTGTAGAGAGAGAGCTGGAGGTTATCCGCATTGTTTTCAACATAGCTCCAAGGTTCATTTTTGCGGTAAGAAAGTTTTGTCCAAGAGACATTCTTCTTGCCATCTGCTAATGTTCCAACGAGTTGAATGCGATGTAAATCAGCTTCAATGGCTGTGAGTGATGAGTTGATGTTATTTGCTGGGAGGAGCGTTTTGTCATTGTCTAAGATCTCTTCAGTCCATGTAACACCATTATCTTTTGACGCCATCAGCATACCCGTATTAGAGAGAGCAAATAATTCTACAGGTGATGCTGCCACCAACTGCTTCAAACTACTATTTGTTGCAACTGTTGTCCAGCTGCTACCATCGTTAGAACTATATACAACGCCATTGTCGATGACGAAGAGATTAGTACCCTGTACAGCTACACTTTTATACGCATCAGTTGTAAAGGTTTTGTTAAGTATTGTCCAGTTGTTGCCATTATCCTTATTCGTAACATATCCAACAGTCTGACTGCCGTCCGTACCAAAGACAAACACTTTGCTACCTGTACTAACAGCCTTCATTGCTGTAAACGCAGCAAAGTTGCTATTCTCCTGCAGTGACTGCCATCCGAAGACGTTGCCTTTCTGTTTATGAACGTTCACCGTAACTTTATAGTCTCTGTACTCACTTCCCTTGCTTGAATAGACACGGAAGATGCGAGGCATACTAAAATCTATAGAATCATTTTTATTATAGAATGAGAAGGTTTCGTCTTTTGTAGACTTTATAACAACTATTCCTTGATTTTTCGTAACGATATTTGCTAATATGCTTGAAGGTTTTGTTCCATGTGGCAATGAATCGGTATTATAGATTAAACCTTGTGTTTGATCTATATAGAATTTAACCTTCGACGCATTGAATTTAGTTGTGAAAGTACTGTCCTTCTCGTTATTCAAAACTGTGTCACGTACTTGTGTCATTTCTCCTAAGGAAAAGTTCAGTATAGCCGTGTCTTTGTAGGTTGTACTATTTTTCTCTTCGTTGTCTTTAAGGCAAGAAGTCATTGCGAGGGTAGCTGTCAATAAAGCTATGAATGAATATATCTTATTACGCATCAGATACTAATAATTGAATTTAACTGCAAATTTAATCAGAATTCTTCAGAATCAATGTTTTTGATGAGGTTAATTATGCAAAATATTGAAAATAACTACTTTTTTTAGGTTTGTTTAGGAAGTATTGCCAAAGGAACGATAAACATGAGGAAAAATGAAACGTAAAATGCAATAAGAAACCCTACCTTAGAGTTTCATTAACCAACCTTGAGAAAAGGAGAAACAAAACTCCCACCCGCATTGCTGCAGATGGGAGTTGTTCTTATAATATTCAGAATTATTTCCGAAAGAATTAGAGCTGTGGACCAGCTGCTACGAGAGCCTTACCAGCCTCGTTTGTCTCGTACTTCTTGAAGTTCTTGATGAAACGAGCTGCGAGGTCCTTAGCCTTCTCATCCCACTGAGCTGCATCAGCGTAAGTGTCACGTGGATCGAGGATCTCAGTAGCAACACCTTCGAGCTGTGTAGGAACAGTGAAGTTGAAGTAAGGAATCTGCTTTGTTGGAGCAGCGTCGATAGAGTGGTTCAAGATAGCATCGATGATACCACGTGTATCCTTAATAGAGATACGCTTACCTGTACCATTCCAACCAGTGTTAACCAAGTAAGCCTTAGCACCGCTCTTCTCCATCTTCTTAACCAACTCTTCAGCATACTTTGTTGGGTGGAGCTCCAAGAATGCCTGACCGAAGCAAGCAGAGAATGTTGGAGTAGGTTCAGTGATACCACGCTCTGTACCAGCCAACTTAGCTGTGAAGCCAGAGAGGAAGTAGTACTTAGTCTGCTCTGAATCCAAGATAGATACTGGAGGCAATACACCGAAGGCGTCAGCTGACAAGAAGATTACCTGCTTAGCATCTGGACCCTGAGAAACAGGAGCCTGGATGTTCTCAATGTGGTAGATAGGATAAGAAACACGAGTATTCTCAGTTACGCTCTTATCGTTGAAGTCGATCTTACCGTTAGCATCAACAGTTACGTTCTCGAGGAGAGCGTCACGCTTGATAGCCTTGTAAATATCTGGCTCAGACTCTTTGTCAAGGTTGATAACCTTAGCATAGCAACCACCCTCATAGTTGAAGACACCATTGTCATCCCAACCGTGCTCGTCATCACCGATGAGCTTACGCTTTGGATCGGTAGAGAGAGTAGTCTTACCTGTACCAGAAAGACCGAAGAAGATAGCTGTGTTCTCACCGTTCATGTCGGTGTTAGCAGAGCAGTGCATAGAAGCCATACCCTTCAATGGCAAGAAGTAGTTCATCATAGAGAACATACCCTTCTTCATCTCACCACCGTACCATGTGTTAACGATTACCTGCTCCTTAGTTGTTACGTTGAACATAACGCAAGTCTCTGAGTTAAGACCGAGATCCTTCCAGTTCTCAACCTTAGCCTTAGAAGCGTTGTAAACAATAAAGTCTGGCTCCTGTGCGAGGTCAGCCTCGCTTGTAGGACGGATGAACATGTTTGTTACAAAGTGAGCCTGCCAAGCAACCTCAACGATGAAACGAATCTTCATACGTGTGTCAGCGTGTGTACCGCAGAAACCGTCAACAACGAAAAGACGCTTGTTTGACAACTCCTTCTTAGCAATATCTTTAACAACAGTCCAAGCCTCCTGAGAAGCACGGTGGTTGTCATTGTGATATTCCTCAGAATCCCACCATACTGTATCGTGAGAGCTTGCATCATCAACGATGAACTTATCCTTAGGAGAACGACCAGTATAGATACCAGTCATTACGTTTACTGCACCAAGCTCAGTTACCTGACCCTTTTCATAGCCCTGAAGGCTTTCTTTTGTCTCTTCCTCGAACAATACGTCGTAAGAAGGATTGTAAACAACTTCAGTTGTACCTGTAATACCGTACTTCTCAAGTACGCTCTTATCAAACTTTGCCATTTCTTATAAATGTATTTAGTTGAAAATAATTTTATACAATGTTTTTGTGTCTTCTTTATAAAGACACCGCAAAGGTAATATAAATATTAATTTCAAACAAAAAAATAGAGAAGAAAAATGTATCAAAGTATTTCTGTGTATGGTTAAAGAAATAAAAAAAACAACAAGTGTGGCTATATTTGCAAATTAGACTTTGCAAAACTTCAGATTTATTTCTTACTTTTGCCGAAATTTTATAGAGCAGGTCGCTAACTTGCTTATCAGTAACACCTAAGATAGAAAATGGATATTATTAATTTTTCGGAGCAGAACTCTATTATTAATCAGTATTTAGCAGAAATCCGTGATAAGGATTATCAGAAGAATCGTTTACTCTTCCGCAACAATGTTATGCGTATCGGTGAGTTTGAGGCTTTTGAAATCTCTAAGACATTGAACTACGAGCCTAAGGATGTTGTTACACCATTAGGTACTTCACAGGTTAATGTACCAACTGACAAGATTGTTTTGGCAACTATTTTCCGTGCTGGATTGCCTTTTCACAATGGTTTCCTTAACATCTTTGATCATGCTGGTAATGCTTTCGTTAGTGCTTATCGCGAGTATACAGATGCCGACCATCATGAGGTTGGAATTCACGTGGAGTATCTTGCTACACCAGACATCAATGGTAAGACACTTATCATTGCTGACCCAATGTTAGCTACTGGTGGTTCTATGGAACTTGGCTACAAGGCTATCCTTTCAAAGGGAAATCCTCGTCATGTGCATGTTGCCTGCTTGTTGGCTACACCAGAAGGTATCGCACATATCCGCAAGACCTTCCCAGAGGACTCAACAACCATTTGGTGTGCAGCTATTGATGAAGGACTGAACGAACATAAGTACATTGTTCCTGGCTTCGGTGATGCTGGTGACTTGTGCTACGGTGAGAAGTTATAAGATAACCTCTAAATAATAAAGGACGATAAAAGTGAGATGCTTTTATCGTCCTTTTTCTTTTTATTCATTTCCTTCAAGACTTATACCTTAGATGCGATATGCCTTCTATATACATCTAAGTGCGATTTTTGTAAGACGTCACTGATATGGCTCATACGCTGTTTCTGGCTCATATCAGTATTATTTTGATGATTATCCTCTTGCATCATAATTCGGCCATTGCCCTCAACGGGTAAGAACTCATACCACTCCACTGGCACATTATGCCATGAACCGTCACCACCATACTTACTGATATATGACATACGACGTTCTGAACGAAAGCCGTAAGCTGTAACATTTATCAGCGTACTGCCATCTCCTTGTGCCGCAGAAGAAGTCTTCATAATACAAGGAGTCACACAATTAGGATGCTGGAAATTCTCCTGTCCCCAGAAGTTAGCCAATGCTTCATGTTCCCAGAACGAACTCTTCTGCTCCATGTCATGTTCGTAAATATCCTTCTGTGGTCGTATCTGCTGATACATCGGTACACACAACAAGGGTGCAAAACTAAAGTAGATAGCACGGAAGTATCTCGCATTGATTTCGTAAAAGTCTTTCTTAGCCTTCTCAAAGTCAAAACTACGATACTGAGCAGGATTCATATCAAGGTCTAACATTTGTAGATGCTCTGGCATGATAGTATTAATCATGTAATGCTTATCGAAATCAAAGTCATCACCATAGCCCTCTTTCTCGTCCATCAACAGTGCCATCATACTCTGTTGTGCCAATGGCGTGAAGAGTAAGGCATACTGCTGGTTGTTATTACGATTACTCGTATTGAACGCAACCTCAAATTCTTCGTTGGTCAACATAGCAAAGTCATCTCTATCAAGATTACGTGCTTTACGCCTCAACTTAAACCGATTCCATTTATAACGTAATGAATCTTCCTTTCCAGCCAATCCACTTGGCTTACGATAGAAAGTCAAGTCGGGTGCTGCTGTATTACCATAGATAAGCCTTGTGCGCTCGAAATAATAAGGATAGGGCGCAGTCACACTTGCATGCAGCGTCTCCGAATGTTGCACGATACGTGTTTTTCCATCTGAATCTTGCTCTGTCGTTGTCCAGAAAATGGTTTTCTGACCATGATAAGTCTTCTCTCCCATCTCCATCTTTCGTGTTCGACAGATGACGAAAGGATTACCATTAATAAGTCCAGAATGGGAATAAAGCACAGAACGCTCGGTATTAAAGGAGTCGTTCCATCCGTATGTTTTACGAAGGTCTGCCAGTCGTTGTGTGCTGAAATAAGGGTCGAACTCCAGTCTGGGTATGGTCTTCGACATCATACGCGTAAAGACATCCCAATCGTAGAGCCTATTCAATGTCATCATTTGGTTCCACGCCTGTTTCTTCAAAGTTTTCACCTTATTATCTAATTCATTGTGCTGAGTACGTAAGGACTTCAATTTTGGATGTACCTTGAGTAATAGAAAGACAAGCAGTAAGACTACTCCTCCACCTATCATCAAGAGATGCTCCATTGGAAACTCATTCCACTTCACATAAACAATAGCATCACCTGCCACCACAGCTATCCACAGAATGACACATAGGATAGTCCACATCGTGATACGACCAGACACATCCGTGAGTTTCTTCTCACCTGCATAGATTTGTCGACACGTCTCACAATTAGCCTCAACATCAACCTGAGCCTCTTCAGCAAGTGCATTAAAGGTTTCATCAGCCACCTTCTTAAACTTTTCCTTAAAGGTGCTGATGTATTCGTTTAGTGGATCATAGATATCCTCTACCATTTACTTCTGTTGTCTTAGAAGAACTTACCTCTTGCTGCCTCACGTGTCTCTGCCGATGCCGTGAATGGTATGCGAGTTGTGTAACCCTGCTGAGCAGCAACAATCATCTTTGTTGGCCAAGAGAAGATGTCAGTATTCCATTGTGTCACACGACTGTTATATACAGTACGAGCTGCAGTAATCTCACGCTGCAAGTAGTTATTCTGTTGCATCGCATCAGCAATAGCATTGTGTGCTTTCAACTCTGGATAAGCCTCAACCTGTGGAAAGAGTCGTCCAAAAGCTGTGTTTACTTGTGCATTCACATCACTTCTATTTCCTTCGTTCACACCACCACCTCTCAGGGCAGCAACAGCCTTCATCACGTCTTTATCAAGGTCGATAGCACGTTCTACCAATCCAACTACGTTCTGCAGTATCTGTACACGCTGTTCCAAATAGTTGTCTATATTAGATGCCTCAGCCTGAATACGCTGCTCTAACTTCTGGAAATAGTTACGTGCTGATATCTTCATAAAGATAAAGATAACACCTGGAAGAATTCCCACCAAACAGCCTACAACACCTACAAGCAATGGATTTGTCATCGTACTACCCAATAACAGCACAAATAACAATACCAACACCGGACCAACTACCCACAAAGCAATCTGGAAAAGGGTTGAACCAAAACCAACTTCAACAGGGAGTTGCTTGTCTATTACATGCACGTCACGACCAGCATCATTCACAGGTCCTGTAACTTCGTCTAATAAATTCGCCATAGTTAAATCTATTTTTTTTTTTTTTTGTTTTCAATAATATCCGTTTTTAGGCTTCAAAGATACATTTTTTTCTTAAAGGAAGCAAATCTATCCTCGTTATCTTCTGTTTTATAAACTCAACATGATGAATTATAGCATCAATTAGCATAGTTCCTAAACTCTAAAAAGGCATTACAAGAGTAGGGGATACTAATCCTTGCGCCCCCTTATCGTTAACACTTTATTACTTCATCTTAAAATAGTCTATCTTACTATCACTTTGCTGTCACTTTTAACACTTCGCACAAACCTACTGTAAACTAATAAGTTAAGTCAGGGTATGGATCTCTCTCTGATGACACACCACTCTGATCGTGGGGTTCAATACTGCAGCAACGCCTATGTGGCAAGACTGGAGAGTATACACTCGTGCATAAGCATGACAGAAGATTACAACCCTACTGATAATGCAATCGCCGAAAGAGTGAACGGAATAATAAAGCAAGAGTGGCTCTACCACATGAAACGACCCAAGAACCTCGATGATGCACGATGCATTATTACCGGTATCATAGACTTCTACAACAATAAGAGACCCCACATGAGCAACGGCATGCTTACGCCAAGACAAATGAGAGAAAGGCACTGCAATGTGGCATAAGGGTTTCTATGCTTTTCATGGTATTAAATTTTGTAAGTTGAAGGAAAAATATTAACTTTGAACATGTGCTACACACGTTTGGACTTCATTGTCAAAATTTATGACTATGTAAAGCGAATCAGTAAAGTTTCCATGGAGTATAAAGCTATTCAGGAAGCAAGTAAAAAATGTGTAAACCAATTCAGTAACAATAACCAAAAAAGTGTGAAGTAAATTTAGGCATAGTCAACAAAAAATCAATTGGTTACAAGGTAGTAGAAGAAAAGGTGCTTAATTGAACTTCAAAAGGGCGTTAGTTGGACCTCAAAAGGGCACCTATTGCAAGTCAATTAGGCGTCTTTTAGAAGCCAAAAAATCATGGATTGATTTTGAAGCGTATGTGCAATGCAGACGTAGTGGGGCTACGTCAAGTTACAAAGACAAGCAAGATGTCAAGAAGAAAAGAAAGGATATCAGAGAACCACACAATATTAAGAATTATACATCTTGTAGGCTAACGTACGAATGAGATTTAAGCAATACTTAAAGCAGGCACACATCTAACGGTAAAATCTTGATTTTATCCTCATTTGTGAGGGTTATTATCCCGCTAAGCGTTAAATAATTTTAACAGCTATAACATCATACCGCATGTTTCTTTTGTTTATCTTCAAAAAAATATACCTTTACATACCGAAAACATACTCACATTTATTATTAATTTATGAGAAAGTCTTTTATTTTTTCATTAGTTACACTCATTGCTGCCGGGGGTATACTACAGTCATGCAAACTAAAGAAGGCTGGGCATATTGCCGTTGACGACGATGCAGCTAAGCAGGTCTATGTCGCTCCAGGACATTATGACGAGTACTACAACTTCGTCTCAGGCGGATTCAGTGGACAAGTTTCCGTCTATGGTATCCCATCAGGACGCTTATTGAAGGTGATTCCTGTGTTCTCACAAAATGGTGAGAACGGTTATGGCTATGATGAAAACACCAAGCCAATGTTGAACACCTCCTTTGGATTTGTTCCATGGGATGACTCACACCACACACAGCTTTCTGAGACAGATGGCATGTATGACGGTCGTTGGTTGTTTATCAATGCTAACAATACACCACGTATTGCGCGTATCAGCCTCAAGGATTTCCGTACAGCCGAGATTATAGAGTTGCCTAACACAGCAGGTAACCACGCTTCTCCTTTCATCACAAGCAACACAGAATATATCGTTGCAGGTTCTCGATTCAGTGTTCCTGCTGACTATGAGAATGGTGATGTGCCTATTAAAGACTATAAGAAAGATTTCCATGGAACCATTTCATATATAAAGGTAGACCCAAACAGGTGGTCTTAGCTTAGACTTCCAGCTCTCTCTGCCTCCTTACAACTATGATTTGAGCCACAGTGGTAAGAATGCCTCTGCCGATTGGTCATTCTTCACATGCTATAACACTGAGGAGGCACATAGCTTGTTGGAGGTGAATGCATCTCAGAATGATAAGGATTACATCCTTGCTATCAACTGGAAGAAGGCTGCAGAGCATGCTGCTAAGGGTGACTTCGACTGGAAACCATGTAAGTATGCACATAACGTAATGCATGATGATACAGGACAGGCTACTTCTGAAATCTTGGATAAGGTGAAGGTAATTGACACAAAGAAGTACAATGACTTCTTGTACCTTATCCCATGTCCAAAGTCTCCACATGGTGTAGACGTTGACCCAACAGGTGAATATATCGTAGGTAATGGTAAGTTGAGCGCCAACCTCCCTGTATTTAGCTTCTCTAAGATTGAGAAGGCTATCAAAGATCATAAGTTCTCTGGCAAGGTGAATGGTATCAATGTTATCAAATATGAAGATGCTTTGCATGGCGAAGTACAAAGTCCTGGTTTGGGTTCTTTGCACACTGAGTTCGATGCTGATGGTAATGCTTATACAAGCTTCTTCATCTCTTCAGAGATTGTTAAGTGGCGTCTAAAGGACTGTCAGATAGAAGATCGCATCCCAACTTACTACTCTGTAGGCCACTTATCTGTACTGGGTGCAGATACAAAGAAGCCTTACGGAAAGTACATGATAGCATACAATAAGATTACAAAGGACTGCTTCCTCCCAACAGGTCCTGAGCTTTGTCAGGCTGCACAGCTCTATGATATCAGTGGAAACAAGATGAAACTCCTTCTTGAATTCCCATTGATTGGTGAGCCTCACTACGCAAGTGCTATTGCAGCAGACATGCTTAAGCCTAACATGCAGTACTTCAAACGACTTGCTGACAACCACAATCCATATAAGGTTAGCACCGCACAAGAGGCACGTGTAGTACGTAATGGAAATCGTGTTGACGTATATATGGCTGCTATCCGCTCTCGTTTAGTTCCTGATAACATTGAGGGTATCAAATTAGGAGATGAGGTTTACTTCCATGTAACGAACATTGAGCAAGAATGGGATATCCCTCATGGATTTGCAGTGAAGGGTAATAACAACGCCGAAATTCTTATTATGCCTGGTGAGACATGTACGCTGAAGTGGATTCCAAACCGTGTTGGTATCTTACCATACTATTGTACAGACTTCTGTAGTGCGCTTCACCAGGAGATGCAGGGCTATGCTCATGTATCACCAAAGGGTAGCAACACCCCATTGAAGTTCACTATTGATGACAAGTTGCCATCACAATATATGATTACAAAGCCAACAACTCAGTCTGGTACAGCTCCAACGGGTCACAAGAGAAAGTAATCAGATAGATTAAAGTAAACTAAAACGGCCTGTTTTCGTTGTTGGGGAGAGTATTATACACCCCAAAAGCGATGACAGGTCTATAACATATCATGACTATGAAATTAAATTTTTCTGGTAAAATAAGCAAGTCAAGCATGATACTGCTTATCGTTGCAGCAGTCTTTGCGGTTGCAAGTGCCTTCACTCCTGTGTGGCGTATCGACCTAACTGCACCTCAATATCCTGAAGGAATGGTACTTTATATTGGTGGAACAGAAGGTGTCTCTGGTGGTGACGAGGGTAATGACCTTTATAAGATTAATGAGTTGAACCACTACGTTGGTATGGCTCAGATTCATCCTGGTGACTTCTGGGAGTTCACAGCATTACCAATCATCCTTTGTGTCTTCGGTGTTTTGTTTGTCGTTGCTGCTGTAATGAAGAGCAAGAAACTAAGTATTGCCTCTTTGATACTCTTTGGAATCTTTGGTATTCTTGGTTTCGTAGACTTCTTCCATTGGACTTATGTGTATGGACATAACCTTTCTCCAGACGCACCAATCAAAGTCCCAGGAATGTCTTATCAGCCTCCTATCATCGGAGAAAAGCAGCTCTTGAGTTTCGACTCACTGTCACAACCTGACCTCGGAGGATATCTCCTTGTTGTATCAGGCCTCCTGCTCGCTTTTGTAGTACTGAAAGAAGTTGGCGTTTTTACTCGTAAAAAATAATAACGAAACAATGAATTCAAATCGTAAGATTCAACTTTTAACAGTTGCAGCATTCTTTTTCGTTCTCGTTACCTTGGTTGCCTGTGGAATTAATGATAAGCCACAAGCTGTAAATCTTGGTAAAGATGAATGTACTGGTTGCGGTATGACGATAGAGGCACCGAAGTTTGCTTGTGAGATAATCTCCGACAAAGGGAAATGCTTTAAGTTTGATGATGTGTCTTGTTTGTTCCATTATATGAATGAACAGAACCTCACGGACAGTACAGTTGCGAAGATTTATGTAGCGGACTATGAGCATCCTGACTCTCTTATAGACATCAAGAATGCTGGTCTCGTACTTGGAAATGACATAAAGAGTCCTATGAACGGAGGCGTAGCAGCCTTCAGCAATCGTAGTCATGCACAAGCGTTTGCATTAAAGACTCATTCTATTCTCCTTGACTCATGGGAAAGATTAAAAATACAACATTAAGAAGATTAATCACATTCGTTAGCCTTATCTTCTCTACCACAATATTGTCTGCTCGGACAATAGAGGTAGGAGAAGGTAAGGCTTTCTCAACTATAACAGGGGCTATAAGCGTTTCAAAGCCTCATGATGTGGTATGCATCTATGGTAAAAAGATTTATAAGGAACGTCTGACAATCAACAAACCGATAACACTAAAGGGTGTGGAGACTCCTATTATAGATGGTGGACAGAAGGGGGACGTCATAAAAGTGAATGCAGATAACGTCGTTATAGAAGGTTTACAGGTACAGAACTCTGCCCGATCATCGGAGGTTGACTATTGTGGAGTACATGTTAAAGATGCACATTCGGTTGTTGTCAGAAACTGTATCTTCCGTAAGAACCAGTTTAGTGTGATGTTCCAAAATTGTAAAAACGGACTTATTGCAAACAACAACATTTCAAGCGACATCACATATAACCCTATCATGGGTAATGCCGTACACTGTTGGAAGAGCGATAATATGCACATCACTGGCAATAAGATTGGACATAACAGAGATGGTATCTACTTAGAATTTGTCAATAACTCTCATATCGACCATAACTCTGTCAGTGGTTGTGCACGTTATGGACTTCATTTCATGTTCTCACACTTCAATATTTATAATGGTAATCACTTCTTTCATAACCAGGCTGGAGTAGCTGTTATGTTTGCACATCACGTGGAGATGATTAATAACACCTTCGAATTCAATCGCGGAACATCATCTTACGGACTGCTCATCAAGGAACTGCAATATAGCACAATCAAGTGGAATCGTTTCTTGAACAATACTGTAGGATTATTAATTGACGGTGGTTCCGACTTGAATGTACACCATAACACGATTAAGAGCAATGGTTGGGGAATGCGCCTAATATCAGCCAGTACAAACGATACTATCTATCATAATAACTTCCTCGGTAATACTTTTGACATGACAACCAATGTTAGCTACAATCGTAATACCGTTGATGGTAACTATTGGGATAAATATGAGGGATATGATCTCAATAAGGATGGACACGGAGACGTACCCTTCCATCCATTAAGTCTGTTTTCTATGTTGGCAGAACAGAACGAGAACGTTCTATTCTTCTTCCATAGCTTCTTGATGAACCTCCTTGACGCCACCGAGAAAGTGCTCCCATCCATCACACCAGACAATTATGTAGATAACTATCCACACATGAAACCCTATAAGTTATGATTACAATAAAGAATCTCAATAAGTCATACGGCAAACTGCATGTACTACACAATATCAACTTACAATTAGAGAAAGGACAGTGTATAGGCTTCGTTGGACCGAATGGATGTGGCAAGACGACATTAATGAAATGTATTCTTGGATTGGCTACACCTCAGTCTGGAGAAGTTATTGTCAATGGTGTGAACGTACAGGATAGCCCTTCTTATCGTCAGCACATCGGATTTATGCAACAAAACAGTTGCTTCCCTGAGAATATGAGCGTACGAGAAACCTTCAAAACGATTGAGGATGTGCGTAGTACTGACGTTACATTGGATAAGGAACTCTATGAGGCATACGCTATAGATAGAATTGCTGAGAAGAAAACAAAGACACTCTCGGGAGGTACAAGTCAAAAAGTTAATGCCGCCTTGGCTTTCCTCTTCAATCCAGACATCCTTATCCTCGATGAACCAACAGCCAGTCTTGACCCTCTTGCTGCAAATATCTTAAAAGAAAAGATAGTCAAAGAGAAAGATAAGTTAGTATTTATCACTTCGCACATCCTAAGTGAGTTAGAGGGTATTGTCACCCATATCATATTTATGGAAGAAGGACATATCTTATTCTTTAAGCCTGTTGACGAACTATTAAAGGAGACTAAACAAGACAATGTATCACAGGCTGTTATGTATTACTTAAAGAAGAGCAGAAAACAAGCATAAAGATTATGGGAAAGATAACGAAAATCATCTTCTTAGATAATATCAAAAGTAGGGTTGTTATTGTATATTTTGTTTTACTCGCATTGCTTTCTTGGACTTCATTGCTGCTACAAGATAATGAGTCGAAGGGGGCATTGACTGTGCTTAATATCATTCTTTTTGTCACTCCGTTGATGTCATTACTTTATACAGTCACCTACTTGTATGACTCGCACGACTTCCAAGTGCTTCTTTTGAGTCAGCCTATTAAGCGAAAACAGATTTGGCAGAGCCTGTATATGGGTGTATCGTCAAGTCTGCTAATTGCCTTTTTGTTGGGAGCAGGCATCCCTATGCTTATGTACACTGACCTTACGACAGGACTCATCCTTGTGCTCATGGGATGTGTTAACACGCTTATCTTTGTGTCGTTAGCATTCCTAACAACTATGCTTACAAGCGATAAGACACGTGGAACGGGTGTGTCTATTCTCATTTGGCTTTTGCTTACAATGATTTACGATGCTATCCTTCTCTATGCGATATTCTTGTTAAGTGATTGGCCATTAGAGACTCCTCTGCTCACATTACTTATGCTTAATCCTCTCGACTTGACCCGCTTCCAAGTAATACTACAAATGGATGTCGCAGCAATGATGGGTTATGGAGGGGCTGCGTTCAAAGAGTTCCTCGGTGCAACTGGTGGTATCATCGTGTCAGCCATCCTTTTACTACTTTGGATAATAGTTCCATATTCTATTTCTTTACGCATCTTTAAAAAGAAAGATTTATAAGAACAGCTATTGTATTCGATAGTTTTTTAAGTTTAAATCGGTTCATTCAGACTTATACAGAGTCTAATGAACCGATAATTTTTACGTATATCCAATACTTTTTCATGAGAATAAAATGTAATTAGGTCCGATGTCTATCTGTCTTCTACCAACAACTTATTCCCTTATTAATTAAACCCAAATCGATCGTTAGACCACAATATGTATGATTCTTATTACTATGGTGTTGTTTCTGATTTGGGCTAAAGTTTGTAAACTATTTTTCACACTCTTCAAAACCAACACATGCTCTTTTGGCTTCTAAAAGACGCCTAATTGACTTGCAAAAGATGCTCTTTAAGACTCTTACTAACGCCCTTTTGAAGTCCAATTAAGCACCTTTTGCTTTACCACTTTATAACTAACTGATTTCCTGTTGGTTGCAAACCTGTTCTTTATACGTGTTTTTTTATTGTTATTTATAGATGTCTTATTCAAAAATTATATAATGATTTTTTTCAAATCCTTATCTACAGATTTTCAAAGTCTGAAAAGAAATGATTTTCAATGGTAGAGGATAATAATAGGATAGATAGATGACCGCCTTAGCCATTTTTTTTGTTTAATTAATAACTATGGTTCTTGCGTTAAAGCAATACGAAAAGCGTCCACACATTTAACGGAAGAACCTAAGAAGAACTACAATTGTAGTAAAATAAGAGATTATCCAACGAAGTGGCGAAGACCGGGAACAAAGGTGTGAGAAACAGGGATGAAGTCATCACAACCCGAAAGACGAAGTTGATAACCGTTGGAGTTGCCTTTTGCAGAAGTAATATTATTGATATTCACAAGGAAGGAACGATGACACTGAAAGATATTATCGTAAGGAAGGTCATCTTTTAAGGCTATCAACGTCGAACGGAGTTCAGCCTTTACCACTTTACCTTCTTTTATATAACATACGCAGACATTGTTTTTTCGAGCTTCAATATAGAGTAGACTGTTGATAGGTAAGGTTAGGTCGGTTCCCCGCAGGTTCTGGTCGTGCAGCGTGATAAGAATACCTTCCTGTTCATCAGAGGTCTTCTTTATCATTTCTTCCAGTCTACTATTCAACATACGGTTATAGTTTACCAACGTAAAAATAGCTGTAACGATTACCCAAACAAGGAAAGTCCAATAAAAGAATATACTGAATAGCTGCCATGTTAATGGCATCTGGAAGAAGAAAGCTGAATAGAGCGTCACAGAGATTGCCATTGCCAACTCAATAGCAACACTATAAAGAATTACATAACCATTGGTAATTGGGACATTTTTTCGTAATGGTCTTTTGAAGAAAAGGAAAGCACAAAGCCATTGGACGAAGATAGTCATGACACAAAAACCAATACACATCAGGAATGTATTACCCCGATACTGGATGACTCCAAAGGGTTGTAGGAGGTAAAGAAACAAAAAAATGCCAACTCCTAACGCAACACTTGTGCGTCAGGAAGTGGCATTTGTCTGTATCGTATACCTGCTATGTAGAAATGAGGTTAGTCTACTCATGATGTCTTAAATGGTTGGTTGTCCACAAAGTTACATCTTTTCCTCTTTCTAAGTAAGTATATTTTGTCTTAAATTCTTATTCCTTAACCTCCCAAATATCGTTGGTTTCGAGCATTTCCATAAAGGTATGATAATGCTTCTGTGCCTTCACCTCTTCTATCTGTTGATTGACTGCAGCGTCATAGGTAGGTGCTTCAACGTCACGGATAACTCCGAGGGCTACGGGAAAACCGTCCTCATTGCTCATCATTGCAAGTTTCAGCTGCAAGGTATTGTCTTGACAGTGAGCATCATGTACGAGGATGTCATCACGAGTAATATCATTCTCTCCGATTTTAACCACCTTCAAGCCGAAGCCTTCTTGTACAAGTCCAAACTCATTGTCTGCACCGAAGATTAATGGTTCGCCATGTCTGACGTAGATTGCATTTTCCTTACGACCTTGTGATGTGTAAACAGAGTTGTGACAACCATCATTGAAGATAACACAGTTTTGTAAAATCTCACACACGGCAGCTCCCTTATGCTGATAAGCAGCTTTGAGAATGGCAATAGTTTCATTATTGTCGCTGGCAACACTACGTGCGAAGAAGTTGCCACGAGCACCAAAACAGAGTTCTGCTGGGTGGAATGGGTCTTCTGTAGTGCCATAAGGACTTGACTTAGAAACGAAGCCACGTGGACTGGTTGGTGAATACTGTCCCTTCGTAAGACCGTAAATACGGTTATTCAGAAGAATCATATTCAGGTCCACATTACGGCGCATCGCATGGATAAAGTGGTTACCACCGATGGCAAGTGCGTCACCATCGCCCGAAACCTGCCAGATAGTAAGGTTTGGGTTGGTCACCTTTGCACCCGTAGAGATGGCTGCTGCACGACCGTGAATGGTCTGCATAGCGTATGTATTAGCATAATAAGGTAATCGGCTTGAGCATCCGATACCACTGATAACGGCTGTTTCGTAAGGTGGAACACCTAACTCTGCCATCGCTTTCTGCAAACTGGCAAGGAAGAAATGGTCGCCACAACCCGGACACCAACGTGGCTGTCCTTTTTTTGAAGTCTTGTGCTGTATATTGATTCATGACTTTTTATTTAATTCGGAATTCATTATCCACGATTGTGGTTCTGCAATTCACTTTGGATTATTACAAGCAACTCGTCTACTTGTTAACTCGTCCACTCCTACACAAGTATCTTTGTATAGAAAGTTCCTGTTTCTTCTTCAGGTAGAGGAGCTTGTAGAAGTTTCTCAAAGGTAGTAACCAACTCTGTGACAACGAAAGGTTGTCCTTTAACTTGATTATATTGATAAGGAGCAAAGTGGTTGATGCGAATACGAAGGAGTGCAGCAAGTTGTCCGAGATTTTGTTCAGCAACAACAACTTTCTTGTATCGGCTAAGCACCTCTGCTGTGTTCTTTGGTAATGGGTTTATATACTTAAATTGAGCCAACGCAACCTTGTGTCCTTTGCTACGCAACTCTTCCATTGCAGAATATAGGTGACCGTATGTACTACCGAAGCCAACGATGAGCAAGTCGGCATCATTCTCATCGCCATGAACAATAAGGTCGGGTACAGGTACACGTGCCACTTTGTCCCAACGAAGTCTATCCATCTTATCATGGTTCTCAGGGTCAGTAGAGATAGCCCCCGTCTCACCATCTTTTTCCAGTCCACCAAGGATGTGAGTATAGCCTTCCGTACCCGGAATAGCCCAGTAGCGCGCCAATGTTTTAGGATCGCGTTTGTATGGAGTGTATTTATATTTCTGATCTTCTGTAACGAAGTGTGGATGGATTTCAGGCAACTCTTCGATATTTGGAAGCTTCCAAGCAGAGGAACCATTAGCAATGAACGCATCTGTGAGAAGTACAACAGGTGTCATGTGTTCTAAGGCAATCTTACAAGCATTATAGGCAGCATCGAAGCAGTCGGTAGGACTTGTAGCAGCAATGACAGGCATCGGACTCTCTCCGTTACGTCCATAAAGCACTTGAAGAAGGTCGGTTTGTTCACTCTTTGTAGGCATACCCGTTGATGGTCCACCACGTTGTACGTCAATAATTACCAAGGGAAGCTCGTCAATAAGAGCAAGGTTCATTGCCTCACTCTTCAAACATATACCCGGACCAGAGGTTGAAGTAGCAGCCAATGCACCTGCGAAAGCTGCACCGATAGCCGATGCGCAACCTGCAATCTCGTCTTCGCATTGTACGGTTGTTACCCCCATTGACTTATGCTTTGACAACTCATGTAAGATATCTGTTGCAGGAGTGATAGGGTATGAGCCTAAGAATAGACGCAATCCAGCCCGCTCAGCGGCTGCCATCAGTCCGTAGGCAGTGGCCTTGTTGCCCGTAATGTCCATATATCGGCCAGGCTGTTTCACCTTTGACTCAATACGATAAGTATTAGGAACAGAAGCGTGAACGTTATGTCCATAGTCATAGCCTGCACGCACCACCTTTATATTGGCCTCTGCAATGGCAGGTTTCTTCTTGAACTTCGTTGTAAGATAGTTGTTTACTAAGTCTAAGTCACGGTTGAAGAGCCAGCATACAAGGCTAAGGCAAACATATTACGACATTTAAGCATAGACTTGTTATCCATGCCCGTATCAGCTAAACACTCTTTCACCATCTTTGTTATTGGACAGGCCACTACGCGGTCGGGGTCAATACCCATCTCGTTCAGATAGTCGTCACTACGGAATTCAGCCTTATGAAGGTCACGTTGACCGAAGGAGTCTGTGTCGATAATAATCGTACCGTTTGGCTTACAGTGTTTATATTGCATCTTTAAGGCTGCTGCATTCATAGCCACAAGAACATCGCAGCGGTCGCCCGGAGTGTAAACTCTACCAGAACCGATGTGAACTTGAAATCCACTCACGCCTGTCAGAGAACCTTGTGGAGCACGAATATCAGCAGGGTAGTCTGGAAATGTTGATACACCATTGCCGACAGAAGCCGAAATAGTGGTAAATATGTTGCCCGCAAGCTGCATACCATCACCAGAGTCACCAGAAAAGTGTATTACAACACTGTCGAGTTCTTGCACTTCGATTTGTCCTTCCATAGATTATGCCTTGTTTAGATTAGTATAATTGTTTTTGTATTCTTTGCCTTCTGAATGCTATGTGTTTATATTTCATGCTTTATCATCAGGCAACGTAGCTTTACCCTTCTTGGGTTATCTTTTTGTTTACGTTAGTATGTTCTGTGGGCAAAAGTGCAAAATATTATTGAGAAAACAAAATATTTTTGAAGAGAAAAAAATATTTTTTTCTTAATTGTCTTATACCAGATTTACCTCATATCGGTTTAATATTTAAAAATCAAAATGGGAAGTAAACATTCTATACGCAGAACATTCAATGAGGATTTCACTTTTATTGGATAGCAATATTAAAAAAAGAGCTACAAAACTTTAGATATTTTTTCTGTTTCCTATTTAATGTATATCTTTGCATTGTTAACGAAAGAACTTTAACTAAAACAATAAAATGAGTAATGAAAAAGATTAATGTAATCATGTTGATGATGCTAATGTTGTTGATTGGCATTGTCTCAGTAAGTGCTAAAAAAGAGGAGTTCAAACCTTTACCATGCGTCCTTACACTCAAAGATGGTAGCAAAGTGTCAGGCTATTTGGTTAACGTAAAGAATGCAAAGGTTATGGCAAGTATGTATGGTCAGTACGTTATTAATATGCAGACTTTATTTATTTCACCTACACCAACGGGTAAGGGAACCAAATATGTGGCAGATGATGCAAAAGAAATGGAGTTAACAGTAGATGGGAAACAACGTAAATACTTGTCTTTATATGCATGCAAGGTATTTACGTTACCTAAAAATTTGAAGCCAACAAATCATCGGTACTTTTGGGAACTGGTTTATGAGGGAAAAGAAGTACTTGGTTTTTTATCTCCAACAGTATGGTATAGTAGTACATGGACTACATTTTATACTGAAGAGTCATTGGCTTATACTTATTGTCTTAAAGATGACGAAGTTGTTGTGACTTATTATGTTCCTGAAACGGGCACACGTATGGCTGCTAAGAAAACACTTCGTATGTGTTTTGATCGTTTCCCAAAGATGGATGAGTACTTGCAGGGTGATGGATTCTCACTGAAAGACATGAAGAGACACCCTCTTGATTTGTTGAAAGTGTTGGAACGTAAAATAAAGTAATAGCTTTGTTTCTTTGTGTACTAAAGCCTATGAACAATGAGTAACTGATGATAGCTAATAAAATAAAAGGTGCGCTTTTGACTCTCAAAAGCGCACCTTTTATATAGAAGAAGTGTATCTAATACTTAAACGAACTACCTCCTAAGAACTCTCTGAGTAGGGAGGTTGGAGGGAGATTACGGAAAGGTAACGATGCGAAATACTTGAGGAACTTGCGCAGACGATAGGCTTCGGCATACTCCTCACAGTTCTCAGGCACTTGTTCCAGCACTTCTTCCGCTTGTGGTTTGATGACGGCAAGCTCAAAGAGTAGGGCGGTATTGAACATTACGTCTGCCTGCTCTTGGTATGGGAAAATCCATTTGTTTTCACCTGCCCGCACACTTGCCCATCGATGAATGGTTTCTTGTGCTGAACAGCCACGATACTTATAGTCGCGTACAATGCGACGAAGCAGTCGGTTGTCGGTTGTTGGGATATAGTTATGGTCGTCCAACAGAATGGTAGTAAGGGCAGATGCGTAGATTTGAACTTCTTATCGTCTGAAATCTGCTCTGTTAGCAGAGGATTGAGGGCATGAATACCTTCCACAAGGAGTATGTTATTCTCTCCAAGATGCAGTTTTTTACCACTCTTTTCACTCATTCCTGTTTGGAAATTATACTTTGGCAGTTCCACCTCTTCACCACGGAAAAGTGCATTAAACTGCTCATTGATAAGTGGAATATTCAGTGCATAGATACTCTCGTAATCAAGTTCTCCGTTCTCATCTTTTGGTGTTTCAGTCCTGTTAACGAAGTAGTCATCTAAGGAAATCTGTACTGGTTTCACACCACTTGCTAATAGTTGGACAGAAAGACGTTTACAGAATGTTGTCTTACCACTTGATGATGGACCAGCTATGAGTACTACCTTTATCTCTTTTCGTGCAGCAATCGTATCGGCAATCTGCGATATCTTCTTTTCTTGCAGAGCCTCACTGACATTGATAAGGTCGGTTGCCAGTCCATTCTTTACCGCTTCATTGAAGTCGCCCACCGTCTTAATGCCTAAGATACTTTGCCATCTATGATGCTCCTTAAACACCTCAAACATCTTGTCTTGGCGTATCAATTCGCCTAATTTAGAAGGGTCTTGTGTGGAAGGGACACGCAAGAGGACTCCATCGAAGTAGGGTTCTAATCCGAAGAGATGGAGTTGCGAAGTGTTTGTTAGCATAGAGCCGTAGTAATAGTCCTTATAATCGTCAAGAATGTTATAGACGCAATAAAGGCTACCGCTGCTTTCCATGAGTTTAGCCTTTTGTAAGTCACCTAATTCGGTGAACATCTTAATAGCTTGCTCAGTTGTCGTTTCACAGCGTTGAATAGGCATTTTGGCATCAATAATCTGTTGTATTCTTGTGTGAATGCGGTCTACATCCTCTGTTGTCACTCGATGTCCGAGTTGTAGGTTGCAGTAGTAACCATTTGAAACAGGTGTGTCTATGATTACTTTACTATTAGGAAATAAGTCGTGAACAGCCTTACAGAGAACGAGAAAGAGTGAGCGAGTGTAGGTGCGAATACCCGATGGTGTGTGTAAGTCAAGGAACTCTACATCTTTATTATGATAGACACGATAATGAAGTCCTTCCACCTTATTATTTACCTTAGCACTTACGGGTCCATAAGGCATTTTAAGATTAATTTCTTGATAAATGTCAGAAAGTGTACTTCCTATTGGGACTTCTTGAGTTTTTTTATTATTTTTGCAACGGATATGTAATACTTGTCTCATAATTGCCATTGGTTAGGAGTGTTTCGGGGGACGATATTTCCCTTTTGTAAATAGGATGGTAAAGTTAGAGAAAGTTTTGCAAATATCCAAGAAACAGACATCACAAATTAAGTAATTATATGTCGATTTGGATTATCTTAAAACTCATTGGTGCATTAGCACTGCTAATGTTCGGTATGAAGACAATGAGTGAGGCACTGCAGAAAATGGCAGGTCCACAGTTACGCCATATCCTTGGCGCAATGACAACTAATCGTTTTACGGGTATTCTAACGGGTACGTTTATCACAGCAGCCGTTCAGTCCTCAACTGCAACAACGGTGATGACGGTCAGTTTGTGAACGCTGGATTGCTAACATTGGTCCAAGCCATCTCTGTTATCATGGGAGCGAACATCGGAACAACGCTTACGGCATGGATTATGTCGGCGGGATTTTCGTTTAACATTACCGACTTTGTTTGGCCAGTGTTCTTTATTGGTATCGTATTGATTTATTCTAAGCGGCGCAAACTTATAGGTGACTTTTTGTTTGGTATCTCGTTTATGTTCCTTGGATTGGGTACTTTGCGTCAGACGGGTATTGATATGGACCTCGCTCACAATCAGGCAGTACTCGATTTCTTTAGTAACTTCGACCCACAAAGCTTCGTCACAACTATCGTTTTCCTACTTATTGGTAGTGTGCTGACCATGTGTGTGCAGAGTTCTGCTGCTATTATGGCAATTACGATGATACTTTGTTCGACTGGAGTCTTACCTATCTATCAAGGAATAGCATTGGTTATGGGCGAGAACATCGGTACTACTGTAACCTCAAACCTTGCTGCTTTGACGGCAAACACGCAGGCTCGTCGTGCCGCTATGGCCCACATGGTGTTCAATATCTTTGGTGTATTGTGGATCTTGTGTGTCTTCCACCCTTTCATCAATATGATATGTGATTGGGTTGGTTATGATGTCAGTATAACAAAAGGAACTCCTGGCTTTGCTGCCAATGCTGCTAAGCTTAGTTTTGTACTTGCTGCTTTCCATACGTCTTTCAATGTAGCCAACACTGTTATCCTTGTTGGACCAATCAAATACTTGGAGAAACTTGTCTGTAAGATTATCAAACCAAAAGCTAATAAAGACGAAGACGAGTTCCGACTGCACTTTATTCAGACTGGTATCATGAAGACTCCAGAACTTTCTGTGCTGGAGGCTTCAAAAGAGATAAGGTCGTTTGCAGAACGCATACATCGTATGTTTGGCATGGTTCGTGAATTGCTTGGAGAACGAGATATGGAGAAGTTTACGAAACTTTACAGCCGTATTGAGAAGTATGAAGGTATTTCTGACAATATGGAGATTGAAATAGCGAAGTATCTTGACCAAGTTTCTAATGCTCACCTGAGTGATGAAACAAAAGAGAAAGTACGTTCTATGCTTCGTGAGATTTCTGAGCTGGAGAGTATTGGAGATGCTTGTTATAACATTGCACGTACTTCCAGCCGCCTTGTTAAGGGTAAGGAGGATTTCACCCAGGAACAATATGACCACATGCATCAGATGTTTGAGTTGACCGATGATGCTCTAACGCAGATGAATCGTATTCTTGTCGGTCATCGTCAGGACAATGATGTGAATCGATCATTCAATATCGAAACTGAAATCAATAACTATCGCAGTCAATTGCGCTCGCAGAATATCAATGATGTCAATGACCATAAGTACACTTATGCTATAGGTACAATGTATATGGATATTATTCAAGAATGCGAGAAACTGGGCGATTATGTTGTCAATGTTGTTGAGGCTCGTATGGGTGTTCGTCAACAAGGAGCATAAAGAAGTTGCTGGTTATTTTAGTTAAAAAACGCATAATGCAAAATAAAAGACCTCTCTTTCCTTTTGGATAGTGAGGTCTTTTCGTATATTTGCAGTCGAAAATAAAAAAGTGTTGTGGCATAGTGAATTATGTGTTTATATAGCCATAAAGTATAAGAAGCATAGTAAAGAATGATTGGGGATAACTTTCACTCTGTTGGTATTAGAGTTTTTTATAGGAACATACAGGTTTGTATGTTCAATATGGGTATACTTTTACTGATAAATAAGTCCTTTTATTTATCGAGTTGTTTGTAGAACGCAATAAAGATGAACACTTGTCTTAAAAATAATGAAGCTTTTAAAATTAAATATATGAGTACAAGCGATTATTCAATTATTTTTATGAAGATTATGGGCTCTCTTGCCCTTTTAATCTATGGAATGAAGGTTATGAGTGAGGCATTACAGAAGATGGCGGGTTCGCAACTCCGACATATTCTGGGAGCAATGACTACTAATCGTTTCACCGGAATGCTCACTGGAACTTTTATTACTTGTGCGGTACAATCGTCCTCAGCAACAACGGTGATGACGGTGAGCTTTGTTAATGCGGGACTGCTAACTCTTGCGCAGGCTATCTCGGTCATCATGGGTGCCAATATAGGTACGACTCTCACGGCATGGATTATGTCTTTGGGATTTAATGTCGACCTAACATTGGTTGTCTTCCCTGCTTTCTTTATCGGAATTATTCTCATTTACAACAAGAAAAGACGATATATTGGCGACTTCCTTTTTGGTATTGCCTTCTTATTTTTTGCTCTTGTATTATTAAGTAGTGGTGGTAAGGACCTTGATTTAGAACATAATCCTGCTGCAATTCAATTCTTTTCTTCATTTGATACAAGCAGTCACTTCACGATTTTAATCTTCCTTCTCATCGGAACGATTATTACTTGCATTGTACAGAGTTCTGCGGCGGTAATGGCTATTACCATTCTACTCTGTTCAACGGGTGTATTACCAGTCTATCTCGGTGTTGCTTTGGTGATGGGCGAGAATATTGGTACAACGGCCACTGCCAACCTTGCCGCTCTTGGAGCTAATACTCAGGCACGACGTGCCGCCTTTGCTCACCTACTTTTCAATGTCTTCGGTGTAGCATGGGTGATGTGTCTATTCTATCCTTTCGTTAATCTTGTCTGCCGCCTTGTTGGTTACGATCCTGTAAGCAATGTGTTGTCTGCTGATGAAAAAGCTACTATCTTGCCAATCGTTTTGGCAATGTTCCATACATGTTTCAATGTTTGCAACACAATCTTGCTCATTTGGTTTATTCCACAGATGGAGAAAGTGGTATGCTGGATTATAAAGTCAAAAACGAATAAGGATGATGAAGATTTCCGTTTGCGCTTTATTCATGCGGGTATCATGAAGACTCCCGAACTTTCAGTCTTTGAGGCTTCGAAAGAGATACACTCTTACGCTGAACGCACTCACCGTATGTTCTCGATGGTTCGCGAACTTCTTACAACAAAAGAGGACGATACCTTTGAGAAACTTTATGAGCGTATTGAGAAATATGAGGATATTTCTGACAATATGGAGGTTGAAATTGCGAAGTATCTTGATCAAGTCAGCGATGCGCATCTGAGTGATGACACCAAAGAGAAGGTACGTGATATGCTTCGTGAAATTACCGAAATTGAGAGTATCGGTGACGCTTGCTTTAATATTGCAAGAACAATCAGTCGACTACGTAGTAGTAAGGAAGTGTTTACGGAGGATCTATACGATAATATCAAACAGATGTTTGAACTTACCGATGATGCCTTAACGCAAATGAATGTTGTGCTTGTAAAGCATAAGCGTGACGTTGATTTGACTCGGACATTTACCATTGAAAATGAAATCAATAACTATCGAGCACTGTTACGTACACAGAATATCAATGATATCAACGAGCATAAGTATACCTATTCTGCTGGAACATTATATATGGATATTGTCCAGGAGTGTGAGAAGATTGGCGACTTTATTGTTAATGTGGGCGAAGCTCGTATGTGCGTCAGAAAGTAAATGTTTCTTCATTGATGCTACTTACCGTTTAGTTGATAACTATGAGTAGCAGACGTGTCGTAATATAAACGAAAAGAGGGTGCGTCAAAATACAAATTAATAACTTGACAACTTTCTAACTGTAGTTTTTTTCCTAAAAGCAAAGAAAAAGACCATTCCTTTACTCAAAAATCGAGTACAGAAATGGTCTTTTAATGAATTATTTCAAACTATAAGATTATCAAAATGTTATTTTCATTTTGACAATCTCTACGTTTATCATGGATGTCACGAAAATCACAACTAACAGACTTATGTCCATATACTTCATCTTTTAATTCTTACTTTAGTTTCATATTATGAAAGTGTTTCGTTTTTATACGCAATTAGCAAAGCGATATGGATGATTTTCTGGTCTTAGTCCAAGTTTAACACCTATCATTGTAGAATCTTGCTGTTATCATACTTTTTTGGTTTTGACTATGGGCTCTGTGTCCTACAAATTTTTATTTTTCTGAATGGTGCATATTTCAATTTCAGTTTATCGTATATTATTACTGTCCGCTAAACTTTTGTTTATTTTCACAAATTTGGGCTGATACTTTTTTCATAGTATCAGCCCATTTAATTACCTTTGCTTTTGCAACAAAACATAAGTAACATGAGCAAAAGTACACATTTTTTCGGACAGCCAGTATATGGTCAGTTAATAAAATGCTTAGACAAGAACAAAATTAACACTTATAGCCGTCAACATGGTGGCGAACGGTATGTAAAGAAGTTCGATATGTGGTCTCACGTGGTAACTATGCTCTATGCCGTGGTGATGCGTTTTCGACTCTCTTCGTGAGATACGAGCTTCTATGCTGGCAGAATCCCGTAAGCTACCCTCATCTAAGCATAGATACTTTACCCAAGCGTAGTACGCTCTCTGATGCCAATAAGAGACGCCCCGAAGAACTCTTTGGTTGGCTCTATATGGATGTCCTTGAAGCTCATCGTGACCTACTTTTCTCGGACAGCCAACGAGGCAAGGGGGATTCTTGGCTTAATCGTCTGAAAATAATGGATTCTACCATTATTCCCTTGTTTTCGAATCTCGTCTTCAAGGGTGTGGGACGTAATCCCAAGCACGGAAAGAAGAAAGGAGGCATAAAGGTGCATACCATCATAAATGCCAACGAAGGAGTGCCTTACGATATGCAATCTACTTCTGCTGCCACACATGACAGTTTTTATGATGGCACCGCAGGATTATTCAAAGAACGATATTCTAGCTATTGACAGAGCCTACATAGACTATGTTAAATTTGAACAGATGACTCATAATGGTGCTGTCTACGTTACAAAGATGAAGAAAAATCTTGTTTATCAACTAGAAATAGAGTATAATATTACAGACGATGATAGCCGTTTCTTATACAATATCAAGGAGGTAGTCCTTAAAAAGAAGGGGGTGGAACATCATGCACGAATCGTCACCTACATAGACCACAAGAAGACGGGAAAGAATAAGACAACGAAACTAATATCACTGCTTACCAACGACTTTGAGATGGATGCGCAAGATATAGTGGCTATTTACCGGAAAAGGTGGCAGATAGAGTCACTATTCAAGCAAGTCAAGCAGAATTTTCCGCTAAGATACTTTTACGGAGAGACTGCTAATGCTATTAAAATACAGATTTGGATGGTTTTTCTTGCAAATCTGCTAATAACCATCGTACAGAGAAGGATAAAAAGGTCATGGAGTTTCTCGGGATTAGCCACAATGATAAGAATTGTACTGATGTACTATATCAATATGGAATCCTTTTTCGAACAACCTGAGAACGATTGGAAAAAATACTTTAGCAAACATGGTATTTCCCCTCCGCAATGTGAGGAAAATGTATAGAGGGGGCTTGTCTAAGAGAAAAAAAAGCTCATCCTAAATGCGTAAAGGGATGAGCTGAAGAAGTTAGAGGTTTAGCGGACAGTAATAATCGTATATAGCAGTTGCCTGCTTTGAGGGATTGCTGCATTGTCGCATCTGTACGATGTCTCCCAATGGGTTTCTGCCTTCCGTGGTTACGAGTTTCTGGGTGTTCATCCTCCTCACGATTTCGGTCCAATAGCAGGATTCGCCTTCTCGCTTCAACTGGCAGCGGATGGTGTTTACCACCCAATAGGCAAGCAGACCGAAGAAAAGATGCGCATCGCTCCGGTCATCGGTTTGATGATATATAGGACGGAGGTTCAGGTCGGTCTTCAACTGCCTGTTGGTACATTCGATTTCTCGTATGAGGTTGTAATAGTCCCACGTAGTACGCTCATCGAGTGTTTCTACATTGGTCCGTAGGAAGTATACGCCGTGTCCGGATTCTATAGCTGAGAGGTCTTTGAGCTTCCAGGCTACACGTAGCATTTCCTTTGGCTTTCTTCGTTTCTAACGTAGTCTATCGCATAGTATTTTGCGATAGAGGGGTATTTCTGTATGGCTCGTCCCGTACGCTCTACAACCTTCTCGTAGAGTTTCGTTCCACCTTTCTTTGCAATACCATCATTTATTTTATTCAGCTCTGTTTCAAACCTTTCACGCCAGAGTTTGTTCATTGACGATTCGGTCATGGTCTTAGATGGAGAGGTTATCTCAAGATAGTAGTCCTCACCTTCCGTGTGTACTTTGTTGAGCGTTATCGTTTGCTTTCGGGCATCTTTTACCATCACGCTCTTGTGGTCCTCACTGAGCGTGTAATCTTTCAGCTTAGTGCGAGATACGCAGAGATAGTTATAGCCCTTTGCCTTGATAAGTTTCAGGTTGTCTTCGGTTGCAATGCCTGCGTCCATCACGACAAGCGACTTTTCTTTTTGTGCAGGATTCCTGTCTGCCAGCGTATCTATCATGTCAGGCAGTGATTTAGGGTCAGTCGTATTGCCTTCCAGGATAGAAGAATAGCGTATGAAACCCTCCTTATTGATACACAGGGCCAGGACGAGAAGTTTACAATCTGATCGCTTCTCCTTTGACCTACCGAACTGTGCCTTCTTGCTTTCACGCTTACTACCCTCAAAGTAGAAATTTGTCAAGTCAAAGAGCATCAGCTTGTTATCTATATTAAAAAGGTTGTCTGTTACATTGCACAAGTGACGTTCTATCTTCTCTTTGAGTCATAGAGTTTGTCCGTTACCTTGTACAGGGCATTGATACCCGGAGTCCAGTCTTGCGAACCTGTGTAAAGTTCAGCGGCAGCCGAATTATCCCTGAGATAATAATACGAGGAACGTTCAGACACGGCATACACAGTCCGGATGATGAGTGCAGAAAGTGCGGTGTGGATAGAATGGTTGCTCCATCCTTGGTCACGCAGGAATTCTTCCAGTCCCAGCTTGTCAATGGTCTGTTTACAAAGCCATTCTGCACCGACATTCCTTGCGTCAGTATGTTCTGCCGTAGCAAGATCGATATAACGTTCAGACTCCTTTCTTGCCTTCTGTTCCTTCTTATCGAATCTGTCAATTCCACCTTCCTCTTTCATCCGCTGCCACCATTCATCCGCCTTTGTCTGTTCCAGTTCAGTAAGTCCCTCCAACTGTTTGCCAAACAAAGAATTAGTTCCTCTGTTCTTAAAACGCTCTGTAAGTGCAAAGGCAATCCTTCTCACCTGCAAGGCTGTGAGAGAAGGTTCAAAACCGATATTGAGCAGGATGAGCGAATGTACGTGTCCAGCCACGTCACGATATGATTCTTTTAGTCTATAATAAAGAGCCTTTTCACCAGTTGCCGGATTAAAACGTATCTGTACATTTGCGTGCATGGGTGCAAAGTAACTCTAAGTTTGCAGCAAGAAACTTAAAGAGGGTATAAAAATCCTTTAGAAAATAAGGTTGATTCATTACCTTTCCTCTATAAAACCGAAAAGAAATCGTCACAGAAGTAACTTAAACCAAAGGCTATGCTTATTATAGTACATAACGAGACTATGCAAGTCATTTGCTGACCTGCATGAAAAATGATACTTTCCTCTTCGAGCTTAACGCTCACACTGAGTTCCATCGCCAGTCATGTCGTTGGTTAATTTGTCATGACGAGGTCATATGCCATCACAAAGGTAGTAGCCTTTCCATGACTGGTATATTGCGTCATCCATTTATTACGGATGCTTCGATTATGTTGTTGAAATCCTTATAGGATACACTGTCCTTCAAGATGTTCCATGCACAAATAAGCATTTTTCCTTGCTATTGCTACTTGAACTTTCATTCTGTTTTTTTCTTTCTGACTTGTGTCTGGTGGTAGGAGAATCGGCTAAAAACAATTCTTGGTGCGACTTGCACCCCATGAGCATTGTATGATGGTTCGTCGAAGGTATCGGTTTCCACAAGTGATGCGGCGTGATTTAATAGTCTTGTTAGACTGATCATTGCGTGGCTTCAGTCCACCCAGGAAGCGAGATGGTTGGCTGTTTCAAAAATGACTCATGTCGGTACCGATTTCTGCAATCAATGATGTAGCGGCCCTCATCTTCACTCCTGGAATTGTCTGTAAAATTGTGCAACTGTGTCGAATACTCATTTTTCGCAAATGGCCAGCATCTTGTCCATACATTGCTGTTTGTGTTGCTCTGCTAAGTCTATTTCTGCCTTGAGCTGCCGCATGATATCTCATGTCACATTCTGTAATGCTGCCGAGAAGCGAAGCGATTATAGTTTTCTTTCCATGGTGATTGATAATACGTCCGTGGATTTCCTCCACGGTACATTGGGGGTCAGTAACTCCTTCGCAGATTTTATCTATCACTGCCTTGTAGCTCACACTATCCGTGTTAGATACATAGTTGCTCAGACGGATGTTACACCGTTGAACGGCTGCGTCCAACTTGGCAAGTTTGCGGATAATCTCATCATCAAGATCATAGATACGCCGGTCGTACTGACGCAACTGTTGGATGCGTTCTGGAGGAACAAAACTACCGTTTACCAATTCCTTTAGCATGCACTCTGCAATCCATTGTGCATCCTTTACATCACTCTTGTGACCAGGGCAATTGTTTAATGAAATAAGGGTTGATGAGTTTCAACTTGAAATGTGGCTCAAGAACTCTCCAAATAGGAATCCAATACACACTTGTGCTTTCCATACCGACTTCTAAAACGTGATGTGAGAGCATCAAATCACGCATTTCAATTAGTTCTGTTGTTAAAACACCAAATTTCTTCTCGTAAATTTCACCTGTGCTACTCAAAATACAAAGATAAACACTATCTTTAGTAGCGTCAAGGCACATACCGTTCTCATAAGCCTCAATATTTTGGGTTAAACATGAATTTATCACCCCAAAGATACAAAAATGTGACGTAAGAGCACGATAATAGGCGAAAGAAGGTAGTGTCCTTGACATTTTTCAATCTCGAATGCAAGTTACAAAACGGAACTGTGTGGGGAGATTTCTTTTCAGTTTTTTATCTACACTGGCTTATAAATCGAGATTTTTATGTAAATTTGTTGTCAAAAGGAAGAACCAGCCTACAGGATAGGGAAACTTTAAAGTAACAAGGAATTCAAATCCAGCTTTTGCTTTAGTCCATCCTGTATAGTTGCAAAGACCTGATAGAAAGTCTAGGCTCCGAGCCTATTTAGAGTTTTGAGTCCAACAACTATTGGCTAGCCTTCCATAAAATGCAAAGTTATGAAGAAAGTTTTAATTGGCATTGATTTCTCAAAAGAAAAATTCGATGTAGCTATCATCGTTAAGTCTACATCTATGCAAGTGCATGCAGTGTTCGACAATAAAGTGAGCGGCTATCGTAAAATGATTAAGTGGATTAAGTCTGTGGTTGAGGAAAAAACATGCTCCTCTTGGTTGTTCTGTGGCGAAACTACAGGTGGATACAGCCGTATGATGAGCGACTGGCTATATGCTCAGGGGTATGACGTGTGGATAGAGAATGCACTAACCATCAAACGCACATTCCCTTTGAAGCGTATAAAGAATGATGCTGTTGACGCATTTATGATTGCTGAGTATGCTCTCCGCTTTGAGGATAAGGCGCAGTTATATGAACCCTTAAGCCCTGCTTTGAGTCGCTTACGGGAACTTTTCTTGTATCGTCATCACCTTGTACGTCACAAGTGCAGCTCTCAAATAAGACGAATTGAGAAACGTTTTACACAAGAGAAATCGCCTATCAAGAATACTATATCTCAGAGTGCCAGACATATCATTACAGAGATAAATAAGGAAATAGCCAAGTGTGATGAAAAGATAAAGGAATATATCGAATCAGATGACCAACTCTATAGTATTTTTGCCATTGTCACATCTATGCCTGGTGTTGGGACTATCAACGCTGTCAGTTTAATGGTATATACGAACAACTTTACTAAGTTCGCATACAACCCAAGAAAGATTGCTTGCTACTATGGTATAGCACCTTTTGGACGTGATTCTGGCACAAGCGTACACACTGATCCACGAGTGGGCTTTATAGCTAATAAGATGCTCAAATCGCTCCTCACACAGGCTGCATTAGCCGCTGTACGAACTTGTCCACAGATTGCAAAGCATTATCAAAGGCTTATAGAACGAGGAAAGAAACCTATGGTTGCACTGAATAATGTCAAGAATAAGATGATTGCCATTATAACTGCAATGGTCAGAAATAGTTGCATGTATCAACCTGACAACATCTGCGTGGCAACACAAAGTGTAAATGTTAAATAAATAGTTAAAATAAGAAATATTGGAGGTTTTTTGACATAAAAAGCAAAAATTGATATGCTGGTGTCCTACAAATCAGAGTTAGTCTGTATTTAGAAAATACTATGCCTGATTATTAAGTACTTAGCAAACCTGAAACCTTCAAAACACACTGAAAATTTATGAAAAATAATTTTGCCCGTTAAACTTGGGTTAAGAGCGCATAATGAAACGAGACAGGCTCAATCGTATGTTTTATCAGTATGTCATTAAAGATGAGAATTTGAAGAAGGAGTATTTGAAATTAGACTCTCTGATGTGAAATGCGCAATCAGTTAGTAAATAATATCACTATATTCGTATTTATAAAAGTTAATAATTATTAATATTTTACACATATAAAGCAAGATTGTGCAAAAAGTAGACAACTGTATGTTGACACCATATTATATTGATTACAATAGTATGTTATACACTTGTATGCTAATGTATGCTTAATATGGAAGACAAAGATTATCTAAAAATATTCGCACATAAAGTTAGAACCCTTAGAGAACAGCAGGGGGCTATCTCAGGAAAAACTTGCAGAAAGAGCTGGACTTCACCGTACTTATATAGGAATGGTAGAAAGGCTCGAACGAAATCCATCACTTGTTTGCATCTATAAGATTGCAAATGGGTTAGGAGTACATGTTTCTCAATTATTCATATAACACAATTTCTATATCATCATGAAGAAATTCAAGATATCTAATGACAAAATCGCAGAGTTGTCTAATGCACCACTCTATGAGTTTCCTAAGTATGTAACGCAAGTAATCAATCTTGTAAATAGTAATGCAGGAGGCACTCGTCCAAAAGTTGTTGGGCAAATGTCTGAACTCATAAAGGAATTTGACGGAAAGACAATAACTGAGTGGATAGAATGGTACTCTGAACGTTATCCTAATGCTGTTGACAATGCCACAGAAAAGATTTGGGACATGTATGAAACCATGAAGGGCGCATTCAATGCTATCACCAAAGATATGGTTGAGAATTGGGTCAAAGACCTCGTGTACGGAAAGACATTTTGTGGCTTAAAGTTTCAAACTGCAATTATTTCAGCCATAGCCAACCAATTAGGCAAAGAATGGCGTGAAGCAAATCCAGAGGAAGAAGCAAAAGGCATAGATGGTTTTATAGGTGAAAAACCTCTTCAAATAAAGTCTACGACCTACAAATTGGAAGCACGCCTTTCTGAAACCATCAATGTCCCTATTGTATACTATGACAAGAAGAAGGATGGTATAAACATTGAGTATAATCCAATAGACTTCTAAGATGAATGGTAAGTTCGAAAATCAAATTAGATGACGTTTCATCTGCAAATGGAACGCAAAAAGTCTCGCTTCCTAAATATTCGTCTCAGGTTATAAACTTTGCGAATGGCTATGCAAAAGCGTCACGACCTGATAATGTCGGACAAGTGTCTGAAGATATAAAAAGATTCAGAGATGATGAAACTATGTCTGGATATTCAAATCAAGACTGGATTAATTGGCATCAGAATCATTATCCTAATGGTATTCAAAAGGCTACAGAGGAAGCATGGGCAATGTTTGTAAATATGCGTAATAGTCTTAATACTGTCACCAAAGATGATATACGAAAATGGGAAGAAGACTTTGTGTATTCTAAAACATATGATGGTTTAATGGTACAGAATGCCATTATAACGAAAATTGCCAATGAAATTGGCTCTCAAAATTTTCGCTTGGCAACACCTGAAGAAGAAAGACAAGGTATTGATGGTTTTATTAACGACCACCCTGTGCAAATTAAATCAGAAACGTATGATAGAACAGGAAAACTCCATAACGAAGAATTACAATGTGTCGTTGTTTCATACACTAAAAAGGCCAAAAGCATCTTGTTTGATTATAACCCAGAAGATATCCAATAGAAGCAAGAAAGGATAGGTATAAAGCCTATCCTTTCTTGCTTCTATACAAACTCACTGAGTTTCTTAATCTTTGCTCGATATGTGTATTTGTCTTCTTTCAATTTGGGCATTTTGATTATGGGTATGGGGTGTTGGCTGTCAAAATGCAAAACAATGTAATATGGAGCACTTTGAGGATTGAAGCCATTTTTTAGGAGTGTTTCCTTTGTCCAAATTTGAAACATACCTTTAGTTTTTAGCTTGAACAACTGAGGTTCAGAGCCACCAGTATGAAGTAATAGGTATTGCATTCGTTCAAATCCAGTTTGTACCAAAATTGAACCTTTCGAGTCACCTGCACGTAGGTAACAAATCCCCTTTTGAATCATGATTTGCCGAAGTTCTCTGCGAGTATGGTTTACCATAACCATAGGCTCCGCATCTATCTGTTCTTCTTTTTGTTTAATATGACTAAATATGTTTGATTTATTATCTAATACAGACTTATCAGTTTCAAACTTGCTTCCATATGTATGCTGCTTGACATCGATCTGTTTGTCAAGTTTATGTATATCTATAAAGTGATAAGGTAAGGTGTCAATGGATTTTTGTAAATCAAATTCAGAGGTATCCTCCCTTACATTAAAAATATGATTATCTTCCCTATTGCTTAACACAACCTTTTCTTCATAGAACTTCTGAAATTTCTGATTGATTTCGTAGCCAATAGAATTTCTGTTTTGATTCTTTGCTGCCAAGGCAGTTGTTCCACTTCCCATAAATGGGTCTAAGATGGTATCGCCAACAAATGAGAACATTCGTATCAATCGTTTGGGGAGCTCTTCTGGAAATACTGCAATATGTTTATCTTGCTTCGCTCCACCAAAATTCCAATGTGAGCAGAAATACTCATTCCATTCTTGACGCGTAAGTTTTGAGGCTTCTTTTATTTCCTTGGAAACTGACGCACTTTTTCCTGTTTTCTTGAAGAGAAGAATAAGTTCAAAGTCTATTTTAACAATACCTCCTCGTGGATATGGAAAACTTCCCATTACGGTATCACCACCAGTAGTATGCATTGCTGTCGGCTTTTGCCATATAATGCTACTCATATAATCAAAACCTATCTCTTCGCAGAATCTGATTATCTCTGAGTGAATTGGAATAACCTTGTATCTGCCGTAGTATGCGGAACGAGCAAACTGATCACCGATATTAATGCAGAGGCGGCACCCTGGTTCAAGCGTACGAAAACACTCTTTCCAAACTAAATTCAGATTGTTAATGTAGTCCTCGTATGAATCATCAAACCCAATTTGTTTGTCTACGCCGTAGTCTTTCAGTTGCCAGTATGGAGGTGAAGTCACAATAAGTTGCACTGATTCGTTTGGAATCAATGACATATTACGACTATCGCCATAAATGATGGTATGCTTAGTTGCCATTATTGGATAGATGAAAATAAATTCTTGATGTTTGGCAAAACTGATAAATCCGAATGAGGATTATATTCCACCGTGTATACTCCATTTCCTTTATTAAAAGTGATAGCTGTCAAATAGTTCAATTCTATTTCAGATTCCTGTTTAGTCATGACCTTGCAATTGAGCGTATTGTCGAAGTGTTTAACAATCTTTCCTGCATTCTCTCTGGCTGTTATAAATTCAATATGTGTGTCAAATCTCTTTTTTTATAGAGTTGTTGCAAAGGTCTATATCAAGATTATTGATGCCCTCTCGAATTATCTGTTCAAAGTTTGCATCAATCTCATATCCACAAGAATTCCTTCCACAAACGATAGCAGCTTGCATAGTTGTGCCTGTTCCTAAAAATGGATCAAGAATCATGTCACCTTTTTGTGAGAACATATTTATTAGTCTGTATGGAATCTCAAATGGGAAAGCTGCACTTCTTTCTCTTATTTTCGATTTTTGTAAATTCTGCTTCGTTCCCTTGATATCCCATACATCTGAAAACCACACATTTCTTTCTTCCCAAAAGAAAGAACTCTTCATGCGCGCCAATTTCTCGTTAGCACTTTTAAATATACGCTTGCCTCCTTTTCTGAAAATGAGAATCCATTCATGCTCTAAAGTTACATAGGCCCCACAAGGTAGCATACCACTTCCCATAAATTTATTTGGCGCATTTGTTTGTTTTCTCCAAATGATATTTGGTAAGCCAACAAATCCGAAGTCAATACAAGCTTTGGTTATGCGGCTATGGTTATTGTAGAGAGTAAACTTGCCATTTATGGTTCTTGTCGCATCGCCAATATTGATGCACAAAAAACCTCCAGGGTTTAATTACGCGGAAGCTTTCTTTCCAAACTTTGTCTAATTCCTGATGCATCATTTCAAATGCTTTTTCTGGTTCATTCTCCAAACATTCTAAGATATTAGGATTTTGTTTACCCAAAATCTCATCCCACATCTCAATCATTGGATATGGAGGTGAGGTTACTACCAAGTCGATAGAATTATCTTCTATTTGCATCATATGTTGTGATGCATGTATATATATTGTGTGATTCGTTTTCATATTGCAAACAGTTAACAATAAATTCGTATTTCTCATTCAGTAGAATCCTGTCTAATAAGATCTTGTACGGAAACTTTTAAAACATTAGCTATTGATATGAGCGTTTCAAGACTTGGTTGTGTTTTATTTGTAACCCACTTGGATATCGTTGCGGGATCCTTCCCTAATTTTTCAGATAGCCACTTGTTGTTTAAATCTCGTTCAGCAAGAACGACTTTTATCTTATTAAGTTTTGCCATTATAAATCCAATTTTTGGATACAAAGTTACAATAAAAAGAGGTAATAGCTGTGTGGTTAGAGCAAAAAACATAGTGTTTACAGCTATTTATTGTTCTTTATATCAAAAAAATGACGTAAAGTCGTGTATATTATGTATCTTTGTATGCATTTTAAAAATATAAAAAGAAAGGTATGGAAAGTGTTAGTTGGATATTTGATGGATTGGGTACCGAAATATTCTCGCTTATTGTTGGCTTAATTTCTGGTGGAGCGATAGGATACAAGATAGGTATTCACAACAGAATTAAGCAATCTCAAAAAGCAAGAAACAATTCTCGTCAAACACAAATTTCTTCAATAAATTATGGAGTTAACCCAAGTTTAACGGGCAAAATTATTTTTCATAAATTTTCAGTGTATTTTGAAGGTTTCAGGTTTTCTAAGTACTTAATAATCAGGCATAGCGTTTTCTAAATACGGACTAAATCTGATTTGTAGGACACCAGCATATCAATTTTTTGGCGTATGGCTCATTTTGCAGGCTATTTTTTGTATTAGATGTTCCATAGCTCAAATTGCAGGCTGGTTTTATTCGGAATACTCAAAGAGTTTATATACCTTTGCTATACAGTCTGAAGCATAGTGGAGCTCTGCTGGGGAGCAACTCCATGAGGAATAGGATTGTATAAAACGACAAGTATGAGCAGGAACCGCTATGTGTGTGATTCCTGCTTTTTCATACTTAGAGTTTTTATTAATGCCAGAAAAAAACCCATTAATAAACCTTTTTCGATTCTCTTGCGTAAGTCCACTATGATTATTTAGGTTCTTCTTTAGGTCAGTGAATGTTCCCTCAATCTTGTTGGTGGTCTTGGGCATTCCCTGGCAGTCCTCCCGCTGGAAGGAAAAGAGATAAGGAAGATAGAAATCAAGACTATTCATAGCTGCTCTCAACCGCCGGTGTACATAATGCAGTCTACCATCCTTGTGTAGACTGCGGCGGTCTATCGTGTCCTTCCATTTCTCCTTCCATGCTTGATATTCGCTCCTGAAATCAGCCTCATGGATTCGGTGTAGCTTATCCACAAGTGTTTTTAAATCTCGGCTGGCTTGCATTTTTGGGTTCAGAGTGAGATACCTTCTGACAATCTGCTTCATGTGAAACTGACACATCTGTACATGGTATTCAGAGAAAGACTTGAAGAAACTTTTTTTGCCGTCAATGATTAGACCGCGTATGGTATATCCACGATTTTCAATACAGGCGACAGCTTCTTCATAATCCTTCACCGTCTCGCTCTTTACAAAGGATAGATAGAGAGGCTTTCCACTCTCCGTGTCCAATGCAAGCAACACTCCGAGGTTTCGCCCCCAATACGTTACGTCCAGATGGACAAACCCACCTCCGTTTAAGGGAGGTTGCACCCACTCGCACTTGATGTCATGTAACCTGCGTTTGACTGTCGAGATGCTTATCTTGAAGTGCAATGATAGTTCTTTAATCGTCTGCTTTTGTTGTTGATAAGCCGTCCACAATTCATCATCGCTTACTTGGAAGCCAGAGCGAAACTGATAGCCGCAATTCTGACATTTATACAGTTGTACTCCTTTACGAACACCATTCTTTTTCGTGTGTGTACTGCCACACATGCGACATCTAATTTTGAACATACTAACTTTTAATTTTGAGGCACCTTAAATGCCAACAAAGTTAGTGTACATCGGAAAGATAGAAATGTCTAAGCCTGCAAAATGAGCTATTGAGCAATTTGAACCGTCAATTTAGTGCTGAAGGTATCTTGGATGGACGAAACATGAGTATATATCAAAGGGCATGATACTTTTCAGCCTGCAAAATGAGCTATAGGTACTAAAAATCTTACAATTAAAAGGAAAAAAATACTAATTTTGTTGTCAAACAATAAACATAATTCTGTATGAATAAGAAAGTTACTTTACTCTTTTTTTAGTTGCTCTTTTAATGATTACATTCATTATTGGATGTAAAGGGGAGAAATCGTCAAATACTGGAATGATAAAAGATTCTATTGATTCCAGTTCTGTTGTTACAGACTCTGTTTTGGCGGAAAAAGATGTACCTTTGGTAGTTGACTCTATCGGAAAGTCTTTTAATTCAAGTAATATTCAGGTGGATCTTGCTTATTCCTTTCCTGTGTCTGGACCGCAACCATTAGTCGACTCGCTTAGAGCTTTCCTTAGGACTGAATTAGAAGGGACTGTGGGTGTTTATTCCAGCACGACCTCAAAGATTAAATCTTATAAAAATCTTTCTAATGGCAGAGGTATGATAAACTACTATGCAAAGTTGGCTTATAAGAATTTGTGTGGTATTAACGATGATGCTGATAGTGCGGAGTGTATCTTGGCTTCAGAACTTTCAACTTGTGTAATGAAAAAATGCGAAACGAAAAGTTATGTGACTTATCGCTCTTTTTCATATATATATTCAGGCGGTGCGCATGGAATGGCTGGCGATGTTGGGTTTACTTTTGATAAAAAAATATTACTGTCCGCTAAACTTTTGTTTATTTTCACAAATTTGGGCTGATACTTTTTTCATAGTATCAGCCCATTTAATTACCTTTGCTTTTGCAACAAAACATAAGTAACATGAGCAAAAGTACACATTTTTTCGGACAGCCAGTATATGGTCAGTTAATAAAATGCTTAGACAAGAACAAAATTAACACTTATAGCCGTCAACATGGTGGCGAACGGTATGTAAAGAAGTTCGATATGTGGTCTCACGTGGTAACTATGCTCTATGCCGTGGTGATGCGTTTCGACTCTCTTCGTGAGATACAGGCTTCTATGCTGGCAGAATCCCGTAAGCTACCTCATCTAAGCATAGATACTTTACCCAAGCGTAGTACGCTCTCTGATGCCAATAAGAGACGCCCCGAAGAACTCTTTGGTTGGCTCTATATGGATGTCCTTGAAGCTCATCGTGACCTACTTTTCTCGGACAGCCAACGAGGCAAGGGGGATTCTTGGCTTAATCGTCTGAAAATAATGGATTCTACCATTATTCCCTTGTTTTCGAATCTCGTCTTCAAGGGTGTGGGACGTAATCCCAAGCACGGAAAGAAGAAAGGAGGCATAAAGGTGCATACCATCATAAATGCCAACGAAGGAGTGCCTTACGATATGCAATTCACTTCTGCTGCCACACATGACAGTTTTATGATGGCACCGCAGGATTATTCAAAGAACGATATTCTAGCTATTGACAGAGCCTACATAGACTATGTTAAATTTGAACAGATGACTCATAATGGTGCTGTCTACGTTACAAAGATGAAGAAAAAAATCTTGTTTATCAACTGTAAAATAGAGTATAATATTACAGACGATGATAGCCGTTTCTTATACAATATCAAGGAGGTAGTCCTTAAAAAGAAGGGGGTGGAACATCATGCACGAATCGTCACCTACATAGACCACAAGAAGACGGGAAAGAATAAGACAACGAAACTAATATCACTGCTTACCAACGACTTTGAGATGGATGCGCAAGATATAGTGGCTAGTTTACCGGAAAAGGTGGCAGATAGAGTCACTATTCAAGCAAGTCAAGCAGAATTTTCCGCTAAGATACTTTTTACGGAGAGACTGCTAATGCTATTAAAAATACAGATTTGGATGGTTTTTTTCTTGCAAATCTGCTAATAACCATCGTACAGAGAAGGATAAAAAGGTCATGGAGTTTCTCGGGATTAGCCACAATGATAAGAATTGTACTGATGTACTATATCAATATGGAATCCTTTTTCGAACAACCTGAGAACGATTGGAAAAAATACTTTAGCAAACATGGTATTTCCCCTCCGCAATGTGAGGAAAATGTATAGAGGGGGCTTGTCTAAGAGAAAAAAAAGCTCATCCTAAATGCGTAAAGGGATGAGCTGAAGAAGTTAGAGGTTTAGCGGACAGTAATAATAAAAAAACAGGAGAGAAAGTTCAGAGGATATTAAGTCCTAAACATATCAAGGCACTACAACCAATGCTAAAAACTGGTTTTAGAAGTTATTTTAGAGAAATGGCTAAGTCTAATGGTAGCCGCAATATAGAAAGCGAGGTTAAGGATAATATGGATAACCTCTTGCTGGAACATAAGATTATCTCTCTGCCAGAAAATGGTGTGAGTCTTTCGCCAGAAGGCGTTGTCTTTATTTATGGGGAGTATGAGGCTGGATGTTACGCGATTGGTATGCCTACCTTTACGGTGCCTTATAGTAAGATAGGAAAGTATCTTTCACCTAAGGCTCGGAGATTGGTGGGACTTAATTAGCTCTTTCAATTCAAATCGCTAAATTAGTACCTAAACTTATTTTATTGTGCAGATTGGACTATCTTTGCAATGCAGGCGTAGTGGCTATGTCTGCGTTGCAAAGATAGACAAGATTTTTACAAGAAAAATACTAAGATGTTGGATACAATCAATAAGGTACAGAATATAAATCTTGTTGTCTAATAACTGAGAAGTGATGTTATATTTGTTGCATTAACCAAACAAAGCCTTTGGCTATCCTAATTCCATTGTCTTGAAAATGGTTGCCTTCATTCCATTCCATCATACAATTAATTCCTTTGTCCTTAAAAATTTGCTCTTGTCGGAGAATATCCCTTTTGATGGTTGTTATCATTTTTGTTTTTGATTTTTCTTCTTTATCGCCAAGGCTCAGATAAGCATTTCTTATTTGAGGCTGATTACTTTCAGCATAGTCTAACCAACCCGTATACCATGCGGAAGGTGAGGCTGATACAATACCATAAAAAGGAATATTTGACTGATATGATGACCAAAGCGTAAAAAGTCCTGCCAATGAATAGCCTCCTAAAAGGGTGTTGTTTTGATTTAGTTCCAAATGATAACGTTCTTTTAAGGTTGGAATAAGTTCGTCTTTTATATATAATAAGGTGGTGACGGCTCCATCTCCAAATGGTGTCTTGCCAAAGACAGGGGGTGCTGCCCATGGTGTAAGCTCTGTGTTCCATTTGTTTATGCGAATAGCAATATGAATGAATGATGCTTCCGAGTTTTCTTCTATATAGCTTATCTGTCGTCCTAACTCTTCAGTGTCATTACTGTCTACAGGTTGAATTATGAAAAATCTTACATTTTCCTCCTTATGTAGTATGCAAATATGCTCTCCTATCTCTATAATCTCTTTCTTATGCCTCATATCGTTCTAATCCTGTTTTTATATGCAAATATAATCATTTTTTACCAATATGCTTGATTTGCGTCAATTTTAATCGAAAAAACAGCTTTTCTTATAAAATATTCTTGAAAAACATTTGGAGGTTTCTCAAAAAGTCTATACCTTTGCACTCGCTTTACCAAACAAGCCCTTTGGCAAGTTTCTAAAAAGCGATAAAGAAAGAGTTCTTTGAAAAGATTTACATAAACAGAGAAGTAGTACAAGAAGCGTCTGTTTAATTTTTAGTTAAACAGATGGGTAAAAGAAACAAACCGATCAATTCTTTGTTTTGCTTATGAGTTTTTTCTCATAGTATGACAAGATTAATAACAGGTTCTTTTTACTTAATACTTTTAGGATAAGCGTTCTGAAACAGAGATTACTCGGTGAAGCGTTTGGGTTAATATGGTATCCATTATCATTTATCACCCATCACTTATCACCAAAACATATTTTACAATGGAGAGTTTGATCCTGGCTCAGGATGAACGCTAGCTACAGGCTTAACACATGCAAGTCGAGGGGAAACGACATTGAGTGCTTGCACTCAATGGGCGTCGACCGGCGCACGGGTGAGTAACGCGTATCCAACCTTCCCATTACTGTGGAATAACCTGCCGAAAGGCAGACTAATACCGCATAGTCTTCGTTGATGGCATCAGATATGAAGTAAAGATTTATCGGTAATGGATGGGGATGCGTCTGATTAGCTTGTTGGCGGGGTAACGGCCCACCAAGGCAACGATCAGTAGGGGTTCTGAGAGGAAGGTCCCCCACATTGGAACTGAGACACGGTCCAAACTCCTACGGGAGGCAGCAGTGAGGAATATTGGTCAATGGACGGAAGTCTGAACCAGCCAAGTAGCGTGCAGGATGACGGCCCTATGGGTTGTAAACTGCTTTTGTATGGGGATAAAGTCAATCACGTGTGATTGTTTGCAGGTACCATACGAATAAGGACCGGCTAATTCCGTGCCAGCAGCCGCGGTAATACGGAAGGTCCAGGCGTTATCCGGATTTATTGGGTTTAAAGGGAGCGTAGGCCGGAGATTAAGTGTGTTGTGAAATGTAGACGCTCAACGTCTGACTTGCAGCGCATACTGGTTTCCTTGAGTACGCACAACGTTGGCGGAATTCGTCGTGTAGCGGTGAAATGCTTAGATATGACGAAGAACTCCGATTGCGAAGGCAGCTGACGGGAGCGCAACTGACGCTTAAGCTCGAAGGTGCGGGTATCGAACAGGATTAGATACCTCGGTAGTCCGCACGATAAACGATGGATGCCCGCTGTTGGTACCGGTATCAGCGGCTAAGCGAAAGCATTAAGCATCCCACCGGGGAGTACGCCGGCAACGGTGAAACTCAAAAGGAATTGACGGTACCGCACAAGCGGAGGAACATGTGGTTTAATTCGATGATACGCGAGGAACCTTACCCGGGCTTGAATTGCAGGAGAACGATACAGAGATGTTGAGGTCCTTCGGGACTCCTGTGAAGGTGCTGCATGGTTGTCGTCAGCTCGTGCCGTGAGGTGTCGGCTTAAGTGCCATAACGAGCGCAACCCCTCTCTTCAGTTGCCATCAGGTTAAGCTGGGCACTCTGGAGACACTGCCACCGTAAGGTGTGAGGAAGGTGGGGATGACGTCAAATCAGCACGGCCCTTACGTCCGGGGCTACACACGTGTTACAATGGCCGGTACAGAGGGACGGTGTAATGCAAATTGCATCCAATCTTGAAAGCCGGTCCCAGTTCGGACTGGGGTCTGCAACCCGACCCCACGAAGCTGGATTCGCTAGTAATCGCGCATCAGCCATGGCGCGGTGAATACGTTCCCGGGCCTTGTACACACCGCCCGTCAAGCCATGAAAGCCGGGGGTGCCTGAAGTCCGTGACCGCAAGGATCGGCCTAGGGCAAAACTGGTGATTGGGGCTAAGTCGTAACAAGGTAGCCGTACCGGAAGGTGCGGCTGGAACACCTCCTTTCTGGAGAGAATGCTTTTCAAGTTGACAAGTTATTTAGTTGACGAGTTGACAAGTTAAAAGTGTTATTAAGTTGTAAAAATAACCTTTGGTTTGTTTTTCTTCTTGTACTCATGCACTCTGTATTATATAAATAGGAGAAAAGAGTTTAAGGCTCACATGAAGGTTCAAGTCCTCATCCTCCACGATGCTGTTCATACAGCAAATGATCTTTGACATATTGACACAAGCAAGACTGTAATGTAGAACTATTCTTTCTATACAGGAAGAATTAGAATTCTAATTATTGAAGTAAAACTTCAAATTCTTTAGAATCACACAACAGCTGAAAGTATGAGCTACATTCTTTGTAAGCAATTACAAAGAAGGCGAAGAAAGTAAGAAAGGGCGCATGGCGGATGCCTTGGCTCACGGAGGCGATGAAGGACGTGATAAGCTGCGATAAGCCTTGGGTAGGTGCAAATAACCATTGATCCAAGGATTTCCGAATGGGACAACCCAGCAGGTTGAAGACCTGTTATCACTACAAACGTAGTGAGGCGAACGGAGGGGAACTGAAACATCTTAGTACCTTTAGGAAGAGAAAATAAATAATGATTCCCCTAGTAGTGGCGAGCGAACGGGGAAGAGCCCAAACCTGCTTTGTGGCAACGCTTAGCAGGGGTTGTAGGACC